>Ga0208297_1000235_pt1 | contig 139289 bp, 115 predicted proteins | sample LMS_cellobiose_e_FD_187367 | JGI IMG/M metagenome (GOLD analysis project Ga0208297, IMG submission 187367) | Rumen-fistulated moose microbial communities from Alaska, USA - LMS_cellobiose_enrichment (SPAdes) (version 2) | ecosystem: Host-associated > Mammals > Digestive system > Stomach >...
GTGGATTCGTCTATATAATCAAACTGGAGTAACAGAATTATATAACAAAATAGTGAAGAAACGTTGGACTTTGAGCCTTTCAGATATTAATGATATGGACTGGACAATCACCTACCCGTAAGCAAGCGTTAAAAAAGTCTTTGTATATATAGTTATGAAACGATTGTTTATGATTATGCTTCTGGCGTTTGTATTCACGTCGTCATTTTCACAACAGATAGTAATTGCAGATCATGAACTGATGTCAGAATACGAAAGGGATATGAAGCTCAAGAAAGCCGGTGTGACAGGTATTGTCGTTTTCGGAGTTACTTGGCTGGCAGGTGAACTTATCTGTGTGACAGAGCAGAACCTTTACGCCAATGACCGTTGGGACGGCAATGACGTAAAGGAATATGCCCGCCTGTCAAACGAGGCCACTAAACTGCCCTCCTACAAGCGCGGTATGGCAATGGGGATAGTTGGCTGTGTTGGTACAGGCGTGTCCATCTTCCTAACCGCCAAGTATGGAACGAAAGCAAGGAGAATAAGGGATTCTCATGGTGATGTGGTAGGGTCATTGAGCATGAACATTAGTCCCCTCGATGCCTCTCTTGTCCTCACTTTCTGATATCCTTGACGGATTATGTTTCTATTCTCATCCTGACTACAGCTCACATGGGTAACCCCACCACATACAGCTACCCCCCTGACGGTCTGTCCGGTATATTGCGTTACGACAGCCGCACGGGCACAGTACAAAAGGGGTCAGGCCCCAATTGTACTGTTCTTGTATTCTTGTAAGGATTTTTTCTGCCCGGAGCATTCGGCCGGCGCCTTATGTCCTCAACTCCTCGGCTGTTTCTCCAGTAGGGAAAATTTTACGCCTCAACTGGGAAAAAACTTTTCCCCAACTGGAGCGTCAGTTTTTCCGTTCATAATGGCAATACAAATAGTACAGAGGGGGTCAGGTTCTTTTCGGTGCAGGCCCTTTTATATTTAACCGGATTTTTACCGCTTTACCCATACTCTACCCATACTCTACCCATAGGGTAGCCATAGGGTAGCCATAGGTTAGCCATAGGGTTGCCATAGGGTAGCCATAGGTTAGCCATACCCATTGAGTATGGTACAAAGCAGCCTTGAAGCTAAGTAATTACTGCCTGAAAGCAGCTTAATGGCAGTCTTTCAACTAAATTGCGGAAGAACCACCAAAATCAGGAAAAGACAGTGTGTGTTTCCATATTTTAACTGTAACATCGTAACATTGTAACATTTTGGTAATAGTTCCTGATTAAGAGACTGTATTGGCGGAAAAATGAGTAACTTTGCGGCTAATTTGGAAAAAGAGGTGTTTCTTTATGGAATTAGCAAGCAAATACAACCCTGCCGATGTGGAGGGAAAGTGGTACAAGTACTGGGAGGATGGCAAGTTTTTTCACTCGGAGCCTGATGGGCGTGAGCCTTACACTATAGTCATTCCGCCACCAAACGTGACCGGTGTGCTGCACATGGGTCACATGCTTAACAACACCATACAGGATATTCTGGTGCGCCGTGCCCGTATGATGGGCAAGAATGCCCTGTGGGTGCCCGGAACAGACCATGCATCGATAGCTACGGAGGCCAAGGTCGTGGCCAAGCTTGCAGCCGAAGGAATAAAGAAGACTGACCTGACACGCGATGAGTTCCTTAAGCACGCCTGGGAGTGGAAAGAGGAGCACGGAGGCATAATCCTCAAGCAGTTGCGCCGCTTAGGCTGCAGCTGTGACTGGGACCGTACCGCATTCACAATGGATGACCTGCGCTCGGAGAGCGTTATCAAGGTGTTTGTGGATCTCTACAACAAGGGCCTCATATACCGTGGTGTGCGTATGGTGAACTGGGACCCCAAGGCTCAGACCGCTCTGAGTGATGAGGAGGTGGTTTACAAGGAGGAGCACAGCAAGCTGTACTATCTGAAGTACTACGTGGCCGACCAGGAGACCGTTAAGCCTACAGGCACAGAGGGAGAGATTGTACACAAGGATGCTAAGGGCTACTATGCAGTGGTGGCCACCACACGTCCAGAGACCATCATGGGTGATACCGCCATGTGTATCAACCCGGTCGATCCCAAGAACGGCTGGCTCAAGGGTCATAAGGTGATTGTTCCGCTGGTAAACCGCGTGATTCCTGTAATAGAGGATGATTATGTTGATATTGAGTTCGGTACCGGTTGCCTTAAGGTGACTCCCGCTCATGATGTCAATGACTATATGCTGGGTGAAAAGTACAACCTGGAGACCATCGACATATTCAACGATAACGGTACTCTGAGCGAGAAGGCCGGCCTGTACATAGGTATGGACCGCTTTGCCGTGAAGAAGCAGATTGCCGTTGACCTGGATGCCGCCGGCCTTTTAGAGAAGATGGAGGATTACACCAACAAGGTGGGTTACAGCGAGCGCAATCCGGATACCGTGATTGAGCCCAAGCTCTCCATGCAGTGGTTCCTCAAGATGAAACATTTTGCCGATATGGCCCTGCCTCCTGTCATGAATGATGAGCTCAAGTTCTATCCGCCCAAGTACAAGAACACATACCGCAACTGGCTGGAGAATATCAAGGACTGGTGCATAAGCCGCCAGCTCTGGTGGGGTCACCGCATCCCGGCTTACTTCATGCCCAAGGGCGGATTCGTGGTGGCCGAGACAATAGAGAAGGCTGTGGAGCTGGCCCGCACCAAGAGCGGTGACGGTAGCCTTACCGCTGCCGACCTGCGTCAGGATGAGGATGTGCTGGATACATGGTTCAGCTCATGGCTCTGGCCCATCAGCCTGTTTGACGGCATCAACAACCCTGATAACGAGGAGATCAAGTACTACTATCCCACTAATGACCTTGTGACCGGACCGGATATCATATTCTTCTGGGTGGCCCGTATGATCATGTCGGGTTATGAGTACCGTAAGGATATGCCTTTCCGTAACGTATATTTCACAGGTATAGTTCGTGACAAGCTGGGCCGCAAGATGAGTAAGTCACTGGGTAATTCACCCGATCCCATAGGCCTGATTGAGCAGTACGGTGCCGACGGTGTACGTATGGGATTGATGCTCTCTGCACCTGCCGGTAACGACATACCGTTTGACGAGGCCATCTGCGAGCAGGGACGTAACTTCAACAACAAGATATGGAACGCGTTCCGTCTTACACAGACCTGGACAGTGGCCGATATAGAACAGCCCGGGAGCGCAAAGGTGGCTGTGGAGTGGTTCCGCAGCAAGCTGAACAGCACCGCAGCGGAGATGGATGACCTTATGTCCAAGTATCGCATAAGCGAGGCCCTTATGGCTGTCTATAAGCTGTTCTGGGATGAGTTCGCAAGCTGGTACCTTGAGATCATCAAGCCTGTCTATGGTCAGCCCATTGACTCCAAGACATACGCTGCCACACTGGAGATGTTTGAGCAGCTGCTCATGCTGCTGCATCCCTTCATGCCGTTCATCACCGAGGAACTGTGGCATGCGGTACGCGAGCGTAAGGACGGCGAGAGCATCATGAACCAGAGCATAGTAAGCCTGGTTAAGGGTAAGGCCGATTCCGCTCTGCTCGCCCAGTTTGAGCAGGCCAAGCAGATTGTGACGGAGATTCGTTCGGTGCGCAAGAGCAAGAACATAGGTCCGCGTGAGCCGCTTACAGTCGAGGCAGTGGGGCAGAACCCGCTTGCCGCCCTGAACAGTGTGATTCTCAAGATGGCCGGACTGGAAGATATTGTTGTAGTGGCTGTCAAGAGTGAGGGTACCGCCGCGTTCATGATTGGAACCCAGGAGTATGCAGTACGTCTGGGCGGACTCATTGACGTGGAGGCCGAGTTCAAGAAGATGCAGGCTGAACTGGAGCATCTGGAGGGATTCCTCAAGGGTGTGAACGCCAAGCTTTCCAATCAGAATTTTGTGGCACACGCACCTGCTGCTGTCGTGGAGAACGAGCGCAAGAAACAGGCCGATGCCACGCAGAAGATAGCAACCATAAAGGAGAGCATGGCCGCTCTAAGAAAGTAAATGGAAGAGAATAAATCAGGAAAGACAGGCTTGGTTATGGCCTTGGCTGCGGTAGCGCTTCTGGCTGCAGTTGTTGTCTGGCTTTTTTTATCTGTCAGGAACAAGGACAGGGAGATAGATGAGATGACCCAACTCTTCGAGATAGAAAAGGAGGAGATGGAGAATGAGTATTCCGGATTCGCCATGCAGTATGATGAGCTTCAGGTGCATCTGTCCAATGATTCGCTGAGACATCAGCTGGAAAGGGAGAAGCTGCGTACGCAGCAGCTGTTGGAGGAGCTTCGTCAAACCAAGGCTACCAATGCGGCTGAGATTACCAGGCTCAAGAAGGAACTGGCCACAGTGCGTGCCGTTATGCGCTCGTATGTGGCTCAGATAGACTCTCTTGATCAGGTCAACAAGCAGCTGGCTCAGGAGAATACCCGCGTCCGCAGGCAGTATCAGGAGCAGACACGGGTGGTGGAGCAGTTGACTGTGGCTAAGGAGAAGGCTGAGGAGAAGGTGGCTCTTGCATCACAGCTTGATGCAGCGGCAATTACTGTTGTTCCGCGTAATAAACGCGGTAAGGAGGAGCATAAGGTCAAGAACGTGACCCAGTTCGTGGTGAATTTCACTATTGTCAAGAACATAACTGTACAGACAGGCGAGAAGATTGTCTATATGCGTCTTACCAAACCTGATGGGGATCCTCTCGTAAAGGATGCAAGCAACACATTCCGTTATGAGAACGTTAACCTTGAGTACTCGGCCAAGAAGTATATAGAATATACCGGTGAGCAGCAGGAAGTAACCATGTACTGGGATGTGGAGGAATACCTCAGCGCTGGTTTATATACAGCTTATCTGTTCGTGGATGGCGTAATGATAGGTGAGCAGAGTGTTACACTTAACTGATTCCGGCAGATGAGCACTTTCCGTGAACTTGGGGTATCAGGTCCTATACTAAAGGCAATTGAAGAGTTAGGTTTTGAGAGTCCGATGCCCGTTCAGGAGGCGGTTATACCGTATCTTCTGGAAGAGGGCAGCGGCGATGTAGTGGCATTGGCCCAGACCGGGACCGGCAAGACCGCAGCATACGGCATCCCGGTAATCCAGCAGACCGATGTGGATAGCAAGGATGCCCAGTTCCTGATACTGAGCCCCACACGCGAGCTCTGCGTACAGATAGCCAGTGATCTGGCTGATTTCTCACATTACATAGAGGGGCTGCACGTTATCCCTATGTACGGCGGTTCATCGATAGAGAACCAGATACGCAATTTCAAGCGCGGCGCACATGTGATTGTGGCCACTCCGGGCCGTCTGATTGACCTGATGGAGCGCGGCGTGGTCAAGCTGGATACCATCCGCACAGTGATCCTTGATGAGGCCGATGAGATGCTAAACATGGGATTCTCTGAGGATCTTGAAAAGATACTCTCATCCGTTCCCGTGGAGCGCAAGATGCTCATGTTCTCAGCTACCATGAGCAAGGAGATTCAGGCCATATCGCAGAAGTATCTCAACAATGCCCGCGAGATAGTAATAGGTACGCGCAATGAGGGGGCGGAGAATGTGGAGCATGTCTATTACATGGTTCATGCTAAGGATAAGTACCTGGCTCTTAAGCGTATAGTTGACTATTATCCGTCCATATACGCTATCATTTTCTGCCGCACCCGCCTGGAGACGCAGGAGATTGCCGACAAGCTGATGCAGGACGGCTATAATGCCGACTCACTGCACGGAGACCTTTCGCAGGCGCAGCGTGACCTGACGATGAACAAGTTCCGCAAGCGCCAGCTGCAGCTGCTGGTGGCTACCGATGTGGCCGCCCGCGGACTTGATGTGGACAATCTGACCCACGTAATCAATTTCGGTCTGCCCGATGACATTGAGAACTACACCCACCGCAGCGGACGCACCGGACGCGCCGGCAAGAAGGGCGTATCAATATCCATTGTCAATCTGCGTGAGAAGGGTAAGATCCGCTTTATTGAGAAGGCTATAGGCAAGACCTTCGTTCAGGGCGTGATGCCCACGGGAACCCAGATATGCGAGAAACAGCTCTACAAGGTTATAGACGATCTGGAGCGCATTGAGGTCAATGAGGAGCAGATTGAGAAGTTCCTGCCCGAGATATTCCGCCGTCTGGACTGGATGGATAAGAACGATATCATCAAACGTATCGTGACCCGTGAGTTCGGGCGTTTTGTGCGCTATTATCAGGATGCTCCTGAACTGGAGGAGGTGACCCGCAAGGATGCCGATAACGAGAAACGCAAGAAGAAAGACCGCCGCCGTGCGCAGAAGGGTTACACCCGCTTCTTTATAAACATAGGTAAGAAAGACCACGTACAGCCTGTCCATATCATTGAGATGCTTAACCGCAATGTGGCCGGGCGCGTGGATGTGGGCCGCATCGACCTGATGCAGAACTTCTCATTCTTTGAGTGTCCCGAGGAGTTTACCGAGGAGATATTGAATGGAATGGACGGTGTGAACTACAAAGGCCGTCAGGTGCACGTTGAGGTGGCCGAGACCCGCTCTGAGGATGCCGATGAGGCCGATGCCGCACCGGTTCGTGAGCGCAAACCACGTGCGGAGCGTAAACCGCGTTACGAAGAGAAACCTTCCAGAGAGCGTAAGCCCAAAAAGGAGGAGAAACCCCGCAGGGAAGAAAAACTTCATAGGGAAGATAAGCCCCGTAGGGAGGAAAGGTCTCGTCGTGAGGAGAAACCGGATCGTAAAACATCAAAACGTCAGGATGAACCAGCAGTAAAGAATCGCGGTTCAAAGATAGAGCGCCGCAATCCGCAGCGTGCTCCTCAGGTGCAGATAGCCCAGGACGATGATTTCTGGAATAATTTTGAAAACGAGGATTGGCACCAGTTCTTCCGCAGCGAAGGCACCGGCAAGTCCAGGAAGAAATCATCGTCCCGCAAGGAGAAACCCGCCCGCAAGGAAAAAACCGCTCGTGGGGAAAAGGTCAACGGCCGCAAAGCCGCCCGCACCAAACCCTCCAGGAAATCCCGCCGCTAAATCAAGTGTCAAAAAATTAGACGATTTTAGGGCAGAATCACCGATTCTGTCCTTTTTTCTTGGAGAATGCTGAATGGAGGGGATAATTTTGGGGTGTTAAACATAAACAAATCATTTACATGTTCCGCCATAATCTTAAAATAGCCCTGCGCAATCTGGCCAAGTACAGGTTGCAGTCAACAGTAGGTGTTCTCTCCGTTGCACTTGGTATGGTTTTCTGCTCGCTTACCTATATCTGGATAAGGTATGAGCACAGCTTTGATACGTTCCATCGTGATGCTGATGATATATACCTGGTCATGGGTAAGAATTCCAATGCTGCCGACAATGAGTTCCGGCCTTATACATCATATCCGGAGGGTGAGTATCTGGCAGGAAAATATCCGCAGATTGAGGAGTGGGCCCGATGCGAGATTCCGCAAGACTATAGGATAATGCGTGACGGCAAGCCTGAATATACCCTGAAGGGTACTTCTATCGATGACCGTTTCCAGAACTTTTTTGATGTTAAGGTGCTGGAAGGGGAGACTAACCTTAATCTTGCCTATTCTGAGGCAGCCATCACCCAAAAGTACGCTGACATCCTCTTTGACGGCGATGCCTTGGGTAAGACTCTTTATACCGACCAGGGACAGCTGACAGTCATATCCGTTATAGCCAACCCAACGGAACCTACATCAATATACTATGATTTCCTTAGGGGCTATGATCTTAACAGATATAACACAAGGTACGTTCTTACTACACTTAACTTTGTGCGGGTAAACATGGATAATGTCGGTCTTTTGGCCGATGAGATTGCCAATGATACTCTTATAACCAATTATAGCTGGACAGATGTGGACGGAGAGGAATTATCATACTCACAGGTTGATACCCAAAACTATAAACTGGTGCCCATAACCAAACTGAGACAGGAGGAGGCGCTTGAGGTCATGAACCTTAACATCCGATACATCATTGTGCTGCTTCTGCTGGGAGTGGTTATGATAGTCTGCTCGCTCACCAACTATTTCACAATGCTGGTAACCCGTATAGGCATCAGGATGCGTGAGATTTCTCTCAGATATGCAAACGGAGCCACGCCTATGCAGATACTCAGGATGTTCATAGTGGAGATATGGGTAGTGCTGATAGCCGCAATCGTAACCGGAGCCATAATATGCTTATTGTCATTGCCGTACTTTACACAGTTCAGCACAATAGACAAACCTTTTGGTTTCTTTATGGGCGGATACGTTCTCTATGCTTTGATAATTGGTGTCATATCGGTACTGATAGCATCGGTTATTACATCGGTAGTAAGCAAAAGGCAGCTATCCAGGTATCTGGGCCGTTCCCTGAGCAGCGGCAGTACTACAGCCGGCTATAAGATGAGCATAGGGTTCCAGCTGGCCATAAGCCTATGCGCCATATTCTGCACGGTTGTAATGCACAGACAGGTCAACTATATGATTGGCTCCAGGGATATGGGATACGTAAAGCACAACATAGGTTCCATATACCAGTTCGGGCTTAATGAAACCGAGGTAGATGTTGTAAAGCAGCAGCTTAAGCAACTCCCTGAGATGGATAAGGTAGTGTATGGCTATGACTCCTATTTCCAGTACCACCGTAGTTCCGCCATTACCATTGATACCACTTTTGAGAGTATGACTGCCGATCAGGACATCAGCGTTATTTACATTGAGGCTAACCGGGACTATCTTGATATGATAGAGGTTCAGCCCATAGCAGGTGAACTGTTCAGTAGGGAGAATGAGCAGGAGAATGCGGTTGTAATAAGTGAGACTCTTGCCAACCTGCTGGGAGGTGCAGACCGGATTGTTGGCAAAACCATATTCAACTACTACCAACCTCTGATTGTCAGGGGCGTAATAAAGGATGTGTGTTATACAAGTCCCAAGGGCGCTACTATACCCTTGGTATATGAATATGAGCAGGAGAACAGCATATCGGGTGTGAATCAGGCCAATCTGTACATGTTCAGGGTCAAGGAGGGTACAGACTGGAACACACTCAAAGATAAGATATCACAGGTTTTTGAGAAGGTTAACCCCGGAGTCTATCATGTAATCACGAACATGGAGGATGAGTACATAAACAGTTACGTTAAATCCGAGCTGGCATTGGGTAAGTTCCTGCTCATAATAACCATTGCCTGTATCATCATAGCCGTGAGCGGCGTGTTCAGCATAGTATCGCTCTCATGTGAGCGCCGCCGCCGTGAGATTGCGGTACGTAAGATAAATGGAGCCAAACGCGCAGATGTGCTGCGCCTGTTCATCAGAGACTACCTGCCGGTAATTGTGGCTGCCGCCCTTGTGGCATTCCCTATAGGTACAATCATAATGCACCGCTGGCAGTCCGCATACATCCGTCAGTCCCCGATAGGAGTATGGATTTATCTGCTCATCCTGGCCGGAATGATCCTCTTCATAGGCCTGATAATATTCAACAACATCCGCAGGGCATCATCCCAGAACCCGGCCGATGTCATCAAGAGCGAGTGATACAGTAAGACCACTCATCGGGATGTGAATCCGATGGGTGGTTCGCAGATGCTGTGTCCCTGGCTTTCGGCCAGATGGATTATCTGCAGCATCTCTGCTGGTGTGACTACGTGTCCGTTTATGGGAAAGTGTTTCAGATTCCCTGTTATCATGTATGAACCGTCAACACTCAGGGATACCTCATAGAATACTATGTCATCTGGGTCCGGGAATGTTTCATTTGATTCCTTGCGGTCACACATGATTCCCATGTCCGTAATAAAACCAACCAGGTCACAAACTGTTTGTTCCGAGATATTAAACTTACGCCTTCTTAAAACGGTATTATATTCTTCAATTATATCTTTTTGAAGAAGAGGTACTATTATTCCTTCTTTGACCAGTTCAATGATCTTTACGACCGAAGAATCTCGGTTTTTAGTTAGCAGATAAGAAACAAGGATGTTTGTATCAATCACGGCAAGGTATTTCATAATGTGCTTTTTATTGTTGTATGTTATTGTTCATTTGACGGCGTTCCTCTCGGCATTTCCTTATCTCCTCATCAATTTCATCCATTGTTAGTTCCGGCAAATTGTTCTCTGCCTTATACCGTTCTATTCTTTCGAACGTTTCACGTGCTTGGCGAAGTCTGGTCTCGCGCTCAGATTCCACCTCGAACGGTATTCGTTGCTTCTTGATTACCGTCCTGGCAAAAATGTTGAATGCGGTATTGGAACTCATGCCAAAGTCCTTGCAGAGTTCATCAAACTGCTTTTTCACCTCAGAGTCCATACGGACTGTAAATGCTGTCTGTGCCATATTTATTATTGTTTGGTTACAAATATATTAAATATTGCACCGTATTGCAACCAATAAGATTCTTTTTTTAGTCTTTTGCCAAAGTGTCCCACATCGGCCCCTCTCACAAGGCTTGTGGGGCACATCAGTGTGTTACACACCCTCCATATTAAGGTATGTAACGCAGTGAGCGGCGCCAGGAGGCTCACAGGGCCGATGAGCGCGGGACACTTTGGCGGGAAAAACTGGCGGGTGTCAAAAAATTAGACGATTTTGGGGCGGAATCAACGATTTTGCCCTTTTTTCTTGGAGAATGGTGGCGGGAGGGGATAATTTTGGAGCAGAAATAAAAAACAACAGTCCATATATGTTTATACATTATCTCAAATCATCTTTCCGATACATGCGCAAGTTTGCCTTGCAGAATATCATCAGTATGGTGGGCCTTGCAGCCGGTTTTGTGGCGTATGCGTTTTCATCGCTTTGGACCGGATACGTAAACTCCTATGACACTTTCCATAAGGATGCTGACAGGATTTATACGTTTGCACACCATGAAGACGGCAAGACAACAATAGGAAATGAGAGGGCACGTGCGGGAAACGGTGATGCATTCTATATTCTGTTCAGGGAATTCGAAAGACGTAATCTGCTTGATTCCTTGGGGATAGAAGCCATAATGTATTCATATCTCCAGGAATATGAGGTTGATGACAAGGGCGCAAAATGTTTGGATATTGATTCGGCATTCATCAATTTCTTTAATCCTATACTGGTGGCGGGTGACTGGTCTTTCCTGGAAGATGTGGGAAAGATTGCGGTGTCAAAATCATACGCCCAAAAGGAATATGGAGATGATAACCCCATAGGAAAGGAAATAACCGTATGGCGTGATCATTATACTGTCGGTGCGGTTATTGAAGATTATGACCATTCCTTTCTGGAGTTTGACCTTATGAGAAAATGGAATCAAGAAAGTGTTTTCTATTACAATTGGCTGTTCTTTAAACTCCAAGAGGGCATAAGCGTACAGAATATGCTTGACCGATGTGAGACGGTTTTTGCTGATATGTTTGAAGAGTCAATGACATATGTAATGCGCGGCAAACGCATTGTCCCTCTAAAAGAGATCTATAAAAATCTGGAGGAGGCCGATGCGGAAACTTTCGTAAAATATGACGGCCTTGAACTGTTATCTAAGGCAAGTCTGCTGATATTGCTCTGTGCCATAGTCAATCACTTTACCTTCTTCCTGAATTATTTGAAGAGAAGGAGGCGTGAAATGTCTCTTCGCAAGGTTTGTGGAGCTTCAACCGGCAGTATTGCAACACAAATGGTTTTTGAGAGTAGTATTCCGGTGATTGTCTCTCTATTGATGGGGTTATGGGTTGTAATGGTGCTTAAGAAACCATATATGCGTCTTGCAGATATAGAAATGACAGACTCATATTATATGAAGGGTAGTTTTTTCATTATATTGGCAGTGCTGTCAGCTTCCGTGATTCTGAGTCTGATAGAGGTTCTTGTAATTAACCATCGGACTGTTCAGACAAGCATCAGACAAAACAATGATAAGGCATTCCGTAGATTAGGTGTAGGAATTCAGATTGCATCTGGTATGATACTCATGTTTGCTCTGGTTGTTATGAGTCATCAGTTCAGTTTTATGGAGAATCTCAATTGGGGAACACAGAGAAAAAATACGGCTATTGTCTTTTTTCCTAAGGAGAGTATGTACACTAATGATGGCAGACCATACTGGGGAGATGTCTATCTGGATGAACTTGAAAACAAATATGGACTAAAAGAAAGGATATCTGCCATACCGTGTGTAACGGGTGTATTTATGAACTTTGCAGATATGTCAGTGTCTCATTTCGGGAATTCGGCCAGCGTTGGTCTGAAAGATGTTGATGACTCTCTTTTCCCTGATGTTTATGATTATATATATCCGGGTCTTATAGACCGCCTTGGTCTGACGGTACTGGAAGGGAATATTCCGCAAGAGGGACTCAGGGATGATGAAGTTGTAGTTACGGAGAACATTCTCAAGGCATTAGGCAAAAAGAGTCTGGAGGAGATGCCCGGATTATATATCGCTTTGAGCGATACCGCAAGAGCCAACAAACCTTTCAATGTGGTTGCTGTGGTAAAGAATATTCATCTGAATAATTTTGATGAAGTACCCTCATTTATATTGCTGTGCGGATTCAGGAATAAGTATCTTGTTCCCAAATTTTCATACGGAGCGAATCGTGCCGGCGGATCAATATGGGGAGAACTTTCAGTACAGTATCGGCCGGGTACCAGAAAGGAACTGGAATCATCAATAAAAAAGATGATGGAAGAGTTGGATATAGATTATAAGATAGAGTATCCTGCGGATAGTTTCTTCAAGCATCTGTCAAAAGACAGAAACCTGTCAAAGGTATTGTCCATACTGTGCCTGATAAGCATATTCATTGCCTTGTTCGGAGTGTTCTCACAGATATCGCTTTCATGTATGGAGCGCAGGCGTGAGATTGCCATCCGCAAGACTCATGGGGCAAAAGCAGGGGAGATCCTGGCCATATTTGTCCGTGAATACGGAATCATATTCCTTGTGTCATCGGTCGTAGCAATGGCATTGGGCTATATGGTGATGCACCGCTGGATACAGCAGTTCTATTATCAGGCTGCCATTAGCTGGTGGATTTACCTCTCTGTATTTGTCTTTACCGCACTTGTCATTGTTGCCACGGTACTTAATCGTGTGCTCTGTGCCGCACGTGAGAATCCGGCCGATGTGATCAAGAGCGAGTAACGCCACCTTTGCGTCACTTTGGGAGCATAAGGCGGATTTTGCAGTCAAACATGTAGGCGGGGTCTCCGCGGGATTCAAGGGTCTGGCGGGCGGTTTCACTGCTGGGCTTCAGTTTGGTCTTGAACAGTTTGCGGCCCTGATACTTTACTGTCACTTTCCTGGACAGGTTGACCATCTTGCTGTTCAGGCAGATGGTCAGTTCGGGATAGTCAGAACTCTCAATATTGATTACATTTCCGTTACGGCTCACTATTATGGTCTGTCCGCGCTTGGCGTACTCATGCGGAATTTCTATCCAATAGAATGCATCGCGGGTGACCTCCTCCTGCCGCCAGACTATCCTGTCGGGGTAGGGATTGCGTCTGAACTGAGCCATCCAGGGCACTGCGGCGGCATCCTTAAGGTCCATCCAGTGCGGGTAGCCTTCAAGCACGTGAGTCTCATGAATATATCCGTTTTCATCGGTGGATTGAAGCGAATCCAGCTCTCTGCCGCGCGCCGCCACTTCACGGTTACGGTTGTAGGCCGCGTCATCACCGCCCACCCATATCGTAAAGGGCATGTTGCGTACATTGACCAGGCTTACATCGCCCGGATGACCGGCCATCATTGAGGCCGATGCAAAATGGTCCGCCAGACGCGGAGCCAATCGCCACACTCCGTCACCTCCGGCCGAATAGCCCATCAGATAGACCTTGTCCGGATTTACGTCAAGCGTGTAAGCCAATGTCTGTATAAGCTCTTCCAGAAGTCTGTCCATTGGCGGCTTGAACCACATGTCCCAATCATTCCAGGGGGCACGCGGACAAACATATACTCCTTCATCAGGTTTGTACAGACGTTTCTGGTTCTCCCACTGGCTGTCATTCACGCTTGCCGCAGTGTTGCCGCCTCCGTGCATTGAGATATACAGACTGCGGCCATCGGATGGTTTATCACCGAATATCTGGTATGAGAACTTCATTGATAAATCGCCGTCCTTTACCGTCAATGATTCCATATTGGCCTCCCAACGGTCCTTGTTGTCCTGCCGCCACTGCTCTACGATATCCGGATATGCAACCTCCTGGGCTGCGCAGTCCGTCCCAATCAGGATAGTAGCAGCTAGAAGCGTTGCCTCCGCCAACCTCTTCATATTAATAAGTATTCTCATTTCCCTTTGTTTAAATCAGACAAGGTTGAGTTCTGATATCCGTTTAGTATGGTTTTGCCTTATCTCTTGTAGAAAGGGATTACAAATTTAAGCAGATTCTGAATGATTCTGAAGATAATGCCTATATTTGGAAAAATTAGTCAATCACTATTCATTATGAGAAAAATCTGTTTATTGGCCGTTGTTATGGTGGCAGCCGTGATGATGCAGTTTACCGCTTGTGATACAACATCTGACAATGAGCTGAAGCGCGGTAAGCCCAGTAAGGAACTGGTGGCTGCGGCCGATGCTTTTTACGAGGCTACAAAGTCCGAGCCTAAGGGTAGGGACCATATCAACTTGCACAGCATCATGGTGCTTAAGCACGGCAAGGTGGTGCTGGAGCGCTGGTATAACGGTGAATCGGCCGAAAAGCCGCATACCATGTGGTCGGTTAGCAAGACCTTTACGGCCGCAGCTATAGGATTTGCCATTGATGAGGGACTGATTAAGGTGGATGACAAGGTCATCAAGTTTTTTCCGGACAAACTTCCGGCTCAGGTGAGCGATAATCTGGCAGCAATGACCATACGTGACTTGCTTACAATGACCTGCGGACATGATGTGGCCATAAACTTCAATACTTATACCGCTCCGGATTGGGTTGAGGGATTCCTGGCAGAGCCGGTTACGCATACCCCCGGAACGTATTTTGTGTATAACTCTGTGGGCACATACATGCTGTCGGCTATAATAACCAAGGTTACTGGACAGGATATGAATGACTATCTTGAGCCGCGCCTGTGGCAACCGCTGGGCATAGACAAGCCCGAATGGGACAAGAGCCCGCAGGGAATGAGCTGCGGCGGCTGGGGTCTGCACCTTAAGACCGAGGATATGGCCCGCATGGGACAGTGCATGCTGCAGAACGGCAAGTGGAACGGCCGTCAGGTCATTCCGGCATCGTGGGTTAAGGAGATGTCAACCTACAAGGTGGAATCGGGCCCCGCAGGAACGCGTCTGGAGGATATGCCGCGTCTGGGCATAACCAAGGATAACAACCAGTGGGCCAAGGGCTACTGCTATCAGATGTGGATATGCTCCGATAACGGTTACCGTGCCGACGGAGCCAACGGCCAGTACATTATGGTATTTCCCGATAAGGATGCCGTGCTGGTGCTTACCACAGACTCCAACCTCTATCAGCCCTATATGGACATAATCTGGAAGTACCTGATTCCGGCTCTTTAAAAGGAGCTGGCAGCAAGGGGCAGTGCTTTATTTCCATAATCGTCCGTGAGAATCCCGCCAATGTAATCAAGAGCGAGTAAGCAAGGTTTAGGATATTACACAATGGGTGTTAGCTCTACAGTTAGACCCAATGCTGCTACTATGCGATAGAATGTTGAGACCTTTGGTTCTGTCCGGCCGGTTTCTACTCTTGAAATATATGACTTGTTAGTGCCAATACGCTCAGCTAATTCTGCTTGAGTGATATTGGCATTCTTTCGTGCTTCTTCTATTATTTGTCCTGTAAAGAAAGCATTTGCGCGTTCCTCGGCAATACGACGTTCAGGAGTGCCTTCCTTCCCAAAGAAAGCATCAAGTTGTGCGTCAACATCAAACATCTCCTCTTTGTTTTTTTTGTTCATACTCAGCTTTTAATTTTAGTCCCTTTTCTATTTCGCTATCTGGTGTCTTCTGAGTCTTCTTCTCCTGTGTGGACCTGTCAAGAGCATCAAAGAAATCCTTGTAATAGGATCCGTATGCTTTTATTGTGCGTTTCATTGGTACAAAGAAAAGGAAAGTTTATCAGTTGAGCAACTTTTCTACATAAAAATGTCTGTATTCAATGTCGGTGTCAAAAAATTAGACGATTTTGGGGCGGAAAGTGCGATTTTGAGATTTTTTCTTGGAGGATGGTGCTGCGAGGGGATAATTTTTGGTTAGCAGCCATTTCAGGGCACTGTAAACCGTACTTCCATACTACGCATTTTTTCGTTACGATTTTTTTCGTAATAGATTGCAAGAAGCATCATATTACGCAGCAGGAGCTGTCAGCAAGGGCCGGAGTGGGTTAGTGCTGTAATTCCATAATCGTCGCCCGCGAGAATCCGGCCGAAGTAATCAAGAGCGAATGACCCCTTTGCAGAGTCAAAGCGTCACTTTGGGTCGAGCGAATAATGCATCAATTGCTTAAAAATATACCCTTTTAATGATATTTTGTTAAGATATATTGGTATTTTTGCACCCAAAAGGGTGTAGAAATGGAGAGTATCAGCGCATTTATAAAGAGATGCCGCAAGGAGCGGCATCTTACGCAGCCGGAGCTGGCGGCAAGGGCCGGTGTGGGGCTGAGGTTCCTGCGTGAACTGGAGCAGGGCAAGCAGAGCCTCAGGATGGACAAGGTTAATCAGGTGCTGGCCTATTTTGGTGCCGGATGCGGTGTGGATGACGAGGCTGTAAAAAGGCAGGACATCAGGCAATACAGGCTGTCATCATTGGAAGAGCCGCAGGAATACATGCTTGAGGAGATAATGCACCAGGTTTGCGAATCGGCAATGGCATCTTCAAACAACGCCCATGAGGTGTTGCGCAAAAAACTGGAAGAGATAAGGAGCTTAAAATAAGATACTATGAAAAAGAAACCTGTAATGTGTATTGTGGCCGGGCCTAACGGTTCGGGAAAGACCACAACGACAGAACAGCTGCTCAAGAATGAGTGGGGCGCTGACAGTCTTTACATCAATCCCGATAATATCGCACAGGAACAATACGGTGACTGGAACTCTGCCGATGCAGTCCTGAAAGCGGCACAGACGGCTACCGGACAGCGATATGAATGCTTGTCAAACGGAACTGACTTTGTTTTTGAAACGGTGTTTTCATCGGCCGAGAAGATGGAATTCCTGCGCAAGGCTAAGGACGCAGGCTTTTTCATCAGGATATTCTATGTGTGCACGGAATCGCCGCTGATAAACATAAACCGCATAGCGCAACGTTATCTTAACGGCGGGCATGAGGTCCCCATTTCCAAGACTATCTCCAGATATTACAGCTCGCTCAAGAACATATCAGAGGCCATAAAGATTGCCGACAGGGTTTATCTCTATGACAACTCGACAGAAAACGCCGCCCCGCGCCTGATTCTCAGATCCACCGATGGCAGGATAGCCAAACGTTATACGGATGACTTGCCGGAGTGGGTCTGTGCTGTGATTCATTGAAAGTGTCAAAAAATTAGACGTTTTTAGGGCAGAATCAACGATTTTGCCCTTTTTTCTTGGAGGATGGTGGCGGGTGAGGATAATTTTGGAGCGAAATAATACATTCTATCTATGTTTTTACATTATCTAATTATCGCGCTGCGAAACATACGCAAGTATGCGCTCCAGAACACGGTCAGCATATTGGGCCTGGCCGCTGGCTTTGTTTACCTCAGTCTTTCCGCACTATGGATTCATTTTGAGGAATCATTTGACACTTATCACAAAGATGCTGACCGGATTTTCACGTTCTCAAGATATGAGCATGAAGATGGCACTGAGATGCATACCGGTTACGTCAATTATACAGAGCATGAACAGCTGTACAGTTACCCTGAGATAGAGAAGATATCCAAGTTTGTATATAGGGAGCATGAGAAAGAGAATCTGACGGAACTTAGGATTGATACCGTTTTCCGTACTATTTTTGACTTGCCCGTGATTTCTGGCAATGAAGGGTTCATGCGTGACACGAGTTTCATTGCCATCTCTTCAACATACGCTGACAAGGCTTATAGCGGGCAGGATCCCATAGGACAGGAACTGCTGGGTAAGACCATATCAGCGGTGGTGAAGGACTTTGGGCGTATGTCGGCCATTCAGTTCGATGTACTCTCCTGCTATAATTTCAAGATAGCAGTAAAAAACGAACGCGGAAATTACATTCATGAAGGAATGTCCGATGATGACCTGTTTCCCAGCGTGTTCATAAGAATCCACAAGGGGACTGACAAGGATAAGTTTGCCGATAAAGTCCGGAACAGTCTGGATGATTCCGAGTATTCCCATTATGAACTGCTACCTATAGGTGCGATACATCGCCAGATGGTCAAGACAGACATGTATGTAAATTATGCTCATGCGAAGGTGTTCTGCCTGTTCAGTCTGATGCTGATGATGTGTGCCATAATCAATTTCCTGCTGTTCTCGCTGAACAGTATCAGGACCCGAAGCCGTGAAATGGCTTTAAGATCTGTCAACGGTGCAACCGCGAATTCCCTGGTCTGGATGCTGGTCACAGAACTGGGTGTTACTCTGGCAATATCAATGGTTGCGGGGCTATTGCTTGTGCAGTTCCTTAAGAGCAGGTTCATAAGTATGGCCGACATACAGATGACCGGAGGATATGTAACTATGGGCAGTATGGTCATCATGATTCTGGTTCTGGCTGTTTCATTATTGATAAGCATCGCTGCAGTCAGGATACTGCGTGGAAGGACAATGCACAGTACCATAACATCGGCACGTAACATCCGGTTCAGGAAGGCAAGCATCGGTATTCAGGTGTTCACAAGCGTCCTGTTCCTGTATACAGTTACTGTGATGGCCCGCCAGTTCAGTTTCCTGCGCCATAATGACTGGGGTTCAAGAATAAATGACATTGCCGTACTTTCAATCTCCAATCCTGTGAACGGATGGGATGGCTATGTGATGGGAGGGTCAGTATATTATCCTCCCCAGAATGACGATGAGACAGCCGAGCCAAGAAGAGGCAGTCATCTGAAAGAGCTGAACAATGAGTATCTGGAACGCCTGGACGGACAGTTTGGTCTGACAGACCGACTTAAGAGCCTTCCGAGTGTAAAGTCATTATACAGGAACTTTGGAGATATTGAAAAAATCCAGCACGGTAGCGAGTGGTTGCGCTGGGATAGAAATACCGTCAATGGGAGGGACAGTCTGGATATCAGGATTATGGATATACTGGAGCCGGAAAAGATGGAACTGCTTGATTTCAACATAATAGACGGTACGCTCCCGGACAGACCATTGCAGAAGGATGAAATTGTTATTACGGAGAATATAAAGAAGGAGTTGGGTCTGGCCGATGTCTGTGATGAACCGACCATTACGATAGGGCGTCATTATATCATGCCGATAACAGACTTTTATTTTGATGAAAACGGAGCAATCCATGTAAATAATGCTGATGCCGGTACTGTGTATTATACATTCCGCGTAATAGCAGTGGTAAGTGATATCTATCCCAACAAGTTTGATGCAGCACCTATTATGTACATCTTGTGTACTCCCGGCAACCGCAGGCTTATGCCGCCATCAGGTGATGATGGCTGGACTGTCGCTCATATTACTCTGACTTATGACCACGGAATGAAATCCAAAATCAGGACTGATGTTGCCGGGATTATGGATGAAACAGGACTTAAATACGAACTTACTTTCCCCGAGGACCGTTTCTTTGAAAGTCTTATAAGCCAGGAGCACCTTAAGAATCTGGTGATGGGTTTGGGCATCATCTGTATTCTCATTGCCATATTCGGCACCTATTCAATGATTGCACTTGCCTGCCGCGAACGCAGGCGCGAGATTGCCGTCCGCAAGGTGCATGGGGCAAAAGTCCGTGACATAATAGATATTTTCGGCCGTGAATATGGCGCAACACTTTTGGGCGCAACACTTTTGGCTTTTAGTGTGGGCTATATAATGATGCACCGCTGGATACAGCAGTATGAGCGCCAGGTCACCATAAGCTGGTGGATATATGGCGTAATACTTGCGGCAATGGTTATTGTGATCTGCCTCACGGTAGGTCATCAGGTGCTCCGTACCGCCCGCGAAAATCCTGCCGATGTCATCAAGAGCGAGTGAGTGTCAAAAAATTAGACGATTTTGGGGCGGAAAGTGCGATTTTGATTTTTTTTTCTTGGAGAATGGTGGCGGGAGGGGATAATTTTGGGACAGAATTAAAAACCAACAGTCCAGATATGTTTATACATTACCTTAAAATCGCTATCCGCAACATCCGTAAGTTCGCTCTGCAGAACACGGTCAGCGTAATCGGTCTTGCCGCCGGTTTTGTTTGCCTCAGTCTCTCCTCTGTATGGCTCTATTACGAGAACTCGTTTGACCGTTTCCATAAGGATGCGGACCGTATCTATACGTTAAATATATCAACTCCAGATGGGACGGATATACTGAAGACAGGAAGCGGGAACCTCTTTCTTAAAGGAATAACGGAGACTATTGAACCAGAAGCCACTACCTATTTCAGATTTGAGACCGATAATGAAAACTACACAGAGTTACAGGTTGACTCTGCATTCTGCAGATTCTTTGGAATAGGGCTTGCCAAGGGTGACTGGTCATTCATCGGAAATAAGGAATATATCGCTTTATCGGAACATTACGTAAAGAAGAACTACCGGGATCAAGATCCCATAGGACAGAAAATTGGCAGCCGCACCGTAGTTGCAGTTCTTAAGGATTTCAATAAACCCACAGTATTGGAGTATGATATCATGTCATATCGTGAAGTACTTGATAATGTAGATTCTAATACTTTGTCACGGCTTACTGCGTACAGCGATATGAACAAGACGTTGCAGTCAAACTGTTTCTGGAAATTCAAGGAAGGAGTTGATGCCGGTGAGGCATTGAATATGCTTCTAAAGAGTTCTAATGCTTATGTGCAGTTAAATGTGTCTTTGACAGACATATCAAAAACTACAATAGGTTTTGTTCCTATCAGCGACATGCACCTTAAACTAATTAAGGACGAATCATACGTAAGTTACAGGACCATGAGCCTTTTCTGCCTGGCAAGTATCCTGATTATGTTGTGCTCACTTGTCAATATCCTTATATTCTTTATCAATACCTTGAGAGGACGTGACCGTGAAGCGGCATTGCGTATTGTTCACGGAGCATCAATGAGAGACCTTATCCGGATGTTCTCACTTGAAATGTCCATACTTGTATTATCAGGTCTGGTTATAGGAATGATACTGGTGTGGGTGCTTAAAGATTCTTATATCTCCTTAGCCGATATCAGTATGCCTGCAGGATTCCTTATGACAAACAGTCTTGTATTGTTGCTGTCAGTGTTCCTTGTTTCACTGCTTTCATGTGTGATTTGTGTCTATGTACTAAGACTCAGAACCATTCAGGATACTATTGCGCATTCAAAAAGCAAAGGTTTTTTCAGGAAGATAAGTGTAGGACTGCAGTTGTTTACGGGCACCCTGTTTGCATTCATCACCTGTGTCATGTTGCATCAGTTCAATTATCTCAGGAACGAGAATTGGGGCATAAACATAAACGATCAGGCTGTAATTACCCTGACACCGGATGGCGTATTTTCCATAACGGATATCCTGATGGGTAAAGTAAAAGCTGACAGTGAAGAAGAACTGAGGGCCATGATTGATCATATGGATGCCATCAAAAATGTGAATTTCCAGGAGAAATATGAAACTGAATATGCTATTTCATCCAAGTTGGAATCAATGCCTCAGATTGTCTGGGTTAAGCAAGGTATTAAGGATATATATTCATTTGCAACAGCCGGAAGGTACAATATGTATCCCGGTTATAGTATCAATGGCATAGACAGTTGCGAGTACAGCGTCCTGGATATGCTTGATAAGGATGAGCTTGATATATTGAATGTAACTGTATTGGACGGATCAATTCCTACTGACCGTCCCATTATGGACAATGAGGTTGTGATAACGGAGAACCTCTATAGGAAACTCGGCCTTGGGCCTGTTCAGGAAGATCCGGTCATTACGGTAGAAAGTGTCGTTATAAATGATTTGGATTTAAGCCGATTATTAGGTGGATTGAAGACTCAGACCAATGATTTTCACGTGATTGCCGTAATAAAAGATATATATATGACCTCATTTGAGGTGGCACCTCCCTTCCTTATCCTCTGTACTCCTAACAACCCCAAACTCACTTCAAGTATTAGCACTGATCTGGCAGGAGGGCTTATGGGTAAGCCAGAAGCATCCTATATGGTCCAATATAAACAAGGTTTCAAAAAAGAACTTCTCAATAAGATATCCGGGATACTTGATGGCATAGATTGCACATACGAGATTGCTTTTACTGAGGACCAGTTCTATAAAGCTCTTGAGAAGGACAAGCACCTAAAGAACCTGATTCTTATCATGGGAGTAATCTGCATCATGATTTCCATATTCGGTGTGTGGTCCATGATAAGTCTGGCCTGCCTGGAGCGGCGCCGTGAGATTGCAGTCCGTAAGGTTCATGGTGCCAAAGTCAGGGATATCCTGTCAATATTCACAAAAGAATACGGTGCAGTGATAGCAATATCCATGGGAGCTGCCTTCATCACAGGTTATCTGATAATGCATCAGTGGATACAGAAGTTCCCGCGTCAGGCTACCATAAGCTGGTGGATTTATGCTGCGATATTTGCAGCAACGGTCATTGTTATCGGCCTTACCGTTATCCACAAGGTTCTCAAGACCGCCAGTGAGAATCCGGCCGATGTCATCAAGAGCGAATGACAAAACGCTAAAGTGTCAAAAAATTAGACGATTTTGGGCCGGAAAGTACGATTTTGATGATTTTTCTTGGAGAATGGAGTAGTTGAGGGATAATTTTGAGTCAGAAATAAGTAATCAATAACCTAATAATTTGAAATATGATTGAAGTACAGAATTTACAGAAGATCTTCCGTACGGAGGAAGTTGAGACCTGGGCGCTGAATGATGTATCGTTCACGGTTGCCGACGGCGAGTTTGTGGCCATCATGGGCCCTTCAGGTTGCGGTAAGTCAACCTTGCTGAATATCCTTGGTTTGCTGGACAACCCCACCAAGGGCAGTTACAAGCTGCAGGGGGTTGAGGTGGCCACACTTGATGAGAACCATCGCACAGACCTTCGTAAGGGCGTGATTGGCTTTGTGTTCCAGAGCTTTAACCTGATTGATGAACTCAACGTGCGTGAGAACATAGAGCTGCCGCTGCTCTATATGGGCGTTCCCGCCAAGGAGCGTCGCCGCCGTGCCGAGGAGGTTATGGAGCGCATGAACATTTCGCACCGCGAGAAACATTTCCCCAACCAGTTGAGCGGTGGTCAGCAGCAGCGCGTAGCCATAGCCCGCGCCGTGATAGCAGGCCCCAAGCTGATACTTGCCGATGAGCCCACCGGTAACCTGGACTCAGTGAACGGTCAGGAGGTTATGAACCTCTTGAAGGAGCTCAACCAGCAGGGAACCACCATTGTAATGGTAACCCACAGCCGTCACGACGCATCGTACGCCAACCGCATTATCAACCTCTTTGACGGCAGCATCGTGAAGGAACTGCCGCTATAGTGCGTTCCGCTGTTATGTTTCCTTTCAGAAACTTATCCGCATGGTGAGGGATTCTTTGTTTTACGTCGTAAAATGTACATTTCACGACGTAAAACATACATTTCACGACGTGAAATGAAGTTTCCCTGACTAAGGAAAGAAAAATCTGTAAGTTAGGAATCATTCCTTTCTCACCTTCTTGAAATGTTCATTAACTATATTAAGACCGCTTGGAGGAGCATTCGCAGCAACTGGGTTTACAGTATGCTCAGTGTTTGCTGTCTCGCTATAGGTACAGCAATGTTCTCCATGCTGTTCTATGGCATCAACTATGATGATTTCTTTAAGAACCGGCTGCCCGGTCACAAACGGAGCCGGTTTGTTTGCATGACAATGCCGGGAAATCATGTAGGGCTGCAGGATAGGATATATCGCTCACAGTTGCCATACCTGGATTACAAGACTCTGTTGGATTTGCCGGAAATAGAATCTGTAAGTGTAGGCGGTGGCATGTCGGCCCATTTGTCTTTTGCCGATTCGGTCAAGGTATATGGAATGGGGCCGGTAAAAGGAGTTTATGTTGATGGCGATTATTTCAAATACTGGAATCTCTCTCTCTTGTATGGTGACAGAGTACCACAGAACGAGAATGAGATAGTAGTATCGGAGTCACTTCTTAAGCGCATGGGTTATGACAAGGATATAAGCCAATGCCTTGTCAAGACTGAGACCTACCGGATAGGCAGAGAATATCAGATTGTAAATGTGGTGCGTGATGACAAATGGCGTCGCAGCTGTGGTTATGACGTTTTTTTCAGTGCTCAGGACTGGAAGATCCAAGGTTTTACATTTTACAATGTCGATGTTGTACTTAAGGAGGGAACTGACGTAAATGATATAAACGACAGGCTGAGCGTTACCTTGGTAGATGATGGTGAGGGAAACAGGAAGATTCTGCAACTGGCCGGATTCCATGAGAATCCCGGTGACAGGATGGAAAAGCTGTTGCTTAGCATGTTGAGCATTCTGGTTCTCCTTGTTGCCGTAACAAATTACCTCAAGCATCTGGCAATGGTGCTCAAGCAGCGTAACCGGGCCAATATCATCCGATATAGCCTGGGAGCCAGACAGAGTAGTCTTGCGTTTATGCTGGTTGCCGAAGTTCTTATCATACTGCTATTATCATTTGCCATAGCCCAATATATCACAATCCTTGTCTGCTCATGGATTAACCAGACAGTTTATATGGGAGACCGTTATTTCCATTTAGCGGATTTGATATGGCTGAATACATTGACAACTGTGTGCATTGCGTTAGTAGGCGTTGTGGTATGCCGGATAGCGGTACTTGGGCAGAACAAGGTTCTGAGGAACAGGATTGTGGCCTACCAGCGTGAGCGGAAAGTGCTGAAATACATAATAATCGGCATAGAGACATCGGTTGCAGTTATGGCATTGGCATCGGTTCTTGACATAGCATCTACAGCACCAAAACCATATAACCCGCTTTCCAGGTCAGAAACCCGCAGGACTTTCTTTGTTCAGACCGAGGAAGGCGATTCATATACTGACAATCAGCAGGCATTCTGCAATTTGGTCAGAAGGATGCCACAGGTTGAGGATATGGTGTCTTCTGAGTACGACTGGAACGGATCGCATGCAAGTCAGTTCAATGTTCAGGGCAGAATGGAATGGTTGTTTGAGAAAGGTTCTGATATACGTTATTTCCAGTTCTTCAATATCCCGATAGAATGGCTTGATCCTGCACATCCTGCAAGCGGATACCTGATTGACCGGCTTACGTACGAAAGGTATATGAGGGATAGCGTGGATTTAAGCAACATATCAACTGTAAGTTACAACACTGTCACCCCTATTCATATAACCGGAGTGTATGAACATTATATTGTAGGTGATCCTTATTTGTCTGCTGGAGATGTAGGTGGGCTGTTCCAGTATCATCCCATATCGGAATATCATACAAACTTTTTTGTAAGGTTCCGTGAAGGTGTTTCAAAGACTGAGGCTGAGACACTTCTGCGTAATGCCTGGAAAGAGGTTAATCCGTCATCTATGGAGGATGTCAGGATAATATCCATACCCAAATATACCGACGATGAATATCGCTTTGCAGCGTTGGGATTCCAGATAGGCGGAATGGTGTGCATACTGCTGGTGATACTGAGCGTGACATCGTCCATATCGGCCGAAACCAACGTACGCCGCAAGGAAGTGGCTTTGCGCAAAATCAACGGTGCAAAGGGCAGGAACATAATGGCCCTGTTCATCAGGCCGTACTGCATAATACTGGCAGTGGCATTCCCCATAGGCATTCTGGCTTCATTGGCTTTGCTTGGTCATGCAGGACTGTATGTCTGGATTGCACCTGTAACGCTGGTGGCAATTGCGCTCATTGTGGCTCTCTCCGTATGGGGCAAGATACGCACCATAATGCGCACCAACCCAGCCGATGTCATCAAAAGCGAGTGACGCAAAGAGAAACGACCCCTTTGCGTCATTTTTTCATATCTTTGTGGTGTTATGACAGACGCTAAGATTCTTGTGATTGATGATAATACGGCGGTTTTGAGTACGCTTAAGATCGTGCTCAAGAGCGTGTTCCGTACTGTGGTGGCAGTAAGTGACCCGCAGCTTATCCCTGCTCTGATAAGTGCGGGCGATGTGGATGCGGTGCTACTGGACATGAATTTCGGGTCCGATAAGCTGGACGGGCAGGACGGCCTGTTCTGGCTGGACCGTATAATGAGCCGCAGCGGGCTGGACAATCCTCCGGCTGTGGTTATGATAACGGCATTTGGCGATGTGGGCCTGGCGGTGACATCGCTTAAGAAAGGGGCTCTGGACTTTATCCAGAAGCCCTGGGACAACAATGATTTGATACGCAAACTCCAGGAGGCAATTGCCAAGCGTGATGCACTCTATGCCGAAAAGCAGAAGAATCCCGCTGCTGCCGAGGCCACTGAACAGGAGGCGCCCAGTTCACTCGATGAGATGGAGAAACTCACTATCCAGCGTGTGCTGGAGTCAAGCGGGCGCAACCTTACCACTGCTGCCGAGAAACTGGGCATAAGCCGTCAGACACTGTACAACAAGATGAAACATCATGGCATCATTTAGCCGTCATTATACACTGCATGTGACGGTATCGGTCGTGATGGTAATGGCTCTGCCGGCAGTTGGCGTGTGGCTCTGTTTTAAAGGCTACGCGCCGCTGGCCGTACTTATGGGCATACTGACCCTTGCCGCTCTATTCAGGCTCATAAGACTGCTGCGCTACCCCATAACCCAGACCGAGATGATGGCCCGTGCCATCAAGAACAATGACCTGATGCTGCATATCCCTGAGACCGATGATGTGCTGCTGCGTCAGGCATCGGCCGATATGAACCGCATACTGGTATCATACCGTCGCGACCAGAATGAACTGGAAACCCGCAAGAATTACTATGACCGCATTCTGCGCGTGATGACGCATGAACTGCGCAACACCGTGACTCCCATAGTATCTCTGACTGATTTCATGATTGAGAACCCCGATGCACAGTCTGAGGAAGACCGCCGGGAGGCCATCAGTATCATAAACTCACAGGCCCACAACGTCTGTTCATTTCTGGAGTCATACCGCCAGCTTACCGTACTGGCTCAGCCATCCATGACCGATATCCCCGTATCCCGCATTTTCAGTAACCTTCAGACTCTGCTCAAGGCCGAGCCGGGTGCTGACCGCGTGCGTTTTGAGCAGGCCGGCGATGTGGTTATCCATGCAGACTCCAGCCTTATCCCGCTGGCGCTCATAAACATCATCCGTAACGCCATTCAGGCAACTGATGAAGTGGAGGACGGCCGCATTACCGTGATGGCATCGGCCCCCGGAGGCAAGCCCTGCATAACCGTAACCAATAACGGACCGGAGATTCCGGAGAGTCGCATAGAGGAGATTTTCATGCCATTCTATTCCACCAAGAAGAGGGGCAGCGGCAGCGGTATAGGCCTTGCCCTCTCGCGTCAGATCATGCAGCTGCATGAGGGTACGCTTACCTGCTCGTCACACTATCCCTATACCGTTTTCACTCTGCAGTTCAGTTGAAGTTAATTCATTAAACAAGTGTTATTGCCATTCAATATGTTTATTGCGATAAACAAATATGGCAAAAATTTGTTTATCCAAATAAACAGTTGTGACGCAAAACGAAACGACCCCTTTGCGTCACTTTCAGTTGAGCACCACTTCATCGGCATCGGATATGCGGTCGTAGCCGGTTATTATGATTTCGTCGCCGGGGTTGAGGCCTTCAAGTATCTCAAAGTGGCGCGGGTTCTGGCGGCCTATGCTTACCGGTACGCGGACGGCGTGGGTGTGCTGCGCGTTGACCTTGAATACCCAGCTGCCGTGAGTGTAATTGTAGAAGTTACCCTTGGGCACTATTATGGACTGCGCCTGGCCGCCCATCTCTATGCGGGCCTGATAAGACTTTCCTATGCGGGCGTTATCGGGCAGTGAGTCAGTGAATACCAGATAGATATCAAATGATCCGCTTTTGATTTCCGGTACGGTGCTGCTGATGGTCATGGGGTAGGTCTTTTTCTCGTATGTTATGGTGGCGGGCTGGCCCACGGTGATTTTATCTATGTAGAACTCGTTTATGCTCAGGCGCATGCGGAACTGGTCCATTCGTTTGATGTCGGCAATGGCGGTGCCGGAGCTTATGCGCTGGCTGGGCTCCAGTGAGAGTCCGCTCAGCTGGCCGTCGGCTGGAGCTGTTACTATCAGGTCGTTCAGGCGTTCCTCGGTCTTGCGGAGCTGGCGCTGGGCTTCGGCCAGTTCATCCTGCAGGGCCTCCTGGCGGATTGCGTTCAGTACGGAGTCCTGACGGCGGCTCTCCAGCTGCAGGCGTACGGTCTCCATCTTGTAGTTGTACTCCTCATCGGCCACATCCAGTTGTGCGCGGCTACGTATTCCCATGCGGTATTCCTCAAGTGCCAGGTTGTGCTCCTTCTCCAGACGCTTTAGCTCATACTTGGTCTGCAGTATGCTCTGTGCCAGTGACAGACGGCGCTGGTCCATCTCAATCATGCTGGTGCGATAGGAGCGGTTCTGCTTGCGCCAGCTCTCCCGTGCGGTCTCTATTGTACGTTGCAACTCAGGGTCGCTCAGAATCATGAGCGTATCACCTTTGTGAACCAGGGCACCGTCCTGAACCAGCACGCTCTCCACAAATCCGCCCTCACGGGTATAGACCTTGATGGTCTGGATGGGCTGGAGTGTACCTTCGGCATTCACGTACTCTGAGAACTCGCCGCTCTGGACGGTTGCGGTCTGCACGCTGTCAGAGTTAATCCTTATTATCTTGGGGCCGGTTGAAACCTTGATGAGCATCCCTATGAGTCCTGCGGCCAGAATGCCGGCCACAATGTGTATGCGGTATTTTACATACCATTTCTTGGGTGGTAACTTAACGTCCATATTCTACTTGCTGTTCTATAAGTTCATTATTATTAAAATCAAATGCTGTGAGGCTGCGTATGGTGTAGTATAACTGCCAGTAACGGCTCAGGGCCGATACGTACCCCCTGTAGGCCGAATCCTTGGCGGTTATGGCCGAGTTCAGGTCCAGTATGGTGGAGCTGCCGCTTACGTAAAGGTGGCGCGCCACTTCATAACGGTGCTGGGCTGTCTGCATGGTGCGGCGGGCTATCTCTACCTGACGCTCCTGCAGATTGAACTGGCTCACTGTTCGGGTGACCATCTTTTCAAAACTCACCTCATTCTGCTCTATGTGCATACGGGTAAGTTCCAGGTTGTTCTGTGCAATCTTTACGCGGCCGCGGGCACGTCCCCAGTCAAGAATGGGAATGCTGATGGATACACTCACTGACTGCTCGTCGTTAAGGTTACGGAAACTCTCGGGCAGTTCATCGGCAGTCTGAGCCAGCCCCAGACGCAGGTAGATGGATGCCTTGAATCCGGCCTGTGACTTGTAGTATGCCAGATTGCTCTCAGAGTTCAGACGGCTCAGTTCCATACTCTCTATATCGGGACTGTTCTGACGGGCCAGCTCCATTGCCTGGTCAAGCGGCACCGTAAAATGCGGAATGCTGTCGGTGGTAATGACCTCTATCTGCGTGTCCGATGTCAGGTTAAGGAAGTTGCGCAGCTGGTCAACGGCGTCATCGAACGACATCTGCGATGACATTATGCTGGTCTCGCTGTTCAGCTTGTTGAGTTCCAGCTGGAGCAATTCGTTCTCGGTTATTGTACCTATATTATATCTGCCCAGTCCGTATGTGTAAAGGGTGTCGGTGGCGGCATGGTTGAGTTGGGCAATCTCCAGTTCTGTTTGGGCCGATACCAGATTAAAGAACACCATGGCGGCCTGCGATGCCACCAGCTCCATGGTCTCGGCATACTGCTTGCGTGCCCTGCGGTACTCAATGGGCTCGGTCTTGCGGCTCCATTTGAATGAGTTGTAGCCGTTAAGGCTCTGTGAGAAACTCAGTTGCAGAGGCTGAGAGTAGTAGCTGTGTGTGGGGTTGTCGCCCAGCTGGTCCAGACGGCTCAGACTGCCGGAAAGTGAGATGGTTCCTCCAGTAAACCATACGTTCTGGCTCAAGTCCAGTGACAGGTTGTTCCTCATGCTGTTGCTACGGGCAAACAATTCCGATCCGTCCGGCAGGGTTACGTAGTTGGTGCTGCGGTTGAGAGACGGCGATGACGATAGCGACAGAGAGGGGAGCATGCTGGCCCTGTAGCTGCGGTAGCTGAGCCAGGCGGACTCAAATGTGTTGCGTGCCTGCACAGCCTGCGGTGATGACTCCTGAGCCATGCGGATAACCTCGCTCATAGTAAGACGAACCGTATCGCCACCGGCAGCATTTCCGGTGGCTGATACGTTCAGCAAAACAAGGATGAGCAGTATTTTGATTGTCTGTTTCATATACCTGTTTTTTATTGACAGTCCAAAGGTACCGCCCCAATCAACCTTCCTCCAAGAAAATAAAGCTAAATCGGCATTTCCGCTCTAAAATCGTCTAATTTTTTGACACTTTTCATGGATTGACAGCAAAACTGGACTTGACCTTGTTGTCTTTATAGTAGTATTTATATATTTTTGGAATTCCTGGATTAGAAGATTATTATGATTATGGAGACTAATTTAGACAGATTCTTAAACAGATTCTAAATATGAAACATCTCATTTCAGTTCTATTGGCATTGCTGATTATTGCGGGATGCTCTGAGGCTCCTGATGCAATGCGGTTTATTCCGAAAGGACAGTCTGCCCTTGTGGATTGGGAGTTCTCTGTTAACGGTACGGATTGGGAACAGGTAAGTGTCCCCCATTCATACAACGCTGTTGACGGCCATAGCGCTTCCTATTATCGCGGCCCTGCCACATACCGCCGTTCAATCCGTATATCTGATCCTTCGGCCCCTGCATTCCTCATATTCGAGGGAGCAGCCCAGGCCGCCAAGGTTATCGTGAACAATAGGGTAGCATCACTCCATAAAGGTGGCTATACCGCTTTTACAGTGCCTCTTGAAGGACTGCTTGAAAAAGGGGAGAACACTGTTGAAGTGGTGTGTGACAACACTGAGGATATTGATTTGATACCGGTCAGTTCTGATTTCAACAAGAACGGAGGACTGCATAATCCGGTATGGCTGTATGTTCCGGGGAAGGTGTTCTTCGATCCTGTGGCTTATGGCCCTTACAGACTCCATGTAACCCAGAACGCTGTTTCTGAGAGTAGTGCTACGGCCATTGTCAGCGCACGCCTGCAGGGCAAGGCCGATGTGTTGTTGCGCCTAAGGGACGCATCGGGAAGGACGGTCGTGGAGGAGACCATAAAGGATGTATCGGGTGTTTTCAGCAAGGAGATTACCGTAAAGCAGCCACATTTGTGGAATGGCTTGGAGGATCCCTATCTATATACTTTAGAACTCACGGCCGGAGGTGATAAAGCTGTAACTGAGATAGGCTTCCGCTACTATTCCGTGGACAGGGACAAGGGATTCTTCTTAAATGGCAAACCCTATCCGCTAAGAGGTGTCTCCATGCATCAGGATACCGATGGCAAGGCATCGGCTCTTACCTATCAGGACTATGACAGTGATTATGAGACCATCAGGGAGCTGGGTTGCAATTTCCTGCGTCTGGCCCATTATCCCCATAATGACTACGCTTTCCGTCTTTGCGACAGGATGGGCATAATTGTACAGACGGAGATACCCTGGGTGAATGTATGCGGCGAGAGGGCATCGGATACCTATTTCGAGAATATTCATTCCCAGATGGCGGAGATGATCCGCAATCTCTACAACCATCCCTCGATAGTTTTCTGGGGCATGTGGAACGAACTGGATAATTGGGGAAACAACAACCGCTATCAGGGGAGGCTCGATGAACGGAGAGTGGTAGATGAAACAGCCCGTCTGTATGATTTTGCCAAGAAACTTGACCCTACCAGACTTGTGGGTGTTACCGATGACAGCGAGTACGGCCGTATGTATTACGATGAACTGAAGGCCGATTTCTATTCCGAGAACAGGTATTATGGATGGTATTATACACACGGCGATTTCTCGGGCATCACAGGATCCATGACAAGTATCAGGGACAAGATGGGACCTGCCAATATCTCTGAGTACGGGGTGGGGATAAACCCTTACTGCCACACCTGGAAGGAGGAGGATATACGCCGGTATCAGGATGACCGCCGTCACGTGGAGGAGTACGGAAACCTTTCACATGAGTCTCATGCCCAGCAGATTGCGCTCATGCCCTGGCTCAATTTCACATCATTGTGGATACTGTTTGATTTTCCTGTAGCAAACCGTCACGAAGGCTTTATGGACAGCAATGACGGAGTAGAGTTCACTGAGAACCAGGACCGCATGTACATGAACGACAAAGGCATAATCACCCGCGACAGGGCAACCCGCAAGGATGTGTTCTACCTCTACAAGTCCTGGTGGAACCATTCTGAAGAGACTGTCTATATTGCCGGACGCCGGTTAGAGTACCGTCCCGAAGGGCAGGAGTTCACGTTGACGGTCTATTCCAACGCTTCCTCACTCAAGGTATTAAAGAACGGTAAGGAGATTTCCTCACAGACGTCATCGGGCGAACCGACGGGTGTGATATGGAAATTCCCCAGTCTGACTGTGGATGGTCCGGAAACGGTTTTCAAGGTGGTATCATCATCAGGCAAATCAGATGCCGTTACGTTTAAGGCACTGAAATAGTCTTGCTTAAAAAAATGCGATGACGTTCTGCCATCGCATTTTTTGTTTTGAACTGTTGCTGTCAGAACGACAGGTTGATGCCGCCCATGAATGCTATACCAGGCATGGGGTAACCTGTGTTGATCTGATACTTGGTGTTAAGCAGGTTGTCACCGTTGACCCAGAGTTGGAGCATTTCGGACAGCTGGTATGAGAGGCGTGCGTTCCAGAGCAGGAAGTCCTCTTTCTTGTCGGGGCCTACAGACGAGTAGAGGCCGTTAATGTACTGAAGGCCGGTGCTGGCGTGCCAGCCGTTGCTGGTGTAAGAACCGCCCAGATATGCCTTGTGTTCAGGTGCGCCCACAATGGGAGTCTCCATCTTAAGATAGCTGTAGTTGCAGTTGGCTGCAAATGACTTTGAAATAAGGTATGATGCCTCAACCTCTACGCCTGTGTTCTTGAGCTCTCCGCTGTTCTGGTTGAGCATTCCCGCACCGTTAGGGTTGGGCAGGGTAAGGATTATGTTCTCTGCATCCATCTTGAAGACATTGATGCCGTAGTAGAGTTTGTTGTTAAATAGTCTCTGTGAGAATGAGAGCTCATAGTTCCAGAGCGATTCGGCCTTGAGGTCCTTGTTCTGCGGCGGATACATGTACATCTCCCTGATGATGGGATAGCGGAACCCCTTGCCGACTGACAGCTTGACCTCGGCATTGGCAGGCAGATGGAATGCTGCGCCGGCCTGTGGGACAAGTTCAGTTCCGGCCTTGGAGTGATGGTCCACTCGCAGGCCGGCGTTCAGGGTAAGCAGTGAGCCAATGGCCTGACGCATCTCTATGTATCCGGCAAACTCATCTTCACGCTCATCGACCTGGAGGACATCAGTTCCTGCCTGCGGACCATCTACAAAGTGGTTGTTTGCCTTGCCGCCATAGCGGTAGTAGTCAAATCCCAGGGTAAGGCGGTTGCCGTCAAACAGACTTGCGCTCTGCCAGGCCGATGCTCCCAGCATCTCATCGTAAGAGATGAAACGGAACATTTTTTGGGTGGCTTCCGGTGCATATCCGTCATTGATCCAATGGTCGCCCCAGCTGTAGAACAGGCTCACTGCACCCTGTGTGCGTGCGTATCTGTTCTCAATGAACATGGCTGTGGTTCCGCGGGTTATCTCCTGGTCTGCATCAATCAAAGGTGCGTTCTCCGGTCCTGGCTGTGAAGCCTTGAAACGGGTTACATCCACATTGGCCGATGCGTTCCAATTGTCCGAGATATCATATCCCAGCTTGGCATAACCGCCAAACTGCTCAAAGTTCATGTTATCCCTATGACCGTCGGTGCGGTTGTATGAGCCCGATGCCACTGCGCTGACCTTACCTTGACGGGTGCTGGCCGTGAATTCGGTCTCGGCCGTGTTGAATGAACCATAACCGGCATGCAGGCGCGCATGTGTACCATCCTCTTTCTTGGTTACAATATTAACCACCCCGGCCATTGCACCGGATCCGTACAGGATTGATGCCGGACCGCGCAGTACCTCGACCCTCTCGGTCATGAGTGACTGATAGGAGTCGGCTATGGGGTGTCCGTAGATACCGGCATAGTTGGGATGTCCGTCAATAAGGACTATCATTCGGGCTGCGCCTCCGGTCATACCGCGCATGGAGATGTTTCCGGCCGCACCGCCTGATACACCAAAACCGGAATATCCGCGCTGGGTGATGAAGAGCCCCGGAACCTGCTCTGTGAGCAGTGGCAGGAGCGATGCACGGTTGGTCTCCTCAATGGCATGTCGGTCTATCACGTTCACTGTCTGTGACAGTTGACGCACATCGGTGGCACTGCGTGTACCGGTTATTACAACTTCCTGTAGAGTGTCTGGAATTTCAGTTGCATGCACAGCGCTGAATGATATGGCTGTGGCTGCGATAAATAGTGTAAGGCGTTTCATTGCAGATAGAGTTAGTTTCTGCAAAGATACATTGGTGACACGAATTTACAAAAAAGTAGCACGATTATTTGCATCGGACAGTATCCGTTTTTTTGCCTACTTTTGACTTTTGTAATGCTCAACCGTATAATCAACAGAAGTCCAGGTCAGGATGCAACAGATAGAGAGTGATATAATAAGACGATGCCGGAAAGGTGACAAGGGCGCTTTCAGGTATGTGGTGCAGAACTGTCAGGGTATGGTCTATTCGCTGTCGCTCAAGATGCTGGCTGATGCAGAGGAGGCCAGGGATGCGGTGCAGGACACTTTTATAAAGGTGTGGCAGAACATAGGCACTTATGATGACCGTTATAGTTTCAGTACATGGGTCTATACGATTGCCTCCCGGATCTGCCTGGACAGGCTGCGCAAAGTCAGACCTATAGGACCGGCCGAAACTGATGAACGGGTGTTTGAGCAGGTGGCCGATGATTCTGACCCGGAGCGGCTGTTGGAAAGCAGCGAGTGGGTGTCGGTAATTAAGGTGCTGGCCGACGGACTGGGCGGTAAACAGAAACTGGTGTTTACCCTAAGCCAGCTGGAAGGACTGGACACTGCGCAGATAACGGAGATTACAGGGCTGGATGCGGAGCAAATCAAGAGCAACCTGTATGCAGCCAAAAAGAATATTCGTGAACGCTTGATTAAGATGGGATATGGAAAAGACTGATGATATGCTTGAACGCCTGAAGGGGCAGATTCCGGAGGTTCCGGATGCTGCCGCCCTGACCGACAGCATCATGGCGGCAATAGACAACCTGGACCGTAATGCTGAGTCAGGTATAAAGGGCAAATCTGCTGAACGCATACCGTTGTGGCTCACAGTGCTGAGAACTGCATCGTCCATGGTGGCAATAGTTCTGCTGGTGCTCTATATGCGTCTTGAGACCGGTGCTGTGGGCAATTCCGATGACGAAAGGGCGGAATATCTTGAAATAGTTGCGGTTGATGAGTGTGAGGAGTGCTCTCCGGCAGAGAATTATAACCTGAGGCGGGAGAAAATGAGAGTAATGAGTGAACGTGCAATCCTAAAAAAGAAGATCTATGCGAGTTTCGATTTATAAAATGATGTTTGCCATCGCAATACTGGCTCTGGCCTCATGTGATGAATGGAAAGTGCAGATGGTTACAGAGGTGATGCGTGACGGTTCTTGCGTGAGGACGGTGACATCGGACGACAGCAGCTGCCTGACCGAAGATAATGGGTGGGTGGTTCTGGAAAAGAGTGATTCCTTACGCCCTTTCCCATTCGATACGGTTTACAGTTCCGTCATAAGCAGGAGATTTGACAGGGTGGAGGATATGAACGTTTGTCCTGCCCTGCATATCTATGGTAAACCTGTCAGGTCCGAGGCAAGTCTTGACAGGAAATTCAAATGGTTCTATACCGAATATACCTTTACAGAGACATTCAAAGGCTGGGATGGAGATTCCGGAATCCCCTTGACTGATTACGTAACCCAGGATGAGGCTTCTTTCTGGTACACAGGTTATCCCGAACTCCCCAAGGGCATTACCGGTCAGGAGATTCTGTATCTGTCTGATATTTCCGAAAAGACCGACCACTGGATGTATGATGTCACGTGGGATGTCTATTTCCGTACGATAGACCGATTCTATGATGAGATTAACCCGCCGGTGGACCGTAGGACATTCCTCTCAATGCGTGATACGGTCATGCATACGGCATGGAATGAGGATGTGGAGTTCTATAAAGGAAAGGAACTTGAGTTTCTTGACCGCTTCTTTAAGACCGATGCCTTTACAAAAGCCGGAGATGATGATCAGGTTACTGACTACGGAAAGAATCTCTGGATGCAGACCCTGGGACTGATGAACCTGGAGGCTCCGTATATACTCAGGATGCCAGGGCGTGTAACTGATGCCGGACGCGGACAGGTTGAGGACGGAGTGATAAAATACCGTTTCGAGGGCAGTTTCCTGATACCGGGCGACTATACATTTACGGCAACATCCAGATGTATGAACGTGTGGGCTTTCCTGTTCTCCGTCCTAATACTGGTTGTGGCTATAGGAAGCTTCCTTATAAAGCGTTAATCGGCCCGGCTCATAAGCAGCTTGCCGTGGCGGATGCCTTTTATGGATGTCATCTCATCGGCCAGGGCGGTAAGCAGACGGGCCTCACCCATGACGGTGCAAACGTGCAGGCATGTGCCCTCATTTATGTAGTGCTGCTGTGATGAAAGTATAAGTTTCCGGTGGCGGATCTGTATATCCGATATGCGTGCGGATATATCGGTCCGCAGCTGGTCATATATTATAAATATGGTACCCGCAACGATATGGTTGCACTGCCATTTCTTTTCGGCCAGGTTCTTCTCAATCAGGAAACGTATGGCCTGCGAGCGGTTGGCGTAACCATCCTCCTTTACGAATGAGTCAAGCTGCTCCAACAACTCGTCTTCAAGTGAAACTCCAAATCTTTTAAGTGCCATAACAATATACTTTTATCCAATCCAAAGTTATACATTTTGGAAAACTTTCCTGCAATATTAAAACAAAAAGTTTTCCAAATGTGGAAATAATCAGTTATAGAAAGGGCTGTTGAAAACTTCTTCGAAATAAGTCCTTATTTGTTATCAACAAACTGTATCAAGTTGTGTTTTTTATCATATCTTTGTCTGTGTCATTGGTTCCCTAAGGGGTGACACTCCGAAGGGATAATATGGAATCCGGTGAAATTCCGGAACAGTACCTGCTGCTGTAATTCCCTTATTATCAGTCCAGTGTACTCTCTGCCACTGATTCTTTCGAGGATTGGGAAGGCGTGCTGGACGGGATGAGTCAGAATACCTGCCAATGATTGTTGAGTCCATGGAACTTGCAGGACTACAAGTTCGGGATCTCGTGGGAGTTATCCTTATATATAGTGCAACTTTGTGGAGAGGCGGGTTCTCTCCGCTATGGTGATTTGATGAATACTTTTAGTTATCTATGGAGACATATATAGTAAAACGCGACGGTAAGCACGAGGTGTTTACCATTGACAAGATCAAGGCTGCAATCGCCAAATCGTTCCTTGCATCGGGGGCGTTTGCAACGGAAGAGGTTATGACGGGAGTCCTGAGCCACCTGAACATACAGAGCGGAATCAGTGTCGAAGAGATTCAGAATCAGGTTGAGGTGGCTCTCATGGCCGAAGGCTATTACCAGGTGGCCAAGACGTACATGCTATACCGCAACCGCCATGCCGAGGACCGGGAAACAAAGTCCAAGCTGGAGTTCCTGATGGGTTACTGTCAGGCTGCGAATGCCGCTGAGGGAAGCAAGTTCGATGCGAATGCGAATGTTGAGAACAAGAACATAGCCACATTGATAGGTGAGCTTCCCAAGAAGGGCTTTATCCGTCTGAACCGTCGCCTGCTGTGCGACCGTATCCGCCAGATGTTCGGAAAGGAGGTGGCCGACAGGTATATGAGTCTGCTTCACCAGCACTTCATCTACAAAAACGATGAAACAAATCTGGCTAACTACTGCGCCAGCATCACTATGTATCCGTGGCTATTGGGCGGCACCAGGTCCATAGGCGGCAACGCAACGCAGCCTACTAACCTCAAGTCGTTCTGCGGTGGTTTCATCAATATGGTCTTCATGGTGTCATCCATGCTGTCTGGGGCTTGCGCCACCCCCGAGTTCCTTATGTACATGAACTATTTCATTGAGAAGGAATACGGTGAGGATTATTACAAACGTGCCGATGAGGTGGTTGACCTGAGCCTCAAGAAGCGCACAATCGACAAGGTCATAACAGACTGTTTCCAGCAGGTGGTCTATTCCATCAACCAGCCTACCGGTGCACGTAACTTCCAGTCCGTGTTCTGGAACATCAGTTACTATGACCGCTACTACTTTGAGTCACTCTTTGGAGAGTTTCGTTTCCCGGACGGTGAGAAGCCGCATTGGGAGTCACTTTCATGGTTGCAGAAACGTTTCATGAGGTGGTTCAATCAGGAGCGTCTGCGCTGTGTGCTTACATTTCCGGTTGAGACTATGGCCCTTCTTACTGAAAATGGTGACGTTAAGGATAAGGAGTACGGAGATTTCACGGCTGAGATGTATGCTGAGGGACATTCGTTCTTTACATACGTGAGTGATAACGCTGACTCCCTGTCAAGCTGCTGCCGCCTGCGTAACCAGATTACCGATAACGGATTCTCATATACATTAGGTGCAGGTGGCGTCAGCACTGGTTCCAAGAGCGTCCTCACCATAAACCTGAACCGTTGCGTGCAGTATGCTCAACGCATGGGAATCCCATATCAAAAATATATTGAGGATGTGGTTGATCTGATGCATAAGGTTCAGCTTGCATACAACGAAAACCTCAAGGAGCTTCAGGAGAAGGGAATGTTGCCTCTGTTTGATTCCGGTTACATCAACATAGGCCGTCAGTACCTGACTATAGGTGTGAACGGTCTTGTTGAGTCGGCCGAATTTTTAGGTATAGAGATAAGCGACAACCCCCGTTACACGGAATATGTGCAGACAGTATTGGGTATAGTAGAGAAATTGAACAAGAAATACCGCTCAAAAGGAGTGATGTTCAACTGTGAGATGATTCCGGCAGAAAACGTAGGTGTCAAGAATGCCAAGTGGGATAAGGAAGACGGTTATGCGGTTCCGCGTGACTGCTATAACAGCTATTTCTATAAGGTAGAGGATACTACGCTGAATGTGATTGACCGTTTCCGTCTGCATGGAGTCAAATATATTGAGCATCTGACTGGCGGTTCTGCACTGCACTGCAATCTGGAGGAACATCTGTCCAAGGCTCAGTATCGACAGTTGCTACGCGTAGCTGCACAAGAGGGTTGCAACTATTTCACCTTCAATATACCCAATACTATCTGCAATGAATGCGGAACCATTGACAAACGTTATTTGAAAGAGTGCCCGCACTGTCATTCCGCCAATGTGGATTATCTGACCCGTATCATCGGTTATATGAAACGTGTCAGCAACTTCTCGGCTGCACGACAGGTAGAGGCAAGTAAGCGTTATTACGCAACTTTGTAAATGAAGATAGCATCATATGACATAGTGTTCCAGGATGTACCGGGAGAGGTTACGCTTTCGCTTAACCTCTCTCAGTGCCCTAACCGTTGTCCTGGATGTCACAGTCCGCAATTACAGGATGACATTGGTTTTCCGCTTGATGACGGCATATTGGACGGCTTGCTGGAAAGATACGGCAGGGATGTGACCTGCGTCTGTTTCATGGGCGGTGACCGCGAGCCTGACGAAATAATGCGTCTTGCCGGCCGTGTTCATGCCACTGGGCTTAAGACTGCGTGGTACACCGGAAAGCAACGGTTGCCTGACTGTTTCAGAACGGATGTCTTGGACTATGTCAAGGTGGGACCATATATTGAAAGCAGAGGCCCGTTGCCAAGTCCTGACACCAACCAGCGGATGTACAAGGTGGATAACGGTGTGCTTACCGATATCACGATGAGTTTCAGAAAGAAAGGAGTGGGCTGACGTTCACTCCTTTCCTATAATAATTAAGAATCTGTTTTGATTTGTTCCGTAAATTATAATCCAAAACAGATTCTAATTGTTTTGTCTTGACCGGTTGAATTGTGGTTGCAGAGGTCTTTGTGGCTGTCCCGGGCGGGGCTGGACTTGTTGGAACTGATGGCCGCGTGACTGCTGGATATCCTTGAGGATCTGGCTGTTGAACTGCTCTTCGGCATTTTGGATCTTTAGAATCTTGGAGGCTGGAAGAACTTTCTTGAATTTCTGCAGGTACTCTTTTTCAAGTTCCGCAATCTTTATATTGGTCTCAGCTATGGCATCTATAGCCTTCAGGCTCTGCTCCTCCGATGTCGCCGCTCCACCTTCCTGACGCATGATACGGCGGGTTTCGCGATTCAGTTCGCGTTTTTTTTGCTGTAGTTCGTTATAGATAGGAAAGAATGCGTTAGCCTCATCTTCAGTCAGTCCGGCTCTTTCGGTGAAGAAAGCCTTCTGCTGATTCCAGTATTCAGCAGGAGAGAATTGTCCGCTGCGGTTTGGTATCTGCTGCTGGGCGGCACCACTGCGTTGCCAGGTCTGACGTTGCTGGAAACCCCATCGTTGCGGGTTACCTTGAGTGCTCTGACTGAATGCAGGTGAGAAGGCAAAAATGCCAATCAAAATTACAATTAACTTTTTCATGGTTGTCAGTTGGCATTTACCAGTGTATAATATAACGTGTAGTCATCAATCATGGAGGTTTCAAGAAAGGAGTCTATATACTCATCTGAGTAGATGGTAGTCTCCTCTACCTGGGCAACTTCTGAGACGTTGTTGCGGGAACTGATGCCAACGGCTACCTTGATGCAAAAGAATATGCCCGCAAATGCGGCTGCGGTATACAGGTATGGCTTGATACGCATCCAAGGTGTTACCTGCATCTTAGTGGAATAGATAGATTCCCGCTCGGGAAGTGAGGCCATAATATTCTGCGTCAGGTTTTCGAAGTAACCTTCCGGAACAGTGAACGGCCTGCGGGCTTCATGTTCATCAACTTTGTATGTTTTTTCTTTTTCCATCCGTTGTTTTGACAGATTTGTAGTAAAATGGTTTAATCAGAATTGTTGAAATATTCCTCTATTTTCTTTACTGCTATGTGGAAAGAGGCTTTAAGGGCACCAATACTTGTTCCCAATGCTTCAGATATTTCTTCATATTTCATCTCGTTGAAATACTTCATGTTGAATACAAGACGCTGCTTGTCGGGAAGAGTGGCTATGGCTGCCTGAAGTTGACGTTCAGTCTGGTCTCCGTCAAAATAAGGGTCACTCTCCAGACGGTCGGCTATACTCAGCCCGTTTTCCTCTTCGGTCTCAATCGGAACGGTGGATTTCTGCTTGTTAAGGAAGGTTAGCGTCTCGTTAATAGCTATGCGGTATAGCCATGTCGAAATTCTGGAGTAACCCATGAATGAGTCAAGGTTTGTCCAGGCTTTTATGAAAGTGTTCTGGAGAATGTCATTCGCATCATCATGTGAAAGCACCATGTGACGTATCTGCCAGTAAAGCTGTTCGCTGAAATTGCGGACTATGGACTCGAATGCGCGATGACGGGAGATTTCATCCTCATGGAGCATCTCCAGTATCCTGCGTTCGTCATACGCCATCATTGCCATAGTCGGTGTCCCTTAAATTGTAATGGTAAGGTTTTCCTTTGCCAGAATAGTGTCGGGGAAAGTAAGCTGCGCCTCTTTCAGCAGGATACTTTCATCAGTGTATCGGGCAGAGAAATGGCCCAGGATAAGTTTTCCTGCGTTTGCCTCAACGGCCGTTCGCGCAGCATCCGTGGCTGTACTGTGATAGTGCTTTTTTGCCCGGTCAGCATCCTCAACCGAGTATGTGCAGTCGTGATAAATCATATCTGCTCCTTTTATGACTGGAATCATGGAGGGGTTGTAAACAGTGTCACAGCAGTATGCATAGCTGCGTCCCGAATCAGCCGGCCTGGTCAGACGGCCATGGGGTATGACGGTTCCGTCCGGCATTGTGAAATCACCACCATCCTTTATGCGGTTATAATCCCACTGTGGCACATTATAGAAATCGGCTGCGGCACGGTCCAGATGATCGGTTGAAGGTTTCTCACGGAACAGGAATCCGGAGCACGGCACGCGGTGACGTAGTGGAAATGCTGTCACGGTCAGCGAACGGTCCTCATAGATTGTTGAGGTTACAGCAGTGTCGAATCCCTGGAATTCCACCTTGAACTCAAGGTCATGGCAATAGAAGTCAATCTCCTGAAGTAACATAGGTTCCAGTTCATTTGGCGCATGTATGAAAAGAGGTGCTGTCCTGCCTAAAAGGCCGAACGACGAAATCATGCCTAAAAGACCGAAACAATGGTCTCCGTGAAGGTGTGATATAAAGATGTGGTTTATTCGGGCAAACGCTATGCGGGAACGCCTGAGCTGTATCTGTGTGCCCTCTCCGCAATCGACCATAAAAAGCTTACCGCGGATTCCAACAATCTGCGATGATGTGTTGTGCCTTGGGCTGGGAGTGGCTGAACCGCATCCCAATATGGTGACTTCAAATTTTTCCATTTCCGGCGTGCTCCAAAAGTACAAAAAAAAAGGACCGCGGATACGGCCCTTTTATTAAATAATGTGATAATCCTAAGGATTGTTTACTTGCCGCCTTCCAACTGCTCCTTGAGAGCTGCCAAGGCATCGATGTCACCGAGGGTGGTGGAAGCGGCCTGGTTCTGGATTGCAGGCTCATCCTTCTCTTTCTTGGCGTTAGCCTTGCGGGCGGCTTTCTTCTCTGCCTTAGCCTCAGCTTTGGCTATGTCCTCGAATATACGGCTGTGTGAAAGGATGATTCTCTTGGAATCCTTGTTGAACTCTATAACCTTGAACTGGAGAGTCTCACCCTGCTGAGCCTGTGAGCCGTCCTCCTTAACAAGATGCTTGGGAGTAGCGAAACCTTCTACACCTTCGGCGAGTTTGATGACTGCGCCCTTATCCATCATCTCGGTGATCTTACCTTCGTGTATGGAATCAACGGTGTATATTGACTCGTATGCATCCCAAGGATTCTCCTCAAGCTGCTTGTGGCCAAGGCTGAGCCTGCGGTTCTCCTTATCTATCTCAAGAACAACTACATCGATAGGAGCACCGATGGTTGTGAACTCAGACGGATGCTTAACCTTCTTGGTCCAGCTCAGGTCACTGATGTGGATCAGACCATCAACACCCTCCTCAATCTCAACGAAGATACCGAAGTTGGTGAAGTTGCGAACGGTAGCGGTGTGCTTTGAACCTACAGGATACCTCTCTTCAATGTTCTCCCAAGGATCCTGCTTGAGCTGCTTGATACCTAAGGACATCTTGCGCTCGCTACGGTCAAGTGTCAGGATGACAGCCTCTACCTCGTCGCCAACCTTGATAAAGTCCTGAGCTGAACGCAGGTGCTGGCTCCATGACATCTCTGATACGTGGATAAGACCCTCTACGCCCGGAGCGATCTCGATAAATGCACCGTAATCGGCCATAACGACAACCTTACCCTTAACAACGTCGCCAACCTTGAGGTTCTCGTCAAGTGAATCCCATGGATGCGGAGTGAGCTGCTTGAGACCCAAAGCGATACGCTTCTTCTCATCGTCAAAGTCAAGGATAACCACGTTGATCTTCTGGTCAAGCTCAACAATCTCCTTAGGATCGCTTACACGGCCCCAGCTGAGGTCTGTGATATGGATAAGACCGTCAACACCTCCCAAGTCGATGAATACACCGTAAGAGGTGATGTTCTTGACGGTACCCTCAAGTACCTGACCCTTCTCAAGCTTGCTGATGATCTCCTTCTTCTGCTGTTCAAGCTCCTCTTCAATAAGAGCCTTGTGAGAAACGACTACGTTGCGGTATTCCTGATTAATCTTTATGACCTTGAACTCCATGGTCTTGCCAACAAATACATCGTAGTCACGGATGGGTTTCACATCGATTTGTGAGCCAGGGAGGAAAGCCTCGATTCCGAACACATCGACTATCATGCCACCCTTTGTGCGGCACTTGATGAAGCCCTTTACAATCTCCTGTGACTCCAGAGCCTCGTTCACGCGGTCCCATGAGCGTGAAGCGCGAGCCCTCTTATGTGAAAGAAGCAGCTGTCCCTTCTTGTTTTCGGTGTTCTCGATATAAACCTCTACCTCGTCGCCAACCTTGAGGTCGGGATTGTAGCGGAATTCACTGATTGGGATGATACCGTCTGATTTGTAACCGATGTTGACGATTACTTCGCGCTTGTTGATGGCGATGACCTTACCCATCACGACCTCGTTATCGGCCACCTTGTTGAGGGTGTTGTCATAAGCCTGTTCAAGTTGTTCCTTGGTCATGCCGTTCTCGGCATTACCGTTTTCAAATGCATCCCAGTCAAAATCCTGCAAGGGAGCTACGTTCTTAAAATCTTCCATTTTTCGTTAATTTTCGAATTAAGATTAAGTTAGACAATATGTTGTGAACACTGCTACACGCGCGCAACGCGAATAGCGGCGCAAAGGTAGTATATTTATTCCAAAAAACAGGGAAAACCGCTGAAAAAATCAATAGTTGGCATCAAGGGTGTAGGGAAGTCCTGTTGATGTCATGCCTGCAGCTGAGATGTTGATATGCTCGGTTATTGAGCTGTTGTAGAACTCAACCTGAGCGTGTCCCACGCTGTCAGTCACCACATTGGGGTTCCAGTATAGAGTCCTGCGGTAATCTACATCGCCAAACACCGGACCATCAGGGTAGGTAGGAGCGTAGAAACTGTATGGGGTTGACCAACCCTCTGCGGTCGTCACTCGGTGGTCAATCTTCATCCTGTCCTCACGGGAACTAAGCTGGTGGTCCTCTTTGATCAGAATATCAACCATGATGACGCGGTCATATTCTTCATCAGTCCTTTCTTCCACATTAGTCACGGTATGTCTCATATAATCCATGTAGAGTGGCGCCAGAAGCCATGCCTCACGCTTATAGACTGGCCGGTCGTAGACCAGAATGCTCTTTATGTCGCGTGAATCAATTGAGCCGGGGTTGGAAAATATTCCCGTGTTACGGAAGACTGTGGAGTTGTGTACATAGAAGAACGGTTCGAATCCATTGATCTCAGTAATCATGTAGTCGCCGTCATCATTAATCGTGTCAATGATCTGATATCCCTTTTCGATCAGATAACCTTCGACATCGGTGGTGAATTCACCTTTGTCAAGTTCCATTTCGACATCCTTGGTTACATCGAAGGCATTGAACGTATAGTAATCTACATATTTGCGTCGTTCCTCAATCTCCACATCAGGAAGGAGGAATCCGTTATCCACGTTAATAACGGTAGGCAGACCGTCATCTTCCACGACATCACGTTTCTGCTCCGCTGACGTTTTTTTTGAAGTCAGACTTCTGAACACTGTTTCTCCAGGGTAGTAGGCCCTGATATCGGGCATGATTGAACGTTCGAACATGATTCTTGCATTGGTGCCTATCAGTCTTTCCTTGGGCGTATTGGCCCTTATGGTGAACCTGGCCTTCTCATAGAAATCAACGCCTATGTTGAATCCGAAGTATCCGGTGGAATCAGTTGTGTATGAGTAGGATTCGGTGAGAGTCTTGTCCAAAGGCATAAGGGATGCCGTCACGTTGACATCGGACATGGGTTTGCGACCGGAAGAATTGAGAATCCATCCGTTGAGTGTAAGGCTTTCCTCCAGACGGTGCACCTCTTTGAATTCATCAATACCGGTCATGATGCGCCAGTCATATCTTTCCCATCCCTGGACCATGCAGAGCAGGTCGAGAGCATGTATGTGCTCAGGATCATCGGATTCAAAGTACCAGGATGGTTTCTCGATAAGTCCACGTAGGTCAGATGAGAGGAGCATGGAGGTACGTATGTCATCGCTGAATGAGTTGCCCTGACCGCGAATGTCGCGGACTGCAAGGCAGAACCTGTCGCGAAGGGCGTTACCTTGGCTGTCCTTGAGGTTCAAGTCAAGATGTATCCTATCAAAGAAACCGTAACGGTTTTTGTCCGGCGTAACAGTTAGAACAGGAGGAAAAGATGTGGTACTTCTGTGATAAAACGAACGGGTGGCGTAGATGTTACCGTGTTCATCAAAGAGGACCATGCGGCAAACACCTTCAGGAATGCCGTAAAGTGACAATTCGTGAATATATGACTGCCCACCTACGGGTATGGCTGCAAAGTCCATGAGTTCGCCACGACAAGTAATGGTCATTCCGAGAGTGTCCGGCAGCAGTGATGCAGCTGGATATAGGGTTATGGATAGGCTGTCTCTTCCGGCTTCGTCAAGCATTACGGACAGGCCTTCGTTCTCAGCGTCGGGGAGATCGAATGACCAGCTGTCTTCTCCAACTGTTATTTCCACGCTGTTACGGCGGGATTTGGGGATGAAGGTGAACACACCCATGCCGTCGTGAACGGTTATTGCTGATACTTCTTGGCCCTTAACGGTGAGACTGGCATCAGTTCCGAAACCGTTCTTATCGGTTACCTTGAAGGCTACCCTGTTGGGCACTCCCATGATAAGATGCCCTCCTTCCGGGTGGAATGATGCGTTCAGGTTGCGCAGATGGCGTGTCTCGGGGCGTTTCTGTTGCAGGGGACTTTTCTTTATGGTTACCACAGGGCTTCCGTCGTAATAATGGCCCTCTTCCTTAGGCTTTTCATAAACGGCGAACACGCGTGAAAAAACGTTTTCCTGATGGAAATTAAGCATCCAGGAAGTGTAAGCCCTTATTTCATAGAAACCGCTTGGGAAACTCAGGACTCCCCGAAGGTCACGAGCCTGTGCGGTTGAACCGTCCATAAGAGGTATGGAACCATCGGCCTGGCCTGCCACGATCTTGAGTTTCTCGCGGTTCAGCAGGATGCCGTCGGGAGAGATGAGATCGACGTATAGTACCTTGCTCTGGGTACGCCCCAGAGAGGAGGCGTTTGAAACGAAAGCCTTGAACCAGATGGTCTCGCCGATGTAATAGGATGTGTTGTCGAACTGGAGATAAACCTTTTCCTGAGGAAAGATGGAATTGAACTGGTGTATGTTGCCGGCAAGACGCATGAGCGAGTCCATGCGTGCTGTGGCTGAAATGGATCTGACTGACGGAAATGACAGAAGCATGACAATTGCGACGGCCCTGGCGAGTTGTCCTGCCGCTCTTTCTCTGGTCAATATGGAATTGGGATTCATGCGCATAATTTTTAATGTACAAAAATAAGGATTAATATTTTCATAGGATACACATGACTTGTAAAATAAGAAGTTTTTATTTAAATTTGCAATCCGTTATGATAAACGGATTCGACAACGACAAGTATCTTCGGATACAATCCGAACACATCAAGGACCGCATAGCCCAGTTCGGAGACAAGCTTTATCTTGAGTTCGGAGGCAAGCTCTTCGATGATTACCACGCAAGTCGCGTTCTTCCGGGTTTCCAGCCGGACAGTAAGTTACGTATGCTAAAGCAACTTAGTGACTACGCTGAGATAGTGATAGTAATAAGTGCCGTGGACATTGAAAAGAACAAGGTTCGTAATGATCTGGGTATAACTTACGATATGGACGTGTTACGTCTGCGTGAAGAGTTTCTGAGCCGTGGTTTGCTTGTGGGATCAGTGGTAATAACTCATTATAATGGCCAGTCCAGTGCCGATGCTTTCCGCGAGCGACTCAAACGACTGGGTATAGTAACGTACGTCCATTATATTATTGAGGGCTATCCAAATAACATTTCATTAATCGATTCTGATGATGGATTTGGACATAATGATTACGTGGTGACTACTAGACCGTTGGTCGTGGTAACCGCTCCTGGGCCTGGAAGCGGCAAGATGGCTGTATGCTTAAGTCAGCTTTATCAAGAGCAGAAGCATGGTGTAAAGGCAGGTTATGCTAAGTTTGAGACATTTCCCATTTGGAACTTGCCGCTAAATCATCCGGTGAATATAGCTTACGAGGCTGCAACTGCAGATTTAGATGATGTAAACATGCTGGATCCGTTTCATTTGGAGGCATACGGTAAGAAATCTGTCAATTACAACCGTGATATTGAAATATTTCCTGTTTTGGATGCTTTGTTCAAAGGTATTTATGGCTCAAATCCTTACAAGTCCCCCACTGATATGGGGGTGAATATGGCAGGTTTCTGCATCAGCGATGATGATGTGTGCTGCCGTAGTGCAAAGGATGAGGTTATACGTCGATATTATACTGCATTGGGCGATTTAGCTAGCGGAAAAACCAATGAGGTGGAAGTTAATCGTATAGCTTTGCTAATGAATAAGGCTGGTATCACAACCGCTACACGCCGCACATCCGTTGCCGCTAAGGAACGGCAGGAGGAGACCGGGGTACCCGCTGCCGCAATTGAACTGTCGGACGGAACAATAATAACCTCCAAAACTACTGCTTTATTGGGCCCAAGTGCCGCTCTTATCCTCAATGCTACCAAGTATTTGGCTGGCATTGACCATGATGTCAAGCTTATTCCTCAGAACATGATTGAGCCCATCCAAAAGACAAAAGTGGATTATCTGCACGGCAACAATCCTCGTTTGCATACCGATGAGGTACTGGTGGCTCTCTCCATACTGAGCCAGCAGAATGAAAATTGTCGCCGTGCCCTTGACAAACTGCCAGAGTTGCGCGGTTGTCAGGTTCACTGCACCGTATTGCTGAGTGAAGTGGATCGTAAGATATTCCGTAAGCTGGGTGTTGGCCTGACATGTGATCCCGTCAAGAAGAAATACTTTCCCAACGGAAAATAAGCCTTATGGACAAAGGTGATGACCTATTGACTGAGGTGATGCAGGTGGCTACCGAAGCCGGACATATAATGTTGGAGAACGGAGCTGAGATATTTCGTGTGGAAGAGACCATGGAGCGCATCACCCGCCATTATGGCATTGATTCCGGTCATTTCTTTGTCTTGAGTAATGGAATACTTACATCGGGCGGAACCCGGTATTCCAATGTGGAATTCATCCCGTTCAAGGGAGCCCAACTGGAAAAAGTAGTGGCCGTAAACCGTCTGTCTCGTGAGATAGATAAGGGCTATTGTTCAATACAGGAAGCTAAGGATCGTCTTCGGGAAATCAAGACGATGAAAGCCAAGCCTTTTATGGAGCAGGTGATGGGTTCGGCTGTGGGCAGCGGCGCTTTCTGTGCCATATTCGGTGGCAGTTGTCTGGACTGTGCAGCATCTTTTGTGACCGGTTTGCTGCTGTATATATTTGTGCTGCTTGTAAGCCGCAGGGGAATGTCCAAGATAGTTACCAACATACTGGGTAGTGTTCTGGCAACAGCCCTTTCTGTCTTGTTTATGCGGATAGGTTTCGGTGAACATCCGGGAAATATTATTATCGGTTCTCTGATACCGCTTATACCGGGAGTACCTTTCACAAACGGCATACGTGACCTCGCCAATGAGGATTATATTGCCGGTTCCACCAGGATGATGGATGCGTTAACGGTGTTTTTCTGTATTGCAGCCGGAGTGGCTCTGACATTTCTTGTTGACGGACGAATAGAGAACGGTATCATTGTACTAGGTGGTATGCAAGTTAGCCATGAGACATCGGGTTGGCTGGTTCAGGCAATATCCGCATTTTTGGGAACTGCCGGATTCGCAGTCCTGTACGGGGTGCCCCGAAAGGAATACGTTCACGCAAGCATTTGCAGTACCATAGGTTGGTTGTCATATCTTGCGATGATACGTCTGGCTGACGCTACTGTCATAGAGTCCACTTTTGTAGCAACACTGGTTGTAGTGATGGTTTCGAGGTTTATGGCAGTTGATAGACGCTGTCCCGTCATTGTGTATCAGATTTGCGGTGTCTTTCCTCTCATCCCTGGAGCCGGAATATTCTGGACGGTCTATTATATTGTAAACAAGGATCTATCTATGGCCGCCGCGACGGGTTTTACGGCACTCGGTATGGCAGTGGCCATCGTACTTGGAATAATATTCATTACAAGCCTTCCGGGGCATATGTTCAAAATAGCCCAAAGAAAGACATGATTCGTGTGTCTGTTTTTGATGATATGAGTCTCTGTACCGATCAGGAGGTGGAGCGGATGCTGGCATCGGTCCCTGAACCCAGACGCAGTCAGGCTATGGCGTATAAACATACGTTCGGACGTTTTGCTTCACTTAAGTCATACCTTATGCTGGCCGAACTGTTGCGTTCTGAGTTTGGTCTGGAGGAGTTCCGTATAGAAACCGGAGAGCATGGAAAACCCTATCTTGCCGATTATCCCGATATTCATTTCAATATCAGTCACTGCCGTAATGCCATTGCGGCAGTTGTCAGCGATCGGCCCGTAGGCATAGATGTGGAGTCATTCCGTCAGTTCAATGAGGGATTGCTTGACAAGAGCATGAATTCCGCAGAGAAGGCTGAGATACTGAATTCCCAAGAGCCACAGGAGTCATTTGTTACCTATTGGACACGAAAGGAGGCGGTATTTAAAATGCAGGGTACAGGCATAACCGATAATCTGCAAAACATACTGTCGGGCGGTGTGACAACCGGCACTAAGATCAACCGCGAAAAGGGTTATGCCTTATCTGTCGCATGGTAATCAACAAGTCCGTTCATGGGGCTCGTCTCAATCTTTCCTATTGTCATACCCAGTTGCTCGGCCGTCTCTCTGAGTTCATCGGCAAAACTGTTGGCCAATGATCCCACGAAGTGTACCGGCATCCAAGGCTTGTGGTAACTTATCACATTACGGGTAAAGAACTCCTGAAAGCACTGGATAATGAGCTTGTGTACCTCTGGTATGTTGCGTTTGTCGTAGATGAAAGGTGCAAACCCCGCAATGTATCGGTTGGGCAGAGGCTTGCGGTAGACATTCTCGATTATAATATCCTTGGTGAGCGAATATCTCTCCATGAACTCCTGACTTACCTGTCCAGGCAGTTGGCGTTTAAGGCAGCCGCTTATAAAACGGCGTCCCAATGCGGTGCTGCTGCCTTCATCGCCCAAAATGTAACCCAGTGACGGAACCTGATCCACAATCTTGTTCCCATTGTAGAGACAGGAGTTGGAGCCTGTGCCAAGTACACAGGCTACACCCTCTGCCCGGCCGCAGAGAGCCCGGGCTGCTCCAAGCATATCGCTATCAACCATGATTTGAGAGTTAGCAAAGAATTCTTTCAGTATACCAGCCATCTGTGCACAGATGGACTCTGTGGCGCAACCGGCACCATAGTAGAATATTTGGGTTACTGTATCGGAATCCACGCCGGCAGTCTGTGAAAGAAGCTCTCCGGATATGATGCTCCTTATTTCATCGGCACTCTGATGACAGGGGTTTATGCCCTGTGTCTTTAATACTTTAAGATCACCCACATAGCTGAAAAATCCCCAGTCCGTTTTGGTCGATCCGCTGTCCACAACAAGTTTCATTGTTTCTTTCCAAAATCAGGTTCATATTTGATTATTGCCGATACAATACAGGTTACAGCGCAGCAGGCTATTACCCATATAAAGAATGTACGGTAGCCCATGTGCTCCTGAAGGATACCGGATATCATGCCGGGAAGCATCATGCCCAGTGCCATTATTCCGGTACTTATGGCATAGTGTGACGTCTGGTGTTCTCCGCGTGCAAAATACATAAGGAATAGGGTATATGCTGTGAATCCAAATCCGTAACCCATCTGCTCTATGAAAATGCAGGTGCTGACCACTGCCATGTTCTGTGTGGGCAGCCAACTGAGGTATACATATACCAAATCGGGTACGGATATGGCAGCCACCATATACCAGATACATTTTCTAAGACCGAAACGTGACAGTGTGAGTCCCCCGAGGATGCCTCCTAACAGCAGGCCGATGACTCCCAGCGTACCTTGTGAGAAACCCAATTGGCTTGTGGTTAAGGCCAGGCCTCCTTCTGCGGCCGAATCGACCAGGAACAGCGGGGCTATTTTGGTCAATTGTGCCTCGGGGAAACGGAACAACAGTATGAACAGCAGGGCGGGAATAATGTGTGGCTTCTTAAAATAACTCAAGAAGGTCATTCCGAATTCTTTCAGGATGTTACGGCCCGATACGGCAGTAGAGCAGTCGGCAACGGGGTGTGGCAGAATATATGAATGGTAGATCCAAAGAAGTATCATCAGTGCGCCTGCAATCATGAATCCTATACTCCAAGCGCGTACTGTTGAGTCAAACATATTTTCAAACAGTCCTACCAGCATGAGTAGGCCTCCCTGTCCGGCGATCATGGCTATGCGGTATGCAGTATTCCTGATACCGACAAAAAGGGACTGCTCACCTTCGTCCAGGCCAAGCATATAGAATCCGTCAATAGAAATGTCATGCGTGGCGGAACTGAAGGCCAGCAGGAACAATAATGCGAGTGACCATCGGAAAAAACTTGTTGCATGAAGGGAAAGGCCCACACCGGCAAGCCCTGCCCCAAGTAAAATCTGCGTAAGCAGAAGCCACCAGCGCTTAGTCTTGATAAGATCAACGAAAGGACTCCAAAGCGGTTTTATAACCCAAGGCAGAGTGAGCCAACTGGTATAGAAAGCTACTTCAGTGTTGCTAATGCCCAATTGCTTGAACATTATGGCAGATACGGTCACCACCAACACATAAGGCAGTCCTTCGGCAAAATATAAAGTGGGAACCCAAGCCCAAGATGTTCTTTGCTTGGCCATTTACTTGGCGGGAATAGCCTCTTTAAGTTTGTCTATTACAGCCTGACGTGCCTCTGGGGTGGGGTTGCGCTTAAGTGTGGTGCCCTCAACCAGTGTCAGGTCAGGATACTGCTCCTTGAGCAGACGGAATGAGTTGCTCAGGTCGCTGCTGCCTGAAGTTGAAAAGATGATAACAGTCTTATCCTTAAGGTCATTTTTCTCAATGAAGGTGTAGATGATGTTGGGTGCGGCATTGCCCCAGATGGGGAACCCTATGTAAACTACATCGTAGCTTTTAAGGTTTTTGGGGTTCTCCTTAAGTTCGGGACGGAAAGACTTGTCGGCCATCTCCTTGAATGCGCGTGCCTCACGGTTGCCCAGATTCACGTCCTCGGAGGTATAGGGCTGTGCACCTTCAATCTCAAAGAGGTCGGCTCCGGTAGCCTTGGCCAGGTCCTGTGAAAGGGATTTTGTTGTGCCTGAAGCTGAGAAATAGGTAACCAGTACCTTGGGGTCCTTTGCTGAGCATGAGATCATGAACATGACTGCCAGCAACAATAACAGAGATTTTTTCATAATAGTATTTTTTTGCGTTTGTATTCCAGACTGCGAATATATAAAAAAACGAAACTATAAACAACGACCACGCCGGAAAGGTGCCGGACGAGGTCGTTGGGGCTACTATAGATGGAATTAGATTATTTTAAAATCTTACCCCCAAAGCAGGTGGGGGTTGACCCGAACATAAGCGAGAATATGAGCGAATCACCGTTTATCTCACCATCAAAACCTGTAACTGTATAGGCTGGAAACTCGTTCCCCATGGCCAGCGGAACTGACTTCTCTGATGACAATACAATAACGTTATTCTTATTATTCAAGTTGATACCGGGTATTACTATATCCATTGCAGGCATTCTCTGAGCCAGCTTTGCTTTGAATATGGTTATGGAAACTGAATCGGAATTGTCGGTATAGTTTATGCTTACCTTGGTGTCACGGGTTTCACAATCTCCGCTGGATGCGTTTGCCAGAAGCGTTCCGGAAAAGAAGGTGCTATCATTTTTTAAGACAGGGATTACCTCCCCAGACTTATTTTTTTCGGACTCAGTTTTGTCACAGCTTACCAGTGCGGCTACGATTGCAACAAGAACAAAAACTGTTTTTTTCATATCGCTATAGTTTAATGGTTATACCTGTCATTATGGTTCTGGACTTGGAAGAGGCAAAGAACTCGTTGCCCAAGGACTTGAAATAGAAGCTGCTGCCGGACTCATCGGTCAGGTTGTCAACTCTTACATAAAGTTCCCAGTCTGTGAACACCAATGCAATTCGGGCGCCGGCTCTAAGACGGAAAGGCTCCTCTCTTGTTTCAGACTCGTTCCAGGAAAAAGGACCTTCGCCGTGTACCGATGCATCAACATCAAGAGTGTGGTTGCCTGTTTTAAATCCGTATCCCATACTCAGGTAGAGTGTGTGCTCCGGAACGTAAGGCAGGCGGTTGCCGGAGTAGTCGTTGTTTCCGTCATTGTAATTTACAAAACGAGCGTCACACCAAGCCCATGAGAGATGAGAGTGGAACTCTCCTGGATTCCAGCTCAGTTCTGTTTCAACTCCCATACTGCGGCTGCGTCCGGCATTAGTCATCATACGTCCGGTAGACATTCCCGGCGGGAATACCGTAAGCTGTTGATTCCTTACATTCATAAAATAAGCCGACGCTTCTGCGCTGAAAGGCTCACGGCGGAAACGGGTGCCCAACTCCAGGTTCCAGGCAGTCTCAGGGTTATACTCAGTGTTGTCGGCAGTCACCGATACTGGCGACTTGTCCAGATAGATGCCCATATCGGTCATGGTGGCTGCCATGGTCTTGTTCTGAAGTATGTCCGAGAATATCTGGGTGTTGAATCCGCCAGCACGGTACCCCTTGGATAGAGTTGAATACAGTGTTAGTGCTTCAGATACCCTGAATAGTGCCGATAGTTTGGGCAGAACCTCAAAGTGGTTGTGGCTTATGTTTCCTTTGTATGGAATATATAGATCCCTGTCGGTCGTCATTATGGGCATAAAGCGGTAGTGGAGCCGTGCCAAGCAGTCATAATCCATCGCTCCGCCTTCATAGTCCAGTCTTATTCCCACGGTAATGAGCCATTGGTTCAGGTCAAATACCGATTCGTGGAACAAAGCGGCATTCCAGCTGTCAATCATAAAGTCCGAATTGATCGGCATCTCTGTATCGGATATGGTCAGGTAGCCTATATAAGTGGGTATGTGGCTGTTGGCGTTGTCCAGTATAAGAGTCTCGATTCCGTCCCGCTTGAAAGTGACTGGTGCCAAGAGACTGTTGCGGCGATAGAAAGTGAATAGACCGGTTTGAGGTTGCCATAACGCATCAGAATCGTTTTTGCGGACTGTGATTTCCATTGTCCCGGCACCACTCAACTGCTTTTGCTGCAAGGTGAATATGGACTTGGGTGTGTAATCCTGATCCATATGCATATCATCGGCCAGAAACTGGAGTGATGCTGTGGCATCGGTGATGATCCGGCTACCGCTATTGTGAAGGCTGAGTCCCTCAATTACCGACAGCCTTTTGTAACCGGCTTCATCATTGTATGATACGGGATTCTGAACACCGTCCTGCCACAGGCCGTAGGCAAAACCGCCCTCACTGGATATGTTAGCCAACAGATTGTTGGTCAGACGCAGATGGTCATTGCGGTTGTTCACCCATTTCCAACGCAGCGCCAATCCGTCATAGGGGTCACATCTCTCATTCTTCCAAGCGTTATTGAAATAGCCGTCAGTATGTCTGAATGTGGCTGAAATCGCATTTCTGCCAGCAGTCATCGATATGCCGGCCCTTATGGTGTTGGCGGTTCCGTACTCCAGATGAATGGTGGGACGGTAATCATCACAAGGGGAATATGTGTTGAGAGAGAGAACACCGCTCATTGCATTGCGACCGTATAGAGTGCCTTGCGGGCCGCGTAGCATGGTTGCCTTGCTTATGCCTTCCCAGTCAAAGTCATAGGCGTTCTTGTCCATCACCGGGATACCGTCAATATAGAGCCCTATCACGGGATTCTCCATCCTGGAGCCCAACCCGCGCATGTAGATGGTGGATGTGAGTGAGGCTCCGTAGTCCGGAATATGCAGTCCGGGTATGATGGATGAAAGTGCATTAGGACGATATGTGCTGCTTTTCTGCAAAGTCTGATATGATATGGCCGATATTGCTGTCGCCATTCTTTCCGCCTGAACGAACTCCTTGGGCGCAGCTACTGTAATTACAGGCAGTTGCAGCGTAAGGGTATCTTCCAGAGGAGATGCCATTGTAAGAAGTGATATCAGGAAAGTTGTTGTCATTGCGGATGCAAAGGTATGCAAAAACAACTAACCTGTTTAGAACGATTTTGGCTTAAATTAGGATTATCTTTGCATGACTCTCCGGAATCCGCTGGGTGTCTGACCGGTTTCACGCTTAAAGAATCGGGCAAAATAGGACTGGTCTGCCAGGCCTACTGCCGTTGCTACATCAATGATTGGGAGAGATGTTTCTATAAGCAATTTCCTGGCTCTGACGATGCGAACCGCGTCAATCCACTCTCCTACACTGCGACCGGTGCTTTGCTTAACCTGACGGCTAAGATAGTTTCCGCTTATACCGATTTGGGCGGCATATGACGAAATATTACCTATGTCCAGATTTGGGTTGAATACGGATTCTAAAAACAGGTTTACATTATTTGGAACAGAGACGGGTTTGCCTGACTTGATACGTGACAGAAAAAGGTCTATGGCTTTCTCTATAAACATTTCATCACTCTTTTCGAAAGACAAAAGGATCATATTGAACAGTTCTCCCATAAATACGCCTTCATCAAACCAGAAAGCCTGATGTACGGGTGCAGTGAGAAAACGCAACGGCTTTGTATCCGACAGAAGAGATGTGGAGAAAGCTCCTGTATAACCTGTGGCTTCATGGTAAAATTGTATGGAGAATGGGTGCATAGCCGGTATTATGAGCACATGTCCCGGATGGCAGAGATAAGGGTTGCTGTCAGCCTCAACCAGAACCTCGCCCTTTGTCACATAAATGAACCAGATATGGGGTAATGAAGTTGATAATATCTCTGCCGGTTTAATGTGGTTATTCGTATCCAATTTCCGGATATAAAATCTGAAGGCTGGATTATCCAAATCGGGAGTCATTTGGGGTATTGTCACATTGATCGTTTTTTTAATGAGACTGTTGTAAATCACTGCGAATATAATAAAAAAACAAGTAACTTTGGTCTCGTTATGGATGAGAGACTAAAAGAGTTACTTCTTCAATATGCTTGTTGTGAGCCTGTGTCTGTCGTAAAACTGACTTCCGATGGCTCCAATCGTGTTTATTACAGATTTACTTTTATAAATGCCGACACTGTTGTGGGTGTAGAGGGCACAAATCCTGATGAGAACAGGGCTTTCTTTAGTATAGGCAATCATCTTAAAGATGCCGGTCTGCCTGTTCCTGAAATACTTGCCGTGTCAGATGACAGAATGTGTTATCTTATTCAAGATCTGGGCGATGATTCCCTGTTCATGGTAATGGGGAGCGCCCGTGAGAACGGCTTTTATGATTCGTATCAGACCGGTTTACTGGAAAAGGTAATGCATTTGCTGGCCGATTTTCAGTTTCGTGGAGGCGAGGGAATGGATTACAGCGTCTGCTTTCCGTGTGAATCATTTGACCGTCGCAGTATATTCTGGGATCTTAACTACTTTAAGTACAGTTTTCTTAAGGTAATCGGATTGGAATTTCATGAGGCTCGTCTGGAGAATGATTTTGAGCGTTTGGCTTCAGTTTTGCTGACCGATGCCCCGTACGACACATTTATGTATCGTGACTTCCAGGCCCGTAACGTTATGGTCAAGGACGGTGAGCCCTGGTTCATAGATTTTCAGGGAGGCAGGCGCGGACCGGTTGAGTATGATTTGGTATCATTTCTATGGCAAGCTCGTGCCTATTATCCGTCTGATTTGCGTGAACACCTTATAGATATATATGTTGAATCTCTTGGCCGATACCGCAAGATTGACGCTGCAGCTTTCCGCCGTGGGCTGATGCACTTTGTTCTGTTCCGCACGCTGCAGGTGCTGGGCGCATACGGATTCCGCGGCTATTTAGAGCGTAAGCGGCATTTTATTCAGAGCATACCCGGAGCTATCCGCAATCTTAAGGATTTGCTGGATGCCGGTGTGGGCTCTACAGAGTATCCTTACCTTGTCGATGTATTACGAGGATTGGTGTCATTGCCTCAGTTCGCTCCCGTGCAGCCGGCGGATGGAAAGCTGACCGTTCGTGTAATGAGTTTCAGCTACCTTAAAGGAGGTATTCCGGAGGATAACAGCGGTAATGGGGGAGGATTTGTGTTTGACTGCCGAGCAATGCATAATCCTGGTCGCTATGAGCAGTACAAAGGTTTAACCGGTGCCGATGCGCCCGTGATTGAGTTCCTGGAATCAAAGGGTGAGGTGCAGAAATATCTGGAGAATGTATACGGACTGGTTGATCCCGCTGTCAGTAACTATGTCGAGCGTGGGTTCTGCAATCTTATGGTGGCCTTTGGCTGCACCGGAGGACAACACCGGTCTCTCTATTGCGCCAACCATCTGGCAGATCATCTTAAGGATAAGTTCGGTGATAGGATACATGTTGTCATTGAGCACCGTGAACAGAATAAACACATTGAGTTATGAATGCTCTGATACTTGCTGCGGGACTTGGAACCCGGTTAGGTGAGCTTACGTCGGACCGTCCTAAGGCACTCGTAGAGGTTTGCGGGCGTACTATGCTGGAACACCAGTTGTGCCATCTTTCTGCTGCCGGGTTTGATAGATTTGTAATCAACATACACCACTTTGCACCTAAGGTTAAGGCTTTCCTTGAGGAACATAATAACTTTGGGCTTGATATCCGTCTGTCCGATGAGACATACATGCTGCTGGATACCGGAGGCGGAATCCGCAAGGCTATGCGCCTTTTTGACAATGACCGGCCTGTGCTGGTACATAATGTCGATATATTCTCATCTGTTGATTTGAAGGCTTTGTACTGCGGCCATATTGAGAGTGGGGCAGACTCTACTTTGCTTGTGGCTCAGCGCACTACATCACGTTACCTGTATTTTGATGCCGATGGTTTATTGCGCGGATGGAGCAACGTGAAGACCGGACAGGTGCGTTCTCCGTACCCCGGCTTTGACAAGTCCCAGTTTACACCTTGCGCATTCCAAGGAATTCATGTAATATCATCTTCATTGCTGCCGCTACTGGATGAGATTTCTGGACAGAGATTTTCAATCACAGATTTCTATGTAGATAATGCCGCCCGTTTAAGGTTGCGTTCAGTCGTATCGGATTCGGAGGAGTGGGTTGATGCCGGTAAGCCGGAGGCTCTGGAACGCGCATCACAGATAATAAAGACGTATTATGAATAAGTTGCTTGATAGTATGCTGCAGCATGCTGACCCTACTCAGGTGGAGGGGCTGATGCGTTTTTTTAAGACCGGCCCGGGCCAATACGGGTATGGCGACCTTTTCCTTGGAATCAAGGTGCCTGTTACACGTTCGGTAGTAAAGGAGTGCTGGAAGGATGTGGGCTTTACGGAACTTGAGGAGTGCGTTACAAGCAAGTATCACGAGATGCGTCTGGCGGCACTGCTTACTCTTGTTGAGATATTCGGCCACAACAGGAAGAGTCCCGCTCTGCAGAAAGAGTGCGTGGATTTTTATCTGTCACATACCGCTTATATAAATAACTGGGACCTTGTGGACCTTTCATGCTACCCCCTGATTGGAACCTGGCTGCTTGACAAGGACAGGAGTCTGTTATATGATATGGCCCGCAGAGGCAAGACCATATGGGAACAGCGTATAGGAATGGTAAGCACCATGCAGTTTATCCGTCATGGCCAGACTGCCGATACCTACGGCATAGCCGATATACTGCTCGACCACAAACATGACCTGATACAGAAAGCCGTAGGATGGCTGTTGCGTGAAGCCGGCAAGCGCAATACCGACGAACTGCGTCAGTGGCTCTTGTCCCGAGCCCACACAATGCCCCGCACCGCTCTTCGCTACGCCATAGAAAAGTTCCCTGAGAGCGAGCGCAAAGAATGGCTTGAAAAATAGTACAATGGCCTGGCCCCCTTTTGTACTATTTTAGTAGAAGCGGCCCAGGGTGGTGTGGGGGTAGTAGTGTTGCAGGATTTCTCGATAGGTGTAACCCTTGGCGGCCATTACTGCGGCACCTATCTGGCAGAGGCCTACTCCGTGACCCCAGCCGGCTCCATGTAGTACAAAACCTTTACAATTGCCGTTTTCATCGGTGTCTTTCTCCACAACGAAGGCACTGCTGAACAAGTGTGATTCTGACAGCGCGCGGCGAATCTCCAGTTCCTTGCCTATTGTTACTGTATTCTTTGTGCCTTCAATCTCCAGTTCATGAATACGGCCCGACGGCCCGCGCTTTATGGGGCGCAAGTCAACGATATCGCCTATATCCATACCTGATTTGCGGCGGAATATGTCCGATATCTGATTGACTGTGTATTCAACTTTCCAGCGATAGTAATCCAGAGTTTCAAGGTCATATCCGTTAAGTGATTCTGAAAGTATATTGCCATCTGCAGAGTTGCAGAATGACTTGGGTTCAGATAGTATCCACTGTCGGGCGTTCTCCTCAATGGTGAGGTCGGGCAGGGCACCCTCGTTTATGCTACTGTCACGCATGGCAACCAGATAGGGCTTGTGCTCATCCTGCCAGCAGGTCTCAAACTGCTCGGTTATTCCTCCGCAGCATTTACTGAACCTGGCATCGCACAAATGGCCCTCATATACTAAGGTTTGTCCTGCCGTGTCCTTGACCGCAGCCTCTGCGGCGTTGCTGATTATGCGGGTTTGACCCTGATAACGCTGACAATGGTCATCGGCACAGACATCAAACAGTGTGTGCTGATCGTGATCATACCATTTTATTATCCGGTTCTTTATGCGCCCTTTTTCTCGGGAGCAACCGCTATCAGCGGTATCTGCCTGAACGTTGTAAGGAGAGCGCATTTGTGCCAAAACCCAGCTGCGGGATATGACTGCATGGGCACGCAGGAACTCACGGCTGGCAGTAGGTTTCATCTCGGACGAAATGACACTTGTGAGATATTCCTCAACAGGAAGTATATTAATGGCACGTACTTTACCGTCCTGAACAATGAACCTGAGCTGGCCTGAGAATGTCTGGTCCTCATTACGCTCCCAGTGGAATCCCAGTCCTATGGTTACATCATGAAGTGTGAATGTGGCTCCGTGAGATGTGGGGGTCAGGGTGAGGTTTTCAAGCAACTGACCGTTCCAGTTAAGATGGCCGTTTACAACGGCGATTTCAGAATTGCCGTTATAGGTGTGCTGACCGTCTGTGTAGCTGCTGTTCAGGCAAAAACTGATTCGTGGGGCAATCATAACGCCAACCTTGATTCTGGGCTGTTGGGGTATCACCTGCCTGTATATGTCAAGAACCTGTTTCTCTGTGAGACTCTCAAAATCCTCCTTGCGTGGGGTTATTACAAGGCCGAACATATCGACCGCACCTGGGCTGACCAGTATTTTGGCGTCATTTGTGGCATAATAGCAGTCGGGACGATGTTTGCCCCTGGGGATTATGGCTGTTATTACCTGACCCTCGCGGTTGAATGAGAGTATGTTCATACGCGGCTCATACTCACCGTCATAAATGGTCATACTGTCAATATAATCCATCAGTTTGCGGGTATCGTTGCCTTTGATTACTATTATGGGGTATCCAAATGGCTGAATGGTGAAGGGCTCATCTTTTTTATGTGGGGGAGCATTGTTTCGCAGTTTTTCTATCAACGGAATACCGTCTGAACGTCCGATCTGCATATGCAGATGGTCCGGGGCTGATGCACCGCTACGCGGTCCGTTATAAAAAATCATATGGTCCGGGCCGAGCTCTGATGCTGTCTGAAGCATCTTCTGGCAGCAGTCACTGAAATTTTGCGGTCGATGCTGGCGGCTCACCAGACAAAAATGTTCCCGCAGTATAGGGTAAGGGTTTACCAACAAATCAAATCCGTCGCCGGCATCAATGGCTATTTGTTCTACAGGGCGACAGCCCTCACAAAGAAAGCAGGAACGAGCGGCTATCTCGGCCGGTTTAATTTTAGCGGTGGTTGAAAGTATGCGGGCAGGATTGTGTTGTAAGGCAAGTCCTGATGATGAAATTATTCGGGTTTGTACTTTCTCAAGGTTGTTGAAAGCCTCACGTGCTGCAGGCCAAACACTAAGCTGCTTTTCAAGGCAGATGTCCAGATTTTTGAATAACTCCTCCATTATTAGTAGCGATTGTTTATACGTCTTTCCAGCTCAGCTGTACGCAGGGTGTCTTTGTAATAATTGTTTGCATTAACCTTCTCTGGGCTCAGAGCGTGGTCACTGTTGCCCTCCCAACGGCGGCACAGATAGAGCTCGTCAAATATGCGGCCTATGCGATACTCTCCGGCTATGCGTATAGCTACGGCATAATCCTCCCCGTAGCTTACATTGGGGAATCCTATCTTCCGTACCACCGGGGTGTAGAAAGCACGTGGAGCACCCAACCCGTTTATGCGCAAGGCGTTGTTGGGACCGTTCTCATCGGTCCACTCACGGTGGTCTATTATCCCGGGCGGCAGGGTCTCCAGATTAAAGTTGCACATGCGGTAACTACCTATCACCATGGAGTAGCCGCCCTGACGGAACTTGTCAATTATTTTCTGTAGAGTATAAGGGCCGCTGTACAGGTCGTCGCTGTCCAGCTGAACTGCAAAACGCCCGCAATCGGGGCTGTTTACGGCCAGGTTCCAGCATCCTCCTATGCCCAGGTCCGTGCGCTCTGGTATGATGTGTATCAGGCGTGTATTACTGGAGGCTATGTCTGCCAGTATCTGGGTGGTGCCGTCGGTGGAGTGGTTATCTACCACGATCACGTTGAACAGTCCGTCAAGTTCCTGGGTCAGGGCTGATTTTACCGCATCGGCTATGGTGCGGGCGCGGTTCCTGACTGGTATTATAACCGATGCCAGTACCGGGAAAGCACCGCTGTCAACGTTTACCGCTGTCCCTGAGTATGGTTGCAGATAGCCGCCTGTAAGCTTGAGATGTTCCGTGCAGGCAGCTTCCATCTCTATCTGTACATCACGGTTACGTGGGTTCACATAGTCAAATTGTTTCTGGCCTGATGTACGGAAATCGGTCTCGGCAATGGTGTAGAGCGGCTGAGGCACACGTACTATGGGTAGGCTGCGCTGAATGGCCAGACGCATCTGGTAGAATCCTGCGGTCCGGAACGTAGCGCCTTCACTGGCCAGACATGCGTCTGTTCCTGCTGCTGTAAGTAGCACCAGTGCACCGAAATCAAAATCATCACGCAGGCTGCCTGCCTGGATGTCAATTAGCGGTGCCGGAACTATGGCGTAGGTATCCATGCTTTTGAGGTAGTCCGAATAGACCATGCCTGCACCGGTGGAACGGGCACACTCCTGCAGACGCTCAATCGCCTCGGGGCTTATGGACACTTCCCTGCCAGACAGGTTGAGCAGAATGTCCTGTCCGCGCATGGAACTCAGTTTTTTTCTGACATCGGATGATGCGCATCCGTATTGAGGTAAATATAGAGTCTGTATCATATCAGCGAAGATAAGGAATAAAATTCATATCTTTGACTTTGTCCAGGATAAGCTTCGCCTCGGGATAAAAAATAAACAAGTTTATTTTATTCTCCTCTCGGCTTGCATTATCTTTGCAATCTATAACAGACGTATTTGGGATGTTTTTACATTCTTAAGGTGAAAACAGTAATTTAAAGCAGTTTATGGCCCGCAGGAATCTGATAGGAATGACGTTGGCACAGTTGCAGAAGGTGGTTGCAGAGAACGGTATGCCGCTCTTTACCGCCAGGCAGATTGCCGACTGGCTCTACGTTAAGCAGGTCCACTCTATAGAAGAGATGACCAACCTGTCACTTAAGCACAGAGCCATGCTTGCCGAAAGATATGAGGTGGGGCTGGCTGCTCCCTCGGATAAGGCTGCTTCGACCGATGGTACAGTGAAGTATCTTTTCTCTGTGCAGGATGGCCATTTTGTGGAGGCGGTCTATATCCCGGATGGTGACCGCGCCACCCTGTGCATATCAAGTCAGGTGGGCTGTAAGATGGGCTGTGTGTTCTGCATGACCGGTCGCCAGCATTACACGGCCAGCCTTACCGCCGGTGAGATACTGAATCAGATACTATCCCTGCCCGGTAAGGGGAAACTGACCAACGTGGTGTTCATGGGTATGGGCGAGCCTCTGGACAATCTGGAGAACGTGCTTGCGGTACAGGAGATACTGACCGCGCCGTGGGGACTGGGCTGGAGCCCAAAGCGCATCACCATTTCTACAGTAGGTCTACGACGTGAACTCAAGCAGCTCATTGAGGGCTGCGAGTGTCACATTGCAGTGAGCCTTCACGCTTCCACACCTGAGAAACGCCGTGAGCTGATTCCCGCTGAGAAGGCATTCTCCATGATGGAGATGCTTGAAGTGCTGCGTCGTTATGATTTCAGTCATCAGCGCCGTTTGTCATTTGAATACACTATGTTTGATGGCGTGAATGACTCTATTGACGATGCCCGCCAGCTGGTGATGGCACTCAACGGACTGAGCTGTAGAGTTAATCTGATACGATATCACACAATCCCAGATTGTCCGTTGCGGCCGGTGTCGGAAGAGAGAATGACTGAATTTCGCAACTGGCTTACTGCCCACGGCATTTTTGCCACCATACGTGCTTCGCGAGGAGAGGATATCTGGGCGGCATGCGGAATGCTCAGCACATCAGAACAGGAAAAAAGCAAATATAAAAACCAGGAAATATGAAAAACGTCAAATTGTTGGCGGCATTGTTGCCGGTCATGTTCATGGCATTAGGCTCTTGTACAAGTAAAAGCAGCAACAAGAAATCAATCTTGACCCCCACTGCTACAGGAGCTCCCTACGAGATGCTTGTTGTGGCTGATCCCGAGGATTTTCAGAATGGGGTATATGATGCTCTTCATGAGGTTCTTACTGATGATATTCCCGGATTGCCACAGTCTGAGGAATTCTTCAAAGTGTCCAAAACTACAAGTAAGGATTTTACGCGATCTCATCGTTATTGCAGGAATATTATCATTGTAAAGATAGACCGCATGTTTACACAGGCCAGGTACAAGTTCTCAAGGGATGTGTATGCATCTCCTCAGATTGTCATGACTATACAGGCACCTGATATAGCCCAGTTCAGGCAGTTCCTGGAAAAAAACGGTAGCGGCATCCTTGCTTTTTTCGATAAAGTGGAGATAAACCGTGAGGTGGAGCATCTCAAACGTACTCATCACCCTGTAATTGAAGAGAAGGTCCGGGAAATATTCGGTTGTGATGTCTATGTGCCGGAAGACCTGAGGCGTATGAAGACTGCCAGGAACTTCTTATGGGCAAGTACAGACAAAGGTGAACGGGATATGAATTTTGTGATTTATTCATTCCCTTATACAGATATCAATACCTTTACTGCTGAGTATTTTTTTGACAAGCGGGATTCCGTAATGCAGAGAAATATTCCCGGACCGCGCGAAGGACAATACATGACTACTACCCGTGAATTCGTCAAGGTGCGGGATGCTGAAGTTAAGGGGAAGTATGCCCAGATAGCCAGAGGTTTATGGGATATGAAGAATTATGATATGGGAGGTCCTTTCGTCAGTATATCCAGGGTGGATGAAAAGAACCAGAGAGTAATAGTGGTGGAAGGATTCATATATGCCCCCGGTGACCCCAAGAAGGGTCTCATGCGTCGTATGGAAGCATCCCTTTACACACTAAAGCTTCCCGATGAGATTGACGAGGAGAACAATAATTTCAAGTTAGATGAGATAATAATAAATCCGGACAATGAACAATAGGATAAAGGTAGGCATCACGCACGGTGATGTCAACGGGATAGGTTATGAAATAATCCTGAAAACATTTGAGGATTCCTCAATGTTTGAGTTTTGCACTCCTGTGCTGTATGGTTCCCCAAAGATAGCTACATATCACCGTAGGGCAGTTGATTCACAGACCAATTTCAATGTGGTCAACAGTGCTTCGGAAGCCATACCTGAAAAACTGAACTTGGTGAACTGCTGTTCTGAAGATGTAAAGGTTGACCTTGGCATGCAGACTGCTGAGAGCGGCGATGCGGCTTTTAATGCTCTTGAGCGTGCGGTGAAAGAGTATAGGGATGGAATGATAGATGTCCTTGTTACTGCTCCTATAAACAAGAAAAGTATTCATTCGGACAAGTTCTGTTTCATGGGTCATACCGAATATCTGGAATCGGAATTGGGTGAGGGAAAGAAAGCTCTTATGATTCTCTTGAACAGTGTTTTGAGGGTGGCTCTTGTTACTGTTCACGAGCCTATATCCAAAGTGGCTTCACTTCTGAATAAGGATCTGGTGAAAGAGAAAATAGCCATCCTGTATAACTCTCTTAAAGTCGATTTCGGAATAGAGATACCACGTATTGCCGTATTGGCATTGAATCCCCATGCAAGTGACGATGGATTGATAGGCTGTGAGGAGGAGACGATAATCAAGCCTGCAATAAAGGAGAGCTTTGCTGATGGTATACAGTGTTTCGGACCATTCCCTGCTGACGGTTTTTTTGGTGGCGGTGACTATCGGTTGTTCGATGCAGTTCTGGCCATGTATCATGACCAGGGGCTTATTCCGCTCAAGACTCTTGATATGGAGTGCGGAGTAAATTTCACAGCCGGACTTCCGGTGGTGCGCACATCTCCGGATCACGGAACTGCGTATGATATTGCCGGAAAAGGTGTGGCTAACGAGCAATCCATGCGTCAAGCTATTTTTACCGCCATCGATATATACCGTTCCCGCTGTAATGAGGCTGCAATCAGTGCAAACCCCTTGCGCAAGCTCTTCTTTGACCGCAGGGATGACAGCGATAAACTTAAGCAGTTTGACGGTGACAAGGAATAATTACTAATCTGAGCCGGTCAGATCATGCGTTTTGCCATAATTGCAGCAGGTGAAGGCAGCCGTCTCGCAAGGGAGGGTCTAAAAGAACCCAAGCCACTTGTACCTATCAATGGCATTCCCATGATAGAGCGTCTTACTGGAATTCTTATGCGTCAAGGCGCTGACCGTATGGCCGTCATAATTAACGGGAAACATGCTGAGACCCGGGCATTGCTCGAGAGTATGTCCCGAAGGATGCCTGTTGACCTTGTGGTCAGGGATACCTTGTCACCTATGCACAGTCTTCTGGCACTTGCTCCGTTCCTTGATTGTGACCGTTTCTGCGCTTTGACTGTGGATACCGTATTTCAGGAGGAACGGTTTTCCCGCATGATTGCTGAATTTACAAAAACTGAATCAGACGGGATTATGGGAGTTACATCGTTTGTCGATGACGAGACCCCCCTGTATGTAAGTGTGGATGACTCAATGGATATACAAGGCTTCCATGATGTGGAGGAAGGATGCCATTTTGTGTCGGCTGGGATATATTGCCTTAAAAGGAAATCTCTTGATATCCTTTCCAGATGTGTGGAGGAAGGCGGCAGTAGAATGCGTCTCTTCCAGCGCAGGTTGATAGAGGAAGGGATGAGGCTCAAGGCGTTTGATCTGGGCCGCGTTATAGATGTGGATCATCTGAGTGATGTGAGAAAAGCCGAACAGATAGAACAGGAGGAATGAGGTACCTTGGAATAGGCAGGGATGAAAAGTTCTCACCTAACCGTGTGGACGATGATGCTGCCGTGTTCCATGCGGTTGCTGCTGAATTGGAGCGTAACTTCAACAAGGTCATCAGGGTGACTGAACAGGAACTGGTGCAGCAAGGCATACCTGACGGTATTGACGGTATATTCCAGATGGCAAGAAGCCGGGAGGCTTTAGATGTTCTGGAAAATGCAACAGTTCCCGTAACTAATACGGTGAATGGAGTCAGGAACTGCGTTCGAGCCAGACAGACAGAGCTTATGAAAGGCTCCGGTCTTATTCCGGAGAGTGTGGTTTGCAGTACTAGCAGGGAACCGGACGGATGGAAGACCTATCCCTGCTGGATAAAACGGGCTGACAGTCATGCTGTGGATAAAGATGATGTTCAGTATATATCGGATGCTGATAGTCTGGTCGCTGTTATGCGCTGTTTTTCTGAGCATGGAATCCGTGAGTGTGTAATTCAGGCCCATGTAAGAGGTTGGATCGTAAAGTTTTACGGAGTAAAAGGTTACGGCCTTACTGACTGCTACGCAGCCACAGCACGGGATGGTAAGTTCGGATTGGAGCGTTTCAATGACCGTCCCCAATCAGGCAGTGTCGATATGGAAGTGCTGACAGCTGTAGTTGAGCGTGCATCGGATATATTGGGCGTAGACGTATATGGCGGCGATGCTGTCATTAGCCATGATGGCTATATTACCTTAATAGATTTCAATGACTGGCCAAGTTTCCGTACCTGCACGGACGGTGCGGCACATAAGATTGCCCGGTTGATAATGGATAAAAGATGACAGGAAAGAAACCTAGAGCTGTTGAGTCCACATTCAAGTCAAAGGATACTGAGGAGTGGTTGGATATATGGTTCACAAGACCCATAGGGTACGTCCTGGCCAAATTCTTTGATATGCTGGGCGTTCATCCCAATGTGGTAACAATCATTTCCATATTTCTGGGCGTGTTTGCTGGTTTCTGCTGGTGGCACACCACGATGGATTGGACCGTTCTGGGAATAATAATGCTCATGCTGGCCAATTTCCTGGACAGTGCCGACGGTCAGCTGGCACGAATGACCGGCAAGAAGACTATGTGGGGACGCTTGCTTGACGGTTTTGCAGGTGATTTGTGGTTCATATTCATCTATGTGTTCATAGGTCTAAGGCTCACCTTTGAGCCCATGCCGTTTGGCGGCGGACGTATATGGGGCGTTTGGGTATGGATACTTGAGGCCACATCCGGTCTGGTTTTCCATACACGTCAGGCCAGTCTGGCCGATTATTACAGGAACATCTACCTATTGTTTCACGGCGATAATGCCGAACTTAACGACAGCCGGGAACTGGCCCGTGAACAGGCATCCAGCACGTGGCGTGAACGTTGGTTCTGGAAGATATGGCTGTTCTTCTATCAGAACTATACCCGCAGCCAGGAGCGAATGACACCCTGCTTCCAAAAGTTCCGCACTGCCGTCAGCGTCAAGTACGCCGGCCGGATTCCACCTGAGCTTGGCGTAGAGTTTTGCCGCCGCACCTATCATCTGCTTAAATGGACCAACATATCAACTTTCAATACCCGGGCCATAACCCTCTACATATTATTGCTTATAGGTCAGCCTTGGATATACTTTATATTTGAGCTGACTGTGATGAACGTGATATTCTTTGGAATGAGAGCATCACATGAGAGGGTTTGCCGTGAAATGACCGCCAAAATATGAAGAAGCACTGGCGTACCATATTTTTCCTGTCCGGGTTGGCAGCAGTAGTACTGATGCTGCTCACGTTCGATGCAGACTGGACCCGCGTCAAGGAAGTCCTGGCTGAGGCTGGGATATGGTTTCCGGTAATAGTCCTGCTCTGGGGATTCATCTACCTGATGAACGCCTGCTCGTTCGGACTCATCATCAATGACGGAACGGGTAGGAGAGTGCCGCCGGGTAAGGTATTCCAACTGACTGTTTCAGGGTATGCCCTAAACTATGTCACTCCTCTTGGACTCATGGGCGGAGAGCCTTACCGCATATTTGAACTCCAGGAATATGTGGGCGGGCGTAAAGCCACATCGGCCGTAATCCTGTACTCCATGATGCATATATGCTCCCATTTCGGTTTCTGGCTATCAGCTGTGGTGTTGTATGTGGTGCTCCATTTTACGGCCGATGCTTACACGCTGGACCTCTGGATGTGCGTTATGCTGGGCATTATGGCAGTCATATTTGTTATAGTGCTCTGGGTGTTCTCGCTGGGTTACCGCAAGGGATTCGTGGTCCGGGTATTCGGCCTTTTGGGCCATATCCCGTTTGTTAGCAAATGGGCTGCAGTTTATCTGGACAAGCATCGCGCTGACCTGGAGGATGTTGACAGCCGTATTGCTTTCATGCACACCAGGCGCCGCGCACCGTTCTGGTGGTCACTGCTACTGGAGTATGTCGCCCGTGTGGTTTCATGTCTTGAGTATTGGCTGTTGATTGGCATGCTGGTGCCGGGATTCACGTTCTGGGACAGCATACTGGTAATGGCGTTCTCATCGCTTTTCAGCAATCTGATATTCTTCTCACCCATGCAGATGGGCGGTTTTGAAGGAGGTATGGCTCTGGCCGCCGGAGGCGTTCAGGTGCCCGGCGCCTACGGCCTCTACACAGCATTGGTGGCCCGACTGCGCCAGGCAGTTTGGACTGTGATAGGTATTTTGATTATGAAAATTGGTAACAAGGATGATTAAGGGAATACTCATAGACTTTGGCGGAACCATAGACTCTGACGGAATCCATTGGTTCAATGCTTTCCGGCAAGCCTATGCTCTGGTGGCCGATGTCCCCGAGCCTCTGCTCCGGGATGCCTACGTCCACACCGAGCGCACCCTGGGCCGCAACCCCATCATCAAACCGACAGATACATTCTGCAAGACACTGCAGACCAAGATAGCGTTGCAGACAGAGTATCTGCAGTTGCACGGCATTTCTGTAACCGCACAAGATACCATCCTTGACACATGCTACAACAAAGTAGTCAGGCACATATCCACAGTCTCCAAACCCGTCCTGGAAAATCTCCATGTCCGATACCCTATGGTCCTGGTAACCAACTTCTACGGCAACATGCACACCGTCCTGCAGGAGTTCGGCCTGGACCACCTTTTTAAATATGTAATAGAATCGGCCGCAGTTGGAGTCCGCAAACCCGATCCGGAGATATTCAGTCTGGGAGTGAAAGCCTTAGGTCTTCAACCTAAGGAAACCGTAATGATAGGCGACAGCCAGGAAAAAGACATCCTTCCCGCTGCCTCCATTGGCTGCCAGACAGTATGGTTGCATAATAATGAATTGTTGAGCGTGACCTATATACCTGTTCAAACAATAACCTCTCTTAAAGAACTTAAGTTTTAATGCTTTTGTCCGTCATTTTGTTTTTTCCGCTTTAGAGTGTATCTTTACAACCGATACATTCAAACTATTATATTCATGGAAACAAAAATGACTGGAAAAACATCCGGGAGGAAGAAAAAACTAACCCCGAGGAGAGGCATGCCCTCATTGATGCGATCGTACCATAGAACAAAAGCATGAAAGCAGTTTTGGATCATCAGGGAGAGGTGTGGGTTAATGACCCAATGCTACTGATATGAGATACTTGCTAGACACAATCGTATTTATTTATTTATTTAATTACCGATCGTTATTTTCTTCATCCAGACATTGTAGCTTTACTTAGTGAACTTTTTACGCAATTTATTCGGTATTATTAGGTTATTGACGATCTTAGTTACAGGCCGTTTTATTTACGCTTCAACCGAAAAATTCTTACATCCCTACAAGGGCCATATATACGCCCTAACTAGAACGTCTGTTTTTCCGTTCCTTCAACGATAATACAATTATTGTGAAAACTTCCCCTTCCTGCAAATCAAATGCCAATCGCTTTGTATATGATTTATAATTATCCAGAATAATCCGGCACAAGCTGCGTCTAAGCAGCGATCACTCTGCTTCCAGGCAGCATCATGCCATACTCCAGGCATAGTCAGGGGGTATGGCTACCCTATGGCTACCCTATGGCAACCCTATGGCAACCCTATGGGTAGACTATGGGTGGAGCGTTAAAATCCAGTTAAAATTAAAAGGGCCCGCACCGATAGCGGTCCATATACTAATTTCTTACTTCTTAAATAGCATGGGGGCAAACTGGTGCAGGGAGCGGCGCCAGGTGAGCCATTCGTGGCCTGTGCCGGGTGATTCATAGTAGATGTGGTTGATGCCCAGGCCCTCAAGCGCCACATGCAGGTCGTGGATGCCCTGGTACATACCGGCGGGCTCATCGGTACCAATACTTATATAGAGCAGGTGGTACTGGTCGTTGATGGACTTGGGGTACATCTCGGCATCGCGACGGTCATTGGGGCCGCGGCCCGATCCGCTGAATCCGCCTATCCAACCAAACATCTCGGGATGGTCCAGGCCGATGGTGTATGACTGGAATCCGCCAAGTGATAGGCCGCAGATGGCGCGGTTGTCACGGTCGGTAAGGGTGCGGAAATTGGCATCAAAGTAGGGGACAATATCTTGAACCATAACCTTTTCAAAGAAGGTAAAGTCAAACATGTTCTGACGTCCTGTGGCATTGGGGTCAGTGGCAACGGCATGCTCCATGACAATTATCATAGGCTCGGCCTCCTTCTTGGCAATCAGGTTGTCCATGATGTTGCCCAGCTTACCCTGAGTGCCCCATCCGGTCTCGTCCTCACCGGCTCCGTGGAACAGATAGAGCACCGGGAAACGGCGGTCCTGCTCCTTCTTGTACTGCGGCGGCAGATAGACCCAGGTGGTACGCTCTGCGCCTGTAAGCCTGGACTGATACTTTACAATCTGTATCTCGCCATGCGGAATCTTCTTCTCCAGATAATAGTCCACACCGGCCTCAGGTACGTCAATGCCGCTCTGCCAGTAGTTGGAGCCGAAGAACTCCTTGCTGTTGGGGTCCGATACGCGCTTGCCGTCAACATTCATGGTGTAGTAGTGGAATCCTACCACCAGAGGATCGGTGGTAACCTCCCATATGCCGTCATCACCTTTAGTGAGCGGGTAGTTCTTGCCGCCTACATTGACTGTCACGGTCTTGGCATCGGGGAAATCATTTCGGAATGTGGCGCTCAGGTCCGGGTTGATCTTGGGATACTCGTGGCCTTCCAGATTGGTTGTAGCACTTGTGGGCTTGGTTATTACACCAACCTGCTTGGCTCCTCCGCAGGAGGCCAGCAAAACGGCTGCAAACAGCAGTGATGAACTAATGATTCTCATAACAATCGGTTTATTTAAGGTAATCTTCAAAATAGTCGGTAACCTTCTGCATTAGGTGAATACGGTCGCGACCGCTAACATTGTGCTCATGGGTGGGATAGGGGAAGTAGTCCAGCTGCACGCCGGCCTTGATGCAAGCCTCAACAAAACTCAGGCTGTGCTCCCATACAACAGTGTTGTCAATGGCACCCTGGCAAATAAGCAGTTTACCCTTGAGGTCTTTTGCGCGGGGAATCAGACTTGTAGCCTCAAAGCCTTCGGGGTTGGTTTCCTGAGTCTCCATGTAACGCTCGCCGTACATGACCTCATACCATTTCCAGTCAATGACCGGACCTCCGGCCACACCCACCTTGAACACCTCCGGGTAGTTTACCATAAGTGATATGGTCATGAATCCGCCGTAACTCCAGCCGTGAACTCCAATCCGTTCCTTATCCACCCAGTTATGACTCATCAGCCACTTCATGCCTTCCATCTGGTCCTCCATCTCGGCCTTTCCACACTGCTTATGGATGGCTTTCTCATAATCAGCTCCGTGATGCTGTGTACCGCGGTTGTCCATTACGAACACCACATATCCGTGCTGGGCCATATACATCTCCCATGGGCGCAGATAGGCGTTGAATGAATTGGTGACCATCTGTGAGTGCGGGCCGCCGTAAACATAAAGTATCACTGGGTATTTCTTGCCCGGATCAAAGTCGATAGGCTTGATTAGGCGGTAGTGGTTGTCAAACTTGCCGTCGGCGCTCTTGATTGAGCCCAGTTCTATAGGGCAGTAGTTATAGTCCGGTCTATTATCGGCAGCACGGAACATCTCGCGGGGCTTCTCGCCGTCGGTCTGTGCTATGGTAATAACTCGCGGAGTGTTGAGCTCGGACCAGGTGTCGATGAAGTATTTGCCGTCAGGGCTTATCTGGCAGGTGTGCCAGCCCGGTTCACGGGTCAGTTGCTGTGCCTTTCCGGTCTTGATGTCGGCACGGAACAGATGACGGTCCACTGGTGACAGCTCAAAGGAGTAGTAATAGACGAACCTGCCTTTAACCGTAATAAGCTCCAGGTCGGCATCGGTCCTGACAATGCGCTTGGGCTCACCACCCTTAGTGCTGCCCAGATAGAGGTTCCAGTAGCCGTCACGCACATTGGTCTGGTAGATAAAGTGCCCGGGGTCATCGGGCAGGAATGTCAGGGGATACTGCGGCTCCACGTACCGGTCATCGTGGTCGGTAAAGAGTGTACCCAGACACTTGCCGTTTGTGGCATCGTAAGCATTCAGATGCATGTTCTTCTGGGCGCGGTCCAGCACCTGGATGTAGATGCGGTCACTCTCCGGGCCCCATGTGATGTTGGTCAGGTAACGCTCCTGGTCAAAATCGGTCACATCCATCCATGTGGTAGTACCTTTGTCTATGTCGTAAACGCCCAATGTGATTATCTCCGATGTCATGCCGTTCATGGGGTAGCGTATCTCCTTGAGAGTGCCGGTGCGGGTGGTGATGTCCAGCAGCGGGAACAGCGTGACGCGGCTCTCATCCTTCCTGTAGAACGCAATCTTGCGGCGGTCGGGCGATACGAATATACCGCCGTCTATGCCGAACTCGTTACGGCTTACGCTCTCGCCGCATACAATGCCCTTCCGGTTGAAACTGGTAACCTGATGCTCCACGCTGTCGGTGTCCAGATACCACACCTCACCGTCACGGCTGAATGCCCTGAAATGGTCCTTCTTGGCCAGCTTGACCATAGGCGCACCCATCTCCTTTCCGGTACGGGCATCGATATGGTGAGTCTGACCCTCCCAACTGTAGGTATAGACCGATCCGCCCATATCCCATGAGTAACGCGGGGCGTTAACCGGAGCGCCGCCCATAAGGACAGCCTCCTCCATAGTAAGCAGTCTGCGCTCATCCTGCGCCTGCGCTCCCAGTGCCAAAAGTACTGCAGCAAATAATATAATCTTTTTCATTTCAATTAATTCTTTCAACCTCTCGTACACCCTTTATCTGCTTGAGTTTCTTGACCAGCCGGTCAAGTGATGACAAGTCACTGACCAGTACCGTAAGACGTCCCTGGAACAGGCCGCCGTTGGAGTCAATGCTGATGGAACGCAGCAGAGTATCGGGTTCCTTATTTATTATTGATGAAATGTTTGATACAATTCCAATGTCATCCTGGCCCACAACATTAAGCGTGATGCTGTACTGGCTGCCGCTCTTGCCGCTCCAGCGTGCCTTGACGATGCGGTATGGATAACGCTCCCGCATACGCAGCAGGTTGGGGCAGCCGCTGCGGTGGATGCGGATTCCGCCGTTGATGCTTACAAACCCCGTTACGTCATCACCGTAAATGGGGTGGCAGCAGCCCGCCATCTTGAAGTCTATACCGGTCAGGTTGTCGCCTATAACCAGCACATCGGTCTCTTGAGCAACCTTTTTCTCAGTCTCGGCAAATGTCTTCTCTATGTCAAAGTCCTGTGCATGATGTACCTCCTGGCTGGTCTGAGCCGATGACTGCATCTCCTCATACACCTTGATAACGTCATCGACGGTGATTTCCTTCTCCATCAGTGCATGAAAGAAGGGAGTCTGTCCCTTGTATCCCATACGCACTATGAGCCTTGACATATCGCTTTCCGATATATCTATCTTGCGGTTTTTGAAACGGCGTTGTAGCAGTTCCTTGCCAGCCTGTGCCTCACGATTGCGTATTTCGTTGATACCTTGGCGTATGCGCATGCGTGCTCTTGATGTCACAGCAATATTCAGCCAGTCTTGCTTGGGCGTCTGGGCAGATGATGTAAGCACTTCTACCGTATCGCCGCTCTGAAGCTTGTGGCTGATGCGCACGTTGCGGCCTCCCACTCGTGCTCCTACGCAGGTCAGACCTAAACGGCTGTGTATGGAAAAAGCAAAATCAAGCACTGTGGCACCCCTTGGGAGCTGCCGTACCTCACCGTTAGGCGTGAACACGAAAATCTCCTTCTGATACATGTCCAGCACAAAGTCGTTGCGTAGTTCATCAGGATTTGTGTTATTCTCCAGAATTTCGCGTATGCTGGCCATCACACTGTCAGCTGCACCTTCGCTTTTGACGCCCTTGTATGACCAGTGTGAGGCCAGACCGCGTTCCGCGATATCATCCATACGTCGGGTACGTATCTGTATCTCCACCCACCGGTTTTCCGGACCATTCACCGTGATGTGCAGTGACTCATAACCATTGCTTTTGGGGACACTGAGCCAGTCTCGAAGGCGTTTAGGGTTGGGCTGGTACATATCGGTCACTATACTATAGACCTGCCAACATTGTGCCTTTTCCTTGTCAAGCGGAGAATCCAGTATGATTCGTATGGCGAATAGGTCATATATATGGTCGAGCGTAGTGTCCTGGGCCTTGATTTTGTTCCAGATACTCGATATGGACTTGGTGCGTCCTTTGATGGTGAACTTGAGTCCGGCCTCCTCCAGCCGTTGTTTTATGGGACCGATGAACGATTTGATGTAAGCGTCTCTTGCGCTCTTGGTCTCTTTGAGTTGTCGGGCAATGCTGTCATATACATCGCGGTGCTCATACTTGACCACCATATCCTCCATTTCACTCTTAATGGCATACAGTCCCAAACGGTGCGCCATGGGGATGTAGAGCAGACGGCACTCTTCCGTAACATGGAGGCGGTACTCGCCGTCAGGATTGTTTGAGAGCATCTGCATAAGTACATATCGGTCAGCAATCAGGCAAATAATAACGCGGACATCCTCAGCGAACGATACCAGAAGCTTGCGGAAATTTTCATCGGCAATGGAGTCATGTCTGGAGTATAGTTCCTTAACCCGGCACATTCCCTGAATGAGCCGGGCCGCATCCTTGCCGAACTCATTCTGGAACTGTTCCGGTGTAATGAGTCCTTGCTGGACCATAGGGTCAAACAGAGCAGTCAGAAGGGAAGCTTTTTTGAGCCCGGTATTCTCAATGATGACCTTGCCGGTCCTGATGCAACGTTCCAAAGTGGAGATTCCATGGTTGTCAGGTATGTATGCACCTTTGACAATACCCTCGTGGAGCAACTTCTTAAGTTTACCCCAATCGTCAGCCTCAAACAAAGGTCGGGCTGCCGTTACGAATTCCCTGTACACTCCAAACTTCATACAGCAACAAAGATAGTTTATTTTATTATTCCATAACTCATACCTATTTCCTTTTACAGCAGACGTTGGATATTGTTCCCGAAAAAGCAGAATGTCCATTGGCGGTTAATAAAAAAGGAAAAAATCTGCCAAAATTTCCGCAATAGGTTAAAATAAAGTATTTTTGTCAGTCTTTCTGATAGATGGTATGAATATAGAGGAAGTACAGAGAATGAAGCAGCGTTTCCGTATTATCGGAAATGCACCTGAACTGAACCGCGCAATAGATGTTGCCATGCAGGTGGCTCCAACTGACCTTACGGTGCTAATTACTGGTGAAAGCGGTTCGGGAAAGGATGTCATTCCCAGGATAATACATGACAACAGTGCCCGAAAGTCCAGAAAATATCTGGCAGTGAACTGTGGCGCCATACCTGAGGGAACCATCGATTCCGAGTTGTTCGGTCACGTAAAGGGTTCATTCACTAATGCAATTAATGATCGTAAGGGATATTTTGCCGATGCTGACGGCGGTACTATTTTCCTTGATGAGGTGGCCGAACTTCCGCTTGCTACACAGGCCCGTCTGCTCCGCGTGCTTGAAACAGGCGAATTCATAAGGGTGGGTTCATCAAATGTGGAAAAGACAGATGTCAGAATTGTGGCAGCCACTAACGTAAATCTGCAGAAAGCTATTGGGCAGGGACGCTTCCGTGAGGACCTGTTCTACCGTTTGAGTACCATACCTGTCAAAATTCCGTCTTTAAGGGAAAGAGGCAATGACATACTCTTGCTTTTCAGGAAGTTTGCTGCTGACTGTGCCGAAAAATACCAAATGCCGGCAGTGCAGCTTTCAGATGATGCCAGGCAGATGATGCTTGCGTACGCATGGCCGGGAAATGTGAGACAGCTCAAGAACATTACAGAGCAGATTTCTATAATGGCACAACAGAGGTTGATAACTGCCGATATGTTGCAGGGCTATCTTCCTGAAGGACCCTCTCCGATGCTGCCTATGTTGGCCGGAACCGGACAACAGGAGAATCAGTTCCGTGATGAACGTGAGATATTATATAAGGTGCTGTTTGACCTTCGTCGCGATGTGACCGATCTTAAAGCCCAGGTGAATACTCTTTCCAGAAACGCATCGCAGGTGTCATCTCAGTCGGTTTCAATAATAACTCCGCATGATACTATGACTCCTGCCCAGAATGTCCGGAATGCAAAAGAGGAAGTCGATGATGACATTCAGGACACGGAAGTATATGTAGAGGAGACACTTTCACTTGATGAAGTGGAAAAGGACATGATCCGTAGGGCTTTGGCCAAGCATGGCGGAAAACGCCGTAATGCCGCTGCAGACCTGAATATATCTGAACGAACTTTATACAGAAAAATAAAAGAGTACAATTTGGAATGAAATACAGGATTCTGACAGTATTCGTTTGTCTTTGTATATCACTGGTGATGTTTTCGTGTCTGCCTTCATACAAACTGAATGCGGCATCTATAGATTATAATACAATCAAGACTATCTCCATTGACAACTTCCAGAACAGAGCCACGTACCAGTGGGCACCAATGGCTCCTATGTTCAACAACTCGATAAGTGATGTGTATAACCGTCAGACGAAGCTGCGTCAGGTAAAGCGTGACGGAGACTTGGCACTTTCCGGTGAGATTACCTCATACGACCAGACCAACAAGTCCATCGCTGCCAGTGGTTATTCGTCCATGGTCCAGCTTAAGATGACCGTAAAGGTAAAGTTTGTCAACACAAAGGAGCATAAGGATGATTTTGAGCGAAGTTTCTCTGCCTCAAGGGAGTATGATTCGAGTCAACAACTTACATCGGTCCAGGAGGAACTTGTCCAGCAGATGATAGATGACATTGTGGACCAGATTTTCAATGCAACAGTAGCCAACTGGTGATGGATCAGGAGAAGGACAAGAGGTTAAGTTGCCTGCTTGATGGTTTTCTGGAAGGAAATTTAAAGACGGATGTTCCTGCAGATGAACTACTCCCGGATATGACGGTAGATTATGTGGAATCGTTTGTGAAGAACCTGCCAGACTGTCCGGAAACACCGGTTGAGGGTATTATACATTCCAAGACAGAGTCACTTCTGGATGCATTTCTCCAATCTTCCGCTAATGGATCTTTTCTATTGAAAAGGACGCCGGGCATTTCTTCCGATGCCGAAAAAGAGGAGAACCCAGAGTTTTTCAGGCAGGAAGATTTGGATGATTCCTTCTATACTGAGACGCTTGCCCGGATTTATCTCAAACAGCACAGATATGACAAGGCATTGGAAATAATTCGCTCACTATATTTGAATTTTCCAAATAAAAGCATTTACTTTGCGGACCAAATCCGGTATTTGGAGAAATTAGTTAGGATAAATCAAAAAATAGAATAGAAAATGTTTGTTACATTGCTTGTCATTATCGTGATTCTGGCAATATTCCTGTGTTTTATTGTCACAATCCAGAATTCCAAGGGCGGTGGCTTGGCTGCCGGTTTTTCCTCATCGAACCAGATTATGGGTGTCCGCAAGACTACCGATATACTTGAGAAGACCACATGGACACTTATAATTCTTATAGCCTTGCTGAGCATCGTTACCGCTTATGTTTCCAAGCCGAAAGCCGTCAATACCGGTTCGGTTTTGGAAGACGAGGCTATAGAGACCAGGATGGAGAATCCTGAATCTTCCACTACAACTTTTGATTCGCCGGTAGAGATACAGGATCTTCCTACTGCGGAATGATTCTTAAAACATGCATAGTCAGGGAGACAACCGTTCAGATTGTCTCCCGATTTTTGCTAAATAGACTACATTTGTTTTGTTAAATTCCATAATAGTTATATGAAATCGTTCGCTTTTCCCGGAATTATTGAGGACGATATCCTTAGCATAGCTTCTCGGCAGATACCCTATATGCGTACTGCTTGGTTCTCCGGACTGATGAAGGAGAACGAAAGTATGTTGCTGGATGCAATAGGTTGTCGACACGGCAGGGTGATGTTCTTCACTTCATCTGGAACGGCTGCAATGGAGGCTGTGGTGCAGAACTATGTAGCTGGCTTAGGTAAGGCTTTTATCATTGACGGTGGTACTTTCGGACATCGCTGGGTACAACTGTGTGAATATCACAATGTGGAGCATGAGTCCATGATTATTCCTTTTGCCAAGGATATTGACTATGGACGTCTGGAAGAACTCATGGTACAGTTTAAGCCTGCTGTATTCTTGTGTCAGCATCACGAGACATCATCAGGCCAGCTGTTTGATTTGAAACGTATTTCATCGATCTGCCGAAAGACTGGTACCAGTCTTGTCGTGGATGTTATCAGTTCTTTTCTTGCCGAGGAACTGGATATGGATGATCTCGGTATTGATGTGGCAGTCACCAGTACGCAGAAAGGTTTGAACCTGCCTCCAGGAGCCGCACTTGTATTCCTTTCTGAAAGAGCCCTGAAAGTAGATTTCTGTCACAACAATTATTATTTGGATTTTCAGGACAATCTCAGGAATCTGGAACGTGGACAGACACCGTTCAGTCCTGCAACCACCATATTCATGCAGATTAATGAGCGTATGCATCGCAATATGGAGATAGGAATAGAAAGTATTGTAGCTGCTACACATGCGAAAGCCGTGTATTTCCGTGAGTTGTGTGCAAGATACGGTTGGGAGATACCGGCCTCTAATCCAGCTAATGCCGTTACAGGTTTCTTCGTTCATAATAATGCGGATATTCTTTGTGATGAGCTTCAGAAACACGGCATATTTATTATGCCCAGCGGCAAGCCACATTTTTTCCGTGTTTCACACATGGGTTGTGATAACCTGAAAGATTTGGACGAACTGGCTTCAATAATCAGAGAAATAGAAAACAGGCCCTGATGAGGATTGCTTTATTCTGCGAGAATAGATACGCGATAGACATACTCCAGCCCTTGTATGAGGAGGCTGTGTTGCAAGGTTGCCACGATGTCTTATGGTACATACATACTCCCAAGATCAGGGATTTCAGACTTGATGATGATGCCCGTTGGACATCAAGCATTCAGAAACTGTATGATTTCAGTCCTGAGGCCATATTTGTACCCGGCAATATCGTGCCTTATTATTTGCCAGGAGTCAAAATTCAGGTCTTCCACGGCTATGCGGCCGAGAAGAAGGATCACTGGATAATTCGTCGTTATTTTGATTCATATTTTACCCAGGGGCCATATTTTACATCCCATTTTGAAGCTTTAGCCCGCAAGTATGGGGACTTTGAGGTGCGTGAGACAGGCTGGACCAAACAGGATTGGATTTTCAGACATCTGCATGACTATGATGATGAGAAAGAGCGTCTGCTAAAAGAATACAGAAAGGACAGGGTGGTGTTGTATGCTCCTACATTTTCTCCTAAACTGACATCACTGCCTTTTCTCAGGCCTGCATTGGAGAGATTGTGCGCAGAGAGGGATATCCTGCTTATTTTGAAGTTCCATCCTCTCACCGCAGGTGTCTGGACAGACGAATACCGTAAATGGGCTTCAAAGCGAAAGGACGCCATATATATAGAGGCATCGGAAAATGTCACACGCTACCAGATGATGAGTGATGTGATGATTAGTGATACGTCATCATCGGTATATGAGTTCCTGTTGCTGGACCGCCCGGTAGTGACGTTCAGAACTATTGCCAGGGATGTATATTGGGAAAATATTGATGATACAAGTATGCTTACAGAGACTTTTGACAGAGCTCTCAATGATCCGGATGCCAAGATTAGAAGACGCTGGGTTATGGAGAATTATGATCCACATCTGGACGGAGAGTGTTGTCGCCGTATGATATATGAGGCCCAGGATTATATCAAGAGGCATGGAGTACCATCCGGGAGAAATCTTAATCTTTGGCGTAAATATACAGGAATCAAGACATTCGGAATGATCAAAAAGAGTGGAAGATGATATCAGACCAACCGTACAACTATGATTTGAGACAGTTCCAGCTTAAGTGCGTAGGCCTTCTGGATGCTATTGACAAGGTTTGCAAAGAACATAATATCAGATATTATGTGATTGCAGGCACGTTGCTCGGGGCAGTGCGTCATAAAGGATTCATACCATGGGATGACGATCTGGACATAGCTCTGATGCGAAGAGACTATGACATGCTGATTGAACATACCGCTGAGTGGTTTCCTGAGCCTTATTCGATTGTGGATTATAGCAATGACCTGAACTACCCCAAGTATTTTGCCAAACTGGAGGACAGGAGCACCACTCTTGTGGAGCGTTTCTATCTGGGTTATGTGGGAGGCATCTACATGGATATCTTTCCTTTGGATTCTGTTCCTGACAACATGTTTCTCAGAGCATGGCATTACTACCGTTTCAATCTGAAACGCCGCATGCTGTACCTGGTCTATCGGGATCCGTACAAACATGGCAAGGGATTAGGTTCGCTGATGCTGCGTCTGCTGCAGAAAATGGTTTCCAGGGAGAAGCTTCACCGAAGGACACGCAGGGTCCTTACTGAATTTGAGGGAAAGAGTAACTGCAACTATGTAATGACCCATGACGACGGTTTCAAGGCATACCGCAAGTCCGTGTTCGGCGAACCTCAGCCTTGTGAGTTCGAAGGGCACACATTCAGTGCTCCTGAACATCCCGAGGGATTCCTGTCGGTACTTTATGGCGAGGATTTCATGACTCCGCCCCCTGTGGAGAAGCGTGATTCCCATTTTCATGACTACTGCGATCTTGAGAACGGATATACGGGGGTCAATTTAAGTGAGCTCAAAGCCCATTACGAGGGGATGGACAGTATAGCAAGGAAAAAGAGACAATGATATGAAGAGGGTTTTTACATCCGGCAGTTTCGACCTGTTCCATATAGGTCATCTGAATATTCTGGAAAAATCGGCCGCTCTCGGGGATGAACTGATAGTGGGTGTCAGTACCGATGAGCTGATTGAACACTACAAGGGTATGAAACCCATAATCCCTTACGAGCAGCGTGCCCGTATAGTGGCTTCCATAAAGTGTGTTACCAAAGTGGTTAAGCAGACTAAGCTGACTGAGATAGCCCAGCTACAGCGTGAAAGCATAGATATCGTCACCATCGGTGACGACTGGAAAGGCAAGTATCTGGAGGGACTGGAATGGATGAAACGGCAACCGGGTAAGGAGGTGATATATTTCCCTTATACTCCTGGTGTAAGTACTACCCATATCAAGAGTACTATTATCAAGAGTGCCAGTGACATAATTGCTGCCGCGCTCTCCCGCGAGGAGTTTATCGACAAGAACTGGAAGGAGGACGAACGGAAGTAAATGCAGATATGGATGCTGACTCAGCGAAAACCGCAGTATCTGTATCCGTAAAATTCTTTCACCAGACCATCGATGATGCCCCCAGAATGGCTGCATCGGACTCCCTGAGTGAGGAGTAGAGAATCTGTATCTTGTTTTTCCAGACTGTCATCAGGTTGTCATTCATTGCCTTGACCATCTCGTCATGGAAGAACTCCCTGGACTTGGTCAGACCTCCGAAAAGTACTATAGCCTGAGGCGAACTGAACTTGACGAAATCACCCAATGCCCGTCCCAGTATCCTGCCGGTAAAAACGAAAATCTCCTTAGCAAGGGGGTCACCCTGTACGGCGGCATCGTAAATGTCCTTTGATGATATCTTCCCGGGATCAAGTTTGCGCAGCAGACTCTCCCTCTTGTCGTTTTGCAGTAGCTCACGGGCAGTTCGTGCCACTCCCATGGCACTTGCGTAAGTCTCCAGACATCCTTTTAGACCGCAGTTACACTGCCTGCCTCCCTGAAACACACAGACGTGACCCAGTTCGCCCGCGAATCCGTCATGACCGTAAAGCAAGCGTCCGTGTGTGATAATCCCGCTGCCGACTCCTGTACCCAGGGTAATCATTATGAAATCGTCTATTCCGCGTGCCACACCGTATGTGTGCTCTCCACATGCAGCGGCATTGGCATCATTTGTAATGCGGACGTGAAGGCCGGTGGCTGCCTCGAGCAGTTTTGCGAACGGTATTACGCAGGGCCTGCCTTCCGCATCGCGTGCCCATGTGAGATTCGGGGCGTACCTTATCGTTCCGTCCAGACTGTTTGCATTCGGGGCACCGATGCCTATTCCGACGACAGTTCCTGTTCCGACGGTATCCATGATCAGTTCCCTGAGCGTGATGGCCAATAGTTCTATGTAGTCCTTAGTGTCGTCAATCAGTGATGTGACGACACGCTGGCTAAGGATATTGCCTCTTTCATCGACCACTCCGCACTTAGAGGATTGACCGCCTATGTCAATACCTATGGCGAGTTTTTCCATATCGGTTTATCTGTTGTTTGACAGTTCCTCTTTCTTGGCTGCCCAATAGTCAAGTCTCTCGCGATAAACCTTGGATATCTTTTCCCATTCATAAAAGTATGGATACTCCCTACCTTTTGAATCCTTGTAGCATTCAGCAGGAAGGGTAGCCTCCTTCTCGTCAAGCAGAGCTCTGACCAGCACAGTGCCTTTCTTGTCCTTGAAGAATATAAGCTGCAGGTTGCTGCCCATGTGGACTATGTTGTAGTTCACCCATTTGTCTGCCACCTTTTCAAGGTCATCAGGAGCCCACGCGCAGTCATTTACCTCCATCAGACATAGCAGAGGAAAGAGTGCGGTGTCATGTCCGTAGCGGAGATTAGCGGAAGGGGAACCCGTGGAAATGGCCTGATCGGCCTTTTCGACTATATCCTGAAGCAAAGTGGAGTGTCCGTAGGGAACCAGGTTCTCGGTGAAGGGACTGAATCCCGAGACGGAGTACCAGTACATGTTGTTCTGGAGCCAGCAGTCATACCACTCCTCGTAAGTGAAAACGTCATCCAAATCGAATCCTAAATCATGGCTACCCATGTTAGCTGCAACGTCATAGATAAGGTTATAGAGGTTTGCAGAACGGTCCTGTGTGTTTACAACTGTGACAGTGGATTCCTGAGTGCCGTAAACAGAACCCGAGCGTGTGAGGTTTGATGGCCTTACATATCTTGTTATGAATGTGGTGTCAGTGAAAAGGGCGGTCATGAGACGTTCCGGATGAGTGTGGCGGGCATTGAACTGGCTGACAGCGGCACTCTTTTCGCGGCTGTTTTTAGCGCGGCTTATAGCGTTGTCCTCATAGTTCATGTAGCCTCGGTCGAAATCACTGTCGTTGAAATCGATATTCATCTTTGGCAGGATTGTGGAGAATTCCATCAATGCTGATGTCATGCTGGCCATTACACGGTGGGATGTGGTGGAACGTGCCACAATAGTTGATTTGCTGTTGAATATCTCAGGGTAGTTCCTAACCATGCGGCGTGCTATTCCACGATGCTGTTGTTGACCTAGTTTTGTGAGATCACCAAGATGTCCGTTAGCATCATCCTTCATGATTTCAAGGCGGTCCATAACGCTCTTGCCGAATGTGGTGAGCTTGCCCTGCTCGTACGCCTCGTGAAGAATGTTGTACGGGTCATTATACTGCGGGGTATTGAGCAGATATCGTGAGCCGTGACGTCCGTAGTGACTCATATAAAATGGCTTGAATCCCTTTGGGGGCTTTGAATACTTGACACCTGGGTCAATGTATTGGGTCATGCTGCCTCTGAAATTATACAGATTCTGTGGGTTGATTTCCTCTTTCTTGATGACTTGTGAACTGATGGCAAGCGGGAGTAACAGTGCTATGCCGGCGACGAATAGGATTTTTTTCATTTGTCAATGTATTTATGCTTGTTCGCAAAAGTATGAAAAAAAAACAAATATTCACAATATCAGAACGGAGGAAGCCTCAGGATAAAAAAGGAATACGTTTCAGTGTAATGACATATTTTTTGCTAAATTTGCAAAATATCGCAGATTCAATTTAAACACAAAATAAAATGAACAGTAAAGAATTGATGAACAAGGCAGCCGACAATATCCGTATTCTGGCTGCATCAATGGTCGAGAAGGCCAAGTCCGGTCACCCCGGCGGTGCTATGGGTGGAGCTGATTTCATAAACGTGCTTTTCAGCGAGTTCCTGGAGTATGACCCCCGCAACATGAAGTTTGAGGGCAGGGACCGTTTTTTCCTGGATCCCGGCCACATGGCTCCCATGCTTTACTCACAGCTGGCTCTTACAGGCAAGTTCTCAATGGAGGAGCTGGCCACACTGCGTCAGTGGGGCTCACCCGTTACCGGTCATCCCGAACTTGAGGTGGCACGCGGTATCGAGAACACATCCGGTCCTCTGGGGCAGGGCCACGTATTTGCAGTAGGTGCCGCCATAGCCGAGAAGCATCTGGCAGCCGTACTGGGTGAGGAGGTAATGAACCACAAGATCTACGCTTACATCTCTGACGGTGGTATCCAGGAGGAGATTTCACAGGGCGCAGGCCGTATTGCCGGTACTCTGGGTCTTGACAACCTCATCATGTTCTATGATTCAAACGATATCCAGCTCTCAACTGAGACCAAGGTGGTAACCGCCGAGGATACAGCCGCCAAGTATCGCGCATGGGGTTGGAACGTATATGAGATAAACGGTAACGATGTTGACCAGATCCGCGGTGCCCTGACCATGGCTCAGAACGGGGGCGGCAAGCCGACTCTTATCATCGGTAAGTGCATCATGGGTAAGGGTGCTCTCCAGGCCGACGGCAGCAGCTATGAGCGTAACTGCAAGACTCACGGCGCTCCTCTGGGCGGTGATGCTTACGTTAACACAATCAAGGCTCTGGGCGGTGATCCCGAGAATCCTTTCCAGATATTCCCCGAGGTCAAGAAGCTCTATGCTGACCGCGCCAAGGAGCTGCGCAAGATTATGGATGCCAAGTATGCCCGCAAGGCTGCATGGGAGAAGGCTAACCCCGAGAAGGCTGCCCTACTCAAGGAGTGGTTCAGCGGCAAGGCTCCCAAGGTTGACTGGAGCAAGGTTCAGCAGAAGCCCGATGACGCTACACGTTCTGCATCGGCCGCTGTCCTGAGTCAGCTGGCTCAGCAGGTTCCCAACATGATCTGCGCAAGTGCTGACCTGAGCAACTCCGATAAGACCGACGGATTCCTCAAGTTTACCCACAACATGGTTAAGGGTGATTTCAGCGGTGCATTCTTCCAGGCTGGCGTAGCCGAGCTCACCATGGCTTGCTGCTGCATCGGTATGGCTCTGCACGGCGGTGTCATCCCCGCTTGCGGTACCTTCTTTGTATTCTCAGACTACATGAAACCCGCCGTACGTATGGCTGCCCTGATGGAGCTTCCCGTTAAGTTCATCTGGACACACGATGCATTCCGCGTTGGTGAGGACGGTCCTACACACGAGCCCGTTGAGCAGGAGGCACAGATCCGTCTGATGGAGAAACTCAAGACTCACAAGGGCAGGAACTCAATGCTGGTTCTGCGTCCTGCCGACAGCGACGAGACCACCCAGGCCTGGAAGCTCGCTATGGAGAACACCACATCTCCCACAGGCCTTATCCTGAGCCGTCAGAACATCAAGACCCTGCCCGCAGGTAATGACTACAGCCAGGCAGCCAAGGGTGCTTACATTGTTGCAGGTTCAGATACTGACTTTGACGTTATCCTGCTGGCTTCAGGATCAGAGGTGTCAACTCTGGTTGCCGGTGCCGAGCTCCTGCGCAAGGACGGTATCAAGTGTCGCATAGTAAGCGTTCCTTCCGAAGGCCTGTTCCGCAGCCAGTCCAAGGCTTACCAGCGCTCTATCCTGCCCGGTAACAAGAAAAAATTCGGTCTCACTGCAGGTCTGCCTGTCACCCTGGAGGGTCTGGTAGGTGCCAGCGGTAAGGTTTGGGGCCTCAGCTCATTCGGTTTCTCTGCTCCCTACAAGGTGCTTGATGAGAAGCTGGGCTTCACAGCCGAGAACGTTTATGCCCAGGTTAAGTCATTGCTTAAGTAATGATAGGAATAGCAAGTGACCACGCTGCTTTTGAACTTAAGCAGTTTGTCAAGCAGTATCTGGAGGAGAAGGGGCTGGAGTACAAGGACTACGGCACCTTCACCCCCGATAGCTGTAACTACGCCGACTACGGCCACGCACTGGCCCGCGGCATAGAGCAGGGTGAGGTAGAGAAGGGCATAGCCATGTGTGGCAGCGGAGAGGGTATCTCCATGGCCCTGAACAAGCATCAGGGTATCCGCGCCGGCCTGTGCTGGATCCCCGAGATTGCTCACCTTATCCGTCAGCACAACGACGCCAACGTCCTGGTAATGCCCGGCCGTTTCATCGACACCGACACAGCACGCAAGGTAATGGACGAGTATCTGAACACCCCCTTTGAGGGCGGTCGTCATCAGGCTCGTGTGGACAGCATCCCGGTTAAGTGACCATTTCAATTAAAAAAGAAAGGGCGGCCAAACGGCTGCCCTTTCTTTTTTATTGGAACTTAAAGTCAAGCAGTGTGCAGATGGATTTCTCCTTTGTGTCAGAGTTGAAAACAAAGTATATGGCGTGCTTGCCGCTCAGTTCACCTATTACTGGCAGTTTTACTGCAATCTCAGTGGGCTGCTGGGGCATATCGGCCTTGATTTGAATCTTGCCCAGCTCCCGGCCCTTCTGCGATGTCCAGGGGCGGTCGGCCATGATGGTGATGGTGCCGTCAACGCCTTCGGGTATCAGGTTGAGCAGCAGCTTTACGTTCTTGCGGCCGCTGGTGGCGTCAAAGTTGAAATACTTGTAACCCACAATAGATCCGTCGGTGTTGTTAACCACCGGGTTGGTGTTGTTCTCCAGTGCAAACGGCTTGTCAAACTTGCTGTCAGTGCCGTAGGCCGATGCCACGTATGACCCGAAGAAAGTGTTGTTGGGCCACTCATGAATGGCTGTCTTGGGGCCGGTGTACCAGCAGGCCAGACCTGCCGAGTGACGCTCCAGCGGGTCAAGGCCGTTCAGCGAGAAGCCTTCGGAATTATACTCGCCTTCCGATATCTCCACTTTTCCGCCGGGACCCGGGGTAACCTTTACGGTGATGGGTGCAACCATTGCCTGACGCGCATACTCATCGGTTCCGGTCTGGCGGTGATAGAATACGTACCACTGCCCGTTTATCTGGCATATTCCGCCGTGGGTGTTGCCATCCACGGTGCCTGATGCTATTGGCTCACCCTTTTCATTTTCCTCACGTCCGCGTCCGTCAATGACTGTGCCTCCGTAAGTCCAGGGACCCAGCGGATTGTCGCTGTATGCGTATGCCAGCGTGTAGTTGGATGACGGCAGACCGAATTCACCCTCCAGTGTGAACCTGCTGTATATAAATATGTACTTATCCTGAATCTTGCGGATGGACGATGCCTCAAAGAACTTGAACACCCCGTCCATGTATCGGCCGGGCACCATGTCCTCAATAATCTGTGTGCCGGGTTTTACTGTAGCCATTGTGGCAGGGTCAAGCTCGGCTGCATACGAGCGCTCAAATCCCCAGTAGCCGTATATGCGGCCGTCATCATCCACAAACACTGCGGGGTCAAATGCCAGCACGCCGTCGGCACGGTTGGGGTTATCCTTGCTCCAGTTGCACACCTCAAACGGTCCGTCCGGGCGTGAACTCTTGGCAATCAAACCGTTGCGTCCGCCCTCCTGGTCGTTGGGGTAGAGGTAGTATGTCTTGGTGCCGTCGGGGGCGGTAACCAGAGTTACATCGGGGGCAAAAAGCACATCAGCCAGTCCGCGGCGGCTGATGGGCTGGCCGTCACGGTTTTTATCGACCTTGAGTATCTCGCCGTCATAACGCCAGTGGTGCAGGTCCTCCACGGGTGCCGACCACACCACAAGCTCGCGGCCGCAGTAATCGGTAATGCGGCTATCGTGTGATCCGTAAACATATACACGCTGCTTTCCGGGATTGTCCGGATCCTCAAATACGTACGGTTCGCCGTCGGGGATATGCTCCCACAAGGGCATGAATGGATTTCCTACTGTCATAAGTTCTTTCTCGCTTCTGCCGGCCTGACCCGTGCATGAAACCACTATGGAGGCACAGCAGGCAACTGTCATGCACATCCACGCTTTGTGTTGTCTCTTCATTTGATAATGGTTGTCTTGTTGGAGGCATAAAGATAGACAAAAAAGCGTTATCTTTACAGCCTATGAACAAAACTATTGTGTTGCTGTTTATCGGGTTGCTGATTGGTCTTACGGTATATGTCGGCTGGCGGCTGTGGCGTATCACTCCGGGTATATGGGCCGCAAAGATCGGAGTGTTGCTGGTGTTTCTGGCTTGGATGGCACTGTTCTTTGTCAGTTTCATCCGCATAGAGAGGCTGCCGCTGGGGCTGGCACAAATAGTATATAATGTGGGCAATCCCTGGCTCATTTTCTTTCTGTATCTGCTGCTGGCATTTCTGTTTGCTCGGATTGCTCAATGGTGTCGCCTGCTCCCGCCTGATTTCCTTAAGAGCAGCCCTGAGGGGTTCTGCACTATAATTGGAGGTGTGGCCCTGCTCATGATCATAGGCGGGCTGCACTATCACCACAAGTACAGGGAGGAACTTACCATCCACACAGACAAGCCACTGGAAAAGCCGCTCAAGGTGGTGCTGATAAGTGACCTGCATCTGGGTTATCATAACCGCCGTGCCGAGCTGGCCCGATGGGTGGATATGATCAATGCCGAGAATCCGGACCTTATCCTGACCGCCGGTGATGTGGTGGACCGTAGTATCCGCCCTGTCGTAGAGGGTAATTATGCACAGGAGTTCCATCGACTTAAAGCGCCTGTCTGGACCGTGCTTGGCAATCATGACTACTACAGCAACGAACCTCTGGTGGAGCAGTTTTTCAATGATGCCGGCATACGGTTGCTGCGCGATGAATCGGCACAGTTTGGTGGCCTTACAGTTATTGGCCGTGATGACCGCACCAACCCGCGCCGTAAACAGCTCAGCTCACTTACAGACAGCATCAGCGGATTCAGCATACTTCTGGACCATCAGCCCTACCATCTGGAGGAGGCAGAGCTGGCCGGTATAGACTTCCAGTTCAGCGGTCATACCCACCGCGGTCAGGTATGGCCCATCTCATGGGTGACCGATGCCATGTACGAGAAATCCTGGGGCCACCACCAGCGCGGCGCCACCCGTTACTACATCACCTCCGGCATAGGCATCTGGGGTGCCCGCATCCGCATAGGCACCCGCTCCGAATACCTTGTGTTGACTATTACAAATTGAGATAATAAGCTGTATCTTTGCTATAATTATGGTAAAGGATTTTCTTATTACGCTTTGGGGCGTGGTGTGTGAGATGGCGCCTTACCTGCTGCTTGGATTCCTGGTGGCTGGTGTACTGCATGTCTTTGTACCGTCCCGTTTTTATCGCAACTATCTGAACGGCAAAGGCTTCAGGCCGATTTTCATTGCCGCATTATTAGGAGTGCCTCTCCCATTGTGTTCTTGCGGGGTAATACCCACAGCGGTGGGTCTCAGGCGTGAGGGCGCATCACGTGGAGCAGTGGCGGCATTTCTGATTGCCACCCCGCAGACTGGCATAGACTCCATACTGGCTACATTCTCACTTATGGGGTTGGGGTTCGCCATTGTACGCCCCGCCGCAGCCCTTGTGACCGGTATCTGCGGCGGCCTGCTGGTAAACCGTCTGCTCCGCCGGGAACCAGAAACCACAGGTGCAGCGGCTGCTGACTACGTGGACGACACCTCCGGTAACCGTCTTGTCCGGGTGTTCCGATACTCATTTGTAAGTATGATTCAGGATATAGGTCCCAGGCTGCTTCTTGGACTGCTCATTGCCGCGCTTATACAGATGGCTGTTCCCGATGAGTTCTTCCTCAGGTTTGGCAGCAATACTCTCCTGCAGATGCTGGTGATGCTTGTCATAGCAGTACCCATGTACGTTTGCTCTACCGGCAGCATCCCGATTGCAGCTGCATTGCTTGCCAAGGGACTCTCGCCAGGTGCCGCACTTGTCCTGCTTATGGCCGGGCCTGCTGTTAATCTGGGCAGCATCCTGGTCATTCACAAGACCATGGGCCGCAGGTTCATGCTCATCTATATGCTTACCATCATCGTTGGTGCAGTGACATTTGGATTGATACTGAACAACGCAGACGGATTGCTGCAGTTTACATCGGCCCATACCGGTAACTGTTGCGCTGATACTGCAATGCATACGGGGCATCACTCCCTGTTCCGTACCGTCTGCGGCATATTACTTCTACTGTTCATCTTAAACGCATTCGCAATGAAGATATTCGAGAGATTCCGCAAGGAGCCGGTTGCTCCTTCGTGTCAGGTTTACAGGGTTGAGGGAATGCACTGCAACCACTGCAAGGCTTCGGTCGAGAAGGCTGTAAGCCTGCTTAAAGGCGTAGATTCCGCATCGGTCAATCTGGAGCAGAAAACCCTGACCGTCCAAGGCACCGCCACAGATAAATCAATAGCCGATGCCGTTAACGGCTGCGGCTTTGAGTTTAAAGGGCTGGTTTGACACTCTGGAGGAGAGTGTCACCAGAACAGTGGGCCGGCAATGGTAAAATAACCTTTTTTGCCACTGTAGTATAGCTGGAAGGTGTTAAGGTAGAGTGTCACACGGGCCGGGGCGTCCGCGTTATTGCCCACAAGTGTGCCGATATAACTGATTACGTGGTTGATATCACCTTTAGCGATATTATCGGATGTAATCTCTTTTTCCAATGCACGCAGCTGCTGCATCGGAATGCGGAACTCATACATCAGTTCATTGCTGTTCCATGAAACCGGCAGTTGCACGGTCAGGATATCTTCTTTTATGGAGCTGTTGTCAATATCGACAGTAGTTTGGTACAGGCTCATACTCCGGGCATTTGCGGGCAGACTGAAACTTGTTTCTCCCAATATGCTGCGGTATCGGCTGATATTCAATGTGCTGTCCGTCTCTTGGTCCTGTACAGCCTCCGGAATACGGCCCGTAAGCACTCCGGTTTCAACAAAGGCCGATACCGACTTGTGTGAGAACTGGCTCTTAAGATAGTCTATGCGGCTGTCAAGCCGGTGCGATACATCGGCATCAAGCGTGCTTATGAACTTGCCGTACTCATCATCATCCATAGCTGTGCCGTCCCATCCGTTAGACTTAAGGGTGGAGTCTATCTTTGCGGTCAGGCTCTTTCTGACCGATGTAGATACATTAACCGGGAGTAGGGTGTGCAGCGCAAAAGTGAGTACCAGCGATACCGGAATCCACAGAATCCCTGCGTTCCGTTTCAGGATCAATACCACACAAACCGCGTAGCACCAAAGGTTGAACGCCACCAGATACACGCGCAAAACGGTAATCCCGTAGTCCGATATGCGCCGTGTAATGCCTATGCTCATAAGCAGTAACAGCGGCAGCATCAGTATAGGCATCCAGTGCGTTATTATCCGCACGGCTTTACGGTTCCAGCCCGATGCGCTCTTATCGGCCTTGTCACGATAGGGATAGACCACCATGAACAGTATTACGAATGCCAGCATTGATGCTGTGACTAACCACGATACCCAACCGTCCGGCAGCTGCCATGTGAACAATATCTTGGCGGCATAACAGTAGAGTGTGATAAAGTAGGCTATGGCAATGGGCGTGAACAGCCTGGTCACGGAATTTACCAGCAGGCGTGACATCTCCATAGGTTCTGCGTCATGTTTCTGCTCTCCTCCGGGCACACCTTGTATCAGCAGCACTGGAGCCAGCAGGCACAGGCATATTATGGCAATGTTGCTGTACCAGTGCGAACTTACAGACACCCCGAACAGTTTCTCAATACCCACCACCAGCAATTCCAATCCGCCGCACACAATGCCGCTTACAATGAAAGCTGTGCAGACAGCCCCTATGGAATGCAGGCTGAAGTTCCAGAAAGCCACATCGGTCCCGTCACTCAGGAATGAAAGCACAAGCAGCGAAAGCGTGAGTGCAGCAATAAGAGCCACAACCACATAGATATAAGGTGCATATCCCAGCATGTCATAATTGCGCATCAGCAGAACGCTCACCCCGATCCATGCTATATGAATAAGGGCCGATGCCAGCCGGTAGCCCCATCGTCCTCTATGCTCCTCAAGCCATAGTGAAAGACTCAGTGAAAGCGCAATACCAGTGGCCGGATACCAGATCATAAAGAATCTCCACTCCTTGCTGATACCGTGATACCCCTTCCAGTCAAGAATCATCATGCACAAGGTAAGCGCTATGGCAAACGCCACCGTAAGCGGGAACCTCTGAATCCCGCGCCATACGGTATCGGCCAAACCTTTAATCTTATCCTTTAAGCTACTCATATCATTGGATTACTGTTGCAAATATTTGGGGTCAAACGATATATCTTCTTTCTCATATATCGGTTTCCTTATGACTGCTGTTCTCCTGTTCTTTCATTAAATGGAGCCTTTTTTGGAGGGCAGGCAGAAAAGGATCAGAAAAGCAATGCCCACTAATGCGGTGACTGAAGTCAGGACAAAGGCAAAGGATTCAGACCAATTTGCCGGAGTGTTCGGGGACATGTTGTAGAGTGCGCGGTCCATCAGGACAAGCAGTGTGAATGTACCCAAAGCAGCTGGGATGAGGAGTAGCCAGGGAGCTATTCCGGCATCGCGCAGACGCCGTACAGATACTGTCAGTGACGGCAGGAACATCACGAGCCAGAATAGCCCCAAAAGGTCAATTGTAACGTGAAACGCTCCTTCGGCCACAGGATGACCGGTCGTATTGCCAAACAAAAATGCAATTACAGCCAGAACGCAAACAACCGGAAACGATACAGCCAGTAAGGCGAGAACCCATGTCCAAAACTCCCTGCGGTCAGCTCTGCCTCTGAACTGAAAGTACCGTTTAAACGTCTCTGCTAAAATTTTCATGTCGTTTATGATTTTAAATATTATTTTAAACCAAGTAGTGAGCTGAGCGCCTCAATGTGGGCACTGAAAGCTTTGCGGCCGGCATCGGTCACGGAGTAGGAGGTGTTGGGCTTACGGCCGATGAACTGCTTGACGGTCTCGATGTAACCCAGCTCTTCAAGAGACTTGATGTGACTTGCCAGATTACCGTCCGAAACGCCGAGCATGGACTTGAGGGTGTTGAAATCAGACTGGCCCGCTCCAGTCAGTACCGACATTATCCCCAGCCTTACGCGGCTCTCGAACGCCTTGTCAAGATTCTCGATAGCGGTCATCGGAATTACTTTTTACCGTCAAACCTTATATGGAACCAGATGCCCCACACGATATGGATAATGCCGAACCCTATGGCCCAGAACATGATTCCCCATGGAGCAAAAGCCAATGCTGCAATACCTAATACAATATCGGTATACCCTATATATTTCATGATTGATACCTTCAATGCAATAGGCGATATGATTACCATAGCCAAACCATAGAACACCAGCATAACACCGGGTACCATGTTCCAAAGTCCGTTGAACAGCGGCGTAAGGCATGCCAGTCCGCCCACAACCATAACGGTGAAAAACTTGCCCAGCAGGTGTCTGGACCCTGCATCAAGCTTGAATTCCATACTTTCACGCTCGGCCCTGCGTTTTGACATCTCCCAAACAGTCTTGAAGGCCGCACCAAATACCACAGTGCAAACTCCAGCTACTATAAAGAATGTACTCCAGTCTGCTTTTCTGATAGGATTGACCCAAGCCCCCCAAAGCGGACTGAAACTTCCATATATCCAGAAACTGACTACAGCCGCGCCTATCAGAGCCCACAATCCTGCCACTACTCCCGATGCCCCATCAATATAAAGCACCTTTTGCGACCGCTCCATCAAATCTTTAATGTCATTTAGAGTCTCCTTGATTTCCTGTTCTTTCATAATAAAATCACCTTAAAAAAGTACTTTGCAATACAAAGTTAATGCAATTAAATATAACCACCAAACAAAATTTGAAAAAAGATACAAAAGGGGCCTGGCCCCAATTGTATCATTTTACTGAGAGCTTGTATATGACAGTGTGCCGGTACTTTTCACCCGGACGGAGCACAGTGCTCGGGAAATTGTCGTGGTTTGGTGAATCAGGGAACATCTGTGACTCAAGGGCAATAGCAGTACGCGCACCGGTAAAGACCTGAAGTCCCGGATGATTGTTCCATACTTCCATGAAGCGTCCTGATTTGGGGGAGTAGAGTGTGGCCACCTTCTCTATTTTGTCCTGTTCGGAATGTACAAGACAGAAGTTGTTGTCAAAGCTGCGGACCATACCCTCGGGGAGCTGTCCTCCAAAACCTCCGAATCCGCTACCGAATCCTGTACGTGCACCAGCCTGACCGGGCTGCGGGGGAGCGGGTGAATACTGACGGTCTCCAATCCTCACCGGCTTCTGGAAATCATAGGGCGAGCCATCCACAAGGTCATAGTCTCCTGTAGGAATGTTGCTGCGGTCGGTCTCGGTTATGAAACCGGCGTTGATCATAAGTTCGTGATCCATTATGTCCCCATTGCCTGTACCATCCAGATTGAAATAGGTGTGGTTGGAAAGATTTACGACTGTAGACTTATCGGTAGCAGCCTCATAGCTGATTTGCAGGCCGCCGTCCTTTGTGATGGAGTAGGTCAAGGTTGTGGTAAGTGTGCCGGGGAATCCATCCAGACCATCGGGCAGGACGCAGGAGAGGACAAGCCTGCTCTTCCTGGCTTTGACAACTGTCCATACGGTATGATCAAAACCCTTGGAGCCACCGTGCAGGGTATGCTGTCCGCTGTTCTTTGTAATGTTGTATTCCTGTCCGTCAAGAGTGAACCTGCCGTTGGCGATACGGTTGGCGTATCGTCCCAGAGCCGGTCCTATCATACCCATATTGTACCGCAGATACTGATGAATGTTGTCATAGTGGTTCACCAGATTGGCATATTCGCCGTTCTTGTCGGGTGAGTAAAGCCCTACCACAAAACCTCCGTAGTTGATTATCTGGGCAGCAACCTTGCCTTTTTGTATTGTGTATAATGTCACTTTCCTGCCGTCCATAACCGTGTCATAGGGAGCACTGTCAATAAACGGGAACTTTGGTTTGCCTGCCATTGAAGGCAGGCAACAGATAGATGCTGCTGTAATGGCAAGCATAAGTTTAGCCTTTTTCATATTGGTAGGTTGTAATGTTTTATGTCTTTCAAAAATAATGATTTGTAGTAGTATCTCAATCATTATGCAAGTTTTTCAATCTATTGTTATGAAAATAATGACAATACCGTTGCAGCGTAAGTTGCGACGGTATTGTCGTAGAGAGTCCTTATATATAAAGGTTTAGTACTATTTTTTGAACTTGACGGCAGCCTCCTCAATTGGCAAACACTGCTTGTAGTTCTCAATATAGGTATTGAATCCTGCCACATCCTCGGGAGTAGGAGCAATCGATGTACCTGTTTCGCCGGCAAATACCTGAGCATCCAGGAACTCAGCCAGAGAATGTTTTTTATTGTTATTGATACGGTATGATGCCAGAATTGCCATACCCCAAGGACCACCTTCACCTGCAGTTTTCATACAGGATATGGGTGAGTTCAGGGCGGCACCCAGAATCCTCTGACCCACACCCGGAGTCGTGAATAGACCACCGTGACCGGTAATACGGTCCACCTTGATTTTCTCCTCGTTGAACAGAATATCATTGCCCACCTTGAGTACACTTATTGCGCCGCTTATTATAGCGCGCATAAAGTTTGCAAGATTGAACTTGTCATTGGCTGAGCGTACAAACAGAGGACGTCCGTCAGCAAAACCTGTAACAGGTTCACCTGATACGTAGTTGTAGCTCATAATGCCGCCGCAGTCAGGATTACCCTTAAGGGCAACGTTGAACAGGTTGGTGAATATTTTACCCATATCTACTGGAATATCCATAACCTCCTCAAACTCTTTAAAAAGGTTAACCCATGCGTTCAGGTCACTTGTGCAGTTGTTACAGTGAACCATAGCTACAGGACTTCCATCAGGGGTTGTCACTATATCAATTACATCATGCGGTTTTTTGAGATCCTTCTCAAGAACAATCATCGAGAAAGATGATGTACCTGCTGATACGTTACCTGTGCGCGGGCGTACTGCGTTGGTGGCAACCATGCCGGTGCCTGCATCGCCCTCAGGAGGACAGATGGGTGCGCCCGGTTTAAGATGACCTGTAATATCCAGTTTGCGGGCACCTGTATCGGTCAGTACGCCTGCATCCTGACCTGCATCAAGTGACTTGGGCAAAATATCAAGCAGTTTCCAGGGATAACCTTTGGTGGCAATAAGCTTGTCAAATTTTGTTACCATATCGGCATTATAGGTCTTGGTATTGGGGTCAACGGGAATCATGCCCGATGCATCGCCTACACCAAGAACTCTCTTTCCGGTGAGCTGCCAGTGAATGAATCCTGCCAGAGTGGTCAGATAATCAATGTTTTTAACGTGCGGTTCATTGTCCAAGATAGCCTGATAAAGATGTGATATACTCCAACGTAGAGGTATGTTGAATACAAACAACTCAGACAGCTTGGCGGCAGCCTTAGCGGTATTTGTGTTGCGCCAAGTTCGGAACGGAACCAGTATGTCGCCGTGTTTGTCAAACGGCATGTAACCGTGCATCATGGCGCTGATACCTATTGCTGCCAGATTCTCAATTTCCACGTCATATTGTTTGAGCACATTTTTTCGCAGGTCAGCATAGCAGTCCTGAAGACCGAACCAAATACTCTCAACGCTGTATGTCCACAGACCGTCCACCAACTGGTTCTCCCAGGTGTGGCTGCCCTGTGCTATAGGCTTGTACTCAGGGTCAATGAGCACAGCCTTGATACGGGTCGAGCCAAACTCGATGCCGAGTATGGCCTGACCTTTCTCAATAACAGATTTGGGATCGTATGCCATATCACTTAAGGGCTTTGTTGAGCATGTAATAAACCTCGTTATTACGGAGCTGCTGCTTGAAACCGCTGATAGTGGTATTCTTGTCGATTCCGATGTACTCTATACCGCACATCTCGGCAAAATCCTCCCAATAATCGGCTGTGATATCGTATGAGAATGCACTGTGGTGAGTACCACCTGCCAGAATCCATGCGCCTGCTCCAATCTCGAATGTAGGCTGAGGAACCCAAAGGGCCGAAGCAACCGGCAGTTTGGGCATTGGTTTGGGCTCGATGCACTCAACCTCGCTGGTAATCAGACGGAAGCGGTTGCCCAAATCAACGACGGTAGCCTTGATACCGCGGCCGGTCTTGGATGTGAACACCAGACGTGCGGTCTGCTGCTTGCGGATACCAATACCAAGGAAGTGAACCTCCAACTTGGGCTTTTCTGTTGCGATGAGCGGGCAGATCTCCAGCATGTGGCTCTGCAGGCTTGATGTGCAGTCTGCCGCAAAGTTAAGGGTGTAGTCCTCAAGAAAAGAGCAACCCTTAGGCATGCCCTGATTCATAACCCAGAGTGTACGGTACAGGCAAGCTGTCTTCCAGTCACCCTCTGCGCCAAAGCCGTAACCCTCCTGCATCAGACGCTGTGATGCAAGACCCGGGATCTGGTCAAAACCACAGAAGTCCGTTGCATCGATATCGGCATCACCCAAGTCATCAAAGTTAGTGGTGAAAGCAGTAGCACCATTGTCCTTGAGGACGCGGCGGATGGCAATCTCTGCCTTTGCAGAGTTGCGTACCTTTTCCCAATATACCTTCTCGCCGCTTTCATCTATCTTGATGGTGTAGAGTTTCCTGTACTCTTCAACCAAGGCGTCAACCTCGGCATCAGTAACCTTCTTGAAGTAATCCATCAGTGATGATACGGGGTAGTAGTCAACATGGTAACCCATGCGCTGCTCAAACTCAACGCGGTCACCGTCGGTAACGGCCACGTTGTTCATGTTCATACCGAACATAAGGCAGCGAACGTCATGCGCATCGGCACGACCTGCGGCGGCGCGAGCCCAAACTGCAATCTGCTTCTGAGCCTCAACACTCTTCCAGTGACCTACCACAACCTTGCGTGCCACGCGCATACGGGTGCAGATATGACCGAACTCAATATCGCCGTGGGCGCTCTGGTTCAAGTTCATGAAATCCATATCAATGCTTTCCCATGGAATATCGGTGTTGTACTGTGTGTGGAAGTGGAGCAGAGGCTTCTCAAGAGCCTGCAGGCCCTTTATCCACATCTTGGCAGGGCTGAATGTGTGCATCCAGGTGATGATACCTATGCACTTGCTGTCATTGTTGGCAGCCTTCATTACGGCCTCAACCTCGTTACTGCTGTTAGCTGTACCTTTATAGACTATCTTGACGGGGATATTGCCGCTCTTGTTCAGACCTTCAACCATCTCCTTTGAGTGACCGTCCACCTGGACAACGGCGTCACCTCCGTAAAGAAGTTGTGCACCTGTCACCCACCATATCTCATTATTTTCAAACATATTTTCGGTTTTAAATTAGGTTATTTCTTTTTTGGCCATAATAAGCATTAGGGCCATGTTTGCGCATGTAATGCTTCTCAACGAGAAGCGGATTCATCTTAGTGCCGGGATTCAGTGTCAGTGATATATAGGCCATCTTTGCACACTGTTCCATCACTTTGGCGTTATATACGGCGTTGGCTGGGCTGGTACCCCATGAGAATGGACCGTGGTTCTTTACCAGAACGCCAGGGGTGTGGTCGGGGTTAATGCCATCAAAACGGCGTACTATTATGTTGCCTGTTTCCAGTTCATAGTCTCCCTTGACCTCTTTTTCTGTCATATCTTCTGTGCAGGGGATATTCTTGTAGAAATAGTCGGCATGTGTGGTGCCTATATTAGGAATGTCCATGCCGGCCTGCGCCCATGCTGTGGCATAGGTGGAGTGGGTATGAACTACGCCTTGAATATTTGGAAACGCTTTATAAAGAACCAGGTGTGTTGGGGTGTCCGATGAAGGGTTGAGGTCCCCCTCTACCACCTTACCGGTTTCGAGGGAGACAACAACCATATCAAATGCCTTCATCTCATCATAACTCACACCGCTGGGCTTGATTACCACAAGACCTTTGTCGCGGTCTATTCCTGAAACATTGCCCCAGGTGAATATGACCAGACCCTGTTTTACAAGGTCCAGATTGGCACGAAATACCTTCTCTTTCAGTTCTTCCAGCATATTACCAAAGGGTTATATACAGTATGGCCAGCAACAGGATGATACCGTATGCACCGATGTTGAACTGGCTGTTGGTACGGAACAGTGAAAGGTCAATCTTGATGGCCTTGGGATCCTTCACCTTGTCCTTAGCGTTTGATGTCAGGTAGATACCAAGTACAAGGAATACTGTAGCCAGGAAAAATATACCCTCAAATCCAAGGTTCTGCAGCTTGGTGCACCAGTCTGCACTACCGAACATTACGATAGCACCGAGAGCATAACACAGCGCTGAGAGCACGAACAGGATCTTGCTCCATTTGAGCTGTGTGGCAATAGTCTGCTCATCAAGTTTCTCAGCCTCAACCGGCTTCTTGCTTAAAAGCGAGAGGCCTACGAACAATGTAACCAGCACGAAGAATACGTAACCCATACGGATAAGGAACGGGGTGTTTGGCATGATGACCTTGAAGAGTATGGAAAATACGAATGTGCTGATGGCTGTGACGATTGCAGCAGTGCCGCTGGAACGTTTCCAGAGCAGTCCGAGGCTGAATATCACTACGATACCCGGATATACGAATCCTGAATACTCCTGAATGATCTGGAATGCCTGATCGGCTCCGCCCATGATGGGATAGATAGCTATTAGAGCAATTACAAGAGCTGAAACTGCCGTGATACGACCTACCTTGACAAGGTTTCTGTCTGATGCATTCTTGTTGATGAACTGGTGATATACGTCCATCGTGAAGATGGTGGAGGTAGAGTTGAACATTGATGCCAGTGATGATATCACGGCAGCGGTCAGAGCTGCAAATGACAGACCCTTAACTACTACAGGGGTGAAGTTGCGGATCAGGAAAGGATATGCGTCATCGGAAATGTTTATTGAACCGGCGAGCATTCCTTCGCTAAGCAGACGGTTGTGAAGGTCGGTATCATTCCATATCAGATAAGCACAGACACCGGGAATGCAGACGATGAAAGGGATTAGTATCTTGAGGAATCCAGCGAATACAAGGCCCCTCTTGGCCTCGTCTATATTTTTGGCAGCAAGACCCTTCTGGATGATATACTGGTTGAAACCCCAGTAGCCGAGGTTGGTAAGCCACATGGCACCTATTACAAGAACAACTCCCGGCAGTGTAAAGTATGGATCATCGGTTATGTTCGGGAATAGATCGGCCTGACGTTCAACCACCAGGTTGAAGTGTCGGTCACCTGGAATATCTCCAAGACGTTCCATAACCTGACCAAGAGCAGAGATTGCACCGTTTGCGCCAATGTGCGGAGCAATGGTCTTCAGGGCGAAGAAAGCGGTGATGAGACCGCCACCTACAAGAAATACGACTTGCATAACATCAGTCCATGCCACTGAGGCCAAACCACCATAGATTGAGTAAACGCCTGCAACCAGATACAGGAAGATTATTATGAGGAGACGTACCGATACCGAAGTACCTCCAATCATCAGCACTGCACCTTTAAGGCCAAGAATCTGTTCTATAGCGAGAGCTCCAAGCCATGCAACAGATGTCAGGTTGATGAACACATAAAGGAATAGCCAGAAAATAGAGAATGCAAGACCTACACCCTTGTTGTAGCGGTTGGTAAGGAACTGGGGAATAGTAAACACCTTGTTCTTGATCATTACCGGCAGGATGAATTTGCCTACAACCACAAGAGTGAGTGCTGCCATAAGTTCGTAGGCGGCAACTGCAATTCCTGAAGCGTATGCCGTACCACTCATTCCGATGAATTGTTCTGCGCTGATGTTAGCCGCAATCAGTGAAGCGCCTACTGCCCACCATGTCAGTGTGTTGCCAGCCAGGAAGTAATCGTTGGAACTCTTTTCCTTACCGTCTTTCTTTCTTGACACGAAGAAGCCGAGAAATATAAGTACGGCCAGATAAATAAAGAAAATCACGTAGTCAACAGGTTTGAAACCATTGTTGGCCAGTCCTTGCATAATGCTGTTGTTCATATTTTTGTTAGTTGATTAATTGATTTTAGTGATTATTCCACACCAAACTGGTATATGCAGTGGCTGTAGTACTGCTGGCCAGGAGCAAGTTCCGCGCTGTACCATCCGGGTAGGTTTGCCTTGTTTGGGCTGTCAGGGAACTTCTGGGTCTCTAGGCAGCAACCGGTGCGCTGTTCCATTTTGTTGCCCTGTTTGTCAATACCGGTGCCATCCAGGAAGTTGCCTGAATAGAACTGAATACCTGGCTCATTGGTATAGACCTCAACATAAATTCCAGTGATGGGACTGTAAAGCTTGGCCGCACACTTGGTGTCATTGCCTTTGGTGTCAAGGACCCAGTTGTGGTCATAGCCGTTACCGTTCTTGAGTTGCACATAATCATAGTTGTTGATTTCCTTGCCGATGGCCTTGCCCTTGGTGAAATCCATGGGAGTACCTGCTACCGGCAGGATTTCACCTGTGGTCATGTAGGTGTCGTCACATGGGGTGAAGTTGCTGGCATTGAGTGTAAGGATATGGTTTGTGATTGGAATTGAATGGTCACCGTTCAGGTTGAAGTAGCTGTGGTTAGTCATGTTGATGACAGTTTTCTTGTCAGTGGTGGCCTTCCATACTATATCGATGGCATTGTTGTCTGTCAGGGTATAGGTTACTGTTGCCACGACATTGCCGGGGAAGCCTGCCTCACCATCGGGTGAATTCATGACCAGTGTAATGCTGTTCTCCTTGACCTCCTTGACATCATAGACAAGGTTCTGCCAACCCATCGGTTCCGGCTCAAGTGTGCACCCTCCGTGCAGGCAGTGGCCGAAATTGTTCTGTGGCAGCTGGTAGGTCACACCGTCCAGGGTAATCCTGCCCTGGTCTATGCGGTTTGCATAACGGCCTACTGATGAACCGAAATCACTTGCTTGGGTGGTGTAGTCCTTGATGTTGGAGAAACCGATGACAGCATCCTGCATTTTGCCGTTTCGGTCAGGGACTGAGATAGCAACAATACGTGCTCCGAAATTGGTCACCCAGACCTCGCAACCGTTTTTGTTGGTCAGCTTGTACAGGTCGGTCTTCTTGCCTGTAAAAACCGTCTGGAAATCAGACTTGTTGAGTAGCGGAGCTGACTCTTTCTGGGAACAGGCCCACATAGAGAGTAGGCCTGCCAGCATGAAAAATGTAGTTTTTTTCATTTTGTAAGTTATTTGATTGGTTGATGAATTTACAATTTACGTGAACCGTCACCGGTTATTACACTATATATTTTGGGTACGATTCCAAACTTCCTGGAATACTCTCTAGAGGTCATGGAAATAAACTTGTCGCGCAATGTACTGCGGATCAGGTTTATTGAGCATCCTCCAAATCCTCCTCCCATCATACGGCTTCCGGTAACACCACATTTATTAGCAGTCTCAACGAGAAAGTCCAACTCAGCACAACTTGCTGTATAGTCATGGCTGAGACCCCAGTGGGTCTCATACATTTTGCTTCCCACTAAATCATAGTCGCCTTTGGTCAGAGCATCACAGACTGTAAGCACTCTCTCTTTTTCATCAAGCACATACTTGGCTCTGCGATAATCGGTTTCGGTTATTTCCCCTTTTACAGCATCCAGCATGGAATAATCTGCGTCACGAAGGGTCTCAACTCCACCAAAAAGACGGTTCATGGCCATAACGGCATTCTCACAGCTCTCACGGCGTTCATTGTACTCAGTACCGAGTGAGTGTTTTACGCATGAATCAATCAGTATGAGATCATATCCTATGGGGTTGAAAGGAAAATATTCATATTCTAGAGAACGGCAGTCAAGCCTGATAAGACATCCTTTTCTACCGAATACCGATGCGAACTGATCCATTATGCCGCATTTGACGCCGCAATAATTGTGCTCAGTAGCCTGACCTATCTTAGCAAGTTCGAACTTGTCTACACGCCCGTCAGCAAACATCGTGTTCAATGCATATGCAAACACGCTCTCTAATGCTGCCGATGAAGATAAGCCTGCGCCAAGTGGTATGTCGCCTGTGAATGCGGCGTTGAAACCGCTCGGATAAACTCCGCGTTTCTCCAGTTCCTTACATACGCCGAATATATAACATGCCCAGTGATGTGAAGGTTTCTCTGTATCATCCAGACAAAACTCAACAAAGTTGTCTTCTTCTATGTCGATTGCTAAAAGACGAACCTTGCGGGATCCGTTGCTACAGATTTCAGCGGTGATACCTTTGTCTATTGCACCGGGAAAGACAAACCCCCCGTTATAGTCAGTGTGTTCACCTATCAGGTTTATGCGTCCGGGCGAGAAATAGAGGTCACCTTCCTGACCAAACTTATCCCGGAATCTGTTTCTGAGTACAGTGTTGTCCATGATATAGAGTATTATTCCACTCCGAAACGGTAAATTGTGGTCTGTGTATAGACTTCACCGGGATTCAGGACGGTTGATGGGAAGTATGGGTGATTGGGGCTGTCTGGGAAGTGTTCCGCTTCGAAGCAGATGGCACAGCGTTTGGGAAGTGTGGTGCCATGTGCGCAAGTGCTTCCACTGCAGTAGTTTCCGGTATAGCACTGAATACCTGGTTCGGTGGTCCAGCATTCCATTGTGCGGCCACTCGCGGGGTCAACACACTTGACAGCGAAACTCAGTTCTCCAGGCTCCCGCTTGTTGAGAACCCAGCAATGGTCATAGCCATTGCCGTTCTTGGTCTGTTGTCCTTTTTCAATTCGTTCTCCAACTTTGTGAGGTGTGCGGAAGTCAAAAGAGGTTCCCTCTACGTTGTCGATAGTCCCCAAAGGTATAGCGGTATCGTCAATCGGAATAAATCGGTCTGCATTGATGGTGAGGTCATAGTTTAGTACTGTGAGTGGGTCTTTCTTCATGCCGTTCAGGGTGAAGTAGGCATGGTGTGTGAGGCAAACCACAGTCTTTTTATCGGTAGTAGCCTCATACTCAATCGCTAATTCGTTGTTATCTGTCAGGCGGTATGTTACATTCACATCCAGATTACCGGGAAATCCTTCTTCTCCATCCTTGCAGAGATAGTGGAGGTGAAGTGTCTGGCCGTCTGTCTGCTCTGCGTCGAATACGCGCTTGTGAAAACCGGTAGGACCTCCATGAAGACTGTTTGGGGCGTTGTTTATGGAAAGTTCATATTGCTTGCCGTCAAGTGTAAATTTTCCTGCTGCAATACGGTTTCCATATCGTCCGATGAGCACGCTTAGGAATGTCTCCTGACTGTTAATAACATGCTCCAGACTATCATGCCCCCATACAACACTTTCCATTTTGCCGTTGCGGTCAGGCATCATTACTGAGAGCAGAGCTCCTGCATAATTAGTTACCGCGATTTCACTGCCCTTTTTGTTCTTGAGGATGAACAGGTCTGTTTTCTTTCCTTGGATAGTACTCTGGAAGTTCTCTCTTTTCAGGCCGGCCAGATTGCCGTTTATAAAGGATTCGCTCATTTGTAAAATTGCATTAATTGTGTTATAGTTAACTATGCAAATTAAAGCAAAAATGTATAATGGAGCAAATAAAACGGCTAAAAATCAGTTTGAGGGTATCATTTTCATTGATGAGAGAAGGTCTGCCACTACGAAAGTGCTGCCTCCTACAAAAATCAAGTCGTTAGGGCATGAGTCCGAAAGAGCCTTATCATAGGCTTCTTTGACCGTGGAACAGGCTTCTCCGTGAAGTCCTGCGGCGATGGCTTCGGATTTCAGTGTCTGAAAATCCAGCGCACGTTTAACAGATGCCTGCGTGAAATAGTACACCGCGTTGCGGGGAATAATCTCCAACACATGTGAGATATCTTTATCTCCGGCCATACCAAGCACTATACGTAGGGTTCCGAAATCTGGAACCGAAGACATTTCTTCGAGTTGCTGTGCAATATATCTGAATCCGTGGCTATTGTGACCGGTATCGCAGATTGTGAGGGGGGATTCGGATAGGGTCTGCCACCTGCCGGCAAAACCTGTCATCTTGCAAACATCACTGAATCCTTTCCTTATATCCTGTTCAGTAATCCTAAAACCTGATTTGGCAAGGATATCAATTGCTGTCAATATTGTATTTGCATTGTTTAACTGGCAGTAACTGGCCAGACAACTCTTGAGTTCAGGATAGTTAACGGTCTCGTAAACGATAAGTGACGGATTAATCCGTTTATGCGAAATAATCTTACAATTATCTTGTGCGGAAATAATGGGTGCATCTACTTGGATCGCTTTTTCCCTAAATACTCCAGCAGTCTCTATGCATTGTTCTCCAATCACCACAGGAATATGTGGTTTCATGATGCCGGCTTTTTCCGCAGCGATTTTGGAAAGTGTGTCGCCCAACAGTTGCATATGATCATAACCAATATTGGTTATGATTGATAAGATAGGAGTTATGATGTTAGTGCAATCTAGTCTTCCGCCAAGTCCTGTTTCTATGACTGCCACATCAACTTCCTGATTGGCAAACCAGCTGAAAGCCATTGCTGTGGTCACTTCAAAAAATGATGGGGATAGGGATTCTAAAAAGATTCTATTATTTTCAATAAAATTTACAACGAAATCTTTACTCACTGGAGTTCCGTCAATTTTTATTCGCTCTCTGAAGTCAATCAGGTGCGGTGACGTATAGAGTCCTGTTCTAAGACCAGATGCCTGAAGTATGGCAGCCAGGGTATGTGCCACACTGCCTTTGCCATTAGTGCCTGCTATATGGATTGTAGGATAGCGCTTGTGGGGATGTCCTATGTGTTCGTCGATGAGATAGGTGTTTTCCAATCCCTCCTTGTAAGCTTTTGAACCGGTGTTTTGGAACAATGGAGTCTGGCTCATCAGCCAGTCTAGCGCTTCGTTATAATCCATATCGTTAGTTAAAATAACTACGGAATTTCTTGAAAATCTTTTCTTTTGCTGATGTTGAGGGCTGGAAATCATCTGATTTCAGGAATTTTTCCATGGTCTGTCTCTCGTCCTTCGACATACTTTCCGGAATATATACACTAATGTTTACTATCATGTCTCCGCGTTGGCTGCTGTTTATTATCGGAAGACCTTTGCCACGGAGTCTAAGCATCTTACCGGGTTGAGTACCAGACTCAATTTTCAGTTTGACTGCACCGTCCAGGGTGGGTATTTCTACAGCACCTCCCAGTGCTGCCTGAGGTACTGATAAGAGAAGGTTGTAAACCAGATCGTTTTCATCACGAACAAGATTTATATGAGGCTGTTCCTCTATGACTATCAATAGATTTCCATTGTATCCATTGTGCTTTCCGGCATTACCTTTACCCTCTACGGATAATTGCATTCCTTCTGCTACTCCAGCAGGAATATTAACCTCAACCACCTCTTCGCCATATACCACACCGTCTCCGCTACAGTGCGGACAGCGGTTCTTTATTATTTTTCCTTCACCACCACAACGTGAGCAAACAGTCTGTGTCTGTACCATCCCAAAGAAACTCTGCTGTGTACGAAGGACTGAACCTGAACCGTTGCAATCAGGACATACCTCAGTTCCAGAACCTACCTGAGCTCCTGTTCCATGACAGTGTTGACAAGGGACGAGTTTCTTGAGTTTGAATTTTTTTGTCACGCCTGTATTTATTTCCTCCAGTGTGAGTGAAACTTTTATTCTGACATCGGAACCCTGCGCCTTTCTTTCTCCGCGTTGACGTGTGCGGGTGCCGAAGTTTCCGAATCCGCTGAATCCTCCGCCTCCGAATATGTCGCCGAACATGGAGAAAATGTCATCCATGGACATACCTCCGCTGAATCCTCCGCTTCCGAATCCTGAGGCTCCATTCAGTCCGTCAAATCCGAACTGATCATATTTTGCACGTTTGTCGGGATCACTTAGTACACTGTATGCCTCAGCCGCCTCCTTGAATTTCTCCTCAGCTTGTTTGTCACCCGGATTCTTGTCAGGATGGTACTGGATGGCTTTCTTTCTGTAAGCCTTCTTTATTTCATCGGCTGTCGCGGTCTTGGGGACCTCAAGCACTTCGTAATAATCTCTTTTTGCCATTTTCAATAAGATATTGTCATTGGGCAACCGCCACTTTGGCATGGCGCAGCACCTTGTCGTTCAATCTGTATCCATCTATTACGCAGTCGACCACCATTCCTTTTGATTTTTCATCAGGGGATGGTATCATGGCTATCGCCTCATGGAAATCAGTGTCAAAAGGCTCATCCTTAGGAGAAATTTTCTGAAGGCCTTTCTGATTCAGGATATGCATCAGTTTGCTGTATATTAACTCTATACCTTCCCTAAGAGCAGCAAAGTCCTCTGATTCCGATGAATTTGCAATAGCTCTCTCCATGTCATCAATTACCGGAAGTATATCGGTTATCACATCTGCGGAACCGTTCTTGATGATTTCCGTCTTCTCTTTGACGGTTCTTTTCCGGAAGTTGTCGAATTCTGCCACTAGACGCAGATACTTGTCCTGAATTGATTCAATCTGCTCTTGTAAACCGGTTATTTCCTGCTCCAGACTTATACCCGATTGTTCAGTTTCTTCATCATTACCGGCAACGGTTCCTACAGCATCAGATACGTGTCTCTGTTTGTTCTGACGACCACCTTGTTCCTCTTTTTCGGAAGTTACATTTGACATTCCGTTTTCGATAGTGCCCGATTCCTTGGATTGTTTGTTATCTGACATATTATATTCTTGTTTTTTTACTCTCTTCATAATGTGTCTTCGTTTTCCTTTCAGTACTGCAAAAAACTTGCCACACGGCCAATGTGACAGTGTGGCAGATGACGTTAACGGAGTTGATACGTTTGTTCCTATTCCATGGATTTTGCCCCGAAACAGAATGGTAGCAGTGTTGATGCACCATTTTCGATTACAATTGTTTCTTGCTTTCCGTAAAGCAATGTCCTTATTGGTGTTCCGAAAAATGATTCGATTTCGGCCATAACCTGACGACAGGCACCGCAGGGGGTGATAGGGAGATCTGTCCAACCCTGTGAGTTACGTGCGGCAATAGCGAGGGCAGCAATTCTTCTTTCCGGGTGATTGTGGCATGCTGCAAACAAGGCGGTTCTTTCAGCACATAAGCCTGACGGATAGGCCGCGTTTTCCTGGTTGCTTCCTGTAACAATATTTCCGTCTGCAAGCAGGACAGCCGCTCCCACTTTGAAGTTAGAATATGGGGAGTGGCTGCCGTTGGTTGCATCTTTTGCTGCCTCAATCAGATTTCTATCATTTGCGTCAAGTTCATCAAAACCGTAAACTTTCCATGAAAAATCTTTTTTATATTCTTTCATATGTATGTTTTTTGTTTCTGTTTGCTAAGATATAAAAAAACGTTATATCGTCCAATTGGTATGACGATATGTGGTATTTTCTTTGAGAAGCATTTGTTCTGTCGTCTTTTTGATTTAAATTCGCGGTATGAGATACTTACCCTTCCGAATTATACTCTTATACGTGACCATTTTGCTGGCTTTTGATTCTTGTTCCCTCACCAGGAGAGGAGCTCAGTCTCCGGGAGGAATCGGAGACCCTTATTCAGAATATATTTTAAAGTATAGCGATTTGGCAGTAAGACACATGCAAAAATATGGCATTCCGGCAAGTATTACCCTTGCACAGGGACTTCTGGAATCTGATGCTGGGCGAAGTTCACTTGCTACAAAATGCAACAATCATTTCGGAATAAAATGCCATAATGATTGGCACGGGAAAACAATACTCTACGATGATGACAGAAGAAATGAATGTTTCCGTTGTTACAATAACGCTGCCGATTCATTTGAGGATCATTCCCTTTTTCTCGTTAACGGGTTAAGGTATCGGAATCTTTTTTCTTTGGGTTCCAAAGATTACAAGGGATGGGCTAGAGGACTTAAGGCGGCGGGGTATGCCACTAATCCGAACTATGCTGACAAACTTATCGATTTGATAGAAAGATACGGTTTAGACAGGTATGATGAACGCAATAAGCTCAAGCTTGCCAAAGGTGCTGTCCCTCATAGACAGTTTGAGGTTAATGGTGTCAAATGCGTACAATTGGGCGAGGGTGAAACATTGAGGGATATTGCCAAGGAGTTCAGCATGAGCCTTAGCCTTTTGCGTAGGTTTAATGATGTGAACCGTGGTTTCGTTCCGCCGGCAAACAGTTTCATCTACCTTGAAAGGAAAAAGTCTCGTGCTCCGAGAGAGCAAAGTACCTATATGGTCAAAAGCGGTGATAGTCTTTGGTCTATATCCCAAAAGTTCGGTATCAAGATGGATAACCTGGCCCGCAGGAACCGAATCACTTCCTCTAACCCTGTCACTGTAGGGATGACTCTAATACTCAGATAAGAAGCTATGTTCTGAACCATGTAGTTATTCAGCGAGATTAACTACCTCTCTTCGAGTCTATTCTGTTTATGTAGCCGTCAGGAATCTGGTTGAGTAAGGTGGGAAATGAGTCAAACAAGCTCATGTTCCTCTTTCATATATATATCTTGTCCATCAGATTTTTTAATGGAGTATGCCAAAAATGGTAGGCTTTGATCAGGTATGATTCTGACTCCCATCCCATATTTGAGACGCCATTTCCTTTTTAGTGAAAATAAACCGCTGTTAATATAGGAATATACGTAAGGATGAATATGCAGTGTGAATTTTTTTACACCAATCTTTTCCGTCAAATATGCTATTTTGCTTTCCAATGTGTCAGTGAATAGTATTGAAGGACCGATACTTCCTTTGCCAAAGCAGGTTGGACAAGTTTCATCAACGGGTACATCTATAACCGGTCGTACTCTCTGTCGTGTTATTTGCATCAGTCCAAATTTGCTTAATGGAAGGATGTTGTGCTTGGCGCGGTCTCTTTCCATGTTTTGACACATGCGTTCGTATAGTTTTTGCCTGTCCTCAGCTAATGCCATGTCAATGAAATCTACCACAATTATCCCGCCCATATCTCGCAATCTGAGCTGACGTGCCAGTTCATCAGCAGCACCGAGATTTACTTCAAGGGCATTCTCCTCTTGTGTTCCTGCCTTAAGACGATGTCCGCTGTTGACATCTACAACATGCAATGCTTCGGTATGCTCAATTATGAGATATGCCCCGCTCTTGTAAGAAACTATGCGTCCGAATGAAGACTTTATCTGTTTGGTTATGGCAAAATGGTCAAAAATAGGTAATTCTCCCTTGTATAGTTTGACCATCGCTATGTGTTCTGGAGCAATGACAGATATGTAGTCGCGAATTTCGTTATATGTCTTTTCGTCATTGATATGGATTGACTCATATGACGGGTTCAGCATATCCCTAAGAATAGCAAGGGTTCTGCTGGTTTCCTCAAATACAAGTTTCGGAGGTTTCTCACATTTACAAATTGCGTTCAGAGTATCTTCCCATCTGTGGTATAAGGTGGTGAGTTCGCTGTCAAGTTCAGCAACTCTCTTACCTTCTGCCACAGTTCGGACTATAATTCCACAGTTTTTGGGCTTGATACTTTGCAGAAGCTGTTTAAGACGCGCTCTCTCCTCTGATGACTTTATTTTGGAAGAAATTGAAACTTTGTCTGTGAAAGGGATTAGTATCAGGAAACGCCCGGCAAGTGAAATTTCCCCAGTTAGTCGCGGACCTTTGGTCGATATGGGTTCTTTTGTAATCTGGACAAGGATTTCCTGCCCTTGTTCCAATTCAGTCGTTATATTTCCATCCTTTTTCTCCTGACTGGATAGTATTGCCTTGCTGAAAGGATATAATTTCTTCCGGTTGCTTCGAACTTGTTTTATGTATTTTTGTAATGCACCGAACTGTGAACCGAGGTCCTGATAGTGCAAAAAAGCCTCTTTTTCTGAACCTATATCAACAAAACATGCGTTCAAGCCGGGCATCAGTTTCTTTACCCGCCCGAGATACATATTGCCTACCGAGAAAGACATCTCATGACTTTCTTTTTGGTATTCCACCAAGTTGTGGTCCTCGGTGATGGCTATCTGGATACAGTCCGGTTGGACGTTGACAGTCAGTTCGCTTATCATTTGCTTGTCCAAAATAAATTAAAACAAAGAACAAACCCGCGCGTACAGATTCACAGCAAGTTTGTTCCTTGTGATCTTTTGTCAGACTAGATCATTATTTGCTCTTATGTCTGTTCTTTCTTAGTCTTTTTTTGCGCTTGTGCGTTGACATCTTGTGTCTTTTCTTCTTTTTTCCGCTTGGCATATTTTCAATGTGTTAAAGTTGATAGGATCACTTTCTGACAGCTGCTGCAAAAGTCTTGGCAGGTTTGAAGGCTGGAATGTTGTGCTCAGGAACCGTGATGGTTGTGTTCTTAAGTATGTCACGTGCAGCCTTGGCAGCTCTCTTCTTAATGATGAAACTTCCGAATCCTCTAAGATAGACATTTTCTTCATTGATAAGTGATTCTTTTACCACTTCCATGAAACCTTCAACACAGTTCAGTACATCAGCCTTGTCAAGACCTGTCTTCTGTGCGATTTCTTTAACAACTTGTGCTTTTGTCATAATTCTATTCTTTAGTTCAATAAGTCATATTCTTTTAACGGTCTGCAAATTTACTTCAAAATAATCGTAATTAAAAATTTATTCCTGTTTTTTTTTACTTCTGAAAAAAATAAGCATTTCTCTTGCAGGCTGGATTATGAATGAGTAAATTTGTCCTGTCTAATTTTTAATACCTTAAATTATTATGTCTGTAAACAAAGTAATCCTAATTGGAAATGTTGGAAGGGATCCGGATGTGAGGTATCTGGATAACCATGTTTGTGTGGTAAATCTGACTTTAGCTACTACTGAACGTGGATATACCGCCCAGAACGGTACACAGGTCCCCGACAGAACTGATTGGCATAACCTTGTCTTTTGGCGCGGGTTAGCCGAAACCGTCGAAAAATACGTTCATAAGGGCGATAAACTCTATGTCGAGGGCAGTATCCGTAATCGTAGCTATGATGACCAGAACGGTGTCCGCCGTTATGTGACAGAGATTTTTGTAGACTACATGGAAATGCTCAATGTGCGAACGTCGCAGCGACAGCCTCCTCAGGACAATGTTCCCAATCAGAGTCAGTCGGCTGTTTCGCAAACCAGAACTGTAAACTCCGAGACTTCTTTCTGACTTAAACATCAAATGCCAGAGTATTTCTAAAGTTGTTTAAGGTAATGGTGGTTTTTCAGGGAGTATCCATCAATGCACCTACGGCAGGGTCTGTCATCGCAATGGTGACAGCCTTGCTTTTTCTGTTTCTTTCGGGTTTTGTTTCTGCATCGGAAACATCCTTTTTTTCACTTTCTCCAGAGGATCTGAATACCATCAAAAAATCCGGAGATGCCCGTGACCAAAGGATAATGGCTCTCACTTCTGACTCGGAAAGACTTCTGGCCTCCATACTCATAACCAATAATTTTGTCAATGTTGCTATAATACTGCTCCTGGATCTGGCAATTGGTCAGATGGTGGATTTTGGGCAATCAGTATGGCTTGAGTTTGCAGTCATAACTGTTTTCCTGACTTTTATACTGCTCCTTTTTGGTGAGATTGTTCCCAAACTGTATTCTTCAAATAATTCACTGTCATTTAGTCGCAAAGCAGCTCCAATCCTCTCTGTGCTGGTTGTGCTTTCCAAGCCGTTCTCATCCTTTCTCGTCCGTTCAAATGCTATTGCCCTTCGTGTGGGTGCGAAGAACGGCTATAATATATCCGTTGACCAACTTGAACATGCTCTTGAATTGACCGATTCTGCAGATATCCAAGATGAACAGCAGATGCTGGAAGGTGTAGTCCGTTTCGGTGACGAGACAGCTGCGGATATCATGACTTCGCGCCTTGATATGGTCATGCTTGATATCAAGGCTTCTTTCGGTGATGTGATGAATTGCATCAAAGGCAATTTCTATTCAAGGGTTCCGGTGTTTTCCGGAACATCCGACAATATCAAGGGGGTGCTATATATCAAGGATTTGCTGCCCTATCTTGAAAAGAGTGACAACTTCCGTTGGCAATCTATGATAAGACCAGCTTTTTTCGTTCCTGAAACCCGAAGGCTCGATGACTTGCTGCACGATTTTCAGACCGGCAGGATACATGTGGCGATTGTTGTTGACGAATTCGGCGGAACATCCGGGCTGGTGACACTTGAGGATGTTATTGAGGAGATATTGGGTGAGATCAACGATGAGTTTGACGAAGATCCTGTCAGATACAGGAAAACAGGTCCGGATACATACGTGTTTGAGGGTAAGATTCCTCTGGCTGATTTTTTCAGGATAACAGGACTTGATGAAGATGATTATGTTTCGTTTATAGGAGAGGCGGATACCCTGGCGGGATTCTTGCTTGAATTGAAAGGGGATTTCCCTCGCAAGGATGAAGAACTTGTCTGTAAGGACCTTGTAATGAAAGTAATGGAAAAGAAAGAGCGCCGCATCTCGGGCGTGAGAGTCATCATAAAGCGAAACTGACATATTCTTTGGTTCGCACATATTATATATTTGTTTACTTTTGCAAAAATCCGGAGTTATTACAACATTTTACACAATCAAAATAGTTATTATGAAGAATATTCTAAGGACAATGTTCCTATGTGGTTCAGCAATCCTTTCAAGTCTGGTTTCATGTATTTCCCATACGGAAAATCTGGACCTCGACAAGGAAATCAGCTATGACATGCGAATCGCACCGGGTGGTTTTGCCATTCCTCTTGGCAACATGGACAAAATCTTTGTGGATTCCCTCATCAAGACTGATGGTGACGGGTCTGCTCTGGTTACTCTTCCCGACGGACAGTACGGGATAACGATGGATGGTTCCATCGACAAGGTTGATGCCGGAATCGATGAGGTTAGCATTAATGTCGATGACATTGATATTGATCCGTTTGTCACAAGTTTTGATGATCCCACTCCCGGATCCGTCAAGGTGGAGGAACGTGAAAGCGTGACCGAAGTCGTCCTGAGTGAGGTAAACGTCGATAAGATAAACAGCAGTCTTCCGTTTTTGTCAACTGACACCAGTTGTACGACTGTAATTCCTGCCGTTCCTGGCCTATTTGCACAGAACATTGAAATCCCCATTTCAATCAACAACAATGGCCATCCCATGGCTTTTACATTCAATTACAGCCTTCCGGAGGATGTGGACAGGCTCTATGCTGTCTGGCTGGGAAGCGGGAAAAACTCTCATGATGGTCAGAAGATCACCTTAAAAGTGAACATGGCAGGTATTTTCGCGGTGATAGCCAACCCTGAAATCCGTATTGAATCGCTCAGCGTGGATTTCCCCGATATCTTTACAGTTGAAAAAGATCCGTCGCTCAGCACCTATATTCCCGATAACTGTGTCAAGGTGGAGGATGGTCACAAATACCTCATATCCATGAATACTGAAAGTATTTCGGGATTGAGCAAGGACAATCCGGTACTTCCTGTCACCCTCTATGTCAAGAAGGCTGATTTCTCTTCCTTCATGAATGGTGAGATCAATTTCAGTGAATCGGTGGTCTATTCCTTGAATCTGAAGGTTAAGGGTGATGTTGATCTCAGTGAGGAGATAAGTTTCAATGTAGGTGTCAGTCTGGATGAGCAGATGCAGATGGCTGATATCGAGGCTAGCGTTAAGAGCAAGTCGGTTGACATGGCTAAGCAGTCATTCAACAGCCAGTTCCATATCACCGGACTTGATGACATATCTTCCATAAAGACTGTCAACTTTGACAATCAGACCAGCTTGCTGAATATTGCTGTTTCGGATTTCGGCATTTCTCCTTTCTCATTGTCGCAGGAGAGTTCCATCAATCTTGTATTTCCTGACTATTTCACTTTCAGTAACGAATGTCTTACTGAGGATTTCGTCACAGCAGGCATCTGGAACGGCAACACTCTGAAGATTGATCCTTCCAAGGCCATGGGCAAGACTTTGACGATACGTCCTCTCTCTATCAATGCCAGTGCATATCAGGTCAAGTCCGATGCTACTATGGATATCCCGGTTGAGATCAGTTATGACGGACATTTCGTGACTGAGCCCAAGGGCGGCATAATGCTGTCTGACCTTACGGTATTCGGCACCAGGAAGGTGACGGTCAAGGTTTCGGGTGAACTCAATATTGACAATGCGGAGGTTGTCACCAAATCAATCGTCTCGGAGTTCGATGAGGAATCATCACTTTCCATTGATGAGGAGGTCGATGAGGCCCTTAAGGTTCTCCGTAAGGTTGAGTTCCGTAATCCTGCCGCGATTGATGTCAAGCTCAAGTTCAAGGGAGTACCATCTACGATCGAAGCCCTCCGTGTTTCGGATTTTGTGATAACCTTCCCTGATTTTCTCAAGATGCAATACACCGGCAATGACACCCGTATATCATTGTCTGGAAATAAACTTATGATTAGCGGACTGTTGAGTGCTGCCGAATTGGCTGACAACGGTACGGGATTCATGATTTCAGGACTCGCTGTCAACGGCATGGATTTCAATCCGGAACTTAGTACGACGGATGGCCGCATCGTGATTGACAGCAAGGTCACCATGAAGGGACAGGTCAAGGTGGAGAACCAGACCATACATAGCAAGGATCTGGATGAGATTACTGTAACTCCCACGGTTGATTTTGCCACCATTAAGGTGAAAAGCGTGACCGGTCAGGTTGATCCCAGGATTGATCCGACACATGAAAGTGTTGCTCTTTCGCTTTCTGATGACATAGATTTTCTCAAGAATGACAAGAACAGACTCAGGCTGAGTGATCCGCAGATAACCCTGAACCTGAATACTTCAGTTACAGTTCCTATCAAGCTTGACCTCAGTATCTCCTCCAAGGACAAGGACGGCAATGTCATTAAGGAAAACATTGGTCCGGATGACGGCTCCATCATTATCCCGGCTTGCTCTCCTGATGCGGATGTCCGTAAGGTACAGCTTGTACTGCTCAACCACAATGTGGTGGGCAACCAGTCGGATGATATCGTCTATGTCAAGATCAGCCGTCTGTCGGATCTCATGACAACTATTCCGGATTCTGTGATATTTGACCTTACGGCATCGGCCGACCAGTCTGTGGAACACTTCGTGGACTTGGAGCGTGAGCTATATGTATCCGGTGATTACAGCGTATCCGTTCCCCTCTCGTTCGATGACATGTTCGTGGAGTACTGCGATACCATCAAGGACCTGAGTGAGGACCTGGAGGATATCTCTGAGACTGTGAATGCCTTAAACCTTGAACTGAAGTCCAAGGTGACCAGCACGATACCGTTTGGGGTCAATCTCTCGTTCAAGGCTATAGACAAAGCCGGACGGCCAGTTAATGGCATATCCATTGAGCCTGTGACTGTCAGTGCAGGCAGTCCCGCCGGTACTACATCGGACATGACTGTTAAGGTCAACATATCGGACGGTACCCTCAAACTGCTTGACGCCCTTATCATAACGGCTCAGTGTGAATCCGGGAATGAAGGTGCTTCTATCGAGAAGGGTCAGTATATCCAGCTTACAGACATGAAACTCCTTATTCGTGACGGACTCGACATTGACCTTACGGACAAGTTGAACGATGATGACAAGTAACCAAAAACAGACATAGTTATGAAAACAAGAATAATTTCACTCAAGTCCCTGACAGCAGCACTGTTGATTACGGCTGTTTCAGTTTCGTATGCCCAGACCACAGGCTCTGGTTATTTCCTTGAGGGATTTTCCAAGCGTTATGAGCTTAATCCTGCTTTTGCTCCGGAGGGAAAGGTAATTGTGTCGATACCCGTACTGAGCAACATCAATATCGATGCCCAGAGTTCGGTCGGTCTTTCCAATTTCCTGTATGACTCCAAGTCTCATCCCGGAAAACTGACCACTTTCATGAGTCCTGATATTGATCGGGATGAATTTCTCAACAATCTTCCTCCTGCAGCGCAGGTGAATGTGGGCATGAGCATTGACCTGCTCACGATTGGAGCTGGTACCAGTAGAAGCTACACGATATTTGACCTGAGAATCAGGAACAGGGAGACAGTCAGCTTACCCAAGGAGTTGTTTGGTTTCATGAAATCAAGTCTTGCGGCAGGTGACTACATGATTGAGGACATCAATGTCAATAGTGTAAGCTATGCTGAAATGGCATTGAACCACTCGCACATGATAAATGACAATCTCAGGATAGGTGGTACGCTAAAGGTCCTGTATGGCTTGGCCTATGCTGATCTGAATATCGACCAGATTGATGCCCGTCTTTCGGAAGATTCATGGAAAGTAAAGACTAACGGCAGGCTCATGGCAAATATCCCAGGACAGAAATTCAAATATAATGCCGTTGACAAATCTCTGGACGGAATGGAGTCTGCCGATGAGTTCAGCCTCCCTTGGAGTTTCGGCCTGGCACTTGACCTGGGTGCCGAATACGACATGAAGGGTATGGTTGATGGCCTCAAGCTCTCAGCATCCATCTCAGACCTTGGTTTCATCAATTGGAAAAAGCTCAGCTCTTTCGAAACGGATAACAATGACTATGTTGAGTTCGACGGTTTCAACGGATATGACGTCTATGATTCGGACAATGACGATACATTTGACCAGTTGGAGGATGATTTTGAGGATATGATTAAACTGGACAGGAAGATAGACGAGGGTAAAAAGGGAATAGGTCTGGACGCTACTTTCAGGACAGGCGCTGAATATACCCTTCCTCCTGCAAAATGGCTCTCATTCGGTGAACTGCTCACATTACGTACCGGTACATGGCCCTATCTGGAGTCGCTTACATCCGTTACTGCATCGCCTTGCCGTTGGTTCGACTTTACCGGCAAGTATGGTGTTTCAACATACGGCTCTTCATTGGGTATGATGTTGAACTTCCACCCGTCAGGATTTAATTTCTTTGTAGCCGTTGACCGTCTGAGTGCCGAGCTTAATCCGCAGATGATTCCTGTCAATGATTTCGGTGTCAACGTCAGTTTCGGATTGAACCTTGTGGTAGGGAAGTAAAGAATTAAATGAATGAATTTTCCATACTTGAGATAGTTCTCAAGGGAATGGCAATTGGTTTTCTGGCAGCAGCCCCGACAGGACCGTCGGGGGTGCTTGTCATTCAGAGGACTCTGAATAAAGGCCGTTGGAACGGATTCCTTACAGGCCTTGGAGTGTCAGTGAGCGATGCTGTTTACATCCTGATTACCATGATGTGCCTGTCGCTGGTAATGGGTTATCTGGAGGATCCCACGATAGCGCTGATAGTCAAACTAGTAGGATGTGCCCTGCTGTTGGTGTTCGGCATTACAACTGTAAGGAATAATCCCCTTGCTGTATCAAGGGAGGTAAAGGTCAAGAAAGATTCTCTGTGGCAGATTATGATTACCGGATTCCTTGTAGCCATAGTAAATCCTTTGGTAATATTCTTTTATATGGGATTGTTCGCGTTTTTCACTTTACCGGTCGATGATTTCAGTACTACCTTAAAGTTGCAGACTTATCTGTATGTACTTTTTGGTGATGTTTGCTGGTGGTTTTCTGTCTCCACCTTTATAAACAGGTTGCGAAACCGTTTTGATCTGCGCGGACTATGGCTGATAAACAGGTTTATGGGAACAATGCTGATAGTGGCCTCCGCTATATGGTGCTTAATCATCCTTTTTAGAATATGACATGTTTGTCCAAAGAGTGTTGAGAGATAAGAATATTGCTGAGTATCTGCTATATATGTGGCAGGTTGAGGATATGATACGTGCAGCCGGGCTTGACAGCGACCGTTTGTACGGTTCCGTTATCAAGTGCAGCGGTCGCAGTGAATCTGATTGTGCTGAATGGAAAAAGTGGTATGATGACCTTATCGAGATGATGCATACCGAGGGCAAGACAAAGAGCGGTCATCTGCAGATAAATGAGAATGTCCTCATTCTGTTGGAGGATTTGCATCAGCGACTGCTGGAATCACATAAACAGCCTGAGTACAGAGACCTGTATTATAAGGCGCTGCCGTTCATCGTCGAGTTCCGTGCCAAGAACCATAGTACTGAGAATGAGGAGTTGCGTGACTGCTTCAATATGCTCTACGGGATATGGCTGCTCCGTGTGCAGGGCAAGGAGGTAAGCGCATCGACAGCACAGGCAGTGAAGGATGTATCGGCTTTCATCGGGAAACTGGCAGTATTATACCGTGAGGATAAGGAAGGCACACTTGAAATAGAATAATTATGATTGAAGAGATAAACAGAAGACGTACATTTGCGATAGTATCGCACCCCGATGCCGGTAAGACTACGCTTACCGAAAAATTCCTGCTGTTTGGCGGTCAGATCCAGGTGGCCGGTGCGGTTAAGTCAAACAAGATCCGAAAGACAGCCACATCGGACTGGATGGATATTGAGAAACAGCGTGGAATATCAGTGACCACATCGGTCATGGAGTTTGATTATGAAGGTTACAAGATTAACATCCTGGATACCCCCGGTCACCAGGATTTTGCCGAGGATACTTTCCGCACGCTGACTGCAGTTGACAGCGTTATCATTGTCATTGACAGTGCCAAGGGCGTAGAGCTGCAGACCCGCCGCCTTATGGAGGTGTGCCGTATGCGCAAGACTCCGGTAATAGTGTTTGTGAACAAGTTGGATCGTGAGGGAAATGATCCGTTTGATTTGCTTGACGAGTTGGAGGAGGAATTGCGGATTCATGTGCGCCCCTTAAGCTGGCCAATAGAGAAAGGAGCCCGTTTCAAAGGTGTGTACAACATCTATGAGCAGAAACTTGACCTCTTTACACCCGATAAGCAGAAGGTGACCGAGAAGGTCCAGGTGGATATTAACAGCACCGACCTTGAGGCCAGGGTGGGAGAGCATGAGGCACAGAAACTATGCTCTGACTTGGAACTGATAGACGGGGTGTATGAGCCGTTTGACCGTAGCCAGTACCTGAGCGGAGAGCTCGCTCCTGTATTCTTCGGCTCTGCCCTGAACAACTTTGGCGTGCAGGAACTGCTCAATTGCTTTGTGCAGATTGCGCCCAGTCCGCGTCCCACGCAGGCATTGGAGCGTATGGTGGAGCCCGAGGATAGCAAGTTTACAGGATTCATATTCAAGATAACCGCCAATATCGATCCCAACCACCGCTCATCGGTGGCGTTCTGCAAGGTCTGCTCGGGCCGGTTTCAGCGCAATGAGCCGTACTACCACGTACGCTTGGACAAGACCTTCCGTTTCTCGTCGCCCACCCAGTTCATGGCGCAGCGCAAGAGCACCATTGAGGAGGCATGGCCAGGTGATATAATAGGACTTCCCGATACCGGAAACTTCAAGATAGGCGATACCCTTACTCAGGGTGAGAAACTCCATTTCAAGGGCTTGCCCAGCTTCTCGCCTGAGATGTTCAAGTACATAGAGAATGCCGATCCCATGCGCGCCAAGCAGCTTGCCAAGGGCATAGACCAGCTTATGGGTGAGGGCGTGGCCCAGATGTTCATCAACCAGTTTAATGGCCGCAAGCTTATAGGTACTGTAGGTCAGCTCCAGTTTGAGGTCATCCAGTACCGTCTGGAGCATGAGTACAACGCCCTGTGCCGTTGGGAACCTGCCAGCCTTTACAAGGCTTGCTGGATAGAAAGTGATGATGAGGCCGAGCTGGAGGCGTTCAAGAAGCGCAAGTACCAGTTCATGGCCACCGATATGGAGGGCCGTGACGTGTTTCTGGCCGACAGCGGCTATGTGCTGCAGATGGCCCAGATAGACTTCAAGCATATCAGGTTCCACTTTACAAGTGAGTTTTAGATGAAAGAGTATATAGAGGATGTAAAGAAAGCCGTTGAGGTGATGCGTGCAGGCGGAATAATACTGTATCCTACCGATACTATCTGGGGTATCGGATGTGATGCCTCAAACTCCGCTGCCGTGCGCCGTATCTTTGAACTCAAGCGCCGCAGTGACAGCAAGTCCATGCTTTCGCTAATAGATTCCGATGCCAAACTGGGATATTACGTTCCTGATATACCTGATGTGGCGTATGATCTCATGGACCTATCGGAGAAACCGCTTACCATCATCTATGAAAGTGTACGTCATCTGGCCCCGGAACTGCTGGCTGATGACGGCAGTGCAGGCATCAGGATTACCCATGAGGAGTTCTCACGTGAGTTGTGCCGCCGTATGGGTGGTGCGGTGGTCTCCACATCGGCCAACATAAGCGGCCAGCCTTCACCGGCCAACTTCAGTGAGATATCCGTAGAGATAAGGAACGGAGTGGATTATATTGTAGAATACCGTCGTGATGAACAGGCTCACGCTACGGCGTCGGGTATCATAAAACTGGGCAGCGGCGGACTGGTAAAAGTTATTAGGGAATGAATGACAGAACAGATGAGATAGAGCGTCAGACCGAATCTTTGCTCAACAAGTTTAACCTGTGGCGTAGGGATCATATAAGCGAGCGCCAGTTCATATTACTGCTCAGTCTGGTGGTGGGCGTTTTTACCGCTTTTGCAGCCATATTGCTTAAGTATCTTATATCACTCATTCACGGTACCATCTATGGTAATCTAGTAATGAGTGAGGAGAACTATAGCCTGCTTATCTATCCAGTGATAGGTATCCTGCTGTCAGGACTGTTCATACGCTATATAGTGCGTGATGACATAGGCCATGGCGTGACCAAGATACTCTATGCGCTGTCCAAGAAGAACGGCCGTATCAAACCACACAACATATTCTCATCGGTCATAGCCAGTGCCATAACCATCGGTATGGGCGGATCTGTAGGTGCCGAGTCTCCTATTGTGCTGACCGGTTCCGCCATAGGTTCCAATATAGGCCGTATGTTCAAGATGGAGCACCGTACGCTTATGCTATTGGTGGGATGCGGCTCTGCGGGTGCCATTGCCGGCATCTTCAAGGCTCCCATAGCAGGCCTGGTGTTTGTGCTTGAGGTGCTTATGTTTGACCTCAGCATGGGTTCGCTGCTGCCCCTGCTGGTATCATCGGTAACAGCAGCTACCATATCGTACGTGTTTACAGGTACGGATTCCATGTTCCATTTTGTGTCCGAACACGGATTTGACCTGTCACGCATACCATACGCCTTGCTGCTGGGAGTTGCCTGTGGCCTGGTGTCACTCTATTTCTCGCAGACCATGCACTGGTTCGAGACCTGGTTCAAGAGGTTCTCCAATCCCTGGATAAGGTTCGTTATAGGGGCTCTTGTCTTAAGTGTGCTCATATTTCTGTTCCCGTCTCTGTTTGGCGAAGGTTATGATACCATAGGCATGCTGCTCAATGCCGGTGAGAATCCTGAGAAAGTGATGGAAGGATCCCTGTTCTACGGAGGCAACATACTGTTCTATCTGGGGCTTGTAGTGCTGTTCAAGGTGTTTGCATCCACTGCTACAAATGCAGGTGGAGGTTGCGGCGGTATATTTGCACCCAGTCTGTTCCTGGGTTGCCTTACCGGATTCATATTCGGTACGGTCATGAACCGTTTGTCGCCCAGTGCGGACATTTCGGTCCAGAACTTTGCCCTGTTGGGTATGGCCGGCATCATGTCGGGTGTCATGTTCGCCCCGTTGACAGGCGTATTCCTTATAGCCGAGCTTACCGGCGGATACTCCATGTTCCTGCCTCTGATGATGGTGTCCGTAATGTCATACCTTACCATAAAGCTGTTCCAGTCACACTCCATCTACTCCATGCGTCTGGCTCAGAAGGGTGAACTTATGACCCATCACAAGGACCAGTCAGTCCTGCTGCTCATGAGTATGGACAACCTAATAGAGAAAGAGTTTCTAAAGGTACGTCCCGATATGGACCTGGGCCAGCTGGTAAACGTGATAGCACGCTCCAAACGTAACCTGTTCCCTGTAGTTGATGACACTGACTGTCTGGTTGGCGTAGTGAATATGGAGAGTATCCGTAACATCATGTTCCGTCAGGAGTTGTATCACCGTTTCAGTGTCCAGAAACTAATGGAACTTCCGCCCGCCCGCCTGTCGGTAAAAGACCCCATGGATACCGTAATGAAAAAGTTTGATGAAACAGGTGCCTGGAACCTACCGGTAGAGGATGAGGACGGACGCTACGTAGGTTTTGTCTCCAAGTCAAAGATTTTTAATTCTTACCGTAATGTCTTACTTGAACTTTCTGAGGAGTGACAGGAAAAAGGAAGACATCCCAAATCTGTTTGATATATATCCCTTTATGGAAAAAAAAGAGTTGAGGATTGTGTTTATGGGTACTCCGGAGTTTGCGGAGTTCATCCTGCACCGGCTTGTCCATGACCGGTATAATATAGTAGGTGTGGTTACAATGCCGGATAAACCTATGGGGCGTCACGGCAGTGTGCTGCAGAGCAGCCCTGTAAAGAAATACGCCGTGGAGCAGGGCATACCTGTGCTGCAGCCGGAAAGACTTAAAGATCCGTTGTTTATAGAGCAGCTCAGGGCTCTAAAGGCAGACCTTCAGATAGTGGTGGCTTTCCGTATGCTCCCTGAGATAGTATGGAGCATGCCCCGCCTGGGTACTTTCAACCTTCACGCCTCGCTGCTTCCGCAGTATCGCGGCGCAGCTCCCATAAACTGGGCCATAATAAACGGCGATAAGGAGACAGGTGTAACCACATTCTTCCTTAAGCATGAGATAGATACTGGTAATATAATACATCAGGAGCGCATACCCATACAGCCCATCGATAACGTGGGCACTCTCCATGACAAACTCATGGAACTGGGAGCCGGCCTGACCGTAAAGACATTGGATGACATCATTGCCGGTAACGTAAGGTCCATTCCGCAGGACAACATTCCTGTCAATGAACTGCGCCCCGCCCCCAAGATATTCAAGGAGACCTGCCGCATAGACTGGGCTCAACCCACCGCCCGCGTAAATGATTTTATCCGTGGGCTATCCCCGCACCCCGCTGCCTGGACCGTTCTCCGCTCCCCCGATGGACGCAATCAGGAATTCAAGATATATGCTGCCCAACCCGTTCCCGGTGCCCCCATACAGAAACCGGGCTCAATCATCTGTCAGGACCGCAAGTCACTGATTGTATCCACTGCTGACGGAGCTCTGCGTCTGCTGGAGGTCCAGGCTGCCGGCAAGAAACGAATGCCAGCCGGTGCCTTCCTGTGCGGCACGGATCTCACAGCTTGCTCTTTCGTGTAATCAGAGCGGCCTCACAGCAGTATAAATTGGTACACGCTGAACCAGACTCATGAGATGAGCGGTCAGATGAAGCGGCACTGGCATTCTTGGAGGGAAGATGCGATAAGAAAACAACGGGCAATGGCTATGTGAAAATAAAAACAGTTTTAAATTATTAACCCGTCAACTTGGTTCAGTCGTAAGGCAGTAATCTGACAACCAAAATCAGCAAATCACACAGTCTAGCCATAGTTTAGCCATAGTCTAGCCATAGTCTAGCCATAGTCCAGCCATAGTCCAGCCATAGTCCAGCCATAGCCCTTGAGTATGGATAGAAGCAGAGTGATTGCTGACTAGAAGCAGAGTGATTGCTGACTGAAAAAAAATATATTGATGCCCGAAATGTTAAATTGGTGGGATTATTTGCTAATTAAGAATAATTTACATTATCTTTGCTGCAAATCTAACAGAATTATTCACTAAAACCTGACTGCCTATAGACTGAACTTTACTCCAAGAAACCAAGTAAAGAAGAAGTGATGCAGAATTTGATTCAGCTTACCGACGACCAGTTGGTTGCGCTCTATTCAAGCGGTAATTCAAAGGCGTTCGATACCCTTTTATCACGTTATCAGGACAAGTTGTACTCGTATATCAACTTTATTGTTCGCAACCGGGATATATCTGATGATATCTTCCAGGAGACATTCGTTAAAGCAATAATTACCTTACAGAAAGGTGGATACACATCCACTGGAAAGTTTGGAGCCTGGTTGACCAGGATAGCTCATAATCTCATTATAGACCGTTTTCGTCAGGAACGTAATGACAATACTGTAAGTAATGACGCACAGGAGTATGATCTTTTAAATGATGCTCGACTGACAGAAAGCGGCATTGAAGAGATTCTGATCAACGAACAAACTCTGAAGGATGTCCGCAGATTGGTCAATATGCTTCCAGACAACCAACGTGAAGTGGTCTTCATGCGTTATTATCAGAATCTCAGTTTCAAGGAGATAGCTGAGATTACAGGTGTTTCCATAAACACTGCTTTAGGACGCATGAGATATGCTCTTATAAATATCCGAAAGATTGCTTTAGAGAAGCATATTTCCCTCATTATGCTTTAAAGTAATAAGTTCTGTTTGGTACTCATTTTTTTGGTTATTTAATAAAAAAGATACATCCAAGTGAATACTATTCTTTTTAAGTTTGCGTTTGAATAATGTAATACTTAAAAGTGAGCCTATGGATGAAACTTCTACATCTTGTTATTATGTTTCAGATAAAGTAATCCGTGCAGCCGTTAAAGGCGGTTCATACGGTACCCCTTCAATCAGAACGATTGAGTTCTTGCGTAGTTTTGCCGCTAGTATCCGTTCCGTCTGTGAGCTTTCCGGCGAGGCGGGTGTTTATTCACTGAATTAACATAATCCAAACGGTATGAGTACCATCGTAGCGCCATCACTTCTTTCTGCGGATTTTGCTAATTTACGCAAGGATTTGGAAATGATAAACCGAAGTGAGGCTGATTGGCTTCACCTGGATATAATGGACGGAGTGTTCGTGCCTAATATATCATTCGGCTTCCCTGTACTTAAATATGTTGCAGAGTATTGTAAAAAACCTCTTGACGTACATCTCATGATAGTGGAACCAGAAAAGTTTCTTGACCGTTTCAAAGAGCTTGGGGCTGCCATTTATAATGTTCACTATGAGGCATGCGTTCATCTTAACAGAACAGTATATGAGATAAAGGAAAGAGGTATGAAAGCTGCAGTTACATTAAATCCATCTACACCGGTGTGCATGCTTAGGGATACCATAGCAGAGTTGGATATGGTTCTCATTATGACTGTTAATCCTGGTTTTGGTGGGCAGAGATTCATTGAACATTCTATTGATAAGGTTTCTGAGTTAAGGCGATTGATTGATGAGACAGGTTCTCATGCGCTTATAGAGGTTGACGGAGGAGTCAATCTTGAGACTGCACCTCGACTGGTAAAGGCTGGTGTTGACGTTTTAGTGTCAGGTAGTACGGTTTTCAAGGCTGAAGATCCTGAAGAAGTTATTAGAACATTGAAAAAATTGTGACTTTGATTTGAGAATAACAGACTGGCCCTCCATGAGGTTGGTCATTCCGTTCATTGGAGGCATCCTTATATCTGATACTGTTGGACACACCGGAAATCAGACACAGTTGATACTGTGCGTTCTAATTCCAGTGTTATTTCTTACTTTTATGTTTTTTACATATGGCAACAGGCTTTCTCGGCTTTACGGATTGAGTCTGTCGCTTTCTTTTTTTTTGACTGGTGCTCTTGCTTATGACATTCATCTGAATAGAGTAACCGTAAAGTGGCCACCAGAAATCGGTGAGTATCGGGGATTTCTGACAGACTGGCCATATGAGAGAGCTGCAAGCTATCGTTTGGACCTCACATTGACCGGAAGAGATTACTCTGGTGTCAGAATATTCCTCTATGTCCCCAAAGACAGTACTGTCAAAAAACTTATACCAGGAGAAAAAGTATTATTCCGTGGAGCAATCAGTGAACCTGATTCTGATTTTATCGTGGGTTTTGATTACAGTAAGTTTCTTTATCGACATGGCGTTTCAGGAACACTGTGGGTAAACTCAAGTTGTTGGAATAGTGTACCAGGAGAAAAGTGTGGTGGTGTCAGAACCAGGGCGGCAGTTTTACGGCGCTCCATGTTTGAACGGTATCAGGAGTGGGGACTTGAAGGGAATCATCTTGCGCTTGTTTCCGCTGTCTCATTAGGATACAAGCGTGAACTGGACGAGAGAGTCAGAGAATTGTATGCTACATCGGGTGGAAGTCATTTGCTTGCTGTTTCAGGGTTGCATATTGGAATAATATACTCATTTCTTTATTTCTTATTCCCCTTTTTCCTAAATCGTCGCAGTTTACTGTGGCTTCGTGAACTAATCGTCATATGTATAATGTGGGGGTTCGCTTTCATAACAGGAATGCCTGATTCAATAATCCGTTCTGTAATAATGTTTTCTTTGCTTTCAGTAAGCAAGGTCACAGGTCGTAACAGTTCATCTGTCAATACCCTTGGATTCGCAGCTTTAGTTATGCTTGTGGCTAATCCTGGCTCACTTTTCGACATCGGATTCAGGCTCTCATTCTGTGCGGTTCTGTCGATTTTGTTGTTCGAACCTCTAATCTCCAGTTTCTTCAAAATGCGGACTATCGCCGGAAATCAGCTGAAAGATTATCTATCCCTCTCCATTGCGGCCCAGATAGGAACGGCACCGATGATAATATACAGCTTTACTGGATTTCCCACTTATTTTATGCTTACTAATATTATCTCCGTCCCCATTATGTCTTTAATTATAGTTTTATCCATTTCACTTTGGTCTTTTTCGTGGTTGGTTCCTTTAAGAAATTTGATAGTTAAAAGTCTATCAATATTGTCCAATTTGCAGGATAGGATATTGTCGTTTATAATAGCGCTGCCTCACTCAAGGATAGATGTGAGTATTGATGCTTTGTGGAAAGTTTGGGCATTGTATGGGGTAATCATTTTTGTTTATTGTTGGTTGAAAGCAGGAAAGACTACTTTTTTTGTCAAGGCGCTTTGGATAGTTGCGATTTGGAGTACTATTTCGTTCATCACGGAAGTCATGTGAATCATTGGATTATACTGTTTGTTTTTTATCAGTAAGTTGATTTCGGATTATGGATGATAATGAGTACTTTTGCAGAAGTAAAAGAAAATCTGCAATGATTGAGAATTATTTCTCTGCTGAGGATGTTTCGGAGTTCAGGATTTGGCTGAATTATGCCGACCGTTTTGTAGTGATCTCCCACATGTCCCCCGATGGGGATGCAATCGGTTCGTCACTTGCCCTATGCCGCTATCTGAAATCTCTTGGAAAGGAGGCTGTTGCTTTAGTACCTGATACACCGCCTGATTTTATTCGCTGGCTTCCTGGAATAGATGAACTTATGGTTTACGATTCTGATCCGGACGCGGCTGAAAGAGTCATTTATCAGGCCGATGTTGTTTGTTGCTTGGATTTTAATGTTGTAAAACGTATTGATAAAGTTGCTGCCAGTTTCCTATATACCAAGGCTAAGAAAATACTAATTGACCATCATCCTTATCCTGGGGCCACTTTCAATGTGATTCTATCTTATCCCGAAGCTTCATCTACTGCGGAACTTGTATTCCATTTCATCTGTGCTCTTGGAGGTTTCAGCCATATTGACTATGATATAGCCGAGTGTCTTTATACCGGTATGATGACCGATACAGGGGCTTTTACTTATAACAGTAATAATTCCTGTTTGTTCAATGTCATCAGTCTGCTCCTTGAAACAGGTATTGACAAGGATAGGATTTACAGTAGGGTCTATAATACATTTTCAGAATCAAGGCTTCGTCTTCAAGGATATGTTCTTAGTGAAAAGATGCAGATATTTCATGACATGTCAACAGCTTTGATAACCCTTACTTCCAAGGAAATGCTGCGTTTCAATGCCAAGAAAGGAGATACAGAAGGATTCGTAAATATGCCTTTACAGATTGAAGACATCATGCTTTCTGTTTTTATACGTGAAGAAAAAGACCAGATCAGACTATCTTTTAGGTCATCCGGAAATGTGCCATGTAATATTCTGGCTTCCGACTGGTTTCATGGAGGAGGTCACACAAATGCAAGCGGTGCAGAGATCAAATGTAGTATGGAAGAGGCTGTGGCGCGTTTCCATGAGGCCATGAAGTCATGGGAGAAATCAGACAAAGACAATATTAGACAACTGTTTAAGAAATAATGATGACAAAACTGTTTAAGAGTATTTTAGCGGTAATGGCAGGACTACTGCTATTACCGGCTTGTGACGACGAGGAAACTTACGCAGAGCAAAAGGCGCGTGAAAACAAGCAGATACATGACTTTATCGAAAAGAATGGGATAGAAGTTATTTCAATGGATGAATTCCTGATTGATACAATAACGCTTAATCTTGAGACAAACCCTGAAAAAGGCAAGAATCAGTACGTACTCTTTAATGATAATGGGGTCTATATGCAGGTGGTGCGCCGTGGTGAAGGGAGAGTTATGAACCCGGGTGAAACGTGGTATATGAATGCTCGCTATTCTGAACTTTTTGTTTCTACTGGAGATACCCTTACCATGAATAAGACAAATCAATATCCGGAATCGCTTTATGTCAAACGGACGGGTGATACCTATACCGCATCATTTCTTTCCGGAATTATGTCCAACACCTATGGTAATATGGTTCCGAATGCGTGGTTAATGGTGTTTCCGTTCATCAAGCCGGGGTTTATCAACGGAATGCCATCGGCCAAAGTGCGTCTTATAGTGCCCCATTCGGAAGGAACCCAGAAGGCCACTCAAAATGTAATCCCTATGTTTTACGAGATAACAATCAGTACTGAAAAATGGCAATGATAAAATCAATCTCAGGCCTTCGAGGAGAAATTGGAGGTCCTACTGGAGATGGACTTACTCCTCTGGATATAGTGAAGTTTACATCGGCATATGCCACTTGGCTGCGAAGGAGCAATCCTGACTCTAGGCATGTAGTGGTTGGTCGCGATGCCCGTCTTTCCGGTGAGATGGTCCGTCAGGTGGTTTGCGGAACGCTCATAGGTATGGGTTTTGATGTGACCGATATAGGCTTGGCCACCACTCCTACCACTGAACTTGCAGTAACATGGCTTAATGCTGATGGAGGCTTGATACTTACAGCAAGTCATAATCCGCGTCATTGGAATGCCTTGAAACTACTTAACAGTAAAGGAGAGTTTCTGACTGCTTCAGACGGAAATATGGTGCTGGATATAGCAGAGAAGGGAGATTTCTTTTATGCCGATGTAGACAGTCTCGGTCATTACTATACTGATGACACAATGAACCGTCGTCATATTGAAGCTGTCCTAGCTCTTGATATGGTTGATGTAGAGGCTATCCATAAAGCTGGATTCAAGGTGGCTGTTGACTGTGTTAATTCAGTAGGTGGTGTTATTTTGCCTGAACTACTTTTTCGTTTGGGCGTGAAAAGTGTTGATAAGCTTTATTGCGATCCTACAGGTGATTTTCAGCACAATCCTGAGCCTCTTGAAAAAAACCTGAGTGATATAATGAGCCTAATGCGCAAAGGTGACCGTGATGTTGCTTTCGTTGTTGATCCTGATGTGGATCGTCTTGCCTTTATTGACGAGAAGGGTAACATGTATGGTGAGGAGTACACTCTTGTGACTGTAGCGGATTACGTGCTTAGACACACTCCTGGCAATACTGTTTCCAACCTCAGTTCAACACGTGCCTTACGCGATGTAACATTGAAATATGGTGGCGAGTATTATGCTTCTGCTGTAGGTGAGGTTAATGTTACAACTAAAATGAAGGAGAAGGGTGCAGTCATCGGTGGTGAGGGTAATGGTGGAGTAATCTATCCCGCATTACATTATGGCCGCGATGCACTTGTCGGAATAGCTCTGTTCTTGAGTCATTTGGCACATGAGGGGGTGAAGGTCAGTGAACTCCGGGCCACATATCCACAATATTACATAGCCAAGAACCGAATTGACCTCAAGCCGGGGACAGATGTGGATGCTATTTTACGTAAGGTCAAAAGTATCTATTCTGAACAGGAAATAAACGATGTTGACGGAGTTAAGATAGATTTCCCAGACAAGTGGGTCCATTTGCGTAAAAGCAATACAGAACCTATCATCCGCGTCTATTCCGAGGCATCCACTTTAGATGCAGCCAATGCTATAGGCCTGGATGTAATGAATGTCATCAACTCAATGATTTGACTCTTTGGCGGGCATATACATACATATCCCTTTTTGTGCCCGACGCTGTATATATTGTGGCTTTTTCTCCACATTGCGTGAGGAGGAAGCCACACGTTATGTTAATGCTGTGTGTATGGAGTTGGAGCAGCGTAGGGGCTACCTGAGAAACGCTCCTGTTACCACTATATATTTTGGTGGAGGAACTCCTTCACGTCTTACCATACAGCATATGAATCAATTGATTGAATGCATTAATGCAAACTATGACCTTGCCAATCTTGAGGAGCTAACTGTTGAATGTAATCCGGATGACATAACAATGGAGTATGTGACGGCTCTCCGTGAATTGGGTGTCAACCGCATAAGCATGGGTGTCCAAACGTTCAATGAGGATCTGCTGTGTTTCATTGGGCGTCGCCATTCTGCCAAGCAGGCAGTTAATGCAGTAGGTATCTGTAATGATGTCGGTATTAACAATGTAAGCATAGATCTTATATATGGTCTTCCAGGGCAGACGTCAGAAATGCAGTCATATGATTTGAAAATGGCTGCAAATATGGATGTCCAGCATATCTCCTCCTATTGTCTTTCTTATGAAAAGGGAACTCTTCTTGATGCTATGCGCAAGGATAACCGGATAATCCCTGTTGATGATGATGTTTGCGCTGCCATGTATGACCGTATGTGCTTATATTTGTTCAAAACAGGCTTTGAGCATTATGAAATTTCTAACTTTTGTCGTCCGGGATATATATCCCGACATAACAGCTGCTATTGGAACGGAACTCCCTATCTTGGTGTAGGTGCTGGTGCTCATTCTTATAATGGTAAAACCCGCCAGTGGAATCCTAATGATATCGATGCTTATTTACTTGGCATGGAGAATAACAAGCCGATCTTTGATTTAGAACTTCTCTCCGAAACAGATATGTACAATGAAACGGTTATGCTGAGTTTGCGAACTTCCAAAGGTCTGGATCTATTATCTTTAACAACCTCAGATCGCATTTTTGTTTTGCAATCAGCGGAAAAATTGATATCAGGCGGTTATATGGTGTTGAAGAACAACAAACTGTGTATTCCTGAACATCGTATGTTCATAAGTGATTCGATAATCAGTTCGTTATTTAAAATATAACTCCTCCAGCTCGTTTTTTGTGCTTGTATTCTATAAGTTCGCTATGATTTTTTTGGTGTTCTTCGTATTTTTTTGATAAATTTGCAAGTCTTTCTAAAAAAGCATCTCAAATCTATAACAAAAGACTCAACAAATCGACAAATCAACAATTAAATAATATGAAGAATTATAAAACTGAAGACATCCGGAACATCGCCATCGTGGGCGGCTCAGGATCAGGAAAAACTACTCTCTCTGAGAGTATCCTTTTTGAGGCAGGTGTGATAAAGCGCCGTGGCTCAGTTAATTCTAAGAATACCGTCAGTGATACTGCTGCTGTAGAGTTGGAGTATGGTTATTCAGTCTATTCAACCGTATTCTCAGTGGAAATGTACGGAAAGAAATTTAATTTTTTTGACTGCCCGGGAGCTGATGATTTTTCCGGCCAGGCTGTTACCGCCCTGAATATCTGTGATTCCGCCGTTCTATTGGTTAACGGTTCGCGTGGTGTTGATGTGGGTCTCATCAACAGCTATCGTCTCATAAAAAAACTTTGTAAACCTGCTTTTTTCGTAATCAACTATGTTGATAGTGACAAGTGCGAATATGATAGCGTGGTAGAGCAGATACGTTCTACATTCGGAACCACATGCGTAGCCATTCAATTCCCCGAACATGCTGGGCCCTCATTCAACAGTCTAATTGATGTGCTGATCAATCAGAAACTTACGTTTACTGATGGTTCAGATGCCAAGTCTGAAGATATTCCGGCGTCTATAGCTTCCAAGGCTCAGTCTATGCGTGATACTATCACTGAGTCTGCAGCCGAAAATGATGAGGAATTGATGGAGAAGTTCTTTGATCAGGGTGAACTTTCCACCGATGAGATTCGTGCTGGCTTTCGAAAGGGTATTGAGGCTTGCGGTCTTTTCCCGATTGTTTGCACGTCAGCTGCACAGAACGTAGGTGTAAGCCGTCTCGTTGAGTTCCTGGCAAATGTTGCCCCGTCACCGTTGCAAGGAAAGGCTGTAACCGATACCAAAGGTGAAACAGTAGGTCTTGATGCAGCTGGAACATCACTCTTCTTTTTCAAGACAACCATGGAGCCTCATATAGGTGCTGTGTCCTATTTTAAGGTTATGTGTGGCAAGGCTCATGAAGGACAGGATATGATAAATGCTGACCGTGGTTCTAAGGAGCGTATTGCCCAGCTTTTCGTTAGTCAGGGTAATAGTCGTGTCCAGGTTCCGGAACTTGTGGCAGGTGACATAGGCTGTACAGTAAAGCTCAAGGATGTTCGTACAGGCAATACATTGAATGAGGGGGCCGACCACGGTTTCAACTTCATCAAATACGCAAACTCTAAGTATTCGCGTGCGCTCAAGCCTGTAAACGAGGCAGATATGGAAAAGATGATGACCATTTTTAACCGTATGCGTGAGGAGGATCCTACGCTCGTGATCGAGCAGTCCAAGGAGCTTCGTCAAGTTATTCTCTACGGACAAGGTGAGTTCCATCTGCGTACATTCAAATGGTGCATTGAAAATAATGATAAGATGATGATCATATTTGAGGAACCCAAGATTCCTTATCGTGAGACAATCACCAAAGCTGCTCGTGCGGATTATCGTCACAAAAAACAGTCTGGTGGTGCCGGTCAGTTCGGCGAAGTTCATCTTATAGTTGAGCCTTATGAAGAAGGTAAACCTATGCCTGAAATGTTCAAGTTCGGCAACCAGGAATTCAAGATGAGTGTCAAGGGTGTAGAAGAGTATCCACTGGAGTGGGGTGGAAAACTGGTCTATGTGAACAGCATTGTGGGTGGTTCGATAGATGCTCGTTTCATGCCTGCAATTCTCAAGGGTATCATGCAACGCATGGAGCAGGGACCTCTTACTGGTTCATATGCACGTGACGTGCGCGTCATAGTATACGATGGTAAAATGCACCCTGTGGATTCTAATGAAATATCTTTCCTTCTCGCAGGTCGTAATGCCTTCAGCGCTGCCTTCAAAGAAGCGGGTCCAAAGATTCTGGAACCTGTTTATGACGTAGAGGTCCTTGTGCCTGCTGAGTATATGGGTGATGTTATGAGTGACCTGCAGGGTCGTCGCGGCATGATTATGGGTATGGAGAGCGAGGGTAATTACCAGACCCTTAAGGCAAAGGTTCCTCTAAAGGAGATGGCTACCTACTCTACTTCCCTTAGTTCTATTACAGGTGGTAGCGGTTCCTTTGTTATGAGTTTCAGCAGTTACGAACTTGTTCCTACTGATGTTCAGGATAAACTTATTAAGGAGTTTGAGGCTAAACAGAAAGAGGAAGATTGATAGCTGTAGTTGTATTATTGGCAACTTTAAAGGGCGGAAGATGGATATTCTGCCCTTTTTTTCTTAATTTCTATTAATTATTTAAGTTAATAGATGCCAAGTCCAAATTCGTTACTATATTTGTCAATATGAAAAAGATTGTAGTCTGGATTCTTGGTTTTGTTATCAGTGTTTCTTTCGTCGTTTTGCTGATGATGCAGTTGCGTTATATGAAGGAGATGAGTTTAATGCGTCATCAGGAGTTTGAGGATGCTGTTAAGCGAAGTCTTTATGAAGTTGCTCATCAGCTGGAGCTGGAAGAAGCCAAGTGGTATTTGGAGAATGATATTCGTGAAATGGAGCGCAGCTCAAATCTGGGTTATCCAGTGCTTGAGGGCGGTATTTTCAGTCAGTCTATCACATATATGAATGGCGGATTTACCTACAATCAGTCTGTCCAGCAGAGTTTCGGCCCTTCGGCAACAATGCCATCCCTTCAGGTTCCTCGTATCAATCCTGAGCCGGGAACGTCGGTTACAGACAAGGGTGTCAGCCTTCAGCAGCAGCAACTCAAACGTTATCTTATCCAAAAAAATCTATTAGATGAAGTTATATTCAGTATGCTCAATACAGCTAGTGAACGCCCTTTAAATGAACGTATTAATCCACAGTTCCTGGCTAATGAACTGCAATCTGAATTAAAAGACAATGGAATAGATATCCAGTTCCATTGGATTGTGACCACTCCAAACGGTCGCATAGTACACACATGTTGCGGTGATTTTAATGCAGCTATCCTTAAGGATACATATGATCAGACTGTCTTTCACAGCGACTCACCGTCCCGCATGGGAGTTCTGCGCGTATATTTTCCTACTTTGGATGCATATATAGACAATTCGGTTAATTTCATGATTCCTTCTCTAATATTTATGGCTGTCCTGATGATTACCTATGTATTCACCCTGGTGCTCGTACTTAGGCAGCGTAAGGTTACAGAGATGAAGAATGATTTTATTAACAATATGACTCATGAGTTCAAGACACCTATATCCACAATTTCTCTTGCAGCCCAAATGTTGAATGATCAGTCGTTGGACAAATCGCCTCAACTTCTTCAACATTACTCAAGGGTTATCAATGATGAAACCAAGCGTCTTAGGTTTCAGGTTGAGAAGGTTCTTCAGATGTCCATGTTTGAGCGACAGAGTACTACGCTCAAGTTTAAGAATATGGATATTGACGAACTAATTTACGGTGTGGTCACTACTTTCCGTCTTAAGGTTGGCAATATAGGTGGTACTCTTGAAACGGATTTTGAAACAGAAGATCCATTTGCAATGGCAGATGAGATGCATTTTACAAATGTGATTTTCAATCTCATGGATAATGCTGTAAAATATAAGCGGGACGATATTCCTCTTAAACTTAAGGTGCGGACATGGAATGAACCTGGAAAGCTCTTGATTTCCATTGAGGATAATGGAATCGGAATAAAAAAGGAAGATATCAAGAAGGTTTTTGAGAAATTCTACCGTGTTCATACCGGAAATCTTCATGATGTGAAAGGATTTGGACTTGGCCTGGCATATGTAAAAAAGGTAATTGCGAGCCATAAGGGAACTATACGTGCGGAAAGTGAACTGGGATTTGGTACCAAGTTTATTATCACTCTTCCCCAAACCGAAGAATAACCTCAAAAATATACTATTATGGAAGAAAAACTGAACATTTTGCTCTGTGAAGATGACGAGAATCTGGGCATGCTGCTCCGTGAGTATCTTCAGTCAAAGGGTTACAACACTGAGTTGTGTCCAGACGGAGATGCAGGTTATAAGACTTTTCTAAAAGGCAAGTTTGACATCTGTATCTTTGATGTAATGATGCCCAAGAAGGATGGTTTTACTCTAGCCAAGGAAATCCGTTCCATCAACTCGGACATTCCTATTATGTTCCTTACTGCAAAGACACTTAAGGAGGATATCCTGGAAGGCTTTAAAATCGGTGCCGATGACTATATTACCAAACCTTTCAGCATGGAAGAACTTACTCTTCGTATGGAAGCTATTTTACGTCGGGTACATGGCAAAAAGAACCGTGAGGTTACTATGTACAAGATAGGAAGGTTTACATTCGATACCAAGAAACAGATTTTATCTATCGGTGAGAGATCCACAAAGCTTACTACTAAGGAATCTGAGCTGCTCAATTTGTTATGTGTTCATCAGAATGAGATTTTACAGCGAGACTTTGCATTGAAAGCCATCTGGATTGATGATAACTATTTCAATGCACGTAGTATGGATGTCTATATAACCAAACTTCGCAAGCATCTGAGGGAAGATGATACTGTGGAGATTATTAATATTCATGGCAAAGGATATAAACTTATAGTTCCAGATATTGAGGATTGATTTTCTATTCCTTTTTTCGTGCTTCTATATATAAAGAGGTGTAGCATTATGTCTATGCCTCTTTATAATTTTCAATGTTTCAGTCGGTTGTGATTATCAGCAAAAAAAACGGTAAAAAAGTTCCGTTTTTGTTTGGTTG
>Ga0208297_1000236_pt1 | contig 139216 bp, 118 predicted proteins | sample LMS_cellobiose_e_FD_187367 | JGI IMG/M metagenome (GOLD analysis project Ga0208297, IMG submission 187367) | Rumen-fistulated moose microbial communities from Alaska, USA - LMS_cellobiose_enrichment (SPAdes) (version 2) | ecosystem: Host-associated > Mammals > Digestive system > Stomach >...
GATCCTGAACGGCGGGGACAGGCCGATCACCATTGACGACATCCTGCTGGACGAGATCGAAGGACACTTTGAGGCCGCCATATCCGGCCATTCGCCGTGTTCGTCTTTGGTTGCGGACGCTCCACCATGAAAAAAGAGAGGCTATCGGCCTCTCTTTTTTCATGGCTTTGACGGGGAGTCGAAACGAATTCCAAACGCGCAAGCGCAGCGCCGCGGGGTTTGGCAGGCAACAGTCCGGTGGACTGTTGCCGCAATGAGAAGAGACTCCCCCTCCCTCTTGCCCTGCACAAGTTCCTTTTTGCGCTGTCCTCTTCCTTTTGGCAGCAGTGGGGAGTCGAACTCCCCATCCCCCGGACCTGCAGAAACACCCCCTCTCCCCGTTGCCATTTCCCTCCGTTCGTGCTAAAATCGGAGCAGCGGGCCCCGGGCCTTCCGGGGCGGCGGAGAGCTCCGCCGGTAAGGCGGATCTCTCCCATTTCAGGCGAAACGAGGTGGACGTGTGGCGAATACGATGGCGGTAAATGGCCGGGACTATCAGCTCCTGGGCCTGCTGGGCCGCGGGAAGGGCGGATACTCCTACCTGGCGGTCCGGGACGGCCGGCAGGTGGTGCTCAAGCAGATCCACCACGAGCCCTGCGCCTACTACACCTTCGGCAACAAGCTTGAGGCCGAGCGACACGACTATGAGCGGCTGCGCCGGGCCGGTATCCGCGTCCCCGCCATGCTGGAGATCGACGCGGATACCGAGCGGATCGTGAAGGAATACATCCAGGGGCCCACCGTCTTTGAGCTGGTGCGCGACGGCGGCGGCGCGGACGCGTCCCTCTGGGCCCAGGTCCGGGAGATGGCCGCCCTGGCCCGGCAGGCGGGATGGAACATCGACTATTTCCCCACCAATTTCGTGGTGAGGGACGGTCTGCTGTACTACGTGGACTATGAGTGCAACGACTATTCGGACCGGTGGAGCTTTGAGACCTGGGGCAGCCAATACTGGTCCCGGACGCCGGTCTTTGAGGCATATCTCAACGAACAGGGCGGCTGACTGCCGCTTGAACGGAGGCATGGACAGATGGACAAGCAGGTGACGATCCGGGAGGAGCGGCTCTCCCCGGAGGAATATATCGAATTTTTGAAGCGGACGGATCTGGGCTCCCAGTACCCCCGGGAGCGCTTTCGGGAGCGGATCGCCCGCCTGGTGGCCCACGCCGCCGTCAGCCTCACCGCCCGGGATGAAGGCGGCCTCCTGGTGGGCGCGTTGCTGGGCCTGACGGACTACGCCTACTGGCTCTTTCTCACCGACCTGGGCGTGGACCGCGCATACGTCCGTCAGGGCATCGGCACCCGGCTGATGCGCTCGGCGTTGGCCCTGGCCGGCGGCGAGAGGGACATCGCCGTGTATCTCCCCGCCAACGAGCAGGCCGTCCCCTTCTACGAGAAGCTGGGGATGGACCGGGCCGACGAGATCATGCGCTATAATCACATCGAGTGGACGGAGTTCACGGTGGAGTGACCGCCCCCTTGCCGCGGCGGCGCCGCCGTGGTATACTCACAGCATGCTTTGACAGGAGGGACGTCCCATGGACACGAAATTCACCACCAACGCCCTGGTGCTGGTGGTCGCCATCTTCTCCGCCATCCTCTTTCTCTTCTCCATCAAGGTGGTGGATCTGTCGGATCGCACCGCCGTCAACGACTATTACCCCATCGAGGGCACGGATCTGGCGGTCCGCTACTCCTCTCTTTCCCCCAACGGGCTCTATCAGGGCGGCCAGACCACCGGCACGCTGGTGCTGGAGGGCACCTTTGGCCACGACTGGGGCGCCGCCGTGGAGGGCAACAGCCTCTATCTCAACGAGTACACCTCCACCGACGTGGGCGTCATGCTCTGTCAGCTGGTGCGGCTGGACCTGACCACCCACGAGAAGGAGCTCCTCCGGCGGGACACCATCCTCCGGGGCCGCTGCGCCTCCGGCGAGCTGGTGTGCCTGGGCGGATATCTGATCCCCGTGGATTTCCCCGCCACCAACTCCCTCTGCCGCCTCTACGCCATGTCCTCCCCGGAGATCCGTCCGGAGGAGGCCGGAGCGGTGGTGCTGTACCTGTCGCCGGACACCGGCGAGGTGCTCTGGAGCGTCCGGGACGACCGGGCCCAGGAGGACGACTTTGAAAGCCGGTACCTCCAGCGCACGCTGCAGGAGGTGATGGGATGAAATTCGGCGTCGGCATCCGCAAAAAGCTGACCGGCGCGGACCTGGCCGTCCGCGTGGTGCAGATCGCCTCCCTGCTGCCGGTCCTCTATTGCCTGGCCGCCTCCGGTTACCGGGGCCTCTTTGCCCAGCGGGGCGTGTTCGCCGTCCTCTTCGATCTGGGGATGTCCGTCCTGCCCCGGTGGGAAGCGCTGGGCCTGTCCGCCCTCTACCGGCTGACCTCCAGCGAGATGGTCTTCACCTTCACCATGCTGGGCCTGGCCCTGGCCTGGGGGCTCCTGTCCCGTCCCCTGCTGGGAGAGCGCCGGGGCGTGGCCGGCCGGAAGCTCCTGGCCGGGCTCATCGCGGCGGACCTGGTGCTCCGTCTGCTGCCCCTGCGGTATAATCTGGCCTTCGGCTCCGCCATGGCCGTGGTGGGCTTCGCCGCGCGTCTGATCTGTCTGGTCCTGGTGGTGCTGGATCTCCTGGCCCACCGCCGGCAGAGGGCCTGACTCACCCCTTCCGTCTCTTTCGCTGACGATGCTATGAACAAGAACAAGTCATTCAAAATCTACTCCGCCGCCGTCATCTCCCACGTGTTCTGGGGCTTCAGCTTCATGGCCTCCCGCATCGCCCTGAACTCCACCGACGTGATCCTGGTGCTGAGCCACCGTTTCCTGCTGGCCGTGGCGGCCATGAGCCTGCTGCCTCTGTCCGGTCTGGCGAAGCTGAACCTGAAGGGCAAGCCCATCCTGCCCCTGATCGCCCTGGGTCTTGCCGAGCCGGTGATCTACTTCTTCGGCGAGCAGTACGGCATCCTCCACTCCACCACCATCTTCTCCGGCGTGATGATCGCCATGATCCCCATCGTGTCCACGGTGGCGGCCGCCCCGCTGCTGGGGGAACGGCCCGGGGCAGGTCAGCTGCTGTTCGGGCTCCTGTCGGTGGGCGGCGTGGTGGGCGTGGGCCTGATGAGCAAGAGCCAGGGCACGCTGGACTGGATCGGCGTGGCGGCGCTGGTGGTCGCCGTGCTCTCCGCCTGCGCCTATACCCTGTTGAGCCGCGGCATCTCCGGCCGCTTCTCCCCCTTTGAGCGGACGTACATGGTCATGGCGGTGGGTGCCGCCGTATTCACGGCGCTGGCCCTGCTCCGCTGCCGGGGCAGCGCGGCCGCCTATTTCCTCCCCTTTGCCCAGCCCCGGTACGCCCTGGCCATCCTGTTTCTGGCCCTGTGCTGCTCGGTGGCGGCCTATTTCCTCTCCGCCTATTCCATCACCCACCTGCCGGTGGCCCAGGCCACGGTGTTCCTCAATCTGACCACCGCCGTGTCGGTATTCGCCGGCGTGGTGTTCCTCCGGGAGCCTCTGACCTGGACGGGTCTTGCGTGCTGCGCCCTAATCCTGCTGGGCATCTACGGCGTCCAGCGCAGCTCACGGAAGGAGGATTCGTGACCCACCCCTCCGCGGCAAAAAAAGACGCCCTCCCCGGGCACCCTCCGCAAGGAAGGTGTTTTGAGGCGCCGTTTACTGGTTAAAAAGAACATGAAACGGGCGTGACCGCTGGTCACGCCCGTTTTGCTGCATTTTCCGGGATTTTGTGGGGCAAAGCCCGATGCTCGTTGCCGCTGAGGTTGCCGCTGAGGACATGGTATGCGCCAGGGGATGCTGACCTTGGCGTTACTGTATTCCATCCTTAGGAAACAACTCATTCAATAACTCCTCCGCCTCCGCCTTACTTTCAAGCGGAACAAAGATTTTGAATCTTTCCTGCACTCCTGCTTTCAAGGTCAGTCCCGCCCCATAAACCGGAACGGCGACATACTTAATGTTGTGATCTTTCAGGACCTGCCCAAGCATCTCTGCCCACATGGCCTCTTTTTCTGCCAACAACTCGTAGTCCCTGTTCATAGATCGTCCCTCCCTTTCTTCAAATGCCTTTTCCCACATGATTGATTTTATTACAAAGCGCAGCTTCCGTCAACCTGTGAACAGAAGCAGCCCTCTGATCCACTCCTTGTCCAAATACCCTTTATCCGGGACAGAGACTGCCCCGTTGAATACCGAAGGAGGCGCTTCCTCACGAAGTGCCTCCCCCGGGTGTCCTTTTCCGATATTCCGTCTCCCCCACTCACACGTTGTAGTACCGGTCGAACTCCGCCGGGTGGGGGATCTGGCCCAGCTCCAGGCACTCCTGGCGCTTCCGGGCGATGAAATTCCGCAGCAGCTCCTCCGGGAACACGCCCCCGGCGGTGAGATAGTCGTGGTCCGCCTCCAGCGCGTCCAGGGCCTGGTCCAGGGAGGTGGGCAGCTGGTGGAGCTTGGCCTTCTCCTCGTCGCTTAGGTGGAACAGGTTCATGTCGTAGGGGCCCCAGCCGTTCTCATGGGGATCGATTTGGTTTTTGATGCCGTCCAGACCGGCCATGAGGATGGCGGCGTAGCAGAAGTAGGGGTTGCAGGTGGCGTCGGGGTTGCGCAGCTCGAAGCGCCGCAGCTTGGGGCTCTTGGCATAGGCGGGGATGCGGATGACGGCGCTGCGGTTGGACGTGGCGTAGCCCACGGTCACCGGCGCCTCGAAGCCCGGCACCAGCCGCTTGAAGGAGTTGGTGGAGGGGTTGGTGATGGCGCACAGGGAGGCGATGTGCTTTAGGAGGCCGCCCATGAACCAGTGGGCCTCCCGGCTCAGGTGGGCGTAGCCCTCGTCGTCGGAGAAGACGGGCTCGCCGTCCTTCAGCAGCAGCATGTGCACGTGCATACCGCTGCCGGCCTCACCGGCGATGGGCTTGGGCATCAGCGTGGCGCTGAGGCCGTACTTGAGGGCCACGTTGCGGATGATATACTTGATCATCATGCTGCCGTCGGCCATGCTGCACAGCTCGCCCAGCAGGGGCTCGATCTCGAACTGGCCGGCGCCGCCCACCTCCGGGTGGTGGTATTTGACGGGGATGCCGGCCTTCTCGATCTCCAGGCACATCTCGCTGCGGCACTCATAGGTCCGATCCAGCGGCTTGGCCACGTGATAGTGGCGCTGGAAGGGCACCACATAGCCGGTGCCCTCGGTCTCGCTGTTCCAGTAGGCCTGGCGGGCGTCCACTGAGACGGAGATGTTGTTGTGATCCAGCTTCCAGCCCACATGGTCGAACAGGTAAAACTCAAACTCCGGCAGGATCAGCATGGTGTCGGCGATGCCGGTGGCGCGCATGTAGTCCCGGGCCGCTTGGACGATATTCCGGGGATACTGGGCCAAAGGCCGGTTCTGTGGATAGTCGATGATCATGGCGTTGCCGATCATGGACAGGGTCTTGACACCGCAGAAGGGATCGATCATAGCGGTGTCCAGATCGGGGATGTAGACCATGTCGCTCTTTTCCACCACGGCGTAGCCGTAGTTGGAGGCGTCGAAGCCGATGCCGTTGACCATGGTCTCCTCGTTGAAGTGGGCGGCGGGAATGGTGACGTGGCGGAACTGACCGTTGATATCCACGATCTTGAAGTCCACCATCTGGATCTCCTCGTCCCGGATGAGCTTCATGATATCCTTCGCTGTGTTGGCCATGATGTTTCTCTTCCTTTCTCTGCCCGGGGCAGACATATTCCGGGCGTCCGCGTCCGCGTTCTCCCTCCGGCTGAACGCCCTGTTGTAAACAGTATAGCAGATTTCTCCCCGCTTGTACAGACCGCCGCCTGAAAAGGGGTGCTTTTCCGCGAAAAAAAGCCCCCGGACTTCCGTCCGGGGGCCGCTGTACCGCTCGCTGTGCAGATCAGCCCATGCGGCGGGCGATCTCGTCGAACGTCTCCATCAACTGGGAGTGCTCCGTGGGGGGATGGATTCGATAGGGCTCGCGGGTCTTGAACTTGTGGATGGTGAAGGGGATGCGCCCCTCCCGGACGGACTGCTTGAGGAAAATGGTGATGGCCGTGGTCAGATCCAGGCCGAATTCCGCAAACAGCGCCTGCGCCTCTTTCTTCAGGTCCTCGTCCAGGCTGATATTCGTGCTGACCTTTGCCATGATAGACACCTCCAAAAATATATCACAGATGGATTGATTTCTTCATCGCTTTACACTGTTCTCTCCTCTGTTGCCTTTGTTATACACCCATTTTCCCCTGCTGTCAATACCTTATGCGCATAATATGCATAAATTTTTTGATTTTTCCTTGTTATTTTGTTAACTATATACATATCACGCACACCCACACCGAAAAAGGGTCCCCGGACGGCCGTCCGGGGACCCTTTTTCGGTGTGTCTCAGCCCATGCGGCGGGCCACCTCGTCCAGTTCCTCCATCAGGTGGGACGGCTGGGCGGCGTAGTGCATCTGGATGGGTTCCTCCGCAGGGGTCTTCTGGATTATAAAGGGAAGCCCGTTCTCCCGGAGCGACTGCTTCAGAAAGACGGTGATGGCGGTGCTCAGATCCATGCCGAACTCGGAAAACAGATCCTGGGCCTGCTGCTTCAGCTCTTCGTCCAGATTGATGTTCATGCGAACCTTTGCCATACAGGCGCCTCCTTACCAACCTTGATCATCGGCCGGGGTCCCGCCCCCAAGCCGTCTCTGTTATAGCACAATACATGCGTTTTGTCAACATGTTCCGCGCATAATGCGCGTATTCTTCCCCTCTTGAGGCCGATCCGTCCCCGGTCCGACACTCTGCCGGCGTTGACTTTCCCCCGGCGGCAGATTATAATGGACAAAAGGGGCTTCGGCCGATCCCACCCGAAGGAGATTGACAGATGAGAACACTTTACATTGACTGCGGCATGGGCGCTGCCGGCGATATGCTCACCGCCGCCCTGCTGGAGCTGACGCCGGACCCGGCCGCCTTCCTCGCCCGGCTCAACGGCCTGGGTATCCCCGGCGTCACCTATGAGGCCGCCCCCGTGCGCAAATGCGGCATCCTGGGCACCCACGTCACCGTCCGGGTCCACGGTGAGGCGGAGGGCGACCGCCATGACCACGACCATCACCATCACACGGGCCCGGCGGAGGTGGACGATATCCTCTCCCGCCTGGCCCTGCCGGAGCGTGTCCTGCCCCACGCCCGGGCGGTCTACGACCTGATCGCCGAGGCGGAGAGCCATGTCCACGGAACGCCTGTGAAGGAGATCCACTTCCACGAGGTGGGCCATCTGGACGCCGTTGCCGACGTGGCGGCGTTCTGCCTGCTGATGGACGCCATCGCCCCGGACCGGGTGGTGGCCTCCCCCGTGCGTGTGGGCAGCGGCACCGTCCGCTGCGCTCACGGTCTGCTGCCGGTTCCCGCCCCGGCCACGGCGTACCTGCTGCGGGGATTACCCATCTACGGCGGCGACGTGGCCGGCGAGCTGTGTACCCCCACCGGTGCCGCCCTGCTGCGCCGCTTCGTCACCGACTTCGGTCCTCTGCCCGCCATGCGCCCCGACAAGATCGGCTACGGCATGGGTACCCGGGACTTCCCCACCGCCAACTGCGTCCGGTGCCTGCTGGGTGAGGACGAGGACGGCGACGGCACGGTGACGGAGCTGGAGTGCGCCGTGGACGACATGACCGCCGAGGAGATCGCCTTCGCCGCCGAGCGCCTGATGGCCGCCGGCGCCCTGGATGTGTATACCGCCGCCATCGGCATGAAGAAGGGCCGCCCCGGCACGCTGATCCACGTGCTGTGCGCCCCGGCGGACCGGGAGCGGATGACGGACCTGCTGTTCCGCCACACCACCACCCTGGGCATCCGGGAGCGGGAGACCCGCCGCCACCTGCTGCGCCGCCGCGTCGATACCTGTGACACGGCCCTGGGCCCGGTCCGGGTGAAACGGTCCGCGGGCCGCGGCGTAGAGCGGACGAAGCTGGAATTCGAGGACCTGGCCCGGATCGCCCGGGAGCGGAACGTGAGCCTGGCGGAGGCCCGCCGTCTGGCGGAGGAGGCCCTCCGCTGAGGCTGTGTCCAGCCGATTTTTCGGGGAGGGAGCCGCCGCTCCCTCCCCTTTTTTCTCCCGATAACGCCCACCAGGGCTTTTTTCTTCGAAAAGTCCCCCTGATTTCAAAAAAATACGCAAATTTGTGCAAATAATGTTTGCGTTTTCCTGATGCGAGTGCTATACTATTTTAGTCTATTGAAGCAGAGTTGTGAGCGCGCCCCGGAACAGGCGTCTCTCCCTCTGCCACTATTTGTTTAAAGGAGGAAAACAATGGAAAAGCTGTTTCTGATCGGCTTTGCCGGCGCGCTGATCGCGCTGGCCTTCGCGGCGATCCAGCGCAGGAAGGTCCTGTCCTTCTCCGAGGGCAACGAGACCATGCAGAAGATCGCCGCCTCCATCCGCCAGGGCGCCGACGCCTACCTGAAGCATCAGTACACCACCGTGTTCAAGGTGTTCGCCGTGGTGTTCGTGCTGCTGCTGGTCATGGCCTTCGCCACCGACGGACGGATGCTGTCCAAATTCACCCCCTTTGCCTTCGTCACCGGCGGCATCTGGTCCATGCTCTCCGGCTACATCGGCATGAAGATCGCCACCAACTCCAACGCCCGCACGGCCCAGGCCGCCTCCGAGAGCCTGAACCGGGGCCTTCGGGTGGCTTTCTCCTCCGGCTCCGTCATGGGCTTCACCGTGGTGGGCCTGGGCATTCTGGACATCACCCTGTGGTTTTTCCTGCTGCGCTGCGTCTTCAGCGTCACCGACGCCGTGTCCATCGGCAACATCATGGTGATGAACGGCATGGGCGCCAGCTTCATGGCCCTGTTTGCCCGTGTGGGCGGCGGCATCTACACCAAGGCCGCCGACGTGGGCGCCGACCTGGTGGGCAAGGTGGAGGCCGGCATCCCCGAGGATGACCCCCGCAACCCCGCCACCATTGCCGACAACGTGGGCGACAACGTGGGCGACGTGGCCGGCATGGGCGCTGACCTGTACGAGTCCTATGTGGGCTCCATCCTGGCCACCTTTGCCCTGGGCGCCGCCGGCGGCTACGGCTTCGCCGGCATGCTGCTGCCGGTGGCTCTGGCCGTCTGCGGCATCGTCTGCTCCATCATTGGCTCCTTCCTGGTGAAGACCGAGGAGAACGCCACCCAGGAGTCCCTGCTCAAGAGTCTGCGCACCGGCACCTATACCGCCGCGGCCCTGAGCGCCGTGGGCGCCGCCGTGCTGAGCCGGCTGATCCTGGGCAGCGACTGGCTGGGCGTGTTCATCGCCATCGCCTGCGGTCTGGTGGGCGGCTGCGCCATCGGCTACTTCACCGAGTACTACACCTCCGACACCTATAAGCCCACCCAGCAGCTGGCTGACGCCTCCGAAACCGGCTCCGCCACCATCATCATCGGCGGCATCTCCCTGGGCCTGCGGTCCACCCTGACCTCCATCCTCATCGTGGCGGCCGCCGTACTGATCAGCTACTTCGCCGCCGGCGGCTCCGTCACCATCGTGGACGGCTCCGGCGCTTTCACCGCCGCCTTCAACCGGGGCCTCTACGGCATCGGCATCGCCGGCGTGGGCATGCTGTCCACCCTGGGCATCACCCTGGCCACGGACGCCTACGGCCCCGTGGCCGACAACGCCGGCGGCATCGCGGAGATGAGCCTCATGCCCGACGAGGTCCGCAACCGCACCGACGCCCTGGACTCCCTGGGCAACACCACCGCCGCCACCGGCAAGGGCTTCGCCATCGGCTCGGCGTCCCTGACCGCCCTGGCTCTGCTGGTGTCCTACGTGAACATCGTCCAGGAGCGCACCGAGGAGATCCTGAACTTCACCCTCACCTCCCCCACGGTGCTGGTGGGCCTGTTCATCGGCGCCATGCTGACGTTTGTGTTCTCCGCCTTCACCATGAGCGCCGTCCAGCGGGCGGCCCAGTCGGTGGTGGTGGAGGTCCGCCGCCAGTTCCGGGAGATCGAGGGCATCATGGAATTCGAGGCCGACCCCGACTACGCCTCCTGCGTGGCCCTGTGCACCAAGGGCGCCCTGAAGGAGATGGTGGCCCCGGCCCTTCTGGCCATCGTGGTGCCGCTGATCACCGGCCTCATCCTGGGACCCACCGGCGTGGTGGGTCTGCTGGGCGGCGTGTCCGTCACCGGCTTTGCCATGGCGGTGTTCATGTCCAACGCCGGCGGCGCCTGGGACAACGCCAAGAAGTACATCGAGTCCGGCCACCACGGCGGCAAGGGCTCCATGCAGCACAAGGCGGCCGTGGTGGGCGACACCGTGGGCGACCCCTTCAAGGACACCTCCGGCCCGTCCCTGAACATCCTCATCAAGCTCTGCTCCACCGTTTCCATCGTGTTCTCCGGTTTGATCCTGAGCTGGAATCTCATCAGCCTGCTGTAATATAAGGGAGGATTCATCCATATGGAACTGAAGAATTTTGACGATCTGCTCACCCTGGTGCCCAAGCGTGAGCGTCCCCTGCGGGTGGTGCTGGCCGGCGCCGAGAGCGACGAGCTGCTCCAGGGCGTGTTCCGCGCCCAGTCCGAGGGCATGTACGACAAGCCCATCCTGGTGAACAAGAAGGGCCGTCTGGGCGAGCGTCTGGAGCGTCTGGGCCTGGACAAGGAGCCCCACATCCTCATGGAGACGGACCCCAGCCACAGCGTGTCCGGCGCCGCCATCGACGTGGTGCGCTACGGTGACGCCGATATCCTCATGCGGGGCGGCGTCCTGGCCCACGACTTCCTGGCGCCTCTGATGGACCACACCACCGGCCTCCGGAAGGAGGGCCGCATCATGAGCCACGTGTCCCTGGCCACCCTGCCGGAGTACCCCAAGCTGCTGGCGCTGGCGGACATGGCGGTGATCATCCGCCCCGACCTAAGCAAGAAGCGGGCCATCCTCTGCAACACGGCGGAGGCCCTGGCGGCCCTGGGCATCGAGCGGCCCAAGCTGGCGCTGATGAGCCTGGTGGAGAAGGGCACCTTCCGCATGCAGGACACGGTGGAGGCCCAGAGCCTGGTGTATGAGCAGAGCCGCCGTCCCTTTGTGGACGCGGAGCTGTGGGGTCCCATCTCCTACGACCTGATCATGAGCCCGGAGGCCGCCCGCATGAAGCGGTACGAGTGTCCCTGGACCGGCGGCGGCTTCGACGGCATCCTGGCTCCGGAGCTGACCACCGCCAACACGCTGCTGAAGAGCTGGCTGATCCACGCCAGGTCCACGGTCTGCGGCGCGGTGATCGGCGCCCAGGTGCCCATCGCCTTCACCAGCCGGTACGCCACCGCCGAGGAGGCGTATCTGTCCCTGGCCTTCTGCGCCATCCTCCACGACTACTATCAGAAGAAGGGCGAGCTGTAAGCGACATAGAAAAAGAACAGAGGGAGCCGCTGAGCTCCCTCTGTTCTTTTTTGTGTGGCGGGATCGCTTTATATTTTCTGGCTTCGAAAGGGTCTGCCCCTCTCTCCCGGATGCGGAAAATTTCTCCGGATATTCGTAGGGGCGGGCCTCCGTGCCCTCCCGAGCCAGGCGCACTCCCGTTCCCCTCCGTAGGGGCGGGGCTCCGTCCCCGCCCGAACCGGTGGTTGTTCCATGCTTCGATGCGGGGAACAGGATTATTCCGTATTCACGGACACGGGGAGCGGCCTCCGGCGGGTGACTTTCTTCATCAGCGAAGAAAGTCACCAAAGACGCCGTTTAGAAACTACGTTTCTAAAAATTTCTTTCAGCGCGTAGCGAGTGCTTTCGTATCGGAGCCCTCTACCTCACGATCGCGGAAGAAAAAGCGTTTTTTCTTGCAAATATGATCCATTTCCGTCCTCTTTTCGCTGCCGCACTCTTCATGAACGGTAGAAATATCTTCTCCTACCGTTGAGAGCAGAGCGGCAGCGGAAATCGCCGAAGCGCCGCCAGCGCCAGCGACGGCCCGCGAAGCATGAGCGGCTGCGGTCGCAAGTGCCCTTGGGGTATGGCGGATGCAGCGAGGCGCTTTCGAGGAATTCGGCGAAACGCCGCCTGTGGCGGGATTAGTGAGCCGAATTCGAGGAAGGCCCCCGGCTGTTGCGACCAACGGGAGCAAGAGGCGGCTGGGCCGACGGTGAGCAAGAGTGTCCCGCTGGCCGGGCACGAAATGACCGGGCAGCGGCTGACACGACGGTGTTAATTCCCAAAACCGCAGGTTTGGGCGGCGCTTTGGTTACTTTGCCGCTGTTGGCAAAGTAACCAAAGCCCGGAGGCACGGAACTAACCCTTAACCGCGTCCGGAGACACGGAACTAACCCTTGCCAGCTTGCGGAAACGCAAGTTAAACTCCCGCCACGGTTGCAATCCCCTCCCCTTTCCGCTATAATCAAAGCTAAAGCAGCCTGCTCGCAAAGGAGGGCGGATCCATGGACCGGCAGGACGTCAGCCTCGCCCCGATGACGGAGGAGATGTACCGCACCTTTTTTCAGGACTACCGGCACGACCCCGACCTGTACCTTCCGGGACAGGCGTATATCCCGTATACCTACAGCGAGGAGGCGGTGGCCCGGTACGTCCGGCGGCAGGCGGAGAAGCAGCGGATCCCCCTCGCCGTCCTGTGCGGCGGCGAGATCGTCGGCGAGATCATTCTCAAGAACATCGAGCCGCACCGGTGCGCCACCATGGGGATCACGCTGAAAAACGCCTCTTATAAAGACCGCGGCATCGGCACCCGGGCGGAGGAACTGGCCGTCCGCTACGTGTTCCGGGAGCTGGACATCCCCACGCTGTACGCCGATACCGTCAAGGCCAACCGCCGCAGCCAGCGAGTGCTGGAAAAGGTGGGCTTCACCCTCGTGGGCGAGGACCGGGATTTCAAATACTATCGAATCGACCGGGCGGATAACGAATAGCGCCGCCACGCCGATACGCCGTCACAAACCAACACCCGCCGGGGTCCTCCCGGCGGGTGCCCGCTTCTCGATGGAAAAACTTCCCTTACAAATACGCCACCTGGTCGCCCTCCTTGACCACATAGTTGGCCTTGGCGGCGCTGACCTTTCCCTTCCGCTTCACCAGCACGATGTCGATCTGGAACTCCTCCTCGATGTCCTTCACCGCCCGGTCCTTCCAGGCGCTGTCCACCCCCAGCGTGACGGTCTTCAGCTCGCCGGCGAGGTCCGGCGTCTCCTGCTGCATCTTGGTGTACTGCTCCACAAAGCCGGCGCTGATGATGCCGGTGGGGATTGCCACCACGCCCACACCCAGGAAGGTGATGACGATAGCCATGGCCCTGCCCAGCAAGGTGATGGGATAGATGTCGCCGTAGCCCACGGTCAGCAGCGTGCTGACGCTCCACCAGATGCCGCTGAGGGCATTGCGGAAGGCCTCCGGCTGGGCCTCGTGCTCCACGCTGTACATAAAGAGGGACGAGGCCAGCATCAAGATCAGGATGATGAACACCGACGAGGCGATCTGATTCCGTTTCTCGTAGAGAACGGACTTGATGACGTTGAAGGAGTCGTACTGGGTGTTGATGCGGAACAGGTGGAAGATCCGCACCACCCGCAGCATCCGGAACACCACGAAGCCCGAGAGGAAGAAGAAGGGCAGAATGGTCAGCAGGTCGATGATGCCGTCGTAGGACCGGAGGAATTTCCACACGGCCCGCCCCCGGCTCTCCCCGGGAAACAGGTACTCCGCCGTCCAGATCCGCAGCACGTACTCCACGCAGAACACCAGCACCGTCACCGTCTCCACGGCGTTGAACACCCTGTGCCAGCCCTTCAGCGCCTCGAAGGTCTCCAGGAACATGGCGGTGATGTTCAGGATGATGACGCAGACCAGGAAGATGTCGAAGGCCCGGCTGGGGGCGTCGTTCTGGTTGCCGATCTGGATGATGTCAAAGATCCGGCGCTTGACGTTTTTCGCTTTCATAGGACGCCTCCCCGGAAAAAGATGTTGCTTTCGCCCCTATTATATACGCTTTACCGCCGCTATGCAAACTATTTGCGCAAAAAAAGGCCGGACGCGCCGCGTCCGGCTCTTTCGTATGCACGCATCTTTACCTGCGCATCTTGTCCAGCAGATGGGCCTTGTCCAGGGCCGGCCGCAGGGCCGTATATAGGATCGGCGCGGCCACCATGGCCGCCACGGCGTTGATGGCGGAGGCGGGGAACTTGGACAGTACCACCGGCCACACCGTGTCTGCCGGTACCGCGTAGATGAACTTCTGGTAGAGGAAGGTCTTGAGCATATACAGCGCCACGTAGGTCCAGGCGCCCACCACGCAGGCCACGATGTTCCAGCCGTGGCTGCGGGCGTCCCTGCTGGCGGCGAAGGCGATCTTGCCGCAGACCCAGGCCATGGCGAACTTGGTGATGAAGGTCACCGCGTAGCCCAGCAGGTCGCTGGGATAGAAGAACACGTCGTAGAGCATAGAGCCCAGTCCGGCCGCCACGCCGCCGGCCACGGGGCCCATCAGCAGCCCGCTGACCAGGCAGATGGCGTTGGCGAAGTGGACCTTGGAGCCCAGCAGCGGAAACCGGAAAAAGGTCACCACGAACACCAGCGCCGCCAGGATGGCGATGAACACGATCCGCTGGATCGTCAGCTTTTTACCCATATGGTCGTCCTCCTTGTCGGGGTCTCCCCCTTTGCCTCTACGGGGATCATACGACAGGCCTGATCTTTTTGAAATGTCCAGTTTTCGACTATATGATAAGGCCAGATAAAGGCATGTTGTGTGAGCGAAGTGTTCTCCGGCGGAGGGCCTGTTCCGTGTCTCCGGAGGCACGATAAGGTGATCGTTTCGCATCTCCGGTATGCCGGGCATCCCATAGATGCTTCGTAGGGGCGGGGCTCCGTCCCCGCCCAAAACGAGCGCACTCCTGTCCCTTCCGTAGGGGCGGAGCTCTGTCCCCACCCAATGGGAAATCGTTCCGCGCTGACCGGCGCGGAAGTGCCCTTTCGGATGTCCGTAGTGGCGGGGCTCCGCCCCGTCCGAAGCGAACACACCAACGCTGCGATCCGCTCCCCCCAAAGCCTTCCCCTTGATGCCCCAAGGGCATTTGCTCCGCCATCCGCTCGTTCCTTGCGGGGCGTCGCTGGCAGGGGGAAGGTGGCACGGCGCCAGCCGTGACGGATGAGGTGTTTCCTGTGGCCGCTCCGCACTCCGCTGTCGCCCCTTTTCCCCGTAGGGGCGGGGCTCCGTCCCCGCCCAACAACCGCTGCAAAAGGAACGCTTATCCCCGCAAAGCGTCCGTAGGGGCGGGCGTCTCTGCCCGCCCGACCAGGGGTTTATTCCGCGCTTCGGCGCGACGGAACGTGTCTCCGACGGCCTACTTTTTCCATCAGCGGAAAAAGTAGGCAAAAACGCCGCTGCGTCGGCACAAGCTGCATATCCCTCGCCGCGGCGCGGGCGCCACGTTTCGCTCATTCCGCTGCGCCTCCTTTTCCCATGGCAAACACTTTGTTGGTTTGCCATGGGAGCCCTTTCGCCATGGTTTCAAGCCTGACACCGTCGTGTCAGCCGCTGCCTGGCCATTTCATGTCCAGCCAGTGGGACACTTCCTCGAAACCGCCTTGCTACATCCGCCACCGGCGGCGCTTCGGCGGTTTCCCTTCAGCGCGGGGTAAAATTGTGCTTGTCGGAGCCTATACCTCACGATCGCGCTAGAATAAGCGTTTTTCCTGCAAATATGACCCCCTGCACTCCTCTTTTCGCTGCCGCTCCGCTGCGCTCTACTCAAAACGGTAGGAACTAATTCTCCTACCATTCAGAGCAGCGCGGCAGCGCCAGCGGTAGCGAAGCCAAGAAGCACACGGGATCATATTTGAAACGACTACACGACATCTCCTGTGATCGTGTGGTACGCAATATCAACGTGGTCAAGAGCATAGCGCGCGAGGAAATTTTTAGAAACGTAGTTTCTAAACGGCGTTTTTGGGTACTTTTGCCGCCGGGGGCAAAAGTACCTCGCGCTCGGAAGCGCGAAACATCCCCCTGCCCCGCGTCCGGAGGCGCGGAATTAGGCCCTTTACCCCGGAGGGCGTTCTTCGCATCGGTCGATGCGAAACGATCGTTCCGCGCTCAGGGACGCAAAAACCCTTCCTCCCCCATCTATACAACCCCGCCCGTTTCTGCTATACTATCCTCATCAATACTACCCCCGGAGGTGCTCCATGACCGACTACCAAGCTCTCTGCGCCCAGACCGCCGGCCTCATCGGCGGCGTACCCCATCTCATCGCCAACCTGGCCAACGCCTCGGCGGTCCTGTGGGGCGCCATGCCGGACATCAACTGGGCCGGCTTCTATCTTCTGGAGGGCGACACGCTGGTGCTGGGACCCTTCCAGGGCAAGCCCGCCTGCATCGAGATCGGCCCCGGCCGGGGTGTCTGCGGCGCGGCGGTGCAAAGCGGCGAGACCCAGCTGGTGCCCGACGTCCACGCCTTCCCCGGCCACATCGCCTGCGATGCCGCCTCCCGCTCGGAGGTGGTGGTGCCCATCCGGGCACACGGGCGGATCGTAGCCGTTCTGGACGTGGACAGCCCCCTCCCCGGCCGCTTCACGGAGGAGGACCGGGCCGGCCTGGAGGCCTTCGCCAACCTGGTGGAGCGGGAGCTTGCGGAGCTGTGGTAAAGGCTTTGCATTTCCCCCGGCGATGTGGTACAATAGCACACGAAATATTACATAACGGAGGTACATCCCATGAGTGATCGTCCCATTCCCCCTCGCAGCGAGGTGCCCCAGGAGCTGACCTGGAACCTGCTGGATCTGTTCCCCGGCGGCGACGAGGCCTGGCTTGCCGAGTACGAGGCATTGAAGGCCCTCCCCGCCCGTGCCGATGAATTCCGCGGCACCCTGGGCCGCAGCGCCGAGGATCTGCTCCGCTGGTTCCGCCTGCAGGACGAGGCCACCGTCCGCCTGGAGCGGCTGTATACCTACGCCGCCTGCAAGGGCGACGAGGACACCGCCAACGGCACCTATCAGGACATGCGGGCCAAGGCCATCGCCACGCTGGTGGCCATTCAGAGCGCCGCCGCCTTCGCCACCCCCGAGATCATGGCCATCGACGAGGACACGCTGAACCTGTTCTACGCCGCCCAGCCGGAGCTGGAGACCTACCGCCGCAGCATCTATCAGATTCGCCGCCGCAAGGACCACATCCTCTCCCCGGCGGAGGAAAAGCTGCTGGCCGCCGCCGGCGAGATGGCCAACGCCCCGGAGCACATCGGCTCCACCTTCCGGGACGCGGACTTGACCTTTCCCGACGTGACGGACGGCCAGGGCAATACCCGTCAGCTGACCGACGGCACCTTCGTGCCCCTGCTGATGTCGGGCGACCGGGTGCTGCGGAAGAACGCCTTCGACGCCTACTACAAGCGGATGGGCGAGTTCAAGAACACCGTGGCCGCCACGCTGGACTCCCAGTTCAAGCAGCTGCTGTTCTTCTCCACCGCCCGGGGCTATGACAGCACCCTGGCCGCCTCCCTGGATGACACCGAGGTCCCCGTGCCGGTGTATCTGAACCTGATCGAGGCCGTCCATAACAACCTGGACAAGATGTACCGCTACGTGGCTCTGCGCAAGAAGATGCTGGGCGTGGACGAGCTCCACATGTACGACGTCTATACCCCCATCGTCCCGGACGCCGACGCCGCCATCACCTTCGAGCAGGCCAAGGAGACGGTGCTGGAGGCGCTGGCCGTCCTGGGCGAGGACTATACCGCGCTGCTGAAGGAGGGCTTTGACAACCGCTGGATCGACGTGTACGAGAACGTGGGCAAGCGGGGCGGCGCCTACTCCACCGGCAGCGGCGAGCCCCACCCCTACGTGCTGCTGAACCACAAGGATAACCTGGACAGCCAGTTCACCCTGGCCCACGAGATGGGCCACGCCCTCCATAGCTACCACTCCAACCGCCACCAGCCCACCAACACCGCCGACTACGTGATCTTCGTGGCGGAGGTGGCCTCCACCTGCAACGAGGTGCTGCTGATGCGCCACCTGCTGAATAAGACCACCGACAAGAAGCAGCGCGCCTATCTCATCAACCACTTCCTGGATCAGTTCAAGGGCACGATGTACCGCCAGACCATGTTCGCCGAGTTCGAGCTGACCATGGGCCGTCTGGCCGAGAGCGGCCAAGCCCTGACCGCCGACGTGCTCAGCGAGAAGTACCACGAGCTGAACAAGCTGTACTTCGGCCCGGATATGGTGTCCGACGAGGGCATCGCCCTGGAGTGGACCCGGATCCCCCACTTCTTCTACAACTACTACGTGTTCCAGTACGCCACCGGCTTCAGCGCCGCCGTGGCCATCGCCAACCGCATCCTCACCGAGGGCGCGCCCGCCGTGGCGGACTACAAGAGGTTCCTGTCCGGCGGCAGCAGCACCGATCCCATCAGCCTGCTGAAGATCGCCGGCGTGGATATGTCCACCCCCGACCCGGTCAACAGCGCGCTGGAGCTGTTCGGAGAGCTGGTGGACGAACTGGAGACCCTTCTCTGATACCGATCCCCATAGGGCGGGCCCGTCCCGCCCTATGGGCGTTTTCGGGGTGGGTGCTTCCCCTGCTTTCTTTGAAAAGAGCCTTCCGCGCTCCGGCGCACCTGGCATCTCATGAATGATCCGTAGGGGCGGGGCTCCGTCCCCGCCCCAGGTGAGCGCCCCGCCTCCCCTCCGTAGGGGCGGGCGTCTCTGCCCGCCCGAGCAAGAGAATTGTTCTGCTTCCTCGGACACGCGGAGACGTGCCTCCGGCGGGTGACTTTCTTCATCAGCGAAGAAAGTCACCAAAGACGCCGCTTGAAACCCATGGTTTCAAGACTTCCTTCAGCGCGTAGCAAGTCTTTACTCGTCGGAGCCTTGTACCTCACGATCTCGGAGGATAAAGCGTTTTTCCTGCAAGTATGATCCCGTATCGTTCTCTTTCCGCTACCGCTTCGCTGCCGCTACATTTCCACAACAGTAGAATAAGAACTAGCTCCTACCGTTTTAAGCAGAGCGGTAGCGAAGCCAAGAAGCACGGTGGATCATATTTGAAACGACCTCATGACGACTCCCGTGATCGCGTGGCAGACAATGCCGACAACACAAAAGCCATAGCGCGCAAGGAAGTCTTTAGAAACGTAGTTTCTAAACGGCGTTTTTGGGTACTTTTGCCGCCGCAGGCAAAAGTACCTCGCATCCGGAGATGCGAAACAATCCCCTTGCTCCGTTCGAAGACGCGGAGCTATCCCCTTCCCCCGGAGGGCGCCCCGCGCTCGCAAGCGCGAAACTATCCTCATAAACACCAACTACAAAAGGAGCCATCACAATGTACCCCTTCGATGAAGCCTACTGCCTGCAGCAGTTTGAAAACCTCCTGGCCATCGACAGCACCACCGGCCAGTTCCGCCAGATCCAGAACTACCTGGTGGAGGAGCTGGACCGCCTGGGCTATGACCACCGCCTGTGCCACAAGGGCGGCGTCATCGCCGACCTGGGCGGCACAGGCAACGCCCTGGCCGTGGCCGTCCACCTGGATGACATCGGCCTCATGGTCCGCCGCGTGAACGGTGACGGCACGCTGAACGTCTGCCCCGTGGGCGGCCTCTACCCCTTCTACTGCATGGGCGACAACGTCCGCGTCCACACCCGGGACGGCCGGATCTATACCGGCGCCGTCTGCCGCACGCCCAACTCCGTCCACGTCACCGAGGAGGAGCTGCGGACCGTGCTGCCCGACTGGCGGACCAACGTCTGCGTAGTGCTGGATGAGCCCGTCTCCACCGCCGCCGAGACCCGGGCCCTGGGCGTGGACACCGGCGACGTGATCGCGCTGGACCCCCGGTTCGTCCGGTCCGGCGGCTACCTCAAGTCCCACTTCGTGGACGACAAGGCCTGCGCCGCCGCGGTGCTGACGGCCATGAAGTATCTCAAGGACAACGGCCTCACCCCCAGCCGCCAGGTCTACGCCTACTTCTCCATGTACGAGGAGATCGGCCACGGCACCTCCTGGCTGCCGGAGGGCGTGAAGGACATCCTGGCGGTGGACATCGCCCCCACCGGCCCGGACCAGAACTCCGACGAGCGGAAGGTGTCCATCTTCGCCAAGGACTCCCGCTATCCCTACCACTGGGAGATGACCAACGAGCTGCGCCAAGCCGCCATCGACGCCGGCGTGGACTACGTGATGGACGTCTTCACGCCCCACTACGGCACCGACGCCGACGTGTCCCTGGCCGCCGGGTACGACCTGCGTCACGCCGCCATCGGCCCCGGCACCGCCAACAGCCACGGCTACGAGCGCACCCACGTAGACGGCCTGAAGAACACCTGCGCCCTGCTCCTGGCCTACATTGGCGTGTAAAGCGTCATCACCTTACACACATTGTCAACAAAGGAGGTATCCCCATGGATCGCACCATCACCGTCCGGGGCACCGGCAAGGTGAGTCTGCCGCCTGACCAGGTGGAGATCACCCTGACCCTCACCGCCGAGAACAAGGACTACGACGGGGCCATGACCCGGGCCGCCGACCAACTGGAGGCTCTGCGCGCCGCGCTGACCGCCATCGGCCACCGGGAAAAGGCCCTGAAGACCACCCATTTCGACGTGTCCACCCGTTACGACTACCACCACGACAGCAAGGGCAACGCCACCCGGATCTTCCTGGGCTACGCCTGCACCCAGAATCTGCGGCTGGTCTTCCCCTTCGATGCCGCCCGCCTGGGCGAAACGCTCTCCGCCGTCTCCGCCTGCGCCGCCGACCCGGAGCTGAACGTCCGCTTCACCGTGGCCGACCCCTCCGCCCTCAGCGACGCCCTCCTCCGCTCCGCCGCCGAGAGCGCCCGGCAGAAGGCGGAGGTCCTGGCCGCCGCCTCCGGCGTCGAGCTGGGCGAGCTGGTGAAGGTCTGGTACAGCTGGGGCGACCGGGACTTCGCCTCCCCCACCCGGTTCGAAGCCGCCAACGGCCTCATGCGCGCCAAGGCGTCCATGGACTTCACCCCGGAGGACATCGATCTCACCGACCAGGCCACCTTTACCTGGGAGATCCGGTAAAAAACGCGTAAAAACAGACGCAAAAGAGCGCAAAAAAAGTGAGCACACCCGCTCCGGGTGTGCGCACTTTTCTGTTCAAAATCACTCCGTTTCCTCCGTCCACAGGTAGAGCCGGGCGTCGAAGTCCTTCATGAGCCGGGTGCCCTCGTTGAAGCCGGTGCCGCCGAAGGGCTGGACCGGATAGAACCCCGCCTGGCAGAAGGCGGCACCGGAGGCGGTCAGGTCGATGGCGTCCGGCGGCAGCTTGACGAACTGGTCGGCCACCTTCTCCACCAGGGAGCCGGACTTGATCCGGATGGGCGCCATGTAGTTGACCAGGGAGCCGAAGTCCTTCATGCGGACCTCGGTGAGCCGGTTGGTCAGGTGATAGATCTTCTCCGGCGCCAGGCCACGGCAATAAAGGGGCGCCTGGAACGGGTTGGGCCTGTTCAGCGCGGCGAAGTGGACGCCGGCGGCCCGATCCCCGTCGGGGGACACCACCATGGTCATCCGCTCCCCGTCGGGCGCGGGGCAGCGGTAGAGCCGGCCGAACTGGAACAGGCGGCGGTTGGCCTTGTAGAACTCGATCTGCTGGCGGATTCGCTCCCGCCGGTCGGCGCTCAGCTCGCCGGGGTCCATCTCGTACCCCAGCAGGCCCATGGCGGCGATGCTGAACCGGCCCTCCAGCGGCGTCAGGCGCAGGGTCTGGTGGTTGGGGGCGTCGGACACGTGGCAGCCCAGCACCGACTGGGGATAACCGTAGCTATAGCCCCACTGGATATCGGAGCGGCAGGCGGCGTCGGTGTTGTCGCTGGCCCAGACCTGGGGCATATAGCACAGCATGCCCAAATCGAAGCGGTTGCCGCCGCTGGCGCAGCTCTCAAACAGCACCTCCGGGAAGGCCTCGGTCAGCTCCTTCAGGATGCCGTACAGGCCCAGCACGTACCGGTGGCGCACCTCCCCCTGCCGCTGGGGCGGCCAGGCGGGCGAGAAGCTGTCGCCGATGATGCGGTTCATGTCCCACTTGATGTAGCGGATGTCCGCCCCGCCCAGCAGGTTCTTCATGCTCTCCAGCACGTATTGGCAGACCTCCGGCCGGGTCAGATCCAGCACGTACTGGTTCCGGCCGATGGCCTGGTCCTTGTGGCCCAGGATCCAGTCCGGGTGGGTGCGGAACAGGTCGGAGTCCTCGCTGATCATCTCCGGCTCCACCCAGAGGCCGAAGCCCATGCCCAGGGAGCTGACCTCCCTGGCCAGGGCCGCCAGGCCGGAGGACATCTTCTTTTTGTCGGCGGTCCAGTCGCCCAGGGCGTGGCTGTCGTCGGTGCGGCCGGTGAACCAGCCGTCGTCCAGCACCAGCAGCTCCGCGCCGATCTCCTTGGCGCTGCGGGCCAGCTGCACCACCTTCCGGTGGCTGACCTTGAAGTACAGGGCCTCCCAGCTGTTCAGCAGCACGGGGCGCTCCCGGTCCTGCCAATAGCCCCGGACGATGTGCTTCTGCACAAAGGGGTGCATGGCCCGGCTGACGCCGCCGAAGCCCTCGTCGGAGCAGGTCAGCACCGCCTGGGGGCTGTCAAAGGACGCGCCCGGCTCCAGCTGCCAGCGGAGCGAGCCCACGCCCTGGGTCAGTCGCATCTGGCGATAGGCGCTCATCTCCGCCGTGCCCAGGTGGTCGCCGGAGTAGATGAGATTGGTGGCCCACACCCGGCCGTGATCCTCCCCGGCGTCCCGGCGGCAGACCATGGCGAAGGGGTTGCAGCGGTTGGAGCTGACGCCGGCGGCGCTGGACCAGGAGAGCTGTCCCGCCAGCTCCTGGCGGACGAACTCCATCTCCCGGGCCCAGGCGCCCCGGAAGGTCACCAGGTCGTACTCCCCCGCCGGCAGGTCCAGCTGCATGCTCATGAGCCGCTCCACCCACAGCGTATCCGCCGTGTCGTTGAGGAGACGGCTCCACCGGGCGATCACGTCCGTGTCCTCGAAGACGGTGTAGTACAGCTCCAGGTACACGTCATGGGTCCGCTCCTGGAGCACCACCTTCAGCGTCTCGCCGCCCAGGGCGGAGGGCAGGCCCTCCGGTCCGGCGGTCTCGGACCGCTCAAAGTGGGAGAAGCGAAAGTCGGCGGACCGCCCCCCGTCGGGGAAGGTCAGCTCCACCAGCGGCTCTCGCAGGTCGCCCCAGCCCCGGGTCCCGGCCTCCTGCAGCAGGTCCTCCCGGCAGAGCCCGTCGCCGTCCAGCAGGGCGTTTCCCGGCTGGTTGCGGGTGACGGGAAAGGTCAGATAGTCCTCCCGCCGGGGCAGACGAGGCCCGTAATACAGGTGCTGCAGGATGCCGCCGGCGGCGGCGCGGAAGGCGTAGCCGGTGCGCTCCGTCTCCAGCACAAACAGGTTGTTTTCCGTTAGGATCATGGCGTTCTCCTTTCCGCGCGGTACGTCCGCCGCGGTGTCATTCTATGGCCATTATAACGGATGTTCCCGGAAAATGATACCCTTTTTTCATCTCACACACCGGATTCGGCAAAAAGCCTCGCAGAGTTCCGCCGCCGCAGCGGCGGAAGGCGTAAAATCGTGATTACTGACGACATGTGCGTCAGAAATTACACTTCTCAGGACACGCAGTGTGCGAATTGTGCGCCAGAGGCGTACAATGAGTGCGCGGAGTGGACTGCAAGCCTTTTGTCAAAAAACGGCATAGCCGTTTTTGATAATCTCAAAAAAGCACCCACCCCCGCGGGGGTGGGTGCTTCTCATCGGGTATTGCGCCGCTGTCCGGTCAGATCCGGGTCATCAGTCGGCCTTTCTCCTCTTCCGGGCCAGGATCAGAGCCACGGCGCCGGCGGCGGAGATGCCCACCAGGGTGAAGTACAGGCCCAGGCGGACGGGGTCGCCGGTCTTGACGCCGCTGCTCAAGACATCGGTGTACTCCTCGCCGTCCGGTCCGGTGGCCTTGGCGGTATAGGTGGTGGTGCCGTTCTCGTCGGTGGTCGAGGTGACCTGGGCGGTCACGACCTTCTTCTCCCCGCAGTTCTTGCACACGAAGGTGGCTGTGGCGGTGGTCTTGTCGGCGGACCAGGTCCAGGTGGGCTCGCCCCAGTCGTGGCCGGTAGCGGGAAGAGTCTCCTCCTTGGTGTCTGTGTACTCCTCCCCGTCGGGGCCGGTGACGGTGGCCAGATAGACCAGCAGGCCGTCCTCCTCACAGGTGGCGTCGGTGGTCTTCTTGGTGACCTTCACGGTCTCCTCGTAGACGTGGCTCTCATCCTTGGCGCACACGAAGGTGGCGGTAGCGGTGGTCTTGTCGTCGGACCAGGTCCAGGTGGGCTCACCCCATTCGTGGTCACCGGAGACGGTCAGCTCCTCCTCCTGGTCGGCCGCCAGATCCTCGCCCAGCTCCTGGGTCACCAGCGTCACCGCGGCGTCGTCGCAGGCGCTGTTCTCAAAGGTCAGCTGGAACTCGGCCTCGGTCTCCTCCGCAGCGGCGAAGTCCAAGGTCAGGGTGCCCTCGTCGTCAAAGAAGGACCAGTAGTCCACGTTGGCCTCAACGCTGACCAGGGTCAGGGTCTCGGTGTCATAGGTCAGGGTGTACAGACCGTTGGTGGCCTTGGCGCTGACGGTCAGGGCGCCGCTCTCGGCCGCGCCGGTCTCGGCCGCGTCAGTCTCGGCCGTGTCTGCCGCCGTGGGCCCGGCGAAGTGGATCCCCCGGGGAGAGGTGGCCGCCGTGGCGTTGGTGGTGCCGGCGACGGCATCGGCAAAGGCGGCCAGATCGGCAAAGTGCTCGGCCTTTAGGGTCTCGCCGCTGCGGACGGCATCCTTCATCCGGGCCGTGGCGGCGTTGGCGGCCAGAGGCACCACAGAGGCGTCATAGTCGTCGCTGTACAGGGTGGTGAGGCTGGTGGCGCCGGGGAAGCCGGCAACCAGCACCGCGGACAGGGTCTCCTGGTTCAGATCCACGAAGTAGATCTCCTTGGTGTTGGTGTTGGCGATCAGCAGTCCGTAGTTCTCATCGGTATCCAGCACGGACATGGACATGTAGGTGGCGCCGAAGGGCAGGCCGCTGATGGCGGTGGCGGCGCTGGTGCTCAGCACGGCGTTCAGCTCGCCGGTCTCAGCGTCCACGGGCTCCTCCTCGTCCACGCCAATGGTCAGGATCACCAGTTGGCCGCTGCCGTTGAGGGAGTAGTAGTAGTGCTCACCGGTCTCCAGATCGGTGCCGGCATAGGCGATAGCGGAATAGCCGCTGAAGTTCCAGCCGGTGATGCCGTAGTCCGGGGTGAAGAGCAGCAGGTAGCTCTGGGCGATGAAGACGGAGATGTACTCCTCGCTGATGGTCTCGCCGTCCACCACGGCGCTGAGGCCGGGGATGTGAGCGCCGTCGCGGGCGTTGTAGCTGGTGGTGCCGAAGCTGCCCAGGATGTAGCTGTCGTAGCCGTCGTCAGAGATGTCCGTCTCGACGATGTCGCCATTGGACATGAAGCCGATGATGATGTCATCGCTGCGGCCGCCGCCGAAGTGGGTGCCGGCGCACTCGCCCAGGGTCGTCAGGGACATGTCGGACAGGTCGATCTTGACGAAGTTTGCGCCGTTGGCGTCGGTGAGCTGGGCGTTGACATCGGCGTTCAGAGCCGTGACAGCCTTGACGGTGATGGCAGCGGAGCCGGTCACCTCAGGCGTCTTGTTGGAGGATGCGGTGACGGTGACGGTGCCGGCGCCCACAGCGGTGACGAGGCCGTTGGCGTCCACCGTGGCCACGCTCTCGTCGGAGCTGGTCCAGGTGACAGTCTTGTCATCCAGGGTCAGCGGCAGGACCTCGGCCTGGAGCTGGACCGTGTTGCCGGTGTACAGCTCGGCGGAGGCGGGCGTTACCTTCACCTCGGAGGCCAGGTTGGGATCGAACTCCTCGGTCTCTGTGGTCTTCACGAACAGGTAGACGCTGTTGACGGCGGTGTTTAGGCTGAAGTTATTGTTGTTGTACCGCAGGTAGCGGGTGCTGTTGTTGTAGGCGATGCTCAGGCGGTTGTTGGTGCCGTCCCAGCTCCAGTTGTTATTGTTGTTGTTGGTGTTGATGTTGATGTTGCCTCTGTTCTGGCGCAGGTAGTAACCGCTGTTCTCGAACTTGAAGCCGGCGGAAACCGTCCAGACAGAGGTGGCGTCCACGTCGTCCTCGGCGATGATCATCCGGTCGCCGTCGGCCGTGACGGTGACGGCGTCGCCGGAGACGCTGGTGCCGCTGTGGCTCAGGACCGCGCCGGAGCCGGCGGTATTGCGGTTGGAGATCAGGTACTCCTTACCGGCCTCCAAGGTGTCGGTCAGCACGTAGACGTCCTTCTCCACGAGGATCGGACCCTCGCCGATGACCTTCATCACGGCGTTCTCGTTGCAGGCGTAGTCGCCGACGAACACGGTGACGGCGTTGCCCACGTCCATGTTGGAGACGTCAATGGTCCAGGTGACGGCCTCGCCGGGGGCGCTCTGCTCGGGAACCTGCTGAGCGAACACCTTCTTGCCGTTGGTGTTCAGCAGGGCCAGGTAGGCGATGTACCGGTCGTCCTTGGCGGTGACGGTGATGGTGGTGCCGTCCTCGCTGAGGGTGGCGTCCAGGATCTCCGGGGCCACGTTGTCCACCGTGAAGGTGTAGCCGATGGAGGCGCCGGCGCCCAGCTTGCCGCTGGTCAGCAGCTCCTGGAACTGGCTCGCGTTCATGGTGGCGCTGGCGTCGCTGTCGTTGGCCTGCCAGACGTAGTACTCGGGCACGGCGTACAGGCCCACGGTGAACTTGTCGCCGTCACTGAGGTTCAGGGAATCGACGGTCCGGTTTAGGGAGGCGGTCCTGGTGGAGGTGTTCTGCCAGGAGGGGGTGTTTGCCTGGGTGTTGTAGTATGCGCCGGCGACGTTGCCGCCCAGGCTGCCCATGTACAGCACGCTGCCGTCCTCGCCCAGGATGGCGGGAGCGGTGTTGGCCGCGTTGCGGATCAGCGTGTAGCTGATCTGATACATGTTGGTCTTGTTGTTCAGCGCCAGGCGATCGGCGGGGAACTCCTCCTCCACGGCGTAGGGGTTGCCGGTGAAGGCGGTGCTGGCGGTGCCGCCGTTATAGCGGAGGGTCAGCATGTTGGTGTTGCTGGCGTTGAAGTAGGAGCTCTGCTCGGAGCCGTACAGTCTCTCCACGTAGGTGACGGCGTCGAACATGGACGGATCGGTCCAGGAGCCGTGGAAGGCCAGGATGGGGATGCTGTGGGTGATGTCGTCGTCGCCCTTCAGGATGGTGAAGCCCTCCACATAGGCGCCGGGACGCTCGGCATCCAGCTGGGCGATCTGGTCGGCGGTCAGGGCGATGGTCACGGTGACGGTGGCCTTGCCCTCGGCGGGCACCACATAGCCGGTGAGCTCATGGTCCTCCTCCAGCCACTGGAGCAGCAGGTGGGCGTCGTAGGTGGTGACCTTGCCGTCGCCGTCCATATCGGCGGCTTCCTCGCTGAACGCGGCTTCCTCGCCATAGGCGCCGGTGAGCTTGTCCAGGATGGCCTGGGCGTCGGCGTCGTCGGTGTCGCCGTCCTGATCCACGTCATGGGGATTGTTGTTGCCCTCAGCCACCCAAGCATAGGTGACGTCGGCATCCAGGTCCGTGGTCTGGTGAGTCATCAGCTTCTTGTCGGCGGACAGCGCCTGGGTGAACAGGTCCGTGGTGACGTCATAGGTCACGTCCTCTTCGCCGAAGTTGGTGATGGTGAAGGTGAAGGAATACTGGCCGTCCCGCTCCGGGCGGTCGCCCAGTTCAGCCTTGACCTTGCCGTCGGCGGCGCTGCGGGTGGCCGCCTCATCCATGATGATGACGGTGCTGGAGCCCACAGCGGCGTTAACGTCAGCCAGGCCGGCGCCCTGCTTGAGCAGGGAGTAGTAGTTGCCGCCCGTCTCTTCCATGACGGGTACGGCGGTGGACATCAGCAGGCTCTGGGCAAACTGACGCAGGGTCAGGCCGGTCTTGTCCTTGATGTCGTTGGCGCGGTAATACTCGCCGATCACGGCGGTCAGGCCGGTGATCTGGGGAGCCGCCATGGAGGTGCCGCTCATGTTCTCGTAGGCGTCGTGGCCGCCCTCATAGACGCCCCTGCTCTCCTCGGACTGGTGATAGCCGTTCAGGGACAGGACGCTGCCGCCGGGAGCGGTGATCTCCGGCTTCAGGATCAGAGAGCCGGGCACGCCCCAGGAGCTGAAGGAGCTCATCTCGTAGAACAGCATCGGCGTCTTGTTGTCGGTGCCGCCCACCTCGATGGTGCCGGTGTAGTAGGTGAAGCCGTTGGCGGTGTGGGCCTCGCCCAGGGCCTTGATGGCCTCGCCCTCCGCCTGCTTGATGGAGACCACGGGCTTGGTGTAGTTATAGCCGTCCAGGGCCATGGAGATGGTGCCGGCCTGGTTGTTCACGATCACCAGGGCTACGGCGCCGGCCTCCACCGCGGCGTTGGCCTTCTGATAGAAGGAGGAGGTGCCGCGGTTGCACAGGGCGATCTTGCCGGCCACCTGGTCGGCGAAGGCGGCAAACTGGCTGCTGCCGCTGCCGTCGGCACCAAAGGCGTCCAGATAGAAGAACTCATACTGGCCGGCCACGGAGGTCATGGGGGCGTTCTGGGCGTTGCCGCCGCCCTCCAGGTACCGCAGCTCCAGCTGGTCGTTGAACCGCAGGAACGGAGCGCTGCGGCCGCTGTCGTCGATGGAGGCGACGGTCAGAGCGTTGGAATAGGAGCCGGGACTGCCGCCGGTGTCATAGTTGATGTCGTCGGCGTACAGCTGCTTGTTGGAGTCCCAGGAGTCGTTGTTGCCCATGGAGATGGACACCACCATGTCGCCGCTCTCCAGCAGCTTGAAAATCGGCTGATAGGCGGCGCTGACGGTGGAGATCCCGGGGGCGCTGGAGCCCAGGGACAGGTTGACCGAGTCGGCGCCCAGGATCAGGGCGTCCTCAATGGCGACCATATAGTCGGAGTCATAGGCGCCGCCGCCGGCACCGAAGACCTTCATCACGAAGATCTGGGCGTCCGGGGCCTGGCCGATGACACCCACAGCCTCGCCGGCATCCACGAACTCGTCGCCCTGCTTCAGGTAACGGTTGGCGGTGGCGATACCGGCCACGTGGGAGCCGTGCTCACCCTGCTGGTCATTGATGTGGGTGACGTTGTAGTTCCTGTCCACATAGTTGTATGTGTAGGGGATCTTGGTGTTGTAGTAGGAGCTCGCCGAGACGGCGCCGGAGTTCAGATCGCCGGAGACGGCATCGATGCCGTCGGCATCCAGCAGATTATAGTCGGCAACGGTCTTGCCGGCCTTCTCGGCGGCCTCGGCCAGGGCGTAGTCAAACGCCTCAGCACTGAAGGACTGGTGCTCAATGTCCAGGCCGGTGTCGATGATGGCCACCTTGCTGCCGGCGCCGGTGTACTCCCCGGCGAAGGGCAGGCTGGTGCCGGTCATGTCTCTGGCGCTGAGCATATTGGGCGAGGCGTCGGCTTCCGTGGCGGCGGCCGGCTCATACCGGTTCTCCAGCACCACGTCGGACACACCGTCCAGGGCCTTGATCAGATCGATCTTGCCGAAGGGAACATTGGCAGAAATGATATTGCCCGCCAGGGTGATGTTCCACTTCACGTCCAGGGCAGCCCCGCCCAGGACTTCACGGGAGATCTTCGCGGCCATGGCGTCCTGCTGCTGCCTTAGGGCGCGGCGGTAAGCCATGGCGCCGGTGTTGCTCGCGATGTTCTGCGTGGAATAGCCCATCGCCAGGGTCGAGGCAGATTCCAGAACGATGGAGACACGTACCATCTCGTTGGCGCCGTGGGAGAGCTCCACGGGGGTCTCCGGATCTTCCTCGATTTGGCCCAGACGCGGGATATTCAATGTGCTGGGGTCGACTTGCTCCAGTTCCGGGTTTTTGCCGCTGTCGCCCAGGGCCCATCCTGTCGCGGTGAAGGATGCGACCATGGAGAAGACCAGCAGCAGAGCCAGGAACTTCCTCCAGGGTTTCCTCATGCTGTTTCCTCCTTCGATCTCGGTTTTGAATTCTTTGCCGGGTATGAGGATCTGTTTAAAATAAAGCGTCTCCGCATTATTTACCGTCGGCGGCTGGGGTTTTGCGTCTCCGCAGGTCATTCGTTACATTTTTACTATTTTTTCCCATTTGTAATTGTTTGTAATTATACTATGCTTTAGTGCGTTATTGCAATAGTTTGTCCCATATTTGTGGTCCAGTATTTTCCATATTTATTTCCGCTTTTGATTACCATTTTTTGGGCCTTTCGACAACCAATTACCGGCAGATAAATACCCCGGCCCTTTTTGAGGGACGGGGCGTTTATCCGCGCTGTTTTTGTGCCTGTCGGGCATCTGCCCGCCTCTTTCGCTTCGGCTCCGGGAGCTGTCAAGCGGGAGCTCCCCTCCCTCTCTCCGCAAAAAGACGCCTGCCCCAAAGGGCAGGCGTCTTTTTGTTTGTTGGCTTTCAGCGGATCGCTGCGGTGCCTTACTTGGCGGCCGCCTTGACCTGCTCCAGCACGCTGTCGGGTACCACGCCGGTGCCGCCGAAGACGTAGACACGCTGAGGAGCCTTCTCCTTCACGTAAGCTACCTGACTGTCCAGCAGGTCCTCCTTGCCAACCAGCAGCAGCGGAGCGTGATACTTGGCGGCAAACACGCTGCCGGCCAGAGCATCGGGATAGTTCATGGCGTACGCCAGGCACAGGGCATTGCCGTCCAGCACGTCGGCGAATTCCCTGTTCACCTCGATGCAGGTGTCGAACCGGCTGGTGCCGTAGACGCGCTTGACCTCACCGTAAGCGCCCAGGTTGGTCTCAGCATCCTCGCTGATGACGCCGGGGCCGCCGATGATGTAGATCTTCTCCAGGGTATCCTTGCAGCTATCCAGGTAGGCCTTGGTGTCGTCGTCCAGAACACCGGTGGCGCCGATGTACAGGATCGGAGCATCCTTGATGGCCGCCACGCTGCCCACAGCCAGGGCGTCGGGATAGTTCATGGCGTAGACGAAGAAGGCCTCCGTGGGAGTGGTGCCACGCAGCTCGTCCAGCTCCTTGGCCACCTCAACGGCGGTGGCGAAGCGGCTGGTGCCGGCGATACGGGTAACCGTAAGGCCCTTGGCCTCCAGCTGAGCGACCACGTCGTCGCTGATGGCGCCCTTGCCGCCCAGGATATAGACGTTCTTGGCCTCCAGGCGCTCGATCTCATTCAGCGTGGCCTCGTCGGGATTGCTGCCGCAGACCAGGAGGATGGGAGCGTTCAGCGTATAGGCCAGCGGGCCGCCGGCCAGGGCATCGGGATAGTTGTCGCCGGAGGCGAGGATCACATTCTCGGCACCGTTGGGGAAGGTGCCCTGAGAGATGGCAGCGGCGGTAGCCGTACGGCTGGTGCCGGCCAGGCGCTCAGGCGGCAGGAAGACTTCTCTGGTGTCGGTGTAGGTCTCGCCCTCGAAGGTGGCGGTGGCGGTGTAGACAGCCTTGCCGGCAGTCGTCCCGACGGGCTCCTCGGTCTCAACGGTGATGACAGCCGCGACGGTGTCGGCCTCACCGCAGCCGGTGCAGACGAACTTGGCGGTGGCGGCGGTGTAGCCGTTCACGTCGTCGCCGTCCCAGGTCCAGACGGGAGCTTCCCAGGTGTGCTCGTCGTGTCCGACAGCGGCGTTGCCCAGCTCGACGGTCTTCACACGGCCGTAGGCGTCGTTGTCGTTGACCTCACTGGTGGTGATGGTCACGGTACCGGTGCTCTCGGCGGCGAAGGTCAGCTCCAGGATGGTCTCGCCCTTGGCGATGCCGTCCATGGTCACGTGGGCCAGGACGATCTTGCCGGGCTCTTCCACCTTGGCCTCGTACTGGGACATGGCCACAGCCTTGACCAGCGTAGCGGTCTCGGGATAGGTCACGGTGATCAGGCCGTTGGTGACCAGATCCTCCTCGGCCACGATGTTGATGACCACGTCCTCGCCCTCAGCCTGCGGCTTGTCGGCGCCCTTGAAGACGTTCAGGGAGCCGCCGGCCTTGGAAGGAGCGGACTTGAAGCTGATGGGAGCCACCTCGGTCTCCATCACAGCCTCCACATCCACCACGGCGTCGCTGTGGTCAGCGGCGGCGAGCTTGCCGAAGTAGGGGTTGGTGCCCAACTCGAACAGGCCGCCCACGGGCCACACGCTGTCGGCAAAGGCGCCCAGGTTGTAGATGCTGCCGTCGCTGTACAGCTGGTTCACCATGACGATGTTGACGATGTTGTCAGCGGCGTTGTAACGGCTCCAGAACAGGCTTTCGCCGTCATAGTACAGGGACTGGAAGTACGGGGTATCCACCGTATAGCCCAGGCTGCCCATGGCACTCACGCCGAAGCGGGAGTAGCTGCCGTTGTAGGGCAGGAAGCCGGTGCTGTACAGGTTGCCGGCCTCGTCCACCAGGAACACCCAGTCGGTGTTGCCGTAGGAGGGGTGCTCATACTGCTCCTCGTAGGCGATGCCCACCAGGTAGTTGCCGCCGGTGAAGGAGGACAGGTTGAACGCGCCCTCATAGTCGCCGGTGGTCTTGTTGACGATCAGGACATAGGTCCCGTAGACGGCCAGCAGGTGGTCCTCATCCAGGCTGGGAGCCTGGCAGATATCCATGTAGCCGAGCTGGGAGTCGCCCACGGAGGTGACCTCCCAGGTGTCGGTGTCCGCCGTGTACAGGGTGGACACCCACTCTTCGGTGTCGAAGGAGGACACGTACAGGGTGCCGTCCTCATCGTAAGCGGCGGAGGTCAGCTCCTTGCGCAGGCTGCTCTCGTTGAGCTTCTCGTACGCCGGCAAGGTCTTGGTGTTGAACCCGGAGAACCAGACCTCGCCGTTCTCGTCCCAGACGATGCCGTTGAGCTCCTTCTCGATGAACACCACCGAGACCTCGCAGGAGTCGGACTTGGTGGGATCGTAGTTGGAGGTAGCGGTGATGACGGCGCTGGACTCCTCGGTGGCCACGCTGGTGACCAGACCGTTCTCGTCCACGACCACGACGCTCTCGTCGGAGGAGGTCCAGGTGACGGACTCATCCTCGAAGCCCCACGGGGTGACGGTAGCCACCAGCTTGATGCTGCCCTTGTTGACGATGACAGCCTCGTTGGTGTTCAGGGTCACCTGAACATCGGGATCCTCCAGCTCCTCGGTGTTGAAGTTCACCTTGTAGGTGGACTGGTTGGAGGCGTAGTCGTACACGGACACCAGCAGGTGATCGGGCACGCTGACCTCACCGGTCTCCTCATCGGTGAAGAGGGCGGTCAGATCGAAGTCGTAGTCGTACTGCTGGCCGCGCTTCAGGAAGCTCAGGCCGGGATAGTAGTGTACCAGCTCGCCTTCCTCGGTGAGCAGGGCCACCGCGGCGATATACTGGTTATCGTGGGCCATGACGGTCATGACGTCCGCGTCATCGGTGGTCTCACGGGACACGTCCACGATATCGGGGGCGGTGTTGTCGATCACCACGGGGATGGACATCTTGGCGCCCTCGCCCAGGTCGTCCCAGCGGACGGAGCCGTCCTCGTTGACGTAGTACTCGGGAGCCAGCTGGAAGCTCACCTCCAGCTTGGTGCCCTCCTTTATGCCGTCAAGCTTGAGACCCAGGTTGGTCTTGGAGGAGGTGTTGTACCACTGGTCGCCGTTGCGGTAGTAGTAGGCGCCGTACATGCCGCCCACGGACTCCTGACTGAAGACCTCGCGGCCATACTGGTTGGTCACGAGAATCCGGGCGGCGCCGGCGTTGCGGATCTGGGTGTACTGCGCGGCGGCCAGGAGATCGCTGCCGTTGATGGCGTTGCGCTCGGGCATGTAGCCGGCCAGCTCGCCGTTCTCATCCACATCCTCGTTGCCAACCATCGGGTTGCCGCCGAAGTAGTAGAGATCGGAATCCCCGGCGTACTGCACCAGGAACGCCTCGGTGTTCATCGGGTCGTCGCTGTCCAGCGCGTAGCACATGTAGGGATACACGGGATTCTCTTCATCGCCGTCGCCGAAACCGTAGTTATACTCCAGGAAGGAGCCGCGGTCGAACATGGAGGCGTCGGTCCAGCTGCCGTAGTAGCCGAACACGGGGATGGAGTGGGTCACGCCGATGGCACCGTCCTCGGTGTCGCTCTCCGTGACGAACAGGAAGCCCTCGATGTAGTTGCCGTTGGGATCCTCGCCAAAGGCGTCCTTCAGGCCGGAGACGGTGATGCCGATCGTGGCGCTCTCGCCGGCAGCCACGGAGGCCTCGGCGCTGTTCAGGCCCTGGAAGGCCAGATACGCGTCGTAGGTGTCGATGTCGCCGTCCTCATCCAGGTCGGCATACTCCTCGCAGAACAGCTCCACGGTGTTGTCCGCGCAGTAGTTCAGCAGGTGCTGGGCGTCGTTGCTGTTGGCGATGCCGTCGCCGTTGAAGTCAAATATCGCGGCGTCAGCGGGCACGAAGGGCTCGCCGTCGACAGTCCAGGCAACCGACACGTCATAGGTGGGCCAGGCATAGTTGGTGCGCCAGCCCTGCATGATCAGCTGGGAGAAGAAGTCCGCGCTCAGGTTAAAGTTGATCTCCTTCTCGGAGAAGTTGTTGATGGTGAAGGCAGCGGTGAAGCTGTCGTCCTTCACCTCGCCCACCTCGATCTTCACCTTGCCGTCGGCAATGGAGTCAGCGGCGGGCAGCGGAGCGCTGTCGGGCAGGTCGGTGACCATCAGGTAGGACCTGGCGTTCAGCGCGTTGTTCACGTTGGCCAGGCCGGCGCCCTGCTTCAGGATGGAGTAGTAGTAGCCGGTAGCGCTGGAGTCCACAACGGGCTCGGCGGTGGACATCAGCAGGCTCTGGATCAGCTGACGGGCCGTCAGGCCGGTCTTGGTCTCCAGGTCGTTGTCCCGGACGTACTGGCCCATCACGGCGGACAGACCGGCCATCTGGGGAGCGGCCATGGAGGTACCGGACATGATCTCATAGCCCTTGCCGCCCGCCACAGCGCCGTTGACGGAGTAGATGCTGCCGCCGGGGGCGGTGATCTCCGGCTTCAGGGTCAGGCTGCTGGGCACGCCCCAGGAGCTGAAGTCGCTCATGGCGGGAGTGTCAGTCGTAATGGTGGAGGCGATCTCGTTGGTGACCTTCACCTTGCCGGTGTAGTAGGTCACGCCGTCCTTTGTATTCTCCGTGGAGGACGCCATGACGGCTTGACCGTCCGCCAGGGTGATGGACACGACGGGAACCTTATAGTTGTAACCGGTCAGGTTCATGGCAATCGTGCCGCCCTGGTTGTTGACGACGATCACGGCAGCGGCGCCCTGCTCGGCGGCGGCGTTGGCCTTCGCGAAGAAGGAGGAGCTGCCGCGGAAGCACATGGCGACCTTGCCCTTGACCAGGTCCTCGCCCAGCGTCTCAAAGGCGTTGTTGCTGTAATCATTGTCATCCACGCCGGGGCCGTCCACAAAGATGAAGTCATACTCGCCGGCGACGTCGGTCATGGGGGCGTTGCCGTAGCCGGAGGTCTCGGTGTAGAACACCGCGGCATTACTGCCGTTGAAGTAGACCGGAGAGCCGGTCATGCCGGCGTTGTTGATGGAGGCCACGGTGAAGGCGTTGGGATAGGAACCGGGGCTGCCGCCGGTGGCGTAGTTCACGTCGTCCTCGTACAGGTAGTTGCTGCCGGTGGAGTGCTCGGTCCAGTCGTAGTTGTTGCCGGCGGAGATGGTGACCACGGTGTCGCTCTCGGCGAGCTCAGCCAGGATGTCGGCATAGGTGTCGTTGTAGGTCAGACCGGCGGAGCTGGAGCCCAGAGACAGGTTCACAGAGTCGCAGCCCAGGATGAGGGCGTCCTCGATGGCGACCATATAGTCGGAATCGTAGGCGCCGCCGCCCTTACCGAACACCTTCATGACGACCAGCTGGGCGTCGGGGGCCTCGCCCTGGGTCAAGACCTTCTCCAGGGAGGGAACGAAGCCGCCGTTGTCATCGGTCACGTAGCGGTTGGCCGCGGCGATACCGGCCACGTGGGAGCCGTGCTCACCCTGGGTGTCGTTGTCGTGGGTGATGTCCAGGTCGCTGTCCACGTAGTTGGCGCCGAAGGGCACCTTGGCGTCGCGGTAGACGCCGTCCGCACCGCTCAGACGCCCGGCGATGTTCAGCTCGTCCCAGACGGCGGCCACGTCCGCGGCGGTCAGCAGCGTCACGGGGGTCTCCCGCTTGGTGTTGACCTCGTCGATGGCCTTCTGGAAGGCGTCAGCCTGGAACAGCTCGTGATCGGTGTCCAGACCGGTATCGACGATGGCGACCTTGCTGCCGGCGCCGGTGTAGCCGGCGGCCCAGGCCAGATTGCCGCCCACCATCATGCTGGCGGTGGACATGTTGGGCTCGGCCGTCTCGGTGCCGGCGGCGGGCTCGTAACGGGTCTCAAGGACAACGTCCTTGACGCCTGCCAGGTTCTTGATGGCATCGATCTTGCCGAACTCCACGTTGGCGGAGATGATGTTGGCCGCCAGCGTCAGGTTCCACACGACGTCCAGCTTGGCGCCGCCCAGAACCTCTTTGGAGATCTTCTTGGCAAGGGTATCCTGCTTGGCCCGCAGGCCGTCACGATACCTCATGGCGCTCGTGTTGTTGGCGATCCCCTGGGTGCTGTAGCCCTTCTCCAGGGTAGATACGTCGTTCAACACGATGGATACACGGACGACGTCGCCGTCAGCGTATTCCGGGTTTTCTTCCACCGTACCTGCTACGGCACGCTGGAAGGCGTCAGCAACGGCACTGTTGTCTACCTTTTCAAAGGTGACGCCAGTCTTGCCGCCGCTCTTGGGTTCGGCATAGGCTGTCGCGGTGAACGACAGGACCATGGCGAAGACCAGGAGCAGAGACATGAGCCGTTTCAACGTCCTACTCATACTTCGTTCCTCCTTAAAAAATAGGATCTATATAAGGTGTTTCCACTTTATATACTTATGGATTCATGCCGGGCGGACGGCGCCTCACTCCGTCTCACGCCGAGGCTTGTCCGCCGCGGTCGGCCGGTCCCCGTGGAGCTCGTGCTCCGTCTCCGGCGTCACGCTCACCACGCCCTCTACCGCCTCGATCAGCGCCACGTCCTCCCGATACACGTTGGCGGCGATCACACTGGTGCTGCGGGTGAAATTCCACACCACCTCCAGCGGCCGGCCGATACGTTGGGCGATCCTGGCGGCGATCTCCTCCTGCTCCTGCCGGCGGCGCTGCCGCCGGCTCCCGGACTCGTCCGCTCCCGGCGCGTCGTCCAGCAGGATGGCCACCCGGATCTTTCCCCCGGACGGGGCCTTCGTCAGGGTCGGGGCCGTCAGCGCCGGCGGCCGTTTCTGTCCTCGCCGCTGGGCCATAGACATCCCTCCGTTTCCCGCTCTTCCGCCTGTCGCGTCCCGCGCGGCTCCCCGAATTTCACAGCGGTAAAAATGCCGAAAAGCCGATACTGTATTTTACCATGTCTTCATTGCAATCGCAACAATTTTTTTACAAATCTGTAACGAAATATCGCCCCGGGCTTTTGCCCGGGGCGACAAGTCGTATAGCTTTACACCTGTTCCTGCAAACCGTTTCTCTCCAATTTGTCCGGTCACAGGCTCAGCCGGCGGCAGCCGGAAGGCTTTCTCTCAGTCCCCTTACCGGACGATCTCCCAGACCTCATCGTAGATCTGCTCGGATACAGCGCCGGTGCCGCCGAAGATGAAGACGCGTGAAGGCGCTCTGCCGCGGATAAAGGTCTTCTGCTCCTCGCTCAGGCTCCGGTCCACCAGCAGCAGCGGGGCCCGCTCCTTGGCGGCGAGAACGCTGCCAGCCAGGGCGTCGGGATAATTGAACCCGCAGGCCAGACACAGAGTCTCGCCGTCCAGCACGTCGGCAAACCGGGTATTCACGTTGATGCAGGTCTCATACCGGCTGTGACCCCAGACGCGCTCCGGCTTATCCACATAGGCGCCCAGGTTGGTCTCGGCGTCCTCACTGATGACGCCGGTACCGCCGATGATGTAGATCTTCTCCAGGGTATCCTTGCACCCATCCAGATAGGCCCTGGTGACGTCGTCCAGGACGCCGTCGGCGCCGATGTACAGGATCGGCGCGCCCTTGATGGCCGCCACGTTGCCCACAGCCAGGGCGTCGGGATAGTTCATGGCGTAGACGAAGAATACCTCCGTGGGGGTGGTGCCGCGCAGCTCGTCCAGCTCCTCGGCCACCTTAACGGCGGTGCCGAAGCGGCTGGTATCAGCGACGCGGGTAACCGTAAGGCCCTTGGTCTCCAGCATCTCCCTGACGCCGTCGCTGATGGCGTTGACGCCGCCCAGGATATAGACGTTCTTGGCCTTCAGGTCGTCGATGGCCTTCAGCGTGACCTCGTCGGGGTTGCTGCCGCAGACCAGGAGGATGGGGGCATCCAGCGCGTAGGCCAGCGGGCCGCCAGCCAGGGCGTCGGGATAGTTGTCGCCGGAGGCGAGAATCACGTTCTCGGCGCCGTTGGGGAAGGCAGCCTCGGCGATGGCCGCGGCGGTAGCTGTACGGCTCTGGCCCCACAGGCGCTGGATCGTCGCCCCGGTCAGGGCGGGGATCTCCTCCACCTTGGTCTGCGTCGTAAAGACGGGATTTGTGAAGACCGCCGTGTACGTGCGCTCTCCCGCCTCTTCCCTGGTGGGCTCCCTGGTGACTTGAGAGGTGGTGTTCACCGTCTCAACGAGCCTGTGGGCCGCGTCGTTGGCGCAGACAGCGGTACCCGTTACGGTGCTGTTGTCCGCAGACCACTCGTAGGCCGGCTCGCCCCAGGCGTGGCCCAGAGCGTCCACATAGGTATCCACATAGCTGTCGCCGCAGCGGGAACAGGTGTGGGTGGTGTAGCCCTTCTCCGTGCAGGTGGGCGCCGTCACCGCCGCCACATAGTCGTGGCCCAGCGCCGGGACCTCCCGGGTCTCCGTCTCGCCGCAGCGGGAGCAGGCGCGGGTCTCCTCACCGGCCTCCGTGCAGCTGGGCGCCGTGGTCACCGTCCACTCGCCCCAGGCATGGCCCAGGGCGTCCACATAGGTATCCACGTAGCTGTCGCCGCAGCGGGAGCAGGTGTGGGTGGTGTAGCCCTTCTCCGTGCAGGTGGGCGCCGTCACCACAGCCGCATAGTCGTGGCCCAATGCCGGAACCTCCCGGGTCTCCTTCTCGCCGCAGCGGGAGCAGGTGCGGGTCTCCTCACCGGCCTCCGTGCAGGTGGGCTCGGTAGTCACCGTCCATTCGCCCCAGTCGTGGCCCAGGGCGTCCACATAGGTATCCACGTAGCTGTCACCGCAGCGGGAGCAGGTGTGGGTGGTGTAGCCCTTCTCCGTACAGGTGGGTGCCGTCACCACAGCCACATAGTCGTGGCCCAATGCCGGGACCTCCCGGGTCTCCGTCTCGCCGCAGCGGGAGCAGGTGCGGGTCTCCTCACCGGCCTCCGTGCAGGTGGGCTCGGTAGTCACCGTCCACTCGCCCCAGGCGTGGCCCAGGGCCACGCCGGTCACCTTCTTGGTATCGGCATGCTCGGCGCCGTCCAGACTGTCGGCGGCGGTCACCGTGGCGGTGTAGGTCACGGTGCCGGCCTCGACACAGCCGGCACTGGTGCTGACCTTCTCAATGGCGGCCTGCACCTTTCCGGCGGTATTGCAGCGGGAGCACTTGAAGTTTGCCTCGGCGGCGGTGTAGCCGTCGGTGTCGTTGCCGGTCCAGGTGATATCCACGAATACCCACTCATGGCCCACGGCGGGGATCTCCACGCGCTTGGTCTGGGAGGTAAACATCTCCTTCACGAAGGTGGCTGTGTAGTCATAGTAACCGGCGGTCTCGCAACCGGGCTCCACAGTCGCGGTGACCATGGCGCGAACGGTCTCCGTGACGGTATGCGTCTCGTCGCGCCGGCATGCCGCGGCGGCGGTCACGGACCAGCCGTTGTCGACCTCGGTCCACTGGTAGGAGGGAATCCCCCAGTCGTGGCCCAGGGCATCCACATAGGTATCCACATAGCTGTCACCGCAGCGGGAGCAGGTGTGGGTGGTGCAGCCCTTCTCCGTGCAGGTGGGCTCCGTCACCACAGCCACATAGTCGTGGCCCAATGCCGGAACCTCCCGGGTCTCCGTCTCGCCGCAGCGGGAGCAGGTGCGGGTCTCCTCACCGGCCTCCGTGCAGGTGGGCTCGGTAGTCACCGTCCACTCGCCCCAGTCGTGGCCCAGGGCGTCCACATAGCTGTCCACATAGCTGTCGCCGCAGCGGGAACAGGTGTGGGTGGTATAGCCCCTCTCCGTGCAGGTGGGCTCCGTCACCGCCGCCACATAGTCGTGGCCCAATGCCGGGACCTCCCGGGTCTCCGTCTCGCCGCAGCGGGAGCAGGCGCGGGTCTCCTCACCGGCCTCCGTGCAGGTGGGCTCGGTGGTCACCGTCCACTCACCCCAGGCATGCTCCGGCACCTGGACGGGCAGTTCCTCTTCCTCGTTCACATCCAGGACGTCGCTCCGCTCTATCGTGGACACGTAAACGATGGTCTCCTCTCCGCCGCAGGCTACCGGCCGGAAGGTCAGGGTCGCCACGTCCTTGTTGGCGGAGGTCAGCGCCTCCTTGCTGGCGAAGGTCACGCTGACGACGCCTGCGGGATCGGCGTCGTAGGAGATATACTCCTGCTTGGTTTCGACCCCGGTCAGCTCCAGCACCTCGGGATCATACTCCACAAAGTACCAGCCGTTGGTGCTGCCGCTCTCACTGATGGTCAGGGAGACGGTGCCGTCGTCATTCTCCACGGGAGTCTCGGCGCCGTTCACGCCGCTGACAGCCGGCTTGGCGGCAGGTTTGACCGCGGGGCTGCCGCCGCGGAAGGCGTTAAGGCTGCCGGAGGCGGGCCGTCCGGCGCTCTCCAGCGTCCCCAGGCGCTCCATCTTCACAGCCTCCGCGCCCTGGAGGGCCGCCTTCATCCGTGCCGTGGCCGCGCTATCGGGCATCGGCACCACGGAGACGTCATAATCGTCGTTGTACAGGGTGGTCAGGCCGGAGGCGTCGCTGAAACCGGCCACCACAACGGCGGTAAGGGTCTCCTGGGTCAGATCCACGAAGTAGATCTCCCTCGTATTGGTGTTGGCGATCAGCAGGCCGTAGTAGCCGCCGTTGTCCAGCAGGGACATGGACATATACTCAGCGCCGTAGGGCAGATTGCTGACGGCGGTGGCGCTGCCGGTTCCCAGGGTCACGTTCAGCGCGCCGTCCTCGTCCACCGGCTCGTCCTCATCCACGCCCAGGACCATCGGCATCAGGCCGCTGTCGTTGAGCGCATAGTAGTAGTGCTTCCCGGCCTCGGTATCCGTGCCGATATAGGTCAGGGCGGCCAGGCCGCTCAGCGTCCAGCCGGTAATGCTGTAATTCGGGGTCATGAGCAGCAGATAGCCGGAGGCCGCGTAGATGGAAATATAGGTCTCAGTGACCGTCTCCCCGTTGGACTCGGCGGACAGGTCGGGGATGTGGGCGCCGTCGCGGGAGTTGTAATCCGTGGTGCTGAAGCTGCCGATTACGCCACTCTCATAGCTGCCGTCGGTGATATCGGTCTCGACGACACTGCCGTCGGTCTGGAAGCCGATGATGATGTCGTCGCTGCGGCCGCCGCCGTAATGGACGCCGCCCGCCTGGCCCAGGGTCTCCACGGACATATCGCCCAGATCGATCCGGACGAAGCTGGCGCCGGAGTCGCCTGCCAGCTGGGCGTTGACGGCGGCGCCGGGCATCGCGGTCGCGGCGCTCACCGTGACGGTGGCCGTGCCCTTCACGTCGGGCGTCGCCACGGAGGCGGCGGTGATGGTGGCGGTACCGGGTCCCACGGCAGTGACCAGGCCGCTGTCATTCACGGTGGCCACGGCGGTGCTGCTGCTGGTCCAGGTGACGCTCCTGTCAGCTGCCGTCACAGGCAGCACTTCCGCGCTCAGCTGCGCGGTGTTGCCCGTATACAGGCTGGCGGAGGCAGGCGTCACGGTGACGGACTCCACCTTGTTGAGGTCCAGCTCCTCCGTCACGGTGGTCTTCTGGAACAGGTACACGCTGTTGGCGGCGGTGTTCAGGCTGAAGGTGCTGCCGGAATAGCGCAGGTAATAGGTGCGGTTCGAATTGACAATGGAAAGTCTGTTGTTTGTGCCGTCCCAGCTCCATACGTTGGTGGTGTTGGACGTGCCGATATTCAGCGAGGTGCTGCTTCTCCGCAGATAGTAGCTGCCGTTCTGGAACACATAGCTGCCGCTGACCGTCCAGACGGAGGTGGCGTCCACATCCGCGCTGTCGATATAGGGGGCGGTAAAGGTATCGTCCGCCGCCTTGACGGTGACCGCGTCGGCGGCAACGCTGGTGCCGCTGTGGCCCAGGGCATAACCGGAACCGGTGGTATTGCGGCTGACGATCAGATAATCGTTCCCGGCGGTCAGGGTGCCGGTCAGCACGTAGGCCGTTCTCTCCATCACGGCGGCGCCGCCGTCCAGGGTGGTCACCGCGGCGGTCTCGTTGCCGGCGTAGTCGCCCACGAAGATCGTTACCGTATTGCCCACGCTCTTGCCGGTTAGGTCAAAGGTATAGGAGGCGGTCTGCCCCGGCGCGCTCTGCTCCGGCACCGCCGTCTCATAGGTGGTGTTGCCGGAGGTGTTCATCAGCTTCACGCAGGCCACGTACCGGTTGTCCCGGACGGTGACGGTCAGCTTGTTGTCGGCGGCCTGGGCGCTGACGATGCTGGGGGCCGTGTTGTCCACCGTGAAGGTGTAGCCGATATAGGCGCCCTTGCCCAGCGTGCCGTTCTTCAGCAGGGTCTTGAACTGGTCGCTGCTGACGGCGCTGGTCTTGTCGCTGCCGTTGGCCCGGTAGGCGTAGTACTCGGGGACGGCGTAGACGCCCGCGGTAAAGGCGTTGCCCTCATTCAGGCTCAGGGAGCTCACCGTCTTGTTGATGCTGGTGGAGCTGGTGGTGGTGTTCTGCCAGGCGGGGGTCGTCAGCTGGGTGTTGTAATAAGCCGCGCTCTGGTTGAAGGAGGGGGTGGTGCTGTACAGGACCGTGCCGTCGTCCTTCGTGATACCCACGCCCACGGCGCCGGCCCGGATCAGGTTGTATTTGACCTGGTAGATGGTGGCGTCGGATTTGACGGCCAGGCGATCCGCCGGGAAGGGGGTCTCCTTCACGTAGGGGTTGCCGGTGACCCAGGCGGTGGCCGTGCCGTTCCTGATCTGCATGCCGTTGGTGTCGGAGGCGCCGAAATAGGAGCTCTGGGTGGTCCCCAGGTAGCTCTCCTCATAGCGCACCGCGTCGAACATGGAGGGATCGGTCCAGGAGCCGTGGAAGGCCAGGACGGGGATGCTGTGGGTAACGCCGTTCTTCTCGGTCAGCTTGACGAAGGCCTCCACGTAGGCGCCGTCCCGGTGCTCGTCGTTCAGAATAGCCAGCTGGGCGGCCGTCAGGCGGATGTTGACGGTGACGGCGGCCTGGCCGTTGGCCGGGACCGTATAGCCGGACACGCCGCCGGAGCCGGGCGTCCAGTTCAGCAGCAGGTGGGCGTCATAGGTGGAGGGCTTCCCGTCCTCGCTGCCGTCCAGGTTGGCCGCCTCCTCGTCAAAGGGCTGGTCCTCAGGATATGTGTCGGTCAGATAGTCCAGAATGGCCTGGGCGTCGCGCCCGTCGGTGACGCCGTCCATGTTCACGTCGTGGCCCTCATCGGTGCTCTCGCCGGCGTCCCAGACGTAGCTGACGCCCTCGTTGGCGGCGCCCAGGGCCCGGGTCAGATGGCTCAGGTTGGCGCCGTCATTCTCCAGCGCCTGGGTAAACAGGTCGGTGACCGGGGCCTCGAAGGTCACGTCCTTGTCGGTCAGGTTGTTGACGGTAAAGGAGAAGCTGTACACGCCGTCCCGCTCCGGCCGGTCGCCCAGCTCAGCCTTGACCTTGCCGTCGGCATAGGAGGCGGTGGCGTCCTCGTTCATGAGGATATAGGTCTTGGCGGACACGGCGGCGTCCACGTTGGCAAGGCCCGCGCCCTGCTTCAGCAGGGAATAATACGCGCCGCTCTCAGCCTCCAGCACCGGGGTGGCGGTGGACATCAGCACGCTCTGGGCGAATTTCCGCAGCGGCAGGCCGGTCTTGGTCTGGATGCCGTTCTCGGCGTAGTACTCGCCGATCACGGCGGAGATGCCGGTGATCTGGGGAGCCGCCATGGAGGTGCCGCTCATCAGCTCATAGGCGTCGTGGCCGCCGGCATAGGTGGAGCTGTCCTCCTTGTGATAGCCGTTGAGGGACTTGACGCCTCCGCCGGGGGCGGTGATCTCCGGCTTCAGGATCAGGGAGCCGGGCACGCCCCAGGAGGAAAAGCTGCTCATCTCATAGTAGGCCATGGCCGTCAGGTCGTCGGCGCCGCCCACCTTGATGGTGCCGGTGTAATAGGTGACGCCGCTGGAGGTCTGGGCCGAAGACATGGCCTTGATGGCCGCGCCCTCCGACTGCTTGATGGAGACCACGGGCTTGGTGTAGGTATAGCCGTCCAGGGCCATGGAGATGGTGCCCGCCTGGTTGTTCACCACGATCAGAGCCACGGCGCCGGCCGCCATGGCGGCGTTGGCCTTCTCATAGAAGGAGGTGGAGCCCCGGTTGCACAGGGCCACCTTGCCGTTGACCAGGCTCTTGAGACTGGTAAACTCCGCGGAGGTCCCGTAGGAGTCCAGATAGATGTAGGAGTAGGTGCCGGCCACGGTGGTCATGGCGGCGTTGCTGGCGCTGCCGCCGCCCTCCAGGTACCGCAGCTCCAGCTGATTGTTGAACAGCAGATAGGGGGCGCTGGTGCCGCTGTCATCCACGGAGGCCACGGTCAGGGCGTTGGCGTAGGAACCGGGGCTGCCGCCGGTGTGGAGGTTCACGTCGTCGGCGTACAGCTGCTTGTTGCTGTCCCAGGAGGTGTTGTTGCCCATGGAGATGGACACCACCATGCCCTTGGAGACCAGCCCGCTCATGATGCTCTGATAGGTGGTGGAGACCGTGGTGATGCCGGGCAGGGCGGAGCCCAGGGACAGGTTCGCCGCGTCGGCGCCCAGCACGATGGCGTCCTCGATGGCGGCCATATAGTCGGAGTCGTAGGCGCCGCCGCCGGAGCCGAACACCTTCATGACCATCACCTGGGCGTCGGGGGCCTGTCCCACCACGCCCACCTGCTCGGCGGCGCTGACGTAGCTGCTGCCGCTCTTCAGGTAGCGGTTGGCGGCGGCGATGCCGGCCACGTGGGAGCCGTGCTCACCCTGGGTATCGCCGGTGTGGTTGACCGTGGTGTTGTTATCGATATAGTTGTAGGCAAAGGGGATCTTGGCGCTCAGATACGTGCCGTTCTTGCCGTTCAGACTGCTCTTCAGGCTGTTCACCTGGGTCTGGGTCAGCAGCTGGCCGGAGGCGCCCGCCTCGTTGACGGCGTAGTTGAACGCGTCGGCGTTGAAGGACTGGTGGTCCGTGTCAAGGCCGGTGTCGATGATCGCCACCCGGCGGCCCGCGCCGGTATACTGGGAGGAATAGGTCCCGTTGCTGTTGGTCATGTCCCGGGCGCCGGTCATGTTGGGATACGCCACGGAGCCCTCGTCCACCGTTTCGGCGGGGGCATACCGGGTCTCCAGCACCACGTCCTGTACGCCGTCCAGCCGGCGGATGGCGTCGATCTTGCCGTAGGGGACCTCGGCGGCGATGATGTTGGCCGCCAGCGTCAGGTTCCACTTTACGCGCAGCGGCTCACCGCCCAGGACCGTCTCGGAGATGCGCCGGGCCATGGTGTCCTGGCTTGCCCGCAGGGCGCTTCGGTAGGACTGTGCGGCGCTGTTGGTGCCGACACCCTGGGCGGAATAGCCGGCGTCCAGCGCGCCGGGCTCCTCCAGCAGGATGGACACGCGAACCCTGTCGGTCAGGGCGTAGGGCTCGGCCGCTACCGCCGGTTCGTCTTCGTCGCTCACAAGGCCTTCCCGCTCCACGTGCAGCGTGGCAGGATCGATCTCCTCCAGCTTCAGCTCCACGTCTGCGCTGTGGTCGTGCTCATGGCTGTCGGTCTCGTCCGCGGCCCATCCCGTTACAACGAAGGATGAGATCATGGACAGTGCCAGCAGCATCGCGACGCACTTCTTCAAGAACTTGCTCATGGGTACTTCCTCCTGGTCTGACAAATTGGACTTCTGATCAGGGCCCCGCCCTGTCGGCTCCGGCTGCACACCTCCCGCTCACAGATGCTCCCGCGGGCGATGCAGACAGATAGATTTGCCTTCGATACACGGAGTTGATTATACGCTTTTTCCCCATCCTTCGCAAGATAAAACGACGGTGCCGCGCCGGAAAATTTTCCCTCTTTTTTGACCAAAGCCGAGAAAACCGCCCCGGACGGATGTCCGGGGCGGCGGGTATACGGGGTATGTTTACAGGCCCAGCTTCTCCAGGGCGGAGAGCTTCAGGCAGTTGCAGAAAACGGCGATTGCCTGCTCCAGCTCCTCCACGGGAGGCAAGGACGGGGCGATGCGGATATTGGAGTCGTCGGGGTCCTTGCCGTAGGGGAAGGTGGCGCCGGCGCCGGTCATGGTGACGCCCGCCTCCTTGCACAGTTGGAGCGTCCGCTTGGCGGTGCCGGGCATGGCGTTGAGGGAGACGAAGTAGCCGCCCATGGGACGGTTGTACCGGGCGATCTCCAGCGGGGCGATCTCCTGATCCAGGGCGTCCAGCACGGCCTTGAACTTGGGCCCCAGAATGGCGGCGTGCCGCTTCATCAGGGCCAGGGTGTGCTCCTTATCCTGCAGGAACTTCACGTGGCGCAGCTGGTTGACCTTGTCGTAGCTGATGATCTGCAGGTTGATCAGCGGGTTCAGGTAGGCCAGGTTGGCCTCGCTGGTGGCCATGACGGAGATGCCGGCGCCGGGGAAGGTGATCTTGGAGGTGGAGGCGAACTCATAGACCATGTCGGCGTTGCCGTACTTCTCGCAAAGGCCGAGGATGTCGGCAAAGGGACGGAACTCGCAGGCGAACTCGTGGACGCAGTAGGCGTTGTCCCACATGAGCATGAAATCCGGCGCGGCGGGCTTCATGGCGGCCAGGCGCTCGATGGTCTCGTCGCTGTAGACGATGCCGTCCGGGTTGGAGTACTTGGGCACGTTCCACATGCCCTTCACGGCGGGGTCCCGGATCAGCTCCTCCACCCGGTCCATGTCGGGGCCGGCGGCGGTCATGGGCACGGTGATCATCTCGAAGCCGAAGTTGCCGGTGACCTTGAAGTGGCGGTCGTAGCCGGGAGCCGGGCAGATCCACTTGACCTTCTCCAGCTTGCACCAGGGCTTCTCCGAGTGGAGCAGGCCGTTGGTGTAGGCCCGGGCGATGGTGTCGTACATCAGCTGCAGGCTGGCGCTGCCGCCGATGAAGCACTGCTCCGGCCTGCAGCCCAGCACGTCGGCGAACAGGCGCTTGGCGGCGGGCAGGCCGTCCACGTTGCCGTAGTTGCGGGCGTCGATGCCGTCGGTCATGAAGTCCTCGGGCCGGGTCAGGGCATTGCACAGGCCCTCGGTCACCAGATCCAGCTGCTCCTTGCCGGGCTTGCCCCGGGCCATGTTCAGCTGCAGGCCTCTGGCCTTCTGGGCCTCGTAGGCGGCCTTGACGGCGGCGTACTCGGTCTGCCGCTCCTCACGGGTCAACTCGGTGTATTTTCTCATGCTTGTTCCTCCCCTTTTGTTCTTTCCACAGGGGTATTACCCCTTCTATCATCTTTATTTAGTGTATCACAGCGCCGGCTTTTTGACAAGCCGTATTTGGCGCTCACAGCCGCTCCTGCCACTCCTTTTCCCGGAAGCCCACCAGCACGAAGTCCTCCCCCACCAGCAGCGGCCGCTTCACCAGCATACCGTCGGCAGAGAGCAGCTCTGCCATCTCCCCGTCGGTCATGGCGGGCAGCTTGTCCTTTAGGTTCAGCTCCTTGTACTTGAGGCCGCTGGTGTTGAAAAACCGCCGCATGGGCAGGCCGGACAGAGCCTGCCAGCGGAGGAGCTCCTCCGCGGTGGGATTTTCCTCCCGGATGGGACGGACGGTGTAGGCCACCCCCTGCTGGTCCAGCCACTTTCCGGCCTTCTGGCAGGTGGTGCAGCGGTCATAGCATATGAACGTCATGCTGTTCTCCCCCTTCTCAAAATTCCCGCAATACCAGGTCGGTGATCCCCGGGTCCACCCCGGTCTCCAGCCGGAGCACCCTTCCGGCGTACTCCCGGCGGATCATGTCCCGCAGGGCGGTGCCGCCGTGGTAGCCGTGGATGAGCCGGATGCGGTAGGTACCGGCCCTGGCCCGGCGCAGAGCGGCGTCGATGGCCGCCTTCGCCTGGTACGCGTTCTTCCCATGGAGATCCAGCTCCACGATTCCGCCCATTTTCCCCGCCTCCCCGGTCGACTTTCCCCTCTATTTTACGGGAAAGGATGGAAACTTGCAACCGTTTGTGGTATAATCAGCGAAAATCATCTTTCTTTTGTGAGGTCATGATGCGAATTCTTGTGTTGGCCGACTCCCACGGCCGGGTGGAAAATATGGTCCGCTGCGTGGAATTCGTGGAGCCGGACCATCTTCTGCACCTGGGGGACTGCGTCCGGGACGCGGAAAAGCTGCAGCGGTACTTCCCCTCCCTCCCCATGACCACGGTGCCCGGCAACTGCGACTGGGGCTATGAGGACGAGCCGGAGCGGCTCATCGAGCTGGGCGGCAGGCGGATCTTTATGCTCCACGGCCACACCCGGGGCGTCAAGTACGATCTCCAGCGTCTGTGGTACGCCGGGCGGGAATACGGGGCCGACGCGGTGGTCTTCGGCCACACCCACACAGCCCTGGTGGACTACGACGGCGCCATGTACCTGATGAACCCCGGCTCCATCGGCGGCGTCCACGCCATCGCCACCTACGGCGTCATCACGGTCAATCCCCAAAAGTTTGACTGCTCCACCTACCGCCTGCTGTAAAAGCCTTCCCCTTGATGCCCCAAGGGCATTTGCTCCGCCATCCGCTCGTTCCTCGCGGGGCGTCGCTGGCAGGAGGAAGGTGGCACGGCGTCAGCCGTGACGGATGAGGTGTTTCCAAAAGGCCGCTCCGCGTTCCGCCGCAGCCCTCGCCCTCTTTAGTAGGGGCGGGGCTCCGTCCCCGCCCGATCCCCGCTCGCAAACGAAACGCATGTCGTGCAGAGCACCTGTAGGGGCGGGCGTCTCTGCCCGCCCGACCAGGGGTTTATTCCGCGCTTCGGCGCGACGGAACGTGTCTCCGACGGCCTACTTTTTGCTCTGCATAACTTCCGCCGGCCATATAAAAGATCTATAGCGCAACTGTCTGTTGTGGAGATGTTTCGCGCTTGCGAGCGCGACCCTATTTTGCCCACGGCGGCAAAATAGGGGAAAAACGCCGTTTAGAAACTACGTTTCTAAAAATTTCCTCGCGCGCTATGCTCTTGACCACGTTGATAATGCATACCGCACGATCTCGGGAAACGACATGTAGTCGTTTCAAGTATGATCCCGTATGCTTCTTGGCTTCGCTACCGCTGACGCTGCCGCTCTGCTCAAAACGGTAGGACCTCGTATTCCTACCGTTGATGGAAGGGCGGCAGCAAAAAGAGGAGCAGATGGAGTCATATTTGCAGGAAAAACGCTTATTCTAACGCGATCGTGAGGTACAGAGCGCCGAAAAGCAAACGCTCACCCCGCGGAAAGGAAGTCTTGAAACCATGGGTTTCAAGCGGCGTCTTTGCCTACTTTCTCCGCTGATGGAGAAAGTAGGCCCCCGGAGGGCGCTCTTTGCGCTCACAAGCGCGAAACGATCCCCCTTGCCGCCCCAGCAGGGCACAAAACAATCCCCAGAAAGGACACAACCCCATGTTCCACATCGGCTGTCATCTCTCCTCTTCGAACGGCTTCCTGGCCATGGGCCGGACCGCCCTCTCCCTCGGCGCCACCACCTTCCAGTTCTTCACCCGCAACCCCCGGGGCAGCCGGGCCAAGGCCATCGACCCCGAGGACGCGGCGGCCTTCCGCCGCCTGTGGGCGGACAACGGGTACGGCGCCGTGGTGGCTCACGCCCCCTACACCATCAACCCCTGCTCCGCCGACGAGCACACCCGGGAGTTCGCCCTCCAGACCATGGCCGACGACCTGCGGCGGATGGAGTACATCCCCGGCAACCTCTATAACTTCCACCCCGGCAGCCACACCGGCCAGGGGACGGAGGCCGGCATCGCCCTCATCGCCGAAGCCCTCAACGCCATCCTAGCCCCGGACCAGCACACCACCGTTCTGCTGGAGACCATGGCCGGCAAGGGCACGGAGGTCGGCGGCCGGTTCCAGGAGCTGCGGGAGATCCTGGACCGGGTGGCGCTCTCGGACAGGATGGGCGTGTGTCTCGACACCTGCCACGTCAGCGACGGCGGCTACGACATCGCCGGCGACCCGGACGGCGTGCTGACGGAGTTTGACAAGGTCATCGGCCTCCGCCGCCTGAAGGCCGTCCACCTGAACGACAGCCTCAACCCCCTGGGCGCCCGGAAGGACCGCCACGCCCGCATCGGCGAGGGGTGCCTGGGCCGGGAGGCCTTCGGCCGGATCGTCAACCATCCGGCCCTGCGGGACCTGCCCTTTGTGCTGGAGACCCCCAACGAGCTGCCCGGCTACGCCGCCGAGATCGCCCTGCTGAAGGAGATGAGAAGATGACCGCCTACGCCCTGTCCGCGTTGGCCATCGCCCTGGTGGGCGTCACCGGTCTGGTGATCCAGTCCTCCCTGCCCAAAACCGGCAGGGTCCGGCCCGGCATGTTCTGCTTCTACACCAGTCAGAGCAACCTCCTGGTGGTGGTCTACCAGTTCGCCCTGTTCACCGCCTGGGTCTTCCGCGCCGTCGCCGTCCTCCGGCTGCTGACCGCCCCCGGCCTTGCGCTGGCGGTGACCGTGTGCATCTGGGTGACCCATCTCATCTACCACTTCGTCCTGCGGCCCCACGGCAACCGCATCGCCGCCACCTTCGCCGACAGCGTGGACAAGGCGGGCAACGTGCTGGTCCACTACGCGGTGCCCCTCCTGACCCTGCTGCAGTGGACGCTCTTCGCCCACAAGACCGGCCTGGGCGTGCGCCACGCCCTGTACTGGCTGGTGATCCCCCTTTACTACCTGATCTTCGCCATGCTCCGGGCCCGGACCGGCAGGCCCATCGGCAGCACCACCCTCCTCTACCCCTATCCCTTCCTGGACTACCCCTCCCTGGGGCCAAAGAGGTTCGTCTTGAACGTGGCGGTGCTGCTGGTGGTCTTCTTCGCCCTGGCCCTGGTGCTGGTGGCGGTAAGCCGGGCGCTGTAAAAACGCAAAAATGAGAACGTCGTTGGGCAAAATCCCCCTCGGCGTTCTCATTTTTTTGCGCATTTTTTATCTCTTTTTTGCCCGCTGTTTGGCGAATTCCGTCCTCTTTTTCGGGGGCATCTTCCCCTTCTGCCCCGGCCTGCCCCGGTGGACGGCGCCCTCCGGCCTGGGGCCCCGGCCGTCCTTTTTCCTGGGCTTTTCCCCCTTTTTCGGCTCCTCGGGCCGCTTGCCGAAGTACTTCTCCCCCTTCCGGGGCCGGATCAGGCAGTCCTTGCCGTAGCCGATGAGGTCGGTGCGGCCCGCCTTCTCCAGCGCCTCGATCACCAGGGGCCGCTTCTCCGGCCGGCGCCACTGGAGGAGGGCCCGCTGGAGGGCCTTCTCGTGGGGATCCCGGGCCACGTACACCGGCTCCATGGTCCGGGGATCGAGGCCCGTATAGTACATGCAGGTGGACACGGTGCCCGGCGTGGGATAGAAGTCCTGGACCTGCTGGGGCTGGTGGCCGGTGCTGTGGAGGAACTCCGCCAGCGCCACCGCGTCTTGAAGCGTGCAGCCCGGGTGAGAGGACATGAGATAGGGCACCAGATACTGCTCCTTGTCCTCCCGGTCGTTGATCTTCTGATACTGACGCCAGAACCGCTCGAACACGTCGAAGTGGGGCTTGCCCATATAGTCCAGCACGGCGGCCACGCAGTGCTCCGGCGCCACCTTCAGCTGCCCGGAGATGTGGTAGCGGACCAGCTCCTTGAAAAAGGCGCCGTCCTTGTCCTGCAGCATATAGTCGTACCGGACGCCGCTGCGGACAAACACCTTCTTGATCCCGGGCAGCGCGCGCATCCGCTGCAGCAGCTCCGTGTACTCGCTGTGGTCCGCGTCCAGGTTGGGACAGGGCTCCGGGGCCAGGCACGACCTCTCGGCGCACATGCCGCACCGCTTCTGCTTTTTGCAGGAGGTGTGGCGGAAGTTGGCGCTGGGCCCGCCCACGTCGTGGATGTAGCCCTTGAAGTCCGGATCGTGGGTCAGCAGCTCCGCCTCGGCAAGACACGACTCGATGGACCGGGAGGTGACCATCCGCCCCTGGTGGAAGGCCAGGGCGCAGAAGTTGCACCCGCCGAAGCAGCCCCGGTTGTGGGTGATGGAGAAACGGACCTCCTCAATGGCCGGCACAGGCTCGGTGTAAACGGGATGTACTTTACGGGTATAGGGCAGGTCGTAGAGCCGGTCCAGCTCCGTCCGGTCCAGGGGCCGGGCCGGGGGATTCACCACCAGCACCCGCCCCTCACAGGGTTGGAGGATGGCGCGGCCCCGGACGGGATCGTGCTCGTCGTATTCGATTTTCGTGGCCCGGGCGTAGGCGGCCTTGTCCGCGCAGACCTCCTCATAGGAGGGGCAGTCCACCCGCCTGAAGGCGCAGCCGCTGTCATCGCCGGCCACATAGGCCGTGCCGGGCACGTCGGTGATCTCCCCCACCGGCACCTTCCGCTTCAGCCGCCGGGCAATCTCCCGGGTGGCGCTCTCCCCCATGCCGTAGACCAGCAGATCGGCGGGAGCGTCAAAGAGGATGCTGCGGCGCACCTTGTCATCCCAGTAGTCGTAGTGGGCGAACCGCCGCAGCGACGCCTCCAGCCCGCCGATGACGATGGGGCAGTCCGGGAAGGCCTCCCGGGCCCGGTTGGCGTAGACGATGGTGGCCCGGTCGGGCCGGCAGCCCATTCTGCCGCCGGGGCTGTAAAGGTCCTGGGCTCGACGGCGCCTGGCCACCGTGTAGTGGGCCACCATGGAGTCCAGATTGCCGCCGCCGATGAGGACAGCGTACCGGGGACGGCCCATGGCCCGGAAGGCCTCGGCGTCCTTCCACTCCGGCTGGGCCAGGATGGCCACCCGGAAGCCGTCGGCCTCCAGGGTCCGGGCGATGAGGGTGGAGCCGAAGCTGGGGTGGTCGATATAGGCGTCCGCCGTCACCACCAGGAAGTCGTAGTAGTACCACTCCCGCTCCAGCATCTCCTCCCGGCTCACCGGCAGGAATTCCGTTCCCTGCCTCATATCTCCGCTCTCACTTCGTATCCGATGGATTTCACCATTCTCTCGCCCTCCGCCGGCAGGAAGCCCAGCTTGGCGAAGAAGGGCCGCAGCCCCTCATCCGGGCAGTCCACATAGATGTGGTCCAGGCCCCGGGCGCGGTAATAGTGGACCGCCTGGCCCAGGGGCGGCACCCCCAGGCGCATGCCCCGCCACTGGGGGCAGATATAGTACCAGCCGATGAGGCCCTCCGGCAGCAGCTGCACGCCGCCGATGACCTCATCCTCATACCAGACGGCGATGACCCTGCCCTCTGCGGGCACGGCGACGCCCCGGTCCTCCAGCGAGCGGCGGGCGGCCTCGTCCATCTCCCGGAAATAGGCGCCCTTTTCCGCCATCTTCTTGTCCTTCCACCAGGTCTGCCGGGCGAAGGTGGACAGGCCCTCGGCCAGCAGATGGCTGTTGTCGTCCCGGAACACCACCCGGAACGCGCCGTTATCGTATTCCACCAGGGACACGTTGGTGTTGTCGCCGTGGTGGGTGGCGTTGATCTCCTCCATGGTCAGTCCCTGGAGCGTCCCCAGCACCAGCCGCAATGCCATGCCGTGGGACACCACCGCCACGGTCTTTCCGTCGTTCTCCTCCGCGATCCGCCGGAGGGCCGGGATGAACCGGTCCAGCACCTGCTGTACCGTCTCGCTGCCCTCCACGTGCCACTTGCCCATGTCCCGGTTAAAGCAGTACAGCTCCTCCGGGTACTCCATGGCCAGCTCCTGCCAGGGGCGGCCCTCCCAGCAGCCCATGGCCACCTCCCGCAGGGCGGGGTCGGTGTGAAGGGGAAGCCCTTTCGCCTCATAGATGGCCCGGGCGGTGGTGCGGGTGCGGAACAGGTCGCTGGAATACACCGCGTCCACGGGGATGTCCGCGAACCGGCGGCGCAGGGCGGCGATCTGCTGATAGCCCCGCTCGGTGATCAGGCCGTCGTAGTGGCCCTGGGCCAGGCGGTAGAGGTTGCCCTCCGCCTCCGCGTGGCGGATGAGATACAGCTTCGTCATACCACGGTCACCCATTTCTTCATCCCCGCCACGGCCTGCTCCGCTGCGGCGGCCATATCCGGCGCGTACTGGATGGCGTGATCGGTCACCAGAGCGCCGTGTCCGTAGTCGTCAAAGGCGTAGGAGGCGGCCTGCACGTCGCAGTCCAGCAGCAGAAGGAAGGTCCCGTCCAGCCGCTTCCGCAGATCCCGCACGTCCAGGGCGTAGGCCGCCTCCAAGGCCACCGCCGCGCCGTGCCGGACCATCTGATCCGACGCCGCCACGAACAACTGCCTGTCCCCGGCGATGAGCCGCTGCAGATCCGGCGCGGAGGCGTTGCCGGTGACTGCCAACGCGAACACCGCCTTGTCCTCCGGCGCCGCCAGCGCGTCTGCCCCGGCGTAGGGCAGCACCGTCACGCCGTCCGCCTGGGGCAGGGCCTCCAGCCAGGTGGCCGCGGCGGCGCCCCGGCAGTCCACGATGGCGTAAAGCCCCCTGGCCTTCGCCGCGCCCACCAGATTGGCCAGCACGTCAAAGCCCATGGCGCCATAGCGCAGATAGGCGGCGGCGTCCAACACCACGGCGGGGAGCTTGTCCGCCGCCGCGTCCAGGGCCTGGCAGCCGTGGTAGCGCAGGGCCTCCGCCCTGGCCATCACGGACTGGCCGTACATCTCCGAAAAATTCCGCAAAATCTTCGCGTCGATCCGCTCCGCCTCCGGGCCCAGCATCAGGGCCACCGGCGTCTTCTTCCGGCGGATCGCCTCCTGCAATGTGGTGATCGACATGGCGTCCTCCTTCATCACATATTTTTCTAATTTATATTATACGCATTTCGCCGTTTTTGGCAAGAAATGCAGGGTGTTTTTTTGTCGCGGCGGGGCATACTGACAGCGCACCGAAAAGGAGTGATCGACATGAAAATGGGTTCCTTTGCCTGGGGCCTGGGCGTCGGCATGGTGGCCGGCGTGGTGGTGGATATGGTGGCGTCTCCCTGGCCGAAGGCCAGAAAAACCACTGTTGGCAAAGCCATGCAGCGGATGGGTAACGCGGTGGATTCGGCTGTGGACAGCGTCAACCATATGATGAAATAACCGCCGGAAGCCGCGGCGGGGCCGGACCGGACGCACCGGGCCGGCCCCGCCGCTGTTTTTGCCTGTCCTTGCGCATTTTGTTCTTGACAAGCGTCGGATATTTGATATAATAACCAATGCTGTGTCGACCCAGGCAGCAACAAAAGCATATTTGCAGTGGTATCGAAGAGGTCATAACGAGCACGACTGGAAATCGTGTGGCGGACAAAATCTGCCCGAGGGTTCGAATCCCTCCCACTGCGCCAAAAGGAACGGACACCCGTTTGGGTGTCCGTTCCTTTTGGCTCGTGGTGCGAAGCGGGATTCGAAACGAGCTCCGAACGCCGCAAGCGTCAGCGCCGCGGGGTTCGGGAAGCCGATGTGCCGGTGGCACATCGGCGCAGCGAGAGGAGAATCCCTCCCACTGCGCCAGAATGAAAAGGTCAGTCGGAAACCGTGCGCACGATCACGCGTAGTCCATGGGGATCACGGTCCAATGACACGACATGGTCTTTTGACCGGCTGCGTTCAGGAGATAGGCGGAATACTCCCCCGCCTCACAGAAGCCGGTCTCCACCTCCGTCAGCCCCTCAACGTTGAACCGTCCGAACTCCGCGCCGTCCTTCAGGACCACCAGCTCGGTGAAGCCGGATGCGTTGATGCAGATCTTCGTGTTTCTGATAAATCCGACCTTGTACCGGGCGCGGTTGCCGAGATACGGGACGCAGGCCAGATCGATGATCTTCTCATAGTCGCCCTCGTTGCCAACGTCCACATAGTCGCTCTTCTCATACGGGATATCCGCAAACGGAAGCCATCTGTACAGCTTATATCGCCGGAACCACGGCCGGAACTCCTCGATCGACCAGAATTTCCTCCGGCAGATCCCGCTGAAATTCGTTTCCCCGTCGTTCAGATCGCTGTTGCAGCCGCCGGCGGTGGTCGCCTCCGAGATCTCCACGCCGATCACATGGCCGTATCCGTCCCTGCGCAGATCGGTGATGATGGCAATATGCCCCAGGCTCCAGATGAAGTCGCACAGGCGGATGGAATCCGGGTCCACCGTCGCGATGCTGTCCGCGATCTGATAGAATTCCGGCCGGTCCATGTATGTGGCCAGCAGCCAGACGGGGGGCCTCTGCGCCAGGCAGTACTGGGCGAAGCCGTTGCACACGATGCCGTAAGGTGAGCTGTAATACTCCGGGTGATCCAGCGAGCGATACGACAGAATGGAATTGGGCGTTCTCGCGGCCGTTACAAAGGTCTCGGGGGAGATCTCCAGGCCCACGTACATCATATGATAGCCCCATTTTCCCGCGTCCGAGTCCGGATTGATGCGCCCGTACCATCTGTCGTCCTCCCCGGAGCCGGAATAGGGGATCCCCTTATACCGGTGCCCGGCCTTGAAGCAGTTGAGAAAATGGATCTTCGCGTCGCCGCTGAAATCCCCGTCCACCAGCGAATACCGGGGGATGTCCATCCGCGGCTCCCATTCGATATCCGTCAGCTGCCGCGCCCGCCGGACCATGTTCATCATGGACACGTTGATGGGCAGCTCATGGGTGATGGGCTGATGATAATCGGGGATCTCGCCCAGCCGGTAGGCGGCAAATGCTTCCTCAACACCGCGGGCGGCGAGATACTCATCCGCCCAGAATGTCGTCCGGAAATATGCCGCGTTGGACGGAACATAGATCTCCGCCGTGTCAACACAGCTGTCGCCGTCTCGTCTGTAGCTGAAGCAGGGGACGGACGACATGCGGAGCGGCTTTTTGTCGCGGTCATAAAAGCACATGCCGGCGTGGGTCGGTCTCTCGTCCGTTCGCGGCATGGTCAGGAACAGCATCTTCGCCCCGGCGACGTCCATGTAGGCTGACGCCTTGAGCTCCTGTGTGTCCGCCGCCGCGTTTCCCACCGCCTCGGCGCTGTTTTCAACGCCCCAGCTGCAGATATACCCCGGTCCCGTTTCCCATGAGACGTGGATCTCCTCCGCGCCCAGTGCGCGGAGGCGCGCAAATTTGCTCTCCGGTTTTTCTGTCATCCTTGTACCTCCTCGTCATGGCGCCCGGTGGTCGCCCCGGTTGGCGGACCGGAAGCCGATCTCCGTGCCCTTCCAGATGCGCACCAGGTTGGCCCGGTGTTTGTAGATGATGATGGCCGAGGCCACGCACACCACCAGCGCCGCCACCAGATGGTGCTGCACGAAGTGGAACACCGGGTAGGAGATCACGGTGGTCATGGTGCCCACCACGATGTAGTCGGTCACCAGCGTCAGCACCACCACCGCCGCCACCAGGATCAGCGCGAAGCGCCAGTTCAGCGCCAGCACCATGCCCAGGTAGGAGGCGAAGCCCTTGCCGCCCCGGAACTTCAGATAGAAGGGGAACATGTGGCCGAGGACGCAGGCCACGCCGGCCACCACGCCGCAGAAGGCCACACCGGGGAACAGCAGCCTGCACAGCCACACCGCCAGCACCGCCTTGCCGATGTCGTGGGCCCCCACCAGCACGCCGGCCTTCCAGCCCATGACCATCATGGCGTTGGACGTGCCGGGATTGCCGCTGCCGCGGCTGCTCAGGTCGATGCCCCGCATTTTGGCCAGATACCAGGCCATGTTGGACGAGCCCAGCAGATAGCCGATGAGCGCAATGGGGATGTAGATCAGATAGTCCGTCATACGCACCTCCGGATCGTTTTCGGTCCCGCCTCCCTCCCCGGGAGGCACACAGGCGTCGTTCTGCCCCGATTATAGCATACTGTTTGAAAAAATCCACCGGAAAAGTGATCGTTTTTCCGGTGGATTTCCATTTTTTCTCACTTCCAGAGGGAGCACAGCAGGTCCGTGTACCCGCTGGGGTCGTCGATGGGCAGGCCCGCGATCAGCAGGGCCTGGTTGTAGAGCACCTGGGCGTACTTCTTCGCCCGCTCCGGGTCGATGATCCGGGTGGTCTCAAAGGTCACGAAGGCCGGGTGATCCACGTTGATCTCCAGGATCCGCTTGGCCTTCATGCCCAGCTCCGGCTGCACGGCGGTGAAGTACTTCTCCATCTCGAAGGTGATGCCCTGTCCGCTGGAGAGGCACACCGGGTGGGTCTTCAGCCGGGTGGAGGCCTTCACCTCCGTCACCTTGTCGCCCAGGGCCTCCTTGATGAAGGCGAAGCCCTCCTGGTAGGCCTCGGTCTCATCCTTTCTCTCCTCCCCCGGCAGCTCCAGATCGCCGTCCACGGCGGAGCGGAAGGGCTTGTCCTTGTAATTGCGGAACATGTCGGCGATGAACTCGTCGGCCCGGTCGGTGAAGTAGAGGATCTCCATATCGTGGTCCTTCAGAAGCTCCGTCTGGGGCATCCGGTCGATGGCGTCCACGCTGTCGCCGGGGACGAAATAGATATACTTCTGCTCCGGCTTCATCCGCTCCACATACTCCTGCAGCGTCACCGGCTTCTTCCCGGCGGAGGAGTAGAACAGCAGCAGATCCTGAAGCTGGTCCTTCCTGGCGCCGTAGTTGTCCATGGCGCAGAGCTTCAGCTGGCGGCCGAAGTTCTGATAGAACTTCTCGTATTCCTCCCGCTCGTCCTTCAGCATCCGCTCCAGCTCCGCCTTGATCTTCTTGCCCAGGTTGGAGCAGATGATCTTCAGCTGCCGATCGTGCTGCAGCAGCTCCCGGCTGATGTTCAGGCTCAGATCCGGGGACTCCACCACGCCCCGGACGAAGTTGAACTCCTCCGGCAGCAGATCGGCGCACTTGTCCATGATCATCACGCCGGCGCTGTAGAGCTGCAGGCCCGGCTGGAACTCGTCGGTATAGTAGGCGCCCGGGGCCTTGGAGGGGATAAACAGCAGGGCCTTATAGGTGACGGCGCCCTCGGCGCTGACGGTGATCACCGACTGGGGCGGGGCCATCTCGCTGAAGCGCTGGCGGTAGAACTCGTCGTACTCCTCCTTGGTGACCTCGCTCTTCTTCCGCTGCCACAGGGGCACCATGGAGTTGAGCGTCTCGTACTCGAAGACCTCCTCGTACTCCGGCTTGTCGTCGGGGCTGCCCTCCTTCTTCACCGGGTGGGGCATCAGCATCCGGATGGGGAAGCGGATATAGTCGCTGTACTTCTTCACCAGCTTGTAGAGGGGATACTCCCGCAGATACTGGCTGTACTCGTCCTTCTCCTCGCCGTCTTCCTTGATGTGCATGATGACGTCGGTGCCCACGGCGTCCTTGTCGCACCGCTCGATGGTGTAGCCATCCACGCCGGAGGACTCCCAGCGGTACGCCTGGTCCTCCCCGTACTTCTTCGTGATGACGGTGATGTGGTCGGCCACCATGAAGGCGGAGTAGAAGCCCACGCCGAACTGGCCGATGATGTCGGCCTCGCTCTCCTCCCCCAGCTCCTGGCGGAACTGCAGGGAGCCGCTGTTGGCGATGACGCCCAGGTTGTTCTCCAGCTCCTCGGCGCTCATGCCGATGCCGTTGTCGCTGACGGTGAGGGTCCTGTTCTCCTTGTCCAGGGTCAGGGTGATGGCGAAGTCCTCCCGGCGCAGGCCCACCTGGTCGTCGGTGAGGCTCCGGTAGCACAGTTTGTCAATGGCGTCCGAGGCGTTGGAGATGATCTCCCGGAGGAAGATCTCCTTGTGGGTGTAGATGGAGTTGATCATCAGATCCAGCAGACGCTTGGACTCGGCCTTGAATTCTCTCTTTTCCATGAAAAATCGTCTCCTTGGGGTAAATTTTATCCTATCTATTGTAACGCGAAGGGAGGGCCCCGTCAAGCGGCCCTCCCCGGTCTCATCCTTCGATTTTGTCCGTCAGCAGCCTGCGAAGCCGTCGGAGATCCATGCCCGCCAGCCGCGCCGCGCAGGGTACATGCTCCGGCTCCTCCCCGGGCGACAGGGCCGAGCGGATATACACGCAGTCCATGCCCGCCCGGGCCGCGCCCCCGGCGTCGCAGACCGGGTCGTTCCCGATCATCAGGCAGTCCCCCGGCGCCAGGCCGAACCGCTCCAGCGGCGCGGCGAAGAACCGCGGATCGGGCTTTTTGCAGCCGTAGTCGGAGGACAGGAAGATCCCGTCGAAGAGGGCCGTCAGGCCCAGCTTTTCCAGCTCCGGCATCGTGAAAAGCCGCTGGGCGTTGGACAGGAGGATCACCCGTCCCCCCTGCCGCCCCAGGGCCGTCAGCAGCTCCGCCGCCCCGGCGTAGCGCCGCAGGTGGGTGGTGGACCATCGCCGGAACGCACGGGCGGTGCGACCGATCAGCGCCTCGTCCGCCGGAGCGCCCTTCTCGGCGTAGAGCCCGGCGAACACGGCGGCGATGTCGATCTCCGCGTCCCCGCCGGCGGCAGACGCCATGGTCTCCTCCTCCCGCCGGCAGAGCCGGAGATAGGCCTCCCGCAGCTCCCGGGGTCGGTAGACCGCCCCCGCGGCGCCGTACAGGGCCGCCATCTCCCGCCACAGGGCGGGCCGCGCCTCGTCGGTGCGGATATCCACCAGCGTGCCGTATAAATCAAAGAGATACGCCCGATAACGCCGCATCCTCTCACCTCTTTCCCCGCTATTGTACCGGCAGCGGCGGAAAAAGGCAAGCCCCGGAGATCACGTCCGGTGGAATAGAGAACGGCGGCCTCACCGGAGGTGAGGCCGCCCAAAAGTCAGTCAGCAACCCAGGCCAAACAGTCGGCACAGCAGCTGCAGAATGGAAGTGCAGTCAAAGTTACACATGTTTTGGAACCTCCCGAAATGGTTTTGTCTCTCGAGGACGGTACCAGCATAACAGATCCGCAAAAGGATTGCAAATGCAATGTTTTCCAGCCCTGGAAACGGATCAATTTCGGGAAAATTTTACCAATTTCGAACGCCGTCGATGTGGATGAACCGGGCCGTGTCGCAGAGGTAGGAATCCAGCGGGCGGTCCAGAGCGTCGAAGGTGTGGGCCGCCACCAGCACCGTGGGCGTCACCGCCGTGATCACCGGCGAGTGGTAGAACCGCCCGTCCCGGTCCCCCAGCTGCACGATGTCGCCGGGCATGGCCAGGGCGCGATCCACCGTGCGGCCGTGGGGCCCCACCGAGCGGTTGCCGGTCAGAAAGCGGTAGAGGTACTCCACCCCCGTCCAGGAGGCGCTCCGGTCATTGGCGGAGCGGTAGTACCAGCCCGTAACCGGCGTGTAGTTCATGACCCGGGCCCCGGCGTAGATGCACTGGGAGGCAAAGTTGGTGCAGTCCCCGCCGATCTCCTGGAAATCGTAGTAGGCCGGATTGCGCCCCATGGCCCAGCGCCGGGCGTAGGCCACCGCGGCAGCCCTGTTATAGCCGATCTCCCGCACGGCCTCACCCCCGCCGGATCACGCCGCAGGCGATCTTCATCCCGGCGTCCCCCGCCGGCTGGGTGCGAAAATCGTCCCGGCCGCCGTGGATGACCACCGTCCGGCCGATGACGTCCGTCAGGGTAAACCGGTCCGTCAGCACCGCCAGATACGCCCTCCCGCCGCAGTCCAGCAGCGGCGGCAGATCCCCGGCGTGGCGCGGATGGGGCGTTCCCGCCGGGTTGAAATGCCCGCCGGTGCCGGCGAAATCCGCCCCGCCGCAGTCGTCCCTCATGTGGATGTGGAGGGCGAAGAAGCCGTCGGGATTGTCCGCCGGCAGGCCGCTGACCAGCACGGTCACCAGTACGCCGTCCCTCCGCTGGAAGAACTGTACCTCCCCCGTCAGCCCGGGGGCCTCCCGCCCGCCCCGGAGCCGGGCCACCGCCCGCAAATCGTTGCTATTTTGCATCATGATATCATCTCCCCCGCATGCTATGCCGGGGAGGCGGGGACGGTGAAAAGGCAGGAGCGGGCACGCGTAAACGTTATCCTAACGTCAAAGCAAGCTCGATCTCGTCTTCGTCTTCCGCTCCGGTGGCAGAAAAGCCCCTGCTCTCATACAGTTTTCTCGCGGCCCGATTGTTTTTGTTGCAGGTCAGGGCGACCCGGCTTGAAGCGCCGAACGGTTTCGTCCTGATATAGTCGAGCACCCGATCCAGGGCAGCGCCGCCATAGCCATGCCCCTGCATGGATTCGTCGATCATCATGTGCCAGATGTCGTACTCGGGGACGTCATAGTCATAGATCACCATGACGTATCCGACCATTTTCCCATCTGCATAGATTCCGAAGGGCTGGCACTGTTCTCTGTAAACATACGCCTGCGCGAGACTCCGGATCGGATGAGAGACAAAGTTCTCCTGTCCCGGCGCCAGCCGAAGATGAAAAGCGTCAAGAAAGTTTTCCTCTGCAATTGCTCTAAGCTCTACCATCGCTTCCTCCATTGATCCCGATTTAGCGGGATGATTATGTTCAAAATTGGGTTGCTTCCCTTTGTTCAGGCTCTGCATGAAAGCGACCGCACGGCTGAAGACTATGCTGCGGAGTTTGGCAAGTACTTTTCAGAGTTCCCACAATTCTCACTCTCGGATCCATCCTGGATGTCGATGGTCAATTTGTCTATGCAGTATCTGAGTACGGTCATGCCGGGGAAGAATGTTCCGCAGCTTGTGAGGCGCATGCACCATGTCTCCTTTGTGGGGATGCTCCGATTCGATCTCTTTGAAGGGCTTTCTGTCGGCCATGCGCCACGGAAGTGCCCGATCTGTGGAAGATGGTTTCTGACCACCGATGCCCGGCATACGAAATACTGCGGAGGGGTTGCGCCCGGCGATCCGAAGGGCCGAACCTGTCGGCAGCTTGGAAATCTGCAGGGGCGTGAGAAACGGGAGCTGGCAGACGATCATCCTTTGAAAGTGATCTATAACCGGCGTATGAACACGATCCAGGTTTACATGCGCCGGGGCACATTGGATGAGGCGACAGCGGAAAAGATGAAGCGCCTTGCCAGGAACAAGCTGGAGCGCGCCATTTCCGATGCCGCCTATGCCAACGGCAGTTATGCGGACGAAATGGAACAGGACGCTCTTTTGACAGAGGCCACAAGTTGAAAGCGAATGGAGTTGAGACCGTGGCTGTCTATAGTAAGGTCAGGTTTTCTGTCAGTCTTTCCCCGCACTGCGCCAGAAGGTCATTGCCGGCGAGGACGCAGACGGTCTGATCTGCGCGAAGCTCCTCCAGTGCATCAAGAAGATCAAGCAAATCCTCAGGGGATGTTTGTAGCAGCTGGCGGTACCACCGGCAGATGTCCTCCCGGGAAATCCCCCGGAAGAAGCGGCCCTCCGCCACGCTGATGCGGCTCTCCGTATTCAGAAGCGGATCAAGGTTGGAGACGGAGGCAAGGATGGGGCCGGTCAGATCCGGGTTTCCTTTGCAGAAGGTCCGCAGGAAGGCGGCTGCTCCGTCGAAGACGTCCAGAGAACGTCCGGGCCGGGGATCGCGGTAGGTGTAGAAGCAGAGCTCGCCGGAGTCCCTTCCCAGAAAGCCGCAGCCGTAGGCTCCGCCCAGGACCCGAATCTCATTCCACAGGTACTGGTAATTCAGCACGTTGGCCAGCACAGGCAGGCTTCCGTGATAGCGTCTGCCGTGAACCAGGCCGTTGGTACCCTTGGCGGCAAAGCCCACAGCCGCAGGGATGGAAAAGCCGTCCTGCCGCCGGCCCAAGGGGGGATAGCTTGCAGCCTCCGGGACTGCGCCGCCTTCGGGGAAGGCGGCAAGCAGCTGCGTCAGAATCTCGTCGTCCAGATGAACAGAGCAGGAGACCGTCAGGCGAGGCTTTGTGAAAATCTGCTTGGCGATTTTCTCTATGGCGGTAAGCATCTCTTTCAGCTCGCCCTCTTCGGCAGCGGCGCTCTGCTTCAGCCAGGCTGCCAGGCCCAGGCCCTGCAGAAGCTCTCTTGCTGCCCCGTGGGCCGTATGGCAGGCGCTGACGTGGGTCATGGCAAACTGATTGCCGCCGGAGGTAACCGCCATTTGCATCTCCATATGTGCCTGCTGCAGGACCGTGCGAAGCATCGTCGTGTCGCAGAAGCGGGTTTTTCGCAAAATCTCTGCCGCCAGCTCTGCCGCGCCTCGGGTCTGCTCCTTCAGACAGGCCAGGGAGGCAGTGAACAGGACCCTGCAGTGAGCTGTGTCCCTTCCGGGGAGGGCACCTGCCTGGAAATTCAGGCGGCCGATCCGCTGCTTCACCAGAATTTGAAGTTCTTCGCCGTTATGCGCCTCCGTCTGGGCCAGGCCCAGCAGCCGGGCCAGCACGGGCAGCAGCGGTAGCTCCTCCTGGCGCAGGTCGGAGGCGTCAAAGTGGAGGCGAAGATTGCAGATCGCCTCCGCTGTGGGATGGCGCAGAACCGTGGTTTTTCCCAGCTTTGTTTCCTCCGCCCCCAGGGGTTCCGGTGACTGCCGCAGATCTGATAGCTGCAGCCGCGGAATGGAGGCCCGGGCTGCATCGCTGTCCGGCGTCTGCTGCCATTGCCGCAGGACCTCCGCCTGGGTGCAGAGCGCTGCTTTTTTCGCGTCGTCCCACCCAGCCTGTTCCGTCTGCAGCCGCTCCGCCTCCGCCTGGGCATGCGCTGCGCCAAGCGTACTGGAAGGAACCAGGACAGCGGTCACGCTGGTTTCAGAAGGAAGCAGCAGCGCCTGCATCAGGTCTTCGTAGTATTCTGTTTGCAGCTTCTGGCTCAGAGAGGCCAGAACGTTGTCTGCCGTCAGCGCCTGGGCAGGGTCGCCGTAATAGAGCCAGGTGTCCAGCATGGTCAGGGCCTCATTCAGAGAACGGGGCAAACCGCCGGATTCCCGATCCCGAAGCTGGAAGGCAACACGGTTGTAGCAAGCCTCCAGGCGAGCTTGATCCAGCCCTGTCTGTCCCAGCCGATCCAGGGTCTGCCAGACGATAGTGCGGATGGCGGGCAGCTTTTCCTGATCTGTGTTCCACACATCCCAGGAGATCCAGGGCTGCCGGATGCCGTCGTGGACGGAGACATAGACGTCCTGACCAAGTCCTGCCTCCAGAATTGCCCGCTTGAGTGGCGCATCATGATCGCCGGTCAGATAATCCGCCAGAATCTGAGCTGCTGCCAGCGTTTCCCGGTCCGCAAAGCTCCCCAGCAGCTTGCCGCAGGAGAGGATCGTCCGCTGCCCGGTGGGCTCGTCGGTGCCGATCTCATAGGGGACCTCCACGGTGCAGGCAGGGACCGGGGCCTGCTCGGGAATGGCAAATCTTTCCTCCCGTCGGTCATAGTCCCGAAGGAAGCTGTCCAGCTTTTCCAGGGTGGCATCCAGGTCCACACTGCCTACCAGGGAGATCCGGGCGTTGGAGGGATGGTAGTATGTTCGGTGCATGGCCAAAAATTGCTCATAGCTCAGGTCCGGAATACAGGCCGGGTCTCCCCCGGACACAAAACGATAGCAGTTATCCGGGAACAAGAGTTGATTCATCGTGTTTTCCAGAATCGTACCGGGGTCGGCAAAGGCACCCTTCATTTCGTTGAGGACAACGCCCTGATAGACGGGCTCTGTGTCCAGGTTCTCGTACCGCCAGCCCTCCTGACGGAAGATCTCCGACTTATGGTAGATTGCCGGATGGAACACCGCGTCCAGATAGATGTCCATCAGATTCAAATAGTCTTTGTCGTTCCGGGAGCTGAAGGGGTAGACCGTCTTATCCGGGAAGGTCATGGCGTTCAAGAAGGTCTGAACCGAGGTTTTCAGCAGCTCCACAAAGGGCTCCTTCAACGGGTATTTGTCGGAACCGCACAAAACAGAGTGCTCCAAAATGTGGAAAACGCCGGTGGAATCCTCCGGGATCGTTTGGAAGGCAATGCAAAAGGCCTTGTTCTCCTCCGGCCGGTCCAGCCAGCAGAGCCGGGCCCCGGTCTTCTCGTGGGTCATCTCCACCAGGCGACCGCCTAGCTCCTCGAATTCCCGGACCCGGGTTACCTCAAATCCGTGCAATTTCGTCCCTGCCTGCATATTCTGCCTCCTCCTTAACATTCCATCATCAGCCGGATGATCTCTTTGTCGGTCTGTTCCATGCCGAAGCGGGCCAGCTTGCCCACGGTAGCGATAGTGTTTTCCACGCCCTTTTTGACGATGCCGTCGCCGCCGAAGAACTGGTTGCCGTTTTCGTACATGGCCAGGCCCAGCAGGCCTGCGTCCACGGCGGCGGCAATCTTGGCGGCGCAGCTGGCCTTGGCTCCGTCGCAGACGATGCCGGAGGTAACTGCCACCGCGTTGACGATGGTGTGGGCGATCATCTCAAAGCGTCCGCCCTTGAGGTAAGCGATGCCCGCGCCCGCGCCGACACCGGCGCTGACGGCGCCGCAGTAGGCGGACAGGCGGCCGATGCCGGTTTTCAGATGGGTGGTCACCAGGTTGGACACGGCCAGGGCCCGCAGCAGCTCCTCGTGACTGGCCCCGATCTCCCGGGCGTAGACGATCACCGGCACGCTGGCGGTGATGCCCTGGTTGCCGCTGCCGGAGTTGATGACCACCGGCAGCTCGCAGCCGTTCATCCGGGCGTCGCTGGCGGCGGCGGCCCAGGCCCGCATCTGGTAGTTGATGTCGTTCTCCCGGCCCCGCAGCACCGTCTTGCCGATGTTGGCGCCGTAGCTGTTCCGCAGGCCCTCCCGGGCGATGGCCATGTTGTAGTCGATCTGGCGCTCCAGCACCTCCCGCACGTCCTCCACGTCCAGGCACTCGGCAAACTGCACGATGCCCTCCACGGTGAGACAGCCGCGGTCCGTCAGGCCGTCGTCCTGCTGCTCCGAGATCTCCCGCTCCAGCAGCACGGCGTCGTTGCGCCTGACGCAGACCACGTTGGTGTGGTAGTCCACGATGCGGACGAAAGCGGAGTCTCCGCCCCGGAGGGCGGTGATCATGATGTCAAAGATGTGGCCCGTGTCGGCGTGGCGCACCTCGATGGGGGTCTCCTTCAGAAAGACGCCCATGGCGGCGATCTGCTCCTCCGTCACCCGGGAGAGGACCTCCAGCTCCGCGTCGGCGTCGCCGGCCACGGCGCCCGCCGCCGCTGCCGCGGGGATCCCCCGCAGGCCGCCGGTGTGGGGCACTACCACGCTCTTGACGTTCTTGATGATGTTGCCGCTGACCTCCACCACCAGCCGCTCCGGCACGGCGCCGAGAGTGGCCCGGGCCTTGGCGGCGGCGTAGGCGATGGCGATGGGCTCGGTGCAGCCCATGGCGGGCCGCAGCTCCTCCTTCAGGATCTGGATATACTGCTGATAACAGGCGTCGTGTCTGTCCATGGCGGTCCCCTCCTATGTCGCTGTTTCTTTACGTCTTTGCCAGGTATTCGATGGCGCTGTGGGCCGCCACGTTGCCCTCCCCGGCGGCCTTCACGTACTGATAGGGCCGGCCGGTACAGTCCCCGGCGGCAAAAACGCCGGGCAGATTGGTGGCCGCGCTGCGGTCCACCGCAATGTGGCCCTGCTCCGTGGCAAGGCCCGGCAGCAGCGTGGCCAGGGACACGCTCTCCCGCAGGCAGAACACGCCGTCCACCGCCGCGGTCCCGCCGCTCTTCAGCGTCAGGGAGGCCAGGCGGCCGTTCTCCGCGTTCATCTTCACGGGGCGGTCCGCCAGGATCTCCACGTTCTCACCGAACGCACCGTGGTCTTTGTAGAGCGGGAAGTAATAGACCTTGGCCGCCAGACCCGCCAGGAACGCCACCTCGTGCTCAAACCGTTTGGCGGTGCAGATCACGGCCACGGTCTTGTTCCTGTACAGGAAGCCGTCGCAGGTGGCGCAGTAGCTGACGCCCTTCCCCACCAGCTCCGCCTCTCCCGGCAGCAGGCCCACGTTGGCCACGCCGGTGGCGAAAATCACCGTGCGGGCCTCGTAAAAGTCGCTGCCGGCGGTGAGGGCGTAGTGGTCGCCGAACTTCATGATGGCCGTGACCATGCGGTCTTCAATGGAAATGTTCAGCTCTTCGCACTGGCGGCGGAACGTGTCGTTCATCTCCGCACCGGTGACCATGGGCAGGCCGGGGTAGTTGGCAATGCGTTCCGCTCTGCCCACCTTGTCGCTGAACGCTTTGCTGCCGATCCAGATGAATTTTTTGTCATTGGCCTTCAAGGTCAGTGCGGCGGACACGCCGGCAGGGCCGGTTCCGATGATGGCGGAATCGTAGATCATAGAGAGCGCCTCCTTACTGCGTCATCATGCTTATAGTGTTAGGGTCTCGTATTTTTTCAGCGCGCGGCAGGGGATGCCCAGCCGCTTCTCCGCCGCTGTCACAAAGCCCGCCGTGTCGACGGTGGCGGACATGGGCGGGAACGCGTCGTCGTAGTGGTCCAGCAGAATGCCCCGGGGCGCCAGGCGCTCCACCAGGGGCGTGGCGTACTCCGTCAGATCGCTGCGCCCCTGGAAGGGCAGGATCAGCCAGTCCGCTCCGGTGGGATACGCCGTGTCCGCGTCCAGGCCCAGGCTGCCCATGATCTGCAGGCGCAGTGTCCCGCAGGTGATCTCATAGAACAGGATCTCCCCGTTCTCGTCGTAGGCCTTGTTCAGCCGCAGCAGGCGGTCCGGCCTGGCTCCCAGCACCGCCCGGGCCTTGGCGGCGGCGTATGCGATGGCGATAGGCTCGGTGCAGCCCATGGCGGGCCGCAGCTCCTCCTTGAGGATCCGGACGTAAGCGCTTCTGCGCGGATCGGATGCTTTCATGCTTGTCCCCCCATATCAATTTCGCTTTGCTTTCATTGTATCGTATTATCCCGGCGCTGCAAGGGTTTTTGTCGATTCGGTCCGATTTGCGGATCATTCTGTCCGCAGCCCGTCCCGTTTGTCACGGCTCTGTGCTTGATCCAACATGTGATGAAAGTGAAGACCTTTCAGAACCATTGCAAGCCACCGGTTGTGCCGGTGGCTTGCAATGGTTCGCTTGATTCGGTTCTTTTCTTTTTCTTTTACAGCGGTTGCCTGGACGGTTTTTTCTATCGCGTCCGTCCTTCTCGTTTCACCGTTCCAGTCGTCCGTATTTCTCCCGCAGGAGGGTCAGCATCTCCATATACTTTTCCCGGCTGACGGCGATCTCTCCGTCCAGGCCCACGAAACGGACCGCATAGTGCTTGCTGTCGTTGTCCGACTGGATCATGGCAACCTTGGCCAGGTTCACCAGAAAGGACTGGTGGCAACGGAAGAAGCCCCGCTTTTTCAGCATCCGCTCCAATTCCGCCATGCTGTAGCCCACCAGCTCCACCTGCCGCCCGTCCTCCATGTGGATGCGGCAGCTGCGGCCGATCCGTTCCAGAAAGAGAATTTGACGGACCTGGAGCATATCGTAGCCGGAGCGGGTCTTGATCATCAGGCTGCTGTGGGCGGTCTCATCCCGCAGACGCTGGAGCTGATAGATGTAGCAGAGCCGGTTCACGATGCGGTGCAGGTCTACGGGTTCGGCAGGCAGGGTAAAGAAACCGGAACAGCCGTTCCGCACCGCGGAATAGGCGTCCTCCGGGGAGCCGCTGTAGGCGATCACCTGAATATCCGGATACTTGCTCTCCAGCATCAGCGGCAGACAGGTTCCCTGGCTGGTGCGGCTTGGGTCCGCGGGCTGACAGTTGATGAATACCACGTCCACCTCATGGGTCAGAATGTGGTCCAACGCTTCCTCGGTGGTCTCCAGCTCCGCCTCCAGGCGGAAGCAGTTGTGCATATTCAGAAGTTCCAGCAGATTAAAACGGATGATGGGGTCGCTGTCCACCATCAGCAGACGCAATTTTTCCATGGGGTCTTCCTCCTTGCCGCTCAGTGTCCGAAGGCCTTGAAGGCCTCCTCCAGGGCCTTGACGTCCCCCTCATAGTAGGTGGAGACCAGGCCGAAGGGTCCGTTTTTCGTGATGGGCATAAACCAGAGGCCCTTGCCGTAGAGGTCGATCTGCCCGGTCTCCAGCATGTCCATATAGGCCCGGTACTCAGGGGAATCCTCGTTGGGATCCTTCAGGTTCCACCAATAGATCTCTACGTGTTGGCTGACGAAGGCCTTGTCCGCTACGCCCTCGCTGATGGGCAGCGCGTCCTCCGGGTCCCAGAAGCCCTTTTCCTCCAGGTAGGCCATGAGATCCTCTATGGTCAGATCCCAGACCGGGGCGTCCGGGTCCTCGTCCGGGGCGACGATGGCGGCTGGAGCCGTGAAGTCCGGTCCCACCAGCAGATAGGTCACCGTGCCCGCCAGGGCCAGCACCAGAAAGATCAGAAATCCGACGGTCAGCTTTTTCATTGGAGCGCCTCCTTCCCAGTCAGGCCCTGCTTTTCTAGATAAGCCCGATAGGTAGGGCTGCGCCGGAGCAGCTCCTCGTGGGTTCCGGCTGCCTCCAGGCTGCCCCGATTCAGAACGATGATGTGGTCCGCCTGGACCACGGAGCGCATGTCATGGGCAATCAGGATGATGGTGCGGCCCTGCAGGGCCTCCCGCACAGCCCGGAAGATGGCGGCGTCGCTCTTGTGGTCCAGACTGGCGCCGGCCTCGTCCATCAGCAGATAGCGCGGCTGGGTCAGCAGAGTTCGGGCGATGGCAACGCGCTGACGCTGGCCGCCGGAGAGCAGCTTGCCGGACTCTCCCACCTGGGTGTCGAAGCCCTCCGGAAGCTCCCGGATGAAGCCCAAAGCGTCTGCCAGCTCCGCGGCGGCGGCGATCTCTTCTTCGGCGGCCTCCGGGGCTCCGTAACAGATATTATCACGAATTGTGCCGGAAAACAAAGGGTTGTTCTGCAAAATATACCCGAATTGCCGCCGCAGCAGGTGGGGCTTCAGGCTTTGCAGCTCCATGCCGCCCAGGCGGATGGAACCGCTGTCGGGGGTATAGATGCCCTGCAGAAGCTTCATCAGGGTGGATTTGCCGCAGCCGTTGTTGCCGATGACGGCGGTAACCTTGCCCTCGGGAATGGTGAGGCTGAGATTCTTCAGCACCGGCGCGCCCGGCTCATAGCTGAAACTGACGTTGTCCAAAACCAGATCCCCGCTGCCCGAATCCTCGGGCAGGGGAAGGCCTGTGTCCAGCTCCTCCAGGGGCTGCTCCAGCAGCTCTCCCACATATTGCAGGGCGCCCTGGGTGTTCCGGAGAATCTGATAGTGGGTCAGGATCTCGGCGGTGTACTGGTGGACCTTGTCCATATAGGTGCTGAATTCGTTGATGCCGCTGTCGGCCATCTGCTGCTGCCGGATCATGCGGGAGCCGAAAATCGCAATGAGCACGGTGCTGAAGCTTCTGTAGAGGGAGAAGGCGGTGGTTTGCACCACGCTCATAAAGGCCTCGAAGACGTCCGCCTTGAAGCGTTTGTTGATCTGGGCCAGGCCCTCCCGCTCCTCCCGGTCCTCCAGGGCCTGGGTTTTCACGTTCTTGGCGGCGGAAATATGTTCGGAGAAGAATTCCGTCATCTGCCGCAAGCTGTCATACTGCCGCCTGGCCACCGCGTGCTGGGTCCTGCCCACAACGGTAAACACCAGAATGCCCAGGGGGATCAGCACCAGCATCCAGCTGGCCAGAGGCGCGCTGTACTGAAACAGCACAATCACTGCCCGGACCAAGGCATAGAGAGAGGAGACCAGGCGGAAGACCATGGCCAGCACCTCGCTGGCGGTCTGCACGTCGTTGACCACACCGGAGATCAGGGCGGAGGGCTGCCGCCTGTCCACCTCGGCCTGCGGCAGGCGAAGGATCTTGTCCCAGAGCATTTTTCGGGCCTGATATGTGATCCGCAGGGAGGCGGTTTCACTGAAAATATTCTGGATCGCCGCAATGACGCTGTTGCCCACGGTCAGCAGAACGTAGCCCAGGATCACGGAGTTGTAGAGCTCGCCCTTGTTGAAGGACACCAGGGCTTTGGCCGCCAACAGGGCCAGCTCCGCGTAAGCCAGTCCCGCTGCAAGAGAGATGGCGTACATCCACCAGGGGATGGGAAAGCGGGTGTAGAACTTCACCAGCTCCTTCAGAGAGAAGCCGTAGCGTTTTTTCTTCATATCAGCCCGCCTCCTTCCCGGTCTGCTCCATCATTTCCAAGCAGTAGGGATTGCTTGCCAGCATGGTATCCCGGTCGCCGGCGGCCTCTGCCTTTCCGTCCCGCAGGACGATGATGTAGTCTGCGTTGCGGACCGTCTGGGCGTCGTGGGCCACGAAGACCACGGTTTTCCCCGCCATCCGCTGCCGGATGCTGGTCCAGACCAGATCCTTGCCCTCGATGTCCATGGCGGCGGTGGCCTCGTCCAGCAGCAGATAGTCCGGCTGCCGGAGCAGAGCCCTGGCTACGGTGAAGCGCTGGCGCTGGCCGCCGGAGAGGCTGGCGCCGCCCTCGCCCACCGCCAGATCGTAGCCCTCGGGCTGCATGCGGACGAAGTCCAGGATCCCGGCGCCTTCACAGGCCCGGTCCAGATCTTCGTCGGTGACGCTCCGCTCGATCCCCTGGGTCAGATTCTCCCGCAGGGTCCCGGCGTACATCACGCACTCCTGGGTCACGTAGCCCAGGGCTCGCCGATAGCTGGCCAGGGTGAAGCGGGCCGTGTCATCGGCTCCCACCGTGATCCGGCCCTCCCGGAGGGGATAAAGCCGGTCGATCAGATTCAGAACGGTGGATTTTCCGGAACCGGAGGGACCCACCAGGGCGGTGATCTTTCCGGCGGGGATCTCCAGATCCAGATGCTCAAACAGCGGCGCCTCCCCATAGGAGAAGCAGACGTCCTCCAGACGGATGCCGCCGGAAAGGGTCGTAACCGGTACCCCTTCCCTGGTGTTCTCGTCGGGGGTGTCCACCACCTGGGCTACCCGGTCTGTAGCGCCCTGGGCGGATTTGAAGCTGGTCCAATCGTTGAGATAGCCGGTGATGGTGTTGGCCAGCTGGGTGGCAAAGCCGTAATAGGCGATCCACTCCGCCAGCGAAATGCGGCCGGCGGAATAGAAGCCCCGGCCCACCAGTATGATGACCACCACCTGCAGAGCCCCGGCAATGGCATGAACAGGGCCTGACAGCTGGTTCAGCAGCACGCTGGATTTTCCTGCGGCAAAGCTCTGTTCCATCAGGACCTCGCCCTGCTTGCATTCCTTTTCCTCGGTACCCATGGTTTTGATCAGCAGCGTCTGATTGGCCCGCTCGGCGATGCCGGCGGTGAGTTCAGCGGTGGCCCGGTTGACCCGGTCGCTGACGCCGAAATGCAGCCGGCCCAGGATGAAGCTGATCAGCACGTTCAGCGGGATCACCGCAAAGAGAGACCACATGAGGGCGCTGTCATAGCTGCTGACCTTCCGCAGCAGAACGAAGGTGGAATAGCCCATGGTAATCAGGGGCACGAAGACCTGCATGGTCAGCTGGCTGATGACGGTGGTATCTGTGGTGACACGGGAGATCAGCTGCTTGGGCTCGTTGGATTCATAGAAGGACAGGGGCAGCCGCACCGCCTTGCGCCAGACCATCCGGCGCAGATTCCGGTTGATGAAGGCCCTGCAAATTCCGTTCACCAGGCCGGAGGCGGAACCGATCAGCAGGCTCAGCAGAGTCACCAGCAGGAAGGGGATCACCACGCTGACCGCATCCACGTCCCCGGCGAAGAGCCGGGCGCTGTACTCTGTGGCGCTGACGCCCACGTGGGTCAGGGCAAAGCTGACGCCAATGTCCGCCAGAATCCAGAGGAAGGGCAGCGGCGCCTTCCAGAGCATCCGGAAAAAGCGCCGGAAGCTGCCGTATTTCTTTCGGAACAGTGGATTCTGATCCATAACAGTCTCTCCTTTGGAAAGACCCCTGCTTTAACTTGACGGATAAAGCAGGGGTGTATTATCATTTACTTGTTGGGAAGGGCATTGAAGTCCGCCAGAACCGCGTCCTTCTGGGCGTATCCCTCTGCGAAGGCCACTGCGTAGAGGCCGTTGATGGCTTCCGCCTGCAGCACACAGGCGCCGCCCATGTAGACCAGCATATTGCCGTTGGCAGGGGCGTTGACGAAGACGTTATTGTAGGCCTCGCTGTCCTTCTCCCAGTGGAAGAGCCACAGACCGCCGAAGTCCTCGGCCTTGTCGGCCATGGCTGCGTAGGGAATCTCGCCGCCGGTGTTGTCGGTGACGTAGCCCTCGGTGGTGTTGATATCCACGGGGGCGGCGTCCTTGGCAATGTAGCCCTTGGCGGTCAGGTAGGCCACCATCTCTTCATAGCTGCAGGTATTGGTGTTGACGGGATCGGGGGCCTTCTCGCCGCAGGCGGTGAAGCAGACAGCCACCATCAGAAGGGCAAGGCTCAGGCAAAGAATTTTTCTCAGGGTTCGCATGATCGTTTCCTCCTTTAATTGTTATGGTTGTATGATTCAGGAATACAGGTATTCCGAGATCACTTGCTTGATCTCATTCGGCTGCATGACACCGATGTGCTCGTAAACCAGCGCGCCGTCCTTGTAGAACTGGACGGTCGGCACCGCCATAACGTCGTTTTCTTCGGCCAGCTCGGGGTTGTCGTCTACGTTGACCTTTACGGCGCATCAAAATGAACCATGCGGTCGCACTCCTGTTGAACACGCGCACTTCCGTCGCGGATATCGCCAGCATGGTGGGCTATGAAAACCCCGAGTCTTTCATCCGTGTATTCCAGAAGGTCTACCAGATGTCGCCGACTGCGTATCGGAAAAAGGTGAACGGGGAATAACATAGGCAATTGCAGGAGAAACGCTATAAACGAAAAAAGGGGCTTGAATCCCGGTTTGAGATTCAAGCCCCTTCAATAATACCCTTTGTTAGAATGGTGCCTTTTCAGCGACGGTTTATAGAATCGGCCCCTTTCACAGTCCGAAATTGTCTCTTTCGCAAAAGAGTGAATTGTTTTTTCTCTTTCATATTGCAACAAACCGTGAAAGCCCGGAAAACGCGTTTGTATTAGAACTCCATTAGAACTGTGGAAAGCGCAAAAAGTGAAGATAAAGAAAAAGTTCCGAAAGCGCTTATTTCTAAGCAATTTTCGGAACTTTTATGGTGCGCGAGGCGGGACTTGAACCCGCACGCCCGGAGTGAGCACTAGAACCTGAATCTAGCGAGTCTGCCAATTCCACCACTCGCGCGTTTTGCGTTCAGCAGGAGTTATTATATCCACGCCAAACGCTGTTGTCAAGTGGGAATTTTGCGTTTTTTCCTTTTTATTTCCCGGCCCGGAGCTGCCGCTGCAGCCAGTCCCTGCCGTCCACGCAGCGGCTGACAATGAAGGACGCCACGTAGTCCCCCGCCGCGTTGACCATGGTGGCCGGCGGGTCCACCAGATTGCCCAGGGCGATGGCGATGGGATAGGCCACCGCCAGCCGATCCGGGAAGAAGATGGTGCAGATCACCAGCTCCCCCGTTCCGCCGCCGCCGGGGATGCCGGACATGGCCACGGAGGAGAATACCGCCACGATGATGGCCAGGATCGTCTTGCCGGTGGAGAAGCTCTGGCCGAAGATGCCGAACAGGAAGGCCACCTTGATGATGGCCGACATGGCCGAGCCGTCCATGTGCATGGTGGCGCCCAGGGGCAGGACGATATCCGTCACGTCCCTGCTGATGCCGGTCTCCGCCGACACCTCAATATTGGTGGGGATGGTGGCCACCGAGGAGCAGCTGCCGAAGGCCATGGCCGCCGGACGGAACAGCTTCCCCAGCATCAGCCTTGCCGCGCCCTTCCCGCCGCCGAACCGGGCGTAGAGGGGGAAGAAGATCAGCATGTAGGCAAAGCACATGACGTAATAGATCAGCAGCGTCCGGCTGTAATCGCCGATGAGCTGGGGCCCATAGGAGGCCACCAGGGAGGCAAAGAAACCGAAAAAGCCCACCGGGGCATACCAGGTGATGATCTTTACCGTCTTCATGATACACCCGGTGATATCCTCCATCAGCTGGGCCGTTTTGGTGGCCCGGCCGCCGGAGAGCTGCACGCCGAAGCCGAACAGCACCGCCGCCACGATCAGCGGCAGGATGGCCCGGCGGCTGAACAGCTCCGTGAAGTCCGGCTTGGTAAAGAAGTTGACGATCATATCCGATGCCCCCAGGGCCTCCCCCACCTCGCCCTCAGAGGCCGTATACCGGCCGGTGACCAAGGGGAAGATCCGGCACACCGCGTACATCAGCACGCCGGCGATAGCCGCCGTCACCAGGAACGTGACGATGGTGGTGCCGATCAGCCGGCCAGCCCGCCCCGCGCTGCCCATGTTGGCGATGGCCGAGGCGATGGAGAAAAACACCATGGGCACCACCACGCAGAACATCATGTGGATGAACACCGTGCCCAGGAATTCCAGCTTTGCCGCACCCTTTGTCACCACGCCGCCGTTGCCGTCCAGCACCGTGGGCCAGACGGCTCCCGCCAGGCAGCCCAGCAGGATACCCAGCAGCATGCACAGTAAAAAAACGTTGTTCTTCAGGAATTGTCTCATGCCCGCTCTCCTTTCACATACCGGCGCCCGGGCGCCGCTCCTCTGCTCTGCTATGTGTATTCCCAACGGCTTGTTCCAAATTCCTCCGTTTTCCACAAGGCGAATTTGAAACCATTCGAAAATTTTGTTATCAATTTGTAATTTTTGTGTAGCTTTTTTGAAAGAGTTGTGTTATACTCCCATTTGGTGTATCACAAGATGGTCCGCACGAACCGAAAGGAATCGCTATATGTTGAAAAGGCTTTCCTGTCTGCTGTTCTCTCTGGTCCTGCTGACTACCGCCCCGGTGATCGTCCGGGGTGAGGAGGTCACCCGAAACAGCGGCATTGACTACCGCGCAGCCACCGAAGCGCTGGCCGCCGCCGGCATCGGCACAGCCTCTGACGCGGCGCTGGACACCAGCCCCCAGCTCCCCATCGACGTTGGGCTCCTGGACAGCGCGGGCGAGCTCTCCCCCACGCTGCTGTCCACCCAGGCGCTGACCGTGCGGGATGAGCAGGCTCAGGAGCGTGAAAACGCCCAGGCGGAGATCGTAGCGGCCGCCGCCGCAGACGCCGCCCTGCTGATCCAGTATGACGGCGTGAAGGTGGCCTCCGATGACCTGAGCATCCGCACCGGGCCCGACGGCGACAGCACCGTACTCCGCACGCTGCGCTCCGGCAAGGTTGCCCGGCTGCTGGACGCCAAAAACGGCTGGTATCAGGTGGAGTTCTCCGGCACCACCGGCTACGTCAGCGCTGCATGCTGCGACCCCGTACACTACGACGACTACGCCGGTACCGCCGCCACCAGCATGATCCTGGAGGACGTGATCGCGTATGCCTACACCTATCTGGGCACCCCCTACTGCTACGGCGGCACCAGCTACTCCGGTATCGACTGCTCCGGCTTCACCATGATGGTTTACCGCCATTTCGGCTACTCCCTCTGCCACGGCGCCACCGGCCAGTACTACGAGACCCGCCACGTGTCCGACGCGGAGCGGCAGCCCGGCGACCTGGTGTTCTTCTGCACCGAGGGCGGCATCAGCCACGTGGGCATTTACCTGGGCGGCGGACAGTTCATCCACGCCAGCTGCAGCCGGGGCGTCACCATCAGCTCCCTCTCCGAGAGCTATTACGCCTCCTGCTATCTCTTTGCCAGCCGCGTCATCGACGGATAATCCGGAATGGCAAATATAAAAACGCCTCGCTGACCAGCGAGGCGTTTTTTTCATGATACCCTATTCAGCTTTTGCCGCGGATCTGGCTGCCGCAGCGGGGACAGGTGATCACGATGTTCCCCTTTCCCCGGGGCACCCGGCACACCGCCTGGCAGTCCGGGCAGGTGAAATACTTGTGATCCTTGTCCTTGGCCTGGGTCCGGGCGTCCGTAAAGCGGCGGCAGACCGGATACCAGACCTTATTGAGGAAGGCGGCGTTCTCCCCCCGGCGCTTGTAGAGGTTGCGGGAGAAGATCCGGAAGATGATACACACCGCCAGAATGGTGGTCACCACGTTGAGGACGGCGCCAGCGACGCCGGAACGCACAAAGATGTTCACCACGTTCAGTATGATCAGCACCCAGATCATACACAGCCCCAGCTGGTCCGCGCCGTTGCGGCCGTACATGAACCGGGAGAGAGCGTTTCCGATTCGCTGAAAGACATTCATAGCGCTGCCTTCTCCTCCACAGGATTACATATGTGTATTTTAGCGAAAAACGGGGCCGCCGTAAAGAGGCGCCCCACAAAATTAACAAATTGGACACTTTTTCTCCCGATGACCGCCACTTTTCTGCTTTATCCGTTGCAATCGGCCGGCGGGATTGATATAATGTATGTGTATTTTTATGCGCACGCGAGGCCGGCAGGCAGCTGCCTGCCGGCCCCTATCTGAAAAGCGGCGCGCCTGCGTCCGGTTGGGGCGAGACGTACTGCGTGGTCGTCACCGGAGCGCCCGCACCGCTTACGGTATCCTATGCCTCCGGCCCGGCGGCCGTGCGCGCCCATATCACCAGGAAAGGACAACCGCCATGATCAAGATCTCCCCCTCCATCCTCTCTGCGGATTTTGCCAACCTCCAGCGGGACATCGAGGCCATCGCCTCCGCCGATTACGTCCATGTGGACGTGATGGACGGCCTGTTCGTGCCCAACATCTCTATCGGCATCCCGGTGGTGAAGTCCATCCGGCCCGTGACCAAGTTGCCGCTGGACGTGCACCTGATGATCGACCGGCCGGTGCGGTACGTGGAGCAGTTCTGTGACGCCGGCGCCGATGTGGTCACCTGTCATGTGGAGGCTGACACCGAAGAGGGCATCCGCGAGGCCATCGAAAAGATCCGGGCCAGGGGCAAGCGCCCCGGCGTGGTGGTGAAGCCCAAAACACCGGCCAGCGCGGTGCTGCCCTTCATCGATCAGGTGGACATGATCCTGGTGATGACGGTGGAGCCCGGCTTCGGCGGCCAGAAGTTTATGGCCGGCATGATGCCCAAGGTCGCCCAGATCCGGCAGTACATCGACGCGCTGAACCCCGGCTGCGAGTTGGAGGTGGACGGCGGCGTGGACCCCGTCACCGCCCGGCTGTGCATCGCCTCCGGCGCCGACGTGCTGGTGGCCGGCAGCGCCGTATACAAGGCGGAGGATATCCCCGCCAGAATTCAGGAGTTGAGAGGTTAAGTCTATGGAATACTTCCCCGCACCGCTGGAAAAGCTGGTGGAACAGTTCGCCCGCCTGCCGGGCATCGGCGGCAAGAGCGCCCAGCGCCTGGCCTTCCATGTGCTGGATCTGCCCATGGAGGAGGCCCAGGAGTTCGCCGACGCCATCGTGGCCGCCAAGAAGAGCGTGACGCTGTGCCCCGTGTGTCAGAATCTCACCGAGGGCGGCCTCTGCCCCATCTGCGCCTCCCCCAAACGGGACGGCAGCGTCATCTGCGTGGTGGCCGACAGCCGGGATGTGATCGCCATGGAGCGGGCCCGGGAGTTCAACGGCCGCTACCACGTGCTCCACGGTGTCCTCAGTCCCATGAACCACGTGGGGCCCGACGATCTGCAGATCAAGTCCCTGCTGGACCGGGTGGCCGCCGGCGGCGTGGAGGAGGTCATCATGGCCACCAACCCAGATACAGAGGGGGAAGCCACCGCCCTTTACATCGCCCGGCTGCTCAAGCCCTTCGGTGTGAAGGTGACCCGTCTGGCCTACGGCATCCCTGTGGGCGGGCACCTGGAATTTGCTGACGACGCCACGCTGATGCGGGCGCTGGCGGGACGACAGGAGTTGTAAAAAATGGCTAATTCCAAAAGAAAAATCACCCGACAAGGAGAGCGACATATGGATAAGAAGGATTCCATCATCCTGCAGCAGCTGGAGGTCATCCGCTCCATGACGGAGAACAATCTCAAACGCATGGACAACGACTTCTGGGGTACCCCCTTTGCCAACATCGGCAAGAAGACCGGCTCCTATACGGACGGCTCCTCCGGGGACAACGGAGAGGCCAAGAAGGATCAGCCCCCCACCGCCGACGGCAAGGACAAGGAGCCGGAGGTCCGGGAGGAGGAGCTCCCTCTGGAGAGCATGGAGGATCTGAGGGCGGAGCTGGACAGCTACATCGGCCTGGAGGCCATCAAGGAGGAGGTCCGCAACCTCATCAACATGGTCCAGGTCTACAAGCTCCGCCGGGAGCACGACCTGCCCACCACCGATATGTCCCTCCACATGGTGTTCACCGGCAACCCCGGCACCGGCAAGACCATGATCGCCCGGCTGATGGCCCGGATCTACCACTCTCTGGGCATCCTGTCCAAGGGCCAGCTGGTGGAGGTGGACCGCAGCGGCCTGGTGGCCGGCTACGTGGGCCAGACCGCCATCAAGACCTCCAAGGTCATCGAGAAGGCCATGGGCGGCGTGCTGTTCGTGGACGAGGCCTACGCCCTCAACGGCCGCAGCGAGAACGACTTCGGCCAGGAGGCCATCGACACGCTGCTGAAGGCCATGGAGGACCACCGGGACGATCTGGTAGTCATCGTAGCGGGCTACACGGAGCTGATGAGGAAATTCATCCACTCCAACCCCGGCCTGGAGTCCCGGTTCAACCGCTATCTGGAGTTCGCCGATTACACCACCGACGAGATGATCGGTATCTTCAAGATGCAGTGCAGGAAGGGCTTCTACACCCTGGCCGACGGCGTGGAGGAGCTGGTGCGGGATTACATCGACGAGGAGAACGTGGACCCGGAGATCTTCGGCAACGGCCGCGGCGTCCGGAACATCTTCGAGAACATCCTGGTCCAGCAGAACAACCGCCTGGCCGCCATGGAGACCATCACCCGGGAGGATCTGATGACCATCACCCAGGACGACGTGCTCCACGCCCGGGGCAAGATCGACTGAGGCCCATGCGTACCATTGATCTCTGCCTGTTGGGCTTCGGCAACGCGGGACGGGCCTTCGCCCGGCTCCTGCTGGATAAGCACGGTGACATCGCCGCCCGGTACGGGGCGGACGTCCGCGTCACCGCCATCGCCACCGGCCGCCACGGCGCGCTGGCGGAGCCGGGCGGCGTCGACCTGGCCGCGGCGCTGGAGACGATCGAGGGGGGCGGGAGCTTCCCCGGAGGGCAGAGCGCTCTGGAGATCGCCCAAAGCGCCGCCTACGACGTGCTGATCGAGGCCACGCCCCTGAATATCCGCACCGGGCAGCCCGCCATCGACCACATCCGCGCCGCGCTCACCCGGGGCAGGCACGCGGTCACCGCCAACAAGGGGCCCGTGGCCTGGGCCTGGCATGAGCTGCAGGAGCTGGCAAGGGAAAATGGTGTACACCTGTTCTGCGAGACGACCGTCATGGACGGCACGCCGGTCTTCAACCTGGCGGACCGGACGCTGCCCCTGGCGGAGGTCACGGAGGTGTCCGGCATCCTCAACTCCACCACCAACTTCATCCTGGAGCGCCTGGCCGCCGGGGAGGAATACGACGCCATCCTGGCGGAGGGTCAGCGGCTGGGCTTCGTGGAGGCCGATCCGGCCATGGACATCGACGGCTACGACGCCGCCGCCAAGATCACCGCGCTGCTGAACGTGCTGATGGACGCCCGCATGACCCCGGACCGGGTGGACCGCACCGGCATCGGCGCCGTCACCATAGAGGACATCCGGGCGGCGGCGGAGCGGGGCCGCGTGATCAAGCTGCTGTGCCGGGGCTGGCGGGAGAACGGCGCCGTCCGGGCCTCCGTCAAGCCGGTGGAGGTGCCGAGGGGGGATCTCCTGGCCACCATTGGCGCCACCTCCTCCGTAGTATCCATCACCACGGATCTCATGGGAAAGCTCTCCGTGGTGGAGCACGATCCCCTGATCCAGCAGACCGGCTACGGCATCTTCAGCGACGTGCTGCGGGTCGTAGAAGCGACCGGTCCATGAGAAAGTATCAAACGGCCTCCGCACCGATGGTGCGGAGGCCGTTTTTCACGCGTTCTTTCGTTTCAGCAGCCAGAAGTGGTTCTGCCCGTCGTCTGAATCCCCGATATTACAGGAAATGCTCTGTTTCTTCTCTGGATTTCTGGCCAGCAGGATTCCCAGTATCGTGTTGCCGAAGGCCGTGTTGTATGTGCCTTTCGTCTGGTCCACCTGAAATATCAGCGCATACTCCGCGCCGTCCTCCAGTTCCCCGAATTCATCAAGAAATTCCTTCACGTGAGCCCATCCGTGCTTTTCGTAAATCACGGCGAAATCGGGGTTGTGCAGCAGGTCCAGGTATTCCATCTCCTCTCCCTCTGCCTCGCCGTCACTGAACTCGTTATACCCGATGTCCTTCGGCACACATTTGGCAATGTTCTCAAAAAACAGATTCACATTGTCGATGATGGCGGTATACTCCCCGACGCTGAGACCAAACTCCTCCGCCGGATCATACCGTTCCATGGACTCCATGACCTTTTCCCGTACCTGGTTGATCTTTTCCTGAATGTCATTCATTTCGATTTGATATGACTGCTGGATCGTTCTGATTTCCTGCAATCTCCGCTCCTCCTCGGCGATTTTCGCCTCAAAGGCCCGGTAGATGACAGAATTGTCCTTGTCAAGGAGTTCTTTGATCTCCTCGATGGTAAAGCCCGCCTTCTGGAGATTCTTGATTTTCACAAAGGCGAGAGCCTGCTCCTCCTCATAGAAGCGATACCCCGACCAGCGGTCCACCCGGGCCGGCTTCAGCAGCCCCACGTGGTCGTAATAGCGAAGGGTCTGGGGATTGCAGCCGCAGAGACCGGCAAAATCCTTGATCGTCATATCATACGCCTCCTTTCTGAAACTGTTATATCATTGCAGTTTACTGAAAGGTCAAGGCCTTTTTACTCCATTTCGTCCAGGGTCAGCTCGAAGGAGCCCAGGAAGTGCTCCCGGAAGTAGTCCAGCTCCGGCAGCTGGTAGCTGTCCAGGGCGGCGGCGGTCTGCTCGGCGGCCTTCTTGAACTCCAGGTTGCCGGCCTTCAGCTCCTCCACGCACTTGACGTAGGCGGAGAGCTTGTCCGCCGCCTTCACCAGCTGTTCGATCTCCGGGTCCGTGGGGGTGAGGATGGCGTCGTAGGTAGGACGCAGCTCCTCCGGCAGCATCTGGAGCAGCTTGCCGCAGGCGATGGACTCCACCTGCTTGTAGGCGTCCCGGATGGCGGGGTTATAGTACTTGATGGGGGTGGGCATGTCGCCGGTGAGGATCTCGCCGGCATCGTGGTACAGGGCGGCCACCGCCACGGCACCCTCGTCCACGCGGCCGCCGAAGTACTTGTTGCGGATCACCGCCAGAGCATGGGCCAGCACCGCCACCTGGTGGCTGTGCTCCTGGATGTTCTCGGTGCAGCTGTTGCGCATCAGGGCCCAGCGGTTGATGAACCGCATCCGGGCCATATAGGCGAAAAAGTGATTCATTCTGCGATCTCTCCTGTCAAGATTTCTCCGTCCGTGCCGGTGATGCGCACCGGCAGGACCCGATTGTGATAGTCGCCGGCCGGGACCGCCACCTCCATGTAGTTGGGGGCGTGGCCCGTGGATCGGCCGTCCCGCTCCTGCTCAAAGAGCACGGGATAGACCTGCCCCACGCAGCCGGTCAGATACGCCCGGTGCATCTCCCCCGCCACCGCGGCGGCCCGGCGGGCCCGCTCCTCCTTGACGGCGGCGGTGTTCTGCTTCATGGCCGCGGCTCTGGTGCCGGGGCGGATGGAATAGGGGAAGATGTGCATGGCGGCAAAGCGGCATCGGGCGATGAAGTCCAGCGTTTTCCGGAACTCCTCCTCCGTCTCATCCGGGAAGCCGGTGATGAGGTCGGTGGTGATGGCAGGCCGGTCAAAATACTCGTTCAGCAGCGCCACAGACCGGGCGAAGCGGGCGGTGTCGTACCGGCGGTTCATCCGCCGCAGCGTCTCGTCGCAGCCGCTCTGGAGGGAAAGATGGAGGTGGGGACAGAGGTTGGGCAGCTTCGCCGCCCGGCGGCAGAAGTCCTCGGTGATGGTCCGGGGCTCCAGGGAGCCGAGACGGAGGCGCATCTCCCCCGCCGCCGCGCTGACCGCCTCCATCAGGTCGATGAGGCCCGCGTTGCCGGGCAGATCCCGGCCGTAAGAGGAGATCTCGATGCCGGTAATGACGATCTCCCGGTAGCCCTGCTGCCGCAGCTCCTTCGTCTGCTCCACTGCCGTTTCCAGCGGCACCGACCGTACCGGGCCACGGGCGAAGGGGATGATGCAGTAGGTGCAGAAGTTGACGCAGCCGTCCTCCACCTTCAGCATGGCCCGGGTACGGCTGGCCATGCCGCCGGCGGGGAGCACCTCGAACTCCCGGCGGCGCAGAGCGTCGTCCAGCAGTTGAAGGGGCCGATGCTCCTCCGCCGCCTGCTCCAGCAGGTCCAGGAAGGCCATCCGGTCGCCGGTGCCGGCGATCAGGTCCACCTCCAGCCCCGCCGCCTCCTGGGGGTTGGTCTGGACATAGCAGCCGCAGGCCGCCACCACCGCGTCGGGGTTCCGCTTTTTGCAGCGGCGGATCATCTGGCGGGATTTTTTGTCGCTGACCGCCGTCACCGAGCAGGTGTTGACGACGTAGGCGTCCGCCGTGGACTCGAAGTCCACCAGCTCGTGGCCCCGGCGCAACAGCTCCCGCTCCATGGCCTGGGTCTCGTATTGATTCACCTTGCAGCCCAGGGTGTAGATGGCGACTCTCATGGTTTCTCCTTGAAAATATTTCGTCAAAAATGACACGCCGTTTTTGACGAGAGGTTTACAGCCCACTCCGCGCACAGCTAACGCATAAGTTCGCGTTGCCAAATCACAGATTTGGACGCTCACTTATCGCTTCCGTGAGACGCTCGCACGCTGCGTGGTCTGATCGGTGCATTTTGCCACGTACGCCAGCCTTCGTCCGCGAGGAACGAGCGGCTGCGAAGGCAAGTGCCCTTGGGGTACACGCCGCGGCAAAATGCGATCTTATATCTTCCGCCGCTCCGGCGGTGGAAATCTGCGATGCTTACATCTGCGAGATGCTTGCACTTTTCTCCAGCTTTATTGTATAATAAAAGCTACGCATTATTATACTGTATCCCGCCGCCGGTGGCAAGTCCTCCGGTCGACGAATATTCCACGGCAAAGGGGTGTTTTCTTTGCACTATCTGGACCATGCCGCCACCACGCCTGTTCCCCGGCCGGTGGCCGACTATATGTACGAGATCCTGACCGGGCAGTATGGCAATCCCTCCGCCCAGTACCCCCTGGGCTTTGCGGCCAGGGATCTGGTAGAGGACAGCCGGGCCGTCATCGCCGACGCCCTGGGCTGTAAGGCGGAAGCCCTTGCCTTCACCTCCTGCGGAACGGAAAGCGACAACTGGGCCCTCCGTTCCGCCGTCTGGCACGGACGCCACACCGGAAAGCACATCATCACCACCGCCGTGGAGCACAGCGCCGTGCTGGAGCCCCTGCGCCTGCTGGAGCAGGGGGGATATGAGGTCACCCGGCTCCGCCCGGGCACCGATGGCAGCATCGCCGCCGAGCAGGTGGCGGAGGCCCTGCGGGAGGATACGGTCCTGGTCAGCATGATGCTGGTGAACAACGAAACCGGCTGCGTCTTCCCCGTGGCGGAGGTGGCCCGGCTCCTCAGGGAGCGGAAAAGCCGCGCTCTGCTCCACTGTGACGCCATCCAGGGCTTTTTGAAGGTGCCCTGCGATCCGGTCCGCTGGGGCGTGGATCTCATGAGCCTGTCCGCCCACAAGATCGGCGGGCCCAAGGGCATCGGCGCCTTGTATATCGCCGAGTCTCTCAAGAATTTCCGGCCCCTCCTCCCCGGCGGCGGCCAGGAGCGTGGCCTCCGCTCCGGCACCGAGGCCACGGCGCAGATCGCCGGCTTCGCCAGAGCGGTGGAGCTGCGGCGGGATGGTCTGGAGGAAAAGCTCGCGCGCATGGCGGCGCTGAAGGAGTATTGCCGCGACGCTCTGCTGACCATTCCCGGTATGGAGACCGTGGGCAGCGGCACGGCGCCCCACATCCTGTGCCTCTCCCTGCCCGGCTACCCCAGCGCCAACATCGTCAACGAGCTGGGCCAGCGGGACGTCTGTATCAGCGCCGGGTCCGCCTGCCACAAGGGCAAGCCCAGCCACGTGTTCTCCGCCATGGGGCTTCCCAAGCGGGTGGCTGCCGGTACCTTCCGCGTCAGCTTCGGCCCCGAGACCACCGAGGCGGACATCGACGCCCTTTATGAGGCACTGAAGGAGCACCAAGCCAAGCGTTTTCCGATGCTATAAAGTATTATTCCCTTACGAGGTAAACCCATATGATTCAACGACTCCGGAGCCGGGACGGCGCCTTCTACCGCCGTCTCATGGCGCTGACGCTGCCCATGGCGGTGCAAAACCTCATCACCTTTTCCCTGGGGCTCATCGACACCTTCATGGTGAGCCAGCTGGGCAACGACGCCATGGCCGCCGTCACCGCCGCCAACGTGCCGGTGTTCCTGCTGTTGAGCACCGTGTTCGGCTTCCAGAGCGGACTGGGCATCCTGGCCAGCCAATACTGGGGCCGGAGGGACACAGAGAGCATCAGCCGGGCCCTGGGCGTGGCCTCCTTCCTGGGGGCGGGATTGGCCATTCTCCTGGCCGCGGCCTTCTTCCTGTGGCCGGTGGCCATCATGGACCTCCTCAGCAACAGCCATGAGCTGAGCATCCTGGGCGCCCCCTATCTGCGGCTCATCGGCTTCTCCTATGTGTGCAACGTCCTCTCGAGCCTGTACGTCAGCGTCCAGCGCAGCGCCGGCAACCCCCGGTTCGGCATGCGGCTGTTCGGCTTTTCCACGGTGCTGAATACGATCCTCAACTACATCTTCATCTTCGGCCACCTGGGCGCCCCGGCTCTGGGAATTCAAGGCGCCGCTCTGGCCACGCTGCTCTCGCGGGCAGCGGAGCTGATCATCTGCACGGTCTACGCCCTGCGGAGCAAAACCGTGCCCCTCCACGGCGCCGCCTTCCTGCGGCCCGGCTGGGAGATGACCAGGCGGTTCGTCCACTATGCCTGGCCGGTGGTGCTCAACGAGCTGATGTGGGGCACCGGCTCTGCCCTGCTGACGGTGATCCTGGGCTACATGGCCAACTCCGTGGAGATGCTGGCGGCCTACTCCGTCACCGGCAACCTGGGGCGGCTGTTCCTGGTGGTGTGCTTCGGTCTGGGCGCCGCCACCTCCGTGATGGTGGGCAACGCCATCGGCGAGGGGCAGAGCCGGGATCAGGTCATGGATCTGAGCTTGACGCTGCTGGACTTCACCACGGCGGTGGGGATCAGCCTGGCAACGGTGTCCCTGCTGCTGGTGCCCACGGTATTCCGCCCGGTGATCTTTCCCCTCTTTAAGCTCTACGGCAGCTCCGCCGTCATCGCCACGGCCCTGGCCGTCATGTCCTTCGCCGCCACGCCTCTCCACGCCTATGCCATCTCCGCTGTCACCGGCGTGCTCCGGTCCGGCGGCGACGTGCGGTGTTCCACCATGCTGGACGTGGGCCCCCAGTGGCTCTTCGCCCTGCCGCTCACCGCCCTGGCGGCGCTGGTGCTGGGCGGTAACTGCTGGCTGGTGGCCGCCGCCATTCAGTCGGAAAATCTGCTGAAGGTTCCTCTGTGCATGTGGCGGGTCAAGAGCCGGAAGTGGATCCACAACGTGACGGAGGAGCTGTTATGAGTCTGTTCTGCCGCCCCGTCTGCGGCGGGCCGCTGACGCGGGCCGGGCACGCCTGCGTCTGCCCCGGCCGCCACACCTTCGGCATCGCCATCGCCTTTGATATCCACGTATTTGAGCGCCTGCAAGGGCGGAAAGGAGCACTCCATGACGCAGCTGTATGAGAAATTCCGGGCGGCCTTCGACACCGAGCCCACCCATATTTTCTCCGCCCCCGGCCGCACGGAGCTGGGCGGCAATCACACCGATCACCAGCGGGGCTGCGTGCTGGCGGCGGCGGTGGAGCTGGATACCCGGGCCGCCGTGGCCCTGAACGGCACCGCCGTCATCCGGCTGCTGTCGGAGGGGTATCCCCTGTGTCAGGTGGACCTGAACGATTTGTCCGTCCGGCCGGAGGAGGTGAACACCACCGCCGCGCTGATCCGGGGCGTGGCGGCGGGCTTTATGGACCGGGGCTTCGGCGTCCGGGGCTTTGACGCCTATGTGACCTCCACGGTGCTGCCCGGCAGCGGGCTCTCCAGCTCCGCCGCCTTCGAGGTGATGCTGGGCACCGCCATGAACCACCTGTTCTCCTGCGGCCTGGACCTGGTGACCATCGCGCAGATCGCCCAGACCGCCGAGAACGTGTACTTCGGCAAGCCCTGCGGGCTGATGGATCAGATGGCCTCCTCCGTGGGCGGCTGCGTGGCCATCGACTTTGCCGATCCCGCCGCGCCGGCGGTGACGCCGGTGGACTTCGACTTCTCCGCCTGCGGCCACGCCCTGTGTATCATCGACTCCGGCGCCAGCCATGCCGACCTCACCGACCAGTACGCCGCCATCCCCGCGGAGCTGCGGGCCGTGTGCGCCCTGTTCGGCAAAAACGTGCTGCGGGAGGTGCCGGAGGCGGAGTTCTACGCCCGATTGCCGGAGGTGCGGCAAACCGCCGGGGACCGGGCTGCCCTGCGGGCCATCCACGTCTACCAGGAAAACCGCCGGGTGGCGGCAGAGGTGGACGCCCTGGGCCGGGGCGATTTCCCGGCCTTCCTCCGAATCGTCAATGAGTCCGGCTTCTCCTCCCAGAACCTGCTGCAGAACGTGATCCCCGCCGGGGCTGCGGCCCACCAGGAGGTGGCGTTGGCCCTTGGCCTGGCCCGGCATCTGCTGGGCGAGCGGGGCGCCTGCCGGGTCCACGGCGGCGGCTTCGCCGGTACCATCCAGGCCTTCGTGCCGGAGGATATGCTGCCCGATTTCCGCTCCCGGATGGAGGCGGTACTGGGAGCCGGCAGCTGCCACGTGCTGTCCATCCGCAAGGCGGGTGGAATGGTGGTAGAGGGAGATTGAAATAAGATTCCGATCATCGGGATTTGTGGAGAAATAATATGAGAGCACCGTTTCAGATACTGGCGATACCCTACAAGAAAGCACAGGAGCTTCAGTTTTGCGTTCTTCACCGCTCCGATACCGACCAATATCAGTTTGTTGCCGGTGGTGGCGAAGATGATGAAAAGCCCATAGAAGCAGCGCTTCGGGAAATCAGCGAAGAGACCGCCTTTACAGCAGAGAAAATCATACCGCTCACTTCCATGGCGTACGTTCCTGCAAGTGTTATTTCAAAAAAGCATAGAGATTTGTGGCCTGTTGAGACATTCGTGATTCCCGAATATGCATTTGGATTTGAATGTGATAGGGATATCATGCTTTCAAGTGAGCACAGCGGTTTGGAGTGGTTGACTTACAGTGATGCCATGTCAAAACTTACATGGGATTCCAATAAGACCGCATTGTACGAATTGAACTGTCGCTTACTTGCAGATTAACAACTACCAATTCCTCACTCTCCAACGAATAATCACCCGCTTCCGATAAGGGAGCGGGTGATTTTCGTTTACTTCTTCTTGCCGCCGTGGGTGGCCTTCATGCGCTTTTCGTGATTGAGGATCGTCTTGCGGATCCGCAGGCTCTGGGGTGTGACCTCCAGCAGCTCGTCGTCGGCCAGGAACTCCAGGCACTGCTCCAGGCTCAGCTTCCGGGGCGGTACCAGCCGCAACGCCTCGTCGGAGCCGGCGGCGCGCATGTTGGTCATCTGCTTCTTCCGGCAGACGTTGACCACGATGTCCTCCACCTTGGGGCTGACGCCCACCACCATGCCCTCGTATACCGCTACGCCGGGGCCGATGAACAGGGCGCCCCGCTCTTGGGCGTTGAAGAGGCCGTAGCTGACGCTCTCGCCGGTCTCGAAGGAGATGAGGGAGCCGGTGTTCCGGCGCTGTACGTCGCCCTTATAGGGGGCGTAGGAGTCGAAGACGCTGGCCATGATGCCCTCGCCCCGGGTATCGGTGAGGAACTCGTTGCGGTAGCCGAAGAGGCCCCGGGAGGGCACCCGGAACTCCAGCTTCATGCGGCTGCCGATGGGGGTCATCTCCACCAGGTCGCCCCGGCGGGAGCCGAGCTTCTCGATGACGGCGCCAACGCTCTCGGCGGGCACGTCCACCACCAGGCGCTCGATGGGCTCGCACTTCTTGCCGTCGATGGTCTGGTACAGGACACGGGGCGGCGACACCTGGAACTCGTAACCCTCCCGGCGCATGGTCTCGATGAGGATGGAGAGGCTCATCTCGCCCCGGCCGGCCACGTTGAAGGCGTCCATGGCGCCCTCGATCTCGCTGACACGGAGGCTCACGTCCTTCAGCGTCTCCCGCCACAGGCGGTCCCGCAGCTGGCGGGAGGTGACGTATTTGCCCTCCCGGCCGGCGAAGGGGGAATCGTTGACGGAGAAGGTCATCTCCACGGTGGGGGCGCTGATCTTCACGAAGGGCAGCGGCTCCACGCAGTCGGGCGCACAGATGGTGTCGCCGATGGTGATGTCGCCGATGCCGCTGAGGGCGATGATGTTGCCGGCGGTGGACTCGGTGATGGGCTTGCGGCTGAGGCCCTCGAACTCATAGAGGCTGACGGCCTTGGCCTTCTTGGCGGGGGCATCGGGATCATGGTAGTTGCACACGGCGATCTCCTGGTTCTGGCGCAGGGCGCCCCGCTCGATGCGGCCGATGGCGATGCGGCCCACGAAGTCGTTGTAGTCGATGGCGGACACCAGCATCTGGAAGGGCTCGTCCACGTTGGCCTCGGGGGCGGGGATATAGTCCAGAATGGTGTCGAACAGGGGCTTGAGGTCCGTGCCGGGCACGTCGGGCGAGTAGGAGGCGATGCCCTGGCGGGCGGAGCAGAACAGCATGGGGCTGTCCAGCTGATCGTCGGTGGCGTCCAGATCCAGCAGCAGCTCCAGCACCTCGTCGATGACCTCGTGAATCCGCTGGTCGGGCCGGTCGATCTTGTTGACCACCACGATGACCCGGTGGCCCAGCTCCAACGCCCGGCTCAGCACGAAGCGGGTCTGGGGCATGGGGCCCTCGGCGGCGTCCACCAGCAAAATGACGCCGTTGACCATCTTCAAGATGCGCTCCACCTCGCCGCCGAAGTCGGCGTGGCCCGGGGTGTCCACGATGTTGATCTTGGTGTCGCCGTAGCGGATGGCGGTGTTCTTGGCCAGGATGGTGATGCCCCGCTCCCGCTCCAGGTCGCCGGAGTCCATGACCCGGTCCACCGTCTCCTGATTCTCCCGGTAGACGCCGCCTTGCTTGAGCATCTCGTCCACCAGGGTGGTCTTGCCGTGGTCCACGTGGGCGATGATGGCCACGTTGCGCAAGTTGTTGTTCTGCAAAGGAAAAACCCCTTTCTTACGGGTGAAAATGATACGCACTAACCTTGGTATTATATGCTCAAACCCGCCCGAATGCAAGAGCGTTTCGCGGATTTTTGGCTCCGGAGCGGCCATTTCCGCGTTGACAAGCGAGGCCCGGCATAGTAAAATAATCGTTGGTCATATGCCCCTGTATACCATATCTGCCCCCGTAGCTCAGCTGGATAGAGCGTTCGCCTCCTAAGCGAAAGGCCACGCGTTCGAATCGCGTCGGGGGTGCCAAAAAGGACGACGCCGTTGCGGCGTCGTCCTTTTGCTCGGCTCATTTAGCCCCAGCGGGCCTCAATCAGCGGCTGCTCCCAGTCGATGGCGCCGCCCAGCTCCGCGGCGACGGCGTCGGCCTCGGTGCGGAAGGTCTCCAGGAATTCCGCCTCCCGCTTTTTGGAGCGGCGGCCCTTGGCCCGGTAGATCTCCCGGGCGGCGCAGGCGTCGTAAGAGACGGCGAAATCCTCCGGATCGTTGTGGGGGAAGAAGGTGACGCTGACCTCATAGAACACCTCCCCGGCGTCGGAGGTGGCGGTCAGCTTCACGGACGCGGCGTGACGGGGCACCTCGTTATACACGCACTCGCCGGCAAAATACTGGGCATAGACGTCGATGACTTTCATCACAGCACCTCTCAAAATACACCGTTTTTGTGGAGCCACAGGGCCACGGGGATGGCGATCTGCAGCAGCAGGATCAGGGGGATGAAGACGCGGAAATACCAGTGCTTCGTCTTGTGGTGGAACACGTGCATGCCCAGCAGGGCGCCCAAGCTGCCGCCGATGATCGCCAGCAGAAAGAGCGTCCGCTCCGGCACGCGCCAGCGGTCCTTCTTCGCCCCGCGCTTGTCCGCCCCATAGACTGTAAAGGCGATCAGGTTGACAAGCACCAGGTAGCCCGCCAGGGCGTAATACCAGATATTCCCGCTCATGAGCGCTTCAGCTCGGCCAGGGCGCAGGCGGTCTTAGCCGCCAGGCGGGCGTTGTTATACACCAGCTGGATGTTGGAGTCCAGGCTGTCCCCGCCGGTGAGATCCTTCACCCGGGCCAGCAGGAAGGGCGTGGCGGCCTTGCCGCGGATGCCCTGCTCCACGCTCTCGGCGATGGCCCGGTCAATGGCCGCGTTGATGACCGCCGGGTCCATGGAGTACTCCTCGGGGATGGGATTGGTGACCAGCATGCCGCCCTTGAGGCCCAGCTCCCGCTTCACGTGGAAGGCCTGAGCCAGCTCCTGGGGGCTGTCCAGCTCATAGTCCACGCCGAAGCCGGAGTGGCTGGTGTAGAAGGCGGGCAGCTCCCTCGTGCCGTAGCCGATGACGGTGACGCCCTTGGTCTCCAGATACTCCAGGGTCAGACCCAGGTCCAGGATGGACTTGGCGCCGGCGCAGATAACCATGACGGGAGTCTGGGCCAGCTCCTCCAGGTCGGCGGAGATATCCATGGTGGTCTCGGCGCCACGGTGGACGCCGCCGATGCCGCCGGTGGCGAAGATCTCGATGCCGGCCATGGCGGCGATCATCATGGTGGTGGTGACGGTGGTGGCGCCGTCCATCCCCTTGGCCACCAGCACCGGCAGATCCCGGCGGCTGGCCTTGGTGACGCCGGCGCCGGTGCGGCCCAGGTAGTCGATCTCCTCGGGGGACAGGCCCGCCTTCAGCCGGCCGCCGATGATGGCGACGGTGGCGGGTACGGCGCCGTTTTCACGGATAATTTGCTCCACGTTCAGCGCCGTGTCCACGTTCTGGGGATAGGGCATGCCGTGGGAGATGATGGTGCTCTCCAGGGCCACCACGGGGCGGCCCTCCTCCAGCGCCTGACGCACCTCCGGCGCGATATCCAGATACTTGTTCATGCTATATTACCTCGCTTTTTCGCAGTTTTTCCAATTCATCCCAGCTCATACCGGGGTGTACCGTGGTCTCCGCCGTGCTGGCGAAGGCACCGGCGCAGATGGCGTTTTGGGCCGCCTCGGTCAGGCCGTCGCGGCGCAGGATTGACGCGGTCAAGGCCGCGACCATGGCGTCGCCGCCGCCGGTGGCGCTGACAATATGCTCCTTCGGACAGCCGAAGCGGGCCCGCTCCCCCGTCCGGGACGCGGCGCAGATGCCCCGGCTGGAAAGAGAAATGTACACCTGCCGCAGGCCGGTGGCAAGGAGCTTTTCCGCCGCCCGGGCCGCACCCTCCTCCGAGTCGATGGTCACGCCGGAGAGGGATTCGGCCTCCATGCGGTTGGGCTTGAGGGCAAAGAGCTTGCCCAAGACGGGCCGCAGCTTCTCCGCCTTGACGGTGGACACCGGGTCGGCCACGATGGGCACGGCGCAGTTGTCGCAGAGCCAGGCGATGCTCTCCGCCGGCAGGTTGGCATCGATGACCACCAGCTTGGCACTGTTGATGAAGTCCAGGCGCCGGGCCAGAAAATCCGGCGTGATGTGGTCGTAGATGGCCATATCGTTGACGGCCACGGCCATATCGCCGGTGCTGTCCGCCACGTAGACGTAGGTGGAGGTGCTCGCGCCGGGGATCACGGCGCTGTGGCTCAGATCCAGGCCGGCTTCGCGGGCGGCTGCGCGGACGGTATCGGCGAAGTGGTCCTCCCCCAGCACCGTCACCATGGCGGCGTCCACCCCCAGCAGGCAGAGGTTGCGGGCGATGTTGCAGCCCACGCCACCCAGGGACGTGACCACCCGGCCGGGATTGGAGTCCCCCTGCACCAGCGGCGACAGGGAGGTTGCGCCGATGTCCACGTTCACGGCGCCGATCACGACCACGTCCGGCATGTGCTTCTCCCCTTTCGACAGTTCTTTCCGCTCTATTTTAGCGGCGAGCGGGCAAAAAGTCAACGGCAGGACCGGTGAAAAGCCTTGTCAAGGGGGAATAATTGGTATATAATATTGGGCACTGTGAAAAAACCTTGAAAAGGTGGAATCGTTATGGAACGAGTGAAAATCGCATCCGTCTTTGCCGATCAGGAGACCTTGGGCGGCAAGGAGATCACCGTCTGCGGCTGGGCGCGCACCATCCGGGACATGAAGACCTTCGGCTTCATCGAGCTCAACGACGGCTCCTGCTTCAAGAACCTGCAGGTGGTCATGTCGGCGGAGGAGCTGGATAACTATAAGGAGATCGCCGGGCAGAACGTGGGCGCGGCGCTGATCGTCCGGGGCACCGTGGTGCTGACGCCGGAGGCCAAGCAGCCCCTGGAGCTGCGGGCCGCCGAGATCGCCGTGGAGGGCAAGTCCACCCCCGACTATCCCCTGCAGAAGAAGCGCCACAGCGTGGAATTCCTGCGGACCATCCAGCATCTGCGGCCCCGCACCAACCTGTTCAGCGCCACCTTCCGGGTCCGCTCCGTGGCGGCCTACGCCGTTCATGAGTTCTTCCAGAGCCGGGGCTTTGTGTACGTCCACACCCCCATCATCACCGGCTCCGACGCCGAGGGCGCCGGTGAGATGTTCCAGGTGACCACGCTGGATCTGGACAACATCCCCCGCACCGCCGACGGCGCCGTAGATTACAGCCAGGATTTCTTCGGCAAGAAGACCAGCCTCACCGTGTCCGGCCAGCTGAACGCCGAGAACTTCGCCATGGCCTTCGGCGATGTGTACACCTTCGGCCCCACCTTCCGGGCCGAGAACTCCAACACCCAGCGCCACGCCGCCGAGTTCTGGATGATCGAGCCGGAGATGGCCTTCACCGACCTGAAGGGCGACATGGACGTGGCCGAGGCCATGATTAAGTTCATCATCAACCGTGTGCTGGAGCGCTGCCCCGACGAGATCAACTTCTTCAACAGCTTCGTGGACAAGGGGCTGAAGGAGCGGTTGGAGCACGTGGCCTCCAGCGACTTTGCCCGGGTCAGCTACACCGAGGCGGTGGAGATCCTGAAGCAGCACAACGACCTGTTCGACTTCCCCGTGGACTGGGGCACCGATCTCCAGACCGAGCACGAGCGCTACCTCACCGAGCAGGTGTACAAGCGTCCCGTCTTTGTCACCGACTATCCCAAGGAGATCAAGGCCTTCTACATGCGCCTCAACGACGACGGCAGGACCGTGGCCGCGGCGGACTGCTTGGTGCCCGGTATCGGCGAGATCGTGGGCGGCAGCCAGCGCGAGGAGCGGCTGGAGGTGCTGGAGAGCCGTATCCAGGAACTGGGCATGAAACCCGAGGACTACTGGTGGTACTGCGATCTGCGGCGCTACGGCTCCTGCACCCACGCCGGGTTCGGCCTGGGCTTCGAGCGCATGGTCATGTACCTGACCGGCGTCAGCAACATCCGGGACGTAGAGCTCCACCCCCGCACCGTGGGCAACGCCGAGTTCTGATCGCCGTATTCCTCCGTCATCCGGCGGCGGACACCTTTTCGGGTGTCCGCCGTTTTCTTTTTTTCGATTACCACCAATAGAAATAACGTTTGATCGTCCATTGTATGTGTGGTATACTCAGTATGGTATTGTATACATTGGGCGCGGTGTTCCGCGCGCCGCTGTTTTCGGTACCGCCATCAGAAAGACACGGCACAATCAAGACGGGAGGGCGACGACATGAAGCGATTTTTGAGCATCGTGCTGACGCTGGTCCTGGTGCTGACTATGGCGCCCGCCATGGCGCTCACCGCCCACGCGGCGACGACCGGCGGCGCCTGCGGCGACAACCTCACCTGGACATACAACAACAGCACCTGTACCCTCACCATCTTCGGCATCGGTCCCATGTGGACCTTTGGGAACGGCTGGGGCGAGCATAAGATGCCGTGGGGTACAACCATAAAAAAGTGGTACTTGGAGACGGCGTGACCACCATAGGCGAAGGTGCGTTTATGGACTGTGCCAATTTGTCAGAAGTGCCCATTGGGAAACAGGTTGGGATGATCGACAGCAATGCTTTCCAGAGTAGAACGGATCTACGGAGCGAACCGATCCGAAGCCTGTATCAACATCAATCTGGTATTCCGGGATATTCTAAACGACGACAGCCTGTGTCTGGCCTACGGCATGAACTATCCCGATGCGCTGGCGGGCAGCGTGTTCGCGGCCAAGTACCGCGCGCCGCTGCTGATGGTGGACAAGGGGGATCTGCTGGATGAGCAGATCGACTACGTGAAGGAGAAGGCGCCGGAGAACGTGTACGTCTTCGGCGGCACCGGCGTGGTACCCGACTCCGTGGTGGAGCAGGTCAAGGCCTCGGCGCAATAAGAGCAGCTCAAGGACTACATTACATCACTGCAAGCAAAAACACAGCGCGGGACAGCCGTCCCGCGCTGTGTTTTTGTCTACGTTATTCGATGCCGGCCAGCACCTGCAGCTGGTACATGGTGGTCTCCCGCCAAGTCTCCCCAGCCCGCAGCACCGTGGTGGGAAATTCCGGAAAGTTTGGAGAGCAGGGATAATGCTGGGTCTCCAGGGCAAAGCCGCTGCGCCGGCGATACGACACGCCGCCTTTCCCGGGGAGGGGATAGTCCTCCAGGTAGTTGCCGCTGTAAAGCTGCAGTCCCGGCTGGGTGGTAACGACAGTCAGCGCAATGCCGGTTTTCGGTGAATAAGCCAGGGCCGCGGGAACCGCGTCGGGCCGCAGCACGTAGCAGTGGTCGTATCCCCCCACCAGCTCCATCTGCTCGCACAGGGCGGGAAAGCCCAGACCGATCCGGCGCAGTCGGCGAAAATCCATCATGCCGCTCACCGGAAGGATGTGTCCGGTGGGACAGGTGTCGTCCGCTGTCTCCAGGAAGGAATCCGCCGCGATCTGCAGCAGCTGATCATCCACCTTGCCGCTCCCGTGTCCCGCCAGATTGAAATAGCTGTGATTTGTCAGATTGAGCACCGTATCCTTGTCGCTGACAGCCTCGTACCGCATGGCCAGCACGTTTTTGTCGTCTAAAGAATAGGTAACGCTGATGCGCACCGTGCCCGGCAGGCCGTCCTCGCCCTCCGGACTGGTATAGACAAATCGGATCCCGCCGTCCCCCACCGTCGAGCGAAACATCCTCTTGCTCAGCGTGCCGTGGAGATGGTTGGGGCCGTCATTGGGTGTCAAGCGATATTCCTTGCCATTCAGGAAAAATGCGGCATTTTTGATGCGGTTTGCATAGCGGCCCACCAGCGCGCCAAAAAAAGCGCCGTCCGCCTCATAGGAGGCAAGATCATCATAGCCGAGCACAACGTCCGCCGGCTCCCCATTTCGGTCCGGCAGGATCAGATGGGTCAGAATGCAGCCGTAGTCCAGAAACCGGGCCTGCATACCGTTGGCGTTGCTTATGGTATAGCAGGTGACTCTTTCGCCGTTTTGGGTAACCCCATATGGGCTGCTGGATATCTTCATGGTCCTCTCCCCTTTTCAGAAGGTCGCAATAAGTTTGGCTATTGTAACAAACTTTCCCTGGGATTTCAACCGTTTTCCCCTTTTTCCGGGGGAATTGTAAACTTTCTGTTTAGGGCTGTTCACAGCGCAAAAAACAGAGTATAATATGTTCACCAATACAGACGGAGGATGAAAATTATGGCAATTATTCATGTGGATTCCGCGACCTTCCAGCAGGAGGTCCTGGAGAGCAAGGAGCCCGTTCTGGTGGACTTCTGGGCCACCTGGTGCGGCCCCTGCCGTATGGTAGCCCCCATTCTGGAGGAGATCGCCGACGAGACCGGTCTGAAGATCGCCAAGGTGGATGTTGACGAGAATCCCGATCTGGCCCAGCAGTTCGCCATCATGAGCATTCCCACGATGATGGTATTCCGTGATGGTCAGCTGGTCAACAAGGCTATCGGCGCCATTCCCAAGGAAGCGATCCTGGCTCTGCTGAAGTGAGCCATGCCAAAGCAAGAGAGCTCCCGCCTGCAGGCGGGAGCTTTTTTTGCGTTTAGGCGGCTGTCATTCAACCGCGCTCTCCTCCCCGCCCCTGCCGGAACGGAACATGCGAACCACACGGAGCAGATCCTTTCCGTTCAGCGCCGCGATCAGCAGCAAGCTCACCGCCGACACCGCATAGGGCAGCGCCCCCCGGGTGAAGGTATGGAGCCAGCTGTTGATCACAATCAGAGCTGTATAGGCGGCGTACAGGGGCAGCGGGAACCGATGGTGCCACAGCCGCCCGGAGATCAGCGTTCGCGCCCAGAAAAACACCACGTAGGACAGACCCGTTGCGATGGCCGCACCGCGGCCCTGCCACACGGGGATCAGGAAGTAATTCAGAGCAATGTTGGTCACCGCGGAAAGAGCGGAGACCAGGATGGTATATTTCGTCTTCCGGGTGAAGACGATCCCCACCATGGTCGTCTCGGAGATGGTGTACATGATGGGATAGAGCATGATGAAGGGGAAAATATAGATGGCCTGGGCAAAATTGGGCCCCAGAATAATCGCCACCACGTTCTTGCACAGCAGAATGCCCAGGCACATGCACACCATGACAGCCGACACCAGCCTGCTGACGAAATTGAACCGGGTCTTCGGCTGGTTCTCCTCATGCCAGCGCATGGCCACAGGCGTCCAAAACAGGGTAAAGCAGGACTGCACCACGCTCAATACCGATACGATCTTGAAAGCGCCGGTGTACAGGCCCAATTCATCGTAGCTGCACATGATCCGCAGCATGATCCGGTCCATGGATGTCAGCATCCAGCCGATGACATAGGCGGGGATCAGCGGCAGGCCATAGCCCAGCATCCGCCGCAGCAGCGGCCGGTCCAGCTTCTGGCGAAGGAACCGGACCTCGCGCAGAGAGGCCACGTAGAGGCAGCTACCGTTCAGGACCGTTGCGATGGAGATGGCATACACCACGCTGCGGAAGCTCTTCTCCCAGGCGAACAGCAACAGCACCGTGAACACCAGCGTCCAGACCTTCAGCAGGATGGTAAACAGGGAGTACTTCAGCCCGTTCTCCTCCATGCGGATCTTCAGCAGGGCAAAGTTCTCCACGATCATGAAGGGGATCATCAGTGCCAGGGCATATACCGCCAGATGTTCGTCCGGTGTGTCAAACAGCAGTCTGCTGACCCATGGCACATTGGTGAGGATAACGATCTCCACCAGCGCCACACACAGCATGGGTATCGCCATGGCATTGGCCAACAGATTGTCCGCCCTCTCCTTTGCCTGGTGGAACTCCCGGACAAAGGCCTGGTCCATACCCAGATAGATCAAAAGCGCCACCGTATTCTGGGCGGTAGTAAACATGCCGGCGCGCCCGTATTCGGCCTTGGAGATAAAGTAGGTGATCAAAGGCACCGTGATAAAGCTCAGGATCGCGCCTACGATCGGGCCGACGGAAAAGGCGCTGAGCTTCCTCAACAGTTGCTTCATCGCTTCTCACCGGTCTCTTTCCGCGTCAGCTTCTCAAACAGGGCGGTATAGCGCTCCGCGCTGCGCCGCCAGGTAAGCTCACCCGCATCCTTCCGGCCGGCCGCTGTCACGGCGGACATCAGCTCCGGCCGGGCCAGGCAGCGTTCCACCACCTCCACGATAGCCTCCGGCGTATCCGCCGGGACCAGGAAGCCGTTCTTGCCGTCCACGATCAGGTCGGCGATGCCTTCTCCCTGGGTGCCGATGGTGATGCAGCCGGCCGCCATGGCCTCCAGATATACGATGCCGAAGCCCTCCCGCACGCTGGGCATGACGAAAAACTGGGACTGCCCCATATACCGGAGCACCTCTTGATTGTGGATCTGGCCGGTGAAGGTAACGCTGTCCTCCACCCCCAGATCGCGGCACAGCCGCTCCAGCCTCTCTCGGTCCGGACCCTGGCCGATCAGCGTGAGCTCCGCCTCCGGATGGCGGCGGTGAATCTCGGCAAACGCCCGGATGGTGATATAAAAACGCTTTTGCGCCAGCAGATGGCCCACCTGCACAAAAGTCAGCGGCTTTTTCTCATCGCTGCGCGGCAGGTAGCTGGTCTGAAAGCCGTTCAGGATCACTGTGAGCGGCGTATTCGTTCCGCACGCCTCCAGTCTGGCCGCCAGGGCACTGCTGCCGCACCCCACGTAATCCGCCTGGTCGCTCCACCGCTTGAGCATTTCCCGCTCTCCCCGTTCAAAGGGGATGGACACGTCGCTTCCGTGGGTGGTGACCACCAGGGGGCAGCGCAGCCGCTTCTTCAGCCATGCCCCCGTCTGGCTGCTGAAGCCCAAATTGTGCGCGTGGATCACGTCCGGTTGAAAGTCCCGGAACACCGGCCCTCCCCAGAGGGAAATGGCCGCACGCGCGCTCTTCACGTTAAACCCGAGCTTCTCCCCAAATCGCGACAGGGTGATATACCGAAGGCGGCAGATCTCCACCCCGTCCTCTTTAGACACCTGCAGGACGGGACCCATACGCCGGCCAGCCAGGTCGCACTTTCCAAAGCCCGTGAGAAGCAGAACACGGACCCGATGGCCCATGGCCGCCAGCTCGCGCGCCTGGTTGTGAACGAAAGACATATTCAGATTTTTATATAGCCCATCTGAAGATATGACCAAGATATTCATTGTGTGCTCTTATTCCATCGCCATGCGCGCAATTGCGTAGAGTCCTTCGCCCCTCACCGGCGGCGGGGATATTTACCGGCCGCAATGCTCCGCTTCTGGTCCGGCGCCTTTTGAAAGATCCGCATACAGGGACAGGAGCTTTTTCTCCTCCACGCCCCAGTTATACGTCTCCCGCACGGCTCTTCGTCCGTTCTCGCCCATTTCACGCGCCTCGTCGGGGTGATCCAGCAGATAACGGATCGCCGCCGCCACCTCCTCGTCGCTGTCGGGCTCAACCGTGATGCCGCAGTGATACCGATCGACCATCTCCTGCCACAGCTGCGACTTGCTGCAGATCACGGGCAGGCCGGCCATCATCTCCTCATAGATTTTCGTATTGCCCAGCGTACCGCGCCGAAATCCCGTGTTGTAGCTGTAGCTGAGCACAGAGACCCCGGCGACACACTGGCTCATGACTTGGGCCACTTCCTCATGGGGGATCTTTCTCCTGTACTCCACACGCTCCCAGCCGGGCAGATTGCGGAGCCTCTCCAGATACGCCTGGTCGGGCGGACCTACCAGCACATACCGCGCGTCTGTACCGGGCAGAGCCCGGATGATACGCTCATGGTTCCACTGGGCGGTGATCCCTCCGGCAAAGCAAAGTGTCCTGTCACGACCCGCGTCGGAGTGTGCGACCTCCTGGTATTGGGGGTAGTTGGTCACCATCACCACCCGTGGATGGAACGCGGAAAAGAACTCGCAGATGTGCGGGCTCACGGAGATGACGGCATCCAGTTCACGGCAGGAACGCCGCTGATAGGCGCTATAGATGCGATAGACCAGCTTGCGCAGCACCTTGGGGATCCACGGTTTTTCCAGAAGCTGGTCAGCCGTGTTCTCGTGGCTGTCAAAGATCACCGTTTTGCCCAGCTTCTTGAGCTTGCGCCCATATGGCAGAAGCTCGGGATCGTGAAAGTGGTATATATCCGCATCCACGGCCAGTGCGGCGCGGTAAATCTGTCTGGTCACGCAAAGCATACGGGTCATGCGCCGGACGTTTACCTGTCCGATCCCCACAATGTGGACGCCGTTCTTCTCGTAGCTCTCACCGCGTTCAACCAGATAAACCTCATAGCCGGCCCGGGCCAGGGTGGTGCATTCCTTGTGGAAAATGCGCACGTCCTCCGGTCCGTGGGCGCTGGTCATGTGGCATACTTTCGTCATGGATCTATTCTCCTTCCGCGCGCACCGTCCCCGGCGCACGCAGCCAAACTCACGTGCAGATAACTGCACCTCAATCTCTGATGTCTCTCACGTCTCATCCGCCCCGTTCCCGCGGAGGAATCTTCTCGCAAACGCCACGCCGGTGGCGGCGGCCATCATCGTATAGACCACCGTGCTCGTCCAGGCGAGGCCCATAGCGCCGTAGCGCGGAATAACGACCATATTGATCCCCACCTGGGCCAATACGCCCAGCACGGACACCACCAGGTTGACCTTGATCTGCCCCATGGCGGCCAGCAGGTTCGCGTTCGTATAGCGGAACACATTGTTGATCACCGAGGCAATCAGCAGCACCCGCATCACCGGAACAACCGTTGCGTACCGCTCCCCATAGATCAGGGTGATGACAGGTCTGGCCCAGATGAACAGCACCGCCGCCACGCCGCAGACCATCACGCCAGTGGCCGCCAGCACCAGGGGATAGTTCTTCCGGATCCACCGGCCCTCCCGTTCATGCTTGATGAAAAGCGGCGCTACAAACACGCCGATGGCCGCGCTGAACAGCGAGATGTTCCCGGGCAGCGCATAGGCGACCTTGTAATCGGCTACCAGAACGGAGTCCATCGTCAGCTTGCCCAGGAGGTAGATATCGTTGAGCATGAACACCGTCCACAAGCCGTTGGTGATCATATACTGGAGGGAGTAAATGTCGATCTCCCGACGCTCCTGATACGGCAGAGGCGACGGGCGCTTCCCCGCGAAATACAGTCTGCGGATCGACCAAAGCAGGTACGCCGCCCAAAGGCCGTAGGCCGTCACGTTGGCGACCATGGCCCCCGTCAGCCCCCAGATCCTGGCGAACAGATACTTGAACACCAGCACGCAGACGCCCAACAGACATGACACGACGGCGTAGCGCTTGTTGTCAAACATGGCGCGGAGCATCAGCGTGCCGCTGTCAGCCACCGAATGGAACGGCAGGGATAAAATCAGAAGCGGCAGCAGATATCTGGCCTGCTGAAAATCATCGGCGAAGGGATACAGCCAGTAGAAGATCGCGCAAGACAGTGCCACGATCACAACATTATAGATCGTACTGCGCCGGATAATGAAGTGATAAACGTCGTATTTGCGGTCCTCCTCATTGATGATCACAAACCGAAGGATCGCGTTGGTCAGTCCCAGTCCGGCTATGAGATAGATATAGCCGAACTTGTTCTCCACGTACCCAAGAACGCCGTAATCCGCCTTGCTGAACAGCTTGACGATAAAGATAGAGGCAAAAAAAGCGACAAACTTGGTGATAAAGCTGCCGATGAAGATGTGGGCGGCGCCCTGATTACGCAGGCTGATCCATTTTTCTTTGATCAGCGATCTGATCTTGTTCCACTTAGGCATTACTCTCGTTCCTTTATTCAGCGCGCCAGCGGCGCCGAGGGGTCCTTCTCAAAGAAGAATTTATGGCACACGACCATGGCGATGATCGTCACGATCCAGGTGAAGTTATAAATGAAATCCACAAAGCCTCCGCTGCACGTTACCGGCGCCGCCACCGTGAAGAACGCGAACAGCGTGATCATGGCAGGCGTCTTCCGGGATTTGAGAACAACCGCAAAGAACGCGGCAAACAGGAAGGCGACCCATACGGTGGCAAGGACCATTCCGATCCAGCCGAAATTGGCGTAGGCCTCGCCCAGATAGAGGGAGTTCATCACGCCGCCCGTCCCGTTATACACGCTGTCGGCGCCATAGAACTCCATCAGGAGCCTGGCGCTGCGGAGCTGCTCGCTGAACGGCAAGCCCAGCAGACGGATCAGGAGCATGCTGAGGCTCCTCCCCTTCAGGAAAGGAAGAAACTTGGGGAAAAGGTCAAAGTTGTAGCTGAGCGTGCCGACCTCCGTAAAGAAGATCCGCCCCCAGATACCGCCGTAGATAATGGACATGTTCAGCTTGGTCCCCTGGATCGTATAGATCAGAAAGAGGAGGCCAATCCCCGCCGCGCCGAAGAGGATGAGCCAGCGCATCTTGATCCCTCCGCGGAAATAGATCAGGATGCATAGGTACGTCAGCAGAAAGAACACAATGGGGACCTTCGCGAAGTTGTAGGTCTTGACAAGTCCCCCGGCTATGAACATGACGACGGCAAGGGCGATCCACTTGACCTCCCGGGTGGACAGCGCGCAGGCAAACGCAAAATAGGCTATCAGCGGGATCGCCAGGTGGATCCCGATATTGGTGACATAGGAGTTGATCACGTACGCGCCCGTAATCAGGATGCGCTCTGTTCCCAGGTTGAAGGACGAATCGTGGAAGACCATCTTCCAGAGGGGGATATAGCCGAGCTTCATGAAAAACAGCGCCAAAAGACCCAGACAGGCCACACTGGCCGCCAGCGTCAGATAGAACAGGATCTTTTTAGGCCGGTAAATCGCCCGGTCCTTCATATAATGCTCGTAATCCTTCTTCGCGTCCACGCGGAACAGCTTGAGAAACAGGCAGAGCAGGCACGGGAACACCACGGCGTACACCATGACGACGAAGAAGGTCACCATGAGACTCCCCTGTCGGTCTATCAGCCGGTTCAGCGTATGGTGCTGGTTGATTCCCAGCTGGATCATGACGATCCCCAGGAAGGACTGGAGAAAGAAAAAAATTCCCGCCACGTGGATGATATTCAGTTTTCCCAGGTCGAAGGTCCCGGCGGCCTTGTAAAAGAAGTAGAGGGAGTAGACGAGTGAAACGATGGCGATACATGCGATCAGCAGCTTACTCATACGTCTCTATCCCCCTTTGCAGCGCGATCAGATAGATCTTCGTATATTTGTCGGCGGCCTTGAAGTGGTCCTTCATGAAGTCCACATTATCCTCCCGCTCAAACGACTCGCTCAAAAAGATCGAGTGAAAGCCCTCCAGATCCCGCAGCGGTGAAAGATCCATCGTTCTGTATCCGTATAAATAGAGCTCCTCCAGGCTGCTGCAGGTCCGCAGAACGGAGATGTCCTTGATCCCGTTATAACTGAGATTCAGCGTGACGATCTTTTCATTCCCCTCGAGGAAGGAGAGGTCTGTCAGGTAGTTTTCCTCCAGCAGGATGGACACGATGTCGGTCTTCCCCAGAAACGGCACCTCGGCAACGCTGTTGAAGTTCAGGTCCACCTCCTGCAAGCTCTCCAGTTGGGCAATGACCTGCACATCCTTGACCTGATTATACGCCAGATTCAGCTTCTGTAGCTTCTGCATGCCTGCCAGCGGGCTGATGTCGCGGATCCGATTATGGTCCAGGATCAGCTCCTCCACACCCGTCGCCCGCGACAGTGTCTTCAGACTCGAGATCCTGTTGCCGGAAAAATTGACTGTTCGCAGATCTTTGAAGCCAGACATGTCCGGGATCTTCCGGACGCCGCAGCCCTTGATCACCACGGTCTCCAGGTTGGGAAAAAGCGTCAGGTCGGAAACGTCGTCCAGCCTGTTATCCCCGGAGATGTTGATAGAGGTCACCTCCAGAAGGCGCTCCTCCGTCAGATCAGTCGCCTGGCAATGCAGCTGCTCCAGCACATCCTCCAGAAATACAGGGTTGGAGAACTTCACCGGGCACTCGGCGGCCAGGGCAGCCAGCTCCTCAGGCGTCAAATCCGCGTCGTCTGCCGTCGCAGCGCCGAAGCCAAACCCCAGCACGGTGATCACCAGCAGGGCCAGACACAGCAGGGTCACAGACAGAAAAGGCCGCCTGGACACAAATCCTCCGGCTCGCTTCACGTTCATGCCTCCACCCCCCTGCGCATCGAATCGTAAACCTCGATCATGTGGTCAACATTCTTGTCCCAGTCATAGAGCTCTTCCACCCGGGCCCGGCCTGCTGCGCCCATAGCGCGGCAAGTCTCCGGATCCTTAAGAAGCCGCTGCATCGCCTGGGCCAGGGCGTCCGGCGAGCCTGTGGGCACGATCAAGCCGGTCACACCATCGACAACGATCTCCTGGAAGCCGGGCACGTCGGTGGCTACCACCGGCAAACCGGCAGCCATAGCCTCCACCGCCACGACGCCGAAGCTCTCCTGGGATGAGGGGAGCACGAACAGATCCATCGCACGCAGAGCAGCGGGCACCTCATCGTGGGGGATCCGCCCGGCAAACGTCACATGCTCCGATACGCCGCAGGCCTCGCTCAAAAGCTCCAGCTCACGGCGCTGGGGCCCGTCTCCGTAGATAACGAGCTTCACGGCAAGCGAAGAATCCAGCTCTCTCAGCCGCGCAAAACCCCGGATCAGATCGTCCACCGCGTAGATGGGCGCCAGCGTCTTGACGATGCCCACCGTAAGGGTATCCTCGGTTCGCTCCTTCCCGGGGAAGGCGTAGGCCGCCAGATCCACGCCAAAGGGCGTAACAGGGATCTCTTTTTGTGGCTCGTGCAAAAGGGTCCTCACCTGCTGGGCCATCGAATGGCTGGTAGAGGCCACGGCATCGGCATAGCGAAGATTCTTTTCCAGAATACGATACTTTACCTTGCTCTGGTAGGGGAACTCATATACATCGCTCCCCCATACGTTCAGCAGCAAGGGCTTCGCTCCCGCCATACGGGCCAGCGTCCCGTATCCGCTGGCATAGTGGGCGTTGACCAGATCCGGGCTGTCCTCCCGCAGCAGGCGGCGCAGCTGCGGAGCGGACAGATAATAGGCGGCTACGCCCTTCCCAGGCAGATACCGGATGCGCACCTCCGGTCGGATCGTCCCATCGCGATTCTCGTGAAAGGCCATGGAATACAGTGTCACGTCTATGCCCCGGTCAGCCAGTGCATTGACCCAACGAATGGTGTGTATGCTGTTGGCTGGTGCAATAAAGGCCAGCTTCATATCCATTCCCTCAAATCATGCGTATAGTCTGTTGTTTTTTATCTTTTCCGATGCCGATCGGACTCTTTTACTTGTCGAACCGGCCGGTGAAGTCCGTGGAGGCCACGTGCCCCAGCGGCAGCTTTACCGGCTTGCCGGTAGCGGCGGACTGGTAGATGGCCAAAATCATCTCCAGGGCGTTGCGGCCGGCCACCGCGTCCACGTAGGGCTTGCGGTCGTGCTCGATGGCGTCCATCATGTCGGCAAACAGGCTGGTGTGGCCGTTGCCGTAGACATTGCTGGTGGCCTCCTTGAGGCCCTTGTTCCTGGTGTCAGCGTCCGTTTCGTCGGCAAAGTCCCAGACGTCGATGTTGTTGGTGGAAGTGCCGCCCACCTTGACGGTGCCCTTCTCGCCGAAGAGATACAGCGTCTCCTCCAGATTCCGGGGATAGACGTTTGTCGTGCCCTCGATGGTGCCCACGGCGCCGTTTTTGAACTTCACCACGGCCATGCCGATATCCTCGCACTCCAGATAATCGTGGAACTGCTGCTGGGTCACGCCGTAGACCTCGTCCACCTCGTCGCCCATCATCCAGCGCAGCAGGTCGATGCCGTGGATGCACTGATTCATCAGGCAGCCGCCGTCCTGGGCCCAGGTGCCCCGCCACTTGGCCTGGTCATAGTAGCCGTGGTCCCGGTTCCAGCGCACGTGGATGGAGCCGTGGGACAGGCGGCCAAAGCGGCCGCTCTCCAGGGCGCGGCGCAGCTCCTGCACCGCCACATTGAAGCGGTTCTGGTGACAGGCGGACACCTTCACGCCCTTCTCGGCGCTGCGGCGGACGATCTCCTCCGCGTCGTCCATGGACATGGCCATGGGCTTCTCGATGATCACGTTGATGCCGTGGTCAATGCAGTAGAGGGCGATCTCGGCGTGGTTCCCGCTCTCGGTGGCGATGCTGGCCAGGGTGATGTCGTTCTCGGCGATCATCTGCTGATAGTCGGTATAGCGCTTGATGGAAGCGTCGTTCTGCAGGGCGTACTTTGTCAGCAGAGCCTCCATCTTCTCCGGCAGCACATCGCACACGGCGACGATCTCCAGCTTGTTGTTGATGGCGGCCTTCATGTGGTTGACCGCGATGCGGCCGCAGCCGATCAGTGCGTATTTCATAGCGGCAGTCTCCTCATTCCTTGTATAGATTTGTTAAATCCTCCGCCACCTGGCGGGCTCGGGCCTCCCAGGTGTGGCGGACGGATGCGTTGACGGTATTCATCGTTTTGGCGGCCACCTCCTCCGGGTGGTCGCGGAGATAGACTAACAACTCCGCCATTGCTCGGGCGGTGCCGGCTACCGGCCAGCCGCACTGCTCCTGCCGGATCAAGTCGGCGGCGGCAATGGTCTCCGTGATGATTACGGGGGTCCCGCAGCAGATGGATTCCGGCACCTTGATAGGCATAGCCAGATCCGTATAGGGATTGCTCTGCAGGCAGCAGGCAAACACATCCGACCGGTCATAAAGCTCTGCCAGCTGGTCGCTGGAGCGGTGCACCACCCGAACTCTGTCGCACAGGACCGGAGCATACTGCTCCCGGGCAGTCTCCCACTGCACCTGAGGTGTGCAGATTGTCAAATAGACGCCGAGCGCGTCCTTGACCGCAGAGCAAAGGTTTCTAATATCATATACGCCGCCGGTAATGCTTCCCACGTAGAGCACGTGCAGCTCCCCCGGCACCGGCTGTCTCGCCCGCTTGTGGGTCAGGATCTCCTCTTGACGCCTTCCGCCTGGCGGCAATGTCCGAAACGGAAAATCCTCCATCACGTAGCTGTGGATAGCCTCCGATGGATAATAAATCAAGCTGAGGACCCGTCGGTAGCTTCGCAAATCCCGGCGAAACATTGGTACTAGGATCGCCCGCTTCCACCAGGAGACGCTGTCTCGATAAAAGGGAAATCTCCAATGCATATCCCGATAAAACAGCCCCGTGGGGATGTCGTTCTCCTTACAGAAAGCCAGAAACGAAAAATCCATAAACGGGTGGCGGGGAATGTGATCCCGGTCCGCCATGGCGGTGGGGTCGTTGACGCTCTCGGAATAGACAAAATCGTACTTCACCCCGTTGCGGATGTTCCGGCGTACCGCCTCGATTTTCTCCTTCCGCTCCCGGCTGTAGCCGGTGACCTCCTCCACCTCATATCCGATGGCCCGCAGCGCCTCCAGCATCCGCTTGGGACGCAGCGCCGAGCCCACGCCCGGCGCTGCAGAGATAGGATTAGGGTAGTGGTAAATACAACGCTTCATATGAAGTCCCTCTGTGGCATGCAGTTTTTATCTGGCGGCAAAGTGCTCCTTGATCTTCTCCACGATCTTTTCCGCGCTGTGACCGTCTCCGAAGGGCTGATAAGCCGGGTCAAACGTGACGGCCGCGCTCAGCTTTTTCAGGATATCCTCTTTCTCCGGCTTTGCCAGCTGGTTGCAGCGATTCTTCATGGTCTCCGGCCAGACAACGAAATCCAGCACTGTCACACAGGGTTTGCCGGCGAAAAACGCCTCACGCTGCACACCGCCGGAATCGGTCACGATCTTCTTCGCCCGGTTTACCAGAGAGATGGAGGTCTGATAGCCCATGGGAAGAGTCAGCCAGATGTTCCGATAGCCCCGCTCCCGGCACAGCCGTGCCGCCCGGTCATGGTTCCGGGGGTGCACAGGATAGATCACCGGCGCATCCAGCGACTCCATGGCGGAAAAAATGCCGTCCAGCTTCTCGTCGGTATCCGTATTCTCCTGCCGGTGGCAGGTCATGTAGTAAAACTGCTCCGGTAACGTGAGAGGTTTCCCGTCAAAGTCCGCCAGCTCCCGCAGCTCACTGCCATCCAGCCGGGATGTGTAGTACAGGAAGGCGTCGTACATGGGATCTCCCACCACGGTGGCGGTATCCCCCAGCCCTTCCCGGGTCAGGAAGTCCTTGCTGGACTGGGTGCAGGGCAAATTGATGGCGGAGAGATGGTCGGTGACAATACGATTGACCTCCTCCGGGCTGTCCAGCGTGCCAAAGCGGTTGCCCGATTCCACGTGGCAGACGGGGATATGCAGCTTCACCGCTGCCAGCGCCGCCGCCATGGTGGAATTGGTGTCGCCAAACAGCAGGACCATATCCGGCTGTTCGGCCAGAAATACCTTTTCGATCTCGATCAGCATCCGCCCGGTCATCTCCCCGTGGGTGCCGCCGGAGATGCCCAGATTGTAGTCCGGCTTCGGGATGTCCATCTCCTCAAAGAACACGTCGGACATATTGTGGTCATAGTGCTGTCCGGTATGGATCAGAACCTCCTGAAACTCTCTGCGTAAAACCCGGGAGACGACCGCCAGCTTGATAAACTGCGGACGGGCCCCCACCACGGTACATATTTTCTCCATAAATCTTCCTCGTTCCGGGAGCATAACCCCCGGCCCCTTTCTCCTTACAGTCTCCAGAATCGCAGGCCGGACGCCTTCAGCTCGTCCATGCGGTACAGGCTCTTGACATCAATGAGCACCTTTTCGCTGTCGGGCAGTTCGCTCTTGAACAGATCCTTCAGCTGCATCACGGACATGGAACGGAACTCATTGTGACCCACGGCCACAATGATGCAGTCCGCTTTGGGGATCTGATCGAACGCCACCAGATCCACGCCGTACTCATGCTTGGCAACGGCAGCGTCCGCCCAGGGGTCGGTGACGATGGGCTGAATATCGTACTCCTTCAGGCGGTTAATGATATCCACCACCTTGCTGTTGCGGGTGTCGGGGCAGTTTTCCTTGAAGGTGATGCCCAGGATGACCGCAGTAGCCTTCTTGGGCGCCATGCCCGCCTCGATCATCTGCTTGATGGCGGCATCTGCCACGAAGGCGCCCATGCTGTCGTTGACCTTGCGGCCGTTGAGAATGATCTGGCTGTGATAGCCCAGCGCCTCAGCGGCATTGGTGAGGTAGTACGGGTCCACGCCGATGCAGTGGCCGCCTACCAGACCGGGCTTAAATCCCAGGGCGTTCCACTTGGTGTTCATGCCCGAGAGCACCTCGTCGGTGTCGATGCCCATGCGGTCGCAGATCATGGCGACCTCGTTCATAAAGGCGATGTTGATGTCACGCTGACTGTTCTCCACCACCTTCACGGCCTCGGCGGTCTTGATGGTGGATACGGGGAAGGTGCCCGCCTTGATGACGATATCGTATACCTTCTTGATCTCCCGGGCGGACTCCTCGTCCATGCCGGAGACGATCTTGCGGATATTGGTCAGCGTATGCACCCGGTCACCGGGATTGATGCGCTCAGGGCTGTAGCCGATCTTCCAGTCCACGCCGCACTTGAGGCCGGATTCCTTCTCGATGATGGGAACGCAGATATCCTCGGTAACGCCGGGATAAACCGTGGACTCAAAGACCACGATGGTGCCGGGGGTGAGGTTCTGGCCCACGGTGCGGGAGGCGCCCTGCACCGGGCGCAGATCGGGCGTCGTGTCGGGATTCACCGGGGTGGGGACAGCCACCACGATAAACCTGGCCTCTCTGAGCCGGGCGGGATCGGAGGTGAATTCCACCGTCGTATTCTTGATGGCTTCGCCCACCTCGTTGGTGGCGTCGATGCCGTTGGCGTACTCATTGACGCGCTTTTCGTTGATATCAAAGCCGATGACGGAAATGTGCTTGGCAAATTCCACGGCAATGGGCATGCCCACATAGCCCAGGCCTACCAGCGCCAGCTTCTCCTTGCCCTTGATGAGGTCCTCATAAATCGAATCAAACTTCATTTGTTTTGCCCCTTCTTTTTTCTTAAATACAAAAGATAGAATTGTTTTCGGTCGTTTCAGATCTCCTTGACCGTATTTTCCTCTTTCATTTCATACTTTCTGCCGCAGGCGGCGCAATCTGCCCGGCCGTCCTCAAAGTGCATCAGCGCGCCGCACTCGCAGACCCAGCCCCTGATCCTGGCCGGTACGCCCAGCATCAGCGCATGATCCGGCACGTTGCAGGCTACCACAGCGCCGGCCCCGATGAGCGCCCAGCGCCCCACGGTGTGACCGCATACGATGGTGGCGTTGGCGCCAATGGAAGCCCCTTTCTTGATGAGGGTCTTGTGATACCCGGCGCTGCCCTTGGGGTACTTGGCCCGGGGGGTCAGATCGTTGGTGAACACACAGGAGGGACCGCAGAACACATAATCCTCCAGCTCCACGCCCTCATACAGGGACACATTGTTCTGCAGCTTGCAGCCGTCACCCACTTTTACGTGGTTGCTGACGTTGACGTTCTGTCCCAGAGAGCAGCGTTTGCCGATGCGGGCGCCCTTTTGAATATGGCAGAAGTGCCAGATTTTCGTGCCCTCACCGATTTCCACGTCGTCATCGATATAGGACGTCTCATGAACGAAATACTTCTTTTCTTCCATCACAGCGCCTCCAAAACCGCGTCGATGACCAACTGCTGCTCCTCTGCCTCCAGATAGGGATGCATGGGCAGGCTCAGCGTCCTGGCGCAGTAGTCATTTGCGTTTTCAAACGTCTCAGCGTAGTGGGGCTCGGCGCGGAACACCGGCAGGGCATGCTGGGGCGTGGGATAGTAGACCATGTTGGGGATGCCCTTTTCCTTCAGATGGGCGATCACCTGATCCCGGGCAGCCGTGTCCTTGGCCAGGATCGCGTACTGGGCCCAGGCAGACACGCTGCCCTCGGCCACAAAGGGCACCACAAAGCGATCCTTGAAGGCCTCGTTGTACCGTCCGGCCACCACCTGGCGCGCGTCCATCTCATACTCGTCCAAAGCCTTCAGCTTGGGCAGCAGCACGGCGGCCTGGACGGTATCCAGGCGGGAGTTCATGCCCACCCGGATATTGTCATACTTTCCGCCGGGGCCCTTGCCGTGGACGCAGATGGAGCGGCACACGTCAGCCACGGCGTCGTCGTCGGTGAAGATCGCGCCGCCGTCGCCGTAGCAGCCCAGGGGCTTGGCCGGGAAGAAGGACGTGGTGGCGATATCGCCGAAGGCGCAGCACTTGCGGCCCTTGTAGGAGCCGCCGAAGCTCTGGGCCGCGTCCTCGATGAGGGTCAAGCCGTACTTCTCGCAGATGGGCACGATGGCGTCGAAGTCGCAGGGATTTCCCAGAATATCCACGGCCACCACAGCCTTGGGCGTCAGCTTTCCCTCGGCCAGCACGGCCTGGATCTGTTTTTCCAGGCTCTCCGGACACAGGGTATAGGTGTCCTTCGTGATGTCGCAGAACACGCTGGTGGCGCCGAACATCTTGGCCGGCTCCGTGGAGGAGATAAAGGTCATGTCCGGGCAGAAGACGGCGTCGCCCTCCCCCACCCCCGCGATCATGTAGGCGATCTGCAGGGCGTCGGTGCCGTTGGCGCAGGTGATGCAGTGCTTGCGGCCCACGAATTCAGCCAGCTGCCTCTCCAGCTCCTTCACCTGGGGCCCGCCGATGAACTGGGCGCTGTCCAGCACCTGCTGGATGTTGGCGTTGATCTCCGTTTTCAGGGCGCGATACTGCGCCTTCAGGTCAATGAATTGCATCGTTATTCTTCCTCTCCGTTTGGATTATTGATTACATTCAGCAGCTTTTGTGTCAGTTTCCGGAAGTCATAGTCCCGGGCTGCCCGGCGGGCGTTCTCGCAGTACGCCTGATAGACGTTCTCCGGCGCACCGGCCAGCTTTTCCACCGCCTGGGCGATGGCCTCCGGCGTGGGGCTGTCCAGCGAAATGCCCGCCCCATAGCGGTCGATCAGGTTGTAATTGATCCGCACGTTCGCCAGCACCGGGTGCCCTCCGGCAAAGTATTCAAACAACTTATTCTGGCTGCTGCCATAGCGGAAAATGGAGGCGATGTTGGCCTCGTAGTTCAACACGTTCACACCGGCCCTGGAGACGATGGACGGAATATACTTCTTGGCGACCCGCCCCTTGAAGACCACGTTTCCGATCTTCTCATCCTTCACCCGCTGCTCCAGGCCAGGGCGCTCGTCACCGTCGCCCCAGATCAGGAATTTGACCTTGGGATTGCATACGGCCTTGGCGGCGTCCAGCAGCAGGCCCACACCGTTGGCAGGGCGGATCGAGCCGGCATAAACCACCGTAAAGATCTCCGGGTCATCCAGGTCGGCATCCGGGATCCGCAGCTCCTCCTTGTCCCTGTCAAAGGGGGCAAGATCCACGCCGTTGTTGATGAAATGCACCTTGCTCCGGGGGATATCCTTTTCCCAGCCCTGCTCCTTGATATAATCGTAGGCGCCCTCCATGGTAAATACCACAGCGTCGGACTTGGTATAGATCCACTTCTCCAGCTTCCGCAGCGCCACCACCGCCGGATGCCTGGGTCCGGCCATGCCGTAAGCCACAATGCTCTCCGGCCACAGGTCCGCAATCTCCGCCACGCCGACACACCCGTACTTCCGGGCCAGTCGGATCCCCGCTGCGCAGGACATGGGCGGCATGGAGGTGGCCACGATCGCGTCGGGCCTGGGAAAGTGTTTGCACACGCCGGGCAGCTTCTGGGCGAACTCGCACATGTTGTAGATGCGCTTGAGCCCGTTGCCCTGATAGTCGCAGCACTTAACATAGACGTAAGACACGCCGTCCACCGTCTCCTCCCGCCAGGGAGCTTTGTCGGTAATCAGGTTCATGTCCGAATTATGGACGCTGCTGGCCGCAAAAATCTTCACCTCATGGCCCATTTCCATGAGGTACTTTGCGAAATATGTCTGCCGGGCCAAGGGGTAATACTTGGGCGGCACGGCGTAGTGGTTGATCAGCCAAATGGTCATACAAACATTTCCCTTACCGTTTTTAGTCCCGGATCACCGTGATCAGTGTCCGCAGGATCAGCTTGATATCGTAACCGAGAGACAGATTCTCAATATAAGTCAGCCCCAGATCGATCTTGTAGGGCATGATCTCCTCGATATAGGTGCGGTTGGGGTCGTCGCTGCTTGTCAGGAGGTCGTTCTCATTGCGGAACTCGATACTGGCCAGATCGGTGATGCCGGGGCGTACCAGAAAAATCTGCCGCTGTTCCGCATTGTAAAGATCCGTATACTCCTTTACCTCCGGTCTGGGACCCACGAAGCTCATGTCCCCCTTGAGCACGTTCCACAGCTGCGGCAGCTCGTCGATCTTGCTCTTACGCAGAAACTTGCCCACCGGCGTCACCCGGGCATCGTGCCCGGTGGTGATTTTCAGCCCGGCGTTGTCCTTGCGCATGGAGCGGAATTTATAGATCGTAAAGGGCTTGCCGCCCCGTCCCATCCGCTCCTGGCGAAACAGAACACCGCCGGGGGAGGTTGTCCCCACCGCGACAGCCGCAGCCAGCAGGATGGGGCTGGTCACCACCAGCCCCAGGGCGGAGCAGCACACGTCGAAGACGCGTTTCACCGCCAGCTTGCCGCGGCTGGGGGGTACAATATGTCGGAAGGGTCTGCTCTCGTTTTTCTCCATGGTCGCTCCTCGGCTTATTTCTTCAGGTGGACGAGCAGCCGCTCACAGATCCACCGCACATCGTCCTCCGTCAGAGTGCTGTACAGGGGAAGTGTGATCTCATTTTCGTACTGGGCCAGGGCGTTGGGATAGTCCTTGATATCAAAGCCCAGGTCCTTGTAGGCCGTCAGCAGAGGCAGCGGCTTGTAGTGGACGTTGGTGGCAATGCCGTCGGCCGCCATCGCCTCGATGACAGCGTTGCGCTCCTCCTTCGTCCGGCCCTGCAGACGGGCCAGGTAAAGGTGGCAGCTGGACACACGATCCCCTGTCAGATGCGGCGCGGGAATCACGCCGCGGCTGGCAAGCAGCTCGTTATAGAGGCGCACCAGGGCGTAGCGCTTCTCCTCCATCTCCGGATACCGGTCCAGTTGGATCAGCCCGATAGCAGCCATGATGTCCGTCATATTGCACTTGTAGAGAGGCGCCACGATGTCGTACTCCCAGGCGCCCAGCTTCGTCTTGGACAGGGCGTCCTTGCTCTGGCCGTGGAGACTCATCAGCATCAGCCGGCGATAGATCTCCTCGTTGTCCAGGCCCAGATCACCTCGCCAGGTCACCGCACCGCCCTCCGCTGTCGTCAGGTTCTTCACGGCGTGGAAGGAGAAGGTGGTAAAATCCGCAAAAGTGCCGGAACGCTTGTCGCCCCGGGAGGCGCCAAAGCTGTGTGCTCCATCGGCCACCACGGCCACCCGACCGATCTTCTCCTGCAGGGCGTTGGCGGGCCGGAAGGTGCTCCGGGTCCCCTCGGCAATCTGCATTATCCGGTCATAATCGCACAAAATGCCACCCACATCCACCGGTATAATCACTTTCGTGCGCGGTGTGATGGCGGCAGCAAGCTTATCGTAGTCCATCTCGAAGGAGTCCTTCGCCGTGTCCACAAGCACCAGCTTGGCGCCCACGTGGACCACAGGACTGGCAGAGGCAGTATAGGTATACGCACTGGTTATGACCTCGTCGCCGGGGCCGATCCCCAGCAGACGCAGCGTCATCTCCAGGCAGGCAGTAGCCGAATTCAGGCACGCCGCCACGGGCGTGCCGCAGTAGGCGGCGATCCGCTTCTCGAACTCCTTTGTCCTGGGACCGGTGGTGATCCAGCCGGACAGCAAAGCTTCGGCAACCTCTTTGATTTCAGCCTCCGTAATATCCGGAGGACTAAACGGGATCATACGCATTTTCATATCTCCTAAAATCAGTCAGTTGGTTTCCTCTTTGTTTGGATGATACGTGGGTACAACACGGGCTACCAGTTCTTTGATATTTTCCGCGTTTTCTTCGCAAGCCCTCTCCAGCTCCTTCATGTGCTGGGCAAACAACGCGTCGTCCATCACGATGGGCTTGCCGATGTGAATCAGCTTGTTGGCGGTGTCCTGCAGGCCTTCCTCGTCCATCAGCAGCTCCTCATAGAGCTTCTCACCCGGGCGAAGGCCCGTATAAACCACCTTGATGTCCACATCCGGCTCAAAGCCGGACAGGCGAATCAACTGGCGCGCCATGTCGTCGATCTTCACTGGCTGGCCCATATCCAGCACAAAAATCTCGCCGCCCTTGGCATAGTAGCCCGCTTGAAGCACCAGGGATACCGCCTCCGGGATCGTCATGAAGAATCTTGTGATCTCCGGATGTGTCACCGTGACAGGGCCGCCCTCGGCGATCTGCTGCTCGAAAAGGGGTATCACGCTGCCGTTGCTGCCCAGCACATTGCCAAACCGGACGGCCACAAACTCCGTGCCGCCCTTACGGCTCATCATCTGCACCACCATCTCACACAGGCGTTTGCTGGCGCCCATGATATTGGTGGGATTGACCGCCTTGTCCGTGGAGATCAGCACAAATTTCTTCACGCCGAATTCCCGGGCCGCGTGGGCCATCTTATACGTGCCGAACACGTTATTCTTGATCGCCTCGTTGGGGCTGTCCTCCATCAGGGGCACATGCTTATGGGCCGCCGCGTGGAAAACCAGATCAGGCCGGTAATGGCCCAGAACGTCATCCAGACGCTTGGGATCCCGCACCGAGCCGATCAGCACCACCAGATCCAATTCCGGATTCGTGCGGATCAGCTCCATCTGAATGGCATAGGCGTTATTCTCGTAGATATCAAAAATGATCAGCTGCCGCGGATGGCTCCGGGCAATCTGGCGGCAGAGCTCGCTGCCGATACTGCCGCCGCCGCCGGTAACCATGACCACCTTGCCGGCAATATACTGGCGAATCTCCGAGAGGTTCGTCTGGATGGGATCACGTCCCAGCAGATCCAACAGGGATACCTTCCGCAGCTTGCTGACACTGACCTCTCCGTTCACCAGCTGGAACATACCGGGAACCACCTGGATCTCACAGCCGGTGGTGCTGCAGATATCCAGGATCTCCTTCCTGGTCTGCATGCTGCTGGCGGGGATCGCGTAAATGATTTTCTGAACCCTGTACTTCTCCGCGGCATCGGGGATATCATCCCGGCCGCCGACCACATGGACGCCCTCAAGCACATGGCGGTGCTTGTTGGGGTTATCGTCGATCAGGCAGACCACGCGGCCGTGCAGGTTGGGATTGACGGCAAATTCCCGGATCAGCTGACGCCCCGCCTCTCCGGCGCCGATGATCATGACGTTTTTCATCAAGGGGCTTCTGCTGTCCCGCAAGTACGCGCCGAACCGCTTCATCAACCGATAGGCAAACCGGATTCCCACCGTACAGGCAAAGCTCAGGAAAAAGCCGATAAAATACGTGGAGCGCGGCAGGTCAATTTTTAGGCCCTTGACACCCAAGAACGCGAAAACCAGCAGCACCACATAGGCCACCATTACCCGGGCCAGTGAGTCAATGCTGACATACGTCCATATGGTGTTGTACAGATCTGCCAGCCAGAATACCACCACGCAGATGACGATCCAGTACCCAATATAATGCACCAGGGTATTAATATACCGCTCGGGAATAATATCTACCCGGAATTCGTAACGAACCCAAAGTGCCATGAGAAAGGAGCCCGTAATGGTTATGGCATCCAGCACCAAGACCACAAAAAAGCGTACCAGCCACTGCTTGTCTTTTTTGTTAAACGGTCCCATTATAAGAACACATCCTAATCTATCTATAATTCGTGAAAAGAGTATGATTGATCTATCCAGCACTGCCGCTGACAGGCATACTAACCCTTTGCATTATAGCACACACCTCTATTATTAGCAAGCAAAAAACGGAACCGCCTATTCCGTTTCACTCCTCATGTTTCCATATTTGGCAAAAAGCTCTTGCGAAACTCTCATTCATCCTTTACACTGAATGCAGCAAAGCGTTCCCGCAATCAAATCGTTTTACGAGGTATATCACTATGAAACAAACCGTCCTTCTCCCCGGCGGCGCCGGATTTATTGGCTCCCATGTGGCCGCGGAGCTGCTGGATCGCGGCTATGACGTGGTCATCGTGGACGATCTCTCCAACGCCCGGGCCGATGTCATCGACCGGCTGGAGCAGATCGCCGGACGCCGGCCTGTGTTCTACCGGGCCGACATGGCAGACCGGGCTGCTCTGAACCGGGTGTTCGAGGAAAACGCCATCGACGCCGTGATCCACCTGGCCGGCTTCAAGGCTGTGGGCGAATCTGTGCAGAAGCCCGTAGCCTATTACCGCAACAACCTGGACACCACGCTGACGCTGCTGGAGGCCATGGCTGCCCACGGCGTAAAGAAGCTGATCTTCAGCTCCTCCGCCACCGTGTACGGCGCGGAAAACCCCGTCCCCTACACCGAGGATATGCCCCGGGGCAAATGCACCAATCCCTACGGCTGGACCAAGTCCATGATCGAACAGATTCTCTCCGACGCCTGCGTGGCTGATCCGGAGCTGTCCGTGGTCTGCCTTCGGTACTTCAATCCGGTGGGCGCCCATGAGAGCGGCCTCATCGGCGAGCTGCCCAACGGCATCCCCAACAACCTGATGCCCTACATCACCCAGACCGCCGCCGGCATCCGCCCGGAGCTGTCCGTTTTCGGCGACGATTACCCCACCCCCGACGGCACCGGCGTCCGGGATTACATCCACGTGGTGGATCTGGCCAAGGGGCATGCGGCTGCCATCGACTACGCCAACGCCCATACCGGGTGGGAAGCCATTAACCTTGGCACCGGCTGCGGCACAAGCGTTTTAGAGCTGGTCCACACCTTTGAGAAGGTCAACGGTGTTCCGGTCCCCCGCCGCATCGCCCCTCGCCGCAGCGGCGATCTTGCTTTCTGCTACGCCAATGTGGACAAGGCTGCCCGCCTGCTGAGCTGGCATGCCGAGAAGGGCGTGGAGGACATGTGCCGGGACGCCTGGCGCTGGCAGCAAAACGCCGTCAAGCTCTAATCGCGATTACCCGCCGCTGTTTGCGGCGGGTATCCCATCTCCCCGGGTCTTCCCGCTTTATTTGTACGAGGTCTGCAGCATGGAAAAGCGTGGCATCACTGAAAAACAGAAAAAGCTGCTGGCCGCCGGAGCGGTGGCTGTGTTCATCCTGTTCTCCGCCGCCATCTTCTGGTTCGTGGGCCGGCCGATGATCCGCTTTGCCCGGCAGCCGGAGTTGTTTCGCGCCTGGGTAGAAGCCCGCGGCATTTGGGGCAAGGCCGCCTATGTGGGCATGGTTTTTCTCCAGGTGCTGGTGGCCATTATCCCCGGCGAGCCGCTGGAGATCTGCGGCGGTTACGCCTTCGGCGCCTTCTGGGGCACGGCCCTGTGCCTGCTGGGCGCCATGCTGGGCAGCGTGGCGGTATTTGCCTTTGTGCGCCGGTTTGGGCAGCCGCTGGTGGAGGTATTCTTCCCCCGGGAAAAGCTGGACTCCCTCCGGTTCCTCCACAGTTCCCCTAAGCGGGACGCTCTGCTCTGGCTGATTTTCACCGTCCCCGGCACCCCCAAGGACCTGTTGTGCTATTTCGCCGGGCTCACCGACCTCAGCTGGGGCAAGTGGCTACTGATTGCCTCGGTGGGAAGGCTGCCCTCCATTGTCACCTCCACCGTCGGCGGCGACGCCCTGGGCGTGCAGAACTACCAGTTCGCCATCATCGCCTTCGCGGTAACGCTGGCCATCTCCGGCGTCGGGTTTCTCATCTACCGGGCAGTCTGCCGCCGCCATGAAAACCGCAGCGCACCGTAAAGACGCATACAAGCAAGAGGGACTGCGGCGCCCAAACCGCAGTCCCTCTTGCTTGTATGGAGATATCTCAATGGAAAACCGTTTTGACGGAATACGCCGCATATAAGAAAGGCCGTGGCAATTGCCACGGCCTTTTATTCCCATGCGATTCGCCCTGTCCACGTCCATGCGCAGGCGCAAGGACGTCTTCAGACTCGATCATCGTCGACCTTCTGGCTCGTGCATTGGGGAGAAAAGCTCCTGCGCCGGTTCGCCCTACCTTCTCAGTTTCCCAATGGCCGCCTCACGGCGCGGACGAACAGCTCCTGCACTTACAGCAACGGGTGTTGCTCCGGACTCCAACCGGATTTCCTTATTCCAGCGCCTAACCGGGACCGGTCAGTCTTCACGCGGAACACGATGCAGCGTATTCACTTATCTTGTGGAGTAATTATATCACACGGGCCGGAGAAAAACAACCCCCTCTTTTTATGCCTTTACGCCTTCCACAGACTGTGGAGGTTGCAATAGGCATACACCGCCTCCACCTCGTCGCCATCGCACAGGGAAAAGCAGACCTTGGGCTCATCGCCGGGGTGGAGCGCCTTGCGCTGGTTGCCGAACTTGGTCTGCAGGGAGACCCATTCGATATAATGCTGGGGCAGCATGGGATGAGGCGCCGCGCCTACTGTTACGAACACCTTGTTGTCCTTCACCTCATACACGGGGACGTGCTTCTCCAGGGAGGCGTCGGCGGTTCCGGGAATGATCTCTGTCATCTTCTGTCCGCAGCACATGACGGGCACGCCGCTGCTCTTCACCATGGCGATAATGTTGCCGCAGTGCTCGCAAATGTAAAACTTCATTTCCATTTTTGCTCCTCCTTGCAAATCGATCTTGTGATTGATAGGGTTATGGTCATTATAGCAAAGGTCCGGCAGCTTGTAAAGACAGCTTATTTGCCGGCCAACCGACGCTCAAAAATCGCAAAGGCATCTTGAAAAGAGGCCGCATGTATGGTATTCTGTTAGAGGAAACTAACCTATGTCGATGATACGGGAAGAAGCCGCGTGTTTCAGCCAGCCAGTGGGGCGGTAAATTTTTTGAATATCAGTTAGCTAACACTAACGGCGAGATCGCTCTCGCCATGAAATGCCGCGTTGTCTGTCACCCTACATCCAGAGGGGCGCAAGCATGTCTGTCCAAGCGGAGCTGGTGGTGATGTTCCGGAGCGATTTTGTGAGAAGATTATGCGTTTTTTTTGCGAAAGGATTGAGAATAATGGCAAGAAAAGATTCCGAAAATCAGAAGAAATCCATGAGCGCCATGTTCCGGGGCCGGGCGATTTTCAAGCCCCTGAACACGGGCTGGATCGACGAGCACGTGGCCTGCGTGCGGGAGTGGGTGGCCAATATCTTTTTCTACACGAAAAACGGCACCACCATCATGATCGACGCCGGCTACAACTATGCGAGATTGCAGGAAAAGATGGGCTGGCTGGGCATCGACCCGGCCTCCGTCCGCCATATCCTGATCACCCACCAGGACACAGACCATATTTCCGTAACCCGGAGATCCGCGAATTCGACATGCGGCACGAGCAATGGCTCTTCGGCGGAGAGCAGTATGCCCTTCCCGTGCTGAAGGCTATTGACGAGTTCATGGAGACGACGGTGTAAGGGGGTGCTGCAGGTGAACGCAGAATTGTACCCTGGTCTGCTGATCCCCTTCCTGGGGACAACGGGCGGAGCGGCCTGCGTGCTGTTTATGAAAAAGACGCTGGGCCGGCGCGTGCAGCGCGCACTGACGGGCTTCGCCTCTGGCGTCATGGTGGCTGCTTCCATCTGGAGCCTTCTGATCCCGGCCATGGAGCAGTCTGACGGGTTGGGACGGCTGGCCTTCCTCCCCGCCGTGATCGGCTTCGGCATCGGAATGGCCTTTCTGCTGCTGCTGGATACGGTCATCCCTCATCTGCATATGAACGCGGAGAAGGCCGAGGGACCGCGAAGCCACCTGACCCGGACCGCCATGATGGTGCTGGCGGTCACACTGCACAACATCCCGGAGGGTATGGCCGTGGGCGTCGTCTATGCGGGCCTTCTGTCGGGCTCGGCGGAGATCAGTACCGGCGGGGCGCTGGCGTTGGCCCTGGGCATTGCGATCCAGAACTTTCCCGAAGGGGCCATCATCTCCATGCCGCTTCACGCCGAGGGGATGAGCAAGGGGAGAGCCTTCCTCTTCGGAACGCTCTCCGGCGCGGTGGAGCCCGTCGGCACGGTGCTGACGGTCCTGCTCTCCGCCATGCTTGTTCCGGCCATGCCGTATCTCCTCTCCTTTGCCGCCGGCGCCATGATGTACGTGGTGGTGGAGGAGCTGATCCCCGAAATGTCGGAGGGTGAGCACTCCAACATCGGCGTTGTGATGTTCGCTCTCGGCTTCATGCTGATGATGGCGCTGGATGTTGCGCTTGGGTAGAATAACAGGCGGCCCGCAATGCGAGCCGCCTGTTATTTTCTGTTTGTATCATGGTTCTTCGAGTCATTGTTTCAAGCTCCGCGCGTGCGTCGCGTGATTGCCGTACATCCTGCGCACGGCCGGGTACTCTCCCAGGCCCTTCACGCTGCAGGCCGCCTGGTGGTCCAGCGCGGCGATCCGGTTTTTCCAGGAGTCCGGCTTATCAACCACCATATCGTTGGTGGCGTGATCGCCGGCGACCAGCAGAAGCGGCGCCAGGAAGACCCGCTCCGGCCGCTTCTTTCGCACATGCTCCCCGATGGCGTCGATGGTTCTACGCCTGGTCTCCCCTTAGGATATGCCAAAACTGACAACTATTAGGGCTTTTTCCCGCAGAATGACTCACTTTCTGCAGCAGTACTTGCCGCTTTGCCGCTGCGCACTTCTGAACGCAGTTTATGGACCCTCCCCTTCAGGACTCCACATCCCGGGGCTTGAAGCCCTCACCGAAAGCGGCGTCCACAGAGCTGACCATGATAAATGATTTTTCATCCAGCGCATACACGATACGCTTGACCTTGTAGACCTGGGCGTTGGAGCAGGCGCACAGAAGAATGTCCTTTTCCTCTCCGGTATAGGCTCCGCGCCCGGTTATGATGGTCACACCGCGGGAGACCTCATCGTTGATCTGACGGGAAATCTCATCCCCGTTGACAGTGATGATCGTCAGCAGCTTGCGGGAATCATTGCCCAGCATGATCTTGTCGATGATCAAGCTGTAGGTGATGGTCATCAGCAGGCCGTACAGCGCCGCGTCCACTGTACCGTAGACGATACCGCCCAGAAGAATGACAACACCGTCCACCGCCAAGGAGACCATGCCGATGGAGAGATGGGGATTCTTCTTCTGGATCGCCAGGATGGCAAAGTCGGAACCGCCGGTGGAGGAGTCACGCATATAGATGCAGGAAAGGCCCGCTCCGGCCAGCACACCGCCGAAGATAGCCGCCAGCATGGGAGAGCCCTGGTACGTCCACAGGTGGGGCATCAGGTGGTCCACGATCAGTGAGGAGATGAGGATCGTCTTGACAGAGCGGAAGAAGAATTCCATGCCCAGTGCCTTGAAGCAGAAGACCACGATGGGGATATTGATCAGGATCATCGCAAGGCCGATGGAGATCCCACCGTGGAACAGGGGGATATTCCTGGTCAGAATATTGACCAGGATAGACAAGCCCGAGACGCCGCCGGGGGCGAAGTTGGCGGTATAGGCAAAGTTGTAGATGCCCGCACCGTACAGCACGCAGCCGATGATGTCAAACAGAATATCAACGGCCAGGGTTTTAGGGTCGATCTTCAGGTATTTTTTCATGGCAGTTCCTCTTTTTCATTATGCAGCCCCATTGAGGCCGGGAAGGGGACAGCCGGCAATATCCGCCGCTGTCTCCAGTCTCAGATTCTCCTTCATTTGCTCCACCTGTGCCTTGTCCGGGAGGGCTCCCCTCCGCTCGAGCTTCAGGGTGATGGCGTCAGAGGGCGAGATATGGGTCGAGGCAAACGCGAAGCAGGTCAGCACCAGCATGGTGGGGATCATGAACAGCAGCCGCTGTCCGATATACTTGCGCAAGCAGCTTCCCTCTCAACAAGAAAAGGACCACTCCCGATGGGAATGTTCCTTGCACAACAAGCCAACAGCGGGCATATGCGCAGCATACGCCCTTTCTCTTATGCATTATTACCATCATCCACCGTGACTTGTGATAACGGACAAAAAGCAGGTCTCCTGGCTCATAGGGCTCCGTCCGCTCCGCCTTCCCGGTTTCCCCGTGATATATATGGAGCAGACGACTCATTTACAGTTGCGGGACAGCACAGGACTTTCACCCGTCTCCCTTTTCACACGACCCATGACAGCCGCGCACTTTTTTTCGTTGTAAGCGGAAAAATGATCTTCTTCCCGCGTGATATGATAGCACCCACTAACCGGTATGTCAAGGTTGTTGTCGGAATACCGTTCAATATGTGGAAAAAGACGGCAGAAGCGATCCCGCCGCCTTTTTCCTGGCACAGCTCATGGAAAAGAAGATACACGGAGACGAAGCTGCCCGTGCCCGCCCCGGTAATCACATTTAGTTCTGCAGCCGGTCCGCGCCGCTCCAGGTGGTGATATCCAGGTTTTTATATCTGGCCCGTAGCTCCTGGGCAACTTTCACGTCTCCCCCCAGTGCGGCGCGCTGGATGCGCTCCAGGTCGGCCCCACTCATGCCGTGGTCCAGCTCACTGCCGCAGGCGCGGCACTGGTACAGGCCGTTTTCCACCTTCACGTCGCTGCTGCCGCAGACGGCGCAGCGGTTCATCTTCAACGCAGAGTTCATGTTGCTTCTACCTCCTTAGTTCTCAATATCAGTATATCCCGGCTCTTTTCATTTGTAAAACGAATGTTTTTCATGAAGCCTATCGAAAATTTCGATCTTATGCTTTTCATTATCGCCGCGGTCTGATACAATACCGATATCAGAAATCAATCGGGGGTCGGAACCATGAATATCACGCGCTATCAGATCTTTCTCAAGGTGGTGGAACGGGGCAGCTTCACCCGGGCAGCCGAGGAGCTGGGCTTTACCCAATCATCCGTCAGCCACGCCATCCAGACGCTGGAGAGCGACGTAGGGCTGCCGCTGCTGGCCCGCAACCGGGGCGGCGTCTCGCTGACCGCCGACGGGCGGGCCCTGCTGCCCTACATCGCGGAGATCTGCAACGCCCAGCACCGCATGGAGGAAGCCGCCATCGACCTGCGCGGACTGGAAACCGGTCTGGTACGGCTGGCCACCTTTACCAGCGTGTCCGTCCAGTGGCTGCCGTATGTCCTCAAGTCCTTCCAGGAGCAGTACCCCGGCATCGAGTTTGAGATCCTGCCCGGGGACTACAATCAGATCGAGCAATGGGTGGCAGAGGGCCGGGCCGACTGCGGGTTTCTCCGTTTGCCCAGCCTGCTGGGGCTGGACGTGTGGCTGCTGCATCAGGATCAGCTGCGGGTCATCCTCCCTTTCTCCCATCCGTTGGCGGGAAAAGAGCCCTTTCCCAGCAGCGCGCTGGCGGAGCTGCCGTTCATCCAACTGGACGAGGGCGGCGACAACGAGATCGGCGCGGTGTTTGACAGCCTGCAGATCCGCCCCAACGTCCGCTATACCGTCAAGGACGATCAGACATTGCTGGCCATGGTGTCCAACGGCCTGGGCATCAGCATCCTGCCAGAGCTGATGATCCGGCGCAGCCCCTTCCCGGTGGTGCAGTGCCGCCTGGAGAAGACCTTCTCCCGCACCATCGGCATCTGTGTCAAGGACAGGAACGCATGCTCTGCGTCCACGCGACGGTTTATCCAGCACGTGCAGCGTTGGGTCTCCACCACTTATGAGAGGTAGCGGTGTATGGCCGCTGCCTCTTTGTCGTTCCGCTTGAAGACATCACTCAACCGGTAAATTTGAACTGTCATTCCGTGCGTGTCACCACGGGCCCGTCTTCTCCGCGTCTCACGGATGCCTATTTAATTGATTATATATGCTTTTTACAGCCGACTGCGGTGCGCATAACGGGAAAACTCCTGCAAATACTATCCGTGACAGCAGATAGAAACACAGGAGGTTTTTGTATATGAGAGCAACCGGAATCGTGCGGCGGATCGACGACCTGGGACGGGTCGTGATCCCCAAGGAGATCCGCCGCACCATGCGCATCCGCGAGGGTGACCCGCTGGAGATCTACACCACCCGGGACGGCGAGGTCATCTTCAAAAAGTATTCCATGATGGGCGGCCTGGAGGATTTCGCCGCCCTGTTCTGCGACACCCTCAGCCGCAGCACCGGCTTCCCCGCCGCCGTCACCGACAGGGACACCGTGGTAGCCGCCGCCGGCGCCGGTAAGAAGGATCTGCTGGGCAAGCGGATCTCCCCTCAGCTGGAGCGCATCATGGAGAAGCGTGACATCTACCGTTCTGCCGACCGGGCGAGCGTCCTCCCGGTCACCGATGAGGAATCCCCTTACACCGCAGGGATCGCGGCTCCCATCCTCTGCCAGGGCGACGTGATGGGGCTGGTGCTATTTATCGCCTCTGGCGACGGGCTGCCCGGGGAGTCAGAATACAAGCTGGCGCAGACCGTATCATCCTTTCTGGGGAAACATCTGGAAAGCTGATCGCCTTTACAAAAAAAGAGGAGCAGATCGTTCGATCTGCTCCTCTTTTTTTCGATCGGATCAACGCTTTCCGCCGCCAAAGCCGCTCTTGCCGAAGCCGCCGGGGCGGGAATTGCCGCCGGCCTTTGAGCCGCCGCTGGGACGGGGTGGTGTGGTAGGCCGGGACACGGTGTTGCGGTTGGGCCGTACCGGCGCGGCCGGACGGCTGTAGCCGCCGCTGTGTCCCACCGGACGGGGCGGAGCCGGCGCTATCACACGGCGGGGACGGCCCCAGAAAATGGGATAGTACGCCACTGCGGGCATCACCGGGTTGACCACCGTATAGCGACGGCGGTAGCGATTGTAGCGGAAGCAGTCCAGAATGGCCCAGACCACCAGCACGCCGATCACCAGCAGAGCCACCTTGAACAGCGACACGTGGCCGGCCGGCTTGGGCTGGCTGTACTCCGTCCACTCCTCCGTGGGGGTATTGCTGACGGCGGCGCTGGCGATGCCCAGATTCGTCTGGGCGTAGAACACGTCGGCCTGGCGGAAGAAGGCCACCACGGCCTCGTCATAGTTGCCGGCGTAGTAGGGCTGGTCGATGGCCTGCTTCAGCTTGGTCTGCTGGGTGTCGGTCATGGTGGTGGCCACATCGTCGCCCACGGCCACGTACCAGTCGTCGCCCTTCACCAACAGCAGCAGCATGTCGCCGGCGCCGAGGCCCCACTTCTCACCCAGGGCCCGGGCGTAGTCCGCCTCGGTCCAGCCGTTCAGCTTGGACAGGGTGGCCACCGCCACCACGGTATAGTACTTGTCGTTCCAGGAGGTGTCATAGTCGGCCACCGTCTTCTCCGTGGCATCGGAGAGGAGCTTGGCGTCGTCGTTGACCCACTGGTAGTACTTCACGTCCAGCAGCTCGGTGGTCTTTCGCGCCTCATAGTGGGCCTTGCGGTTATAGCCCCACAGACACGCCAGAGCCACCGCCAGGATCAACACGATCCACGCCACCGCCCGGTTTTCAAAAAGCTTCTTCATCTCATGCTCCTTTCAAGGAGGGTAGGCGATCTTCTCGCCGGGATCGGCCAAATCAGCCGCGCAGCTCCATCAGCTTCTGCTTCAGCTCGCCCTCGATGCGGCCCAACTCCAGTTCGGCGGCCTTGCGCTTCTCGGCGCCCTCCCGCTGGATGTTCAGCACCTCGTCCAGGGTGGAGATCAGCTGCTGGTTGGTGTGCTGCAGGGTCTCGATATCCACGATGGAGCGCTCGGCCTCCTTGGCGGTGGCGATGGTGCCCATCTTCAGCTTGTCGGCGTTCTTCTTCAGCAGCTCGTTGGTCATCTCGGTGACGGCGTTCTGGGCGGCCGTGGCTTGGTGGGCGTGCTCCATGCCCAGGGCCAGCACCATCTGGCTCTTCCACAGGGGGATGGTGTTCACCAGGGAGGACTGGATCTTCTCGATCATCAGGGTGTCGTTGTTCTGGAGCAGGCGGGTCTGGGGGCCCATCTGGATGGATACCATACGGGTCAGCTCCAGATCGTGGATCTTCTTCTCGAAGCGGTTGCACAGGTTGGCGAAATCGTTGTACGCCTGAGCGTCCTCAGCCAGGCCGGTCTTCTCCGCCTTCTGGCGCAGCTCCTCCAGCTCACCCTTGCGGATCTCCTCCAGGCGCTTCTTGCCGGCCAGGATGTACATGGTCAGCTCCTTGTAATACTTCAGGTTCAGATCATACATCTGGTCGAACATCGCCACGTCCTTGAGCAGGGTGATCTGGTGATTCTCCAGATTCTGGGCGATCTTGTCCACGTTGGCCTCCACCTTGGAGTACTGGGCCTTCATGGTCTCCAGCTTGTTGGCGCTCTTCTTGAACAGACCGGCCAGACCCTTCTTCTCGTCGCCGCCGAAGCCCTTCAGCTCCACCACCAGCTTGCTCAAATCCTCGCCGACCTCGCCCAGGTCCTTGTTGCGGACGTTGTTCAGGGCATTCTCGGAGAAGCTGGCCACGTTCTTCTGGGCGGCAGCGCCGTACTGCAGGATCATGTTGCTGTCACGGACGTCGATCTTGTGGGAGAACTCCTCCACTGCCTTCCGCTCTTCCTCGGTCAGCAGCTTCTCGTCCATCTCCACGGCCTCAACCTTCTTCTCCTCCACCTGAGGCATCTCGGGGGCCTCGGGAGTCAGGGTCAGGGTGGGCATTTCAATGGCGACAGCGGTGGGTTCCAGGGTCAGTTCGGGGGTATTCTTATCAGCCATGATGATCGTTCCTTTCTTTTCGTATATTTGTATTTGTTGTTTGCTTACAAACGGGTGCTTACAGCTCCAGCTCGATCCCCTCGGCCAGCTCCTCCTCTATGGTCTTGGGTTTGACCGGTTCCTCCGTCTTGGCCGGTTCCTGGGCCTTGGCCGCGGCCTGCTCCTGCTGGGTCTTGTGGATGGGGTCCTCGGTGAAGCCCTCCCGGGCCATCATGTTCTCCAGCACGGTGATGTCAGTGGAGATGTCCAGGGCCTGTTCGCCAAAGAGGCTGTCCAGCTGCTTGTCGAAGGCGGTCACGATCTTGTCCATGATGCCCTCGACGCCCTTCTTGGTGGCGCTGATGTTCTCGCCCTCCACGCCCTGGGCGTCCATGCGGTCATAGGCATTGAGCAGTTTCAGCGTCGTGGGCAGGTAGTAGCTCATGAACTTCCGGATCTGGGGCAGCTTCTTGGGCTCCTCCTTCACCTTCTGGAAGATCTTTTCGCTGGTCTCCTCCAGGCGGACGATGTCGGCGCTGATCTTCTCGTCGGCGATGCTGTCATCCAGGCGCTTCATCTCCGCGATAGCCTTGCGGCCCTCGGCCAGCATCTTGTCCAGTTCCTCGTTTCCGGTGGTCTCCGGCTCCGGCTCGGGTTCCGGTACCTCCTCCACAATATCCTCACAGAGGCTCCGGGCCACGATGCCTACCACGGCCGCCGCCGCCGCGGCGATGAGGAAGTGCGTCACCTTATAGAGGGGAAACAGCAGGGCATACAGCAGCCACACCACTGCCGTGGCGTAGATGGGTATGGGGGATTTGCGAACGATTCTTTTCATTCTGTCGCCTCCGATCGCGGGCACTTTCGCTCGTTAGTTTACTATGTGCATATTATAGCCCATGTAGCCGGGCCGGTCAAGAAAAAGCGTGCGCTTTCCGGTTCCAATTGCCGCCGGATTCTTCTTTCCGCGCAAAAAACACCCCGGAGACGAGAGCCTCCGGGGCGTTAAGATCAGTATTCCAGGGGGCGGGCGGCCTTGACCCAGTCGATGCGGAGATAGCAGATCAGGAAGATCATGCAGCTGCAAATCCAAGTCAGGGGGTAAGCGCTGAAGATCACCAGCGTATCACGGTAATACCGAAGGGCTACGGTGATATAGGCCACTCGCAGCAAACACCAGCAGCCCATCATGGTGTACATCGGGATCTTGGCCTTGCCGATGCCCCGCAGCACGGCGGAGATGCTGTGGGCCATAGCCAGGAAGCAGAAGAAGAACGCCTCCGTATGGGCGGCCTTCACGCCCACGGCGATCACCTCCGGATCGTCGTTGAAGAGGGCGATGGCCCGGGGCGCCAGCAGGAAGATCAGCAGGCCGATCCCCTCCGCCAGCAGCATCGCGGAGACGATGCCGAAGCGGGCACCCTTCCGGGCTCGCTCGTGCTTGCCGGCGCCCAGGTTCTGGCCGATGAAGGTGGTCAACGCCATGGAGAAGGAGTTGATGGGCAGGAAGGCGAAGCCCTCCACCTTGCTGTAAGCCCCGTGGCCGGCCATGACGGCGTCGCCGAAGGTGTTGATGTTGCTCTGGACCACCACGTTGGCGATGGCAATGATGGAGTTCTGCAGGCCCGCCGGGATGCCCTGGTTGACAATGAGACGCAGCTGGCGCATATCGAACCGGACCCGCCGGGGCACCAGGCGGCAGGCTCCCTCCATCCTCATCAGGCGAATGGCGCAGAGCACGGCGCTGAAAAACTGGCTGATGATGGTGGCCACCGCCGCACCGGCCACGCCCATGGACAGAGCGCCCACGAACAGCAGGTCCAGCACAATGTTGGTCAGAGAGGCGATGATCAGATACATCAGCGGCGTCCGGCTGTCGCCCACGGCCCGCATGATACCTGTAAAGGTATTATACAGTACAGAGCCCAGGCTGCCGGCAAAAAAGATGCGGAAATAGAGGATGGACAGGGGCAGCACGTTCTCCGGTGTCTTCATCCAGACCAGGATCTGGGGTGTCAGGAGCATGCCCACCGCCGTCAAAAGCACGCCGCACACGCAGCCGAAGGCCACATTGGTGTGGATGGCGGCCTCCAGCCGCTCCTCATCTCCCCCGCCGAACCAGCGGCTGATAACCACGCCGGCGCCCATGGAAAGGCCCACGAAGAAGGAGATCATCATAAAAATCAGGTTGCCGCTGCTGGCCACGGCGGCCAGAGCGTCTCTGCCGGCAAAGCGGCCCACCACGATGCTGTCAAAAGTGTTGTAGAACTGCTGGAACAGGTTGCCCAGGAATACCGGGATGGCAAAGCGGATCATGTGCCGCCAAATGGAGCCCTCCGTCATATTCACCATACGCGACGAACCGCGGCTCACGGCGGCACCTCCTCCCTCTTTTTGTCGCAACGCCCATTATACTGTCAGAGATACCTCCGGTCAAGGTCCGTCTAAAAAATCTTTTCCGATCCGACTGTCCTTTTCCGACGCGGGGGAAGCGGCCCGCGCCGGATGGCGCGGGCCGCTTCCCCCGTATCGATGAAACGTATCTATCGCGGTGGCGGAGCTCTCTCCTCTCATCCGGCTTTTTATTCTGACTCCTTCACACCGGCCAACTCACTCAGCACATCCAGCAAGACTTTTCCACAGCGGATCACGTCCTCATCCCCTGTGAATTCCTCCGGGTTGTGGCTGACTCCGTTGACACTGGGCGCAAAGATCATGGCGGTCGGGCAGAGCGTCGCCATATGCTGGGCATCCTGTCCCGCGCCAGAGGTCATCCTGCGGCACCGGAGCCCGTTCTTTTTGGCATGCTTTTCCACCAGCGCTACTACCCCTCTGTCAAACAGCACCGGCTTGCACCGGGACAGGCGCCTGGTGGTGATTCTCACGCCGTCTGTTCTCTCCAACTCCGCCAGGTAAGCCGCTAACGCCTTCTCTTCGACCTCCAACGCCTCCTCATTGGGATTTCGAATATCCGCCGTAAAAACGGCCCTGCCGGGGATCACGTTGATGGCATTCGGCGCAAACCGGATACAGCCGGTGGTGGCGACTGTCCTTCCGCCGGATTTCAAGCAGCGGTCACGCAGAAAGGTTATGACCTTGGCAGCCGCTACTCCCGCGTCCCGGCGATAGGCGATGGGCGTCGTTCCGGCGTGGTTCTGGACGCCCTCAATGGCGATCTCCTGCCAGGAGATGCCCTGCAGATTCTCCACCGCGCCAATATCGTAACCCTCGGCCTCCAGAATCGGGCCCTGCTCAATGTGCAGCTCCACAAAGGCGTGGGGTTTCAGAAAGCCGGGCTTCACGGCTCCGGCATATCCGATCCGCTTCAGTTCCTCGCCAAGAACGGTTCCGTCGATGCCCACCGCAGCGCAGGCGTCCCTTGCGGACATACCGCCGGCGTAGACCAGAGACCCCATCATGTCCGGCGCATAGCGCACACCCTCCTCATTGGTAAACGCCACCACCGCCATGGGGCGTCGGGTTCTGGCACCGGCTTCCTTCAGAGACTGGAGCACCTCCAGTCCCGCCAGAACGCCGTAGCACCCGTCATATTGCCCGGCATTGATCACCGTGTCAATGTGGGAGCCCGTCATGACGGGTTCCTCATGCTTGTTTTCTTCGGTTTCCCATATCCCGAAGACGTTGCCGATGTAGTCGGTCACGACCCGAAGTCCCGCCTGGCGCATCCAGTCGGACACCAGATCACGGCCAGCCTTGTCCGCGTCATCTGCCGCCAGCCGCGTTCTCCTCCCTGCCGGATCTATTCCGATCTCACCCAGCTCATGGATACGCCTCAATAATCTGTCCCCATTGATGGCTGTCATTGTGCTTCCTCCTTCCTCTCGTGTTATACCCACACTCGATGGAAAATGGGCGGCCGAACGGCCGCCCATTTCCGAAATCTGCTTTATACGGCCGCGTGGCCCAGATAGGCCTCCGCGATCTTCGGATCCTTCAGCAGCATCTTGCCGGGTCCGCTCATGGTGATACGCCCCTGCTCCAGCACATAGGCGTTGTCCGCCACGGAGAGGGCTTTGAGGGCGTTCTGTTCCACCAGCAGGATGGTCTTGCCCATGGCCTTGATCTCCATAATGGTCTCGAAGATCGTATTGACCAGCAGCGGCGCCAGGCCCAGGGAGGGCTCATCCAGCATGATCAGATCCGGCGCGGACATGATGCCGCGGCCCATGGCCAGCATCTGCTGCTCGCCGCCGGAGAGCGTACCGGCGATCTGGTTTTTGCGCTCCTCCAGACGGGGGAAGATCTCGTACACACGCTTCAGGTCCCGCTCGATGCCGTCCTTGTCGCTGCGCAGATACGCGCCCAGCCGCAGGTTCTCGTAGGTGGTCAGATTGGCGAAGATCAGCCGTCCCTCCGGCACCTGGCAGATGCCCTGCTTGACGATCTTGTTGGCCTGGGAGGGCAGCTTCTCGCCACGGTAGCGGATCTCGCCGGAACGGTACTTGACGATGCCGGAAATGGCGTTCATCATGGACGACTTGCCGGCGCCGTTGGAGCCGATCATCGATACGATCTGCCCCTCCTCCACGTCCAGGGAGATACCCTTGAGGGCGTGGATGCCGCCATAAAAGACGTTCAGATCACGGATCTCAAGCATTGCCATCGGCGTCATCCTCCTTTCCGCTGTAGGCCTCGATGATCTCGGGGTCCTCCTCCTTTCCGAGGTACGCCTCGATGACCTCGGGATTTTGCTGGATTTCGGCAGGAGTACCCTCGGCAAGAGGTTTGCCGAAGTTCAGCACGTAGACCCGGTCGGACACGTTCATGACCAGATCCATGTGGTGCTCAATGATCAGCACCGTCAGGTCGAAGCGGTCCCGGATCTCGCGGATCAGGCTCATCAGCGCCATGGTCTCCTCGGGGTTCATGCCGGCGGCCGGCTCATCCAGCAGCAGCAGTTTCGGGTCCGCCGCCAGGGCCCGGGCAATCTCCAGCTTGCGCTGCTGACCGTAGGGCAGGTTCACGGCGATCATGTCCTTGTACTGCCAGATGCCCATGATCTTCAGCAGTTCCTCCGTCTTCTGCCGCAGGACCTGCTCCTGGTAGTAGTATTTGCTCATGAACTTGGGCCATTTGAAGCGCCACAGGGACTGGAAGATGTTGTAGTCCGCCATGGCGTGGCAGGCGGTGAGCACGTTGTTGTAGACCGTCTCGCTCTTGAACAGGCGGATATTCTGGAAGGTACGGGCCATCCCCCTGGACATGATGTCATAGGGCTTCTTCTGGAAGGGCTTGACCTGGGTCTCCCGCATATCGTCCTTGATGATATTCTCACCTTGGCCGATGACAGTGCCGTCAAAGATGATCCGGCCCTCGGTGAGGGCGTAAACGCCGGTAATGAGGTTGAAGATGGTTGTCTTGCCGGCGCCGTTGGGACCGATCAGGGCGTAGATCTCGCCTTTTTTGACCTTGAAGGAGACGTCGCCCACAGCGGTCAGGCCGCCGAAGCGTTTGGTAACGTGCCACAGCTCCAGCATGATGTTGGGATCGTGGTCGGGGAATACGATATCCTTCATACCTGCGCCTCCTCTCCCGGATCTGTTCCGCTGTCAGGCGGCGGCAGGTCCTTCTTCTTTCCGGCAAAGAGTCCGCCGATTGCCCGGATAATCTTGCCGACGGGCAGCTCCTTGCCGCCCATGAGGCCCTTCGGGCGGACGATCATGATGATAATGACCGCCAGGCCGTAGAACACCAGACGCCAGTCGCCCACGGCACGCAGCAGCTCAGGCAGGGCGCACAGCAGCACCGTGCCCAACACGGACCCGGTAATGGAGCCCATGCCGCCGAAGATAACCATGATGGTGTACTCGGTGGATTTTGTCATCAGGAACATCTTGGGCTGCAGATAGCCGAAATAGTGGGCCAGCATACCGCCGGCGATACCGGCATACAGGGCGGACATGCACATGGCCAGCATCTTGGAGCGGAAGGTGTTGATACCGCTCATCTGCGCAGCCAGCTCGTCCTCACGGACAGCCAGCATGCTGCGTCCGTGCTTAGAGTTCATCAGCAGCGCCGTGGCGGTGAGGAAAACGGCGACGATGAGGAGGGCTTTGCCGAAGGTGGTGTACAGCGGGATACTGGCAATACCCTTAGCGCCGTCCAGCAGGAACACCTTGCCTCGAGCCGTCCACGAAAGCTGCAGATTGTTGAAGATCAGACGAATGGCCTCGCCTACGCCCAGGGTGGCGATGCAGAAGTAGTCGCCCTTGAGGCCCAGGGTGATCTTGCCCAGACCGGCGCCCAGCAGCATGGACGCCAGGCCGGCGATCAGCAGGGCCAGCCAATAGGGCAGGCCGAAGGCCATGGTACAGACCACGGACACATAGGCGCCGATGCACACGAAGCCGGCGTGGCCAAAGGAGAACATACCCGTATAGCCCGTCAGGATGGACAGGCCCAGCACGATCAGCAGCGTGTAGCAGGACTGAATGAGGATACCTTCGATATAATACCAGCTAAACATATCGCTCCCCCTCCTTACGCCTTGTCTTCCACGACCTTGCCCATCAGGCCGGAGGGCTTGATGACCAGGACGAGGATCAGCAGCGCGTACACGAACAGGTCGCGCAGGTTGGAGTTGATGGACGCCACGAAGATCTCCATGATACCCAGCAGTAGCGAACCGACGATGGCGCCGGGCAGACTGCCAAGGCCGCCGAAGACGGCCGCCACAAAGGATTTGTTGGTCACCTGGCCGATGGTGGGCTTGACGATAAAGCGCATGCCGTACAGCATGCCGGCAAAGCCCGCCAGGATGCCGCCCATCAGGAACACCACGAAGATGACCAGGCTGCTGTTGATGCCCATCAGCGTGCCGGCCTTCTCATTATAGGAGCAGGCGCGGATGGCAAGTCCTATTTTGGTCTTCTGGATGATGAACATCAGGATCAGCAGGGATACGGCGGAGACAATAATCATCAGCAGACTGTCCACACCCAGGGACAAGCCGCCGATGTTGATGCTGTTGGAAAAGATGGTGGGATAGTTTCTGGGGGTGCCGTCGATGGTGGCGATGACGAAGTTCTCCAGGAAAATCGACGCGCCCATGGCGGAGATGATGAAGTACAGCGACGGCGCATGGCGCTTGCGCAGCGGGGAATATACCAGCCGCTCAATGATGATGGCCAGCAGGCCGCTGCCGAGGCCACAGAGCAGAAACGCAACCAAAAATGGCACGTGCAGGGCCGTCAGTGCAAAGAAGCCCACATAAGCGCCGACCATAATGACGCCGCCGTGGGCAAAGTTGGAAAAGTTCATGATACTGTAGACCAGCGAATAGCCTACCGACATCAAGGCGTACATACCGCCGAGGCAAATGCCGTTGACAAGCTGCTGGAGATAGTATTGAGCGTCCATTCACAGCCTCCTTTTCTACTGTTGGTGCTCGGGCGCCCCTTTCGGGGCGCCCGAGCAGCGAAAGGGCTTGTCAACCATCAGTCAGCAGCGATGTAGGTCTCGAAGATGTAGGTCTTGTTCTTGCCGTCGATGCGCTCGACGCAGCCGCTCTTGCCCACAGGGTTGTGGTCCTCGGAAGAGATCTTGATGTGACCGGCCATACCGTCGACCTCCACCTGGCAATAGGCATCGGCGATGGCCTGGGGATCGTCGGAACCGGCCTTCTCAACAGCCGCGCACCACAGCACGAAGGCGTCGTGGGCCATGTAGCCGTTCAGCTCCATCTTGGCGCCGTTCCAGCGCTCGGCATACTGGGCGCGGAAGCCGTCGCCGGCGGGATCCACCAGGGAGACGTGGTTGATGACATAGGAGCCGTCCACCGCGTCGGCAGCGTCGAAGAGGACCTCAGAGGCGCAGCCGTCGCCGCCCAGCATGGGCAGGTCAATGCCCAGGGTGCGGGCCTGCTTGTGGATCATGATGAAATCCTGATAGAAAATGGGGGTGAAGATGATCTGGGGACCGGCCTCCTTGATCTTGGTCAGCTGGGCGGTGAAGTCGGTATCACCGGCGGTGTAGCCCTCTTCATCGACGATCGTGCCGCCCTTGGCGGTGAAGACCTTCACGAAGTTGTCCTTCAGACCCAGAGCGTAGTCGTCGTTCACGTCGTAGAGGATGGCGGCCTTGTCGAACTTCAGGTTGTCATAGACGAACGTGCCGGCGATCTTGCCCTGCTGGGGATCCAGGAAGCAGACGCGGAAGTTGTACTCCTTCAGCTTGCCGTCCTGGACAGTGACCTTCTCGTTGGTGGCCACGGTGGACATGTCGGAGACCTTGTACTGGTCAAGGACCGACTGGATGGCAATGCACTGGCCGGACGCGTTGGGGCCCAGGATGGCACACACCTTGTCCTGGGCGCACAGGCGCTTGGCCACGTTCACGGCCTCCTGGGCGTCGCCCTTGGTGTCGTAGCAGATCAGCTCGATCTGTCTGCCGAGGATGCCGCCGGCGGCGTTTTTCTCCTCCACCAGCATCTTCAGGGTCTGGCTCTCGCAGGTGCCATAGGCGGCCTGATCGCCGGTGAGCGAGCCCATCCAGCCCAGCTTGATGGTGTCACCGCCGGTCTTCTTGTCTCCGCAGGCGAACAGTGCCACCAGCATCAGACAGGCCAGGATGACGGCAATGATTTTCTTGACGGATTTTCGCATGGGTAACCCTCCTTCTTCCTTTTCATAATTGCGTTTGTGGTGATTCTTCCTACCAAAGGGCTTGAACAGGGAGAACGATCCTGCATCGCAGGGGATTTGCCCGCCTTGCGGCAGGCAGCGGTGCCATCGGGATATCACTGAAATGCGGCTCCGTACAGCAATATATTATTCTTATTCATTGCACTTGTCAAGTTTCAGTACAATTCCGCCCGGAAGCTATCTCTATTTTATACATTTTCTACAAATTCCTATATACTGTAAAAAACGCCGAGGTCTCGAATTTTCCTTGCCGGAACCGCGAAACAGCCGCTCGGTCATTCGTTGAAAACGATTAATTGAATAGACCCTGAACTGTTTCACGCTAACAGTATTGGGCTGCGGGATAGTTCCCGCAGCCCAATTCGTCGATGTGATTGTGATCCCGTCTTAGGGCTTCAGCTACTGAACATTCTTGCCTTGATCTTCTTCATTTGCGGGATGTTCGCATGGGCTATCGCTCACGAGGCGAAAGAGGGTATCTCTATGATAATCACAGCGTTTGTCCTGTCGCCCTTTGGCCTTCCCGCCGTGGCAGATTGGCTGGTGGACAAGCTGGACACACTGAATTACAATCTCAAAGAGTTTATGCGAAGCTGATACTTCGGGACAAATTGTCCCAAGGTTAAGCATAACGGCGGCTGATCCCAGCCGCCGTTTGTCGTATGGGAAGGAGGTGCCGCCTACGGCGACGACGTATTTCAAAACGCATAAGATCAGCAAAGGCCAGACTATCGCTCAATCGCTGCGGGATCGTTTTGACTACGGGCAAAACCCGGACAAAACACAGGGCGGCGAGCTTCTTTCCGCCTATGAGTGCGATCCTCTGACCGCTGACGCCGAGTTTCTTCTCACCAAAGCAAAATACAAAGCTGTCACAGGCCGGGAACAGCGGCGGGA
>Ga0208297_1000238_pt1 | contig 138772 bp, 109 predicted proteins | sample LMS_cellobiose_e_FD_187367 | JGI IMG/M metagenome (GOLD analysis project Ga0208297, IMG submission 187367) | Rumen-fistulated moose microbial communities from Alaska, USA - LMS_cellobiose_enrichment (SPAdes) (version 2) | ecosystem: Host-associated > Mammals > Digestive system > Stomach >...
ATTCTGACGCCGATGGAAGTGCGTGCGAGGAAACTCGCCGCTTAACGAAGCAAGAGCACCCGCGAAGGATGCTCTTGCACAAAAAACCTTATGATATTTTACTGTCCGCTTGACGGGAAGCACACCAAGAATGTCCTGCGGTCTTTTCGCATGTGTAAGGTGCGCCTGGCCAGGAGCAGGGCCGCCGGATACCGGCACCGCCTCAGGCCGCGCCGAGGACGCCCTTAGGCCCGCGCCTTTATAACTGTTCATATAAACGAAAAAGGGCCTGTCCTCTGACAAGTCCTCCTTCGTGGATATTGGTGCACCATCAGGGACTTAACGTCCATGCTTCGCATGTCCTGCGGTCTGCGCGCGCCCCGGGCGTGCTCGACCCGTCAGGGTCCACCGGACCCTGACGCCCTTTCGGGTTCGAGTCCCTGATGGAGTATTTATACATACGAAAAAGGGCCTGTCCTCTGACAAGTCCTCCTTCGTGGATATTGGTGCACCATCAGGGACTCGAACCCTGGGCACCCTGATTAAGAGTCAGGTGCTCTACCAGCTGAGCTAATGGTGCGTGTTCTTGCGAACATTGATAATATAGCACTGGGGCGAAGGCTTGTCAACAAAAATGTTTGCGGAATCTCAAATATTTTTGTCGATCGGAAGGACCGTTGAATTTTCAAGACCAGAGGGCCCTTCTAAATGGCTAAGACCGCCGAAGGATGTCCCCGGCGGCCTTTTATATCCTTGATCCTCAGTCTTCCAGGGGGAATTTCTCGAACCACTGGAGCTGCTCGCGCATAAAGGTCGTGTTGGCCAGGCCGTGCTGGGCTCCATCGAAGATGACCAGCTTGTAGTCCTCGCCCTCGATCTTGCCGGCAGCCTTGAGAGCGTCGGCCATGTCGTAGGCCTGCCTGGGGATGACCCTGACGTCGGCGGTCCCCTGTCCGATGAGAAGGGGGACGTCGATCTGGTCAGCGAACCTGGTCGCGGAGCGGCGGTCGAACTCCTCCGGAAGCTCGTCCGGACCTCCTCCGACCAGCTCGTGATAGACCCGGGCCATGTCGGGGCCCCGGTCATACATGATGTACGAATCGGCCAGCCCGGAATTGATCGAGCAGGCGCGGATCTTCTCTCCGGCCTCCTGGCAAGCCCGGTAGGCCATCATGCCCCCGCGGGAGAAGCCGACTAGGTAGACCTGCTCTCCCTTTATGAAGGGCATCTCCAGGGCGATGTCGATCAGGTTTGTCACGTCGTGGACGTCGTCGCCGCCGAAGTCCTCCTTGCCGGTGCCGCCCATGTTGCCGCGGTACTGGGAGCCGAAGGCGGCGTATCCGTTGAGGGCCTGTCTGCAGAGCTCAAGGGGCGTCAGGGCCGAGAAATCGCGGTTCCCGCCCCTGCAGTAGACCAGGGCGGGCATGCCCTCCTCGGGGAATTCAGCCTCGTCAAGGCCGTCGATCTTCGACGGGATAGCCACGTAGCCGGTCACCTCGCAGTCGTCCGAGCGGTAGCGGATGGACCAGAATTTGACCCGCCCGACGTACTGTTCGGGAGCCTGGAGGGGCTCAGCCTCGAGCATGGCGCCGCTCTTTCGGAGCTCTTCAGTCACGTTGAAGTACGCGGTCCCGGGCTCTTCTTTTCTTTCCTCGGAAGGCTTGGGGGCGTCTTTCTTCTCTTCGGCCGTATTGAGAGCTTCTTTTTGCTCTTCGGAGGGCTTTGCCGCTTCCTGCTTTTCGGAAGGCTTAGGCTCTTCTTTTTTCCCCTCCGCGGACTTGGGGAGCTCGGGGGTATAGGTATCCGCCGGTGCGGATGGTGTAGTAGGAGCTGCAGGATCCGGCTCCACATGGGCCTGATAGGTCTCCATGTTCTTAGGGTCGTCGATTCTCGCTTCGGAAGGCGACTTCTGGACCCACTCCGCAGACATATCGGGAGCTTTTGCAGCTTCGGTATCCGGAGTTGCCGGGGCAGGCTGCATTTGCTGTGCAGCGGGAGTTCCAGGTTTGATGGTGCTCTGCTCCGCCGCGGCGTTTCTTGCCATCATGGGAGGCAGCAGAAACGAGGCGAGAGCGATGCAAAGGATACAGGTTATAGAAGTAATGATCTTGTTCATTTTCAAGCTTGAGCATATGTTATATAACACATGCTATAATTAGTTTCTGTTGGGTTATGGAGCGAGGGGCAGCGCAAGGAGGCACCGCGCCGAATGCCACAAGGCAGATAGATGCGGGCAGCCTTACGCCAGGACCCCGAGCGCCCAAATGCAAAATGCAAGGAGGCACCGCGCACTATAATGCGCGGCGGGTGACCCAAAGGTGGGACTCGCCGCCGGATCCGGGTCGATTTCAAGCCCGAATGATGGCCTGGTCAAGGCCAAAAGCGAAGCGTGTCTTGACCAGGTCATGGCCTCATATGTGCGAAACTTCGGACTGCCCTGCATTAGGGCCCGCCGCCGAGAGCCCGCAGGCGGATGGGACGGATGCCTTAGAGGCAGGATCCGCCGCAGCGCCTGCGTCAGGACCGCGGGCGGCATGAGCCGCCCCGCAGTCCGCTCCTTTACTCTCTAGTACAGCGCCATGTCGGACATCCGCTCCGGAGCGCCCTCGTAGATGTCCACGATCTCCTTCGGCGCGAACTTCTTGTTGATCACCACCGACACCACGAAATCATCGAACCAGTCGTCGGCCATCACATAGTAACCGTTGATCCCCATGCCCTTGCCGTAACTGTTCTGCACCTTCCAGCGGTCGGGCTTTCCGGACCCGTCCAGATTCACCCCGCAGAAGGCCATGATGTGGGTGCCCCTGATGTTCTTGTACTCGATGTTCTCCTTCTTGGACATGTTGGCAACATCGCAGCCCATCATCTCATCGAGAAGGTAGAGGTCCCTGGCCATGAAGCCCTGAGCCTTGTTGGAGAGCTTGGCAACGTCGCAGCCCATGACCACCTGCTCGCCGCCCTTGAGCTGGGCGATGACCAGCTTCTTGATGGTCTCAACATCCAGATTCAGCAGCACGTCGTGGCCCGGCGTCAGGTCGTCCCTGGTGACGTAGGACTTGTTGTATGCGTACTTGTCCGAGGGATGGCTGATCACGAACATGTAATCGTCGTTGTTGATCCCAAGAGCCTTCCAGAAGGACATGGGGGTCATGCCCTCCATCATCTGCCAGCTGCCGTCCTCCTTCTCAAAACCGAAGTCGAAGGTCTTTGGAGGCTGTCCCACCAGCCTGCAGAGCATCCCGTAGATATCGGCCAGTTCCTTCTCCTTGATCTCGTAGAGCCTGTCCTCGTCAGCGCCTTCGGCCCTGGCGTTCCTCATGTTGCGTACCGCCAGCCTGAGCTTGGCGGCCAGCAGCCTGGTGACGTAGCGGGTGTCCCCGGAGACCTGGGCGTCGGGCATGAAGGCCTTGGGCACGATGCCGTACTTGTCCAGGACGTCGGCGCAGGTGAACCACTGGCCGTTGTCCATGATGGGATTTCTCAGCATCCCGATGACCTTGGGCGAATCCAGAGGCTCGTCGATCATCTTCATTGCCCTGTTGAGGAACTTGTTGGACTTTTCCAGCTGGTCGTAGAAGTAGATGTAGTCCTCGGAAAGCTCGAAGCCCTTGTCCTTCATCTGCAGCTTCTCGATGGCGTGCTGGCGGACGTTGTTCAGGGTCGCGAATGCCCAGCACCGGAGGCTGGTCACCTGGTCGGTCACATTTCCGTCCCAGACGTCAACGGAGAAGGTGAAGGGGAGCCTCTTGATGGCCTCGAAGTTCATCAGGGCCAGCTGGACGCCGTTCTGGATCACCGCGTTGGAGACCACATGGCCCAGGGTATCCTCTTCCCAGCGCTTTTCGCAGGCGGCGAGGAATGCCGCGTCGATGTCTTTTTTCATGTTCATCCTTTCTTTTGGTCTTTCCAGCCCCGGCGCACGCCCTGCCCAAAAGCCGGAAGATCTTCAAATATCAATGCCCGGCAGGGATCCCGCCGGGCACGATGTATCGCTGTTGTATTTAGATATCAAGCATGTGGCATGCCGCGTAGTGGCCCGGCTCCACCTCTCTGAGAGCGGGAGCTTCGACCTTGCAGCGGTCCGTGGCCTTGGGGCATCTGGTGCAGAATTTGCATCCCGCCGGCGCGTTGATGGGGCTGGGGATCTCGCCCTGCAGGTGGACCCTGTTCTTCAGCCAGCTGTGGTAGGGATCCGGTTCGGGGATCGCCGAGAACAGCGCCTGGGTGTAGGGATGGACCGGGTGGCCGTAGATGCTCTTGTTGTCTCCCAGCTCGACCAGGGATCCCAGGTACATGACCGCGATCCTGTCCGAGATGTGCCTGACCATGGAGAGGTCGTGGCTGATGAACATGTAGGTCAGTCCCAGTTCCTTCTGGAGGCGGGTGAGCAGGTTGACCACCTGAGCCTGGATCGATACGTCCAGAGCCGCGATGGGCTCGTCGCAGACGATGAAGGAGGGCTCGATGGCAAGGGCTCTGGCGATGCCGATCCTCTGACGCTGGCCGCCGGAGAGCTCGTGGGCGAAGCGGGAGGCGTAGTCGCTGGTCAGTCCGACGTATGACAGCACCTGGTTGACCCTCTCCTCCTTCTGCTCCCTGGTCATGCTCTTATAGTGGACGTTGAGGCCTTCGGAGACGATGGTTCCGATGGACATCCTGGGGTCCAGGCACGCGGCCGGATCCTGGAAGATCATCTGGCAGTTCTTCGAGAAGGACATCTTGTCGTCGCCGTTGAAGTCGCGGACGTTCTTGCCCTTGTAGATGATGTCGCCGGCAGTCGCCCGGTAGACCCCCAGAAGGGTCCTTCCGACGGTGGTCTTTCCGCAGCCGGACTCGCCGACAACGCCGAAGGTCTCGCCTTCGTAGATGTTGAAGGAGACGCCGTCGACGGCCTTGACCGTCTTGCCGCCTCTGGCGGGGAAATACATCTTGAGGTCTTTTACCTCAAAGAGGACTTTCTTATCTTCCATTATTCTTCACCTCCCGCGGCAGGGGCCTTGACCTTGGGAGCCATGCTGTGCTCGAGCCAGCAGGAGACTCCGTGGGACTCGGTGATGGCGATCTCCTGGGGCATCCTCTCCTTGCAGATGGGCATGCAGTAGTCGCAGCGGTCCGCGAAGGGGCAGCCCTTGATGTCCATCATCAGATCGGGCGGGGTGCCCTGGATCGAATAGAGGGAGCCTTTTCTCTGGGACTGCTTGCTGGGCACCGAGTTGAGCAGGGCCCAGGTGTAGGGATGGTGGGGATCGTCAAAGAGCTCGTACTTGGTGCCTCTCTCGAGGATGACGCCGGCGTACATGACCTGGATGCGGTCCGCGAAGTCGAAGACGATGCCCAGGTCGTGGGTGACCAGGATGAAGGCCTTGTTGGTCTTCTCCTTGAGCTCGTTGAGCAGCTCCAGCACCTGAGCCTGGATGGTGACGTCCAGGGCGGTGGTGGGCTCGTCGCAGATGATGATGTCCGCGTTGCAGGCGATGGCGATGGCGATCATGACCCTCTGGCGCATTCCGCCGGAGAGCTGGTGGGGATACTGCTTGATCCTCTCCTCGGGGCTGGGGATGCCGACCAGAGCCAGCAGCTCGGCCGCTCTCTTTTCAGCCTCGGCCTTGGTCACGGACTTGTCGTGGAAGCGTATGCCTTCCGCGATCTGGTAACCGACGGTGAGGGTCGGGTTGAGGGAGGTCATGGGATCCTGGAATATCATTCCGATGCCCTCGCCCCTCAGCTTGCTCAGCTCCTTGTTGTTCATGGTGACGACTTCCTGGCCTTTAAAGAGGATCGAGGATCCCTCTTCGATGAAAGCCGCCGAATTGCCGTAGAGCTTCATGAGAGCCTTGACGGTGACGGTCTTGCCGCAGCCGGACTCTCCTACTATGGCCAGGGTCTCGCCGGCATCCAGATGGAAGCTGACGCCCCTGACTGCCCTGATCTTTCCCGCGTAGCTGCTGAAGGAAACGGCCAGGTCTTTGACTTCGAGTAAATGTTCTGACATGGTCTTCCTCCTTTACTTTCTCTGACGCGGATCCAGGGCGTCTCTCAGGCCGTCGCCCATGAGGGTGAAGGCCAGCATGGTGAGCGCGATGCACAGGGCCGGGAAGAACATCAGGTGAGGCTTGAAGGTGAAGACCGTCTGAGCCGCGGAGCACAGGGCGCCCCAGCTGGTGTCCGGGGATTGTATGCCCAGTCCCAGGAAGCTCAGGAATGCCTCGGAGAATATCAGGCTCGGTACCCTGAAGGTGATGTTTACGATGATCAGGCCGATGGTGTTGGGGATCAGGTGGCTGGTGACGATCTTAAGAGGCCTTACGCCCAAAAGCTTCGCGGCCAGCACGTAATCCGACTGCCTTAAGGTTATCATCTGGGAGCGGACCAGCCTTGCGATGCCCGTCCAGCCCGTGAGACACATGGCTATCAGCAGGGTCTTTATTCCCTTGGCGTCCAGCCACAGGGAGAGGAGGATGACCACCAGCAGATAGGGTATCGAGGAGAGGATCTCGACGATACGCATCATGAAGGAGTCGATCTTCCCGCCGAAGTAGGAGGCGATGCCGCCGTAGATGCAGCCGACGAAGGCGCAGATGAAAGCGCCGGTGACGCCGATGATGATCGATACGCGGCCTCCCTGCCAGACTCTGGCGAAGTAGTCTCTGCCCAGCTTGTCGGCGCCGAACCAGTACTCGCCGTCGATGGGATGGTAGCTCTCGGCGATGTTGGTCTCCTCGAAGGAGTGCTTTGCCATGATGGGCCCGAAGATGACCATGAAGATCAGTATGACCAGCAGGATCAGTCCGAAGACCGCCAGCTTGTTCTTCTTAAAGCGCCTCCAGGCGTCCTGCCAGTAGGAGATGTGAGGCCTCAGGACCCTGTCCTTGGTGGTGTCTACGCCCACGATCTGGAACATTTCGGGGCTCAGGCCTTCGGTATCGTTTATCCAATCAGTTTTCACTTGGGACATTGCTTGCCACCGCCCTCCTGTTCTGTTTGACCTCAAGACGCACTCTGGGATCGATGACCAGATAGAGCAGGTCGACCACCAGCAGAGAGAACACGTAGGTCGCGGTGAACAGGAAGTTCATGGCGACGACCATGGTATAGTCTCTGGAGTTTATTGCTTTTACGAAATATGTGCCCAGTCCCGGGATGGCGAACATGGACTCTATGATGAATGAACCTCCGAGAAGGCCTGCCACGCTGGGCGCCAGCATGGTGACGATGGGCATGAGAGTGTTCCTCATCACATGGCGCCAGATGATCTTTCCTCTGGGCAGGCCCTTGCTTTCTGCGGTAAGGATATAGTCCTGGTTTATGACGTCCAGCACGGACGACTTCATATATCTGCAGTAGGTGGCCACCGGCGAGAGGGTCATGCACAGGACGGGAAGCACATAGTAGATAGCGCCGCCCCAGCCCGCCGTCGGGAACCATTTATGCTTTACTGTAAAGAAATACTGGACGAGAGCGGCCAGAACGAAGGCGGGGATGCAGGTCCCCAGCAGGGCCACGAAGGTCCCGAAATAGTCCGGCAGCTTGTTCTTGTGAAGGGCAGCGTTGATGCCAAGCAGCATGCCCAAAGTCACGCCGATGACCAGGCCCCAGATGCCCAGCTGGAAGGAGATGGGAGCGTATTTCACGATGAACTCCTCGGCAAGTCTGCCGGGGAACTTCAGCGATTCTCCCAGGCTCCCTTCGGTGAGGAAGAGCTTCCAGAAGCGGAAGAGCTGGACCATCAAAGGCTGATCGAGGCCGTACCGCGCGTAGTAGTTGGCGCGGGTCGCCTCAGGCAGGTTCTCGACCGTCGCCGTCAGCGGATCTCCCGGTATGGAGTGTATCATTATAAAAGTGGTCGATACTACTATGAACAATACCAGGAACATATATAGTATTCGTTTGATTATATATTTGGCCACTATATATACCTCCTTTTGTTTCTAAAAGACCCGGGGAACCAGAGTCCCCCGGGTCATGTTTAAGACGGTCAGATTCTACGGTCTTCCAACGGTGTATACAGTCTTGTAGCTGCTGTTGCCGAACGGTGAACGGTCGACGCCGCGTACATACTTGTATTCAAACACGTTGTTGCAGTTGTAAGAGATCGGGCAGACCAGGCAGTTCTGGGTGATGACGATGTCTTCGCCCTTCTGGACGATCTTCATTCTTTCTGCGGGATCAACAGTCTTGTTCAGGGTGTTTACCAGCTCGTCGAATTCGGGGTTGTCGAAGTGGACGGGGATGGCGTTGGACTTGGTGGTGAAGAGGTTGAGCATGTAGGCGGTATCAGCAGTGGAGCCCCAGGACAGGCATGCTACCTGGAAGTTTCCGGTCTGCCATCCGTCCATGGCGATGGCGTAATCGTCGAAGCTCAGCTCGACGCCCTTGATGCCCAGCTTCTTGATCATGGTATCCTGCCAGTACTCAGCCTGTTCCTTCATCTTGGAACCGGTGGAGCCGAAGCCTGCCTTGAAGGTCCAGTCAGCGGCCTTGGTGCCGTCGACCTCGTTGAGGCCTTCCTGGAGCAGAGCTGCGGGATCGGGATACTTGTCGACCATGGCCTGGATCAGGTCTCCATCGTACTCACGGATGTTGTAGTCGCCTTCATACATTACGTGAGTGTAGAGGCCCTTTGCCTTGATGGGAACGCCGCCCAGCAGGACTTCGACGGTAGCGTCTCTGTCGAATGCGACGGTGATGGCCTTCCTGATCTTCTCGTTGGCAAAGTACTTATCCTTCATATTGAAGAACCACATGAAGGTACGTGCCAGCTGGACTCTGGTGTTCACCAGATCTTCTCTGGCGGTGAATCTCTCGATGTAGTCGTTGTCAGCTACAGCCAGGTAGTCGACGGAACCGTTGTCGAGCATGTTGTAGGAGGTGGTGGGCTCTGCGATGCTGTAGACGGTGACCTTCTCAAGGTAGACGTGCTCGGCATCCCAGTACTTTTCGTTCTTCTCCAGGGTGATGGAGGAGTTGTGGGTCCAGTCGGTGATGATGAAGGGTCCGCAGCTGAGCATGGTGTCAGCCTCGGTGCCGTACTTCTCGCCGTACTTCTCGTAGTGATCCTGCTTCTGGGGGTAGAAGGTCAGGGTGTTTAGCAGAGAAGGAACGACGTACTCGGTCTCGATGACGACGGTCTTGTCGTCGGGAGCGGTGACGCCCAGTTCGGCAGCGTCCATCTTTCCTTCATTGATGGCCTGGCCGTTCTTGATGAGGTACCAGTTTCCTGCATAGGGGAAAGCGGTCTCGGGCTTGAGCTTCATCTGGGCAGAATAGACATAGTCCTGAGCGGTGACGGGGGTGCCGTCCTGCCAGTAGTTGTCTCTGAGGTGGAAGGTCCAGGTCAGACCGTCCTCACTGGTCTCCCAGCTCTCGCAGCCGTCGCCCACCAGAACGCCGTCCATGTTTCTGACCAGCGGGGTGAACAGGTTGGACAGGATGTTTCCGGTAGCTGCTACGGAGTTGTGGAACTCGTCCAGGGTGCCCGGCTCGTCGGAACCTACGACGTTGAGATACTGCTCTTTGTCGATGGTCTCGCCGTTCACCACGATGCCTTCGGGCTCAGCAGGCTTTGTGGGCTCGGAGGGAGTGGACGGAGTAGACGGGGCCGCGGGGGTCGACGGAGTCGAGGGAGCGGCCGGCGCCTCTTCCTGCTTCTGGCCGCATCCTGCGAGCATTCCCAGGACGAGGACAAGAGCAAGAACGATGCTTACATATTTCTTCATATTCTTCTCCTTTGGTTTTAACGTTCATTGCAGGCAGGATTGCCTGACAACAATTTCTTGATAAAACCGCAAATGCGTAATCAAATTGTAATATATGAAAGCCGACTTTGTCAAATTTAAAACATTACTGCCGCAGCCGCCCGCCGCGCCATAAAATACCTGTACTGTCACATCTTCCGAATTATTTTCACCGTTTCGCCGGTATTCTCAGAAATTTTTACGAGGGTGTAAATGCTTGATAACCTGGCCGTCTTTTCGCGATATATCGTGTGTGAGAATATTTGGGAGCAGGCTCCCGGGTAGGACAAACTGCCCCTGCCGCTCATGGTCTGCTGCCGGCATAACTGATATAATATAGAAAAAGGAGGGCGCTATGCTTAAGATCATCATCGCCGCGCTGCTGATCATCGCCGCCGTCACCTGGGGCGTCTGGCTCAGGGTATTCTGGGTCGACAGAAAGAGGACCCTTGACCCGTACAAATGGCCCAAAACTCCCCGGTTCCTGGAATACGGAGACCGGATAAAGGAGCTGATAGGGTCGGCCCTGGCCATCCCCTTCGAGGAGGTCCGCATCAGGAGCTTTGACGGCACGGAGCTTTACGGCAGGCTATATATAAAAGACGAAAATGCCCCGGTGCAGATAATGATGCACGGTTACAGGGAGAACGCCATTACCGATTTCTGCGGAGGCCTGCAGCTGGCCTTAAAGAGCGGGATGAACGCCATCGTGGCCGATCAGAGGGCCCACGGGAAAAGCGGCGGAAGGTGCCTTTCCTTCGGGATCCTCGAGCGCAGGGACGCCAAAGCCTGGGCGGAGTATGCGGAGGAACGCTTCGGTCCTGAGATCCCCCTGATCCTCACCGGGATCTCAATGGGAGCCTCCACCGTCCTCATGGCGTCGGACCTGGACCTTCCCCAAAGCGTCTGCGGAGTCATCGCCGACTGCGGCTACACCTCCCCCGAACAGATCATAATGAAGGTCGCAAGGGAGAAGGGCTACCCGGTGAAGCTGCTGATGCCCTTCGCAAGGCTGGCGGCAAGGCTCATCGGAGGCTTTGACCTTAAGGAGGCCTCGGCGCCGTCATCCCTGAGCCGCACAAAACTCCCCGTCCTGTTCATCCACGGGGAGGGCGACGATTTCGTTCCGGTCTCAATGACCCTTGAGAATCATAAGGCCTGCGCCTCGGAAAAGACCCTGTTCACCGTCCCCGGGGCGGGACACGGCATGTCGTTTCTGGCGGATCCCGAAGGGTACGAAAAGCACGTGCGGAGCTTCTGCGCCCGCTGCGCCGAAAACTATATCAAAAGCATCACCCCAATCGAGAGCGGAAGCAACTCGGTCTCGCCGGACGGGGTGATACTGCAGGATGATCTCTAAGGAGGACATATGAAGCTCTGGCTCGATGATATAAGATACGCTCCCTCTGGCTATACCGCCGCGGGGAGCGTTGACGACGCGAAGCTATTGATAATCGAATGCGAAAGGCGGGCCGAGAAGATCGAGGTCCTGGATCTGGACTACGACCTGGGCGAGAACAGCCATCTGGGCGGAACCGGTCTGGACCTGCTCAAATGGCTGGCCGAAAGGGGCACCTTCTACCCGGTGGAGATCCACTCCTCCCACCCCTACGGGGTCAGGGACATGGAGAGCTTCATCGACTGGAACTGGCCTTAAGCCTTCTATTTGCAGAGCTCTGCCACGATCTGGCTGATCAGCTTGCCGTCGGCCTTGCCCTTGAGCTCCGCCATGACGGTCTTCATGATCATGCCCTTGTTCTTTGTCGCTATGAGATCCGCGAACTTCTCCGAGAGCAGGGCCTTGATCTCTTCGGCGCCCATCTGCTGGGGAGCGTATTCCTTTACGATCTCAAGATGGGCCTTGTACTGGGTCAGAAGATCCTGACGGGATGCGGGGCAGGTGTCCACCTGCTCCTGGGTGGCCTTGAGCTCCTTGAGCAGCACCTGGTCCACCAGCTGCTCGCTGATGTCGTCGCGGGTGCCGGCGTCGATGGCGGCCTTCTTAACCGCCGCGACCAGCAGGGAGATGCTCTCTTTTCTATCCTTGTCGCCGGCCTTGAGGGCGGCGATCATGTCCTTCTGCAGTTTCGCGAATTCCATTTTTCTTCTCCTTTTCTTTGGGATATCAGGCCTCCGGAAGCTTTCGGGAGCCTGTTTTATGCGCTTTTGGTGTATTTTTCTTTTATATTTTACTCACCGCGCCCAAAGAGGTCAAGAACGCGCAGGTTTAAACTATCTATATTACGAGATGAAAACTTGTGCGAATGCTCCAAATACGATATAATCTCTATATCTATGTAAAAATGCATATGTCCCGGCGCTCCGCCGCCCGGTCCCGGGCCGTCTTCCGGACGATCCCAAAGACGCGGAGCCTATACCTATACATCGACTATTATTTCATTGATCTGGAGGATGACGCTTATGAAATGCGTAGTATGCGGCTACGAATTTTCCGAAGGAAAAAAATACTGCCCCCTGTGCGGGGCTAAAGTACAGAGCTCCCCGGCTCAGGATACCGCCGGGACAGCTTCGGCAGGCACCGCTTCCGGCTCCGGCAGGAGCGGCAGCGACGATCTGTTGAAGAGCATCGAGGCTAAATACGCTGCTCCGGCTCCCGTGCCGGCCATGACCTTCTTCACCGCCCCGGCGGCGGAAAAGGCTGAGGAAAAAGCAGCAGCGGCTGAAAAAGCGGCCGAAACGGTGGAAGCTGCCGAAAAAGCCGCGGAAGGAACAGCCCGAGACGCCCAGAAGGACCTGGAGCATGAGGCCGAGAAGGCCGCAAAGGAAGCCGCGGAGGCCCTGAAGAAGGCCGAAGAGGAGGCCGAAAGAGCGGCGAAGAAGGCCGCCGAGGAAAAGGAGCGCCTGGCCCGCGAAGAGCAGAAGCTCGCCCGCCGGATCTCTGACGTGGACGATTTCTTCAGCAAGAGAGAATCCGAGAGGACCGGCGATACCGGCACCACGAGAAGATCCGAAGGCCGTCCCCCCATCAACGACGAGCCCATCAACTGGAACCTGGACATGGATCCCAGGGCATCCGGAGCGAAGGCTGAGGAGCCCGCTGCCGCTCAGGCCAAAGAGGCCGAAAAGGAGGCTCCCATCGACTGGAGCAGCCTTGAGGACAGCGCCCCCAAGGAAAAGGACGAGGACATCAGCTGGGTGTCCCTGGACTTCCCCAAGCCCAGAGAGGTGAGGGACATCACCATGGCCTGGGACAAGCCCTTCACCGAAAGGGAGAAGGCCCCCGAGCCCGTCTGGCCCGAGAGCAAAGCCAGAGACGTCAGCGCCATGCCCGACCCGGTATGGCCCGAGGACAGCGCTTTTGCCCCGGCCAAGGTGTCCGACCCCGAGATCGACATCCTGTTCGCGCCGATCCACGCCGCCCCCGCAGTAAAGCAGGAGCCCGGCCCCTTCGACCTGCCAGATCCCTCCAGATCGGACTTTGAGCTTCCGGATCTCAACAGGCCCGAGCCCGGCGACGTGTTCGCCATGCCCAGCTGGAACGACATCAACTACACCAGGCCCAGCTTCACCGAAGAGGAGAAGGCCAGGATCAGGGCTGCCCAGGAGGGCGGTCCGGCCGCCTTCGATCCCACCGCGGAGCGCAGGGACTGGGAGGAATCCATAAAGAAGGCAGCGGCCGAAGAGGCTGCCGCCAGAAAAGCCGCCGAAGAAAAGGCGAGAAAGGCCGAAGAGGAGGCCAGAAGGGCCGAGGAAGAGGCCCGCAGAAAGGCTGAGGAAGAAGCCAGAAGGAAGGCCGAGGAGGAAGCCCGCATCAGGGCCGAGCAGGAGGCCGCAAGAAAAGCAGAAGAAGAGAGAAGAGCCAAAGAGGAGGCCGAGAGAAAGGCAGCCGAAGAGGCGGCAAAGAAAGCAGCCCTCGACGCAGCAGCCCTCAAGGCGGCGGAGGAAGCGGTAAAGCAGGTGCGGATGAACGCACCCAAGACCGAAGACGGCGCCCCCGAGGACTTTGCCCTCTCCGAGCCCGCCCAGGATGCCGCGCCCATGGATCTCGCCGAGGAGCTCAGCGCCAAGTACGAGGCTCCCGCAAGGCATCAGGGCCCTGCGGTAGGCTTCACCGCAGGAGGCTTCATCGACCCCGCCAGCGTAGAGCCCAGGACCATCAGGGAGACCCCCTTCGTCCAGCCCCTGGAGAACAGGGCATCGGCAGAGTTCAACTGGAACATCGCATCCGAACCCGAAAAGACTGGACGGGGACTTCCCGAGAGCGAAGAAGCCCCGGTCCTGAACCTTGAAAAGAATCAGCCGGTCCAGGAGCCCGCAGCGGAAGCGCCCAAGGAGACCGAAGGCGAAGCCGCGGAAGCCCCGACCGAAAAGGCCCAGACCGAAGAGCGCCCGGCCCAGGCTCCCGAAGAAGGCCCCGCCGCCGTCACCGGAGAGGCGGTCCCGCCCGCGGACGACGACGTCCCCGCCGACGACGAGTGGCTCAACCAGCTGATCAACGAACCCGATATAAACAACGTCCCGGCCAACGAGCCCACCGGGAGCGCTCCCGAAGAGGACCACATGAGCGCCGAGCCCGCGGCCCCCGTTCTGAGAGAGGCCGTGAGCGAAAAGCCTGAAAAGGCGCCCCAGAAGGCACCGGAAAAGGCTCCCGAAGCCCCGGCGGAAGAACATGCCCCCCAGAGCCAGCCCGAAAACAAGGCAAAATCCGGCCTCGCGGGAGCAGCCCTCTTCCAGCAGCTGCTGAACAAGGAGGTCGACCGGATCAGAAACAAGGGCGACGAGGACGAAGGGGAAGCCCCCGAGGAAAAGCCCTCCGTCGACAGCATGACCCACGTCTACCAGCGCTTCGATCTCACCGCCGACGACCTCAAGGAGGACGAGACCGCCCTCAGGGAGGAGGCCGAGGAGAAGAAGAAGCTGGCCGAAGCCGCCGCAGCCAAGGCTGCCGAGGAGGCCAGAAAAGCCGAGGAGCTGGCGGCGAAGAGAGCGGAAGAAGCAAGGCTTGCCGCCCAGCGCGCCGAAGAAGAGAGGGCCGAGGCCGAAAGGGCAAGGCTCGCCGCCGAAAAGGCCGCAAGACAGGCCGCCGGCAGGGAGACCGTCAGCAGCCTGCTGGACAACATAGACGAGAACGACAAGGGCGAGAGCCTGCTGGATCAGGACAGCCGCCGCACCGGAAAGTTCGAAAAGGACCGTCCCGCGGGCGAAGCTCCGGTTAAGGCCGAGGAAGCCTCCCAGGCTCCCACCAGGAAGTTCACCGACGTGACCTCCGCCCTGGGCGAAGAAGCCTTCAGGCGCAACACCGTCGAGATGAAGATGGCCGCCATGAAGCTCAGCGAAGAGGCCGAGGCCAAGCACCGCTCCGAATACAAGAAGAAGCTGGAGGAGATGTCCAAGGCAAGGGAAGCCTTCTTCTCCGAGCAGGACAGCACTCCCGAGGGCCGCAAGGCCAGAAGGGCGGCGAAGAAGGCCGCCGAGGAAAAGGCGAGGGAAGAGGCCGAAAGAAAGGCCAAAGAAGCCGCCGAAGAGGGGGACGATCTGGAAAAGGCCCTGGATGCCGAGGACGGGAAGACCTCTTCCGAAGGCACACGTCCCCTCTCCGAAGAGGAGAGAAAGCAGGTCACCGGCAGGGACGAAGACGACGATGATGACGAAGATTACATCGACGACGATGATGATCTGGACGAGGACGACGAAGAGGGCAGGGGCCATCCCTTCCTGGTCTTCCTGCTGATACTTGCCCTGATCTTTGCCCTGGCCAAGGGCACCGTCTACGGACTCAAGACCTTCAAGCCCGAATCCCAGGCCGCCACCATCGCGGTCCAGCTGGACAAGGCCTTCACCGACGCAGCCAAGTCCGGCTTCTCCGCCGTGAAGAACGGAGTAGGGGGCCTGATCAACAAGGTCAAAGGCACCGAAGGCGAGGAGCAGGGAGAAGAGAACAATGCCTCTGAAGGCGCCCAGCTTCCCGGGGATACCATCGACATGGAGGCCCTGATAGAGGCCAACAACAACGGAAATATAAGAAAGATAGCCCTGGATCCCAGCCTCGAGTACGTCGAGGAGAGGACCAGCACCTATACCGATCTGGCTGACTCCCAGCCCTCCGACGATCAGGAGCTGCGGGAGAACATCTACGCGGCAATGATCGCCTACAACTGCGCCTGGAACGACTACGTCAACTACGGCGACGAGAAGGTCTTCGAGTACCTCAAGGCCGACGGAGACGCCTACAACAGGGCGGTCACCTACGAGACCGGCACCGAGAAGCAGCAGGAGTTCACCCAGCTGAGCCTGGGACAGATCAGGACCTTCGACGGAGGCGTCTACGTCTTCACCGAGGAGTTCATAACCATCACCAGCGGAGACAAGAAGCACGATTTCGACGACCGGATGGTCTACCGTCTGGAGAACATCGGCGGAAGCTACAAGATCGTCAGCTACTCCGAGTACAAGTAAGCACAGTCCCTTTGCCCCGCCCCCCAAAAGGCGGGGCGAAGTGTATCAAGCGGCCCGCTTTTCGGCGGGAAAGGAGCGGAAATGAAAGAAAAGAAGAGCTCAGGCATGATGAAGCTCAGGCTCATCCTTCTGGCGGTGATCGTATTGCTCGCCGCCGTCCTCGCCCTCAACGACATCATAACCGACATCATCTGGTACCGCCAGCAGGGGTATCTCTCGGTCTACCTGACCGAGCTTCTGACCAAGCTCAGGCTGGGCGTCCCGGCCTTCGTCGTAATAACGGTCCTGGCCAAGATGCTGCTGGGCTTCCTCAGGCAGAGCTTCGTGAAGAAGAGCGGCCTGACCCTGCAGGACGACAAGTCAAAGAAGGTGGTCGCGGGATCCGCGTGGCTGCTCTCCGCAGTCTTTGCCGCCGCCATCGCGGTGATGGTGGTGAGCCCCCTGTGGTTCAATATCCTGGAGTTCTTCAATTCCACCTCCTTCGGCATCGATGATCCCCTGTTCTCAAAGGACGTCAGCTTCTATATCTTTAAGCTGGATTTCCTTAAAGGCCTGGCCTCCTGCGCCATAAACATCGTCATCGCCCTGGCCGTCATGCTGGCGGTCTTCTACGTGATCCTGGCAAGCCAGGTGAAGAAGCCCAGGGAAGCCGCTGAAAGCTTCACCGGCGAGACCTCAAATGAGGAGCCCCGCCGCGAGCGTCAAAGAAACGGCAACCCCTTCGGGAATGGCCCTATCGCGGACATCCTCGCCCAGATCTTCGGGGTCCCCGGACAGGATCAGCAGACCTACCAGGGCTCCTATTCCCAGACCGGAAGCGAGAATTCCGGCTCATATTCCGGCTCCTACACCGGGCAGGGCACCGTTAAAAAGAGCGGAGGAGAGAGCGAGCTCAAGACCAAGGCCAAGGCCCTGCTGGACGTAGCCTCGGGAGAGGTCACCATCCTGGGAGTCCTCCTGTTCGTGGGCATCGCCGTCCGCTTCTACCTGCTCAGATTCAACCTGCTCTACGGCGGCACCGGAGTCGCCTACGGCGCCGGCTACACCGACATCAAGGTCACCCTGACCGTCTACTATATTCTGATCGCCCTGGCCCTGGGCTCCGCGGTCATGCTCATCTTCGCCATCAAAAAGAGGAGCGTAAGGCTCGCACTGATGCTGCCCGCCCTGATGGTGGTCGTCTCCCTTCTGGGAGGCTTCGCCGCCACCGGCGTCCAGAGCCTGATCGTAGCCCCCGACGAGCTCTCCAAAGAGAGCAAATACCTTGAAAACAACATCAAGTACACCCGCCTGGCCTACAACCTTCAGGACATAAAGGTCAAGGACTTCGCGGCCAAGGGGGAGATCGGCATGACCGACGTGCTGGACAACATGGAGACCTTCTCCAACGTCCGCATCAACGATTTCGACCCGGCCAAGCAGTTCTACAACCAGACCCAGTCCATCAGGACCTACTACAATTTCAACGACGTGGACGTGGACCGCTACTACGTCAACGGCGAGTACACCCAGTGCTTCCTCTCGGCAAGAGAGATCGACCAGGCCCTCATCGAGGACTCCTGGCTGATCAGGCACCTCAAGTACACCCACGGCTACGGCATCACCCTTTCGAGAGTCGACAAGGTGACCTCCAGCGGCCAGCCGGACATGCTCATCGACAGCATCCCGCCGGTATCCGAGGTCCCGGAGATCGAGGTCGAAAGGCCTGAGATCTACTACGGGGAATCCACCGGGAGCTACGTGATCACCAATACCGGCGAGACCGAATTCGACTATCCCAGCGGAGAATCCAACGTCTACTGCGTCTACGACGGAGAAGGCGGCATAAGGCTGACCCCGCTCAACAGGCTGCTCTTCGCCATGAAGGAGAGGAGCCTCAAGATCCTGATCTCCACCAATATCAACTCCGACTCCCGGATCCACATCTACAGGAACATCATGACCCGCGCCCGCAAGATCGCGCCGTTCCTCACCTATAACGACGATCCCTACATCGTCTGCGCCGACGGCAGCCTCTACTGGATCCTGGACGCCTACACCACCAGCGAGCTCTACCCCTATTCGGAGCCCTACTCCAACGAGACCCGGGTCAATTACATCAGGAACTCGGTCAAGGTCATCATCAACGCCTACGACGGGGCCATCGATTACTACATCTGCGACGAGACCGATCCTCTGGTGAGCACCCTGGCGGGGATCTATCCCGGACTGTTCAAGCCTCTTTCGGCCATGCCCGAGAGCCTGAAGGTCCACATGCAGTACCCCAACGCCCTGTTCGACCTGCAGGCCTACGTCTACACCAAGTACCACATGACCGACGTGGCGGTCTTCTACCAGAGCGAGGACCTTTGGTCCATCGCCGACGAGCAGTACGGCCAGAGCACCAAGCAGATGGATCCCAACTACTTCATCATGAAGCTGCCCGGCGAGGACAAGGCCGAGTTCGTCAGCGCGCTGCCCTATACCCCCAGCGGCAAGGCCAACCTGACCGGCATCCTCACCGCCCGCCAGGACGGGGAGAATTACGGCCAGCTGGTCCTCTACAGGATGCCCAAGGACAGGACGGTCTACGGGCCCTCCCAGATCGAGGCCCAGATCAACCAGGACGCCGAGATCTCAAAGGAATTCAGCCTCTGGAACAACTCGGGCTCATCCTACCTTCGCGGCAACATGTTCGTTATCCCGGTCGAAGACACCCTGCTTTACGTGGAACCCATCTACCTTGAGGCGTCCACCGGCAGCCTTCCCGAGGTCAAGAGGGTCGTAGCCTACTACGGGGACAAGGTGGCTTACGAGGCGACCCTGGCAGACTGCCTGGATTCCCTCTTCGGGAAAGGGGCGGGGGACCCGCTGAAGACCGCCTATCCCATCGTCACCGGCCACCAGATGGCGGAGGATATAAGAAACGGGGTCTTAAAGCCCGGAGAGCCTCAAACGGCCGGGCCCGGAGAGCCTGCCGCTCCCCAGCAGGGCGCGGAAAAGCCCGAGCTCACCGATCCCGACGGGAACCCCCTCAGGGCCGAGACCATCGAGGAGCTGGCACAGTATGCCCAGCAGGCCTACGAGCTGGCCCTTTCCGCAATGCAGGACGGCAACTGGATAGAATACGGGAAGTACATGGACCTGCTCTCAAGGTATCTTGAGATGATGGTCCCGGAGAAGGCGGAGGAGGCTTCGCCCGCGGCATCAGAGCCCGCGGCTGTAAGCGTTGAGGGAGCGGCGCCTGCGCAGACAGAGCAGCCTGCCCCCGCGGAAGGGACTGTCCCGCAGACCCAGCAGCCTTAGGGCTGAATGATCCGGCCGGACGAGGCGGGGAGCCTGCCCCGGACCGGCTGAAGGTTAAGAAAGACTCCTTTTGATAGCAAAACCATTGTTACATAACATTGCGCACAAAACGTCCAACCCTTGATTTCCGGGCGTTCCCGCGGATCCATCCCTGTTAAACGCAAACTAAGACCCGGCCGCTGAGCCGGGTCTTTCATTTCATATTCTGCTTCGAAGCCTACGGGGCACTGAAGCTCCAGCGACGCCCGCAGTATTTCCCGCGCCTGCCGGAGAAGCTCCGAAAGGGCGAAGCCTACATCCTGAAGCTCAATCTCAGGTCCTTGATGGCCATCCTGGAGATGATCGCCGCGGCCTCGGCCCTGGTCACGTTGTTGGACGGATAGAACCGGTGCCCGTTGCTCCCCTCGACGATCCCCGCCTCATAGAGCCTGAGGATCTGGGCCCTGTACTTTGTGTTCCCGAATACGTCCGGGACCGACTTTACCGTGTTGAGCCTGGGCAGAGCGTCGGAGGGCATGGCGTTGGCGAAGATATATGCCATCTCGCCTCTGGTCGCGTAGCGCTTGTAGACCTGGTCTCCCTTGGCCCTGGCGTCGAAATCGGTGTTGGTAATTATACCGTTCTTCTTCGCGTAGTTGACGTAGACGCTGTACCAGACCGGTCCCTCGGAGAACTTGCCGCTGCCGCCGCTGTAGATGTTGTGGAGCCTCGCCGCCATGGCGATGGCCTGAGCCAGGGTGATGTTGTCGGAGGGCCTGAAATAGCCTCCGTCCCCCTGCATCAGTCCCAGCTGATAGACGCTCTTGACGTTCTCGTCGTACCAGGCGCTGCCGCTGACTCCCACGTCCAGGAAGACTCCCTTGAAGTAGTTGTTCTTCTTGGTGAAGTTCTTCAGGGCCTGCTCGGCCTCAAGGGACGGCATCTCGTAGCGGGAGCTCTCGATCAGGTCCTTCAGCCCCGGCCAGTCGAACTTGGAAAGGTTGTTCAGCCTGCCGTTGGTCATGTAGTACTCGATGGTGCTGTCGTCCAACGCCAGGATGAAGGGGAAGCCCGCCGCGGTCATCCTGAGGGTGCCGGCGGCCTTGCTCTTCACCTCTTCGAGGCTCTTGTAGCCCTGGTCGGTCTGGGTGTAGTTGATGGTAGCGAGACCGGTGTAGAGCCCCGGGCCATTGAGAAAATGCATCTGAAGGCTGTTGTAGTCCGACGTGTAGACTCCTCCCGAGATGGGGATGAAGCCGTAGCTGTACAGGTCGTTCCACAGGACCAGCGAATCGGTGCTGTCGTAGATCTTCATGCTGCTGTTCACGGTCCCCGAGACGGCGCTGTAGTAGCTGCCGTTGTCCCACTTGCTGTCGGGCAGGTAGACTACCAGCACGTCAGTGGTCCCGGTGCCTTCGGTGGTCTCCAGCCTTACGTTGATGGTCCCCAGGTAGTTGGGCACCGAGAGCCTGACTCTGATGCCGCTGACCGTGTTGGTCGTGTCGTACTGGGACAGGGTCTTGGTCCGGTAACCGTACCGGATCTGACCTTCCGCCCCAAAGCATGTGCTGAAGCTCCCCAGCAGCAACACAGCGATGAGCATGACCGAAATGATCTTTTTCATCTTAATCCCCCCTGTAACTTCAGCTTACACCCCGTATAAGCTGTTGGATGCGAACTCCGGCTCGCAGGTCGCGTCGATCCCCAGATCGTGGAACACCTGCGCGTCGGCGTCGCTGAGTATGGCCGTGCAGTGGGCCTTGCAGCCCGCCAGCAGCGGAAGTTTATCCACGGCGGTGGACGCCATGGGATTCAGCGTTGCGGATATGGTCAGGGCCGAAAGGACCTCCTCGATGTTGAGGGTGGCCTTCTCCCTGTGGAGTATGTGTTTCTTGAGGTACTGCATGGTCTTGAGCACGTCGGGCGAGATCAGCTGGATCTCGTCGGGATAGCTGCTCAGGTGCTTGATGGCGTTGATGATCAGCGCCGCTCCGGCTACCATGCGGCGGGAGCTGCGGCCGGTGACGATGGTGCCGTCGGGAAGCTCCATGGCCATGGCGATGACGTTCTCATACTTGGGATCCAGGCTGCGCTTGTATTCGGCGTAGTCGATGGCCTTCTGGACCACCGGTCTGTCCGATGGGGTCGCTCCGACCTCGTCCATCAGAAGCTTCGCCCTCTGCAGGGCGGACTCGTCCAGCACGCCCTTCTTGAAATCGACCCTGGCCAGCAGGTAGCGGCGGATGATCTCCTGGCGGGACGCCTCGCGGCAGACCTCGTCGTCGGTGATGCAGAATCCGGCCCTGTTGACGCCCATGTCGGTGGGCGAGTTGTAGGGACTGGCCTTGCCGGTGATCTTCTCGATGATCCTCTTGACCACGGGGAAGATCTCCAGATCTCTGTTGTAGTTGACCGCGGAGGTCCCGTACTTCTCAAGATGGAAGTTGTCGATCTGGTTGACGTCTTTGAGGTCCACGGTGGCGGCCTCATAGGCGATGTTCACCGGATGCTTCAGGGGCAGGTTCCAGATCGGGAAGGTCTCGAACTTGGCGTAGCTGGCGGAGACTCCCCTCTGGTTCTCGTGGTATAGCTGGGAGAGGCAGGTGGCCAGCTTGCCTGAGCCGGGGCCGGGGCCGTTGACGACCACCAGGGGCTTGGTGACCTCGATGTAGGGGTTCTTGCCGTAGCCCTCTTCACTGCAGATGGTGTCCACGTCGGTGGGATAGCCCTTGGTGAAGTAGTGCTTGTATGTCTTGATGCCGCGGCGCTCCAGCTTGTTGATGAAGGTGTTGACCGCCGGCTGGTCTTCGTATCGGGTGATGACGACGCTGTTGATGGACAGGTCGTAGCTCCTGAACATGTCGATCAGGCGCATGCATTCAAGATCGTAGGTTATGCCGAAATCCTGACGGGTCTTGTTGGTCAGGATGGCGCCGGCGTAGATGCAGATGATGATCTCGGCGTGATCCCGCAGTTTGGTGAGCAGCTTGATCTTGGCGTTCTCGTCGAAGCCGGGAAGGACCCTCATGGCGTGCTTGTCCTGGACAAGCTTTCCTCCGAACTCAAGGTAGAGCCTCTCGGACTTGAGGTCCTCGATACGCTGCATGATGTATTTGGATTGTTCTTCAAGATAAAGATCGGGATCAAAGCCTGTTTTCATCGCACACCTCCTGACATGATCCATTCCTCAAAAAAGTACATATGTACCAAATTACATTACAGTATATCAAAATAGAGGCCCCTCCGCCACTGTTTTAGGGGATATGATCATAAAAAACACAATTAGGGCAGCCACCCGCACCCTCCGCCTCTTCGTCTATTTGGGGCGGTTCTCCATGCCCCAGTCGCAGAGCATGTCCAGGACCTTCATCAGGGAGCGGCCACGCTCGGTCAGGGTGTATTCCACCTTGGGCGGGATCTGTGGATAGACGGTGCGGCAGGAAAAATGATATATGAAGGACCCGGTCCCCGGATGAAGGGGCCGGGTCTTTTTTTGTTTTTGAGGGTGACGGAGTAGACTGGATGCCGCCATAATTTTCCTGCGGTTACAATTTTCTATTGACAACTTTTTCCAGCATTGCTATTATATTGGCATATCATTCCAGTTTTGATGGAATGCTGTCATATTCCTGCAGGGCGCGGATCTTCAGGCGGATGACCGGGATCCCGTAGGGCCCGTCCCGCAGCCCACAGACAGGCATTTCCTGAAAATATTTCGACAGCTAAACTTTGTTAATCTTGAGCTAACGTTTGACCGCTTGTATAATCTATTATGGAAGCCCGCCCATAAGCTGGTTTTCAAGGAAGCGCACTGACATAGCTTGAGAGAAAGGATCTATTCATGAAAAGACTGAGCGCGATCATACTGTCCCTCGCCCTGCTCCTGGCCTGTCCCGGAGCGGTCAGCGCGGGGAGCGTCTTCCCGGACGTGGCGGACAGCGCCTGGTACGCGGGATACGTGAGCAGCGCCGCTGCCTGCGGCATGGTGGAAGGCTACCCGGACGGGACCTTCAAGCCCGACAAGCTGCTGAAATACGCTGAGTTCATCGCAATGATGACCGAGCAGCGGACTACGGACGAGGCGGTCTCCCAGATCGACACGGGCCACTGGGGGATGCCTTATTACAACATGGGCCTGAAGCTGGGATACTACTCAGAGGGCCAGATCCCGGTGTCCAAGCTGGGGGACCCGATCCCCAGAAGGGCCATGGCCCTTATCGCGGCGGGGTATCTGATGAAGAACGCGGACGTCCCGGCCTCCGCGCCATACAGGGAATACACCGACGTGGACAGCAGCGACGCCGACGAGTATTTCATCTCGCTGTGCTCCGCCCTCGGGGTGCTTGAGGGCTACGACGACGGCAGCTTCAGACCGGAGAAGACCCTGAAAAGGTCCGAGGCGGTCAAGGTGGCGGTCTGCTGCATGGAGCTCAAGCAGGAGGCGTCGGGGGCCCCCGGCCAGGGCGGACAGCCGCAGACAGGGGATAAGCCCACGGTCTCTGAGCTGGCGCCGGACATGGAGATCGTCGGCGAGACTCCGGCGGGCCAGTACCTGGTGAAGAACGTGGAGGGACTGCTGGACCCGGAGAGGAAGGCCGTGCTGGACCAGATCCTGGCCTCGGTGAAGATCACCAAAGAGGACGGCAGGTTCTATTTCAGCTACTCCCAGCCCCAGATACCGGAGAAGTGGGAGAACCAGGTGGAGATCCGCGTTTATAACACGAGCGGAGCAGGAGTCTTTGCATATACCAATACCAAAGGCGCAGGGCTCCATCCCGAATACTGGACCGAGATCCGCAAGGCTAAAGATCTTAAGGTCGAGATGACGGGAGTCGGGAGCACGCTTGAGGATAAGGCTATAAGCGTTAAGATAGGCCTATACGATAAAGGCGGAGAGACCTATTACAAGGACATAACTTATCAACTAGTCAAAGAAAACGACGGCTCCGGGGACTTCTTCCGCATAATGGCGGCCTACGAGCTTGAGGACTACTGGCAGGAGACCGAGAATACCCATCAGGGCTTCTGGGCCTGGAAGAACAGGTAGGAAGGAGGGCGCGGATGAAAAGATACCTTTCTCTCACACTGATATTCATCATGCTACTTTCGTCGGTCCCCTCCGAAGCCTTGGCGGCTCCCCCTGAAGGATACGCCTATGCGGGGGAAAGCCCCGAGATGTACGCGGCGGAGCACGACGCCGTGATCCTGGGTGGGCCAAGCCTTGAGTACGACGCCCAGGGCACGCCGGTCCTTGAGGTCTATACCCTGATGGTGGAGCCCGAACACGACCTGAAAAGGACCGAATGCGGAGAGACAAAATACTACCGCCTGAGCCCCGCAGTAAAGACCTCAGCCTGCGAGAACCACTACGACGTGTGGCATTCCTCCAGCGATCTTTGGCGTATCGGACAGACGGGAGACCAGGTCCCGGACAAGGACGTCGAGACCAAAGGCGGTATAACCAATTACCTCGAGCAGACCGTGGATTCCATAAACTTCACCGCCCCGATACCCAAAGAGGTCCAGGCAGCCATCAGCGAAGGCCGCTTCAAGGGGCTGTCCATCTCCGCCGGCGAAAGCATAAGGACGGACAGGATCGCGAAGAGCATCGACTATCAGGCTCCCAAGGCAGGTGATACCAGCCTCCCCTTCTCGATCATCCCGAAATTCAACCTGAGGATCAACAGCAGCCAGCTGCTGGCTTACGACTACTTCAACGGAAACGACTACATCTCCCTCATCGACATCCTCTGCGGCTTCAACCTCTGGGCGGTCTACGATCAGAACGGGGCCGACCTAGGACAGGCCAAGGCGATCTTCTCCTACGGCGACGGGGGGACCAGCTCCGAAGAGGGGGCGGTCCAGCTGGCACAGGTCCTCGACGAAGGGGGCAGGCTCAAGGCCGGCTACCGCATAAAATGCGTCAGGAACGGCGTCTCACGGACCTACGACACCGCAGGGCTACGCATCGGCTCGGACGAGGGCATCTACCAGAGAGGCGGCGCCGTCGGCTATTCCTTCAGATACATATTCAGCGTCAGGTGGGAATACAGCGAGCTCAGGGAGATCCCGCCCGAAGAGTACATCTTCGACAAGGCCTTCCCCCTGGTCAGGCCGGACGATCCCAGGACCTTCAGGGTCACCTACCTTCCCGGCGGCGGCAGCGGGACCATGATCGATCCCAACGAATACCGTCCCGGCGATCCGGTGACCGTCCTCGAGAACGGTTTCATCCCGCCGGAGGGCAAGGAATTCGCCTATTTCTCGGCCTTTGACGGCTCCCTGCAGCTTGAGCCCGGCCAGGTCTGGAACATCCCCAGCGACGCGGAGCTGACCGCTGTCTGGAAGGACAAGGACGCGGAGCAGCCTCCCGCGGAGGGGCCCATGGACGTTGACGCCAGGCTCATTCTCCCCGAGACCGGCTTTGAAGGCCATGCGGTCTTTGCCCGGGACGCCTCGGTCATCACCCAAGGCGGAAGCGAGATCCCCCTGGTCAGGGCATACGCGGAAAGGACCGCAGAGAGCGATATCTCCGCCCCGGGAGCCTCGTCGAGCCAGCGCCAGAGCTTCACCGAGGTCAAGCTGGTCTACGACACAGCGGGGACCTACGACGTGACCCTCGAAGTGAGCGCGGACGACGCGTCGGATACCGACACCAAGTCCATCGAGATCAAAAAGACCCCCGCCATCACGGCGGTCCTCGGTGGAAAGCAGAAGGAGAACCGCAAGCAGACCCTCGACGTGGTCTGCGCCCAAAATCCCGGATCCCCCGTAAACTCCCTCACCATAAGGATCACCGACCCTGAGAGCGGCGAATCCGTCACCGTGAGCAAGAACTTCTCCGGCGCCGAGGCAGCGCCCGTGAACTCGGAGCACATAAAATACAGAAGCCTTGAAAATATGCAGACCGGCCCGTATTACTGCCGGGTCCGCCTGTCCTTTCTGACCAAATTCCGCGACGCCAGGACCCTGACCTACGAGATCCATGCAGCGGACGGCCGGGGCAGCTCCGACACGGTAACTGCCGATTTCACCGTCCTGCCCGACGAGGCGCCGGCAGCAGCCATCGATATCGCCGAGAGCTACTACCGCGGGATATCCTCTGACACAGCAAGGATAGACTTAAGGGACGCGACCCTCACCGACGGCGACCAGCTGGACAGGCAGTGGCAGATCGCCCCCGCCGGGGACGGAGTCTTCGGCGCTGCAAATACCGCCCCGGGCTTTGGCGACGACAGCTTCGGCGCCCTTCAGGCGGTCCATTTCACGAGGACAGGCGTGGGCTGGTTCGACGTCAGGCTCAGGGTGACCGACGTCTGGACTGAAGAGACCCTGCCCGAGTACGTCACCGCGGCGGACTACAGGTCCTCCGAGATCACCGCGAGGTCCCACGTGGACAACATCGCCCCGGAGGTCCTGCTGTCGCTGAAAAAGGCGAAGACCGCGGAGATCCTGCTGGTCAGCGGCACGAGAAGGGATCAGGAGAGAGCCCTGGGTCTGGCGCCGCAGATATACGCCGGCCTTCTCAAGGACAGCATCGCGGCGGACGTTAAGACGGTCAGGCTCCCGGATCCCGCCAGGATCTTCACCTCGGGCCAGACCTGGGCCTCCATCGCGGACGAGGGCCTCGACGCTCTGGCGACCCATTCGTCGGGAGCGAAGCTCTCCTACGAGAATGCCGCGGCCTCCAGCGCCTTCTGGGGCACCGGCGGCGGGATGACCTCCAGAAAGGACGAGCTCAACCTGAACAATAAAAAGGCGACCAGGGTCTACGAGCTCTGCCCCAACGCGGCAGCGGCGACGGACGGGATCCGCCTCTTCGTCATGAGGTCCTCCCTTGCCTTCGGCTCGGCGGACGGATCGGTCTCCTACTACGGCAGATCCTACCCCTTCACCCTGGAGTGCTACGACCTGTTTGAGAAGAAGTCCCCGGAAAAACTCTGGAGCGCGACTATAACCGAGGCGGTCTTCCCAAGCCCCGACTGCCTATTCAACGCACGGATGATCGCCGGCGGAGACACCGACTACATGTATCTGGTCGAAAACGGCAGGAGCCTGATGATCGACAAGAGGACCGGAGCCTTCGTAAAGACCATCCCGGCGGAGATGGGGGACTTCACCGCCGCGGCAAACGGTTCCGTCTACACGGTAAAGGACGACGGGATCTGGCGGCTCTCGCCTTCCGGAGCCTTCACCAGGATCGTCGCCTGCACCGCCCACGCCGGCTTTGAAAAGGCAGCCATGTTCGAAGGAAAGATCCACTTCGTCATGGAAAAGGACCTGGTCCTTCAGCGGGCGGTGTTCGATCCAAAGACCGAGAACTTTACCGCCTCAGCCCTTCCCCAGAGCGGGCCTGCCGCAGCCACCGGCCTTCTCAAGGGCCTCTGCATCGGCGCGGATCCCTCAGGCCGCATCGTGATCTGGTACGACACCGGGACCGTCAGGTACTACGACCCAGACGGCGCCTGCGGCGTCATCGCCTATAAGGGCGTCGGAAAGAACAAGAGCGTGGTCACCGCAAGGGACGAGACCGGTCTCATAAAGGCAGTGGTCCTGTCCTGGCAGGACAAGAGCTCCGGAAAGAACGGCGGCATCTACTACTGCTATACCGCCGTCTACGACCTCCAAAAGGGCAAGGTCGCCGTGAACAGCGAAAACAGCAGCTATTATTACCGCTACGATCCCTCCTGCGTGGCGCTGGCAGAGGCCGGAGGAGGGACCCTCAGGTTCACCTGCGGCCCGGGCCACTGCGACGTGTACATGTGGCCGGACGGGACCTTTGCGGAGAGCGATCCCGCGGGGACGGTCTTCTACGACATGGAGGCGGAGACCTTCTCCTTCAGCTCCGGAGCCAAGGGCTGGAGATTCGCAGACCGAAGCGGCGGGCTCAACGCGGAAAGGATGCTCAGCAGGGGAGTCTCGCTGAACTATCTGGTGAAGAAGGCGGCGGACCCGGAGGCCTTGAGGAGCCTTGCGGAGAGCAGGCTCCTGGGAAAAGGCGCGGATTACAGTTACGTTTTCAGCGTGGATCCGTCCCTTACCGCGGCTTCGGCAGCGTCGGCTGTGACGGAAGGGGGAGAGACCCTCGCCAGCCTGTCCCTCAAAACGAGCAAAGCCTCAGGCTCCCTCTCAAGGACCATGACCCTTGACCCGTCCGCGACCTACTATTACGAATACGACACCGACGCGGGCCGGGACATCCTCAGCGTATCGGGCTCCGCGGTCAGGAGCCCGGGGACCCTTTCGCCCAGATACACGGTGACCGAGGAACACGTCGAAGACTTCTCAAAGGGGAGCATCGGCGGCTTCTTCACCGGCGACGCCTCGAACATCTCCTACTCCTACAGCTCTGGGAGGCTGGGAGCGGGAGGAGGCTGCTACACGATGCCCGCGGGGGCCGAAGGCGGCATAAGCTTTACTATCCCCCAGGGGAAGCAGGCGGTCCTGTCCTTCAGGTTCGCCTATGCCGCTGCGGCGAAGGATCCGGCGGTGATCCTGGAAAAGGGGAGCGCAAAGACCGGATGGTCCCACGTTTTCAGGGGCGAGCTGGCCAGCGTGAACAGCAGGTCCTCGGGAACATACTACTTCGACGAGCTCCTCGGCCCCGGCACATACAGGCTGGGCAGAGAGGATAGGACGGGACTATCCATCGACGATCTGACCGTCTCCTTCGTCGAACCATCCTCGGCGGCGGTACCCTCGGGCGCCTTCGCCCTGAAAAAGGAGAGCAGCGCGGAAAAGGAAGGCTCCGTCTATCACGTGACCGGCTCCTTCACCACCGCCCCGTCCACCCTGGGCTTTGCAGCGGTGTCCGGACTGACCGAGGAGACCGCGACCGAAGGAACGTATACGACCCTGAAGAGGACAACGAACAGGAGCGGCGGCTGGTACGAGAGGCTGACCTTCTCTCCCCCCGCCGGCATGAGGACGGTATATATCGAAGCCCTGGGCTCCAGCTCCGCCCCCTCAAAGGACGGTGATGTGGTCTTCGCCCTGGAGGACGCCCGCTTTGAGAATTACACCGACGGCGAGGACACCGACTGGTACGATACCGCATGGACCGTGCCCAGGGGAAAGACCTCCGTAAGGATGACCGCCAAGAGCAGGAGCCTTGATCCCGCGGGAGGCGGCAGCGGGTCCCTCGCGTCGTCGATCAAAGTCAGGACCGCCCACGCGCAGTTCGACAGCGTCCGGATCATATTCGCCCCCAAGAGCGGCGGCGCGGCGAAACTCTTCGACGAGGAGGCCTTCATGGTCAGCGGAGGCGAGGTGCTGGCGCCGTCGGCTGAGTCATCCGGCAGCACAGTCCTGTCCTTCGAGCCGGGGAAGGCCGGAACTACAAGGATCTCCGGCCTTCGGATCTACAGGATCGAGGACGGAGAGCGGGTCTATCTGACCGATACCGCCTTCACCGAGGAGCGGTACCTGACCGGATGGACCGCCAAGGACGCGGAGGCGGTGATCGCAAAGGAAGAGGAAAAGCAGGACCTGCCCCGGGCCGGCAGGATATATAAAAAAGGCGAAACGGTCCTCTATTCCTTCTCATACTACGACTACGAGGCCGACCCCCAGAAGGAGAGCTTCTACCGCTACACCCACGAGCCTCTCAATGACGGCCTAAACCCCATCTCCGGCCAGATCCTGACCGCCCCGGTCAGCAGATTCTACGTCGACGGAAAGTACACCGTCGAGCACTGGGTCACCGACCGGGCCGGCAGGGACTCGGGGATCACGGACTTTGACCGGACTTCAAACACCGCTTCCGCCGTCTTCTACATCCAGGGGACCCTGCCCGAGAATGAAGCCCCGGTGGTAAGGACCATTAGGACCAGCCCTGGGACACTTAAGGCGGGGGACGGATACAATATCGCCGTAAAGGTCGACGATCCCGACAAGGATACCCTGACCGTAAAGCTGGAGCTCTACCGGGACGGGGCGTCCGTCCCCGTCTTCACCGGGACAAAGACCAACGTAAGGCCGAGCAGCGGGGGAGCCTACGCGGAGCTCACCTTCACCGGCATCCCCGACGCGGAGGAGGGAGGCTATGAGGCGGTGGTGACCGTCAGCGACGGCGAGGCCTCGGCGATAAAGAACTACCTGTACGTGGTCAAGGTAAGGAACAGCCTGACCGGAGCGGTCACCCACACCGGCGACTGGGAGAACAACCGCCAGACCTACAATTTCAACAACTTCAAGGACAGAGGCAAGACCCTCTACATCTCGGACTTCGCCAGATACAAGAGGCAGGACGCCCCGAGAAAGCGCGGGACCAACGTGTTCTGGGCGGGGGAGGCCCTGCAGCTCAACGCCCCGGTGGAAGGGAAGGCGGTCCGGGTGACGGCCTCCCTCAGCGGGACCTCCTGGTCGGCGTCCCTGAGAAGGACCGGACAGTCGAGTACCGGCGACAACGTAGTCACCTGGTTTGAAGGAGAGCTCTGGGACAAGGGGATGATCGGAGGCCTTGCAAAGAACGGCCCCGAGCAGAGGACCGTGACCTTCACCGCCGTCTTTGAGGACGGGGAGACCCTGACCTATCCGGTGACCATCATCTTCGACGACGACGATCCCTACTGGATGCTCCACAGAGCCTACTGACCGGGCATGATCGCGGCGTACTGAACGGAAGATATCGGCGCGCGGCGGTCGAAACGCCATATGCACGATATCAAAAAGTGAGCAGATCAAACATTATGCTCAAAAAAGTTTCCCATATCATATGCAAATAGTATAAAATAATGCTGTTGCGTTGGTCTAACCGGGGCTGCCTGCCCAGAGCAAAAGGATGCTCAGGGCCTTCCCGGAGGATCCTCCGCGGCAGCATGTTTTTTTATGGAAAAGAAGCTAAGACATCAAAGGACCTTCGGCTTTCTCCTGAAGACCGCGGGTCCCGCAATCAAGCGCATATTCCGCTACGAATACGAGAGCCTCAGGGACGTCCCCGGCCCGTATCTTCTGCTCTGCAACCACAACACCGACCTGGACTGCGCCCTGGTCGCCATGGCCGCGGGAAAGCAGCTGTACTTCGTCGCTACCGAGAACATCCTGAGGATGGGCCTGCTGGGAAAGCTGGTCACCTCCCTGTTCGACCCCATCGTCCATTACAAGGGCGTCAGGGGCACGGCGACGGTGAGGGCGGTCATGAAGACCGTGAGGGACGGCAGCTCGGTCTGCATGTTCCCCGAAGGGAACCGGTCCTTCAACGGCCTGACCTGTCCCATACCCCCGGCGACGGGGAAGCTGGCCAGAAGCTGCGGGGCGTCGCTGGTGACCTACCGGCTCAGGGGAGGCTATCTCACCTGGCCCAGATGGGGAAGGGGTCTTCGCAAGGGAGCCATGAGGGGCGAGGTCGCGGGAGTCTACACCCACGAGGAGCTTGCCGCAATGACCCCGGAGCAGGTCAACGCCGTCATCGAGAGGGACCTTTTCGTCGACGCCTACGCCGACCAGAAAAAAGAGCCCGCGGCCTTCAGGGGAAAGACCCCGGCGGAGAACATCGAATCCATGCTCTTCATGTGTCCCGGATGCGGAAGGATCGGGACACTGCGCTCGGAAAAGGACAGGGTGCGCTGCTCCTGCGGCTGGAGCGCCGTCTACGATGAGTACGGCATGCTCAGGCCGGACGGAGGAGAAGCCCTCACCCTGACGGAGCTGGACGCCGCCCAAAACGAAAAGATAAAGGCGATGGCAGCGGCGGAACTGAACGCCAGACCAGCCGTTCGCACCGAAAGCAGACCGGGAATCGCAGAAACCGAAGGCGTGCCGGATCCCGCTGATACCGAAAGCGTGGCTTGCCCCGCTGATGCCGAAGACAGGCCGAAAACCGCTGAAATTCAGGGCGGAACGGACCGTCCCGCTTCGGCCAGACTTCTGTTCTCGGACAAGGTGACCTTAAGGATCGTGGGAGAAGATCATCAGACCGCGTCGGAAGAGCCGGTGGAGCTCAAGGCCTTCGCGGACCGCTTCGAGGCTGGCTCCCTCGTCATCCCCTTTGGCGACGTGACCGGCCTTGCCATAAACCAGAGGAACCTGCTGCTCATCCACGGGGAGGGCGTCAAAGGCCACGCGGAATTCTTCGCGGACCGGTCCTTCAGCGCGCTCAAGTATCTTTACCTGTTCCGGGCCGTCAAAGGCAGCGGGACCGGCATATTATAAAAGGAGAGTCAAATGACTGGAAGCTTCAATTTCTGGGACGCGGAGGTCTGGTCCTTCGTCATTACCCTCGCCGTGCTGCTGGCGTCCATGATGCTGGCGAACCTGCTGAGAAGAAGGATCGGCGCGCTGAAAAAGTCCCTGCTGCCCAGCTCGGTTCTGGGCGGGTTCATCGTCCTGCTCCTTGAGGCGGCTTACAGGGCGGTCACGGGAAACGAGATGCTGCAGCTCAGCACCCTCGAAGCCCTGACCTACCACGGCCTGGGCCTCGGATTCATCGCCCTGGCCTGGCGCCATCTGGACGGAGTCAAGGGAAAGAAGGCAAGAAGGGACGTCTTCGCCACCGCCACCGTCACAGTCGGAGGCTATCTGATCCAGGCGGTCACCGGGCTTCTCATCTCGGTCTGCCTCTTTTATCTGGTCGGGAGCTTCGCCGCAGGCGGGATCCTCCTTCCCATGGGTTACGGACAGGGCCCGGGACAGGCCTTCAACTGGGGCGCGACCTACGAGAGCCAGTACGGCTTCACCGGAGGCACCAGCTACGGTCTCACCATCGCCGCCATGGGCTTCGTCAGCGCCTGCGTGGGCGGGCTCTTCTACCTGAACAGGCTGAGCCGGAGCGACAAGTACCACGAAAGATACGACGAGATCAGCGACGCCATGGAGCTCTCCGATTTCAGAGGGGACAACGAGATCCCGGTGTCCGAGTCGCTGGACAAGCTGACCGTCCAGTTCGCCCTGGTCTTCATGACCTACGCCGTGGCCTTTTTCTCCATGTACGCCCTGTACCGGTTCGTCCTCGAGCCTGCCGGCGGCTTTGCCATGAACACGGTCAATCCGCTGGTCTGGGGCTTCAATTTCCTGATCGGCACCGCCTGGGCCATCCTTTTCAAGAATATCTGCAACGGCCTCCGCAGAAAGAACATCATGCAGAGGGAATACACCAACAACTACATGCTCAACCGGATCAGCGGCCTGATGTTCGACATCATGGTCGTCGCGTCCATCGCGTCCATCGACCTTTCGGCCTTCAGGTACAAGGAGTTCTGGATGCCGCTGCTGCTGGAGTGCATCGCCGGCGCCCTGGTGACCTACTGGTACTGCGAAAAGGTCTGCCGCAGGCTGTTCCCGTCATATTCGGATGAGATGTTCCTGGCCATGTACGGCATGCTGACCGGGACCGCCTCCACCGGCGTGATCCTTCTGAGGGAGATCGACCCGGCCTTCAAGACCCCGGCCTCCCACAACATAATCTATCAGAACCTGTGGGCGATCATTCTGGGAGCTCCCATGCTGCTGATGCTGGGCTTCGTGCCCCGCAGCATGACCCATCTGTTCATCTGCCTGGGCATCGTCGTCCTGCTCTTCGGGATGATCGCCCTCTGGCAGTTCAAGGGAAAGCACGGACAGAAGGAATAGTGAGTTATAATAGCGAAACGCCGGGAGCCTTGAGATCCCGGCGTTTTTTGATTTTGAGACATTGTTATGTAACGGATGTTTTAAATGGTTTGGCCCTCATTGAAGGATCGGGTGGAAGGCCACGCCTGTCTAAGTAACGATCTTCACCCTGCTGCCGCCCGAGGGATCCTTGGTCACGACGATCTGCCGGTCGATCCTCTCCTTGAGGCCCTCCACGTGGGAGATTATCCCCACCAGCCTTTCGGAGCTTCCCAGAGAGGCCAGAGCGTCCACCGCCTGCTGCAGGGACACGGGATCCAGAGACCCGAAGCCTTCGTCCACGAACATGGTGTCGAGCCTGATGCCTCCCGCCGACGACTGGACCTCGTCGGAGAGCCCGAGGGCAAGGGACAGGGCCGCCTTGAAGGATTCGCCGCCGGAAAGGGTCCTGACGCTGCGGACGCTGCCGTTGTAATGATCGACGACGTCCAGTTCAAGGCCGCTCTGGGACCTGAAGGACCCGGCCTCCCTGCGCCGCATCAGCTCGTACTGCCCGCCGCTCATCACCATGAGCCTGGTGTTCGCCCGGGCGATGATCCGGTCGAAGTAGCTCATCTGAACGAAGGTCTCGAGCATGATCTTTTCCTTACCAGGCAGGGTGCCGTTGGCCGTGGCGGACAGGGTATTGACCTCCGCGCGGCGCTTTTCCAGCTCCTCCGCCTCGCCGGCCAGTTTCCTGATGCCGGTCCGGGCGGACCGGCCGGCGGAAAGCCTTGAAAACACTGTGTTTAGCTCGTCGGTGAGCCTATCCTTCTCCCTGACCAAGTCGAGCCTTTTTTGCTCTTCTGCGGCGGGATCCATGGCCTCTGCCCCGGCCATCATCTTTTCGGCGTCCTTTACGGAGGCGTCAAGGGCAGCGATCCTCTTTTCGCTTTCCGACACGGACTTCGATGCGCCGTCCATGGCCTTCTGCCAGTCGTCAACGACCTTTTCAAACTGAAGGACATGGTCAAGAGCGTCCTGCTCGTCCTTGCAGAGGAGCTTTTCCGCCATCCCGTCGATGCGGTCGGTCAGATCCTTTACGGAGGAGCCGCAGACAGCGAGCTCCTTTTCGGTCTCGGAAAGCGCGGCCTTCGCCTTGTCCAGGCTCTGTTCAGCCCCGGGAAGCTCCTCGCTGAGGCGCTTCTTCTTTTCCGCGAGGAGCCTTGCGTCCTTAAGGTCCTTTTCGGACGCCTGCTTTTCGCCTTGTGCCCGCTCAAGCTCTTCAGCCAGGATCCTTTTCGCATCGGAAAGATCTTCAGTGGAAAGCAAAGCGGAAACCTTCGCAAGGATATCCTTTTCCTTTGCCCCGGCCCTCGCCGCGGCCTCCCCGGAGGCCCTGCTCGCGTCGGAACACGCCGCGTCCGCTTGCTCCCTGGCAGCCTTAAGAGCGTCCAGCTCCTCCTTCGTCGGAGCGTCCGCGGAAAGCACAGCCGGATGGGGATGCTCCAGGGACCCGCACACCGGACAGGGGAGGCCGTCGGCAAGATCCCTTGCCAGGACGCCCGCCTGCTGGTCCAGATAGGCCCGGTTGGCCAGCTCATAGGACGCCGCTGCCCGGCGGGCGTCCCCGGCGAGGGCCTTATATGCGGCTGCCGCCTCGCTCTTCTTCCTCTCGAGTGTCTCAAGCTCCACGAGATCCCTCTCCAAAGCCCTGAGCTCATCCGCCCTTCTCACAGCCTTGTCCAGCCTGATCTGAGCTGCGGCCGCAGCCTCCTCCGCTCCCGCGGCGCCCGCAAGCCCCTCTCTTATAAGGCCCAGAGCCTTTGCCTTCTCATCGATATCCCTTCCGCGGTCCGCAAGAGAGCGCTTGAGCTCCCCCAGCCGGACCTGCTTTTCGGAGAGCTCCCTTCTCAGAACATCCCTCTCCCTGTAGCTGGGAAGAAGGCCCCTTCCGTAGGCCGCCCCGTCTTTCCAGCCCTTCATCTCGACGCGGCGGCCCTCCAGTCCGTCCCAAGCGGCCTTCCGCCCGTCCAACGTCTTTTTCTCAAGCTCCAGTGCATGGAGCGCCTGCTCCCGGTCCCTTTCAGCCCTCATCAGAGCCTCGGCCTGCTCGACCCGCCTGGCGGCCAGGGTAAGGCTTTCATCCAGACCCGAGAGCCTGGAGCGGATGTCCCGTTCAAGCTCCTCGTCGCCTTCGATGACCCGGTCCAGAAGGTCCAGAGCCTCCCCGGCGGTGTACTCGTCCTGCCTCTCGGTCCCGTCGGGCAGGACCATCCCCGAGATGTACTGGGCGATGCCGCCGGCCAGAGCCTCGCTCCTCTTCTGAAGCTCCGAGGTCCTTGCCCTGAGGAGCTCCTGCAGCCTGCCGTAGTTCTCCGTGTGGAAGATCTTCTGAAAGATCCTCTTACGCTCCTCCGTCGGCGCCAGCAGCAGGGACAGAAAGTCGCCCTGGGCGATCATGGCGATGCGCCTGAACTGGTCCCTGTCGACCCCGAGGATCCCGGTGACCGCCCGGTCCACGTCCCTGACCCCGGTGATCACCCGGCCGTCGGGCATGTGAAGCTCCGCCCCGGCCTTTTCAATGGTCTCGCCGCCGCCCCGGGCCTTGGGCCTCGCGTACTCGGGATTGCGCCTGATCCGGTACTCCCTGCCCGCGTATTCGAAGGTCATCTCCACCTCCGTCGGCGCGCCGGCGGGGGCATATTTGGACCGGAGCATGGAGGCCTCCCTCGCGCTCCCGCTGGCCGTCCCGAACAGGGCGAAGCAGATGGCGTCGAAGATGGTGGTCTTGCCCGCCCCGGTGTCGCCGCAGATGAGGTAAAGACCGCCCCTGCCCAGGCTGTCCATGTCGAGGACCGTCTCCCCCGCGTAGGGCCCGAAGCCCCGCATCACAAGTTTTTCAGGTCTCATCTTTCCTCCTCCCAGATCCTGTCGATCAGGTCCTGCGCCAGCGCCCGCTGGCTCTCGCTCATGGGCCTTCCGTTCTGAAGGCCGAAGAGCTCTTCGAAAAGCCCCAGAGGCGTTCGTTTTTCAAGGTCCGCGGGGCTGCCGACCTCCAGGGAAGTCCTGGTCCTCAGGTTGTCGTAGTCCAGCTTCATCAGGTAGGGGTAGATGACCCTGAGCTTGGCCATGGCGTCGGGGACGTCGTCCTCGTCGGTCAGCGTGATCCGAAGGTAGGCGTCCTTAAAGTCTTTTCCCTCGTAGAAGCTTCTCAAGGTGACCTCCTCGTAGCTGCCCCGGATCTCCGTCATGTCCCGCAGCGGGACCAGCGGGACCTCGCGTATCCTAAGGTCGCCCTTCGCCCCCAGCTCCACTATCGTCACCGATTTCCGCTGGCGGATCTCCGAGAAGGAATATTTCAGCGGAGTGCCGCAGTAGCGGATCCTTGGAATTTCAACGTTTTGGGGTCCGAGAAGAGCGTCCGGCTCTCCCGATTCCAGCGCCTCAAGCAGATCATTTGCGCCTGCCTGGCTCCCTGCCTCGAGCAGGTGGTCTGCGCCTTCCGGGCTCCGCGCCCCGAGCAGATCATTTGTGCCTGCCTGGCTCCCTGCCTCGAGCAGGTGGTCTGTGCCTTCCGGACCCTGCATCTCACTCGTATGATCCGCGCTCCTCACGTTTTGCGCGCCGTGAAGATGGCCCAGGGCGGTGTAGTCGAAGGGCGCGAAGACCGATGCGTCCACAGCCCCCTCGCCGCCGACGATGATCTCCTCCGACCCGCTTTGGGACGCCCCGGTCACGAACTGGTGTCCCAGGAAAACGTTCCTCTGCGCGGGATCTATCTCCATGGACGAGATGACCGCGGCAAGAGCGTCGGTGTGGCTCGCGATCTCAAGATCCGGGAAAAACGGCCTCACCGCCGCCGGCCTCAGGAAGGGGACCATCCAGATCCGGACCTCTCCGAAGCTGTCGGAGAGCACCTGGGGGACGATCCTTCCGGAGTAGGGTGGAGCGATGCAAACGCCGCTGCCCTCCATGAGCCTGCCGCCGAAGGCGAGCCTCTCCGCGCTGTCGTGATTGCCGCTGACCGCCAGGACCCGATGCCCGGCCTGGGAGAGCCTGACCAGAAAGCGGTCGAAAAGGCTGACCGCCTCTGCGGGCGGGACGGTCCTGTCGTAGACGTCCCCCGCGATCAGCACCGCGTCGGGCTTTTCCTCGTCCGCGATGTCCGCGATCCGCTCCAGGATGTAGGCCTGATCCTCGATCATGCCGTACTCGTTCACCCGCTTGCCCAGGTGAAGGTCTGAAATGTGTAAGAATCTCATATCGTTTTCCTTTGTTTAGCCCAAGGTCCTGCGATCTTCATCAAAATTTGGGCAGAAAAGCCTCTAAGCCTCGCCCCGCGGCGGACCCTGTCCCTAAGGCATCCACCCCATATACCTACAGCCCTCGGCGCGGTGCTTTTCTGTAAGACATTTGTTCCAACTTCCTTCAAGCCTTCGGTGGTGGGCAATGCCTTTGACTCTCCCACCGCGCCCTCTAGTTTGTGCGGTGTTGTCTAGAAGTTTACTTTTCTCCGCTCAGGGACCACGCCTTACCACGCTGCGGGTCATGCCTCTAAAATATGCATCCCATCTGCCTCCAGTTTTTCGGCGGACCCTGCCCCTCAAGCACCCACCCCCTATACCTACGGGACTCAGCGCGAGCCTCTCTGCGCGCCCTCGCTTTAGGCCCTTATGACATCTTTCATAAGAACAATGAATAGTGTCACATTATTACCCGGTTATCGCTTTGTTGATCCCATTTTCCGCTCAGATCTGCGCAATTTGTGACATGATCGTCGATCAGATCGGATCCGTGTCACAAATTAGACGCTTAAACGTAGCAATACTCCGTAAAACCCGCAGGTTTGTGACAGCGATCGTGTATTCCTTTCACGATGTCACAAGTTACAGCTATTTTTATGACATTTGTCCTGTGTTTCGACCTGCGGTGTCATTCCTGTTTCTGGTCTGCAGTTTTATCAGTTTTAAGACTTCAAGCTGCCCCACAAACATGTACCCAAGCACCCGGAGTCGTGGCGCAGATGCTCGACCGGTCCTGCCTCTCAAACGCCCGGAACCGTGGTACAGACCCTGCGCCAGGTCCTGCCTTTCAAGCACCCGGCCCCTCATGCCTTAAAACGGAAATGCTTCCGGTACTTGTCTGCGTCCCTGCTTTTATATTATAATCCATGACGGGGGATAAAAGATGGACATCAGGGCGAAAAACTACCGGGATCTTTCCCCGGATGAAATAAAGGTCATCGTGATGAACGACGGCAGCGCCTTCAGGCCCGCCAGGCGGGGAGAGGGCGCCGATCTCATATGCGTCACCGGCTCCGCGATGCCCCCAAAGGACAGGCTCCTTGCCCTTATGAAAAAGGCCGAGGCTCTCAACGGTCCCGGCGGAGAGCATTTCGAAGCGACCAAGAGGCTCCTCGAGAACTACCGGGCCGCGGCCTTCTGTCAGAACAGGCCGGACCCCTTCGACCTGGGAGCCCAGGCGCCTCAAGGCGGCCAATTCCAAAGCTCCCAGCACCAAGGCGCCCCGCAGCAAAGGTTCAAGCCCCAAGGCAGCCAGTTCCAAGGCTCCAGGCCTCAAGGCACCCAGCCCCAAAGCGCCTATCCCCAAAGCTCTCCAGATCAAAAGACTCCCGCCTCCCGCCCGGCACAGGGCCCGCAGCTTCCGGAGCGGACCGACTCCTCCATCCTGACCGGAGCGGTCCAGCAGGGGATAGAGGCCATGCTCTCGTCTCCATCGGAGACGATCCTCGATGCCGGCGAGCTCCTCTACGCCCGCTACATCAAGCCCGAGTACGCCGCCAAGACCCCCGAATTCTACATGACCCTGTTCAGGAGCTCCCGCGCCACATGGTTCCGCATGGTGAACCGGGCGGTCTCCCTTCTTTCCGCCTACATCTTCGGCGTCCTGCCCGAGGACTGCGGCGTCTGACCCATTCCGCCTCATTCGCGGAATAGAAGCCCCTATTCCTGCCATTGGAGCCTTGTTAACGCTCCTTTTTTGTGCTTTAATATTACCATCAAAGAACCATCAAAAGGAGGTATTCACATGCCATACATAATCGCACTGATCGTGATCCTGATCATCCTGGCCATCAGGTGCATCTGCATCGTCCCGCAGGCCAACGCCTGGGTCGTGGAATTCCTCGGAAGATACATGGACACCTGGCAGGCCGGCCTTCACTTCAAGGTCCCCTTCTTCTACAAGGTCATCAAGAAGGTCTCCCTGAAGGAGCAGGTCGCGGACTTCGAGCCCCAGCCCGTGATCACCAAGGATAACGTCACCATGATGGTCGACTCGGTGGTCTTCTTCTACATCTTCGACGCCAAGCTCTTCGCCTACGGCGTTGAAAGACCGCTGGCCGCCATCGAGAACCTGTCCGCCACCACCCTGAGAAACATCATCGGCAGCATGACCCTCGACGAGACCCTGACCAGCCGCGACGACATCAACGGCCGCATCACCGCCATCCTGGACGACGCCACCGACAAGTGGGGCATAAAGGTCAGCAGGGTAGAGGTCAAGAACATCGATCCGCCCAGAAGCATCCAGGAAGCCATGGAAAAGCAGATGAAGGCCGAGCGTGAGAAGAGAGAAGCGATCCTCACCGCCGAAGGTAAGAAGCAGGCCGCCATCACCATGGCAGAAGGCGAAAAGGAAGCTGCGATCCTCAGGGCAGAGGCCGCCAAGCAGCAGAAGATCAAAGAGGCTGAAGGCGAAGCCGAGGCACTGCTGGCAGTCCAGAGGGCCAAGGCAGCCGGTATCCAGCTGATCAACGAGGCTCAGCCCGGAAAAGGCTACATGACCATCAGATCCTTCGAGGCCGCGGAGAAGATGGCCGACGGTCAGGCTACCAAGCTGGTCGTCCCGTCCAATCTGGCGGACCTGGCAGGCACCCTGAGCGCTTTGTCCGAGACCGTCAAGAGCGATAAGGCAGGCCAGTAGCTTCCGAAAGGAGGAACTGAAATGGACGGATTTTTCGGAACTGTTTTCGGCCTGATCTGGCTGCTGATATGGGTCATCGCTCTGTCGAAGATCTTCGGCACCATCAATAAAGCCAGGTCCGGATACAAGGACACCAGCCGCAGCGGTCCCGCAGCCTCGGGATATTACGGAAGGCCCCAGGCGCCCCGCAGCGCGGGATCGGTCTCCGGCAGCGAAAAGCCCCAGAGGCTCAGCGAGATCAAATTCCAGAGCACCGGCGATCCCGCGGAAGCCGCGTCCCCCCGCCAGGCTTCAAAAGCCTCTGGCAGCACCTTCGGGTCCTACGCCTCCGGCTCTAAGAGAGCCCAGGAAAGGGCCAAGTTCAAGGGCGAAAAGGGCGAATCCTACACGACCCTGAGGGACGTCCTTCAAGAGGACAGGAAGAACGACTGGATGGCCCGTCAGCGGGCGGAGGAAGCCAGAGCCCTCAAGCGCAATTTCAGCGATCTTGGCGCTATGCACGACGCTTCCTGCGCGGCGGACGAGCTCAAGAGGAGCCACAAGCACGACTACGGCCAGGACGCCATCGATTCCCCGGAAAGGAACGCGGCAAAGTCCGCCTGGGGGAAGAAGGGCTTCTGACCCGCCGGCAGGGACAAAGGTCCCCTTCATCCGGCGCAGATATCACAAGAACCGAACGGCCGGTCCCTCAGCGGGACCGGCTTTTTTCGCGGGCATTTATCCGGCCTGCATTTTCGCGGGCGCCTCCCTCCGGATCTTTGCCGCCGCCGGGCATGGCCGCACACCTCCCGAAGGCGAGTTTCTGTTGAAACAAAAGATCTTTTCCATTAAAATGTAAGTGAAAATGTATATACAGGAGGAACTTTTCATGAAGAAGCTTTTATCTCTGATGCTGGCGCTATGCATAGCAGCCGTGAGCCCCGCGCTTTGGATCCAGCCCGCCTTTGCATCAGAGTCCGGTCCGATCGAACGCCGCACCGTTTACGCGGGCGCCGACAACTGCGCAGTCATAAAAGAGGACGGTTCCCTGTGGGTCTGGGGATACGGCAACATCGCGGCCCTCGGACAGGGCACCGTGCTAACGACCAACATTCCCAACCTTCCCACCGTCATGCTGGACGGCAACGTCGTCAGCAGAGATGCCGACGGGAACCCTCTCGCAGCCTTCCAAAACGAGCCCATCAAGCTCCTCGATGATGTGGCTTCGGCATGTATAGGAACTGCCGGCTATTCCTACGCGATCAAGACCGACGGCAGCCTTTGGATCTGGGGAGGGGTAGACGAGCCCAAGCCTCATCAGATCGCCACAGACGTCATCGCCGCGGAGATAAGCAACGGCACCACTGCTATAATAAAGAGCGATCATTCCCTCTGGATGAGGGGAAAAAGCATCAACGGAGTGATCCCCGGAACACCGGATGTGGAGCCTTACTATATCGAAGAATTCGTAAAGGTCATGGATGACGTCGCTTCGGTCCACCTCGATCTTACCAGATCATTTTCGTGGCAGTACTTCGCGGCGGTCGTGAAGACCGACGGCTCGCTCTGGGCATGGGGGGGCTGGATCCCCAAAGCCCTTAAGGACTGGCCGGAAGGCACGACCTGGCAGAGCAAGATCATCCCTCAAAAGGTCATGGACGGAGTCGCCTCCATAAGGGGAAACCTTCTGATGACCGACGGCACTCTCTGGGATTATAAAGGCGAGCAGTTGGTCAAGATCCTGGATGACGTGAAGATGCAGTCCTGGTCAGGCGAGGATCTCGCGGTGAAAAACGACGGCTCCCTTTGGGCCTGGGGCTATCAGAACGTCAAGGCAGGGAACGGAAGCTGCAGCGGAACCTATGACGTTCCGTATAAGATCATGGATGACGTCGCCGCGGTCAGCGCCGCCTCGACATTCGCCCTTGCCGTCAAGACCGACGGCAGCCTCTGGGGCTGGGGCAGCAACAATAACGGACAGCTGCTCAAGACCTGTGACAACCTGGTGGATATCAGAAATAAATACGGAGCGCCGTCCGATAAGACCTACCACATGACACATCAGCACAGTCCCGTGAAGCTCCTGGACGGGATCGCCCAGCCCTCTTATCCTATCCCGGGAGCGGCGGAGCCCGCTGTTCCGGCGCCTTCCCAGCCGACTGAGCCGGAGGCTCCCGCCCCGCAGCCTTCCGCGGAAAGGCCCATCCCCTTTACCGACGTGAAGGAAGGCGACTATTACTACGATTCGGTGGTCTGGGCATATACCTCCGATCCCCAGATAACCGACGGGACCACCACGACCACCTTCAGTCCCTTCAGCACCTGCACAAGAGGCCAGGTGATGACCTTCCTCTGGAGGGCCGCCGGCTGCCCCGAGCCTGATGCCAAAGACTGCCCCTTCGCCGACGTAAAAGAGACCGACTACTTCTACAAGCCGGTGCTCTGGGCGGTGGAAAAGGGCATAACCGACGGGACCTCCCCGGATGCCTTCAGCCCGAAGACCCTCTGCGCCAACAGCCACATCCTGACCTTCATCTACAGGGCCATGGGAGAGCCGGGCAGGACCGGCGAGGGCGAATGGTACGGCGACGCCCTGAACTGGGCGGAGAACTCCGGCCTTCTCGACGGCACCTACTCGGAAAGCTTCGACATAGGAGCGAAATGTCCCCGCTGCAACGCTGTGGAGTATCTCTACAGGTATCTGGCAGAGGATTAGCGAAGCAGGCGGCAGCGGTCGTTCGGAAAGGAACGCGGCAAAGTCCGCCTGGAGAAAGAAGAGCTTCTGACCCCGCAGCAGGGACGAAAGCCAGTTGCATCCGGCGTAAAAATCACCAGACTCAATTGAGCCGGTTCCTCAGCGGGACCGGCTTTTTCGCGGGCTTTCCCGTAGGCTTTTTTATGTGCATCCCCGCCGGATAATCACCACCGCAAGGCATGGACCTAAAACCGTGTAAACCCTGAATTTTCAAGGCGCACGCTGTAGTAACGCTTGTTACATAACATACGTTCTGCTTTTCTGCCTGCGCCGATACTATCCCATCCGCCTCACATTTCCCTCCGCCCCCGGGCCGCCCCATCTTCCCGCCCAATTATCTTTTCTCTACACATTTGGACAAATCTGGTTTTTTCCGCTGACTTGAAAGTCCCCGGTATGGTAAAATCATTGCAGTGCTGCAGCCGATGCAGCGAAAGAAAGGCAATGCCATGAAGATACTCGTTTGCATAAAACAGGTGCCGGCCACCCAGCAGGTGGAGGTCGATCCGGTCACCGGCGTGCTGAAGCGCGGGGGAGTCTCGTCCAAGATCAATCCCTACGACCTGTACGCCATCGAGACCGCCCTGAAGCTCAAAGAGGAGCTGGGCGGCACCGTGACCGCCCTTTCCATGGGGCCCGACCAGGCCTACGCGGCTCTTTCCGAGGCCATCTGGATGGGCGCCGACAGCGGCGTCCTGATGACCTACAGAAAGTTCGCCGGAGCCGACGTCCTCGCCACCAGCAGGACCCTCTCCGAAGGCATCAGGGCCCTCGGAGGCTTTGACCTCATCATCATGGGCAGGCAGACCACCGACGGAGACACCGCCCAGGTGGGTCCCGCCGTCGCCCAGTGGCTGGACATCCCCCACGCGGCCTGGGTCGGAAGGATCGAGGCAGCCGACGAGACCGCTATCACCGTGAGCCAGGAGCTGGCCAGGTCCGTGGAGACGGTCAGGATGCCCTATCCGTGCCTGATCACCGTCGAAAAGGACATCTACGAGCCCCGGCTCCCGTCCTACAGAAGAAAGCTGGAGGTGGGGAAGGGCGAGCTCAAGGCCCTGACCCTTGCGGATCTTTCGGACACCGATCCCGACCACTACGGCCTTGCGGGCTCTCCCACCCAGGTGGAGAGGATATTCCCGCCCGAGACCCACGTCGAAAGGGTCACCGTCGCCGGAGAGAACGCGGCTGAAGAGCTGGCGCGGCTTCTGATCAGCCGCCGAGTGTTATAGGAGGCTCCCATGGCAGGCATAGTTTTGGATAAGACCCTGTGCGCGGGCTGCGGAGCCTGCGAGAGCAGCTGCCCTTTCGGGGCCATCACCATGGAGAAGGGCTTTCCGGTCATCGGAGCCGGCTGCAGAGTGTGCGGCGTCTGCGTGAAGAGCTGCCCCTGCGGCGCCCTGAGCCTTGAAAAAGAAGAAAAGAAAGAGGTCGACAAGTCCCTGTGGAAGGGGATCCTGGTCTTCGCAGAGATCGAGGCCGGAGCCCTTCATCCCGTGACCCTCGAGCTTTTGGGAAAGGCCAGGGAGCTTTCCGCCGGGCGCCATCCGGTATATGCCGTCATGGCCTCTGAGGATCCCTCCCACGCGGAAGAGCTCACCCATTACGGGGCCGACAGGGTGCTGGTCTACCCCCACCCCCAGCTTCGCCATTTCATCTGCGAGCTCTACGCCAATATGCTTGAGGACGCCATAGACCGCCTTAAGCCCGCCGTCGTCCTGGTCGGAGCGACACCGCTGGGAAGATCCCTCGCCCCCCGCACCGCCGTCCGCCTCAGGACCGGCCTCACCGCCGACTGCACCAGCCTGGAGCTTCGCGAAAACAGCGACCTGGTCCAGATCAGGCCAGCCTTCGGCGGAAACATCATGGCACAGATCCTGACCACCAGGACCAGGCCCCAGTTCGCCACCGTCAGATACAAGGTCATGGAGGCCGCGAAGAGGAGCGAAGCGGCGGAAGGCTCCGTGGAGATCTGCAGCCTGCCCGAGGAAAAGCTCAGGACCTCCGTCACCGTAGTCTCCGCAGTCCCCAAGCCCCCGGCGGCGGATATCTCCCAGGCCGAGATCCTGGTCGCCTGCGGAAGAGGCCTTAAGAAAAAGGAGGACCTGGCGCTGTTTGAGGCCTTCGCCCAAAGGCTGGGCGGCCAGCTGGCTGTGACCAGGCCCCTGGCGGAGGAGGGCTGGGCTCCCCAGTCCAAGCAGATCGGCCTCTCGGGAAGGACGGTCCGCCCCAGGGTCATCTTCACCTTCGGCGTCTCCGGAGCCATCCAGTTCCAGGCCGGCATGAACGGCTCGGACACCATCATCGCAGTGAACACCGACCCGGAGGCTCCGATCTTCAGGATCGCCCACATCGGAGTCGTCGGAGATCTTTACGAAGTGCTGCCCCGGCTGGAGGCGGCCCTTGAAAGGGAGGGCATCATATGAGCAGAATGACTCAAAAGCAGATCGAAGAGCTTGCCGCTCTGGTCCCCGGAAGGGTCCTGTGCGGGGACGCCATCCCCACCGACTACGAGCACGACGAGATGCCCATCTACGGGTCCGCAAGGCCCGACGCCGTGGTCCTGGCTTCCTCCGCGGAGGAGGTGTCTAAGGTCATGGCCTGGGCGTACGAGCAGGAGGTCCCGGTGATCCCCAGAGGCGCCGGCACCGGCCTTTGCGGAGCATGCGTCCCGGCGGGAGGAGGCATCGTCCTTTCCCTCGCTGAGATGAACGATATCATCGGTATAGACAAGGAAAACCTCACCATGACCGTCCAGCCCGGAGTGCTGCTGATGGAGGTCGCCGCGGCGGCCGAGGCCGAGGGGCTCTTTTATCCCCCCGATCCCGGCGAAAAGACCGCGACCATCGGAGGCAACATCATGACCAACGCCGGCGGCATGAGGGCCGTGAAATACGGGGTCACCAGGGATTACGTGAGAGAGCTGAAGGTGGTCCTCCCGGACGGAAGGCTCATGACCCTGGGCTCAAAGACCGCGAAGAACTCGTCGGGCTACAGCCTGGTCCAGCTGATGGTGGGGAGCGAAGGGACCCTGGGCGTCGTGGTCGAAGCGACCCTTAAGCTCATACCCCTCCCCCGGTTCTTCAGATCTCTCCTGGTGCCCTTCCCCGACAACCGGGTATGCATGGAGGCGATGACCAGGCTCCTCACCGAGCGCATCACCCCCACCGCCGTGGAATTCATGCAGGGCGAGGTCATCGGGCTTTCCCAGGAATACCTGGGCAGGGCCTTCCCCGACCATTCGGCCTCGGTCTATCTGATGCTGCGCTTTGACGGCCGCACCCTGGAGGAGGTGGACGGCCTGATGGAGGAAGCCGCCCGGCTGATGCTGGAGAGCGGGGCCGTCGACGCCCTGATCGCGGACACCGACGAGCGCCAGGGCAGCATCTGGACCTCGAGAGGCGCCTTCCTCGAGGCCGTCAAGAATTCCACCACCGAGATGGACGAATGCGACGTGGTCGTCCCCCGGAACATGATGCCTGACTACTTCGACTTCTGCGTGGAGCTCTCAAAAGAGCTGGGCGCGAGGATCGTCACCTTCGGCCACGCCGGCGACGGGAACCTTCACAGCTACGTCCTCAAGGACGACATGGACGACGACGCCTGGCAGACTCTTCTGCCCAAGGCCATGGACGCCCTCTACGAAAAGGCCTTTCAGATGGGAGGCCAGGTCTCGGGCGAGCACGGCATCGGACGGGCGAAGAAAGCCTACCTTGCCCAGTCGGCAGGGGAAGACGCGCTGGACCTCATGCGCGGGATCAAGAAGGTCTTCGATCCCAAAGGCCTGCTGAACCCGGGAAAGGTGCTGTAGGGCCGCATGGCCAGCATAAAGAAAGGGGCTGCGGCGCGGGGTCAGCATAAGAAAAGGTGCTTTAGGCCGCGGAGCTTGATCCACCCGAAAGCCCCTGAAATATCAACGAAGATGCACCTTAGGGTTGCATCTTCGTTTTGTTATATAACATATGTTTTAAATTCTGCCTTTCCATTTTCCTGTCCAGGGAAAGGGTCGAGGCGTTAAAGATCGGTCCCGCCTGCTTTATATGTAATCCTGACAAAGGATCAACATCTCATTCACCGATCAGCAACCTGAAAATTAAGGTCGTTTTCATGACCCAGGCCTTTTGACAAGCCATAATATCGTTAGGAACAAACCATCTGCTTCGAGGACATATCTTATATCCCATAGTTTAAAAAATAGTTTCTCTTATGTGGATCAAGTATTCCCTTCGGATCCTCTATGATCTCGAAATCCTTCCGAGGATAATAGTAGTTATGAGATCCCGAGTGGATGAGATAGTATCCGTCTCTGCTTATAGCGACCGCCTCGCAGACTTCTCCGTATTCAGGATCCACAATGTTTATATTTTTAGGAGAATAGGAAGGATCGATACACCTTACCACGGCGCTGTCAAGGGACAGGGCACCGTCTTTGTCTTCGATAATCTCAAAATCATTCAGCTTGTACCAGTAATCGATCTTTCCCCTTTCGTTCTTTATATGCACGTTATTCCTTTCTGTTTCCCAATATTCCACGAAATATGCAAGATAAAAATGGCCGCGAATAAGGTCATTCCTCTGGCTGATATCATATTCCTCAGGACGCCCGATGAATTTTACCACGGCTGGGCGTTTATACAGGTAGGGCAGCTTCTGAAGATACTGCTCTTCAGATATCATTTTGAAGATACAGTCGGAAAGATCTGAAAGGTCTTCGGGGATCCGTTTATGATCTTTGGATCTATTCATGGCGGACACTATGCTATCCATGATCGAACCTTCAATCCCTATTAATTGTTCATATGAGTGATCATCGCCGTTTATGACAATACCGATGCTCTTAATCAGATCCGATTCAGCCGCCGAAAGTCTATCTTTTATGAACACTGGCTCCTCCTTTTGATTTTGAACTCTATAGATGAATTATACCGCAGTTTCTTTATGATCCTTATCGTGTTATGAAATGATCTGCAGGAATAATGATAAAAGATCTTATCCACGTGCTCTGGAACAAGCCGTCCGCGAAAACTTTTGTTATGTTAGAAATTGTCTTAAAGAAGCCCGGATCATTGAGAAAATTTGATCGATCCCATCTCTGTCCTGTTTTCAGTACATATAGGGTGATACGATGTTTGCAGCAGGCAGTCATATTTGGAATTCTAATAGATGTGTCAGATTTATAAAGACTTCAACCGCATCTATACTTCGTTCATGCCTCCAAAGGAGCCCCTGTTTTATATTTTCATCTTGTTTTCAATTCCGTTTCAAATCGTTTAAACGTTCTTTAAATCTCTTCCGATCCCCTTTTCGGGCCGCCGTACTCAGGTATAATGGACCCTTACATATTTGCGGGGAGATGCGGCGCGTCCTAAAGAAAGGAGGATCAGAAAGATATGATCAGTTTGTCTGACGGGACCAGAAGGCTTTCCTTTGATATCGAAGGGTATGAATACCCGGGCGAGGACTGGCTGATGGTCAGATTCACATTTGAAGCAGAAGGCAGAACGGAGACATACTCGGGCCCCTGCATAGAGGACTTTGACCTGGAAAGGATCGTCATGGAACTGGACCAAGTCTATGACGGCAGGGAAGACCGGGCCGATATATACATGGATGAGCCTAACTTTTATATCAGCTGCAGGCGGAATAAGCGTTCATATGATCTCACGCTGTCTTTCGACGTCTGGGATGGAGCGGTCCGGATCAGGACCATTTCCGTAACGGAAAACATGGACCGCAGACGCCTCGGCGAAATCATTGACGGATTCGAAGATCTTGCTGACATTTATACGGGGGAGGAAGCTCATGATCAATACGATTAAATTCGAACTGTATGATCCTGTGGATGCGGGAGAGGACTGGGCTGTTGACAATAATTATGGCGTAAACGCCGTGGAGATCTATATAGACGGAGAGCCTCTTTTAGACATGCTCAGCAGGTTTGAGATCCCGTACTATATCAGCAAGGGAATAAAGATCGATACCAGAGAACTGCTCCACGGGCATCTGGATCCCAAGTCCCTCTATTTTTATTTGAGCGATGCATTGGAAGAAGGTTCTTATTCCAACCTTTACGGCGCTTTTTTGTTTTCCTGCAGCAGCTGCGGCGATCCCGGATGCAACGGGGCTATTGTTCACATAACCGACGATGATGGATTCGTCTACTGGAAGGACTTTGAACACAGCCACTGGAGGGACATCTCCTATGATCTCAGCTTTACTTTTGAAAAAGCCCAGTATGAGGCGGCCCTCTCAGAGCTTCAAAGCATGATCCCCCGCACAGAGCGGACCGACTGCCTTAAGATGTGGAAGACCATAAAGAAAAGCAGAAGGTACGCGTATCAGTCCAGGCACTATGAACGATCCCGAGCATCCCGGGATGAATAAACATGCAGCCTTCAAGGAACACGTTTCGGGCTGATCTGGGGTGTACGATAAGGAGGTACGGCAAATGTATGCAAAAGCTCTGTTAAGCCTGTCTGACGCAGTCATTAAGGGGAGGGTCTATGAATGCGTGGCGGAAGGCCCCGGATGGCTGCGCGTCCTCGACGAATACGCCTTTGAAAGCGAACCCGCAGGGCATCTTTTCCCCAGGCGCTGCTTCGAAGAGATCCACGGCTCATGCCCTGTCTGCGGAAGCGAGATCGGAAGGGACGGCTGCTTCGAGATCTGCAGGAGGTGCGGCTGGGAGGATGACCCGCTCAACAGGGATGATCCCGGTTATGACGGGATAAATCCCATGAGCCTCGATCAGGCGAGAAAGGCCTGGGCGGAGGGGAAAAGGATCAGACCCGGGTATCCGAACCCGAGGGAAGGGAGAAAGATCAAAAGGCTGCGACCGGTCTGAAGCAGGGGATCTCCCGACGGCTTACCGCACCCCAAACCCTTGAAATATCAACGAAGATGCACCTTAGGAATGCATCTTCTTACTGTTATATAACATACGTTTTAAATACATTCCGATAACAGAAACGCTGAAACCGTTCTGTTCGTCGAACTCATTCTTTTCCCGTGCTCAAAGGCTCCCGCGCTGATATAATATGATCGGAAGGGGGATCCGCGATTTGAGTCAGGACCGTGATCCAAAACAGAATACGAACGCCGACCGCCGCGAGAGGCTGAAAAGGCAGAAGGCCGATATCGTGGACATGCTCTGCGGCTCCTGGGACAGGTCCTGCGGAAGGGGGACTACGGAATGGACCCTTGCGGCGATGTACCACCGCGGTCTGATCTCCAGGATCCGGTCGATAAAAAGGCATAAAAACGCTCCGATGAGGCTCAAGAAGGGCTGGATCGAAGCGTTTCTTGCCATGGAAAAGCACTGTGACGGCATCGCGGTCCCGGATACCTTCAGGCGTTTCGTCGCGACCTGCGCGGCCCTTGCTTCCGACTCCGAAGAGGAGCTGCGAAAGAAGGTGGTCGAGCGCTATCCCTATGTCCTTCATGCCGCCGCGGAGCAGACCGCAAAGGATTTCCGCGAGGATCAGTCGGAGGAAGACCTGGTCAGGATGCTGCAGAGAAAGAACTTCCCTCTGCAGAGGCTCGTGACGGAAGGGCTCGGCAGCGTCTGGTCCGTCTGGTATGTGCCCCAGGCGATACAGTCCAGCCTCAGGCTCCTCCTCGCCCTCAATCCCAAGGATGAATACCCCGAGGCCAGGGCGATGAAGCGCCATTTCATCCTTCACATCGGCGGGACCAACACCGGGAAGACCTTTGAGGGCTTCAAAAGGCTGAAAAGGGCGAAGACGGGGGTATATCTCGCGCCCCTCAGGCTCCTTGCGGTGGAGGCCCAGGAGACTCTTCTCGACGGCGGGGTCAACTGCAGCCTCACCACCGGAGAGGAGGAGGACGTGCGGAAGGGGGACACCCACGTCGCGGCGACGGCGGAAAAGCTGGATCTCAAGGCCCGCTACGACGTCGCGGTGATAGACGAATGCCAGATGATAGAGGATCCTCAGCGGGGCTACGCGTGGACCAGGGCGATCCTGGGAGTCCTTGCCCCCGAGGTCCATCTCTGCGCGGCCCCTCAGGCAAGGGACATCCTTATCCGGCTCATAAAAAGCTGCGGGGACAGCTTCGAGATCGTCCACCACAAAAGAAAGACCCCGCTGGTCTTCATCAACAGGGCCATCGACTTCGAGCACCTGCAGCCCGGCGACGCCCTCATATCCTTCTCCAAGGTCGGAGTTCTCAGCGCCGCAGAGGACCTGAGGCGGCAGGGCAGGGATCCCGCCATAATCTACGGAGCTCTTCCCTACGCCACCAGGCGCATGCAGATGGAGGGCTTCCTGGACAGGCAGACGGAGTACATAGTCGCCACCGACGCCATCGGGATGGGGCTCAACCTTCCCATCCGCCGCATAATCTTCATGGAGACCGAAAAATTCGACGGGACGGAGCGCAGAGACCTGAAGCCAGAGGAGATCCAGCAGATCGCGGGGCGGGCGGGGCGCTTCGGCATGTACGACAAGGGCTACGTCGGGGCTCTCAAGGATCCGGAACTGATCCGCGCGGGGCTGACCGGCGCCGTACCCCAGATCGAGTACGCCGTCCAGGGCTTTTCGGACATGGTCCTCAAGGTGGATTTCGACCTTCTCGAGGTCCTCACCCAGTGGAGCAGGATGCCGGCTCTGCCTTCATACCGAAAGCTCGACGTCTCCAGATACATCAAGATCATTTCCGCCATGAGAAAAAGGGGCTTCAGCCTGCCCAAAGAGACCGAGCTCAAGGCAGCGAACATCCCCTTTGACGAAAACGAAGGTCCTCTTGAGGAACTGTTTTTCGATTATCTCAGGTCCTTCGCCGACGGCGACGAGATCGAGCAGCCCGTCCTCGAGACCAGCGACGCGACGACCCTGCCCGAGCTCGAGCTTTACTGTAGAAAGCTGGATCTCTACTTTTCCTTCGCCAGGGCCTTCGGGGCAGCCGTAGACCTCGAGGGGATCTCGGAGGCGAGGGCAAAGGCCGCGGAGGACATCAACGAGATACTCCTTTACCGGCTGCAGAACAACATCCGTTTCTGCGAGAGCTGCGGAAGGCCGCTGCTCCTGCACTCCAAGGGTCGGCTCTGCGAGACCTGCTTCAGGAGGGAATACCGGCGCAAGCACAAGGGCTGATTAGCCTGCCGCCCCTCACTCCCCGGATATCGTCCGCAGGAACAGTTCGTTATCCTTCTCTATCTGCCTCAGTCTGCTGAGGATCAGTTCTTTCATCGTCCTTCACCTTCTTCTTCCAGGGGGCGTCATCGCCGGAGGCCTTGAAGTTGTATACGGGCTTCATGACGTCGAGGACGTCCACGGAGTCCCGGATCACGTCGATGATGTCGCTCAAAGACTTGTAGGCCATGGGCGCCTCGTCGATGGTATCCTCGTTCACCGAGGTGGTATAGATCCCCGCCATGGACTGCCTGTAGGCCTCCATGTCGATGGTCTCCTTTGCCTTGGTCCTGGACATTATGCGCCCTGCGCCGTGGGGCGCGGAGCAGTTCCACTCGGGATTGCCCCTTCCCACCGCGATCACGGACCCGTCCCTCATGTTGATCGGGATCAGGACCTTCTCGCCGGCATGGGCAGCGATGGCGCCCTTGCGCAGTATCATTTCTTCAGTGTCGATGTAATTGTGGATGGTGTGAAAGGCTTCGACAGCGGTCATCCCGGTCCTTTCGAGTATGATCTCGGCCATCTTCTCCCGGCTCCTGCGGGCAAAGGCCTGACAGATCTCCACGTCGTGGAGGTAATCGTCCAGATAAGTCCCGTAAAGCCAGCAGATATCCTCGGGGACAGCGGAGACCTTCGCGTGGTACTCCTTTTCGAGAGCCTTGAGGGCCCCCTGGATCTCGGAGCGCCTGCCTTCCTCCTTGTAGGTGCGGATGATCTCATCGCGCCTTTGGAAATATTCTTCCTTTCCGGCGTGGAGGTCGACGGCCAGCTTCTGGTAGAGCTCCGCCACCTGCTTGCCCAGATTGCGGCTCCCGGAATGGATCACAAGATCGTAAGTCCCGTCGGAAGCCCTGTCGATCTCGATGAAGTGGTTGCCGCCACCGAGGGTCCCCAGGGACCTCTCAAGGCGCTTCGTGTCCCTGAGGGAGCGGAAGCAGCGGAGCTGAGTCAGATCGAACCTCTCGATCCTCCCTTCCCAGACGTTCATCCCGGAGGGGATGAAATGACACGCGGCGTCCACCTTCTCAAAATCGATGTCCTTGTCGGCAAGCCGGACGGTGTACATCCCGCAGCCGATATCGACGCCCACCACGTTGGGGCAGGCCTTGTCCACCACCGTCATGGTGGTCCCGATGGTGCAGCCAGCCCCGGAGTGGACGTCGGGCATGATCCTGACCCGGCTGCCCTCGGAAAGAGCGTAGCTGCACATCCTTCTGATCTGCTCGATGGCCTCGTCTTCCACGACCCTGGCGTAGCAGACCGCTGTCGTCACAGTTCCCCTTATCTCAAACATTTCTGTGCTCCTTTCTAAAAAACGGGCGGATCCGCCCCGACCCGCCCGAAAAACCGCTATGCCGCTATCTTCGCATAGCGCCCGCTCCCCAGGACCTCCATCATTAAGGCGTAGGGAGAAGCGATCCCCCCTGCGACCATGGAGAAGATGCGGGGAGTCACGCCCGAGATCAGCGCTACGCCCTGCTCGTTCCTTGTGACGGGCTGCTGGCGGTTCCTGCTGGCCACGTTCCAGAAAACGATCTGGGGGAGCCTGTACCCGTGGGCCGCGAACTTCCTTTGGGCATTCCTGAAATTGACCTCGGACGCATGCTCGACGCAGGAATCGAATTCCATGTCGGAGATGATGATCAGTTTGGCGGGGAGCCGGTCCTGAGGGACGCTGTTCTTCACCGCGGCGCCAAGGATCAGGTCGAACACCGCTTCGAGGTCCGTGTTGGCGATCTCATTGAAGGACGCGGCATATCTGAGCCGGTCCGCGAAGGTCTCGCCCTTGACCTCGATCAGCCGGGGACGGGCGGAAAACTCTATGAAATGGTTTTTGAATGCGCCGGTGTTGTGCTCCGCGAAGTACAGTCCCAGGGAGAGGGCCACCACGGCGGGAAGAGGCTTTCCCGCACTGTACATCGAACCGGAGGTGTCGATGACTGCCAGAGCGTCCTCATCGCTGCCGAAGTCGGGCAGGGAAGCCCACGACGCGTTAAGGGAGCTCTTTTCCTCAGGCGTGATGGTGCGCATGAAGCTGGAACCGTTCCCGTACCACCAGCCGGTAAGATAAGGCGCGACCAGCTCATAAGGCGCTATATTGTCCGCGTGAAGGACGGCCTCGCCTCTGGCTGCCGCATTGAGGAACGCGATGTAGCGCTCCCTGTCGTTTCTCGCGAAGGCCTTTCTGTACTTGAACAGGGCCTTCGAGGGCTGTTTTTCATAATCGAAGGAATAATCCCTCTCGCGAAGATCGTTTTCGATGATCCTGAGCCTGCCGCGAAGGGCGGACAGCGCCTTCCTGTACTCGGCGTCGGAGAGCCCGAGGGCCCTGGCGAGCCTTCTGCCTTGGCCTCTGGTCACGTCGCTTGAAGCGTTGATGGAGGGCATCCACTTCGCCAGGAGAGAGACAGGCTCCCCCTTTTCCATGGCGGCAAGGTCCTTTGAAAACTGCTCTTTTATAAGGGCGGTCATCTCCTTCTCACAGGGGGTCCCCAGGAGGGAGAGAAGATCGTCGTAACGCCCGAATTCGGCGATATATCCCAGGTTCTTTATGACCGACGCAGGCTCGTTGTCCGCGAGCCAGCTCATGATGACCCGGAACACCCGCCTCTCGCCGAGGCCGCCCCTGATATCTCTCGCGAAGAAGAGGAGCTTCATTGCGGTATCGGGGTCCTCGGCATAAGCGCGTACGAACCTGGCGATGATCTCCGCATCGCTTTCACGGCGAAGCGCACCGACGGACGCAAAGAGGTCCAGGCACTCGGAACCGGTCGACACATAGGTGGCCGCGCCGTTTTCAGTTGAAGTTATATTTGCCTGCTGCTTGATGAGCTCCAGCATGAAAGTCACTCCTTTCCAATGGTATTCTTATAAAAACAAGGCCCCGTTTTGAGCGGGATTCGGACCCGCGAACGATGATCACATCATCTGCTATAACCACTTAGCTATCGTTGTTTGCTGCTGGGGCCTTTCCATCCTGACGCCGGGCGGGAGTCGGACCCGCCTCACGGGGATCTTTAGTCCCCGCTTGACAGCCGGTCTGCCGGCATCATTTACAAGGCGCAGTATGTTTAACGGACGCTGTCCGCCAGCGACGAGGATCTTCAGTCCTCTGCTAACACCTTTTGCTGTTCGCGCCTTCGACAAGATGCGTTTTTCACTCCAGATCCGGGATCTCACCGGACGACCTCCTGCCCCGGAGGCAGGCACTCGTTGACCGAGCTACTGCGGAAGATCTGCTGCTGTTCGCATCTTTATGCCCTGCAGGGGACCTGTGGGATCCGGGTCTCACCTTATCGCACCCCTGCTTACGGTGTCATTTTACTGTTTCATATCGCGCGCATCACGGAAAAAAAGTTGCGAACGATCTAACGTTCGCAACTTTTCTGGGCTTTGAGCCTTTCTTTTATCAGTTCTATGAAGTGCTTCGGCGCTGTGACCCTGATCATCGGGCCGAAGGACAGGATCCGGATTACCATCTCGGTCTCGTCATCCCTGTCGTATGAGATGGTCACCCGGTAGCGGTCGAAGCCGATCCTTTCGGCCTGCTTCTCGAAGTGGGCGAAATGCATCAGGACCCGCTCCAGGGCGTTCCTTTTATCGATCAGTTCGAACTCGACCTTCTGGGTCCTGGGCCTGAGCCGGGTCCGGGGAGCGCGGCTGAACGTCCCTTCGTAAGGCTCGCAGCGGACGATCCTGGCCAGATTGACCGTATCCCCGTATCTGCAGCCGGAGCCCCTCAGCCTGAACTTGTCGTCCTTTTCGGAATACTCCAGAAATTCCGGCATCATGACCAGACGGGCTGTCCCTCCTTTTCGGTTCGCCGTGTCGATGCTCAGCGGGTACCGCTTTTCTATCGCGTCGAGCATCAGCAGGAAGGTCTTCTGGTAGGCCTCGTCATCGTACGGGTCCCCGTCGGAATACTTGTCGAATACACAGTAATCCTCCGCGGTGAAAAGGGGCTCTATGCCGGGGAAGATGTCCTCGTCGGTGAACAGCCTGATCCTGGGGTCGGCGTATACCGCCTTGAGCCAGCGCTTCTCCAGGGTCGTCATCGGCGTCGAGGGAGGGTATCTCAGCGGGGTGGACCCGTCCGGGCGGATGAGCTGCCACCTTCCTTCGGCAAGGGCGGGCTCTATATTAAGGATGCTCTCCCCGAAGGCGTTTTTCTCAATGATATCTCTAAGCTCGTCCTTTTTCAGCGGATGCTCCACCGCCGCCTTCAGGACGCGGGCCACCGTATCGTAATAGGTGCTGTAAAGTTCACTGAAGATCATCTTCCGCCACCTCCCCGAGCCCGTAGAGGCGGTACATCTCCTCGATATCCTCCCGGAACTGGGCCTCCAGGGCCTTGTTTGAGAAACTGAAGTCCGTGATCCTGCAGATGAAGGTCCTGATCCAGGGGACCAGCTCGCTGGAGTCGAACACGTCGGCCGAGAACCTGCTGGTATGATCGTCGATCCTCTCCACCGTCCCGCACCGTTTTTCGCGCTCGAGCCGCTGATGTATATGAGCCTCGCTTTCGCCATACCTGACCGTGAACTCCACGTGCTCCATACGGCCGCCGGACCTGCTCTGGGTGCTGACGCCCCACATGTTGGGGATCATGCCGTCGAGTTTTTCGCGGAGCTCGTCAAAGCGCTCCGACACCTCCCCCGGCCTGACCGATGCGATATTGTCCGTCCGAAAGGAGATGATCCGGTTAAGGCGCGGCACATACGCCATCAGATACTGCCTGCCGCTCTGGGCGCTGATCATCAGGCGAAGGGGGACCACGCGGTTCTCGGAGAGCCTGTCCTTATGCCGGTTTATCGATTCTATGGTGATGCTTCTCTTTTCGGACATCGCGGCGAACAGCAGGCAGACGATCTCGCTGTCCATGGCGCCGGTGATGTAGTGATGCTTGAAGGCGAAATGATCCCGGTGGGCGTCCGCCTTATCGAGAAGGAAGGACCCGATGACTCCGCAGGGTGCGGCTTCGGAGAAGAAATCCAGAACGTCGGGATCCGGAAGGTCCCCATCCTCCGCACGCCTGTAATACATGGTCTTTCCGCGCTTTTCGGAGACGACGATCCCTTCGGAGACGTATTCGTTGAGCTTTTTTCTGACCGTGGAGGAGTCGAACATCCTGGGCTCGTCAAAAGAGGAGAGGTATTCGTCGACGAGACCGGTGATCTCCTTCAGGGTCAGCGCCGTCCCGGGGGAATGGAGGATGTCGAACAGGATAAAATGAAGGGTCATGTCGCCGTCGGTGAAGCTCTTGGTCTTCCATGCGGCGTAGAGGGGGTTGTGGCGGGAGACGCGGCTGTCTATGGAGAGGAAGACGGTCTTGCCTTCGGGAGTCTGTCTGAACTGCATGTAGTCCCCGAGCCAGCTCTCCAGGCGCCTTTTCTCGTCGTCGTACGAACGGGCGCTCTTTCTGCTGTACTCGTCCCGGCTCTTAAAGCCGTAGACGTAGAACTCGCGCATATAGTCCCGAATCCGGTTGAAATTCTTGATCAGCTCGCTGTATGCCATGAGGGGCCTTCCTCCTTTCCTGCCCGCCGCGGGGCATTATTTTACGTTCTGATTGGCCTCTTCCGCCGGACCTGCGCCCGGAAGCTTCCTAGATAAAGTTCTGGAAGATCATCGCTCCCACCACGGTCAGAAGTCCCGACACGGTGATGGAAAGGCTGCTCATGGCGCCCTCCACCGGGCCGATCTCCATGGCTCTGGCGGTGCCGATGGCGTGGGACGACGAGCCGATGGCGACGCCGACGGCGACGGGGTCGGTGATCTTAAAGAGCCTGAGGACCGGCTGGGCCATCATGTTGCCGATGATGCCGGTGAGTATGATGACCGCCACGGTGATGGCCGAGTAGCCTCCCAGCTCCGACGAGATCCCCATGCCGATGGCCGAGGTCACCGATTTTGGCAAAAATGTCACGTACTCGGCGTGGTCGAGGCCGAAGATCAGAGCCAGGGCCAGCACCGAGAGCAGGCTGGTGACGACGCCGGTGACGATGCCGGCCAGGATCGCTTTGTAGTTCTTTTTGAGGGCCTCCAGCTGCTCGTAAAGGGGGATGGCCAGGCAGACGGTGGCCGGGGTCAGCAGGTAGCTCAGGTATTTGGCGCCGTCGTAGTAGGTCTGATAGGGGGTCCTGGTCGCCAGCAAAAGGGCGATGGTCAGGACCACCGCAATGAGCAGGGGGTTGACGAAGGCGTAGTCGAAGCGCTTCCTCAGGGCGAGGGCGAGGAACCAAGCTCCCAGGGTGATGAGAACGCCCAGGAATACAGACTGGGAGATGAGACCGCTAAGCATTCTCTCTGCCCTCCTTACTTTTGGAGCGGGCAAGGCCCAGCTGGACCACCTTTCCCACAGCCAGAAGCACGGCCATGGTAGTGACGAAGGTGATGATCAGGTAGACCGGCCAGCGGTCCTTCAAGATGTCCCAGGAGTCGATGAGGCCCACGGTGGCCGGGATGAACATTATCTGCATCATGGCGACGAGAAAATCACCGGTCTCCTTGACCGCCGAAAGGGGGATCAGCCCGGTGCAGAGCCCCGCGAAGAGCAGGACCATGCCGTAGATGCTGGCGGGGACGGGCAGGGGGATGAAATAGTGGAGGACCTCCCCCGCGAAGGATATGGCGATTATAATGAGAAACTGCTTAAGATACTTCATGTTCTGACGCTCCGTCGTATTGTGGTCCGCGGGCAGTGTTTTTCCCGGCTATGGCCTGAGCCCGCCGCCGGGAGCAGCTCCCGTGGATCTAATAATGCGCTCTATGACCGGCGCCGCTTCCTCGCCGGTGAAGAAGGAGAATACCGGCTCCGGGACCAGGCTTTTGATCTCCGAGGTCCTGCCTGCCGCGATGAGAGCCCTTGCTTTTGAGGCGCTGATCGGGCCGGATGCTGTCGGGGCGCCTGAAGCTTCGGACGCTCCGCAGGCGGATACTGCCGGGCCGATGTTGCTGCAGGATGCTGCCGGGGCCTCGAGCCTTGGGATCTCGATGACCTCTATCCCTAATGGGGGCAGGGCCTCCTTCAGGACCCGGTTATACAACGCGGTGGTCCTGCTCAGGGGCTCCTCGCCGATGAACCGCGCCTTTATGCCCAGAGCCTCCGCTATCCTGCCGAAGATCTTCGCGTCCAGCAGGGCGTGGCCTTCTGCCGCCTGATCCTCGTCCTTGAGAAAATAGCTCGGGAAGGTGGCGCTGCTGATGATATACGGGCCGGAGGGGAGCACCAGGACGTTCTCAAGATCCGCCAGGCTCTCCCTGACCAGCCTGATGCGCACGTCGAAGGGGATGGGGCTCGCGTCCTCGCTGACCACGAAGACCAGCGTCCGGCCGCTCCTTTCAATGGTCTTTTCGACCAGATACCGGTGACCCAGAGTGAAGGGATCGGCGTTCATGACCACAGCGGACAGGGGGAAGGTTTTAGGGCCTGACGGCGTGGCCTCTCCGCCGAGGCTCTTCTCGGTCTCTTTGATCCAGCTGCCGAGGCCGTCCCTGCGGTTCTCCAGAAGGCTGAGCCTGCCCTCGATCCGCACCGCTTCGGTGAAGCCGCAGCCTGTGAAAAAGGGCGCAGCGCTGCATTTGGTATAGACGAAGAGGTGGGAAAAGCCCTTCTCCGCCCGGTCCTCGATGAGACGGGAGAGGAGGGCGTTCATCACGCCCAGGCCCTGCATATCCCTTCGGACCGCAAAGCAGCGGAGGGTGTTTTTATATGCTCCCCCGCAGCCGACGACGTTGAAATCCTGATCTTCGGCGGCGCAAAGATAGTCGAGAGCGGGATCAAGCCTCAGACCCTCAGCCTCGAGCAGGGCCAGGACTTCCTTCATCCGCCTTTTATCGCTTTTTGAGACCGCTGATACGGTGATCTCACGCTCCATGGTCCTCACCGTCCCGCCGGCTGAATGCCGCTGCCTGCATTAACCATTTCATCTCCGAATACGGCGGATCTGAAGGCCTCCAGGAGCATGGCGCAGGACAGCATGTCCGCGCAACCTCCCGGGCTGATGTTCCTTGAGATGAAGTCCCGGTTCATGGCAGACAGGACCTCGTCCCCGGGATCCCCGCCGCCTGAAGCCTTCAGGCAGTCTGCAGGCGCCGATCCGGCGCGCTTCAGCTCCTCAAGGGCTTTGGCCGCCTCGGTCTGCATGTATGAAAGGCCTTCCCGGCCCGTCCGGTAGAGGACCGTCGTATCCCCGGTCTCCGCCATCAGCCTGAGAAGGGCCAGCTTCCAGCTGCCTGTCTCTTCGAACTCGTCAAGGGCGGTAAAGGCTGACAGAAAGCCCCGAAGTGCCTCGCCCCTCGCGCCTTCTGCGCCGTACTTTTCCTTCACGACAGCGCCGTGGGAGAGGGACGCGCCGGGAGCAGAGCCGCACTGTCCTGCGGTTTCGCCGTCAGAACTGACGGACCCGGCTTCGTTTTTCGTCCTTTCGACAGCCCCGGCGATCTTCGCGGCAGAACCGCGGACCTTTTCAAAGAATTCTTCGCATGAGATCTCCGGATCCCCGCCGCTTTCAGGTGCGGAAAGATCCATCGCCGCGTATTCGCGCCCAAAGGCAGCCGCCAGGATCCCCATGCTGTAGATGGCGCCCCGGTGGGAGTTGACGCCCCCGGTGGCGTTCATCATCGCTCTCTCGGCCATGACGCCCAGCATCCTTAGAGTCCGGGCGCAGCCGAAAAGACCGTCCGAAAGCGACCCGTCGGAAAGACCGTCCTTGCCATTGGCAGCCCCGGGTCCTCCGCCTGTGATATCCTTAAACCCCTTATTATTAAAGGCCTCCGCCTTCCCAAGCTCAAAGCCCGCCTCAGCCATTTCCAGTATAAAAGGCGCGATGGCGTCGATGCTCTCCCTGAGCATGGCGTCGTTCATGTCGCTGTGGGCTCCGCTGTCCGCCATGTCCACGAGGCCCGGCTTGGGAGTGAGGAAAAGCTCGTCCATGAGAGCCCCCCGGCAGGCCCGCCCCATAAGATCTGAAAAGATCAGCCGCTTAGCCTCCATGATGAGTTCGAACACGCTGTGCCGCCTGCTCCTGGAGCACTCGAAGGCCTTTCTCGGACAGATCAGGCATCTTCTCGGCCCGAAGCCCGCTTCGGTCCTTTCGATCTTGACCGGAAGCCCTCCCGGCCCGGGGACCGAAACGTCGATATCAAAGAGCCTGCCCAACGGCCTTTCGCTGTCCGCCCTGACGCAGAGCTCCTTGAGCCGGACCGCGTCCGCCCTGACGCCCAGCGCAGCCTCGAAGCCCCCGGACCCGCAGGTCCGGACCTCCTTCAAAACGGAGATCCTTTCATCCCGCAGGATGTCCCTGAGCCTTTTCAGACCGCTCTCGAAGGCATATGAGATCCCCGGAAAGACCTTGTAAGGCCCCGGGACGTTCATGGTAAAGGTGACGGCGCAGCAGTCAGAGCCCTGATCCTCTCCGGCAGCACAAAAAGCGCCCGGACCGGCCATCTCCTTCAGCAGGGCAGCCTGGCCCCCGGCCCGCCTTTCCCTCACCGTCATCATGTCTTCAACTGTGACCGCTTTGAGTCTCATATCATTCTCCCGGTCCCAAAGGCCCCGTCAAAGCATCCTCATCAGCCCCGAAGGGGTCCCGGGACGAAGCTCCAAAAATGCCGAAAATTCAGGCAATAACATACGATACGTAACAATCGTTCTGTTTTAACTCAGTTCCTTCGCCTTCAGCCATTCGCCCTTGAAATAGTACCACGCCAGGTAGGCCGTGCTCATGGTCCAGGTGATGGGGAAGGCCAGGAACACCACGTCGATGCTCCTGTAGATGGGGACGAAGATGGTCATGATCAGCACCCTGAACAGGCACCAGCATCCGACGAAGGCGACCATGGTGACCATGGGCTTTCCCGCGCCGCGCATGACGCCGGCGAGGCAGTGGGTCGCGGCGAGGGCGCAGTAGAAGACCCAGACCAGCTGGACCCTCCTGAACCCAAAGGCGATGGCCTCGGGCTCGTGGGTGAAGAAGCCCAGGAAATCCCTGGAGAACAGGAAGAACAGCAGCCCCATGACCTCCGCCAGCGCCATGGCGCAGAGGGTTCCGTAACGGGCGCCCTTCCTGGTCCTCTCGAACTCCTTGGCGCCCAGGTTCTGGCTCACGAAGGTGGAAAGGGCGATGGCGAGGCTGGTGATGGGCATGAAGATGAAGCCCTCGATCTTCTGCAGGGCCCCGACTCCCGCCATGGCCATGTCCCCAAAGGAATTGACGTTAGCCTGGACCATGGTGTTCCCGAAGGCGGTTATGGTGTTCTGGACCGCCGCGGGGGTGCCGAAGCGGAAGATGTTCTTCAAAACGACGGGATCGAGGCGCATGCTCCTGAGCTCCAGCCTGTAGACCTCGTCGGTCCTGAAGAGCCTTATAAGGCAGAGGATGGCGCTCAAGAACTGGGCGATTATGGTGGCGAGAGCCGCCCCGTCCACGTCCATCCCGAAGACGCCGATGAAAACGATGTCCAGCACCACGTTGAGGCAGGACGAAAAGATCAGATAATAAAGGGGATGCCTGCTGTCGCCCACGGCCTGCATCAGTCCGGTGCAGCCGTTGTAGACCGCGAGCCCCACGCCGCCCATGAAAAAGACCCGCAGGTAGAGGATCGACTGGCCGACGACCTCCTCGGGAGTGTTCATCAGGGAGATGATCCAGGGGCTCAGCACCAGTCCAACCACGGTCAGGGCGATTCCGGCGAGAAAGCAGAGCAGGGTGTGGGTGTGGATGGCCTTTTTCAGCCCCTCCTCGTCCCCCGCGCCGAAGTATCTGGCGATTATGACGCCGGAGCCCTGGGCGAAACCGTTGAAAAATCCAATGAGCATCCAGATGACGCTGCCCACCGAGGTGACGGAGGCGAGGGCCCGGCTGCTGAGCATGTTGCCGACGATGAGGGCGTCGGCGGTGTTGTAGAGCTGCTGGAATATGTTGCCCAGCATGATGGGCATGGTGAACCTGAAGAGAGCCCCCGCGATGGAGCCCTCGGTCATCCTGACGGCTGCCTTTCTTCCTGCCATGACGTCCTCCTTGAAAAAATGACGGTCTGCCCCGCAGCATGCCCCTGACGGCCCTAAGGTCTTCGGCGCCTGCCCGGGGCAGCCCGTCATGAAGTGGCTTTAGCCGGTCACAGGATCATATCCTGAGCTTTCTTCTCTTTTCCGCTCTCTCAAACCCCAGCTCGATGATCCTGTCGATGACCTGGGAGTAGGTCAGACCGGAGGCCTGAGCCAGCATGGGAAACATGCTGATGGACGTAAAGCCGGGGATAGTGTTGATCTCGTTGAGGAGAAGGACGCCGTCCTCATCCATGAAGAAATCCACCCTGGCGTAGCCCTCGCAGCCCAGAGTCTCGTAGCACCTTTCGGCCAGCCTCATGAGCTCCTCCCGCTTTCCGTCCGGAAGCTCGGCCCCGACGATGGTCCTGCTGTCCGCATCGTTGTATTTCGCGTCGTAGCTGTAGAAGGTCCCGGCGGAGATGATCTCACCGATCTCGCAGGCCCTGGGAGTTTCGTTGCCCATGACCGCGACCTCCAGCTCTCTGCCCCTGACTCCCTGTTCGACCACGATCCTGCTGTCGTAGGACGCGGCCTCGAGGAGGGCGGCCTTGAGCCCTGCCGGCTCAACGACCCTGGTGATCCCCACCGAAGAGCCCATGCCCGCTGGCTTTACGAACAGGGGATAGCGGAGCTTTTCATCGATCGCGCGGATCATTTCATCGCTGATATCGTGGGCCTCAAGGAAGACGTAGGGGGTCTGGGGGATGCCCGCCCCGGCGCAGATTAGCTTGGCCATGCTCTTGTCCATGCAGACAGCGGAGCCGGTGACGCCGCTTCCCGCGTAGGGAAGGCCCAGCTGCTCCAGAAGGCCCTGGATCGAACCGTCCTCGCCGTACTGGCCGTGGATTATGGGGAAGACGAAGTCGGCTATGCCGGCCAGGGTCCTGCCCGCGCTGCCGGCGACGGAGAAGGCGAATCTTTCGGGATCCTTTGCCAGGGCTTCTTCGGCCTGGCGCTGCCAGCTGCCGTCGGCGATGGATGAGGGCTCTCCTTCAAATATCAGCCATCTGCCTTCCTTGGAGATGCCGATCTGGACGATGTCGTATTTTTCTATATCCGCGTTGGATATCACCGCGGCGGCGGATTTGAGGGAGACTTCGTGTTCGCTGGATCTTCCTCCGAACACCACCGCCAGGCGGATCTTTTCATTCTTGCACATACAGTTTTCTTTCTTTTCGTTTTTATTATTTCGCTCGGGGTCCTGGCGCAGGCGCTGCGGCGGGTCCTGCCTCTAAGGCATCCGTCCCATCCGCCTGCGGGCTCTCGGCGGCGGGCCCCACCTTCGAGTCACCCGCCGCGAATTATTATATGCGCGGTGCCTCCTTGCGCTGCCCCTCGCTCTTCTACAGTCCCAGTCCGAAGCGGTCCTGGACCCTCTTCAGGGTCTTCTTCGCGATGGCGTCGGCCCTTTCGCCGCCCTCCCTGAGGACGTCGATGAGACCGTCGGAATTCCTGATGGCGTTGTATCTCTCCTGGATCGGCGAGAGGGCGCCCACGGTGACCTCCACCAGATCCTTCTTGAAATCGCCGTATCCTCTGCCGGCGTACTCATCCTCCAGTTCCTGGACCGTCTTTCCGGTGAAGGCCGAATAGATGTTCATCAGGTTGCTGATCCCCGGCTTGTTCTCGATATCAAAGCGCACGGACCCCTCCGAATCGGTGGTCGCCCTCATGATCGACTTCTTGATCTTCGACGGAGGATCCAGAAGCGAGATGCGGCTGTGCTCGTTCTTCGCGCTCTTGCTCATCTTGGCCGTCGGATCGTCCAGGGCCATGATCCTGGCTCCCGCCTTGAGGAACCTGCCGTCAGGCACCACGAAGGTATCCTTGCCGTAGTGGCTGTTGACCCTGATGGCCAGATCCCTGGTCAGCTCGATGTGCTGCTTCTGGTCATTGCCCACGGGCACCACATCGACGTCGTAGAGCAGGATGTCCGCCGCCATCAGCACCGGATAGGTGAGAAGGCCGGCTCCCACCGACTCCTTGCCCTGGCTCTTGGCCTTGAACTGGGTCATCCTGAAGAGCTCGCCAGTGTTGGCGCAGCAGTTGAGGATCCAGCCCAGCTCGGCGTGGGCCGGGACCGAAGACTGTACGAACACGATGGACTTCTTGGGGTCGATGCCCACCGCCATGTAAAGGGAGGCAACGTCCAGTATGTGCTGCCTAAGCTCCTTGGGGTCCTGGGGGACGGTGATGGCGTGCTCATCGACTACGCAGTACAGGCATTCGCTGTCCTTTTCGTCCTGAAGCTCCACGAACTGTATGAGAGCGCCGAGATAATTGCCAATGTGGATGTTTCCTGTGGGCTGAACGCCCGAGAAGATCCTCTTCATCGATGACTCCTTGGTTTATTCCGAAGGCCTCTGCCCCCGGCTCTGCATTAACGGTCTGTTGTGTATTTTAAATGCTTATGTCTATTTCTGCGCGCCGCTTCCGCTCTCTTCGGGCATATCGGCGGGCTCTTCAAAGCCTTCAGCCTCTTCGCCGTCTTCGGCTTCCTCGTCCTCATCCTCCGAGATGAAGGCCTTGGCCATGGCGACGATCTGGCTCCCCTCGTCCACCTTCATGATCCTGACGCCCTGGGTGCTGCGTCCCAGGACCGACACGTCGGAGGCGTTGATCCTGATGATTATGCCGTCGGAATTGATCAGGAAGAGCTGGTCCTCCTCGGTCACCGTCATGGCGCCGATGAGAAGGCCGGTCCTGTCCATCTTGTTCCTGTCGTAGGTCAGTATGCCCTTGCCGCCTCTGGTCTGGACCCTGTACTCGCCGATGGGCGATCTCTTGCCGAAACCGTTCTCGGTGACGACCAGGATCTCGGTGCCGGGCACCGCAAGCTCCATGCCCACGACGCTGTCGCCCTCGTCGAGCTCGATGGCCTTGACGCCAGCGGCAGCCCTGCCCATGGGCCTTACGTCCCTCTCGTCGAAGGTGATGGACTTGCCCTGAGCGGTGACGATGATCACCGAGGACTCGCCGTCGGTCTCCCTGATGCTGACCAGCTCGTCGTCCTCTCTCAGGGTGACCGCGATGAGGCCGGTCTTTCTGGTGGTCATGTATTCGCTGACCCTGGTCTTCTTGATGACGCCCTTTCTGGTGGCCATGATCAGGTACTTGACCTCTTCGCTGGGCCTGAAGGGCAGGACGCTGGTGATCCTCTCTCCCTGCATCATGTTGAGGAAGTTGATGGCGGGTATTCCCTTGCCGGTCCTTGCACCTTCGGGGATCTCGTAGGCCTTCATGGTGTAGACCCTGCCCTTGCTGGTGAAGACCGAAAGGGTGTCGTGGGTCGAGCAGCTGATCAGGTGGCGGACGAAATCGTTGTCCCTGGTGGACTGACCGGTCACGCCTCTTCCGCCCCTTCTCTGGGTACGGTAGGTGTCTGCCGCGACCCTCTTGATGTAGCCCAGGTGGGAGATGGTGATGACCACGTCGTGCTCCTGGATGAGCTCGGCCTCGTCCCTTTCGCCCTCGTCGGCTATGATCTCGGTCCTTCTGTCGTCGCCCCACTTTTCGCTGATGGCGGTGAGCTCGTCCTTGACCACGCCCATGAGCAGATGCTCGTCGGCGAGAAGGCCCTTGTAATAGGCGATCTTCCTCTGGAGCTCGTCGTATTCGGCCTGGAGCTTCTCCCTCTCAAGGCCCTGGAGCCTCTTGAGCTGCATGTCCAGGATGGCCTGGGCCTGAACGTCGTCGAGGCCGAATCTCTCCATCAGCCTCTGCTTGGCGTCGTCGTAGGCGGTCCTGATTATATGTATGATCTCGTCGATGTTGTCGATGGCGATGAGCAGGCCTTCCAGGATGTGGGCCCTGGCTTCGGCCTTGGCCAGATCGTAGCGGGTCCTTCTGGTGAGGACGTCCTTCTGGTGGGCGATGTAGTGGACCAGTATCTCCTTGAGGTTCAGGAGCCTGGGCCTTCCGTCCACGAGGGCAATCATGATGACGCTGAAATTGCTCTCCAGCTCGGTGTGCTTGTAGAGCCTGTTGAGCATGACCTGGGGGTTCACGTCCTTCTTGAGGTCGATGACGACTCTGACCTCGCCCTTGGAGGACTCGTCCCTGATGTCCCTGATGCCGTCGAGCCTCTTGTCCTTTACCAGCTCCGCGATGTGACTGACCATGGAGGCCTTATTCACCGCGTAGGGGATCTCAGTGAAAACGATGGAATAGGTGCCGTGGGCGCCCTCCTCGATGGAGGCCTTGGCCCTGATCTTCACCTTGCCCTGACCGGTGGTATATGCTTCCCTGATGGCGCTCTTTCCTACGATGGTGGCTCCGGTGGGGAAATCCGGTCCCTTGATGTCCTCCATCAGCTGGTCGATGGTAAGATCCGGATCGTCGATGAGCCTCTTGGTCCCGGCGATGACCTCGCGAAGGTTGTGGGTGGGGATGGAAGTCGCCATCCCCACCGCGATGCCGTTGCTCCCGTTGACCAGAAGGTTGGGGAAGCGGGCCGGGAGTATCACCGGCTCCATCTCCTCGCCGTCGTAGTTGGGAATGAAATCTACGGTGTCCTTGTCGATGTCCCTGAGCATCTCAAGGGCAAAGGGGGCCATGCGGGCCTCGGTATAACGGGGGGCCGCCGCGCCGTCCCCGTCCATGGAACCGAAGTTTCCGTGGCCGTCGACCATGGGATATCTCATGTTCCAGGGCTGGGCGAGCCTTACCATGGCGTCGTAGATGGAAGCATCGCCGTGAGGGTGGAACTTACCCATGACCTCGCCCACGATCCTGGCGCTCTTCTTGTAAGGCTTGTCGGGGGTATTGCCCAGGGTGCTCATTCCGTAGAGTATCCTTCTGTGGACCGGCTTGAGGCCGTCTCTCACGTCGGGAAGGGCTCTGGCGACGATGACCGACATTGAGTAGTCGATGTAGGAATTCTTCATCTCGTCGTATATCTCGTGCTGAAGGAGCCTGCTTCCGGTCTGCTGCTCTTCCTGCCCGCTGATCTGTTCGTTCTTCTTATCGGTATCTGACATGTCTGTTCCTCAATGCTGCTGTGAAGGGGCTTATACGTCCAGCTTGGCGTAATGGGCGTTCTCTTCGATGAACTTCCTTCTGGGCGGGACCTTGTCGCCCATGAGGGTGGTGAAGATCTGGTCCGCCGAAGCGAAGTCGTCGAGGGTTATCTGGACCAGGGTCCTTGTGGCGGGATCCATGGTGGTCTCCCAGAGCTGGGCCGCGTCCATCTCGCCAAGACCTTTATATCTTTGTATCTCCACCTTCTTTCCGAGCCTGGAGAACTCGGCCAGGACCTTTTCCTGCTCCCTGTCGGAGTAGGTGTACCTTATATCATTTCCGCACTTTACCCTGAAGAGGGGAGGCTGGGCGGCGTAGATGTATCCGCCCTCGATGAGGGGCCTCATGTAGCGGAAGAAGAGGGTGAGCATCAGGGTCCTGATGTGGGCTCCGTCCACGTCCGCATCGCTCATGATGATGATCTTGTGATATCTGAGCTTTTCGATGTTGAATTCAGCTCCTATTCCGCAGCCGAAGGCGGTGATCATGTCTCTGATGGTGTCGGAGGCGAGCATCCTCTCCTCCCTGACCTTTTCGACGTTGAGGATCTTTCCGCGCAGGGGCAGGATCGCCTGGGTCCTCCTGTCGCGGCCGTCCTTGGCGGAGCCGCCTGCCGAATCTCCCTCTACGATAAAGATCTCGGAGAGGGCGGGATCCTTCTCGCTGCAGTCGGCCAGCTTTCCGGGAAGGGATGCGCTCTCAAGGGCGCTCTTCCTTCTGGTGAGATCCCTTGCCTTTCTGGCGGCTTCCCTCGCCCTTGCGGCCCTGGTGCACTTTTCGAGGATCACCTTGGCCTGGGCGGGATGCTCCTCCAGGTAGGCGGTGACGTTGTCGTAGGTGCAGCCGTCCACGAAGCTCCTCATGTCAGCGTTGCCCAGCTTGGTCTTGGTCTGGCCCTCGAACTGGGGCTCCTCCAGCTTAACTGAAATAATAGCGGTGAGGCCTTCTCTGATATCCTCTCCGGTCAGGGCCTCGTCCTTTTCCTTCAGGAGCTTGGCCTTCCTTCCGTAATCGTTGACTGCTCTGGTCAGGGCAGCCTTGTATCCCACCAGGTGGGAGCCGCCCTCGATGGTGTTGATGTTGTTGGCGTAGGAAAGGGTGGTCTCGGCGTAGCTGTCGGTCCACTGCATGGCGATCTCGCATTCGCTGGTCACGTTCCTCCTGACCCTTCTGGATCTGGTGACCACCTTTCCGTCGACGTTGGTGTCGTATTCCTCGTCGACCTCTTTTTCTTCGGTCTTGACGCTCTCGAAGTAGATGATCTCGTCGTGGATCGGGGTCTTGTTCTCGTTCTGGAACATGACGTATTCCCTGATGCCGCCCTCGTAGTGGTAGACCTCGGACTTTTCCCTGCCTTCTCTCTTATCGGTCAGGCTGATCCTGATGCCCTTGTTGAGGAAGGCCATCTCCCTCATCCTCTGCTGAAGGACGTCGAAGCTGTAGACCGTATCGTCGAAGATCTCAGGATCGGGCTTGAACACGACTCTTGTTCCGGTCCTGTCTCCGCATTCTCCGGTGATGTGAACTTCCGAAGTTTTTACGCCTCTGCTGTAGGTCTGGGTGTATATATGGCCGTCCCTCATGGAATCGACCTCCATGAAGACGGAGAGGGCGTTGACGACGGAAGCGCCGACGCCGTGAAGACCGCCGGAGACCTTGTAGCCTCCCTTGCCGAACTTTCCTCCGGCATGGAGCACGGTCATGATGACCTCAAGGGCGGGCACGTGCATCTTGGGATGCTCGTCCACGGGCATTCCGCGGCCGTCATCCACTACTTCTATCGAATCATCCTCTAAAATCGTGACATCTATATTCCTGCAGTAGCCGGCAAGGGCTTCGTCCACCGAATTGTCGACTATCTCGTAAACAAGATGGTGAAGTCCTCTGGAACTTGTGGCGCCGATATACATGCCGGGCCTTTTGCGGACAGGCTCCAGACCCTCCAGGACCTGTATCTGCTCGGCATCGTATCTCTGCTCTTCGGGCTTCAGATCTTCCAGTGACATAATTCCTCCATGATCCCGCGAAAGGCTGAATTTCAAGGCTTTTCCGGGCCTTTCGCGATCGGTTAAAAAGTAAAATTCGCAACTAATGAATTATAGCAGACAATAGCACTTTTTTCAAGTTTTTGTCGGAATAGCTTCGCCTTAAAAAGGATCTTCGCCGAAAAAAATCCGGTCGGCTCATGAAAAAAATCAGGCTGCTCAAACACAATATCTATGGTCGGTTGAAAATGTTCAAAAAGTTTTGCACAAGCAGTTGGAAAAATCCTGATGTGCTTGAATTTTCGAATTTGCGAAAGGCTCTTCCTGTGGAAAACTTTATTTGATATAATGTTTTCCACAGCAGGATATGGTACCCGCGATTGCTCTCCGGCAATACTTTTTTTGCTGAAATACGGCGCGGCCGTCCATCGATACCCAAGATGGATTATACTATATCCGTGTACGGAAAACATCACTGAATATGCGCCGGGATCCGGTCCCGGCAAGGCGACTTACTAAAACAACTGACGGAAAAATGACGAAAGCAGAACTTACGGCAAAATGGAACCAGGTGCTGGACCTGCTGGCCCAGACCATGGAAAGACTCAAGGTGGACAACTATCTGAAGCCCCTCGCTCCGGTGAAACTGAACGAGAAGGACCAGGTCCTGTCCCTCCATACCGCCGTCGGCAATTCCAGCTTCTATCAGAATTTCATAAACCGAAACAAGGATGAGATATCGAGGGCCATGATACTGGTATTCGGAAAGGAATACGCGGTGTCCGTGACCAACAGGGATCCGGGAGACGACGGAGAACAGGAGCCCGACCCCCTGAACCCCAACTACACCTTCGATACCTTCGTTCCGGGAAACAACAGCAGGCTGGCCTATGCCGCGGCGACCGCAGTAGCAAAGAGAGACAACAATTCCAAGGGTGGATACGACAAGTTCAACCCTCTGTTCCTTTACGGCGCTTCGGGCCTCGGAAAGACCCATCTGATGCAGGCCATCGGCCACTATGTGAGACAGAACAAGCCCAAGAAAAAGGTCCTCTACGTATCTTCGGAGACCTTCACCAACGAACTGATCCTGGCCATCCAGAAAAAGAAGACTCAGGAATTCAAGGACAAGTACAGGAACGTGGACTACCTTCTCTTTGACGATGTCCAGTTCATCGCGGGAAAGCCCTCTACCGAAGAGGAGCTCTTCTCCACCTTCGACGCCCTCTACAACGCGAAAAAGCAGGTAGTATTCACCAGCGACAGACCGCCCAGAGAGCTGGGAGAGATCCCCGAAAGGCTAATATCCAGGTTCTCTTGGGGACTCATCGCGGACATCCAGACCCCCGATTACGAGACCAGGATGGCTATCCTGAAAAACAAGGCGATCCTCGAAGACCTTGATATCAACGATCCCGAGCTCACCGCGGCTCTCGACATGATAGCCCAGAGCATCCAGTCCAACATCAGGGAGCTGGAGAGCGCCTTCACCAGAGTGCTTACCTTCTCTGCCCTCACCGAGCAGCCTATAACCAAGGATTTCGTAAGGACAGTCCTGTCCGAGGTCTACGACACCAGGACCACCGAGATAACCCCCGACGTGATCAAGAACTGCGTCGCCAGCTACTTTGGGATCAAGGTCTCTGACCTCGAAGGAGGCACCCACGCGAGAAACGTGGCCTACCCAAGGCAGATCGCGATATATCTGGTAAGGGAACTCACCGATTATTCCTTCCCGAAGATCGGAGAGATATTCGGAGGAAGGGACCACTCCACCGTCCTGTACAGTTATAAAAAGATAGAAAAAGACCTGAAGAAAGTCCCAGAGCTTTCCGAAGTCATCGAAAATATCAAGAAGCTACTGTAGTTTTACACAGAACTGTGGAAAAACCTCAGAGGTTTTCAACAGGCTTTTTAAGACCTGTGAAGCCGCTGAAATCAAGGCGTCCCGGACTTTTCCACATTTCAACAGCCGCTTCTTCTACAACAACAAAAAATAATTACAAGAAAAAGGAGGACCGACATGAGATTCACATGTTCCCAGATGGCTCTCAACAAAGCCATAAATACCGTATCCAAGGCCGTATCGGTGAGGACCACCATACCCATCTTAAAGGGAATACTGATGGAGCTCAACGACGGAGTCCTCAGGCTCACCAGCTCCAACCTGGATTTCACCATCCAGACCACCCTTGAGGTCCAGAACGGTGAGAACGGAAGTCTGGTGGTAGACGCCAGGCTCTTCTCCGAGATAGTAAGAAGACTTCCCAACGCCATGGTCAACGTCGAAAGCGACAGGAGCGGAAATCTCAGCCTCAACTGCCTGGGCTCCGACTTCAATTTCGTATGCTTCTCCGCCGAGGAATATCCTTCCCTGGGAAGCCTCGACGTCATAAAATCCACCACCGTCGACAAGAAGTCCTTCTGCGAGCTCATAAAAAAGACCAGCTTCGCAGCAAGCATCGACGACAAAAAGGGCATAATCATCGGCTGCCTCATCTCCTTCATGCCTGACAGCATCGAGATGTGCGCTCTCGACGGCTTCAGGATGTCCATCGCAAAATTCGGCGTTGAGGACGGCATCGAAGGCAAGGTCGTCATCCAGGCAAGGATGCTCAGCGATATCGCAAAGCTCCTCTCCGAGACCGAAGGAGAAGACGAGATCTCCATCGCCATCGACGACAAGAGGTTCAGGGTCACCTGCGGAGATACCGTGATGACCGCAAGGCTTCTGGTCGGAGATTTCATCAATTACCGGGACATCATCCCCCAGAACCACAACACCCGCTTCATCATCTCCAGAAGCGAGCTTCAGGGAAGCCTCGAAAGGGCATCGCTCTTCGCCAGGGAAGGTCAGAACAATCTGATCAAATTCTCCGCGGCCGACGGAAAGCTGGAGATCAGTTCAAGAAGCGAAGAAGGACAGGTCAGCGAGAAGATCCTCTGCGAGATGGACGGTTCGCCCATAAGCATCGGATTCAACTCCAAGTTCATCCTGGACATCCTCAAGGCGACCGACGACGAGGAGGTCATGTTCGATCTCATCGACAGCGTATCCAGCTGCCTGATCAAGCCCGTTGAAGGAGACGATTACCTCTTCTTCGTTCTTCCCGTAAGGATCGTGGCCGCCTGATGCGTTTCAAGAGCATCAGACTGGAAAACTTCAGAAATTACAAAGAGCAGACCCTCGAATTCGACGAAAAGCTCAATCTTTTCCTTGGAAGCAATGCTCAGGGAAAGACCAATCTTCTCGAGGGTCTTTTCGTCATGGGCCTGGGAAAATCATTCAGGACCAACAATGATAAAGAGATGATCGCCTTCGGTCAGGATATCGGCAGGGCTTCATCGTTGGTAGTCGATGAAGACGGCAGCGAGACCCTGATCGAGATAGCCTACGCCAGGGAAGGAAAGCTCATAAAGGTCGACGGCATCAAGCTGGACAGGAGCGTGGATCTTCTTGAGAACGTCTATGTGGTGGTCTTTTCTCCGGACGATCTGAAAATAATAAAAGAGGGGCCTGACAACAGAAGAAGGTTCCTTGACAGAGAACTTTGCCAGATCAAGCCGGTATATTACAGCGATCTTGGAAATTACAAGAAGGTCCTCAAGCAGAGGAACATGCTTTTAAGGCAGAACAACACCGACATGGCCCTCTTTGAGGTCTTCGACGAGGCTCTGTCCGATTACGGCCTGCGTCTTGTTGACGAAAGAAAGCGTTTCACCGCAAAGCTTGAAGAGATCAGCAGCAGGATCCACAGCGAGATCTCCGGCGGGAGCGAAGAACTGAAGCTTTCCTACGAGACCGGAGTTCCTTCCGGCGAAGGGGACAGCCTCGCTGAAAGAAAGGAAGCCTACAAGGCCAAGCTGAGAAAGAATTTCGATTCAGACGTCTTCAAGGGCTATACGGGCTTCGGTCCCCACAAGGACGACCTTAAGATCGAGCTCAACGGCATAGATATAAGGCTTTTCGGGTCCCAGGGCCAGCAGAGGACCGCGGCCCTTTCGATGAAGCTTGCCGAGATAGGCCTGATAAAGCAGGAGACCGGAAAGAACGCGGTGCTGCTCCTCGACGACGTGCTCTCCGAGCTGGACAGAAAGAGGCAGAGGTTCCTCATCGAGGCCATGAGCGACGTTCAGGTGTTCATCACATCCACCGAGATAGACGAAGAACTGAAGGCCATGCTGCCTTCGGGAAAAAGCTTCTATATAAGCGGCGGAAATGTGTTGACATAAAAAAATATAACCTATATAATCTCAAGGCGAATATCTCGCCAAAGGCGAGTATTTTAGTGTTGCGAATCCATCAGGAAGGGAGGACATAGCGATGAAAATGACTTATCAGCCCAAGAAGGGCCAGAGAGCAAAGGAGCACGGCTTCCGCAAGAGAATGGCCACCAAGGGCGGCAGGAACGTGCTGAAGAGAAGAAGAGCAAGAGGAAGAAAGTCCCTTACCGCTTAGTGACGGAAGGGCCGCTGCAGTGATGAAGGACGACCTGACTTTAAGAAAAACTGAAGATTTCAACGCCTTGTATAAAAAGGGAAAGTCTTCGGGCAGCAAGTACGTGGTCGTGATATACCGCCGCAACGGGACAGATCTCACCAGGACCGCTTATATAGCGAGCAAGAAGGTGGGAAACAGCGTCATGCGCAACCGCGCGAGGCGTCTGATGAAGGAAGCCGTAAGGCTTTCCGGGACAGCCCTTCCGAAGGGCTTTGACATGCTCTTTATAGCCAGGAACGGCATAGCGGATGTTAAATGTGCGGATGTGAAAAGATCTATCGAGGCCGCACTCAGAAGGACCGGTCTGACCGGGTGATAACATGAAATATATATTCATTTTCTTAATAAATATATATCAAAGGTGTATCTCTCCGCTGCTTCCGAAGACATGCAGGTTCTATCCGACCTGTTCGGCTTACTGCAAGGAAGCCATCATGAAATACGGAGCCGTCAAGGGCGGCATACTGGGGATAAAGAGGATATTGAGGTGCCATCCGGGCAATCCCGGGGGTTACGATCCTGTCCCTTAAAAAAATAGGATCATACGATACTTAGGAGGAATTCGGATGAAATTTCTGTCGACAGCGATCGGTTACCTGCTGTCCGCCATATACGGACTGCTGGATAACTACGGTCTGTCAATCATTATCCTTACCCTTCTGGTAAGGCTTTGTCTGCTGCCCCTCTACGGAAAGCAGATAAAAGAAACTGCCAAGATGAGCGAGATCCAGCCGAAGATGCAGGAGATCCAGAAGCGCTACGCCGCAGATCCCCAGACCAGGGATCAGAAGATAGCGGAGCTATACAGGGACGCCGACGTGAATCCGGCTTCCGGCTGCCTGCCTCTGATTATCCAGATGCCTTTCATCATCGGTCTGTTCGCACTGCTCAGGAATCCTCTCACCTACATGACTCAGGATTCCATGATCATGGCTGTCCACGAATCCTTCCTCTGGGTACCGGACCTCTGTCAGCCAGATCCCTGGATACTTCCTCTGATCGCCGGCATCAGCACGTATTTCACCTTCTCGGCTACCAGCCAGCAGGGTGACGCATCGGGCATGAACAACGCGATGAAGTATTTCTATCCGGTGATGATCTTCCTTCTCGGAAGGAGCTTCCCGGCAGGACTTGCCCTTTACTGGGCCGTCGGAAATATCTTCACCATAGGTCAGACGGTGTTATTCAACAAGAACAAGGCAAAGACCAAGTTTAAGGAAGAGGCTGAAAAAGAGGCAAAGAAGATATTCGAAAGCGATATGAAGAAGAATCAATAGGCAACTCGGAGGCTGCTGATGAAATTTTCAGAAAAATGGGGCGACAGTATCGACAGCGCGGTCGAACTTGCCCTGCAGGATCTTAAGTTGACCAGGGATCAGGTGAAGATCACCGTTCTCGAGGAGCCGAGCAGAGGATTTTTAGGCATCATCGGAAACAAGCTTGCCAAGGTAAGGGTCGAAGAGATCGTTCCTGAAAAGCCTGTGAATAAGGCCGAGGCTCCCGCCGCGAAGGAAGAGCCCGAGGTCCCCGACGAGGTCGAAAAGGCCGAAGCTCCCAAGCCTGCAAAGACACCCAGATATGAAAAGCAGGTCAGCTACGAAGGCAACAACGAGATCCTGATCGAACTCACCGGACAGGATGAGGACGAAGAGGAACAGGCCCCCAGAAGGGCTTCAAGAAAGTCCCACGGAAGAAACAGGAACAGGAACAGAGCCGACAGGCCGGAGAGATCCGCCAAGCAGGCTGCCGAAGCCGCAAGAAAGGCCGAGGCTGAATATGAAGAGGCAGGGCTCCTCAGTGAGAGACCGGAGGATCTGGTGCTCAACGAAGAGCATCCCGCCGGAGCGTTCCTCAAGGACCTGTTCAGAGAGATGGGTCTGGACGTGACCGTGACCGTTTACACTTCCGACGACTGCGTCTACGCCGAGGTCGAAGGACCCGACTGCGGGACCGTCATCGGAAAGAGGGGACAGACCCTGGATTCGGTCCAGTACCTCACCAGCCTTGTAGTCAACAAGGATCAGAACAAGTACATCCGTACCATCATCGATGCGGAAGGATACAGGCGCAAGAGGGAGATGACTCTCGAAAAACTTGCTTCCAGACTGGCCGAAAAGGCGGTCAGGACCGGAAGGAGCGTAAGGCTCGAACCCATGAATCCCTACGAAAGAAAGGTCATCCACTCGGTGCTGCAGAATTACAGCGGTGTGACCACCAGAAGCGAGGGCGAGGAGCCCTACAGAAGGGTCATCATCGAACCTGTGAAATAAGATGCGTATCAAGGCTGTCCTTTGGACAGCCTTTGGTTTATAAAATGACATTCGACACTACCATAGCTGCCATATCGACTGCCTACGGCGAGAGCGGGATCGGGGTTATCAGGCTCTCAGGGCCCGAAAGCCTTGAGATCATGCGGAAGATCTTCTGCCCGGGAAGGGTCCCCGACCCTTTAAAGCTGGGGACCTTCAGGTTCAGGCCCAGGTACATGCATTACGGCCATATCGTTGATCCTTCCTCGTTGAAGGTCCTGGACGAGGCCCTCTGCGTATACATGAAGGCTCCGGCCAGCTACACCGGAGAGGACTGCTGCGAGATCCAGTGCCACGGGGGGATGATGCCCTTAAGGGAGATATTATATCTCTGTCTTCGCATGGGAGCGGAGCCCGCGTCTAAGGGCGAGTTCACCAAGAGGGCCTTTATCAACGGAAGGCTTGACCTTGCCCAGGCCGAAGCGGTCATGGACCTCATAAGCGCCGGGTCGGAGAAAGGCTATAAGAGCGCGGTATCCCAGGTCATGGGCAGCCTGTCCGAAAGGGTGAGAAGGGAAAGACAGAACCTTCTGGACATCCTGGTCGACATCACCGTCAACATGGACTATCCCGACGAGGACATCGAAGAGGAGACCCTTGAAAAGCTGGGGGCGGACCTTGAGCCCGTGATCTCGGCCCTGGACGGGATGCTCGCCGGATCCGGCGAGGGAAGGATCATAAGAGAGGGCATAAGCATCGCCATCGCGGGAAAGCCCAATGTGGGCAAGTCTTCCCTTATGAACGCGCTTCTTCGGTCCGACAGGAGCATCGTCACACCGGTGCCCGGAACGACCAGAGATACCATTGAAGAGAAGGCGTCCCTTGGCGGGATAACCGTCCACCTCACCGACACCGCCGGCATCAGGGAATCCGGCGATATAGTCGAGAGCCTTGGCATCGAGAGGAGCAGGGCCGCCCTGGCGTTCTCAGATATGGTGCTGCTGGTCATGGACGGTTCAAAGCCTTTTGACGAAGAAGATATAAAACTCCTTGAGCTCACAGCGGAAAGCAGCAGGATCATAGTGCTCAACAAGAAGGATCTTGGGATAGCATTTGAGTCCGAAGAACTCAGGAACATTACGGCCGGAGGCATAACGGCGGTCCGGTGCTCCGCGGCCTCGGGTGAAGGACTGTCCGACCTTTCCAAGGCCATCGAGGAAAAGATCTACGGCGGTCTTAAGCGCACCGAGGATCCGGTCCTGACCAACGTAAGGCATATCGACCTGGTCAGAAGGGCGAGGGAGAGCCTGGGTCAGGCGTCCGCCATGATCGGCATGGGCCAGGCCCTTGATATCATAGAGATAGACGTGAGACAGGCCTTCGACCTTCTCGGAGAGATCACAGGCGACAGCGCTTCCGACGAGGTCATCGACGCGGTATTTGAAAGGTTCTGCCTGGGAAAATAGATGGAGATTAAAAAGCTTGGAAAATACGACGTCGTCGTCATAGGAGCCGGCCACGCCGGTTGCGAGGCTGCCCTTGCCGCCGCCAGGATGGGCAAGAAGACCCTCATACTTTCGATCAATCTTGAGGCCGTCGCCAACATGTTCTGCAATCCCGCCATAGGCGGTACCGGAAAGGGCCAGCTGGTCAGGGAGATCGACGCTCTGGGCGGCCAGATGGGCCTTGCCATCGACGAGAGCTTCATCCAGAGCCGGATGCTCAACACTTCAAAGGGTCCGGCGGTCCAGTCTCTTCGCGCCCAGGCGGACAAGAGGCGGTATCACGAGGTGATGAAGGCTGCCCTTGAGTCCCAGGAAGGCCTGCTATTAAAGCAGGGCGAGGTCGTCGACATCGATCTTGACGAGAGCGGCAGGGTCAAGGGCATCATCCTCAGGACCGGAGCGTATTACGAGGCTTCGGCGGTGATCCTCGCCACCGGGACCTTCCTCGGCGGGAAGGTATTCATCGGTGACTGTGCCTACGACAGCGGTCCTTCTGGGCTTTCTCCTTCCGTGATACTGGCGGAGAATCTCAAGAAAAAGGGTCTTAAGATGCGCCGCTTCAAGACCGGGACTCCCGCGAGGGTCCTGATCCAGGATATTGATCTTTCAAAGATGACCGTCCAGCACGGGGACGAGAATATCACTCCATTTTCTTTCATGACCGACGATCCCGGAGAGAACAAACGGGACTGCTACCTCACCTACACCAACCAGGAGACCCACCGGATCATCACTGAGAACATGCACCGGTCGGCCATGTTCTCAGGCCAGATCGAAGGGGTCGGGCCCAGGTACTGTCCTTCCATAGAGGACAAGATCCACCGCTTCCCCGAGAGGGAGAGGCACCAGGTCTTCGTCGAGCCCGAGGGTCTCACCACCGATGAGATGTACCTGCAGGGGCTGTCGTCGAGCCTTCCCGAGGACGTGCAGGAGCAGTTCTACAGATCCATCGCGGGCCTTGAAAACGTAAGGCTCGTGCGCTCCGCCTACGCCATCGAGTACGACTGCATAGACCCCCAGGAGCTCAAGCTGACCCTTGAGCACAGGCATTTCCCCGGGCTCTTCTGCGCGGGCCAGTTCAACGGCAGCTCAGGCTACGAAGAGGCAGGATGTCAGGGCCTTATGGCCGGGATCAACGCCAGCCTGATGCTGGACGGAAAGGATCCCTTCATCCTGGACAGGTCCGAGGCTTATATCGGAGTTCTCATCGACGATCTGGTGACCAAGGGAACCAATGAGCCCTACAGGATGATGACCTCAAGAGCCGAATACCGGCTGATCCTGAGGCAGGACAACGCCGACACCAGGCTCACCGAAAAGGGCAGGGCCATTGGGCTGGTCAGCGATGAGAGATATGAAAGGTTCAGACTGACCGAGAGGCAGACGGCGGAGGAGCTTGAAAGGCTCAGGGAGACCACGGTCATACCTTCCCGGATCAACGGTATCCTCGAAGGACTGGGATCTTCTCCCGTCGATAACAGGATCAGCCTTTACGAGCTTCTCAAAAGGCCCGAAATTGGTTATGATGATCTTAAGGACGCCGATCCCGACAGGCCAGTCCTGGCTTCCCACGTCAGGACCAAGGTCGAGGTCAGCATAAAGTATTCGGGATATATCGACAAGCAGGCCGCTCAGGTCGAAAAGTTCAAAAGGCTTGAAAACAGAAGGCTCCCGCAGGATATCGACTACGGTCTCATCAGCGGGCTGAGGCTTGAGGCCAGGCAGAAGCTGTCGGATATGAGGCCCGGATCCCTGGGCCAGGCGTCCAGGATCTCGGGGGTGTCCCCGGCGGATATCAACGTGCTCCTGGTCTATCTGGAAAAGGAGAGAAGGAGCGGGTCAGTCAAGGACTGATCAGGGCCCCTTGCAGGGCCTTTAAGGCACTAAATTTGGAGGAAGATCCTTTGGAATTACGGGAGCTGGCAGAGCTCGGCGTCGCCATCGGCGCTGAAGAGGCGGAAAGACTCGGATCTATGACGGATATGATCCTCGAGTGGAACAAGGTGATCAACGTCACCGCCATTCGGGACAGGCAGGAATTTATAGACAAAAATGTCATAGATTCACTTTTACTTGCAATTCTTCCCGAGTTTAAGGCCGCGGACCGGATCCTCGACATGGGGACCGGCGGGGGATTCCCGGGGCTTCCGCTGGCATGCGTCTTCCCCGACAAGCAGTTCGTTCTAGTCGACGCTGTGGGAAAGAAGCTCAGGGTGGTATCAGACACCGCCGAAAAGCTGGGACTTTCCAACGTCACCGTGGTCCACGCCAGGGCTGAGGATCTGGGCAGGGACAAGGCTTACAGAGAGGCCTTTCCCCTTGTGACTTCAAGGGCTGTGGCCAACATGTCGACTCTTTGCGAATACTGCCTTCCCTTCGTTAAAAAGGGCGGGTACTTCGCCGCGTTCAAGACTGAGGATTCCGCCGAAGAGATCGCAGGAGCCTCCAGGGCGCTTTCCATCCTGGGGGGAGAGACGGAGCAGACCGTCCCCGACGGGATAGAGGGCAGCGGCCATATTTTCGTGGTCGTGAAAAAGACCGGGAACTGTCCGCAGAAGTATCCGAGAAAAGCGGGACTTCCTTCCAAGGAACCTCTGTAAACGTTAGAATATCAAGGTTTTCCACGGCATGTTTCACGTGGAACATATTTGCGAGGTCGTGTGAAAGGACAGCGGGATGAAGAAGACCAAGGTAAAAAAGCGGGTCAAGGAGAACATGGTGATCGAGATCAGCAGAAGGAAGATGATCCTGCTGCACGTCCTTTTCTTTGTCGGGATCGCCGTCTTCATATCCGGATTCTTCGTCCGCGCGGACAAGATCGGACTGTCCTTCCTTCTGATCACGGTGGGTCTTCTCATGGCGTCCTGCAGCGTGTTCTCCAGGGACTACTATTTCAGATGCCCCAACTGCGGAAGGCCTCTGTTTAAAAAACAGTCGTTCAGGAACAGGGCGAAGGGGATACCCCCGGTCAACTGCCCCGAATGTCACTGGCATACCAATGTGATATACAGACCTTAGTAAAGGAGGATCCCATGAAGCTCGTTACTTTTATCAAGTCTGGAGCGGAGCAGGTCGGCGTCGTGATCCCCGGAGAAAGGATCGTCCCGGTAAAGGCCCTGGGTCTTGGTTTTTCTTCGATGAACGATCTCATCTGCGATGCGTCGCCTGAGGACATGAAGCTCCTGAGCAAAGCCTGCCAATGCGGCGAGACCGTTGATATCTCAGACGTTCAGATCATCTCGCCGATCCCAAGGCCCCTTCAGGACGTGCTCTGCCTCGGTCTCAATTACACCGAGCATGCCAAGGAGGCAGGCGCATATTCGGACAACTTCACCGGCGGCAAAGAGAAGGCTATATACTTCTCCAAGAGGGTGAATGAGGCGGTGCCTCACGGTGGAAAGGTCTCTTGCTATCAGGAGCTGACCTCCAAGGTCGACTATGAGGCGGAGCTCGCGGTGATCCTGGGCAAAGACGCTTACAACGTCAGACCGGAAGACGTCAGGAACTACGTCTTCGGATATACCGTCCTCAACGACATGACCTCAAGGGATCTTCAGACCGGTCACAAGCAGTGGTACTTCGGAAAGAGCCTGGACGGTTTCTGCCCCATAGGGCCCTGCATCGTCACCGCTGACGAGTTCGATTATCCTCCCAGGCTGAGGATCGGGTCCACGGTCAACGGCCAGCTGAGGCAGGACGGAAACACCGGGGACATGATCCACGATATCGACGAGATCGTCAGCGAGCTCTCCAGGGGGATGACCCTCAAGGCCGGGACCATCATCGCCACCGGGACTCCCAAGGGAGTCGCCATGGGGATGGGGGAGGACCACTTCCTCAAGCCCGGCGACGTTATAAACTGCTTCATTGAAGGGATCGGAGATCTCACCATTACAATGTATTGATCGACTGCCCGCAGCCTTTGATATCAAGGCCTGCGGGCTTTTTATATGCTGCGGGTTTCACGTGAAACATAGAATATGGAACTGAGAAGATATATGGAGAGCGACTGTCCCGAGCTTGCCCGTCTGTTTTATGAGACGGTCCACAGCGTGTGCGTCGGGGACTATACCGAGGAGCAGGTACAAGCCTGGGCCAGCGGCGACGTCGATCTTGAAAGATGGAACAGAAAGTATCTGGACTCATATACAGTAGTGTGCGAAGAGAAAGATACGATCATAGGTTTCGGCAACATCACCGATACCGGCTATCTGGACATGCTCTTCGTTCACAGGGATCACCAGGGGAAGGGCGCCGCTTCCGCTATCTGCAGCGCTCTTGAGGAAAGCTGCAGGGCGGAAAGGATAACGGTGAACGCTTCCATCACCGCGAAGCCCTTCTTTGAACGCAGAGGCTACCGGGTGGTAAGGGAGCAGCAGATCGAGCGGAAAGGTGTCATCCTCACCAACTTTGCAATGGAAAAGGATATGAGATAAGACCGGGGCAGGGATGGAAAGCCCTGATCAGAAGGCCGCACCGCGATCTTGACCGTGATTTCCACAGCCTGTGGAAAACCGTGTGAAAAAGCTGAAGCCTTTCCTCCGAAGCTGTAGTGGATGCCGGGAGAGTTTTCCACAACATGTTGATATCCCGGTGGAAAGTTAGCCGGACCTTCAACAGCCTGTTGAAAAGTCCGGGTTTTCCACAGACCGCTGTTGAAAAATCTCGGCGCTGAAAAAAACAAATGTCTGAAAGCGTTGAAATATCAAGACTCACGGCACCGGCGGATCCCGATGGTTTCACGTGAAACTGTGGAAATCTCAAAAGGGGCAGATTTGCATGGATTTATGATCCCGGCTGGTTTATAATGCTCTTGCGGGCTGCGCTCAAACGGGGCCTGCAAAGATATTCTAAAAATGTCGGCAAAGCCTGAAATATCAAGGCATACGGCATACCAACGGCTTTAAGGAGGGCCGGCTGTATAATGGGCAAATCCATCGCGATATTCAACCAGAAGGGCGGAGTGGGAAAGACGACCACCAACATCAATCTCGCCGCCTGCCTGGCTATGAAGAATAAAAAGATCCTGGTCCTGGACATAGACCCCCAGGGGAACACGACCAGTGGTCTCGGAGTCCAGAAAAAGAACCTCAAACTGACCAGCTACGACCTGCTGATCGAGGACGATCTGGATCCCGAAAACGTTATAATCTCAACGACTACGAAGAATCTGGACCTCATTCCCGCCAGCGTCGATCTGGCAGGAGCGGAGATCGAACTGGTCCAGCTGGACGGCAGGGAGAAGAGGCTCAAGAAGGCTCTGGACAAGGTCAGGAGCAAGTACGACTACATGTTCATAGACTGCCCGCCTTCCCTGGGGCTCCTCACCATCAACGCCCTGACTGCCGTGGACAGCGTCCTCATACCCATCCAGTGCGAATTCTACGCTCTTGAAGGCGTGAGCCAGCTGATCAGCACCGTGGACCTGGTCAAGAGGCGCTTCAATCCTTCACTCAGGATCCAGGGCGTCATCCTGTCCATGTTCGACGGCAGGACCAACCTGTCGATCCAGGTGGTGGAGGAGGTCAAGCGGTTCTTCGGAGACAAGCTCTACAACACCGTGATCCCCAGAAATGTAAGGCTCGCCGAGGCTCCCAGCTACGGACTTCCGATCACCAGCTACGATCCCAGGTCAAAGGGCGCCAAGGCTTACAGGGCATTTGCGGAAGAATTCCTGGCAGGAGAGGAAAACAATGGCTAAGGCAAAGACCGGAGGCCTGGGAAGAGGCCTCGACTATCTGTTCGGAGATTCCAGGTTCGAACCGGATCCCGCCAGCGTGATCGACCCCAAAAAGAGCGGGGAGTCGGACGGGCAGGAGGGGGCGCAGAGCCCCGCTCAGGCAGCCGGACAGCAGGATCAGAACGGCGAAAGAGTCGTATATATCAAGCTCAATGACATAAAACCCAACAGCAGGCAGCCCAGAAAGGTCTTCAACGAAGAGGCTTTGGAGGAGCTCGCCTCGTCCATCAGCGAGCACGGGGTCATCCAGCCGGTGCTCTTAAGGCCGGCGGCCGCGGGCTACGAGCTGGTGGCGGGAGAAAGGCGCTGGAGAGCGGCGAGAAAGGCGGGTCTCAAGGAGATCCCGGCCATCATCCGCGATCTGGACGACAGGCAGAACGCCTTCTACGCCCTGATCGAGAACATGCAGAGGGAGGATCTCAACGCCATCGAAGAGGCGAAGGGCCTTCAGCTGATGATGGACGAGTTCGGGCTCAGCCAGCAGGATGCGGCCAAGGCCGTTGGAAAATCAAGGCCTTACGTCAGCAACTCCTTAAGGCTCCTCGGGCTTCCCGAGGCGGTCAGGGAAAGGGTCAGCGCAGGTGAGCTCTCAGCGGGACACGCCAGGGCCATCGCGGGACTTCAGACCGAGGCTCTTCAGTTAGAGGCTGCCGAGAAGGCGGTCAGCGAGGGCTGGTCCGTAAGAAAGATCGAGAGCTACACGGGAGCGAAGGGACCGACCTCCAGAAAGCAGAGCAGAAAAAAGAGGAAGAAGGCTAAGAGCGCCGAGATCACCGGCATCGAGCAGCAGCTGACCGAGAAGCTGGGCACCAGGGTGCGCCTGGACGGCAGCGAAAAGAAGGGCAGCCTGATCCTGGAGTATTACAGCAGGGACGAGCTGGAGCAGCTCATAGAGACTCTGCTGAAATAGCGGAAAGCCTTGATATCTCAAGGGTTTGCGGGATTCGGGAAAACGGCGGACAGCACCGCAGGTCAGCACCGCAGCGGGCACAATCCAGCCTGACGCGTCCCGGTAAAGCTCCCCGAAGACCGCGCCGAAGCAGTCCGTGTGCTGAGCGAAGGGCAGCATATCATATAAAATACAACCGATCCAGATCCAAAACTTAAAATAGACCGATCGACCGCACCACGATTCAAAAGAAAGGAACAAAATGAAGAACGCATTCGGAATAATCGGCGGCATGGGCCCCATGGCGACCCAGGTCCTCTACAAGATGGTCACCGACTACACTCCCGCAGAGAAGGACAACGACCACCTCAACCTTATGATCCTCAGCGACGCGTCCATGCCCGATAGGACCGCTGCCATCCTCGGCACCCCCGAGCAGCGCAAGGCCTGCCACGACCAGCTGGAGGAAGACACCAGATTCCTTGAAAACGCAGGCGTCGTCGCCATCGCGGTCCCCTGCAACACAGCTCATTTCTTCATGCACCAGATCGAAAAGGACATGAAGGTGCCCCTCATCAGCATGATCAGGAGCGCGGCGGAGGAGCTGGGCAGGAGCTTCAAGGGACAGAAGGTCGCTATCCTCGCCACAGATGGGACCATCAAGGCCGGCATCTACCAGCCCGCCTTTGAAGCCAACGGCGTCGTCCCCTATATCGTCTCTCCCGAGACCCAGAAGCACGTGGTCCATCTGATCTTCGACTGCATCAAGGCCGGAAAGCCCGCTGATCCCCAGTCTCTGGCCGTCATCGACAAGGAGCTCAAGGAGAGCGGCTGCGCTGCGGCTCTGCTGGCCTGCACCGAGCTTTCGGTGATCCAGAACGACGGAGGCTTCCCCAAGGGCTTCTACATCGACGCCATGGACGTCCTGGCAAGGCGCATAGTCGAGTACATGGGCAAGACCCCCAACGTTAAATAGAAAAAACGACAGAGAGCATCCCTCAGCGGTCCGCCTGGGATGCTCTTTTTTAATATCAGTACATACAGGCATCCTATATTTTGTCCCCGTCTGATCAAAACATAAGAAAAAACTTGTAAAAAAAACGAGAATCAGATGACGAGGGATAATAAGTATGCTACATTAAATTTACTAAAAAAAGGAGCGGAAATATGCGTACCATGGCGGTCGTCCATCTGGACAGGCTCAAAAGAAACATAGAGCGCACCAGGGCGATGCTCCCTGAAAATACAAGGCTCATAGCGGTCCTCAAGGGCGACGCCTACGGCCACGGCATAGCAGGGGTCCTGCCGGTCTTTAAGGAATGCGGAGTGAACGATTTCGCGGTCTCGGTCTGGGAGGAGGGCAGAGCCCTAAGGGAAGCCGGAGCGGAGGACGCTTTTATACTGCTCCTGGGCGATACTCCGGACGATATGCAGGATGAGGTCGTAAGATACGGGCTCACCCAGACCCTGTTCGACGTTGATGCGGCAAGGCTCCTCAACGAAAAGGCCGAAAGGGCGGGAGTGATCCAGCCGGTACATATCAAGATCGACACGGGCATGAGCAGGCTGGGATTTTCCCCAGAAGAGTGCCTTGAGCAGGTCAAAGCCATCGCTTCGATGAAAAATCTTAAGATCACCGGAGCCTTCACCCACTTCATGTGCGCCGACGACCTTGGCGATGAAAGGACAGGAAAGCAGCTTTCGCTGTTCCTTAAGACCGTTGAGATCCTAAGGGAAAACTGCATCGAGATACCCATGATCCACGCGGCCAACAGCGCGTCGGTGCTGCTGGGCCTGAGCGCGATAAAGCTGGACGCTGTCAGGGCTGGCGACATCCTCTACGGTCTTCCCCCGATCGACAGAGAGGACTGGGAGAAGACCGGTTTTGAAGAGGTCATGACCTGGGAGACCGTCTGCGCCATGGTCAAGACCGTCCCCGCGGGAAGGGACGTGGGCTACGGCGCCACCTATACCACTTCGGAGGAGACGGTCATCGCGACGGTCCCCGTGGGTTTTGCCGACGGTTACAGCAGGAGCCTTTCAAACAGGGGCTTCGTCGTCATAAACGGGGTCAGATGCCCCATCATCGGAAGGGTCTGCATGGATCAGTTCATGGTCGACGCGACGGACGTGCCGGGGCTTGAGAGGGGAGACCGGATCGAGCTCCTGGGCGAGGGGATGACCATCCTCGACATGGCGGAGCTTCTGGGCGAAAACGTAGACGAGATAGTGTGCAGGATCGGAAAAAGGGTCCCGCGTATATATAAATATTAAGAAAGGAAGGGAAAGGCAATGCTCGATCAAAACAAGACCCCGCTGTTCGATGCCATCATGTATTACGACAGCAAGAGGCCTGCGTATTTCCGCATCCCGGGACACAGGTACGAAAAGGGGATCAATCCCAGGTGGAGAGAGGTCGTAGGCGACAAGATCTTCGGCTTCGATCTCACCGAGACTCCCATCGTGGACGACCTGCACAACGCATCCGGAGCCATCAAGGACGCTCAGGATCTGGCTGCGGAGCTTTGGGGGGCCGACTATACCCACTTCCTCGTCAACGGGAGCACCTGCGGCAACCAGGTGGCGGTCATCACCACCGCCGTCAACGGAGAAAAGGTCTGCATCCCCAGAAACGCCCACAAATCAGCCCTCATGGGCCTCATTCTGGGCGGAGCCAGGCCCGTCTACATAGCCCCTTATATCGAAGACGAGTGGGGGCTCCAGGGGGGCATCACCGCGGAGCAGGCTGAGAAGATGTTCCAGGAGAACCCGGACTGCAAGGGCCTGATGGTGGTGAGCCCGTCCTACTACGGGATAACCTCCAACATCGCGGAGCTGGCCCGGGTCTGCCACAGCCACGGCGCCATCCTGATGGTCGACGAAGCCCACGGCGCCCACTGCTATTTCAGCGACAAGCTGCCAGGCGGCGCCATCGCCCAGGGGGCGGACATCGCGGTCCAGAGCATCCACAAGGTCACCGGATCCTTCACCCAGAGCTCCATGATCCACGTGAAGTCCCAGCTGGTGGACAAGGCCCAGCTGGAGGCCAATCTCCACCTGGTCCAGAGCACCAGCCCCAGCTACGTGCTCATGACGTCCCTGGACATGGCCCGCCACTACATGGCCACCGAGGGCGTGATGATGATCGACAGGGCCCTTGAGCTGGCAAGGGACGCCAGGGAAAGGATCAACGCCATCCCGGGCATGTGCTGCGCGGGAAAGGAGCTGGAGGGAAGGGCCGGCATCTACAAGCTGGACGAGACCAGGCTCACCATCAGCGCCGCAAAACTGGGACTGACCGGCTTTGCCCTGAAGGAGATGCTCTTTAACGAATACAACGTCGATCTTGAGCTTGCCGACTACCGCAACGCTCTGGCCATAGTCACCTTCGCCAATGAGAAGGAGGACCTGGACAGGCTGGTGGAAGCCCTTGCGGACATCGCCAAGAAAAATGCAGGCGGAAGCCCGCTTCCCCCGGCGAGGAGGCTCCCGGCCCAGCCGGAGTTCGTCATCACCCCGAGAGAGGCATATTTCGCGAAAAACAAGAGAAGGATCGCCTGGAGCGACTGCAGAGGCCACGTTATGGCCGAATATATAGCGCCTTATCCCCCCGGGATACCCCTCATCTATCAGGGCGAGAGGATGTCCGACGACGTCTGGGAGTATCTGGAGGAGGTCAGGGCCAGAAAGGGGCACATCCACGGGCCTTCGGACGTTAGCCTTGAGACCGTGCTTGTAGTAGATTAAGAAAGGAAATTTCGCTATGGATCTTCTCGTTTCAATCAATGACGCCCTCAACGGGTTCGTCTGGGGCGTACCGGCCATAGTCCTCATCATGGGCGGCGGCCTGTACCTGACGATCAGGCTGGGCGGCCTCCAGTTCAGGAACTGGGGATTTCTGATCGACAGGACCTACAAGAAGGCCTTCCGCGAGGCGAAGGAAGAGGAAGCCTCCGGAGAGGTGAAGCAGGGCGAGATAACGCCCTTCCAGGCGGCGATGGCTTCAGTTTCAGCCGTCGTCGGGTCCGGAAACGTAGCCGGAGTCGCGACTGCCATCGCGGCGGGCGGTCCCGGAGCACTGTTCTGGATGATCGTCGCGGCCATCATCGGCATGGCGACCAAGTTCGCCGAGATCGCTCTGGGCATCAAGTACAGGCATCAGGCTGAGGACGGCACCTTCGTCGGCGGACCCATGTACTACGCGGCCAAGGGCCTCCACGCTCCCTGGCTCGGAAAGCTAATCGCCGTGCTGTTCCTCTTCTACAGCGTCGTCATCTCCGCTGTTGTCGACACCAACACCATCGCCGACGCCTTTAACGCCGAGTTCGGCATAAACCCCATGGTCATCGGCGTGATCCTGGCGGTGGTCACCGGCGTCGTCATCTTCGGCGGCATCAAGAGGATCGGCGAGGTCTGCGGACTTCTCGCTCCCTTCATGGCCGGCGCCTATCTTCTGGCAGGCCTTCTGGTCATCATCCTGCACATCGGCCAGGTCCCGGCGGCCATCGGTCAGATCGTCTCCGCGGCCTTCGATCCGACGGCAGTCCTTGGCGGAGCGGCAGGCATAACCATCTCCACCGCCATCAGGATGGGTCTTGCCAGGGGGATATTCTCCAACGAAGCCGGCATCGGCTCCGCGGCGGTCACCCACTCCAGCGCCAGAGTCTCCCATCCGGGCGAGCAGGCTGTCTGGGGGCCCCTTGAGGTCTTCGTGGACACCATCGTGGTCTGTACAGTGTCCGGTCTCACCATCGTACTCTCCGGTCTTTGGAACAGCGGCACCGACGGTGCGGCCCTCACCATGAGGGCGTTCCAGAAGATGCTCCCCGGCAACTGGGGCCAGTACATCGTTCTGGGCGCAGTCCTGCTCTTCGGCTTCTCCTGCCTGATCACCTACTACAACTACATGGAGAAGGGCTGGATGGCTCTCTTCGGGGCCAAGGGCATCATCGTCGTCAAGTGCATCTGGCTGGTGTTTATACTGGTCGGCGCTTACAGCACCCTGGGCTTCGTCTGGGATCTGGCGGATACCTGCAACGGTCTGATCATCATCCCGAACATGATCGCTCTGATCATCATGGCCAAGGAGGTCGTCCAGATCAAGGACGATTACTGGAAGAAGGAGCTGCCCCTCTACCAGTCGGAAAAGGCCGCGAAGAAGGGCAGAAAGTAGGAGCTCTGCCCGGCTCGCCCGCTGCGCATCGATGGCGCGGTGAGGTGTGAGGAAGGGTAGAAACTCCGGAACGATTGTTATATAACATACGTTCTTGAGTTAAGTAAAATTAAAGCGCCCCGGCGGATCCGTTGATCCTGTCGGGGCGTTTACGTAATCAGCATTATGTAGCGTTACATATCCGGATTATCGTCAACCGCTTCCGCAGCCTCCGTCGCCAGCTCGTCGCAGCGGCATGACTTAAAAAGCAGATAAATGCAAAGCGTCTTCAGGTGATATCCTGCAGGTGCTTTTTTATGGTCTTAAGAGAGTGTGAACTAAATATAAATCATATTCGACATGGAAGGCAATAAATGGGTCAAAAGATAAATATTAATCATTATTACTAATAAGCGATATATATTAAAATATGAAATTAAAAACAGTAACTATATAAATTAACTATAATAATGTCTATCTTGTTGACAATTACCTTTGTAAAGTCTAAATTTTGAATATAAAGGACTATATGCATGGAGGATCCGCATAAGGACATCGTACATATCAAAACTAAAATGCGCATGAAATGCCCTAAGAGCGGTTATTCTCCCGCAAGTCTGAGAGGTTATTCAAATTATATTCGGAGGAATCAGTAAAATGAAAAAAATGAAATCTTATTTATGCATCATTCTTTCACTGATCATGCTGCTTTCTCTCGCTGCCTGCGGACAGCAGAGCAGCACCCCTGCGGCATCCAAAGGGGCAAGCAGCACCTACACCAAGCCTCAGCGTTCATTTGACGGCCTGATCCTGGAAGGCATCGACATGAGCCTGCCTATCGACTATAAGGTGGAGACCGAGGGCCTGGATCTGGGAGGATACACTCCCGAAAAGCCTCTGAAGCTGAAGGCTGCGTCCTACAGCAAGAAGGACTCCGACATGCAGACCCTGGCTACCCAGTGGCTGGGAGCCGCTCTTGAGGATATCTCCGGCGGAGCGATCCAGGTAGACGTCTACACCGATAAGCAGATGGGCGCTGACAAGGAGATCCTGGACAACGTAACCACCGGCGTCCTGGATATCGGCATGAACAACTGCGCTATCATGTACAATGTCGAGCCCATGTACGGCCTGGTCGACATGGAGTACCTGTTTAAGGGCTGGGACCACGTCTACGCATTCCTGAACAGCGACCTGAACGAAGAGTACAGCAACCTTCTCCAGGAGAAGTGCAACGCCATCTGCCTGGGCCTTGGTTGCAACGGCTTCCGCTGCTATTCCAACAACAAGAATGCTGTCTACAAGGTCAGCGACTGCAAGGGCCATCTGGTCCGTGTAATGGAGTCCGAGATGTTCCTCAAGGCCTTCAGCGCCTTCGGATGCAACCCCATCACCATGCCCGGTTCCGAAGTATCCTCCGCTCTGCAGCAGAAGACCATCGACGGCCAGGACAACAGCCCGATGATCACCTACACTGCAGGCTATTATGAGTATCAGCCTTACTTCTCCGAGATCGAGCACACCGCCCAGATCTACGGCTTCACCTTCACCAAGGACAAGTTCGAGAGCCTGACTCCCGATATGCAGAACCTGATCAGAAGAGTCGCCAAGGAGATCCTGGTCGCAGCTACCAAGAAGGCTCAGGAAAGACAGGGCGTCTACCTCGAGAAGCTCAAGGAGTCCTGCAAGACCGTAGTCCCCGCGTCTGAGATCGATAAGGAATCCTTCATTAAGGCTCTGGAAGATGCAGGCTACTATGACTACTGCAAGGGCCTCTTCGGCGAGGAACTGATCAATAAGATCGAAGATCTGGCTAAATAACGTTGTTTCACCGACCGGGAAGGCAGTCAGAGATGGCTGTCATCCCGGTCTTTCAAATTTTATTGAGAGAGAAAGACAATGAAGCAATATGAAAAGCTCCTGAGCGGGCTCTATAAGATCCTCAAGGTGCTGCTCACCGTGACCTTCATGGTCATGACGGCGGCGCTGACGATCCAGATCTTCGCCCGCTATCTGTTCAAGAAGGGGTGGCCGTGGACCGACGAGGTCGCAAGATACGGATGCTTCCTGTGCGTATATATCGGCGCATCCCTTGCTCTGTTCACCAACGACCACATCCACGTGAACTTCCTGGAGGGCATCACCCCTAAGGGCGTCCACCGCTGGCTCAGGTTCGCCCGCATGCTCATCGTGACGGTCTATTCGGCCTTCATGGTAGCCTACGGCCCCAGAGTGATCGCTCTGGGAAGGACCTCGGTCTCGCCCAACATGGGGATCCCCATGCATCTGGTGTATATGATCTTCCCGTTGTCGTTCGCGCTGGTATTCCTTTACGCGCTGTTCAACACCCTGTGCTATCTGCTGGGCTATCCCCAGCCGTCCGATAAGGAAGATGCTCACAGCGAAGGAAAGGAGGCTGAGCAGAAATGAGCGTAGGTTTGTTTCTTCTGATACTGGCCGCCATGTTCATATTCGGCGTGCCTATCTTCACCGCTCTGGGATTCTCGTCCCTGCTGTTCTGCATCACCGGCGGCACCCCGGTGGAGATGGTCTTCCGCAGGATGTTCTCGGGCATCGACTCGACGACCCTTCTGTGCATACCCTTCTTCATCCTTGCGGGAAACATCATGGCCAAGGGAGGCATCGCAAAGAGGCTGATCAACGTCTGCAGGATCTGCGTCGGCAGGTTCAGCGGAGGGCTCTCCTTCGTCTGCATACTCGCCTGCACCATATTCGCCGCCATCTCCGGTTCCAACGTCGCCTGCTGCGTCACTCTGGGAGCTATCCTGATCCCCGCCATGATCGAGAACGGTTACAGCAGGGAATTCTCCACCGCAGTCTGCGCCGGCGGCAGCATACTGGGCCCGATCATCCCGCCCAGCCTTACCATGGCCCTTTATTCCAGCCTTTCCGAGGCTCCGCTGCCCAAGCTCTATAAAGGCGGCGTCCCGGCCGGACTTATCATCGCGGCTGCGCTGTTCGTCGTCTGCGGCGTCATGTGCAAGAGGAGAGGATACAAGCCCCTTGTCCTGACCGAAGAGGAGAAGACCACCAAGTATAAGGTCCACGCCTTTATCGACGGCATCTGGGCGCTGGGCGCACCGATAATAATCCTGGGCGGCATCTTCGGCGGGCTCTGCACTCCTACCGAAGCGTCGGTGATCGAGGTGCTCTACAGCATGATCGTCTCCCTGTTCATCTACAAGGAGATGAAGTTCAAGGACATCCCCGGCATACTCTTTGACGGACTGATGACCAGCGCAAGGATCCTGATCATCGCATCCGCCGCGACCCTGTTCGCGACTCTGCTCACCTACGTCAACCTGCCCCAGACCATGCTCGAGGGCCTGCTGAAGATCACCCAGAGCCAGACGGTCATGATGCTGATAATGATGGGCATCCTGCTGGTCATGGGAATGTTCCTGGAGGTCACCCCGATCATGTACGTGACGGTGCCCATGTTCCTGCCGATCTGCAACGCCATGGGGATCGATCCGGTCTATTTCGGCATCCTGCTCTCCATCAACCTGTCCCTGGGCTGCGCGACCCCGCCCTTCGGCAACCTGCTCTACGCAGCGTCGTATGTTGGCAAGGTCCCGGTCATGAAGCTGGGAAAAGAGCTGATGCCGTTCATCATCACGTATATCGCGCTCATACTTCTGTTCGTTTTCTGTCCGCAGTTGATCACCTTCGCCTATTGACGGATGTTCGCGGAAAAAGGCGGAACGGGCCGGCTGCTGCGTAAAGCGCAGATGATGTGGCTCCGGGTCCGCATGATATAAGTTTTAAGGAGGAAAAACACATGCTCAATGCAGTACATATGCCTGTACCCGATGCTGAACTGAGAAGACGCCAGGATCTGGCTCTTTCGGTGATGGAAAAGAACGGCGTGGACGCCGTGATCATGTTCACCTGGGGCGACATGGTGGCAGGACCCATCAAGTGGCTCTCCGGCGTCGCTCACTATTACTCCCTCGGCGCGGTAATGGACAAGGAGTGCTTTGCTATTTTCCGCAGCGGCGATGAATATCCCATCGACGCCGACATGCCCGTCGTAAAGAAGGGCGAGACCCAGCTGCCCCACAGGGTGTGGAGCTGCGCCTACGTTCCCGGCATGACCCACGCTGTGGAGAGCTTCGGAAAGGCGATGGAGATCTACATCCGCAAGAGAGGCTTCAAGAAGCTGGGCTGGTTCGGCCTCAACTATATCAACGCCGCGATCTACAAGTATCTGACCGAGAACCTGAAGGATCTGGAATTCGTGGATCTGACCGCTGCCATGGACGAGGTCAGGCTGGTCAAGGGCGAGTACGAGATGGAGCGCTATAAGCACGTCGTATATATCCACGACAGGCTCCTCGACTTCTGCTATGCCAGCTTAAGGCCCAATATGACCAACCGCATGCTGGACCGCGAGGTCCTGAACAAGGCCATGGAGATGGGCTGCGTCGAATTCAACACCTCGCTGATCCGCTCCTGGAGAGGCGACAGGGCTCTCGGCGTGGATGAGCAGTATCAGATCGGCGACTACGTCTACATGCTGATCGAGGTCGCGGGACCCAGCGGAGAGTGGGGCGAGATCGCAAGGCTGTTCCGCATCGGCATGGAGCCGGAGAAGATCTGGGTCGAGCGTTCCGACAAGCTGCTGGAGATGCAGAAGAAGGTCGCCAAGGCCTGCGTGCCCGGAGCGGTGGCAGAGGAGGTCTTCGAGTACTGCAAGAAGCTTCAGGCGGAAGCGGGCTTCTTCCCCGAATCCAGGATGTGCATCCACGGTCAGGGCGTCGACATCGTCGATCTTCCGACCTTCACTCCCGGAGACAAGACCGTCCTCAAGGAGGGCATGTTCATCGCCATCCATCCCGCATGGGCTCATGAAGCAAAGGGAAGCGTCGCACCGTACTTCTCCTATACTGACAATTTCGTCATCGAAAAGGACGGCGCTCACCTGCTGAACAAGACTCCGCAGAAGATCTTCACCGTGGAAGTATAGGAGATCGAACGGGCAGTGCTAAAGGCTTAAAAGCCTTGATATCACAGTTATAAACGAATGTTATATAACAATCGTTTTATTGCTCTGAAAGAAAGAAGGACCTCTTCGGGAGGTCCTTCTTTCTTTGGAGTTTATCTTGACGGCAGGCGGCTGTCCTGATCACTCGCCAGGATGCCGCGATGACCTTAGTCTTCGATCTTAGCCGCAGCCTCCGTCGCCAGCTCGTCGCAGCGGCGGTTGTAGGCGCAGACTGTGCGAAACTCGTCGAGGTCGAAGGGGCCGTTGTGGTCGGTGAAGCGCCTGAACTCCTTTTCGACGCGGGCTTCGTCCGGGTCCTTGGGCAGGTGGCCCTTGACCAGGAAGAAGGAAGGGTGCTGGCCGTCCAGAAGGTCTATGAGCTTCATCCACAGGTCCTGGTTCTCGACGGGGGCCTTGGAGGCGGTCTTCCAGCCGTTGCGCTGCCAGTTGACGTACCAGCGGTTCTTGAAGCAGTTGACCAGGTACGAGCTGTCCGAGAAGATGCGCAGGGCAAGGCCTTTTTCCTTCAGTGCGGAGAGGCCTTCGATGAGGGCGGTGAGCTCCATCCGGTTGTTGGTGGTGTCGGCTTCGCCGCCGGAGAGCTCCTTCTCCCTTCCGTTGTATTCCAGGACGCATCCCCAGCCGCCCTTGTTCTTTTCGTTCTGGTTGCCGGAGCAGGCTCCGTCGGTATATATGTTGACTGTCTTCATGATCTCACATCCCCAACTGTAAACCCCGTTTAAATACTCTGTAATGTGATTGTAACAAAGTTACTGTATACTGTACTCCGTGTCAGAGTGGGTGAAAGTATGTGCATTTCACCGGGGCGCAAATAAAAATTACACGGAAAGGAGGACCCATGTCAAGACTCTTTGCAAGACCTGTAAAGATAGCGCTGGCCGCGATGCTGGCGGTATTTCTGGCTTTCGACTCAGCCTTCGCGGCGAGCATCGTCAGCCCTCAGGACAGCAGCATAGCCTATTCGGACAGCCTCCTCGTTTCCGTCAAGCTCTCAGACACCAAGACGGTCCGCATCACCGTGTATAAGGAGCAGACCGGAGAGGAGAAGCAGGTCACCGGCGAGGACGGGAGCGTCCAGACCGAGACCGTCTATTCCGACGTGGACGCCAGCAAGCTGACGGTCAACGACCTTTCCGCCATCGCGGCCGGAAAGAAGACCGACGACAGCGGAAAGCTCATAACCTTAAGCACCGGCGACGGCATCCCCGACTACCACGACAGCGTCTTTGCCGAATCGGTGGAATATACCAACCAGACCTCAGGCATCGGCTTCTACACCAAGAAGCTGACCGACGTGAAGCCCGGCCTGTACAAGGTCGTGGTCGAGACCCTGGAGAAGGGAAAGGACGTCAGCGAGACCGTGGTGAGCTACACGGCGGTCAAGGAGCAGCAGGAAGAGAAAAAGAGCATCTTCGAATCCATAAGCCAGAGCAGCACCCTGAAGTTCCTGCAGAACCTGCTGAGAGGCCTCTTCAAATAAATGGGCGTAAACAGGAAGATCGAAAATCTTAAGAACGTGATCATCGTAGTATTGTTCCTTTCGGCAATACTACTTTTATATTTGCTTTGGCAGCCCAGGCTGGACAGCATCAGGATGAGCAGCCTGCTGGAGCTGCGTCAGGGCTCCAGGGACGTCCCGTCGGCTGAGGAGCTGATCATGCCCCTCTACGCGGCGGTGGGCTCCGGGGATGGGTCGTTCCAGATCGACACCAAAGACAGCGCCGCCATGTTCACCGCGGCGAGGGAAGAGATGCGGGCGTTCCTCTCCCAGGAGGGTGCCCAGACCCAGGAGATCAGCGCCCAGCAGTACCATCAGGCCATGGGAGAGTGGGCGTCGGTCCAGTTCGAGCTGGGCAGCGGCCTTCCTTTGGGCGAGGTCTGCTCCTACTTTTTCGGAAGGGGCATCGACGGCGAGGGGAACGACATAAAGCTCGACGTTCTGGGCTTCAGCGAGGCTTCCAAGGAGAGCATTTTCGCGGCGGACAGGGGCCAGGGGCGCTTTTACAGGATCCTCTGCACCGAGGGCAGGGACAGCGTCGCAAGACTCAGCGCTCTGGCGGCGTCCCCCGATTGCAGCAGCTACACCGCATCGGAGATCCTGGGAGGCAGCGGCGACGCTCTCATAAGCCTTTCCCTTGCCAGCACCCTTTCCGAGATCCCCTTTGAGAACGAGGCTCAGGACAAGGGGACCTCAGGCAGGGACAGGATGGCCGAGACTTTGTTTGGTTCGACCTTCGATTTCGTGCGCCGGATCACCGACAGCTACGGCAACGTCACATACATGTACGGTTACGGTCAGAAGACCTTCTACGCTTCGGTCTCCGGCTACTGCGAGTACAATACCGAGGCGGGGGAGGGCCGGGCCACCGGGTTCTTCGATGATCTTGAGACCGCGGTCTCGTTCATCGCGAGGCTGGGCGGCATCGAGCAGGACAACGGCGCCGGGCTGGTGCTCAGCGGATATTCGGAGAGCGGCAGCGGCAGGAACCGCCGCAGGGTCTTCGAGTTCAGTCAGACTCTCAACGGAGCGCGGATAGGCAGCGAGAACGGGGCTGCGGCCTCGGTGACCTTGACCGGAGGTCAGGTCACGGCGGCTGTCAGGAACATGGTATTTCCGGCCAGGAACGCCGCCGGGGGAAGGTCTGTCCAGACCGCGGACGCCGCCAACGTCATAGCAAGCAATGCAAATCACATATACAACATCCTGAACAACGATACCCTGGCGGTAGCGTCGGACGAGGCCTTCACCGAGGCCGCCAGCAGGGCGGTCACCCTGACCCCCGGCTACTTCGCTTCCGCAAAGGACGGGGAACTGATCCCCTGCTGGACCCTCACCGCCTCCGGCGGCACCAGGTTCTTCTTCGATCTTTACACCGCGTCGCCCCTGGGCTTCGCGAGAGAGGAGGAGTAATGGACTGGTCCAAGGCAAAGAACATCCTCATTGCGGCCCTGATCGCGGCCAATCTGTTCATAGGGGCGAAGTACTGGCAGGTCCGCACGGCGGGCGAGGAGGCCAGGGTGCGCTCGGCCTTCCTTACCGGCGAGTATCTCCAGTCCCTGGGGGTGGATCTTCAGTGCGAACTTCCCGCGGACGAGACCCGTCTCCCCGTGCTCTTCGTAGAGATCGAGCCCGAGGACGCTTCCACGCAGGATCCGGTGACCCGGGACGGGACCAGGGTGGTCCTGATCGGGAGCAGCGGCCAGCGGGCGGTCCCCAAGAGCTTCGGGGACAACAAGGGGCTGGTGGTCAGCGCGTCTTACGCGGCCAAGCGTCTCGTTTCACGCTTTTCCGACGAAGAGCTGGACGGCCTTCGCATAGACGGGGCAGAGCTGGTCTATCTGGTCGACAGGACCGGGCTCTCCGCCTCGGGAGGCCAGGACACCGCCGTCCCCGCCTGGCTCTTTACAACGAATCTGGGCGGCATCTGCGTCGACGCCTACGCCAACTGAGGGCAGCTTTGCGTCAGGACCCCGAGCGGCAAAAGCATGACCGCTGCGGAGCAAATGCTGCCCCGGGCGATATCTTTAACACACCGTTGATTTTTTCAACATAAAATCTTCACAAGAAAGGACGATACTGAAGCCGCAATGATGAATATGGCAATATGCTCACTGTCGAGCGGAAGCAGCGGAAACAGTTACCTCGTCCTCAGCGAAACGACGGCCTTGCTGATAGATGCGGGAGTCAGCGCGAAGCAGATCGGGGTCAGGCTCCAGTCTCTGGGCCTGTCCACGGATATGCTCAACGCGGTCCTCATCACCCACGAACACCAGGATCACGTAAAAGCCCTCCCGGTGCTCATGAAAAAGCTGGACGTCCCGTTCCTTGCCACCGGCGGAACGGCAGAGGCGGTCAGACAGACCTGCCCCCGGGACTTTGAGATCATCGTCCCCGGAAGAAGCTTCACCATCGGGGACATCGAGGTCCTTCCCTTCAGCGTTTCCCACGACGCCGCGGAGCCGGTCGGGTTCCGGTTCAGAGCGTCGCAGAAGCAGATCAGCATCGTGACAGACACAGGCTGCGTCACCGGCGAGATCTACGAGAACATGAAGGGCTCGGACATCCTGGTCCTCGAATCCAATCACGACGAGAACATACTGAGGATCGGCCGTTATCCCTGGTTCCTCAAGCAGAGGATCATCAGCGACAAAGGCCACCTTTCCAACGATGCCGCGGCAGAGGCGCTTGCCAGGCTCCTTTCGGAGGAGCGTTCATCGGGGTCCGAAAAGGACCGGCTGGTCCTCCTGGCTCATCTGAGCAGGGAGAACAACTTCCCGGAGATGGCCCTCGCCACGGTGCAGAACGTGCTCGAGGAGAAGGGCGTTGCCGGGAGACGGACCAGGGTCGAGACCCTGTCCAGAACGGAAATAAGCCCTCTCTACTTGACGTAGCGGGAGGGAAAGGGGGATATAAAAATGAGAAACGGAAGATCACAGCTCATGGCCATCATCCTGGCTGTCGTCATCGCCTTTGGCTTCGGCATGGGAGGCGGAGTCGCCGGGATGTATATGGTGAACAAAGGATACATCAGCCTGCCCGGGACCGAGACCGCGGAGCCCGCAAGGGGCGGCGAGACGGCTCAGCTGCCCGCTCCCCAGACCAGCGAGAGCGGAAAGACCGCCGAGGCTGCCAGCCCCACGGTGGTAACGGTCAGCGATGACATCACCGTCGCCGAGACCATAGCGGACAAGGTCCTGCCTTCAGTAGTCGGCATCAGCACGGTCATCGAATATCAGAGCCAGGGCTACGGCGGCATGTGGGGCTTCCCCTGGGGGAACAACTTCGGAGGCGGCCAGACCTATGAAGGCACCGCCATCGGCACAGGCGTCATAGTCGATGAGGCAGGATACATCCTGACCAACGCCCACGTCATCAACGACGGCGAGTACAAGACCATCACCGTGAGCCTCTACGACGGCAGCGACGTGGAAGGCACCGTCCTCTGGTTCGACGCGACCCTGGACCTGGCGGTCGTAAAGATCGAGGCCGACAACCTGGTGGCCGCGGAGCTGGGCGACAGCGATCTGCTCAAGATCGGTTCCTACGCCGCAGCTATCGGAAACCCGCTGGGCCTTGAATTCCAGCGCTCCATGTCTCAGGGCATCATCAGCGGCATGGACAGGAGCATCGAGGTCGAGAGCTCCGCAAGCTCCACCGGCGCCATCACCATGGAAGGCCTGCTCCAGACCGACGCCACCATCAACTCCGGCAACAGCGGCGGGCCTCTGCTCAACAGCAAGGGCCAGGTCATAGGCATCAACACCGCCAAGGCCAGCGACGGCGAGGGCATGGGATTCGCCATCCCCATCAACGTGGCAAAGCCCATCGTCCAGCAGATCAAGGAGACCGGCAAGTTCGTAAGACCTTACCTGGGCATCAGAGGCGCGGCTCTTGAGGAGTCCGGCAACAGCAGCGAGGCGCTGATCGAGCACTTCGGAACCGACAAGGGCATCTACGTCAGCGAGGTCACCGCGGGAGGCGGGGCCGAGGCTGCGGGCCTTAAGTCCGGAGACATCATCATCAAGCTCCATGGCACCGTGGTCAACACCATGAACAAGCTCAACAGCCTGCTGGTGGGCTACAAGCCGGGGGACACCGTGGACCTGACCGTCCTTCGCGGCGGCAGCGAGATCGAGGTGGACGTAAAGCTCACCGACGGCATGTTCCTCGAGACCCAGAAGCAGTAGGAGCTTCGGGAGAATCCATTTGAACATCGAGATAATCTGCACAGGAAAACTTAAAGAAAGATACTGGCAGGACGCGGCGGCTGAGTACTCAAAGAGGCTCAGCCGCTTCTGCAAGCTCACGGTAACCGAGCTTTCCGAGAGCAGGCTGCCGGACAAGGCCGGCCCCGCCGAGGAGCAGCAGGTGATCGAAAACGAGAGCAGGGCGGTCTTAAAGAAGCTGGAGTCCATGCCCCAGAGCTTCGTCATCGCCCTCGCGGTGAACGGAAAGTCCCTGAGCTCGGAGCAGCTGGCTGAAAAGATCGATGAGCTGGGACTTTCGGGAAAGAGCCGGGTGGTCTTCGTCATCGGAGGGTCTCTTGGCCTTTCGGAGGAGCTTCTCAGGGCCTGCGACATGCGTCTTTCCTTCTCTGCCATGACCTTCCCCCATCAGATGATGAGGGTCATACTGCTTGAACAGATCTACCGGGCCTTCAAGATCAACGCCGGGGAGAGCTACCACAAGTAGCGCCCGGGGCCGGCGCGAAGCGCCCCAAAGACACAGTGCAGATCAGATACGGGATATAAAAAACTGCGGGTCCTGCCCGCAGTTTTAAATTTAAATAACTATTCCGGCTGAAATTTATGCCTTCTGAGGCTGGATCACGTGGCCCTGGCCCTGGATCACGTTCTGCTTTTCCGGCGCCGGCTGGTCCTGAACGGGAGCCTTATCACCGCCGGCTGCCTAATCCGGCAGATTGAGCCTTCTGATGGCGTTGACGTAGCTCCCCAGAAGGCCGATGTTGACGTAATAGTAATTGCGGGTGCCTTTGGGCTGCACCTGAAGAAGGCCCGAGCCGGACAGCTTGTTGAGGTGCTGGGACACCGTCGCCTGGGCAAGGCCGAATCTTTCCACCAGGTCCTTGTTGCAGACCTGCCTTCTCTGCAGGTTCTCCGAATATATGTAGCGGAAGATCTCCACCCTGGCCGGGTGGCCCAGGGCGTCGGAGCAGGAAGCGATGAGCTTCACGTCTTCGCCTGTGATCTGTTCGTTGTCTTTTCTGATCCTCATCTGACCCTTCCGATCTGTCCCCTGAAGAAGGGACCCGGCTATTTTACCACATATCCGGCGGGAGGGGAATGATCAATTGAAAAAGGCTGGCAGCCGTTGGAGTCAAAGGCGCGCTGACATACGCCCCGTCGGGGACGCTCCCGCTCACACTCTTCTCGCAGCGGTACTAAGCTCTGTCTTCGCCTTCGGCTCGCCAATCGCCAAGTACCGGCGGAATTCACATGCCCCTCCGAGAGCGTATGTCAGTCGCATATAGTTTTGACCGTTCCCCCGCGTCCCGGGACCTAAAACCGAAAAACCTGCCACACGGCGGCCAATTATGATATACTATCGATATCTATGGGCAGGATGTGACCCGGAAAGGAGCCAGCCTTGAAAAAACAGTTCTTCCAGAGCTTACTGCTGCCTTATCTCGCGCCGTGTCTGGTCGTGATGGCAGTGATGAGCCTTATAATACTGAGCTACAACCTGATCCTCGGACTGATCTGCCTGGTGGTCTGCGTCGCCTTGATGTTCTACCAGGGCTCGATCACCCAGAAGACAGTGCTCCCCAGGGTCATCGAATACGAAGCCCAGCTGCTCCAGGACAACGACCAGATCATGTACACCCTGAAGAACAGCGACAGCCTTCCCCTCTGCACCATCGACGCCTCGGGCAAGCTGGCCTGGCAGAACGCCAGGTTCGAAGCCCTCAGGGCGGGCAGCAGCCCCATCGAAGAGGTCCTGACCAAGGAAAGGCTGGGAGAGATCTTCTCCGGCGAAAAGAGCGTGGACCTGACCCTCTCCTGGGGCGGCCGCTGCTACCGGGTCAACAGCACCCAGGTGGGAGGCACCTCCCCCAGAAGACTGCTGATCTGGGACGACGTCACCGACGCCGAGGAGGCCAGAAAGCTCTACACCGACAGCAGGACCTGCGTCTGCTACATCAGCGTTGACAACTACGACGAGATCCTGTCCGACACCCCCACCGAGGACCAGTCGTCGGTGGAGGCCGCCATCGACAAGTGCATCAGGAGCTGGGCGGGCGAGATGAACGCCGCAGTCTCCAGGTTCAGGCAGGGAAGCTACGTGATCTTCTTTGAGCAGAGGTTCATGGACGCCTTAAGAGAAGGCCGCTTCAGCATCCTCAACGACATGCACGAGATCGTCACCGGGGCGGACTTCCCCACGTCCCTCTCCATCGGAGTGGGCTGCGACGGCACCAGCCTCGACGCCATTCAGAGCGACGCCAGGCAGGCCATGGAGCTGGCACTGGGAAGAGGCGGCGATCAGGCGGTCATCAGAAGGCAGAACGGAGACAACGAGTACTTCGGCGGGGCACTTCCCACCGTCGAAAAGCGAAATAAAGGCAAGTCCCGCATGGTCGCCCACGCCCTGCTGCAGCAGATGGCCACTGCGGACAGGGTGGTCATCATGGGCCACTCCCGCCCGGACATGGACGCCATAGGCTCGGCCATCGGCCTTTACCAGCTGGCCCAGATCGCCGAAAAGGACGTCTGCATCGCCCTCAACGGCGTGGGAGAAGCGATCCAGCAGATCTACGACGCGGCGGAGGCCACGGGCAGGTACGTCTTCGAGACCAGCGACGTCATAAAGGAAAAGATGACCGAGGACACCCTGCTGATCGTCACCGACTGCCACTCCAGCTACACGGTGGAAGCCCCCGAGCTGGTGGAGGCGGCCCAGCGGATAGTCATCATCGACCATCACAGAAGGTCCAAGGGGGCCATCGAGAACGCCACCCTGGTCCACACCGAGGTCTACGCGTCGTCAGCCAGCGAGCTGGTCACGGAGCTCCTCCAGTACGCGGGCAGCAAGTCCATCGACCGGTTCACCGCCAACGCACTTCTGGCGGGCATCACCGTCGACACCAAGAACTTCACGGTGAACACCGGCGTCAGGACCTTCGAGGCCGCGGCCTGGCTCAGGCGCAACGGAGCCGACGGGGCGGAGGTCAAGAAATACTTCAAGCTCAAGCTGGATTTCGTCCAGAAGAAATATAACCTGATCGCCAGCGCCGAGATACTTGACGGCGGCGTCGCGGTGGCGTATACAAAGGAGTCCGATGATTCCATGCAGGTGCTCACCGCCCAGGCGGCCGACGAGCTCCTGGAGATGCAGGGGGTCAGGGCGGCCTTCGCGGCAGGCAGAGGGGCCAGGGGGACCAACGTCTCCGCCAGAGCCTCCGGCCAGATCAACGTCCAGACCATCATGGAGAAGATGGGCGGAGGAGGCCACATGAACGTGGCGGCTGCCCAGGTCCAGGCCAGCCCCGAAGAGGCCATCCAGCAGGTCGTCCAGATCCTGAGGGAAGAAGCGATCATAGGTTAAAGCATATCCCGCCGCGAAATGAGCGGCATCATCGCATAAACAACGTAAAAACAGAAAAGAGAGGTACTGAAAATGCAGGTGATCCTACTTAAAGACGTAAAGGGCAGCGGCAAGGCCGGCGAGGTCGTGAAGGTCAGCGACGGCTACGCGAGGAACATGCTCATCCCCAAGAAGCTGGCCATGGAGGCCACCGAGGCCAACCTGAAGACCCTGGAGAGAAAGAGGGCGGAGATCGAGGCCCAGAGGGCACTGGATCTTTCCGTAGCCCAGGATCTCAAGGCCAGGCTTGAAAAGACCAACGGAGTGGACATCGAGGTCAAAGCCGGAGACAACGGCAGGCTCTTCGGCGCCATCACCTCTCAGGACATCGCCGACGCCTTCGAACAGCTGTACATGATCAAGCTGGACAAGAAGAAGATCGTCCTGGACAACCCGATCAAGACCACCGGCACCCACGACATCGAGCTCAAGCTCTTCCCCGGGGTCAGCGCCAGGGTCAAAGTCAACGTGAAGGCAAAGCAGGTATAAGAGATGCCCGCAAGCCGTCAGATGGAAAGGATACCGCCCCACAGCGACGAGGCGGAGAAAAGCGTCCTGGGCTCCGTCCTCATGGACAAGGAGATCTTCTTTGCCGTGTCCGAATTCGTGGCTGAGGACGATTTCTATTCGGAAGCCCACAGGGAGATCTTCAGGGCCATGGTGGAGCTCTACCAGAAGGGGGAGCCCATCGACATAATCACCGTCACCGACTGCCTCGCAAGGCGCGGGAGCCTTGAGGCCGTAGGCGGCAGGGTCTATGTGGCCATGCTCTCGACGTCGGTCCCGACCACGGCCAACGCGACCCAGTACGCGAAGATGATCGCGGAGAAGGCCATCTTAAGAAAGCTCATAACCGCCTCAGGCAAGATCACCGAAGAGGCCTTCAGCGAAAAGCTGGACAGCAGAGACGTGCTGGACAGCGCAGAAAAGACCATCCTGGAGATCGCGAGATCCAGCAAGACCGGAGATTTCGTCCCCATCAGGAACGTCATGGCGAGGAACATCGACGCCATAAAGGAGGCCGAAGCAAGGGGAGGAGGCCTGGCTGGCATATCCACCGGCTACACCGAGCTGGACAAGCTGACCACCGGACTCAAGCCCTCGGACCTCATAATCATCGCGGCCCGTCCCTCCATGGGAAAGACCTCCCTGGGCCTCAATATCGCCCTCAACGCGGCGACCAGGAGCGGCGCCAGGGTCGTCATATTCTCCCTGGAGATGCCGGACACCGGTCTTGGCCTGAGGCTCCTCGCCCAGGAGGCCAGGGTAGACCTTAAGAAGCTCCAGGTGGGAGATCTTTCCCTGGAGGACTGGGAGAACATCACCAAGGCCTCGGAGAAGATCTCCGCCGCCGACATAATCATCGATCAGTCCAACAGCATCGGCGTCATGGAGATGCGCAACAAGTGCCGCCGCATCACCGCCGAAAAGAAGATCGACCTGATCGTCATCGACTACATGCAGCTGATGCAAAGCGACGGCAAGGTGGAGAGCAGACAGCTGGAGATGGCCCAGATCTCAAGGTATCTCAAGCAGCTGGCAAGAGAGATGGAGTGCCCCGTCATCGCCATGTCCCAGCTCTCGAGAGCCGCGGAAAAGCGCAGCGGCGACAACCGCCCCATGCTCTCCGACCTGAGAGACTCGGGCGCCATCGAGCAGGACGCCGACCTGGTCATGTTCATCTACAGGGCCGACTACTACAAGAATTCCACCGAGACCAAGGACAACATCAGCGAGATAATCATAGCCAAGAACAGGAACGGCGAGACCGGAACGGCGAAGCTCACCTGGCTTCCCCAGTACACCAGGTTCGCCAACATGGCATACGGGGACATCCCCCCGCAGGGGATGTAGAAGGCAGGGAAGACCTTACCGATGGAGACCAATTTCACCAGGAAAAGCATTTCCCAATACATACTCTACGATACACCGGTAGAGAACATATTCATCTCCGAGTACATGACCAAGGCTCCCGAAAGCTGCGTCAAGGCCTATCTTCTGGGCCTGATGTACGCCAACATGGGCCAGCCCGCGGATGACGACCTGATCGCCAAAAGCCTGGGGCTCACTCCTTCGGAGCTTCAGGACTGCTGGCGCTACTGGGAGGATGAAGGTCTTCTCGAGCGCCGCATGGGCAGCCAGGACACGGAGCTTCAGTTCGTGAGCTTAAGGGAACAGGCCTTCGGGATCCCGGCGGCAAAGGAGGAAGAGACCAGGACCCCGGTGCTGGGCAGCGAAGAGGCCGCCAGGCTCTATTCCTCCATCGAGGCGGTGACTGGGAGCCTCCTTTCGCCTCAGGAGATCGAAGAGATCGGCGCCTGGATCACCAGCTACGGCATGAAGCCCGAATTCATCATGGCGGGCTACAATTACAGCAAGAGCCGGGGCCGCAGCACCAACTACCGGTATGTGGGCAAGATCCTCAAGGACTGGAAGGCCATGGGGATCTCCGACGAAGAGGGGGTCAGGGAGCATCTTGCCGAGTCCGACCGCCACTATGACCTGTACAGAAAGGTCTTCAGGGCCATGGGCTTCAAGTACAATCCCACCGCCGAGCAGAAGAGGATGATGGACAGCTGGACCGACGAGATGGATTTCTCCGTCGACAGGATCCTGGAGGCCTGCGCCAAGACGGCGGCCATCTCCAATCCCAACATCAAGTACGTGGATTCGGTGCTCAGGGGCTGGTACAGCGAAGAGAAGAAGGACAGCTCAAAGCCGGCGGATCAGGCCGACCTGCTGGCGAGAGTCCGGGCCCTCTACGAAAGGGACAGGGAAGAGAACCGCAGAAAGACCGAGGAGCTGAGGAACAGGGTCTTCACCGAGGTCCCCAGGGTCTCGGAGATCATGGCGGAGCTCAAGGATGCCAGCTACAAGCTGTCCAGGGCCATGTTCACCGGCGGCAGCGGAAAGGCCGCGGTGGAGGGCCAGAGGCAGAGGATAAAGGCGCTGAGCGAAGAGAAGGCCAGGCTCCTGCGGGAGGCGGGCTTCAGCGAGGACGCCACAGACATGATATACACCTGCGCCAAGTGCAAGGACACCGGCGAGCTGGAGGACGGCACCCGCTGCTCCTGCTTTGCCGAGAAGCTGGCGCTGGTCCAGAGCGGGCTCCTGTAAGGGGCCTGCCTTGAAAGGCATTTATGGATCGTTCTTCCGACAAAGACGGAAAAAAGACGAATAAGGATAAGGCATATAAAGAGGCAAGGCAGCAGATACGCCTGCAGGCCAAGGAGAGCCGCAGAAAGCTGAGGGATCTGGCCAGCCGGGAAAAGCTCGAGGAGCTTCTCGAGCGCCAGGCCGAAAGGCACCGGGAGGAAAGGCTCCGCCAGCGGGAAAAGCGCGCCATGCGCAGGGCCGGCTCCAAGGCTCAGGGCGCCGAGGTCTACGACGACAGCGAGGTCGTCACCGCATATAAAGCCAGGGCTTCCCTTAAGGGACACCGGCAGAAGCGGTTCAGCGAGGGCGTGATCCACAGGACCTACAGGCTGGTCAAGGGCATCGCCGCGGTGAGAAAGAGGATCGCGGGCGACGGGCTGATCTCCGACGAAAAGAGGAGAGAGGCCTACCGGGCGGTGATCACGGACTGCGCGAGCCCCATCACCGGAGCGGTCCACGACGCTGTGGAGACCGGCTGGAGCTTCGTCACCGGCCTTGGCAGGGACGCCTGGGAGCTTCTGCTCTTCCTGTGCGACCAGATCATCGCCGCTGTCTACTACATCGGCAGCTTCCTGGATCTTCTTCTTGACTGGTCCTGGGACTTCCGGTTCTGGCTGGACATGCACAAGAAGGCGGTATTTCAGGTCTTCGCGGGTCTGGTCTCTCTGGGGATGCTGACTGCGGTCTTCATAAGCTCCCTCATAGGCTACGAGTACAGTTACTACGGAAAGACCTTAGGCATCGCCAAGAGCAAGGAGGACGTCTACAAGACCATCGACGTGCTGGGGGACAAGCTCTCCGCCGCCACAGGAGCCAACGTCTCCCTGGACGTGGAAAGGGACATCGAGTTCACCAGGCTCATCGGCTTTGACCTTGACATCGACACTCCCGACGACATCCTGGACACCCTGACCTACATGAAGGACATCCAGGTCAGGGCTTACGCCATCGTCATCGACGGAGAAGAGACGGTGATCCTCGAGGACGAAGACACTGCCTGGGCGATGCTGGACACCATCAAGAACGACTACCTGGTGGGAAGGCTGGACACCGAATACGTGGACGCGGTCTATCAGGAGGACGTGGACGTCAGCGAGGTCAGCGTCCTTCTGGGCGACATCTGGAACACCTCGGTGGCGAGGCGCTACCTTGAGACCGGCAGCGTCAACGCGGTCCCCCTGGCCAGCGACACTCCCAAGCTGACCATAAAGACCACTGAGCTCTACACATACTACGAGAGCATCGCCTTCGGCACCAGATACATCAGCAACAGCGACATGTACACCGACGAGACCGAGCTGGTCAGCGAAGGCCAGTACGGCCGCCAGGAGAACGTGGTCCAGATCACCAGGCTCAACGGCGAAGAGGTGGATAGGAGCCTGATCTCCAGCGAGAAGATCGCGGAGCCCGTCGCCGAGGTCTACTACAAGGGCACCAAGAAGATACCGGTCAGGACCGGTACGGGCACCTTCGCCTATCCGATGCGGACCTACACCATCACGTCCCGCTTCGGCATGCGCTGGGGCCGCATGCACACCGGCGTGGACTTAGCCGCGGCCATGGGCACCAAGATATACGCGGCCGACGGCGGCACCGTGAGCTTTGCCGGCTGGAAGGGAGGCTACGGCAACCTGGTCATCGTCGACCACGGCGGCTTCTACCAGACCTATTACGCCCACTGCAGCGAGATTCTGGTCAGCGAGGGCGATCAGGTCTACCAGGGCCAGAACATAGCCCTCTGCGGAAGCACCGGCAACAGCACCGGCCCCCACCTGCACTTCGAGGTCAGGTACAAGGGCGATCCGTACAATCCGCTGGATTATCTGTAGCAGGGGCCGGTTTCAGAGGGAAAGTCCGAAAAACGCTCAAATATCAGGTCATCGTGAACAAATCTGCTTGCGTAAAAAAGGGGCAGGTATTAGAATAGCAAAGGAATTTTTCAAGGAGGCAAGACCAATGGAAAGATATATCGGAACGGTATCAAGAGGCGTGAGGGCGCCCATCATCAGGCAGGGCGACGACATCGTCCAGATCGTCACTGACAGCATCCTGAACGCGTCGAGGGCCCACGGCATCGAGGTCCAGGACAGGGACGTGGTCGCGGTGACCGAATCGGTGGTCGCCAGAGCCCAGGGCAATTACGCGTCCGTCGCCGACATCTCGGCAGATGTGGCAGCCAAGTTCCCCGAAGGGACCGTGGGACTCATCTTCCCGATCCTTTCCCGCAACCGCTTCGCCATGTGCCTCAAGGGCATCGCCGGCGGAGTGAAGAAGATATATCTTATGCTCAGCTATCCTTCCGACGAGGTGGGCAACCACCTGATCAGCCTGGACAGGATGGATGAGGCCGGGGTCAACCCCTATACTGATATACTCAGCGAGGCCAGGTTCAGGGAGCTCTTCGGCTACGAGAAGCACCGCTTCACCGGAGTCGACTACATCCAGTACTACAAGGAGCTGATCCAGGCTCAGGGCTGCGAGGCCGAGATCGTTCTGGCCAACGACTGCAGGGCGATCCTGAACTACACAAAGAACGTGATCTGCTGCGACATCCACAGCCGCGAGAGGAGCAAGAGGCTGCTCAGGGCCGCTGGCGCCGAGAAGGTCTTCGGACTTGACGACATCCTCTCCGCGCCGGTGAACGGCAGCGGCTACAACGAGCAGTACGGACTTCTGGGCAGCAACAAGGCCACCGAAGACTCCGTCAAGCTCTTCCCCAGAGACTGCCAGCCCGTGGTGGACGGCATCGCCAGAAAGCTCTACGAGGCCACCGGCAAGAACGTGGAGGTCATGGTCTACGGCGACGGCGCCTTCAAGGACCCCGTGGGCAAGATCTGGGAGCTGGCCGATCCCGTGGTCTCTCCGGCTTACACCGCAGGGCTCGAGGGGCTTCCCAACGAGATCAAGATGAAGTATCTGGCGGACAACGATTTCGCCGATCTCTCTGGTGACGCTCTTAAGAATGCCATCTCCGAGGCCATCAAGAAGAAGGATTCGGACCTCAAGGGCCAGATGGTCTCCGAGGGCACCACTCCCAGAAGGCTCACCGACCTGCTGGGCTCCCTCTGCGATCTGACCTCCGGGAGTGGAGACAAGGGCACCCCGATCATCTGGATCCAGGGCTACTTCGACAACTTCACCGCGGAATAGGGAGCGGGGGCTAAGGGGCCGCGGAGGCGCGGCGCAAAAGGCCTTCAGGCTGGCTGCCAGGACTTCGGAGCGAAGATCCCCGCGTAGGGGCAGCAGGACGCAGAAACATTGAAATTTGAGCAAAGAGCATGTGTTATATAACGCATGCTCTTTTATAATCTCCACTCTCTCAGGCACATAAAAAGAGAGCCCGTATGCAGGGCTCTCCTTCTTTATTCGGCACCTTGCTCAGCTGAGGGGCCTTGCTTTCTTGAGCATCAGTATGAGCTTAAGGCCTGAGGTCCCGCGGCTGACGGTGATCCGGTTGACGGCGCCGGGATCGTAATTCTTTCCCACCAGCCAGTTGGTGTCGGGATAGGTGTAGCAGAGATCGTAATGAGAGAGGGCGATCCTGCGGGTCATGTCGTCGGTGTAGCCGCCGGGGTAGGACATGGCGGTGACGGGCTCTCCGGTCATCTCCTCCAGCCTCTTTTTCGAAAGGCTCAGCTGCTTTTCCTTGTCCTCGTCGGACAGGCCGGTGAGCAGGTAGTGGCCGTCGGTGTGGGAGCCGATGTGGACCAGGCCGCTGTCCTTCAGGGCCTTTACGTCCTCTTCGGTGAGGAAGTTTTCGTTCTTTCCGACGTTTTTAGTCACCACGAAGACCGTGGCGCAGGCTCCGTGCTTTTGAAGGATCGGCAGGGCCTCGGTCAGGTTGTCCCTGTAACCGTCGTCGAATGTGATGACCACCTGCTTCTCTTTGGTGAAGGCGGCGGGATCGTCGGCGAAGGCGAAGGAATATCCGGCTCTCTTGAGCCAGATTATCTGGTCCTCCAGCTCCCCGGGGGTGACGAAGAGGTGCTCGGACTCGGTGAAGGGGACGTCCTCCACCGCGTGATAGGCGAGGACCGGGGTCCCGTAGGGCGTCCAGCGCAGTATAAAAAGCCCCGCGGCGATAAGCAGCAGAAGGGCGGCGAAAGCTATGATAATTGCAAGTCTTCTTTTGGTCATGGTATCGGGTCCTGTCCGGGCTTTGATCCTTTTGCCCGGCTCCCGTATATTAAACCACGAAAAGGGGCGGCTGGCAACCCGGTGGACGGGCGGGGGCGGTCCTGACATTCGGCCCGCTTCCCTTAAGCGCTACCATGTGGTGACCAGCATCTGCATCAGGTCCATGTAGACCACCACGACGAGAAAATCCAGCATGGCGGTCATGATGGTCGCGGTGGCCAGGGCCATGGTGATGACGCCGCTCCTCTGGGCGCGGATGTGGCCGGCGGTGACCCGGGCTTCCCGCATGGCGTCGATGAGAGCGGTGGTCTGCTCCAGCAGCTCCGCGGGATTTATGCTGTCCAGCTTTGCGAATATCCCGGCGGCGGCCCTGCCCGCCGGGGTCCCCACCGAGGCGGCGAAGGTCTTGAAGGCCTGATCCGCCTTGCCGGTCCTGTACATCGAGAGCATGGACCAGAACAGGGGCTGCAGCTCCTTTGAGGCGCACCTCGCGATCCTCTCCAGGATCTGGTCGGCGGAAAGGGGGGCGCTCTTTTGGACTATGGCCAGGTTCCTCAGGACCACGCAGCAGGTGTAAAGGCCCCTGTCGAACTTCTTTCTCCGGGAGGCGGCCAGCATGTCCAGGGCCATGGCGAATATGCTCCTGACGCTGCCGAAGACGTGCTCCCTTGGCTGCAGCAGCCGGTGGATGTAAAAGGCGGCGAGGGCTCCCGCCAGGGCGAAGGCGGCCTCCCGTTCTCTTAGGGTCTTCATCAGCGAAAAGAAGACCAGGGCGGCGCAGAGGATGAAGAGGATCCTCCGGTAGCCGGCTTCGGTGAGCCTTATGCCCAGGCCCCTGAACCTGAGATCCGCGTAGGAAAGGCCGTCCCCGGAGCCTTTGCTCGCGTTCGGGTCCGGAAAGAGCAGCAGATACCAGCCGCTGCAGAGGGCGGTGGTCAGTATCAGGGAAGGCAGGGCGATGTATTCCGACGGCATGGGAGCCTCCTTCAGATGTCCATCTTCTGCCTTGCGATGAAGGCCGAAGCGGCGAGGGAAAGTACGTAGGAAAAGGCCAGACCGACGGCCCAGCCGACGCCGGTGGCGGTGCCGAACTGGTTGTGGAGGAATCTGGCCGGGGTCATGCCGAAGGCCGAGGTGGCGCCCACGTAGATCAGCACGCACATGGCGGGGAAGAGGATCCTGAGCACCATGGAGGAGTCGCTGGTCTCCCGGCGGGTCTGCTCCAGCCAGCGCCTGGCGCTGCCCACGCTCTCCACCAGATCGACCAGGCTCTCGGTGACTACGATCCCGTCCAGCTCGGCGAATTCAAGGTTCGCGGCAAGAAGATCCCCCCAGGAGGTGTCCAGGGCCAGGCGGAACCGCTCGATGGCGTCTTTGATCTGGGCGTCCCCCGCCGCGGCGTTGAGCTGCCTTGAAAGGTCCAGCAGCATCCGCTTGGATATGGGAGCCTCCTCGATGGTCACGGCGGTCCTTTCGATGGCCTCCCGCATGTTGTAGTGGCCGATGCGGTAGTTATTGAGAAGCTCGGTGAGCAACTGCTCCCCCTCCCGGCTCATGTCGACCCGAAGGTCCTGGAGCCTTGTGCGCATGATCAGGTACGGGGCGGTGGAAAAGGCCGCAAAGCCGAAGATCCCAAGCCCGGGGCCAAAGCGCAGGGTCAGGATCAGAAAGACCACGAGCCCCAGGACCAGGCTGGCAAGGATAAAGATCTGGCCGCTGCTCTCGCCTTTGATCCCGAAGGCCAGGTCCAGCATGGCGGAAAGGGAGCCGGAGCCCGGTTCTTCAAAAGGCCGGTCGCCTGCCAGGCCTTTCTTTATGCCCCTGAGCCTTGCCCTCGCCGATATCCGTGCCGCCGCCCCGGCGAAGGGCGAAGAGAACATGACGAAAAGCCCCGCCAGGAACATCCCGTAGAGGGCGATGGATACTGCACGGAGGGTCGAGAAGCCGTCAGTCATTTGGCGCCGCCTTTCCTTCGGCCCGGTTCCCCCGGTAGTAGGCCGGATAGACGGGGCCGCCGTCCTTCAAGGGAGAGGCCTTTTCCAGGGCCGCCAGGGTCTTTTTCATGATCTCCAGCTGGTCGGGATAGGGGGCCGCGATGGCCTCCTTGTCCCTTCCCATGGCGCTGCTCCAGCTCCAGCGGTCCGAGGCCGGGTCCCTCCGGCAGATCCTTCTGGCGAAGACCCTGTCCTCCGCCGCGTCGTAGCCGAACTCGACGATGCCGGTGAGCCTCTTCTGGGACCGGTCGCCGGGCAGCTGGCAGAGCTCGAAGACGTAGTTTATATTCGAAAAGATCCGGGCGATGAGGGAATCCTCGCTGCCTCCGCCGGCGCTGGCGATGGCCGCCGCCATCTTGTAGGGGATGTTCAGGGCCGAGCTGTCGTGGATGGTGCCCTTGGAGCGCATGGTCCCAAGGCTGGTGATGGCAAGAAAGAGGTCGTAGGACGCCGCGTCACGCATCTCCTCCAGGATCACGTAGTCGGCGTCGGATCTTTTCAGGCTCTTTTCGATCTGGGAGAGCTGCTTCCCGTCGGCGACCAGCTGCATCAGCGGGACGTCCGGCATCAGCAGGTCCCAGCGGGTCTCCGGGTCCGTGGCCAAGGCGACCCCCTCCAGATGTGGATCCTCGCAGGCCTGCCAGGCCTGAAGGAAGGTGGTCTTGCCCGAGCGGACCTGCCCCGCGAAGACCACGTTGAAGCCTATGGCGCACATGGCCCTGAAAAGTGGGACCGCCTCCGGCGGGAAGGTGCCCAGGGCGGCCAGAGAGGCCAGATCGGGCCTTGAGATCAGGTATTTTCTGAAGACGATGATGTCCTGGCCGGGCTTGGTGCGCTCCCCTGAGTAGATGGTGACCCTGATCCCGCTGCTCAGGTAGACCTCGTGAAAGCCTGTCTCCTTGCGCTCTCTTGGGCTTGCCAGGAGCAGGGCGTGGATCAGCTGGCCCCGGCGCTTTTGTGAGATCCGCTGGGGCTGCAGGACGGTCTTTCCGTCGATGAGGCAGTAGAGCCTGTCTCCGATGAGCTTGGCCGAGGAGCTCCTTCTGTATTCCTCGGTCCAGCCGAAGGCCCAGGGGGCTATGCCCGAAAGGCCGTAAAGGTCCGAGAACAGGGCGTCGGTGAGGCTGGGGTAGTAGGAGGGGTAGGGCTCCGCCAGCAGGTTCTCGCGGGTCAGGATCATGCGGATCCTTTCCCTTAAGTCTTCGGCGTCCCGCTCGATGCCCATGATCGCCCCCTTTTCCCTGGCCAGCCTGCTGCTCTTTAAAAGGTCGTCGGCCCGGTCCCACTCCCGGTCCAGGGCGGCGCGTACATGATCCGCCAGCTCTTCATAGCGGCGCAGGTCCTGACCGCCCTCTCTGCTTTTGGGCTGCCTGCTCAGATATGCTTCGACTGAGAATTTCGCGGGGATCCTCATCTTTGGCCGCCTTTTTCCGCGAATTTGAGGATGTCGGAGGCGATCAGGTCGGCTGCCCTGGTGTAGGGGCCGTCCTTGCCGTAGGGGCAGGAGCCGCTGAACTCGCAGGCCAGGCTGTCCGGGTACTCGGGGACGGAGAAGCCCTGAAGCCCGAAGGCGGAGGTCAGGTCCGAAAGGCTGTAGCCGGACAGGGCTGATGAAGCCCGGTTGAGGACGATCCGGTCCTCGTCAAGGTCCAGGCCCAGGGCCTTTATGACGGTCTGCCAGGTCTCGGAGAACCGGGCGGCGCACTTGGGGCCGGGAGTCAGCACGTAAAAGCGCCGGTCCGACGCGGTGAGGCAGGAGATGGGCAGGGGCGTCGTGGCGTCATGGCCTCCGTCGCAGACGATGACGTCGTAGTCCCGCTCCATGAGGGAGCGGATCATCCCGATGAGGTCCGGGTCGTGGAACTGCTTCTTGAACATGTCGGTCCTGCCTGGGATGTAGTCGAGCCCCGGGGAGCGGACGATGCAGACTCTGACGTCGTCTCTTGCAGGCCTTTGGAGGCGCAGCAGGCTCCCCAGGCCGGCGGAGGTCCCGGGAAAGAAGCCCTCGTCCTGTTCTCCTGAGGCCAGTATCAGCAGGGCTTTGGCCCCCTTTGCCGCCAGACTCATGGTCACGGCCTCGGCCAGCAGGGTGGTCCCGGTCTGGGAGTCCCCTCCGAAAAAGCATATCATTGCGGCCATGGCAGCCTCCTTTACTGATACAGCAGGACGAACCGGTCGCCGGCGGACGCCAGCCGGGTCAGGTTCTGGGCGTCTTCCCTCTGGGCGATGATCTCGATCATGGAGACCGTCGGCGCGCCGCCCAGCCTTTCCTGGTCCGAGACCACCTCGTCGTTGGAGCTGGATTTTACGTAGAGCACGGTGGAGGTCAGGATCTCGTCGCCGGTGGCAGGGCCGGGATCCGTTGAATTTTCAGGCATTTCTTCAATTGCCGGGTCCTCCTCCCTTACCAGAAGGAAGGTCACCCGGTCGCCACGCCTCAGGGTCTGGGGGTAGGAGATCAGCCAGCCCGCGGGGATGGAGAAGATGTATTCCCCCCTGTCCTCGTGGACCGTCAGTCTTTCGTCCTCGAAATATTCGGCGAAAAGCTCCACTCCGGCGGGGATGTAGGAGACGGCCTCCTTTCCAGCCGCCTGGGAGACCCCGTCCAGCCGCAGGGCTCTTGGGGAGGGGGCGACGGCCTTTTTCAGGACCAGCATGTCACGGGTGACCAGGGTGCCGGGCTCCACGTCGCGGGTAACGGTTAGGACCTGGGTGTACATGAGGGCGTCGCGGCCGACCAGCTCCCAGTAGAGCATCCCTGCTATGGAGAGGACGATGAGGACGGCGCCTGCGATGGCTCTTTTCATATGCTGCTCCTTTCGGACGGCGGTGCGGCGGAGGGGCCGCTCTTAAGGCGGATGCGTACGGGGGAAGGTTTGGGAGGCTCGAGGGGCGCCGTCGGCGGACCGGGGGAGGGGTGAACGGCAGGCCTGATCTGCCCGGAAGATGGCGGAAATCCGTCTTCGGCCTGACCTGATATCCTGCGGTCCTGAAGGTCCTGCCCTGTAATTTTCGAAGAAGCTTCTTTTTCAAGGCCCGATGCTGTTCGCATCACCTGACCTGAAGGAACCCGGCTTTCGCGCTCCGCTGCGGGCGGAGCCGCCTTGGCTCCTTCCGCCAGCCTTTCGGCCAGCAGCCTGTCGTTCTCTTTGGGGGCGTCGGACATGAGCCCGTTGCGAAGAAGGGCGTGGTATTCCTTCTTCGCCTGGCTGACCCTGGCCGCCAGATCGTAGAGGGGCCTCAGCAAAAGGAGCAGCAGCCCGAAGGCGCAGACCCCTATGGAAATGAAGATCTCCGTCATGTGGCTCTGGTTCACTGGCCCGCCTCCTTTTCTCCGCCGAAGCGCTCCAAAAGGGCCGAAAGACCGGCGTCGGCGGCCAGGAGCTTCTCCGGATCCCCGTATTCCCTGACCTGGTCGATGCCGTCCCCGGCCATGGCGAGGACGGTCCTGGCGGCCTTGACGAAGCCCGCCTTTTCGATGTCGCCCGCCCTGATCTCAAGGAATTCCAGCACCGCCTTCTCCGACGCGAGGACAGCGTCCGCGGAGCCCGGCCCGATGAACCGGTCCCGGCTCAGGGCGACGGAGGCCGCGGCTTCAAGGCCCGCCCTTAAGGCGTCCTTTTCGGGGGAGCTTGCGGCGGCGTCATAAAGGGAGACCAGGGCTGAAGCCTGGGCCCCGCAGGATCTGGAGGCGGAGGCTTCCCTTAAAAGGGGCAGGGCAAGGCCCACCCGGGAGAGGCAGTCGGCAAAGGGCGCCTGGGAGGAAGAGATCACCGCGGAGGCGATGGTGAAGGCCAGGACGCCGGTGTCGTCCCCCGCGAAGGGCGTATTTTCAAGGTGAGACGCGAAAAGTCCGGCCAGAGCGCTCTGCTCCTCTTCGGTGAGGCCATCCATTCTGTAGAGCTCGGCCAGGGACGCGATAGCCTCGGTCCTGTAGGGCATGACCGAGAAGGCCCTGAGCAGGCTCTCCTCGCTGCCCGCGGCGGCCAGCCTCTCGTAGACGCTGAGATCCCTCAGGTAGAAGCCCTCGGCGAAAAGGCCTCCGGCGAGAAAGAGGGCGAGGCCGGCGGCGAGGATCCATCTGGAGACCGCCATTTTAAGGCGCAGCTTTTCGATATAAGGCTTTTCGGCCTTGGCGTAGTTCCTGATGGCGTCCAGCATCTCAGTCATCGACTGGAACCGGTCCCGAGGTCTTTCCTTGACCGCCCTGGCGCAGACCGCGGCAAGGCCGGGAGGAGTCCCGGGGCGGACCCTTCCCAGAGGCTTCGGCCTGAACCGCTTTTTACCCGGGCTCTCACCGGTGAGGAGCTGGTACATGGTGACGCCGGCGGCGTAGATGTCGGAGCGCGCGTCCGAAAAGCCTCTCGCCTGCTCCGGCGCCGCGTAGCCTGGGGTTCCGAAGGGAACGTCGTCCCTGTGGTCGCCGTCCCTGACGATCTTGGTCGGAAAGCCGAGATCGACCATACGGATCCTGCCGTCCCTTGAAAGTATAAGGTTCTGGGGCTTGAGGTCCCGGTAGACGACCCCGTTGTCGTGAAGGTACGAGAGCAGGCTGCAGACGTCCTCCATCCATGCTGCGGCGGTCGCCGGGTCCTGGGGACCGGTCCTGTTTATGACCGACTGCAGGTCCTCCCCCTCGATCCGGTCCATGACCAGGTAGATCATGCCGCCCTCCTCGAACCGGTCAACCAGCCGGGGGGCCAGGGGATGGTCCAGAGCCTTCAGGATCTCGATCTCGGCCAGGGTGCCGTCCTTTTCGAGGAGCCTTCTGTATTCGGGCCGCAAGGTGTCCAGCTCCTTGACCGCCCACTCCTTGCCAAGGGTCAGGTCCTCGGCCAGGTAGACGGTGCTCATGCCGCCCCTGCCAAGCAGCTTCACGATCCGGTATTTTCCGCTGAGGATCTGGTTAAGCGCTGCCATCGGGACCTCCGGGGCCTGAAAAGCTGATCGTGATCATGGGGCCGCCGGCGGCTCCGGCGCGAAGACTTCTTTTATAAAGGTCGGAAAGGGCCTGCTGGCGGCCGTCCTCCAGCTTTTCGCGAATATACGGGTAGGGGAGAAGGGCTTCGGAGTCTTTGGGGATCAGCAGCAGGACGGCGGGACCGGGGATCACAAGATCGCAGACGGAAACAGAGCCCGCCGGGGTGACGTCTCTCAGGATCTTTTCGGAAAGGAGCAGGCAGCGGGGACCGTCCCTGCCTATGCAGATGCAGGAATTCTGGACGGTCAGGACTGCGGTAAAGGACGGGACGGAGGGGATCAGGCCTTCGTCCTTGAGGGCGGAGAGCTCGCTCAAAGCGCCTGAGATCCAGCTGCCGAACCTTGCCGAGACCTGATCGAACCTGAGGCCGCAGAGGGCGAGGCCGTCCGCCTCTATCTTTTCCAGCAGCCTGCTGCACAGGTAGGAAGGGCCGGGACCCTCCTTCTCTGACTCGGCCAGGGCCGCGAAGGCTGCCGCGGTGAGACCTTCGGGGCCTGCGTCCGCGAAATAGCAGCCGCAGAAGCTGCCACTCTCCTTCGCCTTATTGGGAAACATCTGGATCAGGGGCTCTTTCACGGCGGTCCCTTTCAGCGTCTGTCAGCGCACGAGCAGAAAACGCTCCCCCGCAAGATCGATGACCTGGCCCGGCCTGACCTCGACCTCCGTTTCCGGCGGAAGCCTTAGAAATCGGGCGTTTCCGGCCCCAAGGCTGCCCAGGCTGCATCCGTTGCGGGAGACGTCTTTGATGTAAAAACGATCTCTTTTTATTGTTACGTAACAATGGTTATGAGAAATGCAGGCCGCTCCGTCCGACCTTTCGACGACCAGATCGCAGTCGGGACCGCTGCCGATGAGAAGGCTCGGCCGGTCCACGGCAAAGCCCTCGTTGGTCGCCATGTGGACCAGCATGAAGGGAGGCTGTCCGATGCAGCTGTCGGAAGCGTTCTGGTCCTGTCCAAAGGGCGCAAATGGCGCGGCGGAAGGATCCCCGCGATATGGGTCCGCGGGCTCATTGACCGCGTCGTTTTGAGGATACCCGTCCGGACCCGGCAGGGGCATGGTGGGGAAGAGCTCCTCCGAAGGGCCGTCCTCCTGAAGCTCAGCCTCCCGGGCTCTCTTCTCTGCCAGGGCCTTTCCCCGCTCGAGGAGCTCCCTCAGTCTTTCGTCATCTCCGGCCTTTCTGCTGGTGATCATAGTGGCGTCCTTTCTCCGGCTCTGAACTGGAAGACCGCGTCGGCGAACATGACGAAGATCCCGTCCTGCAGCAGGACGCTGCTGCCCTTGGGCAGGCGGAAGAACCCGGCCCGATCCGCCGGATCCCAGCCCAGAAAGGTCCCGTTCATGCTCTCGTCGCAGATGTAGACCCCGTCCGTCTCGACCGTGACCGTGGCGTGGAACCTGCTCACCGTGTGGGTCCTGGGGTCCTGGTCGATTGAAAGGCCGCATCTTTTGGAGAAGCCGACGACGAAGATCCCGGTGTCGATAGGGGTGACCCGGCCGGTCAGCACGTCGACGAAGCAGGGAAAGCCCTCCGCGGCGGAAAGATCGGGCTGAAGGTCCCTTCCGTAGAGGGCGGGCTGCTCGAAGACGGCGGAGGCGTCCCCTTCAGCAGGCGTCAGAGGAGCGGTCTTGAGCTCTTCATCCTCAGTATTTGCACGTATGTCCGGCTTCAGCCAGCGGTCGTTCATCCTTCCTCCGGTATCAATAAATGGAAACCCTGCGTCTATTATACAACACAAAAAGCGCCGCCTCAACAAAAAGCGAGGCGGCGTTAGCAAAAAGTTTTCAATTGAGAAGCGGGACGCCGATCGGCGGGCAAGGGCAGCCGAAAGACCGAAGAAAAACTGGGGAAGATCGGCGTTAAGATCTGACCGGCCTAAAGGCTCGGCCCGCCTGCAGCGCTACGGCATGCAGGCCTCATGCGAAAGCCCGATGCTCCGCCACTGTCATGCCCACGTCGCGGATCACGAATACATCTTCCCGACCACGTAGTACGCGAGCCTTGCGGGCAGCAGCCTGAACAGCAGGGCCAGGACCTTGTATTTCCCCCCGGCGGTATAAAAGGGCGCGGGACGCCTGATCTCGGCGGCCTTTACGATCACCGCGGCTACGTCCTCAGGGCTCATGCCGCCCCGCTCGTCCTTTTCCATTGCAGCCACCGCCGAAGCATTCCTTTTGTAGACATCGTCCCCCGCGGACTGCTTCCTTCTCGCGTCTGTGAAGCCGGTGGAAGCATCCCCGGGCATGACGCAGGTGACCTGTATCCCGAAGTCCTTGACCTCGTTCCTCAGGGCCATGGCCAGAGAATTGACCGCCGCCTTGCTGGCCGAATAGAAGGCCTGATAGGGGATCGCGATGGGCGCAGCCACCGAGCTGACGCAGACGATCCTCCCGGAGCCCTGACGCCTCATGTGGGGCAGCACCGCCTTGGCGCAGATGAACTGTCCCATAAAATTCACGTCCATGATGTCCCTGGCGTCGCCTGCCTCGGTGAACTCCACCGGGCCCGAGATCCCCATTCCCGCGTTGTTCACCAGAAGGTCGATGGAGCCTTCCTTTTCGGCGATGGCGTCCATGATCCTCCGCATCGAAGCCTCGTCGGTGAGCCTGACCGAAAGGCCCGTGACCCCGTCGGGACCGGTCCCCCGGCGCGAAAGGCCGTAGACCCGCCAGCCCCGCTCAAGGAGCATCTCGCAGACCGCCCAGCCTATCCCCGAGCTGGCCCCCGTCACCACCGCGGTCCTATTTACTGCATCTGCCATTTTTCTTCTCCAAGCACCTGGCTGATGATCTCCAGGGCTTCGTCGATGACCTCGAAGGTGTGGGACGCCATCAGGCTGCATCTGAGCAGGCAGCCCCCCGGGGGAGTCGCCGGCGGCAGGGACGGGTTCACGTAGACGCCCCTGTCGAAGAGCTCGCTGGCGATGGCGACGGTCCTCATCAGCTCGTAGGTGTAGATGGGCACGATAGGCGTGACCGACTCGATGTGGGGGATGCCCAGCTTTCTCATGCCTTCTCTCATGTGGTCGCCGTTGGCCCGGAGCTTTTCGGGAAGAGACGGGTCTCTCTCCAGGATCCTCAGGGCGGCGAGGGCGCAGGCCGCGTTGGCGGGAGGCATGGAGGCGGAGAAAATGAAGGGCCTTGAGCAGTGCCTGACGTAGTCGATGATCCCCGCCGGGGCGGCCATGTAGCCTCCCAGCGAAGCCAAGGACTTGGAGAAGGTGCCCATGTAGATGTCCACCTGGTCCTCCAGGCCGAAGTAGCTGGCGGTGCCTCTTCCGCCTTCGCCCAGGACCCCCAGCCCGTGGGCGTCGTCCACCATGACCCGGGCGCCGAACTCTCTGGCGAGGGCAGTGATCTCGGGAAGCTTCGCCACGTCGCCTCCCATGCTGAAGACCCCGTCGGTGACGATGAGTATACCGGCGCTCTGGGGGATCCTCTCCAGGACCCTGCGCAGGTCGTCCATGTCGCTGTGCTCGTACCGGACCATCCTGCCGAAGCTGAGCCTGCAGCCGTCGTAGATGCTGGCGTGGTTCTCTTTATCGCAGACGACGTAATCATTGCGCCCGACTACGGCGGAGATTATGCCCAGATTGCTCTGAAAGCCGGTGGAAAAGGTCATGACGGCCTCTTTCCGGAGGAACCGGGCCAGCTCGTCCTCCAGCTCCAGGTGCAGGCGGAGGGTGCCGTTGAGGAAGCGGGAGCCGGAGCAGCCGGACCCGTACTGTTCGATGGCCTTGACGCCCGCCTCGATGACCTCGGGATGGATGGTGAGCCCCAAATAATTGTTGGAACCGAGCATGATGCGCCTTGCTCCCTCCATCTGGACGACGGCGTCCTGGCGGGACTCAAGGGCGTGGAAATAGGGATAGATGCCGAGCTCTCTCGACCTTACTGCGTTCTCATTCACAACGCATTTTGTGAAAATGTCCATGGGGACCTCCTTTCGGACGTCCGCCTCAGGTCCTGAAAAGCGCGCGCTGAGCGCCGCCGGCATTGGGGCGCGGCCTCGGATGAGAGCCTGCCTTCCGCCTTGAGGACCGGGCGGGATCCGTCATGAGCATATCACTTAAGAGCAAACGAATAAAGCGTTAACAATTAAGCCCGGTATAAGCCGGGCTTATGTAAACGTGAATTTTGTTAAGGAATTTCGAATGGAGATGGCGGCTGGATGAAAATCAGCCCCGGGCGCATGAAATTCGGCCTTCGGGCGCGTGAGATCAGGCCGCAAGCAATATGAGATCCGGCTTCCGGACCCCTGCGCCCTGTCAGCTCTCCGCTTCCTCCGCGGACTGGCCGGAGAAATACTCCCTGGCGTCGAAGGCCCTGCAGATGGTCAGATAATCGCCGAAAAGGGTCAGCCGGTCCCCGGGCTCGAAAACCGTGTCCGCCGTCGCCGCGACGGCCTTACTGCCCTTGCGTTCCACCAGCATGACCATGATGTTCTGCTCGGCCCTGAGGTTGGACTCGGCGAGGGTCTTGCCCCGGTGCTCGTCGGGGATGTGGTTGAGATTGACCTGGACGATGGAGTCGCTACCGATGTAATCGAGGATCATGGCGGTGTTGGATGCGCCCTGGTCCACCATCCTGCCCGCCAGCCTCTCGAGGGCACGGTCGGTCCAGGACCTGACCGCGGGGATCCGGGCGAGGACCAGCACCAGAGCGACGATGACTGCGGGGAACAGTATGCCCACCAGGAAGTTCTGCACCTGATTCTGCTTCATGGAGAGGAACACGTTGATGAAGGCCGACACGATGGTGATGTTGAAGACGTAGCCGAAGAGCATGGTGACCTGGACCAGCCGCCTCCGCGACCTGGTGGAAAGAAAGCCCTCGCTCTCTTTGGTGGTGAAGCCGCAGCCGGTCAGCAGGGACATGACCTGAAAGCGGGCCCTTTCGTCGGGGAGCCCGGTGAAGCGGAACAGTATGGTGAAGAGCTCAGAGATGATCCAGTAGAGCAGGATCACCAGAGCGAACAGCGAAAAAGCACCGTAGATGTTCATGGTCTGCAGCCGCCTTGGCGGCATCCTCCAGTCTTCAGATAATACAGTAATTATATTCAGAATCCCGGGATCTGTAAACCGAGAGGAGGGGATAAAAGAGCAAAACGCATGTTATATAACAAATGCTTGGGCTGAAATTCAGGGCTTTTAGAGGATGTCGTTCCCCACGATATCGCAAACGGGAAAACGAGCCGGCAGGGACCGCAAAAGGAAAACTGTGCGGCAAAACAGCGAAGGAAAAGATCCTGCCGCAAGCGCAGCGAAAGATAAAACACAGGGCAATTCCCATCTGGGATATTGCTCCCGCGCCCGCGTGCCTTACCGCCGAAAACCGCACCTGCAATCCCTCTCATCTGAGATCGCGGCCCCGGCCCGCAGCCTCTCCCGCCTGAAAACACCGCGTCTGCCGCATTTTTCTGTGTACTGCCGCGCCTTTTCGTTGTACAATGTTACGGCTCTTGAGAAAAAGGCCTGCGGGCGTCCCGCCCCGGCCCCAAGAGCCAACAAACTGCCGCACCCGAAAGAAGAACGCGAAGCATGCAGACATCAGTCATCGCCGGGGCCCTCATCGCCCTGGCCGCCATCATCGGCCTGTCGGTCTGGACAGGCATCTCCGAAAAGCACTCAAAGAAAAAAGAACTCTCCACCCCGGTCGCCGTCGGCCTCCTCATGGGCACGGTGGTCGGAGGATCGTCCACCATCGGCACCGCCCAGCTGGCCTTCACCTACGGCATGAGCGCCTGGTGGTTCACCCTGGGGGTCGGCCTGGGCTGCCTGATCCTGACGGCCCTCTTTTATCAGCCGGTCAAGGCCTCCGGAGCCGCCACCCTGGTCGGCGTCGTCTCGGACCGCTACGGCCACAGGGCAGGGACCACGGCCAGCGTTCTCAACTCCCTGGGCATGTTCATAAACATCCTCTCCCAGCTGCTGTCCTGCTCAGCCGTGGTGCTGGTCATCTTCCCCGACGCCGGAGTCATCGCCATCGCCGCAGGAGCCGTCGTCATGGCCTTTTACGTGGGCCTGGGCGGCACCAAAGGCGCGGGAGTCGTCGGGATCCTCAAGACCGTCCTCCTCTACGGATCCATGGCGGTCTGCGGAGCCATCGCCCTGACCCGCATGGGCGGGGTCTCCGGCACCCTGGACACCGTCAGCCGCTTCACCCTGGAGACCGGCCGTCATTACGGCAGCCTCTTCTGCAGGGGAGCCGGGACCGACCTTGGCGCGGGACTTTCCCTGATCCTCGGCATGATCACCACCCAGACCTACATGCAGGCTCTGCTCGCCGCGAGATCTGACCGGGACGCCCGCCTCAGCGGCTACATCAGCTCGGTCCTTGCGCCGCTTCTGGGCATCTTCGGCATCCTGGTCGGCCTCTACATGAGGACCGCCGTCCCCGATCCCGGCACCTTCGTCACCAGGACCGCCCTCACCGAGTTCATCCTCAACTATTCAGGCCTTCCCGGAATCGTCGGCGGCATCTGCCTGGGGACCCTCTTCCTCACGGCTGTCGGCACCGGCGCCGGTCTTGCCCTCGGCATCTCCACCGTCATCGACCGCCAGCTCATCGCAAAGGACAGGTCCTACACCAGGCCACTGATCCTCATCGTCCTGGCCGCTGCCGTGATCACCGCCAGCCTTCCCATCGGCGACGTGATCCTCAGGTTCGCCTTCATGAGCATGGGCCTGCGCGGCTGCACCGTCTTCGTTCCCCTCTGCATGGCCCTCTGGTGCCGCAGGGACATCAAGGAGAATTGGGTCACCGCCTCCATCGCTTTCTCGTCGCTCCTCACCTTCGTGCTGGGAGTGCTGAACATGATCGGGGCAGTGGTCCTTCCCTGCGATCCGGTCTTCTTCGGAGTCGCCGCAAGCCTCGCGGTCATGACTGCCGGCCTCGCCTCCGGAGGCAAAAGGCTTTAGGCCGCCATCCGGGGCCGCAGTAATTCCCGCACCCGGCATCCAGGCCGCGGAGATCCCGCGCCGGATCGACAATTCCGCAACACAAAACGCCGCCCCGGGCAGAGAGCCCGAAGCGGCTTTTTTTATCCTGCGTTGGATTTACTGCGCATTCCCGAAGACCGCGGTCCTGCGCTTTTCGAGGCCGTAGTAGAGGACCAGCCCCAGAACGGTGCACGAGAGGATCTCGCCCGCGCAGACCGTCAGCATGATGAAGGGGATCGGCAGGTCCACGCCGTAGGCGAACTTCAGCACGAAGGGCACGACCAGAGTGTTGGCGACGACCGGCGGGATGGTCGCCATCCAGGGCTTGGCAAAGCGCAGCTTTCTGGTGAAGTACGCGCCGACCAGAGTGGCCAGGCTTCCGAAGATCACATCGGGAAGGACCGCTCCTCCCAGCAGGTTGCCCAGTAGACATCCCACGAACAACCCGGGGACCGCCGCCGGAGTGAACACGGGCAGGATGGTCAGGGCCTCGGCGACGCGAAGCTGCACCTCTCCGAACGAGATGGGCGCGAAGACGAAGGTCAGCGCGATGTAGACCGCCGCGATGATCCCCGCCGACGCAAGGAATTTGGTGTTTGTTTTCATATTCAGTTTCTCCTTAGTTTTGTTTTACGTGAGGATGGTCTCGAACTCACGGATCTTCCGCCCGCCGCCCGAAGGCATGCGGGACGGCGAATAATATATCATGTCGGAACGCCGAATGCAACTCAAACCGTCATGCCGGAGGATGGTCGTCCCGCCCGCATCTGCCGATGTTCAGATCCGCGGCTTCATGATAAAATATAAAAAGCGAACAGGAGCACCCATGAACAAACCGAAACTTGAAGAGATCCTCGCCCGGAGCGGGGTAATGATAATAGACGGCGCCATGTCCACCGCCCTCGAGGAGCTGGGGGCGGAGCTCTCGGACAGGCTCTGGACCGCCAGGGTCCTGGCGCAGGAGCCGGCCCTGGTGGAGCAGGTCCATCTGGACTACCTCAGGGCGGGGGCGGACTGCGGCATCACCTGCAGCTACCAGGCGAGCATCCCCGGCTTTGTGGAGCGGGGCTTTTCCGAAAAAGAGGCGGAGGATCTGATCGCCCGCTCGGTCAGCCTCTTTCAGAGCGCCCGCAGCCGCTGGTGGGAGGAAGAAGGCAGAACCTCAGGCAGGCCATTCCCCCTTTGCCTTGCCAGCGTCGGCCCCTACGGGGCCTATCTTGCCGACGGCTCTGAATACCGCGGTGACTACGACGTCAGCGAGGACGCCCTGACCGCCTTCCACCGCCGCCGCATGGAGATCCTCTGCGAAGCCGGAGCCGACATGCTGCTCATCGAGACCCAGCCGTCCCTAAGAGAAGCCCTGCTCGAGGCCCGCATCGCCGAGTCCCTGGGCGCGGACTACTGGGTCAGCTTCTCGTGCAGGGACGCCCTAAGGATCAGCGACGGAACGCCCGTAAGGGACTGCGCCGGAGCCTTTGCCGAAGGCTTCCCCCGCCTGAAGATGATCGGCGTCAACTGCACCGCCCCGCAGTTCGTCAGCCCGCTGATCAGGGAGCTCAGGGCAAGCAGCGGTCTTCCCATCGCCGTCTATCCCAACAGCGGCCGCGTCTACGACCCCAAGACCAAGACCTGGTCCCGGCCCCGCGATATGAAGCCTCTGGCCGCCTGGGCGATGGAATACATGGCCGAAGGCGCCTGCGCCGTGGGAGGCTGCTGCACCACCGACGCAGAGGACATCCGGGCCGTCCGCGAAGCCCGCGGTGCCTGGCTCGGGATGGGCCGTCCCGCCCTGGCACGGATACCCCAAAAGGGCGGAACCCCCGCCGGAAAGGAGAACTGACCATGGAGCGGATCATCGTTATCGGATGCCCCGGCGCTGGCAAGAGCACCTTCGCCCGAAGGCTCAGGGATCTGACCGGGCTGCCCCTCCACCACCTAGACATGATCTGGCACCTGCCGGACCGGTCCACCATAACGGAAGCCGAATTCGACCAAAGGCTGGACCGCATCCTCGCCGAGGACCACTGGATCATCGACGGCAACTACGGCCGCACCCTCGAAAAGCGCCTAGAGCGCTGCGACACCGTGTTCCTGCTCGACCTGCCCGCCGCCGCCTGCCTCGAAGGCGCCAGGGAGCGCATCGGCAGGCCCCGCGAAGACCTGCCCTGGACCGAAGAGGAGCTGGATCCCGAATTCCGCCAGTGGATCGAGGACTTCCCCAGGACCCAGCTGCCCGGGATCTACCGCGCCCTGGACCGCCTCGGCGCCGGCAAAGAGATCCACATCTTCCGCTCGAGGGAAGAAGCCGACCGCTGGGTGAAAGCTGCAGAAGGTGGCCAAACAACGATCGTTACAACGAAATAAAAAACACAGCCCTCCGTTCATCCGGAGGGCTGCGTCATTTCTTTGATCCTGGCCGCCTTTACGCGTTCAGCAGGAAGGCGTTGTATCCCTTGACGGCTTCGTAGAGGTCGGCTTTGCTGATGACCTCCCAGGGGGCGTGCATGGAGAGCACGGGGACTCCGCTGTCGATGACTTCCATGCCGTAGAGGGCGCAGATGTAGGCGATAGTGCCGCCGCCGCCCTTGTCCACGCGGCCCAGCTCCGCGGTCTGGAAGGCCACGCCGGCGCCGTCCATGATGGCCCTGAGCCTGCCCATGAACTCGGCGTTGGCGTCGTTGCTGCCGCTCTTGCCGCGGGACCCGGTGTACTTGTTGAAGCAGACGCCTCTGCCCAGGAAGGCGGCGTTCTTCTTTTCGAAAGCCTCGGCGTAGGAGGGGTCGTAGCCCGCGCTGACGTCGCAGGACAGCATCCTGCAGGCGGTGAGGGCGCGGCGCAGGGAGAGCTCGCTGTAGCAGCCGCAGCGGTCCATGATCTCGGCCACCGCGTTCTCGAAATACCTGGCCCTCATGCCGGTGGCGCCGACGCTTCCGATCTCTTCCTTGTCGGCGAGGATGCAGCAGCAGGTGTACTTCGGGGTGCCCTTGACCGCGAACATCGCTTCGACCTCGGCGTAGGCGCAGACCCTGTCGTCGTGGCCGTAGCCGGTGATCATGCTGCGGTCCAGGCCCATGTCGCGGCTCTTGCCCGCGGGGACCGCCTCGATCTCGGCCGAGAGGAAGTCCTCCTCTTCGATGCCGTACTTTTCCTTCAGTATCTCCAGGACCGCCGCCTTGACCTTGTCTTTTTCGGCGTCCTTGAGGGGCCTGCTCCCGACGATGACGTCCAGAGCCTCGCCTTCGATGACCACGCTGGCCTTCTTCTGCAGCTGGTCGCCGGACAGGTGGATCAGCAGGTCGGAGATGCCGACCACGGGATCGGTCTCGTCCTCGCCGATGACGATGTCGACGCAGGTGCCGTCCTTCTTCGCCACGGTGCCGTGGAGGGCGAGGGGCAGGGCGACCCACTGGTACTTCTTGACGCCGCCGTAGTAGTGGGTGTCGAGATAGGCCAGGTCGGAATCCTCGTAGAGGGGGTTCTGCTTGACGTCCAGCCGGGGGCTGTCGATGTGGGCTCCGATGATGTTGAGGCCCTTTTCCAAAGGCTCGCTGCCGATGATAAAGAGCTGGACCGCCTTGCCCATGGTGTTGACGTAGACTCTGTCGCCGGGCTTGAGGCTCTTGACCTCGCAGAGGTCTCTGTAGCCTTCCTTTTCGGCCAGACGGATGGTCTCCCTGGTGCATTCCCGTTCGGTCTTGCTCCTGTCAAGATAGGCCTTGTACCTTTCGCCCAGTTCCGTGACCTTCTTCACGTCGTCTTCCGAATATGTGGTCCAAGCGTTGATCCTTTCCATGTGTTCCTCCTTGTATGTTGATGTTTTATGTGACGCTATTCGCAAATGATCCTTTTCAGCAGCTCGCCGTCGATGTTGCCGTCGGCTTTTTGCTTTGCCATTTGAACACGCAGGCAAGTCATTTCCCGCGGCTGCGTGTTCTTCGAAGGATCTGTCCCCTTGTTTTGGGGCCCATTTTGCATTTTCATCTTCGTTCTGATTATAGCAGACCGTGGCAAGGCTTCAAAGTATGCGTAGGTAATTGACTGAATTACGGTCTTTTTCACGGACGCTTCGGGATATCGTCCCTCTGGGACGGTCATTTTCTTCAAATTCCCGGGACCTGCGCCGCTCTTTTGGTCTCAAATGATTTGTTCTGCCCTGTTGTTAACTCGCTCTTGTTGCAGCAGACTTTGAGTTAACATTTATGCAGGGCTCGTCGATCTCTTTTGCCGCTGAAGGATTTGATCTGCCTTTTTGTTAACTCCTTCCGCTGAATAAGGGGAGTGAATTAACGATCATGCTGAGTCCTGCGCCGTGCTTTTGGTCTCAAATGATTTGTTCTGTCCTGCTGTTAACTCGCTCTGGTTGTATCAAACTATGAGTTAACAAAAATACAGGGCGCGCCGATCTCTTTTGCCGCTGAAAAATTTGATCTGCCTCTTTATTAACTCCTCCTGCTGAATAAAAGAGAAGAGTTAACGAATTTGCTGGATGCGGCAAAGTAATCTCCTTTTTCTGTAGCAGAAACGCTGAAGCTGGAAAATAATGGTTGAAAACACGCAGGATAATTGGTAATATATGGTTATAAATCGCAAGCCGATCGGAGGATACGATAAAAATGATCACATCAGCGGAAATGCTGTTAAGTGAAATACGCTCAGAACTGAATGCAGTTAACAACGAACTGAAACGTATGCCCAGAGGGGCTCTGATGATATCAACGAACGGGAAGGCGCGGATCACGTACTTTCAGGTACGTTGGTTATCCGGCAAAAGGATCATGAAAGCCGTGGGAAGAGACCTGCAGACCATGAAAAAGCTTGCCCGCAAGGCATTTCTTCTCGAATATCGAAGAAGATTGGACCAGACCGAGCAGCAGCTGACCGGATCACTCGCGGCGATGCCCGACCTGTCATTCGAAGCAGTCTGCCGGGCGCTTCCCAGGCATTTCGAGCTGCTCCCCGGGGAATGGCTGTGCGGAAAACACGAAGCCGCCGCGTTGAAGCCGGTATTTGACGGCAGCATCGCACCGGAGCCGCTGATGCTCAGTTATGACGGCGACGCGGCAAAGTGGGCCGAAAGCCCGTATCGGGCAAATACGAAGGCGCCGGAGAATCTCGTCCACAGAGCCGCGGGCGGCTTCATGACAAGATCGAAATCCGAGGCGGCGATCGCCGCGATCTACCTTGAACTGGGCATCCCGTTCCATTTCGACGAGGTCTTCAGTACATGGAAGGGGCAGATCTCGCCGGATTTCACAGGTATACGCCGCGACGGAACGGTCATTTACCACGAACACTGGGGCAGGAGCGACGAATCATACATAAGAGATAATAAATACAAGCTGGAGCTTTATATGAGCAGCGGGATCATCCCGGGCAGGAATCTGCTGCTCACCTTCGACGACGCGGCCGGCGGGATCGATCTTTCGCTGATCAGACAGCAGATTTGCTGGATATACGGGCTGAAATAGGGCGCCGCGGAGCCTATTCGCAAACGATCCTTTTCAGCAGCTCCCCGTCGATGTTGCCTCCGCTCATGATCAGGGCGACGTTCGTGCCGCCGACCCGTTCGGGGAAGTCCATCACTGCGGCGAGGGTGGTGGCGCTGCCGCCTTCGACGATGAACTTTTCGTTCAGGACCATGTGCTTGACGGCCTTTCTGATGGTCTCCTCGCGGACCTCGATGATGTCGTCGAGAAGGCCGGGGAGCATCCTGTAGCTCAGGGCCCCGACGCCGCCGAGAAGGGCGTCGCAGACCGAATCGCCGGTGACCGGGTACTCCTCGTAGAAGACCCTGTCCCGAAGGGCGGCGATCATGGCGGGACAGGCCTCGGTCTGGACCCCGATGACGCGGACGTCCGGCTTGATGGACTTTGCCGCCACCGCGATGCCGGTGATCAGGCCGCCTCCTCCGATGGGGCAGACGATGGTGTCGATGTCGGGCTGCTGCTCCAGGAGCTCAAGGGCGATGGTGCCCTGGCCGCCGTAGATCATGGGATCGTCGTAATACGGATCGATGTAGGTGAGACCGTTCTTCTTAAGATACTCCATCCCGATCACATGGGCCTCGTCGTAGTCCTTTCCCATGATCAGGGCCTCGCCGCCGTAAAAACGGATCCTGCGGATCTTCGCCTCCGGCGTCCCCTGAGGGACGATGATCACGGCCCGCTTGATCCCCAGGAGCTTCGCCGCGTAGCTCACCGACGAACCGTGGTTGCCCGACGAGACCGTGCCGACTCCGCAGCGGCGCTCATCTTCGGTCAGCATGGTCATGCGGCTCAGGGCGCCGCGGATCTTGAAGCTCTTGACCGTCTGGGCGGATTCGAGCTTGAAGAAGTACCTGCGGCCGTCTTTGCCCAGGTAGATGGACTCCTCAAGAGGGGTGCGGTAGACGTAGCCCCTGATCCTCTCGTAGGCCTGTCTGACGTCTTCTGCTGTAAAGCTGCGGTCCATGGCGTTTCTCCTTGTTTTGCGCGAAGGCTGAAATATCAACGGGGAAGGGTGTTGTAAAATATGTTATGTAACAAGCGTTCCGATTCCGCCCCGGGAGGAGACCCGCTTTAAACCGGTCCCCACCTATCGATAATAACCTCCAGCGCGGCCGATGTCCAGCGGAGCGCGAAAAAAGGAGGACCTGAAGGTCCTCCCGCTGGTCGTATCATTTGTCCGTTATTTGATGATGTGTTTCGGGGCCTCGGCGATAAATCCCTCGTTGTGTACGTCGTGTCCTTCCTCGACGACCTCTTCATTCTGCTTGCCGATGCCCAGCTCCTGCTCGGCTTTCTTCTCGTTTTCGATGCCTTCCTTGGCGATGAACTCCTTCGTCAGATAATTCGGGCCATTGGGAGTCGCCCCGCGGCTCTCGTTTATCTTATCGATCTGCTTGTCCACAAGGGTGTTGAGATAGGGACTGCCCTTGGTCAGCTCGTGCATGAGCCTTACGGTATCGTTGAGATCCTTGCCCATGTGGGTAGCGTTGTCGGAGGCATGGGCGTCCTGATACTTTACGATATTGCCCAGGGCGGTCATGACCTTTTCCTCGGTCTGCTTGCCGTCGAACAGGGCGCGGACGCTCTCTGTCACGGGCTTGAGGTCTGGATTCTCCTCGGCTCTTTCTTCCAGCCTCTCAAGGGAGTCCGCCGGATAACCGTCGATGCGGAACTCGTCCTTGGCGTCGAGCATGTTGTAAGCCGCGGCCTTGACGACCTCGAAGTTCTTGTTGAAGCCTACCACGTCGCCTTTATTGAGGAGCTCCATGCTTTCGGGATCCGCCACCGCGAGGCGGAAGGCGGGATCCTTGATATACGCCTGGGTCTGCTTGTCGAAGGCCTTCTTGTCGAAGGGCTGCTCGGGCTTCGTCACCGCCAGGGTGCCCGCGGCCGCCATCTTCGCGGCGGAAGCCAGCTTCGCGCCGGTGACCTTGCCGGCATTCTTCTTGATGTAGTCGTCGTAGCTCTTGTAGTTCGCGGGATCCGAGACCAGCTTGGGGGCGGGGACGTCGACGCCCGCCATATCGTAGGTCACGTCGACCCAGTCCGCCGCTGCCTGACGCTTGGGCAGAAGGAACTTCTCGTATCTTCCGTGAAGGTCAAAATCCAGAGGCTTTTCGGGAGGGTTCTTCTTGAGGAAGTCCTCGAAGGTGCGCTCCAGATCGCCCCCGTGGCCGTGCTTGATGGTCTCTTTGGGGATATTTGAGAGCGTTTTGCTGTATTCCCGGAATTCCGAGCTGCTTATGAGCTTTGCTGCGTGATTCTTGATCTCTATATCAGAGAACTTGTGCTTATCGATGTTCGCCCGTTTTCCGTAGACAGCGTTGCTCATCTGCCTTGCCGCCAGGGTGAAGCCAACGTATTCCTTGGTGTCTATCTCGCCTTTCAGCCATTTTGCCTTGTATACGTCGATCCAGTCCGCTGCCGACTGGACCTTTCCCGAGGCGTGCATCACCTTCTGCGCTCCGTCGGTCTTCATCTCGTTCCATTCTTTCAGGTATTTGCTCACAAGCTTGGCTTCATCGCCCTTGAGTTTCTGCATCCCCTGAAAGACCCCGGCAGCCATCAGGCCCAGTTCATCCTGATCATGATCCAGGTCCTGGGAAGTATAATTGCCCTCATTGATCTTTTCGGCGCATTCCTTCGTCTTGTAGCGGAAGTCTTCGACCTTATTGTACAGATCCAGGAGCTCTTGGCTTTTGGGTCCCTTGGACTCGTCGATATGGTAGCCGAGGGTTGAATAGAGGTACTCGAGGCTCTTTGCATCGCTGTTCTTCAGGGTGGCGTCGGTGCCGTCCCATTTCGCATACGCATAGGTAAACTGACCTGCGAATTCTCTAGATGTATGCTTAGGCATTTTTTCTCCTTTGATAAAAGCTGATGCAGTAGACGCGGACCCGGGCCGCGGACTGCGTATGGACCATCACGTTAGTTTATGTACTATATTTAAACGATAGGTGTCCAACAGATGTCCAACAAAAAACGACCGCCTTTGAAAAAAAGGAGGAGCTTTCGGACCCCTCCTTTGATATTTCGATCCCGAGGGACCCTACATGGGTACGATGCCGCTGCCCTTCAGATCCTCGTTCTCAATTTTTATATTCCCTTCCACCTTTTCGACCTTTTCGGCCCCGATGACGGGCTGGATATTCTTATCCTTTTGCTGCTTGATCATTTCCTGGGTATCGCCGAACCTGCGGGCGAGATCGTAGCCGTTGCTCTTGATCCCGGCCTTGAGCTCCTCCTCGGACATGCTGTCGATCATGGCCTTAAAGGTGCCGTTCTTCATCAGCGCCGGGGCATTAAGCAGGTCCAGGCCCCTGAACAGAAGGCCCTGTCCGGCGTCATGCAGTTGATCGTAGTCCTTCTTTAGAAGATCATTCTGATCGCGTTCTTTGTACATGATCCGTCCGATCGCCATCTTCTGGGCGGCAAGCTCGGCCAGCTCCTCCTTGCTCTTGGCGGAATCAGCCTTCAGGGCCAGGTCCTGCTGCATCTTCGCGGCCTTGAGATCCCCCCTGTGGGCGTGTTCGGCCGCCCCGATCTCGTCCCTGAGCGCGTTTCCGCCCTTCAGGCAGGCATTTTCAAGCCTTCTGAGGAACTTGGGATCGTCGACTCTCCTGTAGATCTGGGCCTTTTCACTGGCAGCTTTCTTCATGGCCGGGAGATCGGCCCCGTCGATCTTCTCCTTCGGTCCGTGGCCCTTGGAGTTGGCGAGGGCGTCGTATTCCAGTATGTGCTCGTACTTCTGAAGGGTGTTGAGCCTGCCGGAAAGGAGCATCTCCTGGATGTCCTTCATGCGCTCTTCCCTTGTGGGCATCAGCCTCTTGGGGAGACCTCTCAGGCTGAAGTCCTCGGCCGAAGTCTTTGCCAGCTCCCGGGCTTCCTCTGCCATAAGATCCTCAAAGGCTCCGCCGTGGCCGTCCTTCGCCGCGGTGAGGGCCTTTTCTCCCTGCTGCCTTCCGATGGCGTTCTTAAAGACCGTCTTTATGGGCTCCTTCTGGTAGGACTGCCTGATCTTTTCGAATTCCTTGGGTGAGATCTGCTTGGACAGGGTCGTCTTGTCGCCCCGCACCGAATCCACCGCCGCCCTGGCTGCCAGAAGCTCCACGTAAAGATCCTCCTTCTGCTGAGGGGTAAGATCCCTGGCCTTCAGCTTGTCCTGGATGGTCTCGGTCCGCTTTTTAGCGTCGGGATAGTAATAGGGATCGACGTCCGTGGGAAGCTTGTCGAGATTGTTCACGTAGTCTTTAAATTTGTCCTCCAAGGCTCCGCCGTGACCCTCCCCGGCCAGCTTCGCCAGCTCGCTGTAGGGGGTCTCCTTGAGGAAGTTCCGGAAGGTCTCACTGTTTTCAAGGTCCGACATGAAGTTATGCTTCTTATATGGATCCAGGGTGGCGTTCCGCAGCCATTCCTTGTTGTTCCGTTTGGCGGAGATCGCCCTTCTGGACGCCATGATATCCTTGCAAAGATCCGCTGCCAGCTTCTTCTGGGCTTCCATCCTGGCCGGATCTCTGCCCGCTTTCGGCAGCTTCCTGGCCTGGGCCTTGAGATCCTCCAGGGCTTCGAAGGCATTCCTTGCGGGCTCCTTGACCTTGACCTCGTAAAGCTCGGGATCGGAGATCTTCTCCGCCTCTACGTCTTTTCTGCCTTGCTCGCGGACGTATTTGGCGTCATCCAGCTGGTCCGCCGTGACCTCGAAGTCCTTGGCAGACTCCGGCTCTATACCGAGCCCCGCCGCGACGTATCCCATGAGGTTCCTGATCTTGTTCTTTTGCTCGGTGCTCTTGACGGCAGTATTGGTGCTCCCCAGGGCAAACTCGCTGAAGTCATTGAAGCTTTTGCTGAGGTTGGTGATCTCCTTGTCTCCAAGCTCCTCGGAGGTTTCCCCGTCGGCGGCTTTTATGATGTTCTGCAGCTTTCTGCGAAGGTCCTTGACCGGAGGATACGCGTTGTTAATCGTACCCAGCTCCTGATCGAGGAGCTTTATGTTGCCGAGGACGCTGTTGTAGGCGGGATCCGCGTCGAACTGGCTGCGGTCCTTCTTTGGGACGAATTCATTGATCTGCTTGATCGTAAAGGGCATATCGACACCTCGCATCTTACTCTGGGTCTATGATCATTACCTACAGGTAAATTATACTATCCAGTCCAACAAATGTCCAACAGAGGGGCGGAGGATGTTTGATCTATCGATGAGGACCTGCCCGGATCATCGGGTTTCAATAAAAAATTAGGGAACTTTTCGCGCGCGATCCGGCGAAAATGTTCCCTAAAAGCCTTTTTATGCGGTCCCTCCGCTCACTTTTTCTTCAGCGTGTACGTCGTGGTCTTTGAATACGACGATTCGTCGCTTGAGCGGGACTCATGCTCGTAGGTCCTTCCTGCCTTGGTCCCGTCGGTGAAGAGTATCCCGTACTCTTCATCCCGGTACACCGAAAGGCCCATCCCTGTGTGAAGCTCGGTATTTACCAGTGCGCCGTAGAAATGGCCGTCCTTTACGACCACCGCCCGTTTATAAAAGTCCTCGATCTCCTCGGTGCCCGACCAGCTGGAGCTGTCGTTGTCGTGCCAGTAGAGTGTCTCCTCTTCTTCCGTGTCCGCGATGAGCACCCACTGCTGAGCTTCCTTGAGGATCGCATTCCGCTGCTCCCGGGTCACATAGACCTCCTTGAGACCGACGTCCCAGGCAGTCAGGTGGGAGCTTTCATCATCAGGGGCGATCTCAAAGCACCTCTCCGGCTGCCAGCCCCGGCTCTGTGCCCAGAACGGGATGGGACCGAAAAGATCGTTCCAGTCGTCGAAGTCCTGCAGGAACGCCTGATATTCTTCCTCCGTCATGGGACGGGGCTCCTCTTTGGCATAGGCCAGTTCGTTGGCATGCAGGTGCTCAGCGAAGCTCCTGCGCTCACCGGCGCTCTCAGCCCAGTACGTCAGATAAAGAGTCGCCAGGAGGTCCTTTGCCGCGTCCGGGACCTCCGGCTCCCCGCCGGATATCGTCAGACCGCTGTCCGGCTCCGCGCCGGGGACCATTGAGGACTTGACGAACTCCAGAAACCTCTCGGGAAGCCGCTCCACAAGGGATCCCTCCGCATTATTTATCACCGCCCACAGGTCGTTATACTCGTTGCCTTTCATATCTCGCCCTTACGCTCTCCCATTGCATTCAATAATTTAAATAATTATACAACAAGCTTTAAGGCGCCTTCAATATTGGCGCAAAATAAAGACCCCGCGGACATTGGAGCCACAGGGTCTCTGATCGGTCGTGTATTGATGGCAGACTCGCTCAGATCGTTGAAATTTCAACTCCTCCGTCCATGCACACCTATTCCCGCTCCCACAGCAGGATCGAATCGGCCTTTATCTGCCGGATCATCTCCTGAATCTCCGCCTCCGAAGCATCCAGAGGGATCAGCTGCGCGTGTTTTCCTTTCAGCAGACCGTGTGGAGCCGCGTATTTCTCGGGAAGATAATATACTTCAGTGATGATATCGTCGAAAACTTTGCCGTCGTTCTCGCTTTCCCCGAAGGGTCCGACATAAGTGGCGATGGTGAGCGGCTCCTCGGGCTTTTTCTCCAGATACCGCGAGTGGATACTGCTGGTCAGATATATAAATTCGACGTAATGCATCTCGTCGCCCACAGTCTCCGTCACGTAGGAGCTTCCATAAAAGCAGCTGTAGTTCCTGTCGGTATGGATGATCCCGCTGCCGGACACCGTGACGCCTGTCTCTTCATAGGGGATGTACGTTTCGTGGAGATAAGCATAGGAGTACCCGCCTAAAACGATCGCGACCGTGAGGACGATCGCCGCGATGAGCTTGAGTGCGAAGTTTTTCCCGTGCTGCTGATCTTTCGTGATCTCGCTGACCATTTTTCTGTCTCCTTTCAGTATGGCGTCCAGAGAAACGTCGAAGGTGTCGCTGATAAGGACCAGAGTCTCAAGATCGGGGTAGCTCTTGCCCGTTTCCCTTAGTTAAAGATATTGTTGGGTATCTCAAGATGTGTCATTCGATTTTGCCGATAAAGCGGTAGAAGATTTCCACTTCCTGTTCCCGGCTTCCGTCCTCACTTTTGACCGCTTCATGG